>PPYE01617231.1_pt1 | contig 141075 bp, 116 predicted proteins | sample 1559881 | NCBI WGS metagenome assembly PPYE01 (sample SAMN08240022, study PRJNA423297) | Human gut metagenome, whole genome shotgun sequencing project.
ACAGACGTAAAGCTCAGGGAAAACCGACTGACAAGCCTAACTTTGTCATTTCAAGCGGTTTTCAGGTTGTTTGGGAAAAGTTCGCCCAACTTTGGCAAATTGAAATGCGCCAAGTACCTCTCACCTTGGACAAAACCACTCTGGACCCCGAAGAAGCACTGAAGATGTGTGACGAGAACACCATCTGCATCGTCCCCATCCAAGGTGTGACATGGACAGGTTTGAACGATGACGTGGAAGCGTTGGACAAAGCACTGGATGCCTACAACGCCAAAACCGGCTATGATATTCCTATCCATGTAGATGCTGCAACCGGCGGTTTCATCCTGCCGTTCCTCAATCCCGACACAAAATGGGACTTCCGCTTGAAATGGGTTCTCTCCATCAGCACTTCCGGGCACAAGTTCGGACTGGTTTATCCGGGACTGGGATGGGTAGTATGGAAAGACAAGAAATACCTTCCGGATGCCATGTCGTTCAGTGTAAATTATCTGGGTGCGAACATCACACAGGTTGGTTTGAACTTCAGCCGTCCCGCCGCACAGATTCTGGGACAGTACTACCAATTTATCCGTCTGGGATTCCAAGGATACAAAGCCATCCAATACAATTCCATGGAAATCACCAAGTACATCCACAGCGAAATAGCCAAGATGGCTCCGTTCGTAAATTACAGCGATGACGTAGTAAATCCTTTGTTCATCTGGTACATGAAACCCGAATATGCAAAGAATGCCAAATGGACTCTGTACGATTTGCAGGCTAAATTGCAGCAAAGCGGCTGGATGGTTCCTGCCTACACCTTGCCGGAAAATATCCAGAATTACGTGGTTATGCGTGTTGTAGTACGTCAGGGATTCAGCCGTGACATGGCGGATATGTTGTTGAACGACATCAAGAATGCCATCTGCGAGTTCGAGAAACTGGAATATCCCACTCCTACCCGCATCGCCCAAGACAAGAATATCGCTGTAAAAGGTACTGTGTTCACTCACAATGCCCATAGCAACGCCGCTAAAAAATAAGCATAGATAACAATAATGCAACCATCCGCCGTTAAGGTAGATGGTTACTTCAATCAAATTAATTTATGGAAAGAACTATAACTATCCAGCAAATAAAGGATGTTGCCCAGGAGGCTTACAATCTGTACAAGGACAATACAGACGGTAAGAACGCCGACTACATCCCTTATCTGGCAAATATTGACCCCAAACTGTTCGGAATCAGTATCTGCCTGATGAACGGAGAAATCATCCAACTGGGTGACTCTCAGTACCGTTTCGGTATCGAGTCCGTTTCCAAGGTGCTGACCGCCATCCTGGTACTCCGCCAATACGGTGCTCCCAAGGTGCTCGAAATGATTGGCGCCGATGCTACCGGACTGCCGTTCAACTCCATCATGGCCATCTTGTTGGAAAACGACCATCCGTCCACCCCATTGGTAAACGCCGGCGCCATCTCGGCCAACAGTATGGTGCAACCCGTAGGAAACAGCGATGCCAAGTGGAAAGCCATCGTAGACAATATGACCGAACTATGCGGAAGTACCCCGCAACTGATCGACGAACTGTACCGGTCAGAGTCGGCGACAAATTTCAACAACCGTTCCATCGCCTGGCTATTGAAAAATTATAACCGTATCTACGATGACCCCGATATGTCGCTCGACCTCTACACCCGCCAGTGTTCCATGGGCATCACTGCAGAACAGTTGTCCATCTGTGGAGCCACCATCGCCAACGAAGGATTGAACCCGAACACCAACAAGCAAGTGTTCGACAAAGCCCTCTCCCCGAAAATCACCTCCATGATAGCTACCGTAGGTTTCTATCAGCATACAGGCGACTGGCTTTACACTTCGGGAATTCCTGCCAAGACAGGCGTAGGAGGCGGTGTCATGGGCGTAATGCCGGGTGTCATGGGCATTGCAGCCTTCGCGCCTCCTCTGGATGACGCCGGCAACTCCGTGAAAGCACAGCTTGCCATCAAGCATATTATGAACAAACTGGGCATGAACGTATTCAATGGCCATCGCATCCACGTGCAATAATCCATTTCGTTCCCATAGGAAAACCGGTATTTCTCTCACTCCGAGAGGAGTACCGGCTTTTTAATTAAAAATTTTTCCCGCTAAAATTTCTCACACTCTTACATTATGCCTATCTTTGCACTGACAAATTCATCATATTATGAAGAACAAAGTCATCCGTAAAGAACCGGACCAATGACGAACTCACGCAGAGAAACCATTGGAGTTCCCTTGGCGGAATATTTGAAAGAGAAATGCTGGAACAGCCCAAAGCGCCCGATGACGTTGATTATGGAATTGAATTAACTATTAAATAACTTTATGAGTAACAAATCAAAAATCGAGATTTGCGCCAACTCCGTGGAAAGTGCTGTGAAGGCACAACAAGCCGGTGCTTATCGTGTAGAACTATGTGCAGGTATTCCGGAAGGCGGAACAACCCCGTCTTTTGGTGAAATCCGTATGGCACGCCAATTATTGAACCAAACAAAACTGCATGTCATTATCCGTCCCCGTGGCGGAGATTTCCTATATTCTCCTATTGAACAAGAAATCATGCTGCATGATATTAAAGTGGCACGCCAGCTGGGTGCGGACGGTGTGGTATTCGGCTGTCTTACCGCAGAAGGCTATGTCGATGTGCCTCTGATGCAGAAACTGATGAATGCGGTAGGCGAGATGAGTGTCACCTTCCACCGTGCTTTTGATATGTGCAGCAATCCCAAAGAGGCCTTGGAACAGATTATCGGACTGGGTATAGACCGGGTTCTTACTTCCGGACAGGAAGCTACCGCCGAAAAGGGAATCCCTCTTCTGAAAGAATTGGTGGAACAGGCCGACGGACGGATCATCATCATGCCGGGATGCGGTGTGAATGCCGGTAATATCCGTAAGATTGCCGAAGAAACCGGAACTTCGGAATTTCATTTCTCCGGACGTAGCAGCGTAGACAGCGGCATGATTTATCGTAACTCAAAAGTATCCATGGGAGGTACTGTAAAGATAGAAGAGTATCTGAAAGACGTTACCGATCCTGACAAAGTAAAAGCCGCCTTGTCCGAACTGGCAATGAAAGACGAAAACGACAAAGCACTGGAAAAGAAAAACAAAAGCCTCAACCCCAAGAAATCAAAGAAAGAGGATGACTGGGACGATGAGGACGATGACTTGGATGATGACAAGTAAACAACAGGTAAGCATAAACGCTATCAATATATTTAACGCGGATATTCAGTTTGCAAACTTGAATATCCGCGTTACTTTTTGTTTATACTGAATCCTACAGCTTATGTATCACCTTCATCAGCTGCTCACCCAGTCCGATGGTATATCCTTGTGACACGAATACCACCCGGTTAAAGGTATCCCCAATGATAAACATAGGCAGGATAGTCTTGTTAGACAACTTCATGCCTTCTGCAATCTGCTTCTGGATGGAACCGTCCACATCAATACCGTAAGTAATGGTAGCCGGTAATCCGGGGAATTCCTGCGGGCGGAACTTCTTGTACTGCTCCTCGTTGGGGAACAACAGCACGATTCCTCTGCCCCATTCATCAAACTCCTTACCCAATGCCGCAATATCACGCAAGGCATGGTTCGTAGGTTCTTGTCCGGCACCCAGTACGGCTACAATGTAGTAACCACGTCCTGTAGTGGCAAGAATAGACTTCAGTTCATCGCTATCTATCGGTTTATAAGTAGATTCCGAGTTGAAATTACCGATTACCTGAATATCATCCTTACTTTCACGCATCACCAAGTCCACCGTAGTCGTTTCTCCCGGCTTGATGGTAAAGAAAGTCAGCTGGGACAATACGCCGCCGTTGGCCAGACGAGTACCGGTCACCATCACATAATTGCCGGCATCCAGTGCCGTTCCGTTCTTCAACAGATTAGCCCAAGTAGCGCCGCCACCCATATCAATATCGCCTTCATCATAATTCAGCAATTTCAAGGTTCCGGCAGGAGTCAGTCTGGAAATAGAGAAATGAGAATAATACTTCGGGTCGGCCAAAGACTTGATCGGCGTATATCTGGCAATAAACTTGCCGGTAGGCGCACTGGCCTGTTCCATCGCCTCAAAGTTCACATCAACAGCACCTTCATCACCCATCAACTGCACTTTTCCGGTCACTTCGTCTATACGTGCAGGAATACCCATGCTGCGTGCCATGGAAACAAAAAAGATATCACGGCTGTGCGCATCGGCTGTACGGGCCTTCCACACCCCCTCCGGAGTAATCGGAGAACCGCCCAGGTTGCAATCCTTGTCCACACGGATATTTTCGGCAACCCATGCAACCAGCTTCATCGGATCGGCAAGGTAAGCCTCACGCTCCTGTTCGGGCACTGCTTTCTCAAAGAATCCTTTGTACGGAGTAATCATTTCGTTGCTCACACGCGGATTACGCACAAATCTGCGGAAATAATCGGCATTGGCGCACAGATGTGAATTCATCATGTGGTCTATCAACACTTCGGAACTTACATCGCGAAGGTCTTTGGCGGAAATCTGCTGAAGCAGGTCAATGCCGCCCTTCTTTGACTTCTCCGAACGGAGACGGGCCATAAAGTCACGGATGGTTTCGTGGTTACCACGTGATGCCACCAGCAATTTGGCAACAACATCCTCATCCAACTGATACTCTTTAGCGAAATGACGGGCCGATTCATCCGTCATGAACGTAGCCACGTAGGCATTGCGGATAGAGTCCTCCAAGGCCATGCGGCGATTGTTCTCCGCACGTTGTTCGGGAGTCACTTCGGGCATATTGGCGCCTTCCACCGGAGGAATGATATCCATATCCAGTGTATAAGCCTCGCCGGCCGTCTTGTCCAGTTTCACGGTCAAGGCATTGTCTTTTCCGAAAGACAGTTTGGAGTAACCGAATTTTCCATCTTTGGAAGCCCATACCAGCATATCCCCTTTTCCGGCTGTCAGGAACGTCTTGCCGTCCGCATCCGTCTGTTTGGAAGCTACGGTATAAAATTCGGCATAGTTATACACCTTGAATTCCACTTTGGCATCAGCCACCGGTTTGCCATCCGCATCCACGATGGCCACATCGGCTTTTGCCGTAGGGGCATAATTGTCAATCACATTGATTTCCGTATACCGGGGAGTGCGGTACATCACTTCTTCCGGTCCGTTATAACGTCCGAACACCTTGGTGTGCATCAGCATACCCCGTGAAGCGGGAGCGTTGAACCAACCCAGATTCAGTACCGGTTCGGGTTCGCAAGCACCCAGGAAGTACCATTTGCCATCCACCCAGGCTTCCACCCAGGCATGATTGTCATCGGTATGTGCCCAACGCGGCGTATATACCTGGCGGGCAGGGATGCCTACCGAACGCAAGGCGGCTACCGTGAACGTAGATTCCTCGCCGCAACGTCCGTAGGCTGTCTTTACGGAAGCCAGCGGACTACTGGTACGGGCATCAGAGGGAGTATAAATCACCTTCTCATGACACCAGTGGTTCACTTCCAGCACGGCATCATATAAAGAAAGGTTTTTCACTCTGTCCTTCAGTTCCTCGTAGAATACCTTACGGCTGTCGTCCAGATTCTCGTTGTTTACGCGGATGGGCAATACAAAGTGGCGGAACTCGCGTTCGGGAACCACTTTTCCCCACGGCATCTCCTCACGCGCCTTGAAAGCGTAATCCACGTTTTCCAGATAGAATTCACCGGGATGATCCGCTATATCCGCCAAAGGCATATAGGCGTAAAGGAAAGTCATCGCCTCCTTCTGTTCATCGCTCATGGGTTGTTCGAATACCTGGAAGAGGTCACCTTGGGCCAGCGTATCACGCCGTGCCTCAAAATCCTGCTGAACAGCGGCACGTTCAGCCTCATCACTGATCAAATGTTTGTTGTTTGTACACGAGGCACACAGCATCAAGCCTATCCCCGCCGCACACAGAGCCAATAATTTCATCTTGTTGTTTATTTAGGTTAGCAATTTGTTATTGGCTACGAAGATAAGACTTTTTTCTTATTTTTGACGAAGTTCAAGCTATTATTTAGTATCCGCCGGCTCCGATTGTTGCGATTGATAATATTCCTCCTTCCGCTTGTTGGCCTGCTGCACCAGACTGGTGACGTATACCGTGAAAATGGGGAACATCATCATTCCCAGGGCGGCCAGCACCACCGACAGTATTTTCCCCGTAGGAGTGACGGCATAAATATTGCTCCCTACGGTAGTGACATCCATAAACGCCCACCACAGCGCACTCCAGTAGTCCGTCACCATAGGGTTCACCTTATGTTCCAGCACAAAGAAGATAAGGCTGGCAAAATACACGGTGGCCATCAGCATGGTGATGTACGAGGTAAACAGCCCGGACGCCTTGCTGCCCGACAGCCAGCCCACCACGATGGCCAGCGCATACCCTCCCCTCAGCAAAGGGATAAAGCGCAGGAAATAACTGATTTCGGGCGAGAAAGTGATGTGATAGAAATCAATGATATTTAAATAAGGTATAGATACCAGCAGGAAAATAAAATGGCTGGTGAAGTATCTTCCTTTTTCTTTCGAGAGGAAAAACTCCAGCAGGAAATCGAACAGGAAAAACATACATATCCAGAACTGAATCTTCAGATAAGAACCTTGATTCAGGAAAGGGATGTTATGAAAAGTATCTATCGAGATACTGATAACCAGAAAAAGGGACATCAACAGGATGAGTATATGCAAGATCCCGTAAATCCCCCTGCGGGAATAGATGAATGAGGAGAAAGCTGTTTTCATAAACTATACTGATTATATTGTTTTTTCTAGAAACACCCTTCCGGGTGCGATTGTTTCATTCCGGATACCTTCCGGGTTAATAAACCTAAACGGATAAACATCATTTCCAGGGAGTTGTTATAAACTCCGTAAACAAAAAACATATATTTTTTAAAACCTAAACTTTATGGCAAACATTAGTAAATCAGTCAAGCTAGGGGTATTTACCCTCGCTATTATGAACGTGACTGCGGTAGTATCCCTGCGCGGGCTGCCTGCTGAAGCCGAATACGGACTGAGTTCGGCATTTTATTATTTATTCGCGGCCATCGTCTTCCTGATACCTACCTCGTTGGTAGCGGCGGAACTGGCGGCCATGTTCCAGGACAAGCAAGGCGGTGTGTTCCGATGGGTGGGTGAAGCCTACGGAAAGAAATTCGGCTTCCTCGCCATCTTCCTGCAATGGGTGGAAAGCACCATCTGGTATCCCACCGTCCTGACTTTCGGAGCCGTGGCACTGGCATTTATCGGCATGAGTGACACCCATGATATGGCCTTGGCATCCAACCGCTATTACTCACTGGCGGTGGTCTTGATTATCTACTGGCTGGCCACCTTCATTTCGCTGAAAGGCATGGGCTGGGTAGGCAAAGTGGCCAAAGTAGGCGGTATGGTAGGTACGATCATTCCTGCCGGCCTGCTGATGGTGCTGGCGGTGATTTACCTTGCTTCCGGCGGACAGAGCCAGATGAACTTTGACGGCAACTTCTTCCCCGACTTCAGCAACTTCGACAACCTGGTACTGGCTTCCAGCATCTTCCTGTTCTATGCCGGTATGGAAATGGGCGGTATCCACGTAAAAGACATGGAAAATCCTGCCAAGAACTATCCGAAAGCCGTATTCATCGGTGCGGCTATCACCGTGATCATCTTCGTGCTCGGCACCTTCGCACTGGGGATCATCATTCCCGAAAAGGACATCAACCTGACACAGAGTCTGCTGGTAGGCTTTGATAATTACTTCAAGTATGTCCATGCTTCGTGGTTGTCGCCTATCATCGCCGTGGCTTTGGCATTCGGTGTGCTGGCAGGCGTGTTGACCTGGGTGGCAGGTCCGTCCAAAGGTATCTTCGCGGTGGGCAAAGCAGGTTATCTGCCTCCCTTCTTCCAGAAGACCAACGCCAACGGCGTACAGAAAAACATTCTGCTGATCCAAGGCCTTGCCGTAACCTTGCTCAGCCTGCTGTTCGTTGTGATGCCTTCCGTACAGAGTTTCTACCAAATCCTGTCACAGCTCACCGTATTGCTTTACCTTATCATGTATCTGCTGATGTTCAGCGGCGCCATTTATCTGCGTTACAATATGAAAAAGGCCCCGCGCCCGTTCCGCATCGGCAGCAAAGGCAACGGACTGATGTGGCTCATCGGCGGTCTGGGTTTCTGTGGTTCACTACTGGCATTCGTGCTCAGCTTCATTCCGCCCAGCCAGATTGCGGTAGGCAGCAACACCGTATGGTTTGCCGTTTTGATTATCGGCTGCATCGTGGTAGTCGCTGCTCCGTTCATAATCTACGCATCGCGCAAACCGTCATGGGTAGACAAGGATACACAGTTCGAACCGTTCCACTGGGAAGAACAGGCCACAACGGCACAGACAGCGGCTCCGGTTTCCGGCGCGGCTAAAAGTTCCGCTTCAAGCGCCTCTACAAACGCTGCCGCCGGACCGGCCTCTCAAAGTACCCCGTCTCCGGAGCAACACAAATAACCCCCGCTGACGGGTTGGCCCATTCCTTTTTATCACAGGCAATTCCGGTTCCTTGAAAAGCAAGAAGCATGTTTTTCAAGAAGCCGGAATTGCTGTTTTCCACCAACCGGGATGGTTATTTCCCTCTCTCTTCCAATAATTTCCTGTAAATCATAGCCGGAATTAAAGAAACATTCCTATCTTTGTCCCCCGGTTCACTTAATAATCACGTTTGACATGAAGCATAAGGCCTTTTTCATTTTTATGACAGCCCTTCTTATAGGGAGTCCGCTTTATGCACAAAAATATAAAATAGCCCTTATCCATTCCTACCAGGAAGGGTACAGCGGTGCCGGCATTGTAAACAAACTGTTTGTCAAAGGACTGAAAGACCAGCAAATAGACTTCCAGCTGCGCACCTTTTATCTGGATTGCGAGAAATACGAATCCGTAGAAGAAGAGCGACGGATTTCCGAGTTTGCAGATTCCATCCGCTCATGGGGAGGGGATTTGATTGCCGTGCTCGATGATCAGGCAACCTACTCTGTCATGGCTTGCGGAAACCCGTATGTCAGGCAGGTTCCCGTCGTATTTCAGCGGGGTGAATTATCCCAACCAAGAGTTGCTGGCACAATATCCCAACATTACGGGCTACATAGACAAACCCGATTACCTCACCACCTGCCGGATGATAGAACGCATCATGGGCAAAGTCCGCATCCACATCCTGAACGGGCGGACCGTGCTTGACCGCCTTATCTGGAAAGACCTGAGCGAACAATGCAAAGGATCGGAAATCACCCTCCACCAATGGAAAAGACAAGAGGCCCGGCCCGACAAGCTGAATATCCCCATCAGTGACAAAGATGATACCGAATATGAATCCCTGTACGAAAAGCTGAACGAATACAACCAATTGGACTCCACCGTCGTAGTCCGCCTGTCCAGTGATTCCGTAGCTGCCCGCGACCTGATGTGGCTGTCCAGCGGAGTCTTCCAATACTCCCTGTTCCTGTATACCAAACGGGACTATACCACCCTGCGCATCGGCAGCCTGTTCGACAATCCCGGATTCGAAACCATCAACGAAGGATTCGGGATAAAGGAATACATGCTGGGAGGTTATTTCGCCCCCATCGAAACACAGCTAAGCGACATGACCGCCGGCATCAAAGAAAGACTGCAAGGAAAGATACCCGTCCCGGCGGTAAAACAAATCGCCAAACAGTACCTGGTCAACTGGCAGGCCATGAAGAGATACCAGATCCCCCTTGAAAGCATTCCACCGGAATATACCATCATGTACAGGCCGTGGAGGGAAAAATACGCAACCCCCATCCTGATTCTTGAAAGCCTCCTGGTCTTCACACTCCTTTTGGGGATAGCCTACCTTATTTATATCTATACACTGGAAAAAGGACGCAAAAAAGAAGCCTTGCGCAACCTCAGGTTCGAACACGAAGCATTAACGCTTGCACTGGAGGGAGGAAATACCTACGCGTGGTGTTTCGACGGAAAGACCGCCGTGCTCGACCAAGCTTTCTGCGAACTGACCAACCGTTCCCAAAACCTGTTGGGAATAGAGGAAATAGCCCACTATGTACACCCCGACGAACAAGCCCGGTTCAGAAAAAACGTATCCAACATACTACACCGGCAACGAAGAACAGCCCAATACCGTTGCCAATTCAACGACACCGGTTACCAATGGTGGGAATTCAGATACAGCGTGTTGCAGAATAATGAACAAAATCCTATCATCACCGGACTTCTGGTAAACATTCAGGAGATCAAAGACAAGGAAGAAGAACTGATACGCGCCCGCAAACTGGCGGAACAGGCGGAACTGAAACAATCCTTCCTGGCCAACATGAGCCATGAAATCCGTACTCCGCTTAATGCCATCGTGGGATTCTCCAACCTGCTCACTACCGAGAAAAACATCTCGGAAGAAGAGAAAAAAGAGTTTGCCTCCATCATAGACAACAATACCAGACTCTTGTTGAAGCTGGTCAATGATGTGCTGGAACTATCCCGTATAGAATCCGGCAATATGTCCTTTCATTGCGAGGATTGCAGCGCGCATCATTTCGCCGAAACGGTCTATCAGACCCATCAGGTAATTATTCTCCCTCCTGTGGAATTCATCAAAGAATTTCCCGACGAGGATGTGACCATACACATAGACCGTATGCGCCTCACCCAAGTCATCACCAACTTTTTGGGAAACGCCAAGAAGTTCACCTCCCAAGGACACATCAAACTGGGTTATTTCTGCGACAAAGAGAAGAAGGAAATCCATATCTTCGTAGAAGATACCGGTGCGGGAATCCCCAAAGAAGAATTACAAATGATATTCGAGCGGTTCTACAAGCGGAATGAGTTTGTACAGGGTGTAGGGCTGGGACTCGCCATCAGCAAGGTCATTGTAGAAAAAATGAACGGACACATCGATGTGCAATCCGAGGTGAACAAGGGCAGCCGTTTCACCGCCGTACTGCCCTATCTGTAATTTTATTCCTGTGCAGGCTGTTTAGGCAGGGCGAACTGCAAGACCAGATACGCCAGCACACCCGCCAGCACCGTTCCCAGTATGACCCCCATCTTTGCCTGCGTCAGCAACACCGGCGAATCCCCGAAAGAGAGGTTGGCTATAAACAAAGAAACCGTAAAACCGATACCTCCCAAAAGACAGATACCTGTCAGGTTCACCCAGGTCATGCCTTTCAGCAGTCCGGCGAACCCCATCTTTATCACCAGCCAGGTAAAGAAATAAATGCCGGCAAACTTACCCGCCAGCAATCCCGCCAGCACCGCCCAGGTAGCCATCCCCACTTCCAGACCGCCATGATCCGCCGTGAGCGAGACACCCGCATTGGCAAAGGCGAACAAGGGAAGAATAATATAATTCACCATTCCATGCAGACTGTCTTCCAATGACTGCAAGGGAGAGATGACACGGTCCGAGGAAGACTCGATGCTTTTCAGCACATTGATCTGCATCTTGCTTAACACAACACTTTCCTTGTCACTGGCAGGAAAGACAGCAATGTTCTCGCGGATGCGGTTAATGTACTTACCTATCTTGTAATGAGGAGTGGCGGGAACCGTGAAGGCTGCGACAACTCCCGCAATGGTAGCGTGGATGCCGCTCTGCAAAAACAGATACCACATAATCACTCCCCAGAAAATATAAAACCAACGGTTGCGCACCCGGAAGAAATTCCCGCCGCAAAGTATCAGCAGGATACCCGCCGAAGCAATCAGGTAGTTCACCGACAGATGAGAGGTGTAAAAAAGGGCGATGACCAGAATGCCGCCGATATCATCGACCACAGCGAAAGCGGTCAGAAAGACTTTCAAGCTCAGCGGAACCCGCTTGCCGAACAGGCTGAGCACTCCCAGCGAAAAGGCGATATCCGTAGCCATCGGTATGGCCAGACCACTTTGGGCCGGAGTTCCCGCCGTCATGAAATAATAGATCAGCACCGGAACCAGCATACCGCCGCACGCCGCCACGATGGGCAAAAGCGCCTGCCGGAAACTGGACAACTCGCCCACCAGTATCTCACGCTTTATCTCCAGCCCCACACTGAAGAAAAAGACAGCCATCAAAGCATCGTTGATAAAAGTCATCAAGGTCATGTGATGCCCGTTATGACTGAAGAAATTAAATTCTCCTATCTGAAGATGCACCTCGTAATTCCAAAAGGAGGCATAAATATCCCCCCACGGAGAATTGGCCAGGAACATAGCCAGCAAGACTACCCCCATCAGCAACATCCCTCCATTAATATGATAGTGCGCCGCCCGCTGGAAGGAAAAGTTCAAGTTCAGAATTTTCAGTTTTTCCATATCAATTGAATTTAAGAGTTTGTGATAAATTGCCATCAAAACACAAGCCCTTCCTGTTATTGACTTTTTAATTTCAACTAACAGAAAGAGCCCGCTTATTGTTTGCTCCCCAGAGCTTGTTTATTCTTGAATTAATCCAGCTTCAGAACGGCCAGGAACGCCTTTTGCGGTACTTCCACATTACCGATCTGTTTCATTCGTTTCTTACCTCTTTTTTGTTTTTCCAACAATTTACGCTTACGGCTCACGTCACCGCCATAACACTTCGCGGTCACATCCTTGCGCACCGCCTTGATGGTTTCCCTTGAGATAATCTTCGCCCCGATAGCTGCCTGAATGGCAATATCAAACTGCTGGCGCGGAATCAGCTCTTTCAGTTTCTCGCACATACGCTTGCCCAGGTTATAGGCATTGTCCACATGTGTCAGGGTAGAAAGCGCATCCACCGGCTCACCGTTCAACAAGATATCCAGCTTCACCAGTTTGGAAGGGCGGAAACCCGACTGATGGTAGTCAAAGGAAGCATATCCTTTCGAGATACTCTTCAGCTTGTCATAAAAGTCAATCACGATTTCACCCAGCGGCATCTTGTAGTGAATCTCCACCCGGTTGCCCGACACATAATTCTGCCGCACCAGTTCACCGCGCTTGCCCAGACACAGTGTCATGATAGGGCCGATGTAATCGGTGGCGGTAATGATCGTGGCATCAATGAAAGGTTCCTCGATGTGGTCAATCAGCGTCGGATCGGGCATACCGCCGGGATTATGCACCTCATTGGCATGTCCCTGCTTGTCATACACCATGTACGACACGTTGGGCACGGTCGTAATCACATTCATATCAAACTCGCGGTCCAGACGTTCCTGAACAATCTCCATGTGAAGCAATCCCAGAAAACCGCAACGGAATCCGAATCCCAGAGCCAGTGAGGACTCCGGCTGGAAAGTCAGCGAGGCATCATTCAGCTGAAGTTTCTCCAGCGAAGCGCGGAGGTTCTCGTAATCTTCCGCCTCGATAGGATAAACCCCGGCAAACACCATCGGCTTCACTTCCTCGAATCCGGCAATCGCCTTTTCACACGGACGGGCGATGTGAGTGATGGTATCCCCCACCTTCACCTCGCGCGAGGTCTTGATGCCCGAAATGATATACCCCACATCTCCTGTGCGCAGTTCCGCACGGGGAATCATATCCATTTTCAGCACACCGATCTCATCTGCATCATACTCCTTGCCGGTATTGAAGAATTTCACCTTGTCCCCTTTGCGGATCACACCGTTCTCTATTTTAAAATACGCGATGATTCCACGGAAAGAATTGAATACCGAGTCGAAAATCAAAGCCTGTAGCGGCGCCTCCTCGTCACCCGTCGGGTGCGGGATACGTTCCACCACCGCCTTCAATATCTCCTCCACACCCATTCCGGTCTTGCCGGAGGCACGGATAATATCCTCATGTTTGCAGCCCAGCAGGTCGATGATTTCATCTTCCACCTCATCGGGCATGGCACTCGCCATATCACATTTGTTCAGCACGGGAATGATTTCCAGGTCATGCTCCAACGCCATGTACAGATTCGAGATAGTCTGCGCCTGCACTCCCTGCGAAGCGTCCACAATGAGCAGCGCCCCTTCACAGGCGGCTATGGAACGGGATACCTCGTATGAAAAGTCCACGTGTCCCGGAGTGTCAATCAGATTCAGTACATACTTCTCTCCCCCATACTCGTACTCCATCTGGATGGCATGGCTCTTGATCGTAATACCTCTCTCCTTTTCCAGGTCCATATCGTCAAGCATCTGCCCTTCGGTTACCTGGATGGTTTTTGTAAACTCCAACAAACGGTCGGCCAAGGTCGATTTCCCGTGGTCTATATGTGCTATAATGCAAAAATTACGGATATTCTTCATCTTTAACAGCTATCTATTTAAAAACAAACAAGTTTCTTGCTTTTCGGGCGCAAAGATACGCAAAAAGAACAAGATTTTAAAGACTACAATAAATTTATAGCAGACAATTCCCTGCTCAAAGACTGTATGCCTTTCTGGATCTTTTCCAACTGCCGCCTGCGAGGTTTATGCACTCCGGCTGCATAATGCCACAACTGGCGTTCATTGATTCCGGTAATCCGGCTCAAAGCAGCCTTGGTGAAGATGCTGCTATAATAGTTGATAAAAGTAGCGGCATCTATCTTAAATTTCAATTCAAACTCTCCCGACAAGACTTCACAAGGATTCGGATTATCTTCCAGATACAACTCTATTGCCTCCTTCATGTTATCCTCAATCTCCTTCATGTCATTGCCTACGGTAATAACGGGAGCACCTTCGATATAAGCACTCAAGTTCTTTCCTGCGTGTTCTACAATCACTTCCACTGTTTTCATATTGCCTCCTGTCCTAAAATATCAAGAGAACAAGGGGGGCTACTTTAACCCCGCTTGTCTCAGAATGCTGTAATAAGTGCCTTTCTCAACGCCTTTGCTGTTGTGATCCGGTACGATAACAATCATGCCATCCTTCTCAAATTTCATGTGGCTACCCTTCTGACTCTTCAATACAAAACCGTTTTCCAGCAACATCGTTACAACGTCTTTCACTGATTTGTAACTCATAACGTTTTGGACTTAATTACCCTGCAAATATAGTAATAATATGAATACTATTCAAAAAGATGATTCATATTATTACTATAATACAAAAAAAATGCGTTGACAACATACCAAACGATGTGCCAACGCATTTTTTTATGAGTTTAAAATCTTCTTCTTACACCAATTTTACAAAGATCTCGCCTTCCACTTCAGAAGTAACGACCTTATCTTCTCTCAGCAGCCAGCCCAGCCCCAGGAAGAAATCCTTGTCAGCTTTCAGTTTGGTTGCTTTCTTGATTTGTTTTTGTGTCAAACCTTCAGTTCCATTCAATGCTTCCCAGATTTGTCCGGCCAAAGCACCTGCTTTTTCTTTCAACATTTTCAATTTGCTTTTAGTTAAACGTTAACCGCACCCACACATTCCGATGTGAATGTTTGTGTTTCTTATCGCTTGCAAAGATACACAAAATTATGTTATTCAACACTTTTGCATCGAAAAAGTTTGTATTTCTATAAGAAAAAGCGATTTTTCAACCTATTTTTTTTATTTTTCGAGGTGTTCGCTCCAAATCCGGGCCGCTTCCTCCACCATTCTTGCACAAGGACGCTTGGCGTAATACCGTTCCGTCCTTGCTTCCGGTGTGGATACTACCGGCTCTTTTCCGGACAATCCCAGCAAATCGGCACACCGCAGGGCGCCGTTCCGCTTCTTGAATTCTTCGGCCAGTTCCTGCACCAGAGCGTAATTCGCCGCCTTGCTCTCACGGTCTTTCCCCTCGATGGCGCACTTCTCCAGCCCGGCCAGCAGGAACATGCCGCAAGCAGCACCGCAGGTCTCACGCATCCGCCCTATGCCGCCGCCGAAAGAGGCGGACATGTGCAGGGCCTGTTCACGGGTGAAACCATACAGATCGGCAAAAGCCGTCACTACGGACTGGGAGCAGTTATATCCTTCCTTGAACAAGGCAACGGCCTTTGCCACCCTGTCCTCTTCCCTAACTTCCGTATGCAAATCCAACGTATTCTTGTCTTCTTCCATTTTTCTTACCTCCTTCTTTTCTTTCCGTCTTTTTCCTTTGTTCTCATTCCGCCACATTGTTTACAATCTCACCCTTGATGAATCCTTTCAAGTTCCCCACCGCAATCCGCATCAGCCGGACACGGGCTTCTTTCGTGGCCCAGGCGATATGCGGTGTAATGAAGCAGTTCTTCGCCGTCAGCAGGGGGTTGGTATATTGGGGAGGCTCGGAAGAAAGCACGTCCAGTCCGGCAGCCGCTATCACACCCTTGTTCAGTGCGTCGGCCAGGTCTTTCTCGTTCACCAAGGGACCGCGGCCGGTATTTATCAGAATGGCCGTCGGTTTCATAAGGGCCAGGCGGGCGGCATTGACCAGCTCTTTGGTATCGGGTGTAAGGGGGCAGTGCAGGCTCACCACGTCACATTCGCGGAACAGCTCATCCAGCTCCATTTTCCGGATTCCTCCGGGAAGTTGTGACTGCGGCTTGGAAGTATAGGCGCATACCTGCATTCCGAAAGCGGCAGCGATGCGCGCCGTCGCCTGTCCGGTGTTTCCCAAGCCGATGATTCCCAGCTTCTTCCCGTCCAGTTCCACCAGGTCGGTATCCCAGTAGCAGAAGTCGGGGTTGTCCGCCCAACGCCCGTGACGGTTGGCATAGGCATAATGGCCTACACGCTGGGTGATGTTCAGTATATGAGCAAAGACCATCTGGGCAACGGAAGCGGTGCTGTAGGCAGGTATGTTGGTGACAATGATGCCCCGCGCTTTCGCAGCCTGGATGTCCACAATATTATATCCCGTAGCCAGCACGCCGATGTATTTCAAGGCAGGCAGAGCGGCCATATCCTCCGCCGTAATCACCGTTTTATTTGTAATCAGCACTTCCGCTCCGGCAGAACGCTCCAATAACTCGGCAGGGGCCGTGCGGTCGTACACCGTCAGCTCGCCCAACGCCCGCATCTCCTCCCATGACAAATCACCGGGATTCAATCCGTAACCGTCTAAAACTACTATTTTCATATGCTCAAAAGTTAAATTTCATATTTTGTTCATTTATTCGGTTAGATTGGAACGCGAATGACGCAAATTAACAGCTGCACAGCATGGATATAAACCGGCCGGAAGGTTGGATTTATGTCATTTGCGTTCCAATTTTTAATTTTATAGCACAGGATCAATGCAATTCATTTTCATTCCTTGAACCGTTCCCCCCAGAGGCTCTGCATCCGTTCCCTTATCTTCGCTTCCTGCGCATTGTTCTGCGGATGCCAGATGCGGCTGCCCTTCACCTCGTCCGGCAGGAACTGCTGCTGCACGAAATTGCCCTGATAGGCATGTGCATACTTATAATCCTTGCCATAGCCCAACTGTTTCATCAGCTTGGTGGGTGCGTTGCGCAGATGCAAGGGAACAGGCAGGTTGCCCGTCTGCCGCACCAGTTCCAGGGCACTGTTGATCCCCTCGTATGCCGAGTTGCTCTTGGGGCTGGTGGCCAGATATACCGTAGCTTCCGCCAGCGGGATACGCCCCTCAGGCCATCCTATCTTCATCACGGCATCAAAAGCGGCGTTCGCCAGGAGCAATGCGTTGGGATTGGCCAGACCGATATCCTCGGCTGCCGAAATGACCAGTCTGCGGGCTATGAAAGCCGGGTCCTCTCCGGCCTCCACCATACGCGCCAGCCAGTAGAGCGCCCCGTCCGGATCACTTCCGCGGATGGACTTGATAAAGGCGGAAATGATATCATAATGCATCTCCCCGTCCTTGTCATACGCCAACGGATTCTGCTGCAAACGCTCGGTCACCTTCTCATCCGTAATCACCACGGGGCCGGCATCCGCATCCGCCTCCACCACCAGCTCCAGTATGTTCAGCAGCTTGCGGGCATCGCCTCCCGAAAAGCGGAGCATGGCATCCGTCTCCTTCAGCTCTATCTTCTTTTCTTTCAGTATCACGTCCTTTGCGATGGCATTATGCAGCAGTTCCAGCAAATCCTCCTTCTCCAATGATTTCAGCACATACAGCTGGCAGCGGGAGAGCAAGGGCCGGATCACCTCGAACGAGGGATTCTCGGTGGTGGCGCCTATCAGGGTCACCACTCCCGTCTCCACCGCCCCCAACAGGGAATCCTGCTGGGACTTGCTGAACCGGTGGATTTCATCAATGAACAGGATGGGGCTGGCCTGAGAGAAAAAACGGTTGCTTCTCGCCTTCTCTATCACATCGCGCACATCCTTCACACCGGAGGTGACCGCACTCAGTGTATAAAAAGGAGTTTCCAGCTTGTTGGCTATGATCTGCGCCAGCGTGGTCTTCCCCACCCCCGGAGGCCCCCAGAGGATAAAGGAGGAGATGCGTCCCGCGTCGATCATCTTGCGCAAGACAGCCCCCGGCCCCACCAGGTGTTTCTGACCTATATAATCGTCCAATGTCTTCGGACGCAAACGTTCTGCTAAAGGTTGTGCCATATCTTCATCTTTATTTCGGATAACAAAAATACAGCATATTTTCCTATGAACAAAGCCCAGGGCAACAATATAGGATTTATTTTTTTTGAGGCAGAAAAACAAAAGAACATAAAAAACAGGGACTCATACAAAATGAAATACAGGTTCTTTGTCCGTCTGATCCAAAACAATTATTTTTGCAACCCTTTTCCAAAAGAGTGATTATTTCAAATTTAAATGTAATTCTAATAAAGACAGACGATGAAAAAACTTTTTTCCACCAGCCTGTTGATTTTAGCAGGTATGCTTTTACTGCTGGGCAGCTGCAAAGAGGACGAACTTCCGGTTTCCGGAGAAGGAAACGTGGCAAACAACGAATTGCCCGTCCGGCTGGCCGAAACGGATTATAACCCGAACAACACGTATTACCTGCTGAATGACAATGAATCCCAGGATGTTTATTTCGACTCCGGCCAGCGCAGCTTCTACGTCAGCCGGCCTCTTCAGTTCGGAATGGACGACGAGCACTGTTTCCAACTCCGTTTCTATAGTCCCAGAGCCTTGAAAAACGTGACTTTCTGGGCCAGGATAGACGGTTACGAGGAAGAATTCAAGTTCATGTCGCTGGAAAAGATCATGCCTTTCCAGCAACTCCGGGTACACATACCGTTCGCCACCAAGGACCTGACCGCCTATACCCGCAGCGGAAAGAAAATACGGATCATGGCAAACCCCTACCTCACGGAAGAAAACCTGACCTTCACCGTAGAGTGTGACGACCCGTACTGGGCAAGGCTGCAATCCATCCGTTGCAAATGGTACATCGCCTTCGGCAGATACAGTGACACCCAGGACAGCTGGAAGTACAAGATGAAGGCTTCGCACACGCGTGAGGCGGTGGCCATCGCGCTGAACATGGCGTATATGTTCTCGTCGGAACGGTTCAAGACTGCCCTGTACGAGTTCGGCCCGCTGCACAGCAACAATGACAAGACGGAAATAGACAAGACCGCCCTGCTGGCCAACGTGCTCAACCACCGCGGACTGACCTTCGGCTATACCACCGGCGTGATGGGACTGGGCGGAGGAACCACCTTCGGCATGCATGAAGTGTGTTATCTGGAACACTATGCCGATGACAAAAGCATCACCGAAACCATATTCCACGAGTTTGCCCACTGTGTGGGCTACGGCCATGCGGGAAACATGACTTACGAACAGACGGGACCGGGGTGGATCACCCTGTGCAACAACGTATATGTGGCGCTGTCGCTGGACAAGGAGCTGCCCGTCTATTCCCGCCGCTTCCTGCACACCCGCTGGAGCAGGAACCGTTATTTTGATGATATATACGTGGCTTCGAAACACATTATCGAAGACCCGGAACTCGATGCGCTGGACGGTGGCCTGTCTCCCCTGCGCGGAGAGACCGACCGGGGAGGAAACGACGGGGAGCCGGTGGCGTTCAAGCTGGATTATACCGACTTGCCCGGCGCTACGGGAACCACCTTCCGCCCCAAGGATGTATATGTGTACGGAGATACCCTGTATGCCGTGAACGATGCGGACAACCAGTACAGCGTAGAGGTGTTCGGCCTTGCCGGCGGCGGCAAGAAGCACTTGGGAAGCATCAAGGAATGGAAGCACGGAGAAGTTACCGGGAAATTCGGCGGCCGCCCGAACGGTATCACCCGTGCCCACGACAAGATTTATGTCACCCACGAAGGAAGCCGTACCGAGATTTTTGATGCGAAGAGCCATCAGTTCCTTACCTGCATAGGCAATGGAAGCTGGGGAACGGGGCCCTCGCAGACCGTACATGCCTTCGATGTGCTGCTCTACAAAGGGCTGGTCATGATACACGACAAACGCTACGTCAACTTTGTAGAAGAGCAGGCTATACAGTCCGGAGTGACTCCGCGGATTTATGTACGCTCCGAACATCTGGGCGAGACAAACGGCACTTACGGCATGGCAGTGGACGAACAGACCGGCCTGCTCTACTCCACCCATCCCGCCAAACGCATAGACCTGTTCGCCCCCGACGGGATACGGGAAGGAGTTTCCCCCAAACGTACCGGGCAACTGGCTTATAAAAATGTACCCTACGACTTGGATTTCTACGAAGGAAGGCTGTTTGTAAGTTCCAACGGTACAGAAAAGTTCTGTGAGGTCAATCCCCGGACAGGAGAGATCGTGAAGGACCATACCACCATCGGCGGCATCACCCTGCAAGCACCCGAGAAGTTCTGCATCCGCCGCCACACGCTGTTCATCACCGACCGCGTGAAAAACGGGACATGCGTTTACGCCATCCCCATGAGTGAGCTGAAATAAATATATACCTATATAATATAGTAAGAACAACATGAAAATATACGCTTATATCCTGATTGTGCTGTCCGGAGTCCTGACGGCACAATGCAGCAAAGTCACCCTGGATGAAATCTGCGGCTACCCCTCCGCTCCCGGCGGAGGAAACGGGGAAGGAGAAGGAAACGGGGATTATAACAGTTACTGGTATTACTCGTATGAGGCGGCGCAGCTGATTGATGCGGAAACCCTGGGCATGGAAACGGCCGAGGATTTCACCCCTTATACCGTCGCCCATCTGGGGGATACCCTTTTCATCGCAAACATCGGAAAGGCAGGCAGCAGCCTGTTGCTGTTCAGTATAAAGAAAGGTGAACGGCTGGGGACCTTGCAGAGCTGGCAGCACGACGGCGGGGAGAAGAGTTTCGGAAGTCAGATAGAGGCCATCGTCCCGTCGGGCAACCGGCTGTATGTGGCCGAACGCCAGTCGCGCATCCATGTATTCCGGTTGCCGGAACTGTCCTACCTCACCTGCATAGGCAACGGGCAATGGAGCGGCCCCGTATTCCAGGCACAGGCCATGACGGTAAAGGACGGGCTGATTTTCGCACGCGACAAGAACGGAATGGTCAGCATTTATAAAGAGGAGGATGCCACCCCGGAAAATTACCAGAAGGTGAACCGCTACCGCCGGGCATCCGGCAACGGCAGTCCGGGCAACAACGGCTTTGCCAGCCATTCCATGCAGCCCGATGCGGAAGGGCATCTGCTGCTCACGGATTATGAAGGAAAGAAAATACGGGTGCTCGATCCGGCACTGGTCAACGATGATCTGGCAAACGACGCTTCCATCGATCTGGACGATCTTTCCCTGTCGCCCGGCTTCAAGCCCAAGACACTGGCGTTGTGCGGCGACCGCTGGTATGCTACCGGCGATAATGATGCCATCAACATATATGAACGCCAGTCCAACGAATGGAGCAAGAAAATAAAAACTGTAAAAGGATATGCTTTTTCCCAGCCTGCCCGCATCTATGCGCAAAACGACTCTGTGCTATGGGTTTCGGACACGCACAGTTCCAAACGGACACTGGTGAAAATGCTGGTGCATAAGGGGGAAATACGGGAATAGAGGTTCTATTCCGTTCTTTATTCAGAATGTAAATGACACGAATGGCGCAAATTGGGTTTATATCTCTGATTGGCGTCATTCGTGTCATTTACATTCACATATATCAACATTGCCAATCTTTCAATGCAACTGTCAACACGAACCGGTCGTTCACTTGCAATATCGATTACGTAATCGGGGAAGCTATTCTTTTTATTTGGCTGCACACCCATCACAATCCCCTTTCACGGCTCCCCTATCGCCCCCACAATCAGCTGTACTTGAGCCGGCATATAGGTACGGCAACTCAAACCACTGCCCATCTTCTCCAGCTCCTCCCTGAGGTGAGGATAATAGTCAATCCAATACTGCAACTTACGGTAAGCCACCTGCGGATTCAAATCCGGGAAATAACACAGGGCCAGTTCGGTGCGGCCGTACGTGCGTATCTCAAAATTCTCCATACATTCCATACTTTTTATTTACTTCCATAAAAGTACGAAAAACGGACGAGAAGAAAGAATGTTTTTCCAACAATAATCAACTAGAATCAACTGTTATCAACCACAATCCACCGGAATCAACTTTCCGGAATCCGCACATCGTATCTTTGTAATGTCGGGACGATGAAGGCGAAAGATCTATAATCTTACAGCCGTAAGATATAGGATCTTACACGTGAAAGATAGGGTTCTTTCAGCAGTCGGCGACCAGTGGCTGACGGTTAATGGACAGTGACTGACGGCTGACTTGCTTCATTCCCCGGCAACAGTGTTTCTTAATTCTCAATTATCAACTTTTAATTTTAACAGACTATGGTAAATTACAGTATCGTTATGCGTAGCAATCCGATGGACGCGGATGCCGCCAAGAAGGCTTACGCCAGTGCACAGTATTCGGAAGTGATGGACATCAACCGCTTTGCCGAGCACATTGCCAGCCACGGCTGTGTGTACAAGCGCGCGGACATCGTGGCCATCCTCACCATGGCGGTGGACTGCATGAGGGAACAGCTTCTGGGAGGACAGAAGATACAGCTGGGCGACTTGGGGGATTTCTCCATCAGCATCAACAGCCTGGGAGCGGAAAGCGCTGCCGACTACAATCCTGCCATCCACGTCAGAAAGCTGAATGTGAACTGGAGTGCCGGAACACGTTTCCAGAACTTGCAGGAGGAAGCCGTGTTCAACCTGGTGGCCACGCGCAAGGCGGCCCGACTGGTGGTGAAGGCGCTGAAAGCCGGAAAGACCAGTGTGGATCTTACCGGAGAGGCGAAGGAGCCGGAAAACGGAGGACAGGCCTGACGGAACCCCTGTATGACGGAAGCAAGGCACGACGCTAAAGGCACGACGCTAAAGGGCTGAATGTGCCCCTGTGACAAGCCGTTTTCATTGGGGTACATTCAGCCCTTGGCTTCCATTACAATTCACTTATTATCAACCTCTAAAACAAAATTCCAATGAGTTCAAGAACAAAGAAAAACACCTGGACACTGATTCTGAAAGTAATTATCACCGTAGCCACCGCCGTTGCCGGCGCACTCGGCCTGAACGCCTGTATCTGATGATCATGAGAACCATCACCCTGATTATTATCCACTGCTCCGCCACCCCTGAGGGGCGGAGGCTGGATTTTGAAACTTGCCGCCGGGACCACATCCGCCACCGGGGCTTCACGGACATAGGATATCATTTCTATATCACCCGTGACGGAGAGATTCACCGCGGACGACCTCTGGAAAAGGTGGGAGCGCATTGCAAGAACCATAACCGGCATTCTATCGGCATCTGCTATGAGGGAGGACTCTCGGCGGACTGCACACCTGCCGATACGCGTACTCTGATGCAGAAGGGAAGTATGCTGGCACTGTTGCGCGAGCTGCGCCTCCTGTTCCCCAAAGCGTTGATAGTGGGGCATCATGACTTGAATCCCGTGAAGCCGTGCCCTTGTTTTGATGCTGTGAAGGAATACCGCTTTTAAGGGAAGCTTTCTCCAAAGATAAGGTTTCCAATGAGAGCCGTTTGTTTTCAAAGAGGCTTCTTCAAAGATAACGTATCCAAGGATGATTTCTCCAAAGATAGGGTTTCCAATGAGAACCGTTTGTTTTCAAAGAGGCTTCTTCAAAGATAACGTATCCAAAGATGATTTCTCCAAAGATAGGGTTTCCTAATGAGAGCCGTTCGTTTTCAAAGAGGTTTCTCCAAAGATAACGTATCCAAGGTGGCTTTCTCCAAAGATAGCGTCCCTTTCCTCCGCTTTGATTTCCTGACCCTTCATTCAACTAATCTTTTCATTTAACAATAATAAAAATGAACTATCTGATAAACCAACTCATGACCGTGGACAAAGCCTTCTACCGTCATTATCTGGAAATGCTGCTCACCCTGAACCGCATCCAAGCCCTCACCCCCTGGCAGATGTCCATGCTGCTGTGGAGAGCCAAGATTTTCCATATACAGGTGCTCTACCCCGAACTGCTGCGCATCAGCCTGTGCACGGAGCAGGAAAAGGACGAGATACGCTTTATGAAGGGATGGAAACTGAAAGAGCTGGAGAAAATAATGCCCGCATGGCAGCGACGGCAGTGCGAGGAGATAAAACGGGAACGGTGGAGAGGATTTTAATGGCTAGCGGTTAATGAGGAATGACCAGTGATCACTGAGGAATGACCAGTAATCAGTAAAGCCTGCCGGCAACATGATCTACTTGTAAGCAACTTTTAAAGGGGGTATGTCAAAATAAAATAACTACTCCGAGAAGTTACAGACTGTAACTAAAAGCCTAAAAGGCGAGTGTCAAAACTCAGATTTTGAAAACATGAACTTACAATCTGAAATTTGAGCATCCTAAAAGACTAAAGAAAGGGTCGTATCATTACTCCATACAGAGCTTGATACGATCCTTTTACGTGTTATAATTACTATCTGTAACTTTTCGGGGCTGTCCTTTTTGTTTTGACATCTCCCTTCTCCTATCCCCAAGTTATTCAGGAACAGCAACATTCAACTACTTCATTCCCCCTCATTAAACCCCAGGCCCTGCTGTTCGGGCTTCAGCTTCTCTGTCAGGAAATTGGTATGCTCCCACTTCGGTTCGGGCGGATTATGATCCAAGGTCCTCTCCTCGGTAGGCGTGTAGCGTCCGTTGTAAGTGCTGAAGGCGAAAAAAGCATCTCCCGGTCCGCCCAGATGGTCGAAACGTACCTTGGCCACACGCACCAGCACCTGCCCCAGTTCATCGTTACGGTCTACCACCATTCCATAATCCGTCTTGTTGAAAAAGGCCGCCGAGCCGTTGATATCATACAGCGTGGGCACAGGCCAGCGTTTGCTTCCCGGTTCGCGGCGCAACTTGGTGGGGTGCGCCACCAGAATGAGCAACACCTTGTGCTTCACGGCAAAATTGGAGAACTCGTCGAAGATGCGGCTGATGTACTGCGTTTCCGTTTCCCAGTCGGGAATCTGATGCTCGAAGCGGTTGAAGGGGTCCACCACCAGCACCTTCACTCCTTTCCGGCTCACCAGTTGGGCGGCAATGCGGAGCACGCTCTCTACCGAGAAGTCCTCTTTCGGCATAATGGAGAAGACACTCTGTGCCAGGTAACGGATGGCCTGTCCGGCTTCCGGCAACGGCATCCCCTTGTGTTCGAAACGCTTGCCCACCACGCGGCGTATCAGCTTGCGGTAGTGATAGGCCAGCGGGGTATTCTCCGGACTGAAATAGCCCACCTTCCAATCGTGGCGCAGGAGCAGGCGCATGGCAATTTCGTCCACAAACTCGCTTTTTCCGCTACCGGGAACGCCTGTGACCGTGAGCACAAAACCACGCTCGAACTTAATCAGCCGGTCCAGATTCTCCAGTCCCGTATCGGCTCCTTCCGGCATTCCGTTGTAATAAATATCCATCAGCGTATCCCATTCGTCCATGGGGCAGAAGACTCCTTCCAACGGGATTTCCGCCGCCTGCTCCACCTGCTGGCGGAGCCTCGGAAGATCGTACTTCAACAGATACTCGTTGGCATCCTTGCAGCCTTCCCCCCAGGCCACCACCTTGCAGCGGTCCACGCCCAGGCGGCGCACCAGTTCGTCGCGCAACTCCACTCCGCGCTTGTCGGTATCCATGGCCAGGATGATTTCCGTCTTGTCATCGAAGTGCGACTCCACGAAGCGGTCCAGCCACTGAAGGTTCGCGCCTCCGGCTCCGTTGGGTACGGACACCACCTCTTCCAGTCCTGCGGCTATCAGGCTGAGGGCATCTATCTCGCCTTCGGTGATGTAGCACTTTTCCTTCCCTTTTATGGCGTCTATGTTCCAAGGAATCAGCTCGGCTCCTTTCACCATCTTGAAATGCTTTGCGGCATCCCGGAATTTCATGTTTTTCATTACTCCGTCCTCCAGGTAAGGGAAGCAGATGCAGGCTTCTTCCTTGCCGGTCTGCGGCAGGAATTCCAAGCGTTCCTCTATCTTCATCCTTGTCAGGACGTCCATCGGAATACCTCGTCTGTCGACCATGTATTCCATCATTTCTCCATTCATAATTTGTTTGTTTTTATTAATTACCGGGCATACGTAATGTACAGGCGGTTGCAGGGGGATGTGCGGCTTGCGTTGCGACCTGTTATGGTGCTGCGATGCTGCATCGTGGTGCTGTGCCGTGTTATGGTGCTGCGGTGCTGTATCGTGGTGCTGCGACGTGTTATGGTGCTGCGATGCTGCATCGTGGTGCTGCGACGTGTTACGGTGCTGCGGTGCATCCTTCTGCTGTTTCTGCCGTTCCCGGTCTTGTTGTTTCTGTTCTCTTTTCCACATCTCGTCCTCGTTCCACGCTATGGCGAAATCACAATGAAAGCATTTCGCCCATCCCCCTTCACGGGTGATATGCACACTGAACGAAGGATCTTTGGGATTGCTTCGCGTTGCGGAACATTCGGGACAAGGCATACGGAAATGGTCCTTTCTGCGCGGCAGGCTTTTCAGCCACCGCACATAATCTGCATGTTCTTCGCGCGTCATATCCAGCTCTGTTTCAGGTTATCCCAGGTGGCACGTCCGTTGGGGCGCGGGGGTGCATCGGCAGGAAGAGGAACTCCGCAATACGAACGTTCGCCGGTCAGCGGATTGTACGTTTCGTAGGGCGAGAGCGATGTCGATTCATTCTGCATCCGGCTTCTTTCTTTCAGCTTTTCTTCCAGAAAAAGACGGGTGGGCCTTTCTCGGCGGATGTAGTTGGCGAAATAAGCTTCGGCTTCGGACACGGAAGTGATTCCTCCTGTGTTTCCTTGTGCCACGACATGTTTCTTGAACAGATCACGAATAAAAGAAAGATTGTTCAAAAAGAGTTCTTTCAAACCTGACATCATCCCCACAGCCTCCAGCCAACTCTGAGTAATGAAAGCTTCATTGATGCATTGTTCCCATCGGGGCATCGTTTCGGACAATTCGGAAAATCGGGGAAGTTTATCAACAGCAGCAACAGCAATTATTTCTTTTTCTTTGTTATTGTTGTTTTTCTTCTCTCCTCTATTCTTTTCTTCTCTTATAAAGCTTTGCTTAAAGCTTGCTTGCAAGTTCTTTCCATAACACTCATTATCAACACTTTGAATCACATTTTTGACTGAATTTTCATTTGTATTTTTTGCAGTCGTATTTTTCATACTTTCCGCACTACTTTTCACGTTGCTTTCCGTGCTGTTTTCCTTGTAGATTTCCTTATTATAATCCGAATGGATTGGCTTGCTGCTCTCCATGCAGACAGTCTTGTTACTATCTACATTCCTGCTTTCCATATAAATTCTCTCCTTGCTATCCATACTGGGTGCACCACTGCTTTTCAGGTAGACTTCCTTGTTATTATCCATGCAAGGTACACCACCACTTTCCATGTAGGCTTCCCCGTTATTATCCACGCAGAACGCATCACCGCTTTTCATGTAAGCTTCCCCGTTATTATCCACGCAGGGCGCATCATTACTTTTCGTGTAGATTTCCCCGTTATTATCCATGCAAGACGTATCACCGTTTTTCAGGTAGACTTCCCCGTTACAATCCACGCAAGGTGTATCATCGTTTTTCAGGTAGACTTCCCCGTTACAATCCACGCAAGGTGTATCATCGCTTTTCAGGTAGGCTTCCTTGTTACAATCCACGCAAGGTGTATCATCGCTTTTCAGGTAGGCTTCCCCGTTATTATCCATGCAGGGCGCATCATTACTTTTCGTGTAGATTTCCTCGTTACGATCCATGCAGGACGTATCACCGTTTTTCCCTTCGTTGATTCTGCCCCTTCCTATTGTAGACGCAGTTGCTTTTGCAGATGCTTTCACCGTACTTTTCTTACTGCTTCTCCCTCCCTTACTGCCGGCAGCGGCACGTTGCTCGGAAAGTTTGCTCTGATATCCCATCACCTCGTCCAGATACAGACATCGGAAATACCCGTCCTCTGTAATGAGAAACAAATCGAAGTCCTTAATAAGATGTTGCAGATTTTCCACGGTAGCTCCCCACTGATCGGCCAGCAAATCCAGTTCGTTAAAATCATGTTTGTATTCCTGCTGTTTTCGCAGAAACAATATCGTTTCAAGATACAACCCCAGCCCCATGCATTTCATGTCGGCATTCAGCTTCATCATTTTGTAATCCGACATCAAGCTGCAATTCAGCCGGATAAACTGCTCTGTATAATCCATTTCTTTTGTGTGTTAGTATAAATATAACGCAAAGGAACGCAAAATATAAATAGGGCGTTGCTCACAAAAACAGGCAATTGTTAATAAATATTTTCTATCTTTGCCGAGACATTTTGTAAGTAGCTATGATTATGCTATTTACAAATTATTATTTAATAATTTAATTTTTAGTAACATGAAAAAAATTTGAGATCATCAGCACTTGCATCAGTAATGCCGTGCGAAGAAGCGATTTAAACCCCAGCAACTTGAACGACAAAGGTGCGATAGGCCGATCCACCGCCACCAAAATTCGAGACGGAAAGATTGTGACTCCAAATTCTTACTTCAAACTGATGAAATGGATGGAAAAGGAGAAACCGGAGGTTTACAAAGAAGCCATGGAGCACATCCTGAAAGAACTGGGCAAGCTCAAAATGGAAGAGTAACCTCCCGGCTTCCCGGAAACGGGAATTTTCCCCGGTAAACGTGGGGAAACGGGAAACCGCCATAGAGCGCCTCTGTATGGAGACTGCCTCTATGGCGGTTTTTGCACCCAGGATGCATGGAGTTATAGTTATTTTATTTCCAACTATAAATCCTCCTTTTTACTCAAAAATTATTTTTCTTGTGACAGATAAATACAGAATTGCTGAATATTTACAACATTCACTTTGGGAAAATCTATATCTTTCAGCACATCATAATGATGGTCGTTGGTAACAATATAGTGCGCATTGGCCGAAATGGCACAATCCACAAACTTATTGTCATCAGGATCGACTGTAATCAGATTAAAGTGATAGAATGGAGTTATCAATTCAACAAACGGACTGTTCAATATGGTTTTCACCACATATTCCGCCGTTTCATTGTCGGTAAGTCTTTGCAGAATTTCTATATATTCCTCCAATATTTCATTGGATACACAGAGCTTGTTCTTTCCGTCCACAAAGGATTGCCACAAGACATGGTAACGACTCCTTTGAGGAATGCTTTGAATAAGACAATTCGTATCAAGAACCAACTTAGCCATTGACGTTATTTTAATGAATGGATATCCATTTCAGCTATTTCATCCAACTTTTTCTGGTCAAGAATTCCCTTATCCCAAAGTTCATCCAACTTTGTATTCATCCGTTTGGAATAATATTGAAAGAGCACCTCTTTCAATTCTTCCAGACCTTCCTGAGATTTATCGTAAGAAAACATTTCCAACAAATGCCTCTGTATGGGGTTGAATACTGTAGTTTCCATAATTATATCGGTTATAAATTCTATGCGAATATAGAATTTATAATGATAATATCCAAAATGTTTCTCATTAATTAACGCCTATGAAATATGACTCGATAAATCTTGCAACAATATCTCCCTTACATCCGATGTTCAAAATGTTGTAGAGTAAAATCTATTCCGGAGATCCTAATCGGATAATCTTTTTTATCATTTCAGATGGATTTTGAAGTAAATGCCACCGGAGAAGTATTTCCCGTTGTTCAGTTCGGCAATCAGGTTGATGTGGTCTTTCCAAAGCTGGTAGTGCGCCCCGATGTTCACTGTGCGGGCGTCATATTCGGCCATCAGGTTAAGATTATTTACAACTTTAATCAAAGGCTGGTCACCGAGTAACTGAAAACGGAAGTTTGTGCCGAATGAAGGACGTTTATAATGCTCTATACCTTTGGCATTACCATATACAAATGCGGCATGAATACCCCATTCACCTATATTCTGAACATCCAAATGTTTGGTTACAGCCAGATAATAACGTGTTGCGTAATTATTGGAACCGCTTGTATTACCGGACACCAATCCCCCACCACCATGATCGGCATGAGAGGTGGGGTCGTCCAGACCAAGGACTATTTGCGGTGTCCACTCCTTCCACCACCCTTCTTTCCAAAGGCGCAGACGCGCACTGAAAGCCCGGTCCTGATTCGTGAATTTTCCCCAAGACTGTTCCGGGAAATAAGTAGAGCCATGATCCGCATGTACCAATGTACAGATATACGACACCTCCAGCCAAGGGAAAATAGTAATATTAATGTAATAATTGAAGGTATACCCCACTTCACTGCTACGAAAATGGGTGGATAACGGATGAGTATTCAAATAGTTTCCACCAAACAGAAAAGTTTTATCACGCTGCATATCAGCCGTGGGAGCATGAAGCAGTCCGGTAGTTCCCAGCAATGCCTGGGCATCAGCCCATAAGGAAACACTACACCAAAAAACGAGCAATAAGATTCTTTTCATCAAGCTACTCCTTACATATATTCCACATGAACAACAGATTGCCGATAATGTAACGTTTCCACATCCGGCGGGGTTCTTTCAATAACCGGTAACACCATTCCAGAGAATGCCTTTGCCACCAGGCGGGAGCACGCTTTACCGTTCCGGCATAGAAATCGAAAACAGCACCTATCGTTCCGCAATGGCAATGGATTTTCAATTCATGCCAATGCGTGTACGCCCATTTCTCCTGCTTGGGGGCAGTCATCCCTATCCAGAGCAAATCAGGATTTGCCTTGTTGATAGCTTCGACTATCGCCCGATTGTCCTCTTCCGAAAACTCCGGCTTATAGGGTGGCGAATAGGTTTCCACTTCGATGTTGGGATAATCCACTTTCACACGCTGTTTTATCAATGCCAATACTTTTTCACTGCTGCCCATGAAAAAACATTTTCCTCCGATAGCATTCAGCTTGTTCATCTCGAACTCGAACAGATTCCAGCCGGCAATACGCTCTGTAGGTTTGGATCTTGCATTCAGCCAACGACACGCCTTGACAATACTTGCTCCGTCGGGGATTAACACATCTCCCTGCTGCAAAGCTTCGGCAAAGGGCTTGTCTTTCTGGGCGGTGTTGTAGGAATGGGCATTGATGGTGTTGATCAGGAGTTTGCCGGAAGGCAAAGTGGTCAGCCCTCGATGGCTTTCCAACAAGGGTAAGTTTTTTAACTTCAATAACATGGATATTGTAGTTCTACCTTTAAAAATTAGTTTTCTTTTTCCTTTTGAGGAAGATTTTGGGATAATATATCCAGCATTCTGTGCTCAAATTGTTGTAGAGTAAATTCACGACAGAATTTATCATAACCGGCATTTCCCATTTTAACTCTTAATTCCTCATCATCCAACAACTTCGCAATACAATCAGCCAACGAATACGGATTCTGTTTTTCAAAAATCAAACCATTTTCTCCATCTTTCACCATATCGGGGATGCCGCCTTCATTGGTTGAGATGACCGGCAATTTATATTCCATGGCTTCTAAAATGACCAAAGGGAAACACTCATTCATTGTTGGAAGAATGAATATATCTGCTTGTTGAAAAAAAGCATTTTTTTCTTCTCCTACTTTTCGACCGACATAAGCAACCCTATCATTCAAATCCCGTTTATCCACTTCTTCTGAAAACTGTACAGCATTAATCTCGGCTGTTTCTCCACCTACATACTGACAATTAAAAAGATACCCTTTTTCTTTCAATATTCTTAACGCATCAAGTAATACAAACACTCCTTTATTTATCAATAGATTAGAAAGAAAAAGTAGATAAGGGACTTCGTTTTTCCGCCTTGCTTCAAATTCTCCTTTACGTAAGTTTGGTATACCATTCGGACAAATATACACATCTTCTCTTTTTACATACTTGGCTATATCTTTATAAAGATTCTCTGCCAACAGAATTACTTTCAGATTGCTGAAAAAACGTTTATAAAAGAAGTTATAAACCCATTTACTCTGATAAACCGAAACGCCTTTATTGTGATAATGAGCTATGACTTTGCACCCCATACTTTTCAGCATCTGCACTACAATAAAGTCTTTAAAAAAGGCTTTTCCTCCGGCATTCGGAGTGATATAAACCAATTCGGGACGGATTTCTCTTACAACGTGAGAAATATGCTTTAGAAGAAAGAAATACTTCAACAGCTTTTTTAAACTTATATGCCCAATATCAGACAAACTTCCTGCTGTAGCTAAATTTATACAAAAACAATCGAAAGAAGAATTTACCAACTCACTTTCTTGAATGTATTTCCCCATCATGGCTGCGCCATGTATAGGTGGAGGAAGGTGAAGAATAAAAAGGATTTTAGGTTTCATCAACTATCAAAATCTATAAACAAAATACATTATCCGGCTAAAAATTCGCTTTATGATGGAATGATAACCAATAGCAGAACGAAATAAGGATGGATGGATAGACACATTTTCCGGATATGTAAACTCCTTTTTTGCCGAGTTATCAAATATACAATGAAAACGACTCCAGCGCTTACAGTTTGTACCTTTCCCATCAAAACCATCGTTTTGCACTTTGCTTGTAACAGGAAATAAGGAAACTTTTTTTTGTAAGAACTGAGCAAAACAAAAGCGAATAGCCCATGACTTATTCCTTCCACATTTCCAATCATTCAGCATCTTCCAACAATCGGAACCTCCCCATCGGTTAAATTCTTTTTTCAGTATGTGGTATTTATCGAAATTCTCCAACTCCCAATCCACACTATTCCAGCGATCAGCCCAAGTAGCCCATCCCCATGAACTACTACGAGTGCAGAAATAAGTATCATATGAATAATCTTTCGGCACTTTCACTTTATTAGAATATCCACAAATAGAAAACACACTCGTCTCTTCTTTGTACTTATCAAGACCTTGATTCATAAAAAAAAGAAAATTGGGTGCAAGAATAAGATCATCTTCCAAAACTATTGCTTTACCATATCGGTTGATAACTTCTGTTACACCTTTTATAACAGAATTACCAAGTCCTTTATTTTGCAATGCAAACTTATAATGAACCTCTTTAAACCCTGTTATAGATTTTACATAATCACGCACTTTTTCCACATTTTCCACTTCACCTTTTCGTTGGAAACGTGGTCCATCAACAAAAACATAAAGAACAGAATGTTTTGCTTCTTCATTCTGAAGTAGAGAATCTATCGTATACTTTAGTGATTCAAAGCGATTAAAAGCAAAAAGAATTATTGGAACATGCATAATTAAAAGATGATATATTTACCAAAAGCACATATTTCATAAATTATTAATATCAAGTACAACCATCCATTAAACAAACAATAACAAAGTATATTTAGACAAAAACAACAGTAAAGATATATTACATTAAAACTAACAGAATACTAAAACTATGATTTTTACTATAAATATTATCGAATTATATAGAATACTTTAAACATCTTTCTCAAAAGCAGATTCATCAATTCTATAATATTCACATAGTTTTTTCCACTGTATATCATTTTCACCATTACAATTAGTTGACATCAAATTTACTTTTTGAGCACCAAGAATGCTTGGACCTATACAATAATATTCCCCAGCTACCACTTCTATATTCTGAAGAATTTCATGAGCTTTCAGCCACAAATCATCAGCTTTCAACGCCAATTCCATTATTTTTTTCTTATAGAATACATCCTTTTTATAAAAAATATTAGCAGGATATAATACTCCAGCATAGCCTAAAGCAACATTATATAATGATGGGGTATTACAATAAAATAAAGCCTTCCATTGACTATATGGCTTAAATTTTTTCTTTTCATCAAAAGAAACCTGACAAACTTTATTTGCACATATACTATGAGGGTATTTTCTATGCAATTCCAATAAGTTGTTTATTAAATCATTCCTATAATATATATCGTCATCTATTGTTATTACACACTTATCACTAAAATCTTGAAGAGCATAAAAATATTTATTATGTGGCATTAAATTATACTCTCGAAAACATATGTTCAATCCTAGCTTTTCATAGTCCAATAGTCTTTTAGGTAAATCTTGCCGCTCACGTGGAAATTCTTCCTTAGATAGATACAAACATATTTTACCCGGCTGTACTTTCTGATGAAAGATTGAGTCTATTACCATCCAGACCTTCCCTATACGTTTAGGAAAACTAGTCAATGAAACTACAATGTCATCATTTCCATTTAACCGTTTAGGGTATAAACCACAATAACTATAAATATTTAAATATAAATTTATAGCTAAATCACATAAGCGACTCATTACATTACATACAATACAAAGAAAGATATTCTTGTTTTTATATAAGTGCTTATTATTTGCACCATAAAATATCTTATGTATATAAAGAATAAAAGTTCGTATATTAAAACTCATTTCTATTTTTTTATAATTGACAAAAATAAAAAATTCATCAAGATTCCGCTTATTCTTATCATACTATATTAATATCAAATCTGTATGATATTATAGATTATAATCATTTAAGGCATTTAGATAATTCCTCAATAAACCCCTTTCCATACTTCAAATCTGGTTCCATATAGTTACCTTCTCCCCACTCATTCCAAGATTTTAAGAACACAAAACGCTTTTCTATGGGCTTGTTACTTACAGCATCTAATACTCTCCGCACATGTTTACTGAATTTTTTAGGAGTAGCATTATTTAAAATAAGAGCTTTTTTACCGCTACGTGGCGAATGATCCCAATTGCACAATATCATCGGAATATTTTCCATTTGAGCATCTTCTTCTTTATTAGTAAGCCAAGGAGTAAATTCACCATAATCAAAACTCAATAATGGTTGATGTAATAATAATGATTTAAAATGTTGTCTGACTTTAGATAGCAAAGTATAGTGTCCATAAAATTCATTAATTCTATCCATAATCACATATTTACAACCTATGTCCAATATTTTCCGATAATTATCTAAATTTGTTCTACATAAACCAATAAAAGCAATACCATCTACGAAACCATTTTCCATTGCCATATGATTCCAATAACTAAAAAATTCTTTTGGAATATCCAAAGGACGAAATAAAACAAATATCGGACGTTTCCCATCCTTCATATATCGAGGATCTTTAAATGCCTTCAAAGCATATCCAAAATGTGTCTTAAAATCTTCTATTCCTAAATATTGTTGTTCGATAAGTAATTTATCCTTTTTACCATCTTTATCCCAAGTCTTTGCAAACCATGAATGATTAGCCCAACCAAGACAAAATGGAAAATCAGGTTTGCCTGAAATAAGCACTTCATCAAATACGCTTTCCATTAACCTACGACCATTCCCAAACCAATAATGCCAATAGCAAAACCCTTCAATGCCAGCCTCTTTCGCCAAATTTACTTGTTTTTCCCTTACTTCTGGCATACGTAAATCATAGTATCCTAAATCAGCAGGAACTCGAGGTTGATAATGCCCTCTGAAAAGAGGTTTTGCTCTACCTACATTTGTCCATTCGGTAAATCCTTTTCCCCACCATTCATCATTTTCTTTAAAAGGATGATATTGTGGTAAATAAAAAGCTATAACTCTTGCTTTCATATTTTAATGATATTAAAAATCACTTCATTAATAAACTTTTTCATGTCTATTTTATCTCAACATCGAAATTTTACATTTCAAATATCAGTTCCATACCTAAAAGGAATTACTCATAAAAAACGAAATAAGCTATTTTAAAAGTTCACGCATCGATTTATCTTTTAATATAATGATATAACAAGCAAAAAATATCCAAAAAGAAGCCCTTTCACCTGTTAATATTAAGGATAATAAATATGTATTTATAAAACCAAATAATAGCCAGTATTCTTCTCTTTCAGTGTTACAGACCGCAATACGCCAAAATAATATAAAAAAAATAAGATACAAAACTAGTCCTATTAACCCTTGCTCAAGTATTTTATTTAAGACAATACTTTCAAATCCAAACATAACTTTTTCTATATATGGATCTTTACTCTGTATAAAATATTGATATCCATAACCTTGCCCTGTTAATACATTACTTTCAGTTAAAAAGAAAACACCAGTTAGTTGATCCAATCTTAAATCAATAGAAGAACCATGTATATCTGCATTTTCACTTTTTTCTTGATCCCAAAAAAAGACGGTTGCACCTATAAAAGATTTCATTTTTTGATACATCTCTTGAGGAATCAGTTGAGTAGTAAATAAAAAAACACACAGAATGCTTACAATAATCTTTAGCTTATTTCTTACTTTCATCTGTTTCAATGGAAATACTAAAAATATGATAATAGGAAGAAGTGCACTTCGAGAACCTGTAAGAAAAACATTTAAAAAACAAAGAAACTCAAGTAATACAAACTTAAATCCTGCTATATATTTCCGTTCTATAAAGAAAAACATAAATAACACCCCCATCCATTGCCCCCAATTTAAAGGATGCACTGTAGTTCCAGCAATTCTTCCACTTAATATACCCCTATCTTCCGTAACAAAAGATAGTACTCCTTCCAAATATGTTACTCCAAAAAGATGACTTATAAAATTAAATTTGAGCACATATTCAACTATACCACAGATACATAAAAAAAATGTTATTTTCTCTAACAGTAAAATATATTTTTGAATTTGATTAATAGAAGAAAAAGCATACCACAGCAAAAGTCCAAACAAAAATTGAGATATAAATGTTTTAATAAATTGTTTAATTTGAAAAATCAATGATAAATCATCAATAAAAATCAAGACAATAGAATAAAAACAATAATAAACAAGCAACAACTTTAATTTTCTATCAAGTTTTATAGTTGTTTTATTTAGAATTAAAAATATAAATAAGACAAAAAGAACTAATATAAAAAATTTTACTCCTGGTATTAAATTGGAATTCATTGGAATAATAAACAAGAAAATAGAAGCCAAACAAATGCCTTCATAATAACCTTTCTTACATAATTTAAGAATGAGTCCCAAAATTAAAAGAAAAAGGAATATACATATAATCATTTCTATTTTATATATTATATTTTATCAGAACCATATTACTTTTGAATACTTCTTTACTATGTGTATCTCTCATACGAATATCTCTCATGATTTTCATATAATATTCTCTCTTCAAGCTTACCTTAAATTGCAAAAAAAGAAAAACATATCCTTAAATTCTGAATTCATTTACTCTTCAATCTGCTTTAAAATAATTCAACAATATATATCTTTATTGCGTTTACCCAAAAGGCGTAGAGCAGTTTATTCGTTAAACAGAAAGTCTATAAAAAATCACTTACGAGCATTACTTCCATTATATAAAGAATGAGCCTTCTTTCAAAATCATTACTATAATTATATAATTCTACAAACTTTAACTACAACAAAAGTGAAATTTACACGATTTGCAGTAATACACCAAATATAAATACTTATAAATTACAAACATTTATTTTTCCATTGTATCGTCTTGCTACTCATGTTTTCCTCAAAACAATACACTCTATCATATCAATAGATTAGCTGAATCACAATACTCTATCTTTTTATAATTTTTGCCGGAACACCTCCTACAACCGAATAAGCTGGTACATCATGAGTTACTACAGCATTAGTTCCAATAACACTACCATCTCCTATCGTTACCCCCGATAAAATTCGTGCCCCTTCACCAATCCATACATTATTGCCTATTATTACTGGTCCTTTAACATATAATGGTCGTTTTATTGGAGGAATAGATAAATGTTTTATTTGCGTATTACCGTGTGCATTATCTGAAATATAGACATAACGCCCTGTTAAAAGATTGTCCCCAATAATAATTTTATGACATGCAGTAATCTGACAATACTCTCCTATTCGACAGTGTTTACCTATTATAATTGAAGGAGTATATTTTATCCCCTCATATTCATCCCATGCTGTAAGTATACCACCAGTAGAAATTACAGAGTTTTCACCAATTTCTACATATTGCAAACCACGTAACTGATGGGGAAAACAAATGTATCCTTTTATCTTTTTAAAACAAAAATGTAAAAAAAGATTGTAAATTTTTATCCAAATTCGTCGAAAAACTAGTATAAACCGAGGAATTAATTCAAAAACTAAATATGCTTTTTCCATCTTCTAAATCACCAATAAGATATTTCAGAATATCAAGAAATATATTACTGTAAAAAAATGCTATTTCTTATACTTGTAATAGTATTTAAGAAAGTTATCACAGAAAGCCTTCTCTGAAGTAAGACTAAGAGAGAGTTGACGACAATCGTTACACATAGCCTGATATTCTTCAGGAAACATTTTAAAAATCTGTTCTATACCATAAGCAAAATCTTCAGCGTTACGAAGTTCGGCACAATAACCTGTATTATACCCCTTAATCACATCAATAGCTGTTCCCATATCAAAAGCGACAACTGGCGTTCCACAAGCCATTGACTGGTTAACCATAGTGGGTCCTGCATCGTTCACTGATGGACTAAGAAACACATCCGACATAGAATAAATATCAGGCAAATCAATAGGATTGACATACCCAAGGTAATTATAATCAAAACACAACTTATCTTTAATAGATTCTATATTACGTCCTGCAAGAATCAATAAAATATTATTTCTTTCTTCATTATTCAGCCTATCATATAAAATAGAAAGAGCTTTAAGCAAATATCTGATACCTTTTCGCTCATCATTCAAACTTTGTGAGCCAAAAAATATTAAAAACTTTTTGTTTTCAGGTATTTTATATTTCTGTCTAACAAATATTTTATTACGCGGAGAATACATATTATTATCCACTAATGGTAAACAGCGCATTTTACGGTCGTAATCCTTGAGTAAGTAAGAACGGTCATAAAACCTCATCATATAAGTATTACCCGTAACTATCGGTTTTACTTTTTCATACACTCGCTTACGGTATTCCACATTAAAACGAGTAAAATCATTTTCTTTCTCTGAGTAAATAGCAGGACATGCTCCACATCCCGTCATATACTTCTGACAGTCACCAACAAAATGACATCCACCAGACATAGGAGAATAGTCCACACATCGAAAATAAAATTGACAATGAAGTTTATCATAAATAGCCTCAATGGTTTTAAACGAAAGCATACCTTGCCAAAATACTACAAATACGACATCGTAAGACTTATGAATACTATTTATTACATCTTTTACAGGGATAGGAGGAAAAGTTTCCTTTTTATAAAAAAAATTATATCCAATCTTTTGTCTTTTAATGTTTAGTTGTTTCAAAATGAAATCATACACCCTATTTATCAATGTGACTGGATGAAAAAACAAATTTAACTTACTTCTTTTCCCATTATATATATGTAAATATTCAGGGTGTCCATCCACAGGATATGGACACATAAAATCTACACTAAACCCTTGGTTTAAAAATGCCCGATAAAAATTTTCCGCCACCACAGCTGGACCATTATGGGGATCAACAGAGGTCAACACTAATATTGTAGGTAGCTTCTTATTCTCCATAATATTTTTTAATAACGTTAATGACAGTATCTTGCTGTTCATCCGTTAATTCATAATAGAGAGGCATACGTACCAATGTATCCATATATCTATCGCATAACGGCAATTCACGTCCATCATGTTTATCTTTATAATAATCACTTTTATGCAAACTTAAATAATGAAACGGTGCCACAATACCATTATCCTTTAATACTTTAATAAGACCAGTTCTTTCCTCCAAACTGCGACAAACAAGATAAAACATATGAGCATTATTGGTTGCGTAATCAGGAATATCGGGCATACGGAAACAATTACGTTCTTCTAACCCTGTTAGTCCATCATGATAACGATTCCATATATGTTTTCGTTTAGCCTGTATTTCTTCCAAATGTTCGAGCTGTGCCCATAAAAATGCAGCATTAATTTCGGAGGGCAGAAAAGAAGAACCCATATCACACCATCCATATTTATTGACTTGCCCACGGAAAAATTCTGCACGATTTGTTCCTTTTTCCCACAAGATTTCACAACGACGAATAAATCGATCATCGTTAACAACTAACAAACCGCCCTCACCACCAGCCGTGACATTCTTTGTTTCATGAAATGAAAAAGCAGCCAAATGACCTATACTACCAAGAGGCTTGCCCTTATAGTAAGAGTCTATAGCTTGAGCAGCATCCTCCACAACCAACAAATGATAACGTTCAGCCACATCCATAATAACATCCATATCACAAGCAATACCTGCATAATGTACAGGGACAATAACTTTTGTTCGGGAGGTGATAAGTGCTTCTAAAGTTTCCGCATCGAGATTAGGATTACGCTGCATAGAATCAGCAAATACAACCTTTGCCCCTTCACGCAGAAAAGCCAAAGCTGTTGACACAAATGTATATGACGGAATAATCACCTCATCACCCGGATGTAAGTTGCAAAGCATTGCACACATCTCCAGAGCATCAGTTCCGGATGTTGTAAGCAGGCATTTCTTAAATCCATAATGCTTTTCAAAAAAAGACTGACATTTTTTAGTAAAAAGACCATTACCAGACAGCTTTCCTGCATATACTGCCTGATACATATAATGTGCTTCCTTCCCTGTAAGAAAAGGTTTATTAAATGGTATCATATAAATAATAATTTTATTGATGAAATTCCAATAGTTATATAGAAATAAATCGATTTATAATTTCTATTGTTTTTACAGCTTTATCTTCTGTGTAATATTTATCATTAAATAAATTTATTATACTCTTAGATAATTCATCCGAGTGCTTATAAATTTTATAATCAAACAAACGATTAGCACTAAAATAGTGATTACTTGCAAACAGTTTATTAGCAAAAAGCACATCTAATATATTTTGTCTAAGAGAAGTAGGAACTTTTATATTAAAACGCCAATTCTGGTATTCTATATCAAGCTGAATATCAGCGGGTAAATAATCATTATAGAGTTTATTAAGTCGTTCCCTTTGTTTTTCTCTATCAAGCTTTTCTAACTCTATCTGATAAAAATAAGAACGGATATCCGATAACATCTCAATATTCAACCATCCCAAAGGAATAATATCCATAGGAACTCCTTTCGAATATGCTTCTTTATAAATCGCCTGTTCATCCGTTCCGTTATAACAAGGAAGTATAGAAGGCATACAAATATTCTCTTTTGTATAGGCTAATCCACCATATCCAAGATCTATCTGCTTACAATGCCCAGTACTATACAATACAATATCAGAACCAAACATATTCGGTCTTTCTTCTGGTATACAAAGACACCTATCATCGACAATTCTAAGTTTTGGATTAAGGCGATGACATAAAGTAAAAAAATCTGTAGAATTTTTTATACATCCGTAAGTCCGTACATACACAATACCTGCATATTTTTCCGAAGCGTGACTCAATCTATCCAAACATATTTCTTCATCTATAAATAGTGTTATTGGATTAATATCTACAAATTCAAATTGAACATGAGCCAAACAAAAAGTCAAAGGCACATCAGGACAAATATTAACTGGTAAAAGCCATATCCCTTGATTGTGTTCTATAATATATGAATACAACAGAGAACAAGCTCTATTAGCTGCATAAAAATGAAAAGTGTTTTCCAACTTTATAATGTTTTAGGAGCTTGTTCTGGTATTATATAATGATAATTATGATATTTCTTTGTTTCCCATTCCTTTTGGTAATCAAGATACAGTTCTACTATATTAGTATATTGAGGCTTCCAATTCAAATCCTTCATAGCCTTTGAAATATCATATACATACCCTCTTAATAGACCTGGTTTCTCAGGATGCAATTCTATGACAGATTTATTGTTACCAAAAACTTCATTCAAAGCTTTAGCTTCATCATACTGAGAATACCCTACTCCTGATGCTATCGTATACACACCAGCAATAGTAGGTGATTTTATTGCTGCTTCAATTGCAGAAAGTACATCCTTAATATAAATATGATCGCGAATAATTGATTGATCGCCCCATATTTCTACTTTTTCCCCAGCTAAGATTTGTTCAAAAAAGATCTCAAATGTACTTTTCGTATAAGAACCATTAGTATCAAGATGACCTAAAATCTCACCATATCCATGGACACCTGTGAATCTCAACACCTTACCTTTTATACCAAAATCTTTTCGATAATATTCTACAAAATTTTCTGCTGCTATTTTAGATATAATATAAGGAGAATGACTCCCTTTAAATGAAACCCCATCTGTCTCAGAGATGATAGGCTTGTTTATGTCATTATATACCTTGTGTGATGAAGAAAGAATAAAATTCGTAATATTATGAATACGACAAAACTCCAACATCTTCTGTACTCCAATTACATTTACTTCAAAAAATTTCTCTACTGGTGTTTCTATCTCAGCAAGACATGCTGAAAGATAAACAACGGCTTCTACATTTTCCGTCGGAAGTGCATCAAAACATTTCTCATCATTAATATCAAAATACTGACAATGTACTCCATTTTCTGATAAAAACTGCAGAACTTTCTTTGAACGTCCTAACGCTAAGAGTGAATAACCTTTCTCAAGGAGATATATAGATAAATATCTTCCTATATATCCAGTGGCTCCAACTATTAATACCATAATATTATTGCTTTAAGTTAAATTTTCCTTCACTATTCTGATAAATGCAATATCCATTACGATCACCACTGCACTCTACCATTCTCAGACTATCATTGAGAAGTTCTGCTTTGACAATCTCAGGGTATTTGACAGCATTGATAATATAAGGCATTACATACTCTGTATTTTTTGAAAGAAAATACACTCCTGAGTATTTATGCTGTGTAAACTTTGGCTCTGTAAACTCTCCCAATGCAACTTCAATAACCCCACGTACAAAATCATAACCAGTAGAAAGCTGTACAAGATCTGAGCCAATAAAATCACCGCCCATACGAGCACCAATCTCTATAACCTTTATTTCATTATTCTCCGTTATTTTAAGTTCACTATGCGAAGCTCCATTCACGATATGAAGAGCATCAAGTGCCTTCAATACAATTTCTTTCATTTGCTCTTTTACTAAAGCTGATAAAGATGAAGGCTGATGATGTTCTAACTCCACAAAATAAGGTGCACCTGTTGTTACTTTATCTGTAATTTGGAGAATATAGTGCTTACCTTGATAAGAAATACTTTCAACACTAATCTCCCGCCCTGTAATGAACTCCTCTACAATAGCTTTTTTTTCAAAAGAAATACTCTTAGCTCTTGCTATTGCCCTATCAAGCATTACAGGATCAAGCACTTTCCCTACTCCTTGACTACCTGAGCGATCAGTAGGTTTCACTATCAAAGGAAAGTGAAACCCACAAATCAAATGAGTGTTCATTTCATCAGCTATTACAAACTTCGGAGAAGGAATATTATTGTCTGCAAAACATTGCCGCATCAAATATTTATTTGTTGTGATGTCGGAATACTTCATTGGATTAGACACCAATCCCATTTTATCAGCAACATAATTAATAGTAGGAACCACTAAATCAGATGCTATAGAAGTTATAGCATCAATTTTTTCTAGCTGACATACTTTCAGAATTTTTTCTTTTTCAATAACGGATAACGGATAGAATTTATCTGCATATTCTTTGCAGACTGCCTCCTTATCCCACATAAAGCAAATTACCCTTAACCCCATTTCCTTTGCTTTCAGCACAATGGGCAATTGGAGATAACTCGCTCCTATTATTGCTATGGTTTTCATTTATAAATATGTTATTTTTCAACCTTAATATTGAAATATTACTTTATTGAGGTATATCAAGATAATCAAGAACATTAAAACTATAGAAACTATATTTAGTAAAATACCAAACGGTCCATTCTTCATTAAAAAGAAAGTTGAATTTATTTTAATCTTTCATCAACCATATTTATGGTTCATTACTTTTTTAATTTATAATGCAAAATTCTTTTCTTTATCACCTCTCCTAGTAACTGCCTGTCAGACTTTTCAGTGAAGACATAAGAAGATATGGCAACAGAAACAACTGTCACACATAATATAAAAACATAGTTAATCAATGTTTTATCCAACAACAAATATACTGGTACAGATAGGATACAAGACAGAGCAGTAACTTTCAAACAATCACCATAACACACCAATAATTCACGAACTGAATAATTAATATCCTTGTAAAGGATATATGGTTTTACAACATAAGAAAATATAGCAATAAGTGCTAAATTTGTATATTGCACCCACATCTCACCGCCACCATACTTAAGAATCAAATAAAGTATCACAAAATGACCAAAACCAAAAATTACAGCAGCTACGGCATTTTTCTTGATTTTCCCAGAAGCAACCATCGGAGTATAAAATGAGGCTGCAAAATTACCTATTATCTGACTTGCCACTATATATTGTGCAAAAACAACTGTATATGGAGGTACTTCAACAAGCCACAACTTCAACACAGGTTCCATTAACAAAATAAACGGAAGCCCTAACAGTAAAAGCAAATCAAAAACATATACTGTAGATTTTAAGGTCAACCTTCTTGAAGCTGCATAATCTCCAGAAGCATATAGTTTAATTATTTGAGGATTAACCGCTGTCCTCACATTATTTATAAACTGCATCATGGCTCCTGTTATTTGGTTACCTATAGCTTGAGCTGCCACTACTGCTGGTTGAAAAAACATACTCATCAACACAAGTACACCTTGCAATTTAAGCATTTCTGCAACATTCGCCGTTAGATTCCATCCAGAAAACGAAATCATACGTTTAAAGATACCCCTATCAAAATCCAAAGACAAATGACATTCTTTAAAATTCCAAATACAAAACATACGATAACTCATCGCTACAAAAAATTGCACAATTCCAATTAAAATAGCATAGAATACCATCTTATCATATGAAGTTATAGTAAGAAAATACACTATAAGTAATTTTGCAATAGCTTCAAAGATACTGATATACGCATAAATATTCATCCGCTCATGTCCCATTATGGCTGAAGTATATGGCACTTGTGATATAGCAATAATTGACGTAATAATAGAACATTGATATACCCAAAATGCCGCTTCCAATCTATTTGGTGGAATAACTAATTTATTATAAAAGAATAACAATCCAACAGTTTCAAGAAAAATGAATACAAATCCACAAAGAGCAAGATGTATAATCAATGCTGTGGAAAAAGTCCTCTTCTGTCTCTCCAAACTACCTGTTCCAAGTTCAAAAGTGATGAATCTAGAAGTACTTATGCTCAATGTTCCATTAAGAAAACCAAGCATGGCTACAACACCCCCCACTACATTGTAAAGTCCATAGTCATCCGCACCAAGTTTATCCAATACAACACGGGATGTATACAATGTCACTCCCATGATAATAAACATCCGGAAATACAAAAAAACAGTGTTCTTTGCTATACGCTTGTTATCAGATACTTGAGACATTATAAAATAAATAATTCAAAGATAAAGAAATATATATTTCTTCCAACTAACTTTATATACCATTACAATTTCTCTCAAAAAAAGGATATATAAAATTGTATCATTATCAAAAGAATATTCAACTCTGACTAAACAATAAAACTGTTTCGGTAAATTCTACAATGACAAAGGTTAGTCTAGAATTATCAAGGCAGACAATAATCGCTGCATAATTCAGCCTTCTTTCAAGATCCCGAACACCAACGGGCATAAAAATAATTAGACTTATACAATGAAAATGAAAGAATAAGAATTAATATAGTCAAGATTAAGATTTACCACACTTCAAAATAGGTAGCTTCCTGCCCTGTACGTTTCTTGAAATCCTCTTTCATTTTTTTTTCCAGCTCCTTAACATATTCACGCTTTAATTTCCTTGCTTCTTCCAATCTCCGAAGGGCATCTTCGCGTGTCATTTTTTTAGTGCTTTCCTTTTCCATATTTCCTTGAATATTAATATTATTCACATACAAAGATAAGCAAAAATATTAATTATCCTATTCCAGCATTTTTTTAACTCACTGCACCACCCTCATGCACGCACCCTATTTCCATTTCAATGCCTCAACCACCGATCATAATCATCCAACCGGTTGATCAGCTGCTGCTTACTCTTTTTCGGCTTTTCCTCTTTCTTCCACGGATCAACCGCCTCGTGCGCCAAATGATAATAGATACTGCTATCCGTACAACCATAAAGTGTAACCACAGCAAGTGCACGCGACTGCTCCGCCTTGACGAGAGGAAGCATAGTCTGCATAACGCCAACCAGCTTTGCCGCCTCTTCTTCCATACCCAATATAGTATAAGCCGGCAACAAAATAGCATAAAGCTTGCAACGCATCACATCCGTATCCATCCGGAGATTGCCATATTCTTTCAACGCCCTGGCAGCCAGGGAACGATCTTCCTCACTCACCCCCTCCGCACTGTGATAACGCTGAAGAGCACTGTGCAAACCATTCAACATACAGTCATTGTCCAGACGGGTATATACATGCTTGTCCTCATCATTCAGGGCAATTACCTCGTACTCACCCGGCATCACACGCAGCAGCGGAACCCACATCCAGTTCTCCACACATACCATCACATCCTTTCGACCGGCTCCCGGCTGAATGACAACAGTCGCCTCCACCCCCTTAAACCGTCCCTCGGTAATGCGTATCCGGTCGCCCTTGCGCAAACCATCCGGCTGGGGTATATAAACAGGAAGTGTATTGGAATAAGAACGGGCCACCCACTGCAAATTCTCCATTGCGGCATCGGAAAGGTAGGGAAAATACTCCCGCTTCCGTTCCCTCACCCGAGGCAGGAAACTGAGTACAGGAAAACGTTGCATCAGTTGGAAAACATCACGCTCGGAGGCACGGACAAATACATAGTTGAAGAGTAAGGGACGCTGGGTATTGACGAATTTGCCGTCTATACGCCTCACTTCCTGATAGGAAGGAGCAAAAAAGCCGAATGAGGGCTCGCCTGCCTGTATGCGCCGGTCCTGTTCCCGTTGCAAACCGCGCACTCCTCCCCGATGACAGTCGGGAAGCGACAACACATACCAACGCACGGCATTGTTATTCCGCAAAGCCTCCAACGCTTCGGGAGATGCCACAGAACGCTTCGGTTTATCAAACTGATGGGATAGCTTTTTCATGAGGTTTATCGTCAGAAATCCACGCTGACCGATACTGGAAGACCATATCAGCGCAGTGCTTATAACTGGCTGATAAATAGCTTTTTATACAGATTTCATTTTGTATTTCTGAAATCTTTTATTTGTTGTTTCTTTCGTCCGAAGACGTCTTTTCTGTCTGCTTTTTATAGACATGTTTATACCCTCAAAAAAGGTTCTTTACCCTTTATATAAAAGGAATTTAGAAACTTTTTGAGGGCACAAAGATACACTATAATTGTGTATTACACAATAAAAGCGCTTAAAAAATAGGAAAACTTACTTTTGATAAGAAAATAAGAGATGGGTATATTTCGTAATCACAATAAAAGATTCAAGTTTTACAAATATTTATTCAATAGGACTGTAATAACCTTATCCAATTCTATAAGGTCATTCTTTATAGTAGTAAATACTATCTGCTCGTCTACATTACTATATTCATGCGAAATAAGATTGCGCATATCATAAATAGCCAACCAAGGAATTTCCTTATATTCAGAAAGCGGTGATGGTTGTAAAAACAACAACTTTCCTACCTGTTCACCTATTACTTGAAGGCGCATAACACATGCATTGAACACCATCACTTTATCCATGGAGGCTAAAAAATCATCAGCACAATTTATTTCTTTACTCCATTGCTGTATATAGTAAATGGATTCTTTTATCTGGGTTAACCTGTCGCAAATGGTTAGTCGTCCTCCTTTATACATAAATGGCTTCTTTTTCAATATTCTGTTTCAAAAATGGAGGCAGTGAGGAACGGAAACGCACTAAATCAATTTCACAATGAAACATTTCCGTCAAAACAGTCTTCAAAGTGTACATAGTGGATAAAGTAGGATTATCAATATCTACAACAATATCCAAATCACTATCTTCCCTGTTCTCTTGACGTGCAACCGAACCGAAGATACCAATTGATTTAATTCCAAACTCATGCCCAAAACATTGTTTGAAACTAACTAACTTTGCCTTACATTCATCTAAGCATAACATACTTTTCACCAACTTTAGGTACTGGAACAAAGATAAACCTTTTATTTGAACGATACAAGTTCTTACCTCGGTTTCTTCATTTCACACACCATCAGAGCTCTCCTTGCATCAGAACGTCATCATCACCATAAACCGCACGCCCCATTTGTTCGCATCGGGATGATCCAGATAATTCAGACGGCGGACATAGTCTATGTGCAATATCTTGAAAATATTATGAATACCCACAGAGCATTCCATGTACGGGGTCTTCGGGTCCATCACAAAGCTGGTAGGACGTCCGTCACGGGTCGGGAACAGGAAGAGCTCGCTGTCACCCGGATGCTTCATCGGATTGTTCTTGTCGGTTAAATGACCATACAGCATCTTGAAGCCGATAGCCTCACGCCACTTCAGTTTTTTCAGCAAAGGAATACGGTTGAAAATCTTACCGTTCAAATCCCACGATACATCCAGAGAGGCGTAACGGTCGTTCAGGAACTCCATATTATTAATCAAGTTGAAAGTCTCGCGTTGCAGGATATAGGACAAGTTGGCCGCCGGCATGATCAGCAACGGGAACGGAACTTTGTTCCACTGCGCACCGCCTTTCACGAACATGTCAATCTTACCCCATGACGAGAACCAGAAACGCTTGTACAGCCCGATCTCTGTCAAGTTATAGTTATACTCTCCGCCCAGCACGCCCTTGAAACCGGCCGTGTGCGACAGCGTAAATACCGGAGCGTCAAAAGAAACCGGAATACGGCGTTGCTTGGTATTGACAAATGTCTCACCCGGAGCGTAACGGAAGGCCAGGGAGGCTTCCATGGTCTGAATCTCAGGAACCAACGTTTTCTGGTCATCATTGGTTATATAGGCCAGGCCGCCGGTAGGCTCGTCTGTGCTGTGTTTCACTTCCACCGTGGTCTTCAGGCCAAACTGTGTCTCGTTCTCGTACTTCAAGGCGATATTCCGCACGTAGGACATCTGGTCTACCGTAGAAGTCTTGAAAGATACGAACACGTTGTCTTTATCTGTCTTCAGGAACTTATCCGTGGGAGACATCACATCATACTGATAGCTGAACGTGATGGAGTTCTTCGGGAACTCGCGCGGCAGGTATTCCTTCTTGTTGAAAGAGTATTCCACCTCACCCATATACTTGGAACGATGATCCTTGAATCCGTAAGCGTAATATCCCTTGAAGAACAGATGCGGATTCAGGTTGGCCGTGGTCTGCGCGCTCATACGCAGACGCAATCCGTCGATATAGTTATTGGAGATCATGGTGTTTACCGGACCGATATCTACCTTGCTGGGATGCTCCTTGGTCCCGGTTTCCACAAAGTTCTCGATAAACGCCTTCAATACAAAAATCACATATTTGAATCCCGGCATCTGCTCCAGACGCTTTACCAGCATATCCATAGAACTCTCGGTCTGCGTAAGCGGAACCGGCCGGTATTGATTCCAGAAATCGTCTCCGCGCATCATGGCGTCCGCCTCTTTGATCTCGGCCCCCTTACGCTTGAAAAGTTGCTGCGGAAGCTCATCGAAGGCATAATCAGAGTAACGGGTAGTCCTTCGTATCTGGAATCCTTGCATGATCTTCATCAAGGTCATCTCCACAATCATGTCATCGGTTTTCAACACCCACTCCCCATTGGGCAATTGCTCGAACTCCTGAATAATATCCATATTGTCTACAAAGTTCACCCCCGATTTCTTGGGCAGGTTCATTGTACATTTCTTCACCGTATAAGACGAATCGGCCAATACGTAAAGATGCCCCGTAAAACCGAAGTCCTGCGAGTTATTGGGAACGAAGGTGAGATGGAAGCACTTGTCCTTGTCCACGAATGTGGTGTCCATAATGTAAAACTTATAAAAAGAGATGGCATCACTGGACGAAATAGGGCTGATGAAAGGATACTGCAACAGACGGATATCATTGTCGTAAATATTCACATCCGTAAATACATCCTTCAGCACCGTGCTCAGCATATCTCCCGTTGCAAACAGCTCGTTCACACCCGTAGAGCTCATTCCTTTGATAATGGTCTTCTCACTCTTGGGATGTTTACGGTAAATTTTCTGCGAAGCGGTCTCGTCCACCGAAATAGGAAGGATGAATTTATTGGTTTCCTCACAAAGTTCGATCTGGTCTTTCAGGAAAGGCATCTTTTTATACATGCCTTTTTCCAGCATCTCGGGAGTCACATCATTCAGTGACATCGTGATCTTCTGATACTTATTGTACTGATAGTAATCGTTCTCGCTCAGCTTATTATTCTTTTTATGAGCGATCACCTTCTTCATCAGTTCCACTGCCGGATTATTCTTACGGGAGTATTTCTCTCGTTTGGGCTTCACCACCACTTCGTCCAGCATGATATCATCCGGTCTCATCCTCACATTCAGGTTCTTGGTGACGCCGGGAATTATATTCACCACTTTTGTTACATATCCCACCGCCGAAAAGGTGAGTTTATTCCAGCCTTTACGGGTTTCGACCTTATAATTTCCATCATTATCGGTAATACTTCCTACGCCTTTTCCTTCATAAAAGACTGACAAGTAGGGTATGGGTTCATTCGTCAATGAGTCTGTTACAACGCCTTGTATATTTTGGGCTGACACCGAAATGCAGCATCCTAATAACAAAAATAGTAGAAACGACTTGATATATTTTGTCTTCATTCTTTTCACCGCTATTTTTATGAGGGAACAAAGTTAAGCATTAACTTAAAAGAAAGTTGCTAATATAAGCTAATAAATACAGAAATCTTACATATTGACCAATAAATAGGTGAAATTTAACACCGGAAGAACCATTATGCAGCAAATAAAAAAGGGGTCTTTTCACAAAGCCCCCTTTTTAAGTTTTCAATAGGTATTAGTTTTTTTTTAAGGTAAAAAGATTGTTTTCAGGATAACGATGCAAATATCGAGCCTTTTTTTAAACCAGCCAAATAAAAAACCACCTTTGCATCGATGAAGAAAACAATTTCTTCGGCGATATTGGTTATATGGTCTCCGGCACGTTCCAGCTTACGGATAACGGTGCCGAGTTCCAGGCAAGTCAGGAAATTATCGGGGTGTGTTTCCAGATATTTTGTAAGGACGGCAGGAGCAGCCGCATTGATTTCGTCCAGCAAATTATCTTTACTGAATACATTGAGGGCTAACTCCAGATTTTCTTCATTCAACGCGTTCTTGGTCATTTCGAGCATACCGAGCACTTGTTTCAGCATCTCTTCTATACGCAGGCTGTGGAGCAGTTCACTATCCAGCACGGTTTCCTCGCTTCTCACCACAAAACGGGCTATGCCTTCGGCAAAATCTCCCAAACGCTCCAAATCACTGTTTATCTTGAACATGGCCAGCACAAAACGCAGGTCAATGGCTACCGGATTGTATAGAGCGATAGTGTCCTCTACATCACTGTCTATTTTCAACTCGAACGCATTCACCCTTTTCTCACGGACAATGACTTGCTGTGCCTGGTCACGGTTAAAGGTCAGCACAGCCTCTCCTGCCCTGTCCAGCTGATTGTAAACCAATGTCCACATCTCGTTCACTTCCTTCTTCAGTGATACAAGTTCTGATTCTATAAATTTCACCATATTCTTAATTCTTGTTTTGTTTATCATTATTTCTTTCACCGCAGATTGCGCAGATTCACACTGATTTTAATTTTCCGGACAGAAGAATAAAAAGACAAATCCGTACCATTAGATCTGAAAAGCAAGCAAGTCCGCATCGGGTTGTGGCACATCAGTTCCAGCTTTATCTTATCTCCCATCTGTGCAACGCTGTGATGAATGCTTTACCCGAAACGCCCTGTAATATAATTCTGGGTCGCTTCCTTGCCCGGATTCGTAAATATTTTCTTCGTATCATCATATTCCACCATATTGCCCATATAGAAGAAGGCTGTCTTGTCACTGACACGCGCGGCCTGCTGCATGTTGTGGGTGACAATAACGATGGTATATTCTTTCTTCAGCTCATGAATCAACTCTTCTACCTTGGCTGTAGAGATAGGGTCCAGTGCCGAAGCCGGTTCATCCATAAGCAGAACCGAAGGAGATACGGCCATGGCACGGGCTATGCACAACCGCTGCTGCTGACCACCGGACAGGGCAAACGCAGACTCTTTCAACTTATTCTTCACCTCATCCCACAATGCGGCTCCTTTCAAGGTTTCCTCCACCCTGTGGCGGATAAACTCATTATCTTTCACCCCATTTACCCGAAGCCCGTAAGCCACATTCTCGAAAATACTTTTCGGGAACGGGTTGGGACGCTGAAAGACCATCCCTACGCTCTTGCGCAACTCGTCCACCTGCACGGACTTGTCGTATATATTTCTCCCGTCAATCAAAATCTCCCCCTCCAGACGAGAGCCGGGAATGAGGTCGTTCATGCGGTTGAACAGACGGAGGAAGGTGGACTTGCCACAACCGGACGGGCCTATGAAAGCCACCACCGATTTCTCTTCAATCGTCATGCTTATATCTTTCAGTGCCTGAAAATCACCATAGAAAAAATTTACATGTTTTGCATCTATCTTATTCATATTCTTAATGTTTTAATAATTTGCTGATTTGTCTATGTGCTAATGTACCAATGTCCGTGCGGTACACAGCGCAACCCATCGGCACACCGACAAATTATTAATTCGTTTTTACTTTGTTGGAAAAATACCGGCGGAGTGCATTTGCCAACAGGTTTATAATTAAAATAATAAGGATCAGTACCAACGCCGTACCGTATGCCAAAGGAAGCTGTGACTCCATATCCGTTCCGCTGGTAGAAATCACATAAAGGTGATAAGGCAATGCCATGCATTGGTCCAGAATGCTGTGTGGCAGTTGCGGCAGGAAGTAAGCGGCACACGTAAACAAGATGGGTGCCGTTTCACCCGATACACGTCCCAAAGCCAGAATCAGTCCGGTAATGATGTTGGGCATCCCCATAGGCAGAATCACATGCCAGATGGTTTGCAGCTTGGTCGCGCCCAAAGCCAGACTCCCTTCACGGAAGCTGTCGGGAATCGCCTTCAAGGCTTCTTCGGTGGTGCGTATCACCAAAGGTACACAAAGCAATCCCAACGTCAAAGAACCGGCCAGGATGCTGTCGCCGAACCCCATGTATTTCACAAACAGTGCCATACCAAACAAACCGAACACAATGGACGGAATACCGCTCAGGTTATTGGTCATCATCCGGATAAAGCGGACCAGCTTGCCTTTCGGCGCATACTCGTTCATATAAATGCCACTCATCACTCCCACCGGAAAAGCGAACAGCGCACTGCCCGCCATCAGATAAAAAGTACCTACAATGGCCGGCCATATACCGCCACCCGTCATGCCGTCACTGGGCGCCGTGGTCAGAAACTCCCAGCTGATTACTCCTATACCTTTATATATAATAAAACCGAGAATGGCGAACAGAATGAGGACAATACTATAACTCAACAGTTTGAAAATGCCGAATGCCAGCCATTGCGAACGTCTTTTACGCGTCCCTTGCCCGACAGGGAAAACATCTTGCTTCATATCTTAAATACTTAATTAATCATTTGTCAATCTATCCATATACCCATTGGCTACGCTGTGTGCCGCATGATCATTAGCACACCGGCAAATCAGTACATTATTTATTTGTTCTTGATGAAATATATTCTACACTAAAGTTGATAAGCATCGTGATGAAAAACAACACTACTCCCAACAGGAACAGGGCTTCATAGTGCGCGCCGCCGGCTGGAGCCTCTCCCAGTTCCGCTGCAATAGTCGCCGGAATGGTACGGAGCGGCTCCAGAATAGTGGTGGGTATCACGGCCGCATTTCCTGTAACCATCAGCACCGCCATCGTCTCGCCTATGGCACGTCCGATGCCTAGGACAACGCCCGAAGTGATTCCCGAAACAGAGAAAGGTATCACCACCTTATATATAGTCTGCCAACGGGTAGCGCCCAATGCCAGACTGGCTTCGCGCATGGCACGGGGACAATTCCGCATCGCATCCTCGCTTACGGTAATGATAGTGGGGAGTGCCATGATAGCCAAAACAATACTTCCGGCCAATCCGGTCTCGCCCACAGGCAGATTAAAGACTTTCTGAATAAGCGGTACGATGACTATCAACCCAAAGAAACCGTAGACCACGGACGGAATACCACTGAGCAATTCAATAACCGGCTTCAGAAAACTACGGGTCCGATGGTCGGCCACCTCGGACATATACACCGCCACCGACAAGCCGAAAGGCAAAGCGAACAGGATGGCAAAGAAACTCACCCAAAGCGTACCCGTAATCAAAGGAAGGAATCCGAACTGAGGGGCAGGAGTAGCCGTAGGGAACCATTCCTTTCCGGCAAAAACCTCGTCAAAAGAAATAGACTCGTCTTTCAGCAGGTGGCCCGGAAAATCCTTCTCTATAAACTTGGAGGGAACAAAGGCGATGATGCCTGGATTACCGGCAACGATCTCGCCGATGCACCGGGGGGCTTTCTCGTATCCGGCTCCCAACTCTTCCTCCGAGAAATAGGAGGTGATATCCTCCAACCGGAAAACTTTAACCTCCGCGTCCGGTCCTCCCAGCTCTTTCCAGTTGGTAATCTCTTCGTCAAAAACGTCTTTTATTTGTGCCGCACTCAGTTCCTGCACCGGATTGGCTTTATTCACCGCCAGCACATATCCCTCTTCTATGACTTTTTTATTAAAAAGTCCCAAAGCTTCCGCAAACAAGAATACGACAATCAGCAAAATAGTAATGCTCGTTACAAAACCGCTGCAAGTCAATATTCCTTCTACAATCTTTTCCCAAACTCGTTTCATACAGTTTTAGTCTTCTATTTTAATAACCGATGCAAAAAAAGCCTCTTTATATTAAGGTGATATGAAAGAAGCTTGAAGTATTTGCTACAATTATATTACAAACTTGTTACAAGCAAAGACAATCCTGATCTTATTGCCATTTTCCCGCAAGGACGGATCCAATCCACCCTTGCCGGCGAATATTGCCCGTAACAGAATCGTAACACACCAGTAAAACAAATGACACAAGAAAACGTTTCTTTTGCACACGAATTAATATAAGAACTTATGAATCAATTAAAAGCTCTATTTCTTTTTATTCTATTGGCTTGTAGTCTGAATATTAACGCACAACGCATAAAAGGCAGTGACACGGTGTTGCCTGTGTCACAGGAAACAGCCGAGATTTTCATGAAAGATGATCCCGACCGGCGGGTAACCGTCACCGGCGGGGGAACCGGAGTGGGGATTTCCGCCCTGATGGACAACACGACAGATATCGCTATGGCTTCCCGTCCCATCAAATTCAGCGAAAAGATGAAACTGAAAGCCGCCAAACAGGAAGTGGAGGAGGTAATCATAGCGTATGATGCCCTGGCCGTCATTGTAAACCCGTCCAACCCTGTCAGCCAACTGACACGCCAGCAACTGGAAGCCATATTCCGCGGCAAGATAACCAATTGGAAGCAACTGGGAGGACCCGATATGAAAATTATTGTCTATTCCCGCGAAACCTCTTCGGGAACTTACGAATTTTTCAAAGAAAGCGCCCTGAAGAACAAGAACTACATGAGCAGCAGCTTGTCCATGCCCGCCACCGGAGCCGTGATCCAGTCTGTAAGCCAGACCAAAGGCGCTATCGGCTATGTGGGACTGGCCTACTTGTCCCCCCGGGTGAAAGCCATCGCCGTTTCCTACGACGACGGCAAGCACTATGTACTGCCCAGCCTTGAAAACGGAAAGAAGAAACTTTACCCCGTAGTACGCCCTCTTTACTACTATTACAACGTAGCCAATAAGGAAAAAGTAACCCCGTTCATCGACTATATCCTGTCGCCCCAGGGGCAAAATATTATAAAAAACGGTGGATATATTCCTGTGAAATAAAGGATATCCCAAAAAGAATGCGTACTTTTGCAGCAAAAGTGTAAAATTGATATCACAATGACTGAAATGAACGCTACAGAAGCTACAGAGAAGAAAAGTCTGAACTTCATTGAACAGGCAGTTGAGAACGACCTGAGAGAAGGTAAAAACGGAGGGAAAGTACAAACCCGCTTTCCGCCCGAGCCGAACGGCTACCTGCACATCGGTCATGCCAAAGCCATCTGTCTGGATTTCGGGATAGCTGCACGCTATGGTGGCGTATGTAACCTGCGTTTTGACGACACCAACCCGACCAAAGAAGATATGGAATACGTGGAAGCCATCAAGGAGGACATCCAATGGCTCGGATTCCAGTGGGGAAACGAATATTATGCATCCGACTACTTCCAGCAATTATGGGATTTCGCCGTCAATCTGATAAAGGAAGGAAAGGCTTATATAGACGAACAGAACTCCGAACAAATCGCGGCACAAAAAGGCACTCCCACCCAACCCGGAACCGAGAGTCCTTACCGCAACCGTCCCATCGAGGAAAGCCTGGAACTGTTCAACAAAATGAACAGCGGTGAAATAGAAGAAGGCAAAATGGTGCTCCGTGCCAAAATAGACATGGCAAGCCCCAACATGCACTTCCGCGACCCTATTATTTATCGTGTGGTAAAGACTCCGCACCACCGTACAGGCGAAACCTGGAAAGCATACCCCATGTATGACTTCGCACACGGACAGAGCGACTATTTTGAAGGAGTGACCCATTCGCTGTGTACCTTGGAGTTCGTACCCCACCGTCCGTTGTACGACCTGTTCGTGGACTGGGTAAAAGAGGGTAAAGATCTGGACGACAACCGTCCTCATCAGTATGAGTTCAACAAACTGAACCTGAACTACACCTTGATGAGCAAGCGTAACCTGCTGATTCTGGTAAAAGAACATCTGGTAAACGGTTGGGACGACCCCCGTATGCCGACTCTCTGCGGTTTCCGCCGTCGCGGCTACTCGCCTGAGTCCATCCGCAAATTTGTAGACAAGATAGGTTATACCACTTATGATGCCCTGAATGACTTCGCCCTGCTGGAAAGCGCTGTCCGCGAAGACTTGAACAGCCGTGCCACCCGTGTATCGGCAGTCATCAATCCGGTGAAACTGATCATTACCAACTATCCCGAAGGACAGGTGGAGGAAATGGAAGCTGTCAACAACCCGGAAGATCCGTCGGCAGGCACACACACCATCGAATTCAGCCGCGAACTGTGGATAGAACGCGACGACTTCATGGAAGACGCCCCGAAGAAATATTTCCGTATGACTCCGGGACAGGAAGTGCGTCTGAAAAGCGGATACATCGTGAAATGCACAGGCTGCAAGAAAGACGACAACGGCAATGTGGTAGAGGTATACTGCGAATACGATCCCGACAGCAAAACAGGTATGCCGGGCAGCAACCGCAAAATCAAAGGTACCATCCACTGGGTAAGCTGCGCACACTGTCTGCCTGCCGAAGTACGCCTGTACGACCGCCTGTGGAAAGTGGAGAACCCGCGTGATGAGATGGCCGCCATCCGCGAAGCAAAGAACTGCGACGCACTGGAAGCCATGAAAGAAATGATCAACCCCGATTCGTTGAATGTATTAACCAACTGCTATGTAGAGAAATATCTGGCCGATGCCAAACCGCTGGATTACTTGCAGTTCCAGCGCATCGGTTATTTCAATGTAGACAAAGACTCTACACCGGAACATCTGGTGTTCAACCGCACCGTATCTTTAAAAGATACCTGGAGCAAAATCAATAAATAAAAACAAGCTTATGAACTACGACATGTCTTCTTACTTTGAAGACCCGGAATTTAAAGAAGCATTGGCAAAATACGAGGGTATGGTGGAGAACCATACCCCCGCTTATTTTGAAGCTGATGAATTGATCGATATCGCCGAATACTACACTTTAAAAGGAAGACATAAAGATGCAGACAAGGCCATAGACCTCACTCTCCAATTACATCCCGAAAACACAGACGCCCTGGTTTTCCGGATACGCTCCCTGATGCTGCAAAACAAAAAGGAAGAAGCCAAAGTGGTAGCGCAACTCATCGCCAACAGCACCGACCGTGAATGCAGGTTCCTGCAAGCTGACATGCTGATGGAGGAGGACCGCATAGAAGAGGCCGAGGAGATATTCAAACAACTGGTCATGGACGAGGAGTACGAAGTGGATACGCTGCTGGATATCATCCAGGACTATACCAACGCCAATCAGGAAGAATATGCCGGACAATGGGTAGACTGCCTGTTTGCTCATTCCGACATGCAAACCCTGCCCAAAACCAACCAACGCCTCCGCGATGTGCTGTGCGATTATTACAGCACGTTCAACAAGCCCGACTTGGCCATCCCCTACCTGAACATGACCCTGAACGAGTATCCCTATTCCATCGAGCATTGGAACGAACTGGGGAAATGCCATCTGCAACAATGCCAATACGAAGAGGCGAACGAAGCCTTGGATTTCGCATTAGCCATTGATGATGAAAATACAGATTCATTGACTTTGAAAGCATTTGGTTACCACCAGGCAGGCAATTTAAAGGAATCCTGCGACTACTATCTCCGTCTGGCCAATGTGAGCAAGAACAAGACGAAAGCCTATCTGGCACTGGCACAAATCTATCTGGAGATGCGGGATCATGCTTCAGCCATCAGCTATATAGAAAAGCTGATAAACCGGAAATCGGGCCTGACCGACTACGAATTGGCCGAGTTATATTCTGACACGGCGCTCTGTCATGCCTATCTGGGACATACCGAAAACGGATACAAATATATCAACCAAGCATTGGAGCTGAACGAACATGATGCCGAAATACGTATCGCAGCCGGACGCTTCTTTACAATAGAAGCTCAAAAAAGCGATATCAGCGAAGAGGAACAAGAAAACAACCTCCGCAATGCGGAACATCAATTCACACGTGCATTGGAGTTTACTCCGAAGGAGGAACGGTTTGATGTGCTGTTCAAAATCGGCTCTCTATATTTTGACGAACATAATTTTGAATATGCCAACCAGTACTTCGAACTAATAAACAAAGAATTTCCGGAGGATGCCGATGCCACTTACTTTTTTCTGGCTTACGGTTATTACCACCAGCAGGAATCCGCTTCGTTCATGCACTATCTGGCTAAAATCAGAAAAGAAATTCCGGATATGTACGCCACCATGGGAACCGGCGATACCATACTGATGACCGACACCTACTTCAATGAAGCGCTGCGTGCCATTAAAGAAGATGTCAGCACAGGCAAGATTAACTTAAACAAATATTTATAATAATTTTATGGAATCAGTTGCATTTATCCAGTGGTGTCTGGACCACTTGAATTATTGGACAATAACGTTATTAATGGCCATCGAAAGCTCTTTTATCCCTTTCCCCTCGGAAGTGGTAGTGCCGCCCGCCGCCTATAAGGCTGCCGGAGGAAACAGTGACCTGAATGTATTTCTGGTAGTTATATTTGCGACCATCGGAGCCAATATAGGAGCCATCATCAATTATTATATAGCCTATTTCGTAGGCCGTCCGCTGGTTTATAAATTTGCGAACAGCCGCTTCGGACACATGTGCCTGATTGATGAAGCCAAGGTTCAGAACGCGGAACACTACTTTGACAAGCATGGGGCACTCTCCACCTTTATCGGACGTCTTATTCCTGCCGTCCGCCAGCTTATCTCCATTCCTGCCGGTCTGGCCAAGATGAAATTATCCACTTTCCTGCTGTACACAACGCTGGGAGCAGGTATCTGGAATGCCATCCTGGCAGCCATCGGTTACTATCTGCAATCAGTGGTTCCCGAAGAGCAGTTATTGAGTACCGTCACCGAATACAGCCACGAGTTAGGATATTGCTTTATAGCTATCGGCGTTTTAATAGTAGGTTTCCTGATTTATAAAGGAAGAAAATAAAAAAGAATGAACTTTTTTCCATTTAAATTTGTTATCATTACAGTATCGAACTAAAATATAATAAAATTATGGCAAAAACAGCATTTAAAGGAACACCGGTAACACTAGCCGGAGAATTTGTGAAAGCAGGAACTTCAGCTCCGGAATTTACATTGGTAAAAGGAGATTTGAGCAATTATACATTAAAAGACGGGAAGGGCAAATATCTGATTCTGAACATTTTCCCCAGTATGGATACCGGCGTGTGCGCTACTTCCGTACGCAAGTTCAACCAGCTGGCTGCAAACCAGCCCAATACGGTGGTGTTGGCAATCTCTAAAGACCTGCCATTCGCCCAGGGACGCTTCTGCACTACTGAAGGCATCACCAACGTTATTCCTTTGTCTGATTATCGCTATACTTCCGATTTCGCTGAAAAATATGGTGTATTGATGACTGATGGTCCTTTGGCTGGATTATTGGCACGCTCGGTTGTAGTGATTGACCCGGAAGGAAAAGTGGTTTATACCGAACTTGTTCCCGAAATAACCCAGGAACCGAATTATGAGGCCGCACTGAAAGCGGTAAAATAAAAAGTGCTTCCCGAAAGAATAAAGAAAACGGCAGAAGATTTTTACAATCTATCTACATAGTTTTTAGGGCAGTTTCCGGCATAGCTTCTTGAAAGTTATGCCGGAAATTTTTATATGTCATGCTTGAAAGATCTATAATCTTGCATGTGAAAGATTTATAATCTTATGCCCGCAAGATCTATAATCTTACATCTTCATCCTTTAGACAAGTACCATTGGTACATTCTGTGTACCCCTTCTTCTATATCAATCTTATGCTGCCAGCCCAGCCGGTGCAATTTGCTTACATCCGTCAGCTTACGCATAGTGCCGTCCGGTTTCGTAGCGTCAAAAGTCAGTTTGCCCTGATAACCCACTTCCTTGACAATCTTGTCCGCCAGTTGGGCAATGGTGATTTCTTTCCCCGTACCGATATTGATATGACAGTTGCGGATATCCTTGGAGCCGGCAGCATAGGTATCCTTAAAATCCACATGCTCCATGATATAGACACTGGCATCAGCCATCTCCTCACTCCATAAGAACTCACGCAACGGCTTGCCTGTTCCCCACAAAGTTACTTCCTGCCCGGTTATGCCATACTTTTTCAGAATGGAGAGAATCTCCTCATCCGTATGCGAACCGTCTATCCCCTCTACGGGACGAAGATTCATATCTTTACGCACCGCATCCCAGTTCCCCTCATTCAGGCATTTTCCCAAATGAATCTTACGAATCATGGCAGGCAGCACATGGCTGTTCTCCAAATGGAAATTATCATTGGGACCGTAAAGGTTCGTAGGCATCACGGCTATGTAATTGGTTCCATATTGCAAGTTAAAGCTTTCGCACATCTTCAACCCGGCAATCTTCGCAATAGCATACGGTTCGTTGGTATACTCCAAGGGAGAAGTCAGTAACACATCTTCCTTCATGGGTTGTACGGCATCACGAGGATAAATGCAAGTGCTTCCCAAAAACAAGAGTTTCTTTACATCATGGCGGAAACTCTCCCCTATCACATTCTGCTGAATCTGCAAGTTCTGATAAATAAAATCGGCACGGTAAAGACTGTTCGCCATGATGCCTCCCACATGTGCCGCTGCCAGAATGACATACTGGGGCTGCTCTTCATCAAAAAACTTCTTCACAGCCTGCCCGTCCAGCAAATCCAGTTCTTTGTGAGAACGGCCTACCAGATTGGTATATCCCTTTTGCTGCAAATTATTCCATATAGCAGACCCCACCAGTCCGTGGTGGCCTGCTACATATATCTTGGCTGTTTTTTCCATTATTCTGCTATTTGAGCCTTTAAATACAGTTTCTTCACGAACTTCATATCATGCTTCACCATGATTTTCACCAGTTCGGGGAAAGAAGTCTTACGGGGATTCCAGCCCAGCAACGTTTTGGCTTTAGTGGGATCACCCAACAACTGCTCCACTTCGGCGGGACGGAAATACTTAGGATCGACGGCAACCAGTTCCTTGCCCGTCGCCACATCGATACCTCTTTCATCCACCCCTTTGCCTTCCCAGCGCAATTCAATGCCCACTTCCTTGAAGGCCAAGGTACAGAACTCGCGCACCGTATGGTATTCGCCGGTCGCAATGACAAAATCTTCGGGAGTATCATGCTGAAGAATCATCCACATACACTCCACATAATCCTTGGCATAGCCCCAGTCGCGCAAAGAATCCAGATTTCCCAGATACAGCTTGTCCTGATATCCCTGGGCTATACGTGCGGCAGCCAAAGTAATCTTGCGTGTTACGAAATTTTCACCACGGCGTTCACTCTCATGGTTGAACAGGATGCCGTTCACGGCAAACATACCGTAACTTTCACGATAGTTCTTGGTAATCCAGAAACCATACTGCTTGGCCACCCCATACGGAGAACGGGGATAGAAGGGAGTCGTTTCCTTCTGAGGCACTTCCTGTACCAGTCCGAACAATTCGGAAGTCGATGCCTGATAAATCTTGGTCTTCTTTTCCAGGCCCAGAATACGGACCGCTTCCAACATACGCAGCGTGCCTACCGCATCCGCTTCCGCAGTGTACTCGGGTACATCGAAACTTACTTTCACATGGCTCTGAGCAGCCAGATTATAGATTTCATCGGGCTGTACAGCCTGAATGATACGTATCAGCGAACTACTGTCGGTCATATCCCCCCAATGCAGATTCACCAGACGGGTCTTTTGCATATCACGAACCCACTCGTCCAGATAAAGATGTTCGATACGACCGGTATTGAATGAAGAAGAACGGCGCAGAATACCGTGAACCTCATATCCCTTTTCAATCAAAAACTCTGCCAGGAATGAACCGTCCTGACCTGTAATACCTGAAATTAAAGCTACTTTTTTCATTTCGTTTATTGTAAATGGCCTTATGCAAGCCCTCTTGGTTATTTCATATCACATAGCTATCTACTGCTATCTGCCTTTCGGCATGGCAAAGGGCGGAATGACCAAACAGAACGGCAGATGACAGACAGCATACACTCCATGTATGCAGAAATAAAATATATACAAGAAAGAATATTTACTCCGCCGAAAATTCTTTGATGCGCTGTTCCTCGCTCAACCGGCAGATCAGCAATGTGTTATTCTTCTCAGCAACGATATATCCGTCCAGTCCCTGTACCACCACCCTCTTTTCCTGTGTAGTGTGAATCACACAGTTACGGGTTTCATACAACTTTATATTCTCACCTATCTGCGTATTATTATGGGCATCTTTCGGCAAATTCTCGTGCAATGATCCCCAAGTACCCAGATCACTCCACCCAAAGCTGGCAGGAAGGACAAAAATCTCATCCGCCTTCTCCATAATGGCATAATCCACCGAAATGTTCTCGCACAAAGGGAAATTCCGGTCAATCATTTCCTGCTCCTTGTCCGTATAATAATAAGGAAGCAAACGCTCGAACACCTTCGAAATGGCAGGCTGATATACGCGCAGGGCGTTCACCACCGTATTTACATTCCACACAAAAATACCGGCATTCCAGAAGAAATTATTTTTTTGAATATAGCGCCGGGCTGTTTCCAGATCGGGTTTCTCTTTAAAAGAATACACCCGGAATACCTCCTTATTGGCGGTAGAAGGTACACTGAGATCAGCTTCAATGTAACCGTAGCCCGTCTCAGGACGAGTAGGTTTCATGCCCAGGGTAAGGATAGCGTCCGAATCGGCCGTAAAATTCATCGCCGAATTAATCACCCGCTGAAACTCCGCGATATTCATCACAATGTGGTCGCTGGGGGTCACCACCATATTGGCCTTAGGATTACGTGCCTTTATTTTCCAACTGACGTATGCTATACAAGGAGCCGTATTGCGACGGCAAGGCTCACGCAGGATATGATCATCAGCAATATCGGGCAACTGCTCCTTTACAGTATCCGCATACTTCTCTGATGTCACCACCCAAATATTTTCCGGAGGACAGATCCCCTGAAAACGGTCAGCCGTAAGTTGGATCAATGTACGGCCGCAACCCAGTACATCAATAAATTGCTTAGGATAATCAGGAGTACTCATCGGCCAGAAACGGCTTCCAACACCTCCGGCCATTATAACGAGGTGATTATTCTTGATGTTCATATGATTCATTTTTTACGTTGTATGACCGCAAAGATAAGTATTATTTTTTAAAAAAAGTATTGCGTTTTAATTTATATGTCCTATATTTGCATACGACTAACATTTTTTTTGTCATGAAACAACCGACAACTGAAAACTCTGATATAATTAAACTAGTAGCGATATTAGGTGATTTTGCCTTGTTGAACCTTTCTATGATACTTGTGTTTTTTATTCTGAAAGGAATAGATTCACAGGCCATAGCCCATATTTCATTGAAAACCTACCTGCTGACTTCCAACCTGTGCTATATTCCCTGCATATCCATCTTTGGGGTCATACTGCACAACCGCATAGTGCGTCCGGAACAGATTGTAGGCCGCCTGTTAGGAACAATCAGCTTGCATGTAGTCATCTTCCTCACGGTGCTGGCCATTATTAAGGTAGATAACTTCTCACGCATCTATCTGCTTGCTTTCTATCTGTCTTTCATACCTTTAGCTATAGGATGGCGACTGACATTGCGGTTCTTTGTGAAAATGTTCCGCCGCAGTGGCAGGAACCTGCACACCACTGTACTGATAGGCGACGGGGACAATATGGTGGAGCTGTACCATACGTTGAACGATTTGACTTACGGATACAGGGTTTTAGGCATTTTCTATGATGAGAAGGATTCTAATTACCCCGAAGGGATTCCCTTTAAAGGTCCTGTAAACCAATTATTTGAATGGTTATCCCATAACACCGTGCACGAACTGTACTGTGGTCTGCCATCCAGCAGAAAGGATGATATTCTGGCCATCATGAACTATTGCGAGAACAATCTGATCCGCTTCTATAGCGTACCTCATGTACGTAACTATATAAAGCGCCAGTTGCAGTTGGAATTATTGGGTGAAGTTCCTGTCTTATCCATCCGTACCGAGCCGTTGCAGAACCCGGTAAACAGACTGGCAAAACGGTTATTTGATTTGACATTTTCCTCTCTGTTTTTACTTACAATTTTTCCATTTATGTACCTGATTGTAGGTCTTATTATTAAAATTACCTCACCTGGTCCCATATTCTTCAAACAGGAGAGAAACGGGGAAAACGGGAAAATCTTTAAATGCTATAAGTTCCGTTCCATGAAAGTGAACGCATTGTCCGATTCATTGCAGGCTACCAAGAATGATCCCCGCAAGACCAAGTTCGGCAACTTCCTGCGCAAAAGCAATCTGGACGAACTGCCGCAATTCATTAATGTATTCAAAGGAGAGATGTCCATTGTAGGTCCCAGACCCCATATGCTGAAACATACAGAGGAATATTCCCAACTGATTAACAAATACATGATGCGCCACCTTGTCAAACCCGGAATTACCGGATGGGCGCAAGTCACCGGCTACCGGGGAGAAACCAAAGAACTTTCCCAAATGGAAGGCAGGGTAAGAAGAGACTTGTGGTATATTGAGAACTGGACTTTCCTGCTCGACATCCGCATCATGATAAAAACAGTAACCAACATGTTCCGGGGCGAGAAAAACGCCTATTAATCCAAATCGTAGGGACATATAAAAAATAAAAAGATATGAAAGGTATTGTACTAGCCGGAGGTTCGGGCACGCGCCTCTATCCTATTACCAAAGGAGTATCCAAACAGCTGCTGCCTGTCTTCGACAAACCCATGATTTATTATCCTATATCGGTACTTATGCTGGCCGGCATACGGGAAATACTCATTATCTCCACCCCATACGACTTACCGAGCTTCAAAAGACTGTTAGGAGACGGAAGCGATTTCGGAGTACGCTTTGAATATGCGGAACAGCCTTCGCCCGACGGACTGGCTCAGGCTTTCATCATCGGCGAGAAATTCATCGGAAATGATTCCGTCTGCCTTGTACTGGGTGATAACATATTCCACGGCAACGGTCTGTCCGCCATGTTGAGAGAATCCGTACGTGCTGCCGAAGAGGACAAGAAAGCAACGGTATTCGGCTATTGGGTCAGTGACCCCGAAAGATATGGCGTAGCGGAATTTGACAAAGAAGGCAACTGCCTCTCTATTGAAGAAAAACCTGCCCAACCTAAGTCCAACTATGCCGTGGTGGGACTCTATTTCTATCCCAACAAGGTGGTGGAAGTAGCCAAGAATATCAAGCCTTCGGCACGGGGAGAACTGGAAATCACCACCGTAAACCAGCAATTTCTTCAGGACAAGGAATTGAAAGTACAGACATTGGGCAGAGGTTTCGCATGGCTGGATACCGGTACTCACGACTCGCTGGCCGAGGCAAGCACCTACATCGAAGTCATTGAAAAGCGCCAGGGGCTGAAAGTGGCATGCCTTGAGGGCATAGCTTTGAGAAAAGGCTGGATTACTCCGGAAAAGATGCAGGAACTGGCCCAGCCGATGCTTAAAAACCAATACGGACAATATTTACTGAAAGTTATAAAAGAACTGGGATTAGAATAATGGAAGTTATAAAAACAGCAATAGACGGGGTTTTCATTTTGGAACCCCGTATTTTTAATGATGCAAGAGGGTATTTCTTTGAAAGCTTCTCGGGACGTGAATTTGAAGAAAAAGTATGCAGGACTACATTTGTACAGGATAATGAGAGTTTCTCTACTTATGGTGTATTACGCGGCCTGCATTTCCAGAAACCTCCTTTCACACAAAGCAAACTGGTGCGTGTGATCAAGGGAGCGGTACTGGATGTGGCTGTAGATATCCGGAAAGATTCTCCTACTTTCGGAAAGCATGTGGCTGTAGAATTGACCGGAGAGAATCACCGGCAGTTTTTTATCCCCCGCGGATTCGCACACGGCTTTGCGGTACTAAGTGACGAGGTGTTGTTCCAATACAAGTGTGACCATTATTATGCTCCGCAAAGCGAAGGAGGAATCGCATGGGACGACCCCGATCTAGGCATAGACTGGCGACTTCCGGCCGACAAGGTTATTTTGTCCGACAAGGACAAGAAACATCCGAGATTGAAAGACTATCAAACGGATTTCGACTTTAATCAAAGTTTATATTAAAGGCTGTTTTGATTCTGCGTTTGTCCGGTTTTCGCCAGTGAAATTAAAGAAACCGAAAACTGCACACCGGACTATCGTAACGTTCAGGGCAACATTTCCGAAGATTGAACCTAAAAACAGGGTGCACCTCCTACGAAAGAGATGCACCCTGTTTTTATAGGTCAATATCTTTATATCACTTCTTCTCCATCCCCTCCTGAGGAGCATTAAGTCCTGCCTTCAGATTTTCAAAGAATTCACGTCCGAACAAGATCCATGCGGAAGCGCCCGCCACTGCCAGGAAAATAAATCCGACAAGAATCACCTTCTTGCTGGTTCCCGAAGGCAGCAACGGCACACTGGCAGGTTCCACAACGGCAAATACAGGTTTGGCCTCCTGTACTTTGGCCCGTGCCACCTGCAATTGGGTAGCCACCTGGCTATACACCTGATATGCCAGATTCATATCATTCTGCAACCGTTCTCTCTCCGTCAAAGCACTTTGAAGGACAACCCCCTTGTTGGCATCCATGTAATTGGCATAATTCTGCTGGGCTACATAATACTCCTGCTGGCGTTCCTTATACAATTGTTCCAGATAAGCACAATCCTGCTGGGCTTTGGAGACCCTGTACGCTGTGATATACTCCTGAAGCTTCACCACTACCGTGTCTGTAATGGCGGCCGTAACCATCGGGTCCTGCAAAGTCACCGTCACTGTGGTGATGCCGGTTTTCTTATCCACATCAGCAGTAATCGCCTTACGCATGGCTTCCACTTTCTTCGCCTGATCTTCTGTCAGGTGGAAAGGATCCAGCCTGTTCCCTTCTTCCTCTTCCTTATCGGAGAAGAGAGATTTCACCCCGCCTATAGCCGCCCCGGGCAATCCCATAATAGCACCCCACCACGGAGCTTTCTGCTCATCGAGATAAGCTACAAAAGTAGTATCCACCTCACCGTCCAACGTGGTGACATGTGCATTAAACAGTTCCAGAATGAAAGGAGTAGACGCTACTATATCCGGGAAAAGAGATACGTTCAACGCATCCGCCTCACTGCCCAGACTCATGCCTCCGATCCCCAGCATGGCAGCCATTCCCGACAGGCTCCCCCCTCCGCTTTTACCGGATTCGGGAGACAATGTCACTTCCACCGTATATTGCTTGGGAATACTCAGAGCGATAATCACCCCTACAATAGCACCTATTCCTGCAACCTTCAGCAGCATCTTTCGGGCAGCCCACAACTTACGGACATACTCCATCAAATCAATTTCCAACTCCTCGTCTTCCCGTGGTCTTTCCGTATTATTCGTATAATTCTTATCTTCCGCCATACTGTTTCTATTTTAAGATATTAGCAATAGATGCAATCATAGTAGCCAACGACGCACTGGTGGTTGCTATGGACAAAGTGTTCTGCAAAGTCCAGTTGCTCTTTTCCTTCACCGGAACAATCACCTCACAGCCCGGCTGGATCAGCTCACGGCTACCCTTCTTCGCTCTCTTCACCTGACCGTTCATATATACAATATACGCCTTGCTCTTCTTCGCACGGAAACCGTAACCTCCGGCCTGCTCTATATAATATTTCAACGTCTTGCCATCTTCAAATGAAACGGTATTGGGATACATCACAGCCCCGCTGATACGTACCGTGTTGTTGTATTCGGGAATTTCAATCACATCCCCCTCACGCAATACAATATCCGCACTGGAGCCGGGTTTAAGCATCGCTTTTTCCAAATCGATACCCACATAATAGATATCTCCCAAATCCAGCCGGTTGACATCAATGGAGTCCTTTCCAGTCTTGGCCATATCCAGAACCGTTTCCATACGTTTGCGTTCATCGGCATTGATACGACGGCTTAAACGGGCCCCTTTGATATAAGCAAACGGAGTCACTCCACCTGCCTTCTTGATCAAATCGGAAAGACGTTCGCTCTTCTCTGTCAGCGCATAATCACCTTCATACAAAACCTCACCGGTCACCTGCACATTCACCTGTTCCTGATAAGCAGGGCTCTTACGCACATATACCTGATCGTATGGCTGCAACACAAAACCCGGTTCTCCGTCTATCACAAAACCGTCTTTCAGAGAAAACGAGTACATTTGTCCTATGGTGGAAACCGCTTCCGTACCTTTGCTATCCTTGATACGGCGGGAAACATCCACACGGACGGTAGAAGCCGATTCCATCAATCCGCCAGCCTGGATTATAATATCCTCCAAAGTCGTATTGTCGGCAAAAGCGAACTCACCCGGACGGGCAACCTCACCATACACCATGATGCTTCCCACATCCTCCAAGTCATGAATACTGGGAATATAAAGCACATCATTACGCTGCAAAGGTACATCGGGTGCAGTACCGTCCATGATGCCTTTTATATCTACTTGAATAACCTCTTTCTTCAGATTCTCGCGCTCGCGATGCAACACCGCACGTCCTGTAAAGGCATCACCCATAAGGCCTTCAGCCTTTTCCACCAGTTGGCGGACTGTATTCAAGGTTCCTCCGAACTGATAAATGCCCGGACGATAGACAGCCCCTTTGATTTCAAGCTTGTTCTCAAAACGGTCCAGAATAGCTTCAGCAGTCAGCGCATCACCATCTTTTACCTGGAATACGGAATAATCAATATCATCAATCGTATAAATCTGATACTCCTTTCCGTTTTGACGAATCATGCGGAGAGAACGGGTATAGGCATCCCCCGAAAATCCACCGGCATACTTCAACAACGTGGCAACACTTTCGTTGTTTTTCATCTCGTATTTCATGGGGCGTTTCACATTACCCTCTATGCTAACCAACGCCTCGTATGGAGGAACGATGATCACATCGCCTTCCTGCAAGCGGATATCATCATTGATTTTACCTTTCATAATAAAATCGTACACATCTACGGTAGCGATTTTCTGTCCTCCGCGCACTACTTGTATATTGCGCAAGCTACCGATATCGCTCACGCCACCGGCACGGTACAGTGCATGAAACACGGTAGAGAAAGAAGACAATGCATAAGTTCCCGGTTGGAACACTTCCCCCATCACGTTCACCTGGATCGTCCGGCTGTTTCCCAAAGTAACCTTGATTTGTGAGGACGGGTTCTGTTCATTATCAAGCCCTGCATAAATCTTATTCAGTTCTTTACGCAAATATTGGTTGGCTTCGGCAATAGTCATGCCGTTCAGATAAATCAATCCCAAATCGGGGATCGTGATAGATCCGTCCGGAGATACATTATCGCGGATGGTGGCCTGGTTTGTACCCCAGATATCAATGATTACCTCATCACCCGGCCCCAGACGGTAATTAGGAGGAGTAGCCAGATTCACACTCGGCTCGAATGTAAGGTTTCTGGTTTCAAAAATGTCCCGTCCGTACACCTTATCCTTCTGCATTTCTTCCATATCGCCCATGCCCATCCCCTCGTAATAGCGATTGGCAGAAACACTGTCCGACGAGTTCTTCCCTACCACTCTGTCCGCTGCCGGACGTTGGTTGAAAGTAAAATTCTCTGTTACATAGATATCTTCCTGCGTCTTTGTCTTTTCACGCAAACGGTTCCGATTTTGCATCGTTGCATTTGCATCTTTATCAGCAGACCCATTTTGCTGTTCATAAAGTTTCTTTACACGCTTAGCCTGTTCTTGTGTCACTCCTCTACGGGCTAACTCTGTAGCAATCTGACGTTGGTCTTTTCCTTGTTGCATGCCCGTCTTCACATATTCCAACACCTGTTGGTCACTCATAGATTGCTGTGCAAGCACAGAACCCGAGAGGGCAAAAACTAAGACCAGTACGGATAATAGTTTTTTTATCATATAAATTCAATAAACTTAGTAATTTAGCAGCCGCAAAGGTAGATATTATTTTCGATATAGGCGAGTATTATTTCATAAATATCCCTCTAACAAATATAAAAACGGCTGCCACCTGACGGTGTACAGCCGTTTATTCTTTAATAATCCGTTAGCAGAATTCATTCAGACTTCATTGCACAGCCCTCCATATTTAAAAAAGGTCTGCAAGGGTAAAACTTGTGCAATACCATTCCGGCCGGATCAGCAATACATATTTACGATGGCTTCGTACAATTCCTGTTTACCGCTTACTTGCTTGGGCTCACCATTCTGCTTAGCATAAGCCACTACGTCTTCCAGTGTCAGCTTGCCTTCTTCAAATTCCTTGCCTTTGCCACTGTCGAATGAAGCATAGCGGTCTGACAACATCTTGCAGTAAGGAGATTCATTAAGCAAAGCAGCAGCACTTTCCAATGCACGCGCCATAGCGTCCATACCTGCAATATGGGCGATAAAGATATCTTCCAGATCAGTAGAGTTACGACGTGTCTTGGCATCAAAGTTGGTACCGCCATTACCCAAGCCGCCGTTGCGGATAATCTGCATCATGGCCTGGGTCAGTTCGTAATTGTCGATAGGGAACTGGTCTGTATCCCATCCGTTCTGATAATCGCCACGGTTAGCGTCAATAGATCCCAACATTCCGTTATCTACCGCAACAGCCAGTTCATGTTCAAATGTATGACCAGCCAACGTAGCATGATTCACTTCAATGTTCACCTTGAAATCCTTGTCCAGTCCGTGAGTTTTCAAGAACCCTACCACAGTTTCGGTATCCACATCATATTGATGCTTAGTCGGCTCCATCGGTTTGGGTTCAATCAGGAAAGTACCTGTAAACCCTTTGCTCCGGGCATAATCGCGGGCGATGGTCAACATCTGAGCCAGATGTTCTTTCTCACGCTTCTGATCTGTATTCAATAAAGACATATACCCTTCACGTCCACCCCAGAATACGTAATTGGAGCCACCCAGTTCGATGGTAGCGTCAATAGCGTTCTTTATCTGGACAGCAGCGCGGGCAACCACATCAAATTCGGGGTTTGTAGCAGCCCCGTTCATATAGCGTGCATGACCAAAAACATTTGCCGTACCCCATAACAATTTGATTCCGGTTTCAGCCTGTTTCTGTTTGGCATAAGCAACTATCTCTTTCAGATTCGCTTCATATTCCTCGATTGTATCGGCTTCCTCACACAAGTCCACATCATGGAAACAATAATATTCGATTCCCATTTTCTGCATGAATTCAAAGCCGGCATCCATCTTATTCTTGGCAGCCTGCACCTTATCGGCATCGCCGTTCCAAGGGAATTTCTTTGTTCCGCCGCCAAACTGGTCACCGCCCTCGGCACACAACGTATGCCACCATGCCATAGCAAACTTCAACCAGTCTTTCATCTTCTTTCCGTTAATTACCTTTTCAGCATCATAATAACGGAACGCCATCGGGTTCTTACTTTCCTTACCTTCAAATTTAATCTTTCCTATACCGGGAAAATACTCTTTTGTAGCCATAATTCTTTACTTATTTTAATAACTTGTTCTAATTTATCTACTATCTTTTTCCAACACGCAGGCGGATAGCCATTTCTTTATCCGAAGGTCCTTAAAAGGCAGCCATCGCTCTCTCCAGATTGGATTTCCAGCGGGCATACGCATCATCGTAAGCAGTACGCTGTGCCACATCAGGCTCTATCACCTCCAGTTTTTCCAATGTGGCAAATGCCTCGTTGTTATCTTTATAAACACCCGCGCCTATGCCGGCCCCCTTGGCGGCGCCCACCGATCCATCCGTGTCATACAGTTCGATTACAGCCCCTGTCACTCCCGCCAATGTTTCGCGGAAGATAGGACTGAGAAACATATTGGCATGTCCGGCATGAATCTTCTGTACAGGGATACCCATCTGCTCCATGATATCAATGCCGTATTTAAACGAGAACACGATCCCTTCCTGTGCGGCACGAACAATATGCTGCTTTCCATGCAGGTTAAAATTAACTCCACATATAGAGCATCCTGTCTCTTTATTTTCCAGCATACGCTCCGCCCCGTTGCCAAAAGGAAGAATACTTACTCCGGCACTGCCGACAGGAGCCTGTGCCGCCAGCCTGTTCATATCACTGTAAGAAATACCTTCGGGAGCCACATTACGTTTCACCCACGAATTCAATATACCGGTACCATTGATACACAACAACACTCCCAGACGGGTCTGCTCGGCAGTATGATTTACATGGGCAAAAGTATTCACCCGGGATTTCGGATCATAATTCACCTCACCGTTCACGCCATATACCACTCCCGATGTTCCTGCCGTAGAAGCAATCTCTCCCGGATTGAACACATTGAGCGACAAAGCATTATTAGGCTGGTCTCCGGCGCGATAGGTTACAGGAATTCCCTCTTTCAGGCCCAATTCTTTGGCAGCCCATGCATTTACACGTCCCTGCTCGCCAAAAGTCGGTTTGATATCAGCTATCAGCGAACGGTCGAATCCATAATAATCCATCAGGAAGCCCGCGACATCATTTGCCTGAAAATCCCAGAACATCCCTTCGGACAAACCGGACACCGTGGTACAAATATCCCCCGTCAGTTTCATAGCGATATAATCGCCGGGCAGCATTATTTTATAAATACGTTCGTACACAGCAGGCTCATTCTCTTTAATCCATGCCAGTTTGGAAGCGGTAAAATTCCCCGGAGAGTTCAGCAGATGAGAAAGACATTGCGTTTCCCCCAATGCCTCAAACGCTTTCTGCCCGTATGGAACCGCCCGTGAGTCACACCATATAATAGCCGGACGTAATACATTTTGCCCTTTATCCACACAAACCAGTCCGTGCATCTGATAAGAGATACCGATAGCGGCAATTCCATCCGGACCGATCCCACTCCCAGCCATGACAGCCTGAGTTGACAATTTCAGATTTTCCCACCAATTTTGCGGATCCTGCTCAGCCCATCCGGGGCGGGCAGCCATAATAGCAGCCTCTGTTTTAGGGAAGAATGCAGAAGAAACACACTTTCCGGTCTCTGCATTTACCAAACTCGCCTTTACCGACGAACTGCCAATATCATAACCTAATAGGTACATTTAATTGAAAATTAAGAATTTTAAAATAATAGTCTCTGTCCCGATGCTTATCAGCATTATCCTTCCAAGGAAAGGCCGGTGAAGAATCCCAAAACATATACCGATTCCCCGAAACGACCAGGCGGAGTATTCTCACAGCAATCACAACAAGGCTAAAGTTATCTGTCTGTTATCACTTCGTTCCCGACTTATTATATATTGAACGGTCGAACTTATAGAAGCGTGCCGCCCTGTGGCATACACCTACCTGTTTTTCTTCCAAAGGTACTACATATGGCATCAACGCTATCTTCTTATGGAAGTTCCTTACGTCAAACACCTTATCATAAATCAACTGATAGACAGTCCGCAACTGGGCCGCCGTAAACTTCCGGGGAAGCAAGTCGAACATTGCGGAAGGAGCATATTCCACATAATGGCGTATATGCACCAATGCATCCTGCAAAATCTGGAAATGGTCGAACGCCAGGCTTTTCACCTCCGTCACAGGTGTCCAGCAAGCATCGTATTTATCAGACAGCTGTTCGAACCGTCTGTCAATCTTCACCAGTGTCAGGTAAGCGATAGTCACAATGCGGTCTATTTTCTTCTCGTCCAAACGATGAAAACGTTCCAGCCACAGCACATCCTTAGGATTACGGGTACGGTCTTTCGATCCATACGCCTTAAACTGGGTAAGCTTCACATTCTTCAGACCCGTCAACTCATTCAACACCCGCTTGGCCGCCTCATCCAGATCCTCATCGTCATAGATAAGGCTGCCCGGCAACTTCATGTTATTATATCCGTCCTCGGACTGTTTCCCCACCTGCCTTACCAACAGGACACGGAACTGCTCTCCATCAAACCCAATCAGCACACAGTCCACAGATACATGTAAATTAATCGTCTGGTTTATTTCCGACATAGTAATATGGCTTTTATCATTTCCGGCAGCAAAGATAAATACTATTTTTCAAATTACGCAAAACAATATATTTATTTTTATTATGTTCCAAAACACTATTTTTCAATATAATAAATATCATCTATCATACAATATCACATCTTAATCTTATCATATACACTACAATATATAATGTACAGGAGTTGTCCCGTCTTCTTTTTTCCCTTTTTCCAAAGGGCTTTTATTCCATTCAATCCCCTATTTCAGACACTTGGTTAAGGAAAAGCAATCTTTACGCCAAAAAATTAATAGAATAAAGTTGTTTATTCACAATAATTTTCTTTACTTTTGCCCATTAAAATCTAAAGATTACTCTATGAGAAAGAAAATTTTGGTCTTGGACGACAAAATAGCAATTGCAAAAGTCCTTTCAATCTATCTGGCCAGTGATTATGATTGTATTTGGTTACCGAATGGCATCGAAGGGGTAAAATGGCTTCAGGAAGGTAACATACCAGATTTGATTATATCAGATATCCGTATGCCCGAAATGCGTGGAGACGAGTTTCTGGAATGGATAAAATCCAATCAGTTATTCAAACACATTCCGGTGGTTATGCTAAGCAGCGAAGACAGTACCACAGAACGCATCCGCCTGTTACAAGAAGGCGCGGAAGACTATATTGTCAAACCTTTCAATCCCATGGAGTTAAAAGTAAGAATTAAGAAAATCATTGAGTAAATCAGCATGACCTTTCTGCTTTATATAGGAAAGAACAAGGATTTTTTGCGCAAATTCAGCAAGCTCGAAAATGTCCAGATGATTTATGCCCAAAACTACCAGGATGCCATTACAATTTGTATCAGACTGAAAGTACGTGAGAACATCATTGTCCTTCACGAACAAGGGGAGATGAACGGAGATATTGAACAGATCGGTGCTTTCAGGAAAAAGTTCTATCAGGCATATGTCGTACTCATTACGGACAGGCTGACTCCCGAAGCCAGCAAAGTCTATCTGAACAGCGGAATAAACGATACCGTCAGTTTGAACATCACCACCGCCCGGTTAAGGCAGAAAATAGACATCATCAATAAACGGCAGGAACTGCTATATGCACATAACCGGAAGAAAAAAGACGTGAGGCATTTTATCCTTCCCCAATGGAAGCGCTGCTTCGATATCCTTTTCTCCGGTGCAGCGTTAGTCTTCCTGTCCCCAGTCTTTCTGCTGATTGCCATAGCCATACGTATGGAAAGCAAAGGACCTGTTATTTACAAATCCAAACGGGTAGGAACGAATTATACCATTTTTAATTTCCTGAAATTCCGTTCCATGTATACGGACGCCGATAAAAAGCTGAAAGACCTTGCCGGTCAGAACCAGTACCAGCCGGAAGGCACTCCGGAGATTGCCAAAGATTTCTCGATGGAAGAATTAGGAGGACTGATGTTTGGAGATGACGGTGTTATAGATAATGGCGGAATGCTGGTTTCCGATGACTTCATCATTCCGGAAGAAGAGTTTATTTCCAGACAAAACGCACTGGATGAAAGTCCTTTCATAAAAATAGAAAAAGACCCGCGGGTTACCAAGGTAGGACGCGTTTTACGAAAATACAGTCTGGATGAGTTACCTCAACTGGTCAACATCTTGAAAGGCGACATGTCTGTGGTGGGGAACCGTCCTCTTCCACTCTATGAAGCCGAACGCCTGACAAACGATGAAAGTATCGAACGCTTCATGGCGCCTGCCGGGCTGACCGGCTTGTGGCAGGTGGAAAAACGGGGGGATGCCGGAAAATTATCCGCTAAAGAACGCAAAGAATTAGATTTGAAATACGGTAGAGAATTCTCCTTTTTCCTGGATATGAAAATCCTGTTCAAGACTTTGACAGCTTTTGTCCAAAAAGGAGATGTTTAAATAATTTGTTTTAGGAATAAAAAGGGGATTTATTATATGGGTAAAGTATGTCTTTTTGTCATCTGTATGTATTGTTCTATCCACCATTTAAGCGCACAACAGGAAGAGCAGCAAACACAACCGGTACAACAACCTCTTGTGACACAGGATGATATATTGGGGAATATGAATGTGGATTATGCAAAGATAAAGCTGCCTCCGTTAAGTGTCCTTTATGAGAATGCACGCAGCACTCCAAGCTTACAGATTTTAGAGAAGGAGAAACAGTTACAGAAAAAGCTACTATCGAAAGAGAAAAGGAACTGGCTGGGGTTTATCCATGCCGGCGGAAGTGCTTCTTACGGTATAGCAGACAATGTGGCCAGCAATACGGATGTCAACACCCCACTTATTTACAGGTATGTAGGTACAGAACAGACTTCGTGGAATGTGGGAGGCGGCATCAGTATTCCTTTTGAAAAGCTGTTCGACCTCCGGGGAGGAATCAAGCGCCAGCGAATCCAGGTGGATATTGCCGAGTTAAGAAAACAGGAAGCATACGAAACCCTTAAAATACAAATAGCTCATTTATATGTCCAGATTTTATCCAATATAGAAACATTGCAAAGATCAGCTGAAAATATAGCTTTATATAAAGGTGCATCGGCTGTTGCAGAACAGGAATATAGAAACAGACGTACCTCTATTCATGATGTGGCCAAGACTAAAGAACAGGAATTTGCCGCTAATCAAGACTTTGCCTTACTACGCTCTACTATTAACGACCAGCTGCTGACCCTTGAAATAATCTCCCACACCCCCATCCTGACCATACAAGGAGAAAAGGACGTTCAAGAAACAACGATACAGGAACAGGAAGAAAACAAGAGGCAAAGTAAGAAAAAAGACAAAAAGGAATAAGAAGCATGGAATTATTTAAATACATAGTCAAGTTTATCTACCGTATCCGTTGGTGGATGGTTATATTTCCATGTATAGCCGGTATCATAGCATGGTTTCTTACCAGAAATCTGGAAAAAACGTATGATGTGAAAACCACCATCTTTACAGGAATCATCTCCGGATACAACGTAGATGCCACCGATACCCGAAACGCCACCGTGCACATGAGTAATTTAATGAATATCATTACAACGGAACGCACACTGAAAATAGTATCTCTGAAACTGCTTGCCCGCTGTCTGGTCTATGGAGATGCCGAAAGAAACACCAGTTATATTTCAGCCATACACTACCAGCAGCTGGTTTCCGGTATTCCACGAGAGTTACAGGCATTGATAGACAAGCAAAACGAAGAGAAGACCTATCATAATCTGGTAGCTTTTGAACGCCCGTCCATCAATAATTTCATCTACCAACTACTCAATTATACCCACCCTTATTTCAGCGTACCTCTACTCTCACAACATATAAAAGTAGCCAGGTTGGGAAACAGTGATATGATCGAGATTGCTTATAGTGCCAACGATCCGGGAATAGCTTATAACACACTTGAGATTCTGAATGAAGAGTTTGTCAAACAATACCATGAACTACGCTATGGAGAAACAAACAATGTGATCAAGTTCTTTCAAGAAGAACTGGCCAGATTGGGCAAAATGCTGACTGCCGCCGAGGATTCTTTAATCGAGTACAATATAGAAAACCGCATCATCAACTATGGAGAACAAACCAAACAGGTGGCAAGCATGGACGCTACGTACCGGATGATGGACAATGATTTGCTTGTCAATTATTCCACCAGTAAGGCGTTGATCGATTTCTATGAATATAAATTAGGTGATGTAGCCAAATTGATCCGTACCAACAATGAGTTTATGGACAAACTTCATCAAATGTCCCAATTGAACACCCAGATCTCGACCATGGAAATCACTCCGGACGAAAAGAACCGGAAAAAGCTGGAAGAACAAAAAAACATGTTAAGTAGTGCCGAACAAAACATCAACAATCTTGCCCTGAAATTAAGTGCCGAAGCCGCAAGTACAAACAATGTATCTTATGAGACACTCATCAGCCAATGGCTTGACCAAGTAGTTCTTGCCGAAAAGACTAAAGCCCAAATGGAAGCACGAGATATAATGAGAGAGAATTTAAATAAAGATTTCCTTTATTTCTCCCCCATCGGCGCTACCCTGGGCCGGAAAGAAAGGCATATCGGCTTTGTGGAAAGCAACTATATGTCTACCATGGGAGCCTTGAATGCAGCCATCTTGCGACAAAAGAACCTGGAAATGACCTCAGCTTCATTAAAAATCATGAATCCGCCCCTGTTTCCACTGACCTCCTCCCCCACCAATGCACGCATGATTATACTTGCATCCATACTGGGGACTTTACTTTTCATCATTGGCTATTTTCTGATTATAGAAATACTGGACCGTACCCTCAGAGACAAAATACGTGCAGAACGAATCACCGGAGGAACAGTTATCGGCGCATATCCTAGAGAAAGCAAGTTAAGATACAGACGTTATAATAAAGCCATAAACAAGATGGCCGTCAGGCAACTCAGCACCGCTTTACTGCCTCATCTAAATACACAGGAACAGCGGGTCATCAATCTGTTAAGTACAGAAGAGAAAGACGGAAAGACCCATGTCGCCCGCCTGATAGAGGAATATTGGAGCAGCATCGGCCTAAACGTCCGCCGCATTACATACGATGAAGATTTTCTAAGCGAAGACAGCCAATATGTACAGGCAAACAATTTGAAAGAACTATGTCCCGATCTGGAAAAGGATGAAATACTTCTAATCGAACACCCGGTCCTGAAAAGCAATCCTCTGCCTCCGACTTTGTTAAATGAAGCATCCATCAATCTGCTGGTTGTCCGTGCCAACCGTACTTGGAAAAATACGGATCAGGCACTGTATGAGCATTTGTTACAAGTTAAACAAAAAGAAGTACCCCTCCTTTTCTATCTGACACAAGCAGACAGAAATACAGTGGAAGACTTTACAGGACAATTACCTCCTTACACGAACTTTAAGAATATGGAATACAGGCTGTTCCAACTCGGACTGACCGCCATTGAATACAAAGGAAAATAGATAATGATAGCAAAAGAAATAAATATAACCCATACAGGTCAAATTCTGGCCAGCTTCATTATCGGACTGTGCTTATGCCTATGGACAGCCCTCAACATGAAGCCCTCCATAGGAGTTGCAATAGGGTTCATACCTTTTGCCACGCTTTTTATCTTCATATGCATAAACAGACCCGTCATTCTGCTGGCCATCACCTTTATGCTGAATTACCTGATAATGGGAATTAACAGATATCATTCCATCCCTATTGCCATTACCAATATCTTTGATTTGCTCTACGGCATCATGTTGGCCCTTATTCTTCTGAAACAGTTGCAAAGCAATCATCATTTCAGGAAAATACTAAACGTCTATACCTGCATCACATTGGTCTGGCTGCTATATTGTATCATCAACATAGGTAATGGTATAACCGGTGAATTTTACATGGAAGCATGGCTTCGTATTTTAAGACCCTGGGCCTTATACCCTATTCTGACCTGTATTATTCTATCCATACACTGCAATCGCTACACTTTTATCCATTACTTTTTAATACTATGGGGTATCATGACCCTACTGGCTGCCGCAAAAGGATATTGGCAAAAGAACAAAGGTTTTGACAGTACCGAGCTAAGCTGGTTGTGGGCCTACGGAGCACGTACCCATTTTATCCATTCCGGCATCCGCTATTTCTCATTTTTCACTGACGCGGGTCTTTTCGGTGCCAGCATGGGATTATCCTGCACTGTTTTCACGCTTACTTTTTTCTATACAAAGAACCTATTTCTCAGACTCTTCTATTTAATAGTGGGTATGGCAGGATTTTATGGTCTGTTAATATCGGGAACCCGATCGGCCATAGCTGTACCCATTGCAGGGCTGGGGCTCTTTCTGTTCCTGTCTAAAAGTTGGAAAATAGGCATCATCTCCTTTATCCTGCTTGCCGGAGGGATAGGAATGCTGAAATACACCAAGATCGGAGAGAACAATAAGTTGATCCGTCGTATGCGTACTGTCTTTGACACAGAGGATCAATCGATGATGGCTCGTTTCGAGAACCAGAAAGCACTGAATGCCTACATGGATGAAATGCCCTTCGGCATAGGCATGGGAGCCATAGACGGGGTAGTTCCTCCCCATAACAAATATTATTTCGTTTCCATCTGTCCTTCAGACTCCAGTCTGGTAGATGTATGGAAACAGATGGGAATAGTGGGACTGTGTGTGTTTTTGGGTATGCATGCCATTCTATTTCTATCGGGCTCCTACATCCTTTTATTCAAAATCCGAAATCCGGAAATCCGGGGACCGCTGACAGGTATGTTATGCGGTTGTGCAGGCATACTGGTAGCTTCTTACGCCAATATGGTTTATTTCCAGTTTCCTAACGGAATCTTGATTTATTCTTGTTTCACCTTTGTTTTTTTAGGACCTTATTTAGATAAACAATACTCAGAAATACATGGACTACCGACAGCCTGACCTATCCGTCATCACCGTGAACTATAACGGTTTTCACGACACCTGCGAATTCATTGACTCGTGGGCAGCCACTGTATTCTCTGTCAGTTATGAAATGATAGTCATTGACAATGGTTCCACTGCCAATGAAGCCGCCTTGCTACAAAAAACATATCCTTTTATCCAAGCCGTACGCAGTGAGCGGAACTTAGGATTCGCCGGAGGTAACAATCTGGGTATAAACCTTGCAAAAGGAAAATACCTGTTCTTGCTGAACAATGATGTTTGTATGGTCAAAGATGCCATACCCTTGTTGATAAAACGCCTTCTGTCCTCCGACAAGATAGCAGGTGTCTCCCCGTTAATCCGTGATTATGCAGAACCGCACGCCATACAATTTGCAGGATACACCCAACTTTCGCCCATTACCTTAAGAAACAGAGCCATAGGCAAAGGGAAAATAAATAAAGACCACTACCCCGCCCAAAAAACGCCTTATCTGCATGGTGCCGCCATGTTACTGAAAAAAACAATAATAGACAAGCTTAGCCTGATGCCCGAAGAATATTTTCTATATTATGAGGAACTGGACTGGTGCACCTATATCAATAGGGAAGGCTACGAACTATGGTACGATCCCGCTTGCGAAATATGGCACAAGGACAGCAACTCCACCGGAAAAGAAAGTCCGTTGAAATACTATTACCTGAGCAGAAACAGATTATTATATGCCTACCGCAATCTCTTTGACTGGAAACTTCCGGTTTCCATCTTATACCAGACAATGATTGTATGTCCCAAAAACATACTGACCGCCTTGGGAAAAGGAAAGAAAGCCATAGCCAAAGCACATTGGGAGGGAACAAAAGCATTTTTCAAACTTAGAAACAAAGACAAACAGCCATGATATTTCTAGCATACATAGAACTACTACTTTTCGCGATATGTGCCTTTACTGTTTTTTACCTGCTGGTGTACGCCATAGCGGCAACAGGCAACCGCACCGACAAATATTCCGAATCAAGAGTAAAACACCGTTTCGCCATTCTGATACCGGCCTATCAGGACGATGACTACATACCCTATACCGTCAAATCATTTCTGCAACAAGAATATCCTATAGACTGCTATGACATTATCGTCATTTCAGACCACCTGAAGCCGGAAACAAACAGACAGCTGGCACAATATCCCATCACCCTGTTGCAAGCCAGATTCAAGAAAAGTTCAAAAATGAAATCTGTCAAAGCTGCCATGTCACAATTACAAGAAGGACAATACGATATCGTTTTAATCATGAATGCGGACAATGTAGTGGACACCAACTTTCTTGAAGTTGTCAACAATACGTATGCCAGCGGCTCCAATGCCATCCAAACCCATCGCATCTATCAGGAAAGACCCAGCAATGTCAGCATATTGAATGCCATCACCGACGAGATAAACAATTCCATTCTTCGTGCGGGGCATGTCAATTTGGGACTTTCAGCTTCGCTGAACGGCTCCGGAACCGCAATAGACTTCACTTGGTTCAAAGAAAACATCCGTCATTTAAAAGACGATGACGATGAAAAAGTCATCGAATCCCTGCTGCTCCGCGAACGGATATATGTGGAATATTTAAATAATACCCATGTATATGCCTTGAAGAATAGTGGAAAGAAAAAATTCTATACCCAACATAGCACTTGGATTAAAACCCAATATTATTCCCTGTTCACCAATATCGGTAATCTGCCCGGCGCCATTTTAAGTGGAAAATTTGATTATGCCGACCGTATTCTGCAATGGTTCATTTTCCCTCGCACCATCCTGCTAGGTATCCTCCTCCTGTTCAGTTTCCTGTCCGTATACTTCCACTGGAGCGCCTGCCTAAAATGGTGGGGATTATTACTCACTTTCTTATTGACTATGGCAATAGCCACTCCAAACTACTTGGTGGACAGCAAATTCAACAAAGCCATGAAAGCTATCCCCTTTCTGGCGGCAGGCATGATATTCAATATGCTTTTAAGAAAGAAAAAATAAAAGCCCCATGCTATCGGAAATTATACATATCATGGAATATACGCTATATATCTACCTTTCCGTCAGTGTGGGGTATATAGTCCTGTTTTCTGCCGCCTCTCATTTCTTCAAACAAAAGAAATATCCCGCGACTACTGTCCGGCAACGTTTTATCATCCTTGTTCCCGCCTATAAAGAGGATGCGGTCATTCACGCCTGCGTCACTTCCGTTCTGCGCCAAACTTATCCGGCAGAGCTTTACGACCTGATAGTCATATCCGACCACATGCGTCCCGAAACCAATGCCTCACTGCGCAAAGAACGCATCGGCTTGATAGAACTGCATGAAAAGGAAAGTTCCAAGGCAAAAGCCCTGCGCATTGCAGCAGAGACCATCACAGACCAGCCATACGATTATGTCCTCATACTGGATGCCGATAATCTGATCTCACCCTGTTATCTTCAAGAACTGAATAAGGCAGTTTCACAGGGTATAAAAGCCATACAGACACACCGCAAAGCCAAAAATATGAATACAGACATAGCCCTATTGGATGCCGCCATCGAAGAGATGAACAATTCCATCTTCCGCAAGGGACACATCCGGCTGGGATTTTCATCTGCCCTTACCGGCTCCGGAATGGCTTTCGATTTCCGATGGTTTGTCCGGAACATCATCCATACCCATAGTACGGGCGAAGACAAAGAACTGGAAGAACTCCTGCTCCGTCAAGGCATTCACATTGAATATATAGACACCCTAGAAACATTGGACGAAAAAGTCCGGCAACCGGATGCCTTGCGTAACCAGCGCCGCCGCTGGATAGCCACCCAGCTTTTCCTTGCATTAAAAATGGGACGTAACCTCCCCACAGCCTTACTGAACGGAAACGGAGATTATCTGCTGAAAACCCTCCAAGCCTTTATCGCCCCCCGCAGCATTCTGTTGGCGCTCATCGGATTCTTTTCATGTGTTCTCTGCATTTTCTCTCCGGCTTCTTCCATAAAGTGGTGGATTTTGCTTATCTTGCTGAACGGTGCGTTATACCTGGCCATTCCGTCCAATATGAGATATAAATACATGAGCAGAATCCTCAGGCAGACACCTTATTTTGTAATCATTATGCTTCTCAACTTGTTTCACTTGAAAGGAATGGCACAGAAGTTCAACCATACACAGCATGGATAGAATTATGAATATAAAAGAGTACTTACAGCAACACCCGCAATGGAAAAAACGGATACACGGTTTCATCATGCATCCGGTAAAGACACGCCCCTATTGGTGGATACGCGTATGGCAGCCTTTCTACATAAAAAAAGGCCGGGGCTCAGTCATTTATTCCAGTGTACGGAAAGACCTTCCACCGTTCCACCTGTTCCAGATGGGAAAATATTCGGTAGTGGAAGATTTCTCCTGCTTGAACAATGCCGTAGGCGACATCGTAATCGGTGATTATTGCCGGATAGGACTCGGCAATACGGTCATCGGTCCCATCCGGATAGACAACGGGGTCAATATTTCACAAAACGTAGTCCTGATAGGATTAGATCACAATTACCAGGATATCACTCAAGGCATCATCGAACAAGGTATCACCACTTCTCCTATCCACATCGGAGAACATACCATCATAGGAGCCAACGTGATTGTACTGCCCGGAATCACCATCGGCAAACATTGTTTTATCGGTGCCGGGTGTGTGGTTACCCAAAACATACCCGACTATTGTGTCACGGTAGGAAATCCCGCACGCATTATCAAACGCTATAACCCTCAATCACAAACATGGGAAAAAATATAAAAATATTAGTATGTGCCCATAAGGACAGCCGGCTACCACAGCATGAGTACTTCTGTCCCATACAGGTGGGGGCCTCCCTAACCAGTGCCCGATTCTTCCCTGTACTAGATAACACAGGAGATAATATATCCGACAGGAATCCTCACTTTTGTGAACTAACCGCCCATTATTGGGCTTGGAAAAATCTAAAGTGTGACATTATAGGGCTCAATCATTACAGGCGCTTCTTTGATTTTCATCGCCCGTTTCCGGCTTTTTCACCAGACAGGAGTTTCATTAACATAGATTCATTTCTAAAAGAAACTTACCGATTTCCTGATTTAGAAACCTTATTAAATGATTATGACATCATCCTCTCTCCCAAGCGTCATTATCCCTATAACGTCGCTACACAATACGCCATATTCCATCTAGTCAATGACCTCAATTTGCTGAAAGAAGTCATTCAACACCTCACACCCGAATATGCTGAAGCTTTTCATACATTCATGTATCACTGCAATGCCTATTCCGGATATAATATGTTTATCACCGGACGGAAACATTTTGACGAATACTCCCAGTGGCTATTCAGCGTATTGTTTGAATTGGAAAAACGGGTAAAACTGTCCGCCTATCCGGATCAGGCACGTCTGTTCGGCTATTTATCAGAAAGATTGATCAATGTCTATTGCATAAGGCACCGGTTAAAGATAAAGTATGTTCCCGTCATCATGCCCTTGGAAGAAACGTTTCAGAATCCGAGCAACCTGCTTTATACGCTTCGCCGACTAAAGAATGATCTTATTTATAAACTCACAGAATTATAAGTTATGCCGTTGGTTTCTGTCATCATCCCTATATACAATACAGAAAAATTCCTGCCTTTGTGTATCAACAGCGTCTTAAACCAGACACTGACAGACATTGAAGTACTGCTGGTTAATGACGGAAGTACGGACGGAAGCGGGAAAATATGTGACGAATACGCCTGCAAGGACCAACGAATACAGGTAATACACACTCTGAACCAAGGAGTCAGCCATGCACGAAACCAAGGACTGGAAACCGCAAAAGGAGAATATATAGCTTTCATGGATAGCGATGACTGGATAGAAACGGATATGATAGCCACTCTTTATCAACTTATCCGGACAAACGAAGCCGGTCTGGCTACTTGCGGATATATCATTGAAAATGAAGATGGTCGTCCGATTTACCACATCAACGAAGTGAAATCCGGCAAATTAACCCAGTGGGAGGCCATTCACTCCCTGTTTAACGACAGGCATTACAAATACAAAGGAAACTTATGGGATAAATTATATCATAAAGAAATCATTGACAAACATCACCTAAAATTCAATGAACATATTTATTATAATGAAGACAGGCTCTTTATTTTTCAATACCTGAGCCACTGCCAATCAGCCGCATACACCACTTCCCCCTATTATCACTATGTCACAAGAAAATCAAGCGCCATGAACCTGTCGCAAAAAAACTACACCCCCAAACTGTGCACTTTCATGGATGCATTCGACCTGATGACTTCACTTTCGGCTACATTCCCCACCTATATTCTACGTGCTTTGTCGGCCGATTACATAAAAAGTTCGTTCTTGTTCTATACCCAACACTCACGGGAAATCCCCTTCAATGAATTATGGGACAGAATGCTAAGAATCAGAAAAAACAATTATATACATCTTCCACTTTCTCTAAAAATAAAGTATGCGCTATATGGCATCAGACTTATCCTGCGGGCATGGCTCAAGTGAAAAGACCAATTTACTGCTTACTTAACACGCACCCGTTTTATCTTTCCATGCACCCACAACAAGGCACAGACCAATTTGTATGCCATCTGATGAAGGCCCGCAGTTTTATTCAGTTCGGGAATCAGTTCCAATAAAGGAGATTCCACCTTTTCCAGTCTTATATAATCCTTCATCATTCTATCCGGAAACAGTTCCTTATACACCCGCTTTCTTTCCATATCTCTTGTTCCGGCATCCGTTTCACTGACCCCTCCGGGTACAAACCTACAAACGATGGAACGAATATTGCGGAACGTCGCATTGTTGAATATCAAGGTCTGAATATAAAATTTCCAATCGGATACAATCTTATAACTCTCGTCATACCTGTTTTCATCAAAAAGTTCTTTACGGAAGAATGAAGCCTGATGCAATACAGTTCCCCGAATCAAATCCATCAGCGTTATATCCTCCTTATGAAATCCCCACACCTCTGTGCCATGCACTATTTTTCCAACAACAATATCGCTGTCCAATGAAGGTGCCACCTCCTGCAACACACCATTGTTATAAAATTCATCACCGGAATTCATAAAGTTCAAATACTCTCCATGCGCCTGTAAAACTCCTTTATTCATGGCATGATAAATACCCTTGTCCGGCTCCGATACCCAATAGTCCACTTTACCGGCATACTCTTTTATCACTTCAATACTTCCATCCGTAGACCCTCCGTCAATAATAATATACTCAAAATCCCTAAAAGACTGGCCGACCACACTTCCTATGGTTTTCCTCAACCCTTCTTTATTATTATAATTAATGGTTATAATCGAAAATTTTCTTTGTGACATAATTTTCCGCTTTTTACAATCTAAAGTTTCCATTCGTCATCCAGACTGAGCGATTTTTCGAATCCGACATACAAAGGCACAATCCGGCTGACATTCGAAGTATAAGTACCGATAAAAAATGAAGAATGGATCAGAATATCCATATCCAACAGCATATTCAACGTATCTATATATCTACTTTTTTTATCCTTTGTATTAAACAAAGACTCGTCAAATCCTGTTTGTGTCACAGCTGTGTTCCAGTAAACATTAAATCCTTCGGCAACCAGTGCGGATTTCAACTTATCCGTCACAGAACCATCATCCGTAGCTATAAACACATTACGGCTGATATGCTTCTTCCCTTTAACAGCATCAATATAAAGAGACAAACCAAGTTCCTTCATCTCACGGGAAACTATCTTATCTCCCCGCCTTATATGTACCGCTATGTAATCTACCGGCAAATTCATCTCGCTTTTCCTTTTTTCTATATAGCCGGTTGTCTTTTCATTAAATTTTAATATTTTCCGCAAGGCAGAGCCATAATCATTTCTGATATCTTCCAGTTTCTCCAGAAAATCCTCCGATCTCATTTTTAGAAAGACCTCATTCCCTAGTTCCGTTTCCGGATGAAATAACAGATATATCCTATTCATTATATAGAAAATATAATACCGGAAAAAAGCGGACGGATTATAATAGATATTTCCCCACCAAGGTTTCCCCTTTTTATAAACAATATATTGCGAACACATCACCCCGTTACAGTCTGGCAAGACCGATTCGAAATAATCACTCCAGCCTTTCTCTACCCTTGCATTCCAGTTCCTTGTATTGACAGTCAGCTCTTCCTGATTATAGTCCGCATAGACCAATGCCAAAGCAAGGTTAGACAACTCTGAGAACAACCCTCTTCCAGTCAAACTATATACGATTCTTTTTTTCTTCATCTCCATAGTAGAACATAATGATCAAACTTTTATATCCTCCAATCCGATAAAGCCGTTGGAAGTTTGTGTCAGTGCATGCCCGAATCCACTTTGAAACCCCTCACATTCCAGCAAACAGCAACGAACTGCTTTCAAATAATATTCCACCATAGGATGATGTATAAACAAATCTGCCTGCAGGACACCTTTACTCAGCACAGGCGGAAGCCCTATACGCCTCTCGATGCAAAAATCCCCTTTAGGTAAATGACTGATACTCCCGTAATAATGTCCCGGAGCATAAGTAGCATAAGGCACTTCCGTCCTGCTCTTCAAAACCAGCATTACATCATACATTATATCCTCTTCAGAATATCCCTGTATTTTCACAGTCAGAAAATTCTGACCTCCATGAATAGTGGAAGAGGCACATTCCGTTCCGTTTATCTCAATGCAATCTATATGAAGCGTATTTTTCGTCCAACCCACATAATCTATAATTTTACTTTTCCGGACCGTCCCTTTCTCTTTCAAGTAATAATCGATGGCAGAATGAACCGTCCCCTGATAAACCGCGGTACCATTTTCCAAGCATATTCCTTTTGTACACAAACTTCTTACCGCTGCCATGTTATGACTGACAAACAAGACTGTCCTTCCCTCTCCTTTCGACACATCCTGCATCTTGCCAATAGCCTTCTTTTGGAATTCCGCATCGCCCACTGCCAACACCTCGTCCACCACCAGAATTTCCGGCTCCAGATGGGCGGCGATAGCAAATCCCAACCGCACGGTCATACCCGAAGAATAACGTTTCACTGGAGTATCGATATATTTCTCCACACCGGCGAAAGCCACAATCTCATCCAACTTGCGGGTAATCTCCGCCTTGGTCATCCCCATGATGGAACCATTCATATAAATATTCTCCCGTCCTGTCATTTCGGGATGAAAGCCTGTACCCACTTCCAGCAAAGAGGCAATACGCCCCCGTGCACGGATACAACCGGCAGTAGGAGAAGTCACCCGCGAAAGGATTTTCAACAAAGTGGACTTTCCCGCACCGTTCTTACCTATAATACCCAGCACTTCACCTTCCTCCACATGGAAATTAATATCTTTCAACGCCCATACAAAATCTCCCGTCGCTTTCTTGGAACGGTCATTCTCTTCCCCGATTCTGAGATACGGATCCTCCTTTCCACGGATCCGCGCCCACCAACGATTCAAATCACGGCTCAGCGTGCCGGTTCCGATGCTTCCCAATGCATATTGCTTGCTGATATTCTGAAACTCTATCGCTATTTTTCCCATTCTGTCCCTTCTTTTAAATCACATCCATGAAACTACGTTGCACTCTATTAAAAGTCACCATCCCCCAAAGCATTATCACCACTGTAAACACCAACGTGTAGCCTAAGTGGAACCAACTGAAAGTCCCCACCCCCAAGAATCCGAATTTAAATGTTTCGATAAGGGAAGTCAGCGGGTTCGCCACAATGATCCACATATACTGCTCATGACTCTGCCTCATCACGGACAAAGGGTAAATAACCGGAGTGGCATACATCCACAACTGTACCCCGAAAGTAATCAAGAAACGCAAGTCACGGTACTTGGTCGTCAAGGAGGATATCAATAATCCGAACCCCAAACCAAGTCCTGCCAACATGAGCAGCAGCAAGGGAGCCAACCAAGCATATCCGTTGACCATCAACGAATATCCGTTGCACAAATAGTAAATATAAATTAAAACGAACAATCCGAACTGAATGCCCATCTTTATCATGCAAGATATAACGATGGACAAGGGTACCACCAGACGAGGGAAATATACTTTTCCAAATACATTCTGATTGGCGTTGAACGTATCCGAACAGCGGCTTAAACACTCCGAGAAATAATTCCAGCAAAGTAAGCCCGCCATATAAAACAGCGGTTGGGGAAGTCCGTCGGTAGGAATACCGGCAATACCGCCAAAAACAAACATGAACATGACGGTAGTAAGCAGTGGCTGGATAACAAACCATAACGGTCCTAAAACAGTCTGTTTATAAAAAGTGACGATATCCCGTCTGATATACATTACCAGCAAATCCCTATACAGCCATACCTCTTCCAGATCCAACCGGAACAAACCGGACCGAGGCTTGATCACAATATCCCATTTTTCCTGTTCATCTTGTACCATACACTACTTTTTTTAGTAAATTATTCCAACTGTCACATACCTTCTCTATATGAAATGTATCAGCATACTCCACCGCCTTATTTCCCATCCATTCCCAATCCGTCCGATCAGCCATATACGACATACAACCGACCAGCTGAGCTATATTCCCTGTTTCAAAAAGAACGGCCATATCTTTGTCTTTCAACAACTCGCGCGTTATCGGTAAATCAGATGCAATAACAGGTAACCCGTGCGCCATAGCCTCTATCATCACCAGGCCGAATCCCTCCCAACGGGAACTCAGCACATACATACTGGAATGTGCATAATACTCCTGCACCTCTTTCGTGAAAGGATGCAGCGCGATGCTCTTTTCCAATTCATATTCATTGATCAATGAACGGTAAAGCGCTTCCTCAGGACCCTCCCCCACAATTTCCAGTGTCCAGTCCGGATGAGTTTTCACAAAAACAGAAAAAGCTTTTATTAAAATATCAAATCCTTTATGTCCGAATGAAAAACGACCGACCGCCAAAATCCTTCTATATTCCTTCTTTCCCCGACCTTTAGGCAGTACAGTCAGAGGATTGTATATCACCTCGCAGCACAGGTTCATTTTCCGAAAGAAACAACCGGCATCTGCATGACTTAAAACCACCCTCTCGTCCAATTTCCCCATCTGGACTTGAAAAAAGCAATCCAATCCAGGCAAATAGGGAGTTTCTTTCTCAAAGAATGCTTCATAAGAATTATGCAGCCACCCAACAGTCTTTGTCCGGATCCGGCTCTTTACTGCAGAGAGGTGCAGAGCCATAAAAGCATGTACCCCGATGACTACATCACATTGCCGGGCATTTATTTTCCTTGCCAATGTCCGTTTATAAGAAGAAGGGAAAAAACTGGCAGCATACCATTCTGAAGTCAGCCGGGTATGAGGCAACCCATGTTTATATAAAAAACTATAGCCTTTACATAACAAACGCTCGATGAAAGAGGAGGCGGAATAAGAGAAAGAATCAAACCGCACGGTACTTTCGGCATATCCGTACATCGACAAGTCCGTACAAGTATCCGTGGTCAGTATCGTGACTTCATGTTTTCCGGACAAAGCCTTGGCTATTTCAGCCAACACACGCTGTACTCCGCCGAAACTGAAGACAGTATCACAATAAAATAATATTCTCATGGAATTTAGATTACACTCTTTCTTCGCAAAGATACAATAAAGAAATGAAAATAAATGCGGAATGAAGAAAGAATATCATATAATACAAAGCAGGTATCTGCGGCACGTACATACGTATAGAGCGGCACGTACATATGTGAAATCCTGCTCCCCCAAAAACAACAGGTCAAATAAAAAAAAGACCTTGTTCTTTTTTAAAAAGATGGCGAGCTTTTTTAAAAACCTCCTGATCTTTTTACTGCCACCGGAAATTTGCCATATTCCATAGAGGTCCCCCCCCTTCAGACACACTTTTTGCAAAGAAAAAGCCTGAGAACATCCTACTTCATATTAAATCGGAACAACTTATAAAAAAGGATATATTACTGATAACAAATAGATTATATGAAATTCTGCTCCAAAAAACAGTGAGGGCATGAGAGCATAAGTGAGAGTTACATTTTTTACCATCACTATACAAATAGTTCATAAACAACCAGTTGTGCACACAATGAGGGCATGAGGGCATTATCACCCCGAATTTCCAGTGAAAGATTCTCATACTCATCGAGATATTATCAAGATAATGCATGATGCTGAATATAAATCAATATCTTTGCAAAAAGAAGAAGAATGACAAAGAACACAAGTTACCATTACAGCATCATTATTCCGCACAAGAATACCCCCCGTCTTCTGGAACGCTGTCTGTGCTCAATTCCCACTTGGGATGAAATTCAAATCATTATCATTGATGACAACAGCAATTCCGAATCTGTCGATTTTTCTCATTTTCCGGGAAACGGCAGAAAAAATACGGAAATCCTGTTCACTAAAGAGGGAAAAGGGGCAGGATACGCACGGAACATAGGACTCTCCCACGCCCGTGGCAAATGGATTATCTTTGCAGATGCAGACGATTTCTTTACAGCCGATTGTTTTACTATCTTAAACGAATACATGGACAGCCCCCATGAAGTCATCTATTTCAATGTACGTTTTGTCATGTCCGACAATCCGTCCCAAGAAAGCCGACGCGGAACTTACTATACCAACTTCTTCAATGATGTAAACCCGGAAAACAAACTGCGATACCAATCTCAAGTTCCTTGGGGCAAAATGATAAGGCGCAGCTTCCTGTCAACATTCCACATTCAATTCGATGAAACAAGAATAGCCAACGATGTGTATTTTTCATGCCTTGTCGGTATATATGCCCCCAAAGCAACCACAGACAGAAGAATCATTTATTATTGTACCGAATCCGGCCAGTCCCTTGCTATGTCCAAACAAGACCGCGAGAGTTTAATCATACGGTTTAACGCAAGCATGAAATGCAACAGACTGTTGCGACAAGAAAAAATCCACTATTACCTGTCACCACTTCCGTGGTGTATCCCTTCGGCAAAAACAAAAGAATGGCTCCCCGCCAAATACTTTTTTGAATACCTGTTTTTCTTCCGCCTGCAAGCATTCAAAGAATTATATTATGCTTTTTCCGCTATCCTGTCACATATGAATGAGCCGGCCACAAAAGAAACCGACAACCAATGTAACAAGAAGACTACCAACCTAAGGGAATAATATTCATTACACAAGAAGATTCAACGGTACAACCTTCCCCATATCTTATAATACAATTTGATCAGATTAGCGTATTTATACAATATGTGATGTCTGTAAATCCCCCAATTCAAAAGCAGAGAAAAAGGATAGAACAAATTCAATTCGTACAAAACCTCCATAGGCCGGAACTCTCTGCAATGCTTCCTTATCAGATTTCTTTTAAACTTATCTATCGCATCATTACTTTCCCTTGTAACCCCTATTACAGCAGCATTATACACCACCGGCATCAACTTGTTCAAAATGAAACAGATATTTTCAGCATACAATTCCTGTTCCATGTGCTCATTAAAAACAGTCAAGATAAAAATAAAATCCTTTGCCGGCTTGTCAAAGTCCGTTTTCGCCTTATTCATGGTTGAGAAAGGATTTGAACGCCTGTAGAAATAAGTAAAAGAATTGACGGAAGCAAACGTTTCCACCTTTTTATACAGAAAATAGCACCACAAAAAGTCCTCAAACAAAATGCCCGTCCTGAAATAAATGGCATTCTCTGTCAGCACCTCCTTTCTGATCAATCTGTTGACCGGAGTGGATGTTATTTTCGAATCCAGAAACAGCTTGTTGATACGTATCCGTCCTTCCGTATATCTTTGCAAATCACTGTTTTTGTTTTCCATCCCTTCTGAATAAGAATCCCCCTGCACCAAGTCAATCCCCGGATATCTTTTCGTTTCCTCCCATAATTTCTCCAGACAATTCTCATAAAGCATATCATCCGAATCTATAAAAAAAAGATAACCACCCCGGGATAGTTCTATTCCCTTGTTCCTTGCCGCAGAGACTCCTTCATTCCTCTCATTTCTCACGATCCTAAAACTGATGTTCCCTTTATATCCGGCCAGCTTTTCCTCTATCAGGCGCATACTGTTATCCGGAGAGCAATCATCAATGATGATACACTCAAAACAATCAAAAGTTTGGTTGATTATGGAATCAAGACATTCTGATACGTATTTTTCCACCTTGTAAACCGGCATCACCACCGTTATCTCTTTCATCATTATCTGCTAATCATTATAAAATGCAATATTCGCAAAAACAAATGATACTCACAACATTCCAAAGACTTTAATTACTAAATAGCCCCATCTTCATCCATTGAAACCCACTTTTTACTCCGAATACAGCCGACATTCCATAAAAAAACGGATATGGACAGGAATTTCAACAACTTCTTATTGGATATATAAAAAGAATACACTATTTTTACGGAAAAACAAACCAGGGGAATGAAAATAGTATATGTATACGACTCCATAGCCCGTATAGGAGGCATGGAACGGATTTTAACGGATAAGATGAATTACTTGGCCGAAATTTATGGGCACGAGGTCTATCTTATCACTTCTTCCCAAGGCAATCATCCTTTTTCTTTCCCGTTATCCCACAAAGTGGAACATATCGATCTGGATACAAAGTTTCATTTGCAATACCAGCATCCGCTTCTGGAACAATTGAGAGTGGGATGGACTTTGAACCATAAATTCGAACAAAAATTTAAAAAAGAGATTAGGCTCATCAATCCCGATATCATATCAGGAAATACCAGTTTCAAAGCGGATTTGATCTGTAAATTAGACTGCAAGGCAAAGAAAATCATTGAATCGCATTGCGCCAAAATATACACCCGGATACCTGCAAACCGCAAAAAGAGTTTTTTTAAAGATATAAAAGACAGATACGTCAGTTACCAATGTTTCCGTGATGTAAAACGATACAGCGATGTCATAGTCACACTGACACAAGGAGATGCCGCCATGTGGGGACAACATCCGAATATACATATCATTCCGAACACCACCTCTATTGATATACAAACAATCAGCTCCTGTGAGGCTCCCCGTGTAATAGCGGCAGGCAGACTGACCTGGCAAAAAGGATTCGACAGACTGATTAACGCATGGAATATCGTGCAGAAACGCCACCCCGACTGGATACTGGATATATTTGGTGAAGGATTTTATAAGGATAGCTTAACCCGGCAGATTAAAGACAGAAAGCTGGAACACTCCATCACAATTCATCCTTTTACACAAAACATAACGCAAGAATACCTGAACAGTTCCATTCTGGCCCTAAGCTCCAATTACGAAGGTTTTGGACTGGTCTTGATCGAAGCCATGAGTCTGGGTGTTCCTTGTGTTTCTTTCGACTGTCCTTTCGGTCCATCGGAAATCATCAGAAACCAGGAAGACGGACTCCTCGTCAAAAACGGAGATATACAAGGATTTGCCAACGCTCTTTGCCACTTGATAGAACATGAAGCAGAAAGAAAAGCTTTTGGCAAAAGAGCTAAACAAAATATAACACGCTACTCACTCCGAAACATCATGCCGCAATGGGAAATGTTGTTTCATAAACTGACTGAAAAATGACCATCGTTTATCTATACACAGCACTATGCACCGTGGGAGGCGCAGACCGGAGCATCATCCAAAAAGCGAACTATCTGGCTGACGAAATGCATCAGGATGTATTTATTATCACAGATTCACAAAAAGAACGCCCGCCCGTTTTCCCGATATCTCCCAGAATCAGGCACATTGACATAGGAATTGATTTTGACAGACAATATCATCACAACCTGTTAGTAAGAGGATATTATTATTTTACCCTGATGCACCTGTACAGAAAGAAGCTGGAGTATTGGCTGAAAACCTTGAAACCGGATATTGTCATCAGCACATTGGGCCGAGAATTGGATTTTCTGACACAACTGGATGATGGAAGCGTAAAAATAGGAGAATCCCATATAGCCAAACCATACACTCGTAACCTGCATCTGATGGAACAACGGGGATTCCCATACAAGCAAATCGCACGGCATTGGAGAAAGAAACAGGAGGAGGCTGTAAAAAAACTGGATGCGCTGGTTGTTCTGACACAACATGATGCGGATAATTGGAAAGAAGTGAAGAAGGCTTGTGTCATACCGAACTTCTTACCTTTCTCACCCGAAAAAGGGAGTTCCTGCCTGGAGAAAAGAATCATCAGCATAGGAAGATACAGCGAACAGAAGGGGTATGACCGCCTGATTGAAGCCTGGATCAAAGTCAATCGGAAGCATCCCGACTGGCATATCCGCATTTACGGAGAAGGACAGGATAGGAACAGCCTGCAAGAGCTTATTGAAAAGCATCATATAGAAAACAGTTTTTCACTATGCCCTCCGACAAAAAGCATTCAAGAAAAATATCTGGAAAGTTCCATATACGTCATGAGTTCACGATTTGAAGGATTACCGATGGCACTTCTGGAAGCGATGGCATGTGGTGTTCCCTGCATTTCATTCGACTGCCCGTACGGACCTGCCGAGATTATCACTCCGGAAGAAGACGGAATACTGGTGAAGAACGGAAACACGGACGAACTGGCTGACGCGATATGCCGGCTGATAGAGGATACGGACAAACGCATACGGATGGGAAAGCAGGCCCAAAAGAATATCCAACGTTATTCACGCGAAGAAGTGATGAAACTGTGGGATGAACTATTCAACACCTTAACAACTGCCCGACCATGAATATCATCTACCTCCTTTTCCACGGACTATCCCCTTACAGCGGCATCAGTAAAAAGATCTTGCATCAGGTTAAAGGCTTTGAAGCATGTGGACACCGGGTAAGTTTATGCACATACAGCATAGCGGACAACGGCCACCGGGTAAGGATGATAAACAATGAAATAATAGAAGACTACGGAACAGGCAAACCGGCTGCGGCGAAAAGAAGAGTTTCCTACCAATGCATATACCGCTATGCTGTAACACATCAAGTGGAATTAATCTATGTACGCTCTTTCCATAATGCAAATCCGTTCACCATCCGGCTGTTCAGCAAACTGAGGAAAGCCGGAATTAAAATAGCGATGGAAATACCTACCTATCCTTACGACAGCGAATACGCCGGTTTCCCACTGGTCACACGCCTGGGGATACAAGTGGATAAAGTATTCCGAAAGACATTGGCAAAACACGTGAACGCCATCGTCACTTTCTCAGACTATCACTGTATATTCGGCCAACGTACCATTCAGATATCCAATGGAGTTGACTTTGATTCCATTCCGCTGAAAAAGACGGTTGCTAAAAATACCTCCGTCATTCATCTACTAGGAGTGGCCGAAGTACATTATTGGCACGGTTACGACCGCCTGATAGAGGGTTTGGGCAAATATTACCAAGACCCGGCAAACACAACCGTATTTTTCCACATCGCCGGAGGTATATGGAAATCCGAAATGCATGACTCACAACACGCTCCCGGATTTTATGAACTTATCAACAAATATCATATAGAAAAATATGTCATCTTCCACGGACAAAAAATGAACGAGGAACTAGACGAATTATTCAACGAAGCAGACTTTGCCATCGGCAGTCTGGCACGCCACCGCAGCGGCATCGACAAAATCAAAACATTAAAAAACAGAGAATATGCAGCACGGGGAATACCTTTTGCATATTCAGAAACAGATGAAGACTTTGACAAGATGCCTTATATACTGAAAGTTCCGGCCGACGAAAGTCCCATAGATATCCACCGGCTTATCCGGTTCTATATGGAACTGGATCTGTCTCCTCGTAAAATAAGGGATTCCATTAAAAACCTGTCATGGAAAGAACAGATGATGAAAGTAATAAACAACCTGTAATACTCCCGCCTATGATCCGAATCGCCTATTGTACCCCCTCTCTCCATATCCCCGGAGGAGTGGAAAGGGTACTGACCACCAAAGCCAATTATCTGGCGGAGAATGGTAATTATGACATATATATTTTGCTGACTGACGGAAAAGGCAAGCCTCCCTGCTATACTTTATCGCCTAAAGTAAAAATCATCCAACTGGATATAGATTTTGAAGAATTATGGGAACTCCCTCTTTGGAAAAAAGTGCCGGTTTATTTGAAAAAACAAAGAATATACCGACGCAAGCTCTCTGCCGCCTTGTCTCACCTCAAACCGGACATCACAGTTTCTTTGCTACGACGGGAAATAAACTTTATCACTTCCCTCAAAGATGGAAGCAAAAAGATAGGGGAGCTACACGTAAACCGGAAAAACTATCGTAACTTTGAAAAGAACGAAAGCAACTTCATCAAGGAACTTTTTGCCAAATTATGGATGAAAAGTCTGGTGAGGCATTTAAAAAAGCTGGACAAGTTCGTTGTACTGAGTGAGGAAGACAGAGCAAACTGGCCCGAACTGCAAAATGTAAAAGTTATCAGCAACCCTCTACCCTTTCAATCCGGAACATTCAGCGACTTGAACAATAAACGGATAACCGCAGCCGGAAGATATACTTATCAAAAAGGATTCGATTTGTTACTGGAAGCATGGAGCAAAGTCTGTAACCGGCATCCGGACTGGGAATTACATATATATGGCAAAGGAGACAAGACTACATATCAAGTACTGGCCGGAAAATGGAAATTAAAGAACCTTTTTCTTGAAAATGCAACCCCGGATATGCTCTGTAAATACCATGAAAGTTCTATCTTTGTATCAAGTTCCAGATTTGAGGGATTCGGAATGGTCATAGCGGAAGCAATGGCGTGCGGAGTACCTGCCGTGTCATTCGCCTGTCCGTGCGGACCTAAAGACATCATCCGGGACGGGGAAGACGGACTATTGGTCGAAAATGGAAAAACAGAAGAACTGGCCGAAAAAATAAATTATCTGATTGAGAACGAACAAATAAGAAAAGAAATGGGGAAAAAAGCCCGCATCAATGTACAACGTTTTGCTGAAGATGTAATAATGCAACAGTGGATTCAGCTATTCAACAACTTATTAAACGGAACAAAACAATGAAAACAGATTCCCCCTACGACAGAGGAGACATCCATATAAATAAAAATGACAAAGTGCTGGAGATAGGTCCGGGCCATAATCCGACATATCGCTCCAACGTGATAGTCGAAAAATTTATTGACACCAATTACCACCGCTGCGGTGACGTGAAAATATACCCGCATCAGACCTTTGTACATGCCGATGGAGAAAAACTGCCATTCAAAGACAAGGAGTTTGACTACGTAATATGCAATCAGGTATTGGAACACGTGGAACATCCCGAAGCTTTTGTCAAGGAATTATGCAGGGTAGCCCGACGGGGATACATAGAAACTCCCAGTCTGCTGGGCGAATACTTGTTTCCCAAAAAATCACATAAATGGGTTATATTGGATATAGACAACAAACTGGTCTTCTATGAAAAGAACAAGATGCCGGGAAACTATGAAAACGACTATGGAGAATTATTCCTGAATTATCTGCCTTTCCAATCCCTCCCCTACAAACTGCTGTGGCTGACGGAAGGAGATATAACCTTGAACCGTTATGAGTGGAAAGATGAAGTGGAGATACTAGTCAATCCCGAAGATGAATACTACTCCTCTTTCTTCCTCAACAAATGGAACCGGGAAATGGTGGAGAAACTATATCCCCGCCGTTCCGCCCTGACGGAAATGAAGAAGATGATTCAAGCCCTGTTCTATATCCTCAAAAACAAATTCAAATCACGATTCAGTAATCACCGGAATCCGGTCACACTGTCCGAATATATAAAAACGCATGAAGTGGTACGCTGACTATTTATCCATCTATGACAAGCCTTTCACCCAAGCCCCACAAGCGGTTATCAACCAAGTGAAAGACAAGATCCGGCAGCTTGCAACTCATGCTCCGCTGGTTTCGGTGGTCGCCATCGCCCATAATGAAGAAAAGAGGATATTGAGCTGCCTGTGGTCTTTATGTGAAAACCAACATAACTATCCTGTAGAAATACTAGTCATCAATAATCATTCTACCGACCACACCGAAGAGGTACTAAAAGAATTAGGAGTCACCTACTTCAATGAATACCAGAAAGGTCCCGGTTTTGCCCGGCAATGCGGACTGAACCATGCCCGGGGGAAGTATCATCTCTGCATAGACGCCGATACACTTTATCCGCCCCAGTACATCAGTACCATGATAAAGGTCTTACAGGACAAAGAAGTGGCAGGTGCATACGCCCTGTGGAGTTTTCTTCCTAATGAACATCATTTAGGACTTTTCTTCTATGAGACACTACGTGATCTCTATTTGAAAATACAAAATCTGAACAGACCGGAGCTCAATGTACGTGGAATGGCTTTTGCCTTCCACACGGAGACAGCCCGGAAAGAAGGATTCCGGACAGACATACTCCGCGGAGAAGACGGCTCCCTGGCACTGGCATTGAAAAAATACGGAAAATTAAGATTCGTCACCGCCCGCAAAGCCCGTGTCCTTACCGGCTATGGCACTATTTCGGCCGACGGATCCCTGTTCAGCAGTTTCAAAAAACGAGCCATAAAAGGTTTAAGAAGCTTCACGGCTCTTTTCTATAGCAAAAACAATTACGAGGACGAAGATTCTAACTTGATAAAGTAACGACAGATGAAAATAGCAATAGAAGCCCAGCGCATCTTCAGAAAAGAGAAACATGGCATGGACTATGTAGCTCTGGAAACCATCCGGGAACTGCAAAAGATAGACCAACAGAACGAATACTTCATACTGGTCAGCCCGGGAGATGATGTTTGTTTGCAGGAATCCGCCAACATGCATATCGTGACCGTTAATTGGCCATCCTATCCGCTTTGGGAACAGATAGGACTACCGTTGGCTTTAAAAAAAATCAAACCCGACCTGCTGCACTGCACAAGCAACACTGCCCCTGTGTATGGAAACATTCCACTGGTGCTTACACTGCACGACATTATCTTTCTAGAAAAAAAACAAGGCAAGAACCAGTCCATGTACCAAAGACTGGGACGTTTCTACCGAAAAATCATTGTTCCCCAAATCCTTACCAAATGCAAAAGAATCATTACCGTTTCTCATTTTGAATGCAACCGCATCAGTCATTTCCTGCACATTGACAAACAACTGCTTGTCGCCGTATACAACGGCTATTCACAACATTTCATACCCATATGGAACGCACAGGCCATCACTGCCCGATACATAAAGAACCATCCTTACCTGTTCTTTTTAGGAAATACCGATCCCAAGAAGAATACGGCAAGGGTATTGCAGGCATACCGCATTTATTTAAAAAAATCCAGTCAGCCCCTTCCCTTGCTTATCGCCGACCTGAAAGAAGAGATCATAGACGAATATCTGAACCGGGAAGGATTACAAGAAATAAAAAAAATGCTGTATCATCCCGGATACATTCCAAACACAGAACTACCCGCTGTTTATAGTGGAGCATCCGTCTTTATATACACGTCTTTACGCGAAAGTTTCGGCATCCCCATTCTGGAGGCGATGGCCTGTGGAACTCCCGTCATCACCTCAACCACTTCCGCCATGCCCGAAATCGCAGGACCGGAGGGTATTCTGGTCAATCCGTTCGAACCGGAGGAAATTGCTTCCGCCCTCCTTCATTTAGAAGAAAATGCAGAATTCTATCAGTCACAAACTGCATATGGACTAGAAAGAGTCCGTCGGTTCTCATGGGAGAACACAGCCAGAGAAATATTGAATATATATAAAGAAATACTAGCATGAACACTCTTGAAATCCTCTTCTTCGTTCTCCTGTTCATTGTATTCTACACCTATGTGGGATACGGAATCCTGTTGTGGATATTGGTAAAAATAAAACAAAGTTTTATTTCCTTCTACGATACGGACGAACCGAAGCAAGAAACCTGCCGGAACGGCAACAACACCGACCTACCCGAAATCACCCTGTTCATCACCGCCTATAATGAGGAACAGGTAGTAGACGGAAAGATGAAAAACTGCCAAGAACTGGATTATCCCAAAGAGAAACTGCATACCGTATGGGTAACGGACGGCAGCAATGACCGAACCAATGAAAAATTAAAAGCGTATCCCGATGTCACCCTATTGTTCGTCCCCGAAAGAAAAGGAAAAACAGCCGCTATGAACCGGGGCATGGGATTTGTCACCACACCTTTGGTCATATTCACAGACGCCAATACATTTATTAATCCGCAGGCCGTTCGCGAGATAGTAAAATGTTTTAACCATCCGCAGGTGGGATGTGTGGCAGGAGAAAAACGGGTGGACATGTACAGTACCGAAGGAGCGGTTTCCGGAGGAGAAGGATTGTACTGGAAATATGAATCATGGCTGAAAAAAATGGATTATCAGCTCTATTCCGCCATAGGTGCTGCCGGAGAATTATTCGCCATCCGCACCCCGTTATATGAGGAAATGCCTGAAGATACCCTACTGGATGATTTTATGTTGTCCCTGCGTATTGCCATGAAGCAGTATACGATAGCATATTGTGATACGGCATATGCCTTGGAAAGCGGATCGGCCGATATGAAAGAAGAGGAAAAAAGAAAAGTACGTATCGCGGCAGGAGGATTGCAGTCTGTCTATCGTTTGAAAGAACTGCTGAATCCGCTACGTTATGGAATCCTCAGTTTTCAATATGTTTCCCATCGCGTACTGAGATGGTCGGTAACCCCGGTCGCCTTGTTTCTGCTCTTTCCCTTGAATATCCTGCTGGTTGTCTGTAGTGAAAGCCTCCCGGTTTATTTTCTTTTTCTTCTGCTGCAATCCGCATTCTACCTCGGGGGAGTTTATGGCAGCCTCTTGTCTGCCAAGTCCGTAAAGAACAAATTCCTTTATATTCCCTACTATTTCCTGTTCATGAACATCAATGTGATAAAAGGTTTCTTCTATTTGAAGAGACATGCCGGCGGAACATGGGAAAAGTCCCGCAGGGCATAATATTTACTCACCAAAATACTTTTTTATCATCTCACGCAAAGCGGGAGCCATGATCGGCTTGGCCATATAATCGTCACATCCGGCTTCAAAAGCCTTGTCACGGTCACTGTCGTATGCATTGGCGGTAAGAGCTATGATGGGAAGTGTCCCTCCCTTCAGACGAATTCTTCTGGTAGCTTCCAAACCGTCCATAACAGGCATCTTTATATCCATCAAAATCATATCGGGCCGGCAACTCTCAAATTTCTCAATAGCCTCCTGCCCATCATGGGCACGGTGAACTTCATACTCCTTTCTTAAAATTATAGATAATAAGAGATAATTACTTTCCGTATCTTCAGCTACCAAAATCTTTTTCATTTCTTCTTTTCATTGATTACCTTGCAAAATTACGATATAAAATGATATAAACAATATTTTTTTTGTATATTTGCTGTCAGTAACAAATATCACGCATCTAAATTCGCTAAGAGAAACAGTATATTGAGAATCATACTATTAATATGAAAATTCCGAGTAATATATTGCACGATAAGCAGTATGCAGACAAAATTCTGGAAATTACGGCTGATACTATGTTTTTCGTATATAAAGACGGCACCTGTTTAGACTTCAAGGCTAATACGACGGACTTCTTTATAAAAGAACAAGATATTATAGGGAGAAATATATTCTCTTATTTCCCCGTAGAAACGGCACGGGAGATGTATGCGGAATTCATCAAAGTACGGGCAGGAGACAAACCTTCCGCACGGAATTACAAATTAATATTGGAAGATGACGTGAAATACTACAAATGTATTATCAGCAAGTATGATGAGGAGCATTTTCTTTTTCAATACAGGGATATCACAGGCCGGAGTGTCGTCAGGCTGAAACTGGAAAAAAAGCAAAAAGATTTGTGCGAAGTAGAAAAAGCCGCAAGAATAGGATTATGGGCATACGATTCGTCCACACGGCTCTTCACTTACTCGGGATACACCCGGATATTCTGTAACGATGAGGAACAGAAACAGATTTCCATAGATGAATACATGAACTATATGCACCTTGATGACAAGGACCGTTTCTGTCAATGGCTGGAAGAAAACCTGAAGGAGAAAGATGCTTCCAATACCGTAAACTATAGACTCCTTATTGACGGAAAGACCGTCAATATGAGAATAAAAACATACCACAAAGAGGTATATATGCAAAGAACCGTATTGGAAGGATATATACAGAACACATCCGAAATTGTTTGGAAAGCAGAACGCTCCAACCAGCTGAAATCTGCCTTCCTTGCCAATATGAGCCATGAAATCCGTACGCCGTTGAATGCCATTCTGGGATTCTCACGCATTATAGCCGAAACGGAAAACGCCGAGGAAAGATTGCAGTATTACGATATTGTAGAAAAAAACAACATGCGCCTGCAGGAACTTATCAACGAGATTTTGGACCTGTCGAAGATTGAATCGGGCATGATGGAGTTCAACTATGCGCCTGTATCCCTTTATATTTTATGTGAAGATGTAAAAAACACGTATAGTTTCCGGTGTCAACCCGGAGTGGAGCTTGTTTTCGAAGAGTCCGATCCGTCACTGGTTATCTCGACAGACAGGAACCGCTTGTTTCAGGTTTTCTCCAATCTGATAGGTAATGCTACGAAATTCACCGCCAAAGGTTCTATCAGCTTCGGGTATAAATTAAAGGAAAAAGAGATTGTTTTTCATGTAGCCGATACCGGAAGCGGTATTTCCGATGACAAGATAGACAAGATATTCGATCGTTTCATCATGGCCAACAACCAAGTGCAAGGCACAGGACTGGGGCTTTCCATCAGCAAAATCATTGTAGAAAAGTTAGGAGGAAAAATAGCTGTACAATCCAAAATGGAAACCGGAACCACATTCACTTTTACATTGCCTTACATTTCGGCAAACGGAGATATGAAATGGGAGGAAAAACTTACACCGGCTTCCATTAAAGACAACAATAGAACTTCCCACCAGGAAATGACCATCCTAGTGGCGGAAGACTATCAAAGCAATTATGACTTGATAGAGGCTATGCTCGGAAAAATGTACAAACTGGTGCATGCTCATGACGGTATGGAGGCTATCATATTCTATGAACAATACAAACCCGACTTGATTTTGATGGATATAAAAATGCCTAACATCAATGGTCTGGACGCCACCAAAGCCATCCGGGAAATGTCTGCCAGCGTACCTGTCATCGCTGTAAGCGCATACGCATATGAAAAAGACAAAATAGCTGCCATAGAAAGCGGATGCAATGAGTTTTTAACCAAACCGGTATCTGCCGACTTATTGAAAATGACTATAAACAAGTATCTAAAACAAAAGTAATTTATGGGAAGATTAGCCGTATACAAATTTGCCTATTTTTTATCTATCCTGTTCACAATCTTCATTCTGGGACTTTCCATCTTCGCTTACTTTTCAGGTAAAATAAATCCGGTGGAGAATATGTTCGCCGCATACGTTGCCTTAAGCAAACCTATACTGGTGGTTGTCAATACGATATTATTTATTTACTGGCTCATCAGACTACGGTATTGGTTATGGATTCCATTGACGGGTCTGATAGTAAATTACGAATACATCACTTCCATGTACCAAATTTATAACCCTACCAAATATGCTAACGAGAACAGATTGAAAGTAGTGACTTACAATGTCCACTCATTTGGAAATGAAATTACGGGATTCTCCGCCAAGGAGTTTGCCGAGATGATGAACAAGGAGGAAACGGATGTACTTTGTTTTCAGGAATATAGAGGCAATGGCGACTTTACGGAACAAGACTTACAGAATACGTATGCTAAAATATTCCCTTACTCGTTTATCCCCGAAGGATTGAGTCAGGCCATTTACAGCCGCTACCCCATCAGACAGTCACAAACAATAGAATTTCCGAATACCAACAACGGAGCCATCTGGGCCGACCTGGATGTAAAAGGTATGACGATACGCATCATCAACGTGCACATGCAGACTACCAGCTTTGACAGAATGCGTTCCAAAGCAGCACAGGCTCGGGGAGAACAAGATGAGGAACAGGAAAGAGGCATTTATCTGGGCTATTCTGACAACTTCCGGGAAAATACTGTCAGACGTGCCGGACAGGCTGAACAAATCAGTTCGCTGATCAATGCCACGGAATATCCCTTGATTGTATGCGGTGACTTCAATGACCCTCCGGGAACTTTTACTTATGAAACTCTGAAAAACGGCTTGAAAGACGGATTTCAAACCGCTGGAGAAGGGTACGGAGCCACTTATCGGGGGTTTCACCATTTACTACGGATAGACTACTTGTTCCATTCCACCTTATTGGAAGGTATAAAGTATAAGGTGATTCCTTATGATATGAGTGACCATAACCCGGTATATCTGGAGGTGGGACTTTGATAAATCACTTCTTCAAAGCTACCGAAAAGAAGAAAGTGGAACCTTTTCCCTCTTCAGACTCAAACCATAAATGCCCACCATTCTTAACAGCAAAATCCTGACATAATAACAAGCCTAATCCGGAACCTTCCTCATTATTCGTTCCGTATTTGCTGAAATGAGTTTCCGTGTTCAACAATTTCTTTTGGTCTTCCTCACTCATGCCTTTTCCGGTGTCTTTTACACTGACTATGACTTTATCACCCTCTATTTCGGCATTAACCAGAATTTCGGAATCATTATAACTGAACTTAATTGCATTGCTGAGAAGATTACGCAAGATGGTTTTCATCATATCCATATCGGCATGTACCTCAATCTTTCCATGCACCGGGAAGTTCACCTTTATATTCTTCATACCGGCTACCAGATTGAAAATTTCGATAACCGAAGCAATATTCCCCACAATATCAAAGTCCTGATAAACTACATTCAGCTTGCCTATCTGGCTTTTAGTCCATTTCAATAAATTATCCAGCAAAGAGAAAACATCCTCCGTACTTTGATTGGCCATGCTCAGCATATCAAACATTTCCTTACCGATCTGTTCGGACGGAAGACTGAGTATCAACATATTGAGCACCATTTTAATGGATCCCATGGGTGAACGCAGGTCATGTGCGATAACAGAATATAACTTGTCGCGCCCCATAATAATCTTACGCAATTCTTCCGTTTGCTTCATGATGATCCGTTTGGCGGCAATCAGGGATATCTGATGGGTAACACGGATCACAAGCTCTTCCTTATTAAAAGGTTTGGATATAAAATCATTCGCACCTACCTTGAAACCCTTCACTATATCGGCAGTGGTATTCAAAGCTGTCAGAAATATAATAGGAATATGTTGTGTTTCCGGATCGGCTTTCAATCGTTCGGCAACTTCAAAACCATTCATCTCGGGCATCATGACATCCAACAAAATCAAATCGGGACGGGCATTGACCGCCTGGGATAATGCCTCCTTTCCATTACCGGCAGTTATCACCTTAAACTTCTCGTTTGTTAACAACACTTTTAACAACAAGACATTAGAAACCACATCATCCACAACCAAAACAGTGTACTCAGAATGACTTATTACAACATTTACATCCGGTGTCATAGGTATATATTATTTAGCCAGAACACTTTTAAAATAATCAATCACTTTCATCAGCCCCTCTTCCAGATGAATGTGAGGCTCCCAATCCAGCTTTTCTCTTGCCAGAGTAATATCCGGCCTGCGCTGACGAGGGTCATCATGAGGTAAAGGTTCGAAAATAATGTTAGAATGAGAACAGGTCAGTTCCAATATCTTCTGAGCCAGTTCGAATATGGAAAATTCGCAAGGGTTACCGATATTCACCGGTCCTGTGAAGTGATCTTCCGTAGCCATCATACGTATCATCCCTTCCACCAGATCATCTATGTACTGAAAACTACGTGTCTGCTTTCCGTCTCCATAAATGGTTATATCTTTATCTAGCAATGCCTGTACCACAAAATTGGAAATTACACGTCCGTCATCGGTCAGCATATTAGGACCATACGTATTGAATATGCGGATTATTTTTACCAAGACGCCATGTTGACGGTAATAATCCATGCACAAAGTCTCGGCACAACGTTTTCCTTCATCATAACAAGACCGGTAGCCTATGGGATTCACATTTCCCCAATCTCCCTCCCTTTGGGGATGCGACAACGGATCACCATACACCTCACTGGTAGAAGCCTGAAGTATTTTTGCTTTGTTACGCTTCGCCAGTCCCAACATATTAAACGTGCCGAAGACAGCCGTCTTCGCCGTTTTGATAGCATCATGCTGATAATGTATAGGAGAAGCGGGACATGCCAGATTGTATATCTCGTTCACATCCGTCCAAAACGGATTAATTATATCGTGTTCTATCAGTTCAAAGCGCGGATGCCCGATCAGGTAACTTATATTCTCTTTACTCCCCGTGAAAAAGTTGTCTAAACATATAACAATATTACCTTCCTCTATCAGACGAGTGCATAGATGTGACCCTATAAATCCTGCGCCTCCCGTTACTAGGATTCTTTTCATTCCCCTTATTTTTACTTTATTTTATGTTTAGCAAAAATAATTGATTCCCTTCACTTGTGCAAACATTTAAAACAAGATTATTCGTTATCTTTGCAAATACTTTGTCAAAATGAGATTTATATGAAGAAATATCCTTGTGTATTAAGTATAGCAGGATCCGATTGCAGCGGAGGAGCCGGCATACAGGCTGACCTGAAGACCATCTCCGCCTTGGGTGGTTATGCTGCGACAGCCATTACTGCAATCACCGTACAGAACACTTTGGGAGTACGTGCCATACATCCCGTACCACCGGTATATGTACGTGGGCAGATAGAAGCCGTAATGGAAGATATCCGTCCGGATGCTGTTAAAATAGGTATGATTAATGATGTGGAAATAGTCGAGGCCATAGCCTCCTGCCTTCGTACATACCGGCCCCGTTTCGTTGTGTTCGATCCGGTCATGGTATCGACTAGCGGACACCGGCTGATAGAAGAGGACGCCATCAGTGCACTGACCCGGGAACTGATGCCTCTGGCCAGTCTGATTACGCCCAATCTGAGTGAGGCGGAAGTATTGACGGAACACTGCATAAGCAATGTGGACACAATGAAAGCTGCCGCATCGGAATTATTAAAATTCGGTTGCGGATCCGTTTTACTGAAAGGAGGACATTTGGAGGGCGACAAGATGTGCGATGTATTACAAACAGCTGGAGAAGACAAGCCTCATCTCTTTATCTCAGATAAGATAGAAAGCAAAAACACACACGGAACAGGATGTACTCTTTCTTCCGCCATTGCTACTTTTCTGGCACTGGGATATGATATGCCGCAGGCCGTAGAACATGCAAAAGCATATGTCACCAAAGGCATCCACGCCGGGAAAGACGTGCATATAGGCGAAGGACACGGTCCGCTGAATCACTTTTACGCACCTGTTCCGATGAAAACAATGAAATAATTTGTCAATATGCTAATTACCATGCTGTACATAATGCAGCATATTAGCAAATTGCCTCATTATTATTCCGTAGTTCCGAAAGAAATAATTAACTTTGCAACGTTTTTAAACCAAAATAGGAAAAATATGAAAGCATTTGTATTCCCCGGACAGGGAGCACAGTTTGTAGGTATGGGTAAAGACCTGTACGAAAACTGCATTGGTTGCAGCCGGAGCATTGTCTTTCGAAGATGGTCTGAAACTGGTTTATGCACGTGCTATGGCTATGCAGAAAGCTTGTGAGGCACAACCCTCTACGATGGCTGCCATCATAGCATTGCCTGACGAAAAAGTAGAGGAAATCTGTGAAGCGATTTCTAAAGAAGGAGAAGTGGTAGTGGCTGCCAATTATAACTGCCCGGGACAAATTGTCATCTCAGGTTCTATCGAAGGAATCAACAAGGCTTGCGAGCAAATGAAAGCTGCCGGTGCTAAACGCGCCCTGCCGCTGAAAGTGGGAGGCGCCTTCCACTCTCCGCTGATGAACCCCGCCAAAGTGGAACTGGAAGCTGCTATCAACGCTACTGAAATTCATACTCCGAAATGCCCGGTATATCAGAACGTGGACGCTTTGCCTCACACAGATCCCGCTGAAATCAAGGCAAACCTGGTAGCTCAGCTCACCGCTTCCGTACGCTGGACCCAGACAGTGAAGAATATGGTTGCCGATGGTGCCGATGACTTTACCGAATGCGGACCGGGTGCTGTACTGCAAGGACTGATCAAGAAAATTGATGGATCGGTCAACGCACACGGTATTGCTTGATAAACAAAATTCAGTTATCATAAATTTCATACGGATTACCGGAATATGCTGAGTAATCCGTATTTTTTTTATGGCATTTCACAAAAATATTCGTAAGTTTGTCGGTATCTAAACGAGATCAGACTATGAATGAATTTAAATATAACATTGGTTATGCCCTGAGTGGAGGATTTATAAAAGGATTTGCCCATTTGGGGATTATGCAGGCTTTGCATGAACATGGCATCAGGCCGGAAATACTTTCCGGAGTAAGTGCAGGTGCTCTTGCCGCTGTCTTCTATGCCGACGGCAAAGAGCCTTATCATATTGTTGAACTTTTTGAGCACCATTCATTCAAAGAACTGACCACTTTTTCTATCAACAAACAAGGTCTGCTGAAACTGGATAGTTTTATCGATTTCTTAAACAGCAACTTGGAGTCAAAAACGATAGAAGAACTAAAAATTCCCACTATTATTACCGCCACCGATTTGGATCACGGACGCATCGTTTCTTTTAAAAAAGGGAAAATAGCCGAAAGACTGGCTGCTTCCTGCTGTATGCCTATCTTGTTTGCCCCCATACGCATCAACAATACATATTATGTAGATGGAGGAATCTTGATGAACCTGCCGGTCAGCCCCATTCGCAAAGAATGCGAGAAAGTGATAGCACTCAATGTAGATCCGCTGGTAGCAGATGAATATAGCAAGAATGTGGTAAGCATCGCACTCAGAGCCTATCATTTTATTTTCCAAGCCAATACACTGCCTCAAAAAGGGATTGCAGATTTGCTGATCGAATCATACGGACTGGAAGAATACAGCAACAGAGAACTGGAAAGAGCCGAAGAGATATTCGAAAAAGGATACAATACGGCAACGGAACTCCTGGACAGACTACTCCTGGAGAATGGAACAATTTGGAGATAAACAAAAAAAGAATAAAATGGATACACAAGAAAAAATTATTATCTATCAGGTATTCACCCGTTTATTCGGGAACAACAGCCTGCGTTGTAAGCCTAATGGTTCTTTGGAGGAAAACGGTTGCGGAAAAATGGCCGATTTCACGACAAAGGCTTTAAACGAGATCAGAACACTGGGTGCCACACATATTTGGTATACAGGTATCATTGAACATGCTACCCAAACCAATTATACCCGCTATGGCATCAAACCCGATCATCCCGCAGTAGTAAAAGGAAAGGCCGGATCACCGTATGCCATCAAAGATTATTATGATGTAGACCCTGATTTGGCAACCAGTATCCCGGACCGTATGAAAGAGTTCGAGAATCTGGTAACACGAAGCCACAAAGCCGGATTGAAGGTCATCATTGATTTTGTCCCCAACCATGTAGCCCGCCAATATGGTTCAGACGCCAAGCCTGAAGGAGTAACCGATTTGGGTGAGAAAGATGATGTGACAAAAGCTTTCAGCCCCAACAATAATTTCTATTATATTCCCGATACAAAGCTGGAAGGCAATATTGACCTGCACCGTGGCGCAGCGGAACCTTACATAGAGTTTCCGGCAAAAGCAACCGGTAATGACCGTTTTGACGCATGGCCCAACTCCAATGACTGGTATGAAACTGTAAAACTGAATTATGGTATAGACTACTTGAACGGTCATAGCCGCCACTTCGAACCGATTCCGGACACATGGGTGAAGATGCGTGACATCCTACTGTTCTGGTCTGCCAAAGGCATTGACGGATTCCGCTGTGATATGGCAGAAATGGTTCCTGTAGAATTCTGGGGATGGGTGATTCCGCAAATCAAAGCTGAACATCCGAAACTGATCTTTATCGCCGAGGTCTATAATCCGGGAGAATACAGGAATTATCTGTTCAATGGCAAATTCGACTATTTATATGACAAAGTAGGTCTGTATGATACGCTACGTGCCATTACCTGCGGATGGGAATCGGCAACTGCTATTCCACAACGCTGGCAAAGCTTGGGAGGTATTGAAAAACGAATGCTCAATTTCCTGGAGAATCATGACGAGCAGCGCATAGCTTCCGATTATTTTGCCGGAAACGGCTCAAAAGCCATCCCCGCAATGATTGTATCGGCTTGCATGAATACCAATCCGGTCATGATTTACTTCGGGCAGGAATTGGGAGAACATGGCATGGATACGGAAGGTTTCAGCGGGCGTGACGGAAGAACTACCATCTTTGATTACTGGAGTGTGGACAGCATACGCCGCTGGCGCAATGGAGGCAAGTTTGACAATAAATTCCTGAATGAGGATGAAAAGCAATTGAAACAATTCTATACCCGTCTGCTGAATATATGCAACAGTGAAAAAGCCATACGGGAAGGTGTGTTCTTTGACTTAACCTATGCCAATCTGGCCGGATGGGTATTTAACGAACATAAACAATACGCCTTTTTACGAAAACAGGATGATGAACTGATATTAATTATGGTTAACTTTGACTCCATACCGGCACGTTCAGCCGTCAATATTCCGCAACATGCGTTTGATTATTTAGGCATCCATCGTTATGGAGAATATGAGGCAACCGAATTGCTGACCGGAAACACAGAGAAGCTGACTCTTATGCCGGACAAAACAACTCCCGTATTACTAGATGGAATGAATGGAAAAATTCTGAAATTCAAGCTATAGTTTCCCACCACAGATTACTCAGATTAACACAGATACAGATTGAAATAAGCAATAAATCGTATTTCAATCTGTGTAATCTGTGGTAAAAAACATTTTAACTCTAGGAAAATACAAATTCCTTCATTGTCCTATCTCTTCAACAGACCGATTTTCAAGTTCAGCTTAAAATAATAGACTCCGTTCTCACGTTCCAGATATCCGTATTTATCTTTTTCAGTAGAACTTTTCTCAAACCGGGAATTAACAAACAGGAAATCGGCAAATACCTGACGGTCAGCCTTCTGATAACAAAGTACCTCTCCATTACCATTTACAAACAGAAAACCGGATATGGCAGAATCTATCCCATTAAATATCTTGGCAGGACGCATTCCTAAAGCCAAAGCCATAAGAAACTGCTTCATCTTATATTCATAATAACTATGCTTATGGATCAATTCATCCTTTATTTTCAACGGATTGATTTGTTTGATTGCTTCTGTCAGGTCACTAACTTTGGATATGCCATCCAAATGCATGACACGCAACATCTCGCCCAACATACGGGGAAAATGAAGATCTATCATGCAAAGATTACTACGGAATACCTTATCGGCCACATCATTATATTTTAAGATTCCTCCCAAGCGTTCTATCATCAACATACGTCCTGCCACATCATCTTCTTCACCAAAAGCATTAATTTTGTTTACGGTAGGAGTAGCGAATTTAACACCAGTCTGCTCGAACTTCAAATTGGCGGCACGCCCTCCATCCAACAACGGAAACATAGTTCCCAAACGGGAACGAACGCAAAAACCTACCAACGGGGCCTCTATACTGTAAAAAGCAACATAGAAATCAGTACGGTCATCCGTCTTTGCTTCCAAGTCATAAATGGCGACTTCATCTAAAAATTCTTCCACACCGTCGGGAGACATCACATCATTCTCTCGGCTCTCTTTGACAGCAGCAAAAACCAACTCTGCCACAGCCGCAAAATCCCCACGAGGTATCTGCTTATCTATCTTTTCCCCACAAATACGTACGGTCGCCTCATCCTCCAGAATATAACGGCGTGTCCCGTCATGTTCCTCACGCTGTACCATCGCCACAGGAAGCTTTTGCACTTCATTCCTTTTCACATCAGGCGTACCTGCATACACATATCCGTCCGCTAACAAGCGGAAAAAGGCGTAAAGCTCGCCCCACTCTCTCTTTGTCGCTTCAAATGCCATATATTTTCTCTTTTTACTATCGTCTGCTATTTTTTAACGGCTGCAAAGATACGCAAAAGAAGTCTTAAAAAACAGGTTTTCGAGAAACGCAAATATTAAACAATGTTATATAGCATACTTTTTAAGTCTGATTATTTGCTATTTTCCAAAAAATCCGTACCTTTGCAATGTGTTTTTCATAGTATTAGATTTAAGGTTAACAAAGGTTGGAGCAAGGCGTTGCTCCTTTTTTGTTCCTTATCCGGTTTGTTCTAAATGGCAAAGACAATCTTTATAAATGATAGAATCATGAAATTAAAAAAAGGAAGTATTGCATTACTAACATTGGCAGGTATGTTCTATATGAGCGTACAAAAAGCGGATGCATGCACGCGTGCCGTCTATATCGGACCGGACCATATGGTAGTAACCGGACGTACAATGGACTGGAAAGAAGATATTATGAGTAATATCTATGTTTTCCCCAGAGGAATACAACGTGCAGGATATAATAAAGAAAATGCCGTGAAATGGACTTCAAAATACGGCAGCGTCATTGCAACAGGATATGATATAGGTACGTGTGACGGAATGAATGAAAAAGGATTGGTTGCCAGTCTGTTATTTTTGCCAGAATCCGTCTTTGACCGCCCGGGAGATACACGTCCTGTCATGGGGATCAGCATATGGACACAATATGTACTGGACAATTTTGCCACCGTACATGAAGCTGTCGAGGAGCTGAAAAAAGAATCATTCCGCATTGATGCTCCCCACATGCCCAACGGTTCAGCTTCCACTCTTCACCTGGCTATTACAGATGAAACAGGAAATACAGCGGTTTTGGAATATCTGGACGGGAATTTAAGCATACACGAAGGAAAAGAATTCCAAGTGATGACCAATTCTCCACGATATGATTATCAGTTGGCTATCAATAATTACTGGAAAGAAGTAGGAGGATTGCAAATGCTGCCGGGCACGAACCGTTCCAGCGACCGCTTTGTGCGTGCCTCTTTTTATATACATGCAATCCCTCAGACTCCGGATGCTAAAATAGCTGTACCCAGTGTGCTCAGTGTGATGCGTAATGTATCTGTTCCTTTCGGAATTACCACACCGGACAAACCTCATATATCTTCCACCCGCTGGCGTTCTGTATCCGATCAGAAGAATAAAATATATTATTTTGAATCGGTCATGACTCCTAATCTGTTTTGGTTGGATTTGAAGAAAATCGACTTCAGTCCCAAAGCCGGAATCAAGAAACTGACCCTCACCAACGGAAAGATTTATGCAGGAGATGCTGTAAAAGATTTAAAAGACAGCGACTCATTTGTATTCTTATTCCAAACCCCTGTGATGTAAAACAGTAAAAATCAATATGACGTTCATGCCTCATTAAAATCGGTTAAGAGCCTCGTGAACGTCATACTTTTCTGCAAAAGTACTCCCTTCCGGCATTGAGTATCTTTTAAAATTCGTTGTTTTATAATAATACAAAAGCAATCATTTCCTCTCTGCTTCCTTATTACAAAAGAATAATTTATCTTTGAACGGATTTTAATATCCCATCAAAATCAGAACAAAAATAAAATAACTATGGAACAACCATCACTCAACGACCATAATAAACAGGAATACCCTCCCATGCATACTGCCGAAATGAACACATCCTTAATTAATCAACTATAATACAGAGCATTAAACCATATACTAAAAAATCATAATTACGCATTTATCTTACGCAAATCAATTTACGCACTCTTTTACGCACTTGTTTTACGCAACTCGCTTAGAAATTATAAGCCAATAAAAAAATAAAGTCAGCATTATCAACACCTATTAGAGAGTTAATATTCACAAACATACAATATACTATGAAAGTGAATATCTGCAAATTACGATTTTACACAGCACCGCATAAACAACTAATAATCAAGCACATGCGTATATGCTTAATATTCATTTCTATTCTTTGTGAATATTGAAATCCCAAATCAAAGTTTATACTTTTATATTTTGAAGAATAGTTTCATTATTATTAGTTGTGTATTGGAATGAAAAATAGATTATAAATAAATGTTTTATCCAGAAAAAATGTAACTTTGTTAATGTTTAAAATTTCACATCAGTAGTTTAACCCTTAAATTGTACAAAATGATTAAGCATGACCTGAAAAACTGGATTTATACCAATGACCTTGAAGGATTACTCTTTTTTGCCCAGAGATTGAATGAAGCATTGTTTGATTTTTCTCCAGATAGATATAAAGCTCCAACACTGTTTACAATATCATCATGTCTTGAATTGCTAAGAACTGCTAGTAGTGTGAAAAATGGTGTATTTCCATTGAAAACTCTTGAAACTGTTTTTGAAGAATTCAAAAGTATATATAACAAGGATATTATTGCTCAGGAATTAGTTGGAGTAGATGCGAAAAATTATTTTTTGGAAATAACAGAATCTAATCTTGAAAAATTTATAACTGGAATAGAGTTATTAATCATGAAAATGCCACCAAGAGAATATCTAAATCTATTAAAAGAAAAATTAAAAGAGGCAATAGTTTCGTGTAAACGAAAGAGAGAGATAGAGGATTATTCATTAAAATATATTTCTATTCTCACTCATTTGGGGTATACACAAGATTTTTTATATAGAAAAACATGTGATTTTTTCTTCAAGAAGAATATGATTAACAATGTTAATAATATTGATGAGTTTTATTCGCTTTTTGATTTGAAAGTGAAAAGATACAACATCTATCTTAAGATATCTAGATTGTTTCGACCACTTGAAGAGATGTGCAAGGGATTTAAAATATCAATTGTTGAAGATGAAGAATTATCTTCAAAACTAAAATTAACTCCTCAAGATGAAATTCTTATAAAAGTTGAGCAAATAGAATTGTATGACCCGTATGGTGCACAGATATATGTGGATAGATTATTGAATAAAATAAATAATTTGTTTACTTTTTATTATCACAAACAACGATTATCTTGGAGTGCTGAAGCGGTTGTTAAAGAAATGGATTCTAAAGACGAAGGTTTTCATATAAAAAAGAGAGTGACATCAATGCAAAAGGGCATTGATTATTACCCACAAGCTGCAGCGAAATTACTTGGTAAGATGTTGATGGAGATTAATTTGAAGAAAGACTCATTTTTTAGGATTAATCGCGGAATCGACTTTCACGGAACATCTATTGAGAATAACATACCAGAAAACCAATTGATTCAGAATTGGATAGCACTTGAAACTCTTATTATTAATAATAATGAAGACTCAAAAATTAATCTAATATTAAAAGGATTAATTCCAGTACTTAATTATCTATATATTAAACAACTCTTTTCCAATTTATCCTCCGATATACAAAGATTGAGAGATGCGAAAGTAGATGAAATTGTAAATAAGGTACCAGAAGGGGAATCATATATTGATAAAGTTGTAGCCTTATGTGTACTAAAAAGTAATCTTTCCATTGCGCAAGAACTATTGAAGGTCTTATCTGCATCTCCTTTACTACGCTACCGTATTTATGATTTAAATCTTTCTCTATCCAATAGTGATTGTATTTATAAATATTTAAAAGAACATGAGAAGAGAGTAGAATGGCATATTCGAAGGATATATAGAACGCGCAATTTAATCACTCATTCTGGAAAAGTCCCCAAATTTATTGAAAGTCTTGTTGAAAGTAGCCATTCGTATTTAGACAAGTTCATCAATATTATGATAACCTTATCTGCAGAGGAAAAACAGATATATACAATTCAACAAGGAATCCAAGAGATTCAAATAAGAAATAGGATACATACAAATTATTTAAAAAATAATCCTAACACTGAATGTGATTCTAGTAATTTCAAATTGTTGCTATGGGGTGGGTTCTAATCTTCGGCACTGTCCATCTTTTTATGTAAATGATAAACCTGAATCCAGATATAGGAAAAAGTATCTGGATTCTGTTCTCCCGTTATGTTTTATGCAAAACAGTTTAAAGTTCATTCACTTTCAAGATTTGTGAATATTGGAAAGGTAGCTATTAATTTCAAATAGCCACCCTGCCACGATTAATTCAATTTACCCTTTTCACCATTTTGCCATCAGGGATTCCTTTATGCTTAATGCGGTATTCCGAGAAATAAAAATCATAATTCTCCATAATATAAGCATACCCATCGGCAGCACTGTATTCAAAGCCGATAGCCCGATACGCTTTATCGTGATAACTATCTGTAACAATACGCCATTTACCATTCCAAGTAAAATGCCGTCCATTAGCCCAAACTCCTTCAATATGAGATGTATTATCAGAGTATAAAACAATCTTATCCAAACTCTTTACTCCCGTTCCGTCAAATTGATAACCCTGCAATACAAATTCCGTTGCTTTTTTTATTTCCAATGGGTCACTGCTTGAAGTTTTATTTCCATCACAGCCTACGCATAACATAATCAGACTAACGACTATGCATAAAAAATTCAAATAATTCTTTTTCATAATATAATTTATCTTTTCATCATTTGCAAAGCTCTAACGGTTTTATCCCTTCGTCTCTCATATTCACGAACTAAATCTTTGTCACCTGTTTGTTGGGCTATATTAAGAGCCTCATCATAGTTACGTACAATAGTTTGTTTTAGCAACTGAATTTTTAATACCTCATTTACGGAAAGCGATGGAGAATCTCCCAAACGTGCAAGCTCATCTACAGCCGACCTTATTTCTTTTTCTCTCTGTAACAATTTCATTGTCAATTCATCGTCGATATTCATTTCTTCATTAGAAGTAGAATATTCGCTATCAACACTATTTATCATTTCATTGTTGTAAGCATATCCTCTTTCTGAAATCTGATAACCATTCTCATATACCTGATATTTATTACCAATATACATAGCTCTTTGCGGATTCAACTCTCCTTGAAGACTTGTCACTATATAATCATCTGTAATAATTACACTATAGTAATTACAAGGAATTCTTTCTTTACCATTAACAACACAACCAAACTTATCATTCTGACGAACTGAAAAAATACCATAAGGATATCCAGTTGAAGTTATATTTATATAATCATATTCACAAGGTACTACATTAAAGCCATCCTTATCATACAATCCTTTTTTATTTTGGAACTCCACCATAAAGAAATCATGAAACATTATCTTATCATAACGAACCTCATCATACTGAATAGGTACAATAATCTTATGTTCCTTATTTACAACTCCCATCTTTCCTCCGACTTGAACAATAAAGAAATCATCTCGTCCATCCTCAATGCTATAGCCTATACAATCATAAATTAAAGGTATTATTTCATCCTTCTTACCATTACTTATTCCACTTTTACCTCCCATTTGAATAATGTAATAGTTTTGAGACATATTTTCATTCTCCAAATCCTGAATTTCTTTCTCTTTCATCTCAATCTGCAAATCTTCCTTTTTATCAAATGTATCATTTCCATATTTGTCGACAAAACCATACTTCCCGTTTATTTCAGCCCTTGCTAATCCTTCCGAAAAAGAAGCTATATCGTCATATAGACAAGCTACAACTTCTTCTCCCTGATTATTAACATATCCCCACTTCCCTTCTCGTTTTACTTTTGCTAAGCCATCTGAAAAACTATAAGGGATATTCTCATAAATCAATGGAATAACCTCTTTCCCATATTTATCAATAAAACCATATCTTCCATTCTTTTTAACCATTGCTAAGCCTTCCTCAAAACGAAAGGCGCTTTCATACTCCAAAGAAATAACCTCATTCCCTTTCATATCTATGAATCCAGCCCTCCCATTCATTTCCACAACTGCTAAACCTTCTGAAAAGCTTTGTGCATAATCATACTTAGGAGCAATAACCTCATTTCCTTTCAAATCAATAAAACCAACCTTAGATTTTACCTCACCTAGAAAATGAATTATAGCTAAACCTCCAGAAAAAGAACCTCCCATTTTTCGTTTACCCAAATTAATTATTTCATTTCCCTCCTTGTCAATATAGCCATTATCTCCACCATAGTTCTTAAATGATGCAACTCCTTCCGAAAAGCGTTCTATTATATCATATTTACAAGAAACTATTTCTTTTCCCAACGCATCAACAACTCCATATTTTCCATTTAACGAAACTATAGCCATGCCTTCATTAAAGTCACCAGTCTTGTCATATTGGCATAAAACGACCTCTATTCCTTGCTTATTAATCATCCCCCATTTATCATTACGAACAACTTTAGCCAAACCTTCCGAAAAATTTTCCGCATAATCATATTCCAATGGAATCACCTCCCTACCCCGAGTATCAATGAAACCATATTTCATATCCTTATCCACCCTTGCCAAACCATCAACAAAAGATTCAATCCTATCATATTTTAAACCACAAGGAATTATCTCTACACCGTCTTTGTTAATAAATCCAACTCCTTTATCCATTTTCCATACTTGCGCCAAACCATTTGAAAAGTGCTCTACATTATCATATATAGAACTACAGAGAATAACCTCTACACCATTCCTATCAATAAAACCATAGCCCTCAACTCCTTTTACTCGTGCCAAGCCTTCTGAAAAATTTGCTATTTCATCATATTTTTGAATTGATTTAGAGAATTCTTCCGTAATCTTTATTTCTTTCGGATTAGAAGAGCATCCTATCAAAGTCAAAAGTAATAACAGCATTGCTGTTTCAAAAAAATATCCTACATATAACGAACTGTGGAGAACCAAATAGTTATTACTATTCATTTTTAACGCCAACTCTTCATTATTCCGACTTAATGATAAAATATTTGTTGTTTCCATTGATAAAAGTTTTATAATTATATAGATTAATTTGTTCCGAACATCAAAGGTATTGTAACATAAGCTTTAACTGGATTACCTTGCTCATCCAATGCTGGAATAAATTTAGGTAATAATTTCACTACACGTAACGCTTCATTATCAAGATATTGATGTACACTTTTAATAACTTTAAAATCAGATAATTTACCATCTTCATTAACAACAAATTGTACAACAACTTTTCCTTTTATACTATTTTCTTGTGCCAAAGTAGGGTATTTCATATTCTTTGCTAAAAAATTCAGCAATCCCATTTTCCCTTCGGGATGTCGTGGTTCTGTAATAGATTGGGAACTCACCCCTATCGCTCCTGCATTCTCATTTTCTTTCCTAACCTGCATTGAATGTTTTTTTTGTATCTGTTCAACAGTCAAACGCTTACCCTCAAATGATTCTACATGGAAATTTGTATATTCAGGCAAGTGTGTTATTATATTTTTTAATGATGAAAAATCTTTAAGGTTTTTACAATTCCCAATTATTAATTGTGGTGTCATATTAGAGTGACCAAACTTAGGAACTCCAAAACTATGAACATTTTCCAAACCTGTCAAAGCTTGTAAATTAGAACAGTTAAGAATTTCAATTACACACCCAATTGCATTTAAACCACACAACGAGCTAATTGTTGAAAGATTCTCACATCCATCAAATTCGATACTATACACATATTTAAGCGATTCCAACCCTCTCAAAGATATAAGTGAAGGGCAATACTTAACAGATAGCTGACCACACCTGTTTAGTTTCTGCAATCCATTTAATGATTTAAGATTTAAACAATGTTTAATATCCAAACTACCCTCAATAATCTCCAAATTTTGAAAGCCGTCCAAATCGGATATATTAACTTCACTAATATATAATCCACCTTTCCCAATCTTTCTTATGTTATTTACTCCCTGAAGGGATATAACGTTTTTCCCATATATAGACAATCCTTTGACATATTCCAAATTATTAAGAAAAGATAAATTGGAAACGCTACAGGCTATATCAATCGCATAATCCACAGATTTAAACCCCTGTAAATCAAACCTATCCAAAGCTGATTTAGTGCGAAATATCACAACATCTCTAACTCCAAACTCAACTCCTTCCGTAGTATTTACAAAGTTTTCAAAACTTTGAGCATGAACATTTATACATAAAAAGTAAAACATAAAGAAAGAACTAATAATTTTTTTCATAAATGCATTTAATTGACAATACCCATAGGCTCTAAAGGGAAGATTATAAAAAAGAAGTGTGAGCCTGTTAGTATTCAACCGATAGGCTCTGGACTGCCCGTGTAAGTGAATAAAAAACAGCTCACACCTTTGGCTGTATATGTTATTGGAGAACATATATAACAAACCAAAGGAAGAACGTCTTATATCCCTCTTACACTTGAATTGTCCAGATTCATCGGTAAGGAACTACTAAACGCTTCCTACATTATGTACACTATCATTGATAGCAATGCAAAGTTATAGAAAGTTTAGATAAGAACGTTCTTTGTGAGCTGTTATTTTTCACAAAGGTATAGCTTTTATATCAGAAACTTAACATATCATACGTTTCTAGCAATTCTTGCGTGCGTAATCCCAGATACCTACGTGTAGTCATTACATCAGCATGGTTAAACAATTCCGACAGTTTGATAAGAGCAAATTCTGAATTCTCCCCAGCAGCCTCAACAACTCTCCTGCCAAACGTTTTTCGCATACTATGAGTACTAAAGTGTTCAATTTTCAAATTATATTTTGATTTTATCGACTTGAATAACACATTAATTCTTTGCGTACTATACACTGTCTTTTTACGGCTAATAAAGCACTTCTCATTTTTATCTGTTACACCTAAAGCCATACAACAATCAGCAATGTGCTTTTGAAAATTTGAATTTATTTTTATTTCACGTCTTTTTCCCGTTTTCTTTTCGATAATAGCAAAAGAGTGACCGTCTAATAACATTGACCATGTTAAAGTTAAAAGGTCTGATATACGCAAACCAAAGAAAGAGCCACAGCCAATCAACAAAGACAAACGGTATTCTTTGTCACGATACAACTTTCTAACTAATGATAACATTGAATCCCATTCCATATAATCCGAAGTAACATAGCTATTTTTCAAACTCATAATATTCTTTTTTAATTGAAATCTATTGTTTTTGAATCTAACACGAACCCATTTATTATTAAACCATTGATAATCAACACATATTCAAAAGTTATATTAGTGAATATTAAAAAACTCTTTTAATTAGTCACCACAATAGAAATTGTTACCTCTTCCATATCCCATTGCATAAGAAAGAGTTTCTGAATCAATTCCTTTATACCAATTCTCATTTGTCTTGGCTTCTTTTCTTTCGTTGTGCGCTTTCCAACTTGCGGCTATCATTGCATCAAGCCTTGCTGCTTTTTCTTCGAGAACTTTGACTGCATCCCGTTCCCAACTCCAAGCTGCTCTAAGACACTCCGACCAAGAACGTCCCCTGCGTTGAAAATCGTTATTGTAAAGTCTATGAGCATCTTTCATCACTTGTCTTTTATTATACCGTTTCATATCGTCTTCGTTTTAATCACAACGCAAAGATATGACATATATTTAATACATGCAATTTATTTACACTAGAGATAGTTAAAAGTATGACATTTATTCATTTTATGTCACACAATTACTATTTTTGCAAAAAACTATTGCATTATGGAAGAAAAAGAGAAGAAAGAACGGACAGTAATTCATCTTTATATAAAAGAGAATGACACCCACCACTATTTCGGAAGCATAGCCAATGTTTTTGAATATTTTTCGCCTGATATACTTGGGATTTCCTACGGTTCTTTACGAAATTACGGATTATCCAACGAAAAAACTTTTCAAAACTCAAAGTGCATCATTCGAAAAGGAACCCTTTTGTCAAAATCGGGGAATAGGGGCAAAAAATAAATAGCAAACAGTGTGCTACCTAACATTCGGATATATATCCAGTCACTTATATTTCATATAACACATTGTATTACAACAAATTGATAGTACATCGCAAAAATCAGATAATAATAAGACACTTTATACCATACTTGTACTTTTTGAGGGCTTTTCAGGCAAAATTTCTTATTAAAAGGTGGTAATAGATATTAGAAAGTCGTATATTTGCATAAACAAAATATACTTATATTATATAGTTGAAAGTAGGCATACTTGGAAGTAATGGTTTGTTAAGGTTACATTGCTTCCTTTGTTCAACTATCAAACCTTAACATCCTAAATAAGTGACACGTACAAGTCACACAATAATATCAACCTTAACATGTACAAAAATGAAAAATTCTCTTTTAAACTGATGATTTCCGTCAATGGTTACACAGAAAAACCTACCAGTAAAGACTACAACAAAATATCCTTTGAAGAAAAGGAAATTACTATTTCTGAATTGGAGCAATTTATAAAACAAGGATATATATTCTCTTGCACATATATCGACAAGGAAATAAAATCCCTCTTTGGTTATAAGAAGAAAGAAAGGGCTTTACATACTAACATAATAGTATTTGATATTGATAATACATTATTATCATTCGATGAATTATTAGTAACATTGAAATATCAGCCAAGCATTGCGTATACCACATTTTCACATATTACTAAAGGAAACAGATATAGACTTCTATACATTTTCAATACACCACTAAATCAAAATCAATATCAGATACTATATGATAATATTATAACAAATATAGAATTAGATAATCATAATAGAGCAATCTACCAATTTTATTTAGGGAGCTACGCAAATTGTAAACTTATAAACAATCTTATCATTTATAATTATGATGATATTTCCATTTCTAACAGTATAAAAGAAAAGCCAACACCATACAATATACAGTTACAAATGGAAAAGAGACATAAAGTTGTAGTTGAAATAAAGGACCATGAATATATTACCAATTTTTGGAACCTTTCCCATAAAGACTTAATAGAAAAATACAGAGAAAAATATCCATTCTTTGAAAATAATTTGGAAGAAGCCAATGAAGATATTCCATATATTACAATACCTGAAAACTATTGCTGTATCAAAAGATATTGGTTCAAGGAAAAAACAAAACTTAATAATGGTAATTGTGTTTACTCCAACAGAGTATGTAAAATTAAAGACGGGAACGGGCGTAGAAAAAAACTCTTTTTAAATGCTATAGTACGCAAATATATATACCCACAAATTGAATTTGAACATTTGCTGCACTGTTTAGCCAACGAACTATACTATTACATCAATAACAGCAAGGACCCAATAAGCAAACAAGAATTATATGATATCGCAGAAAATGCATATAATGAAAACATTGACAAATACTCAACAATGATTAAACAACAGCAGACAGAAAAAAGAAAATGGATAATAAACCCTCAATATTGCATCAAATACAATCTTTCAGCTAAGACTGTACGAAATATGGTAAAAGGGAAAATCAATAATGAATTAATTGGCTTATATTATGATTGTTCCAAATCCCTAAAAGAAAATCTATCAACCTTTAAAGCACTGAATTTAAAAGTAGGAAAAAGTAAATTATATGAATGGTGTAAAGAAAACAACATTCCAACCAATATAAAAAATAATCAATCAACTAAAAATACTGTTGGCTTATATCTGTATAACCCTATTTCGGCAATAGCAGGATAGGATTCCACTATAGAAATCCACCCGTTACAAACTATAGGGGGGGACTACAAAAATCCTCCCCCTGAGTGAGGGGTTACGGCGGTAGGAATATTATTATTTATGACTCGGATAATAAACGTTCCAAGACCTTGTCATTGCGTGCTTTCCAATCAACTCTGTTCTCTTGTAAAGATTTTCTAAATTTTTCATTAAAAGGTACGCTTAAATCTTTATCACTATCTTCATAAGCATAAAAAGGGAAACATCCCATCCATCCTGTTTCTTGTATCATTTGATTAAATGTATCATAATCATACTCACCTGATTTAAACTCCACATATATTTTACTTCCACCATGATAAGTAATAATACGTGTACTTTTATCATACGAAAAACAATGTTCCGTATTATTAAGTAACCACCCCTGAAATTCAACACCATAATGACAATGCAATTCATCATAAAACATCTCCTCCTTTTTATAACGAGCGCATTTAATTGTTCCCCACATCTCCTCACCTCCTTTATAAGATACTACGACCAACAACCAAAGTTCATGTAAACGAAATATAGTAATTTTATCAATATATTCATCAACCATAGTCTTTACCAAATCCCTATTTTTCCTAATCTCATCCATTTTATTAATCAACAAAGGATTGGCATTCAAACGCCTCAAATTATCAATAGTAATTCTCTTTGTTGTGATTTCTCGTGACAATTTATCCATAGTTTTGTTCAACACGTTTTTAGTTTCATCATATTTATGTTTTGCATCTGAAATCAAATTCTTTGCAACCTCATCGTCTTCAATCGCAATAAGACGTTTAAGTGTCTTTTTATAAAGATTCTCCGCTTCAACCAATTCTGTATTCTTTGATGATTTTATTTGAACCAACTCTTCGATTTCTTTCCCTAAATTTTCTATCTTTAAAATATTGCTCTGCTGAATATTAATCTCAGCAAACATTTGAATTGACAACTGTAAAACAAGTCCATCCAATTTCCATTGTCGAAGTTCTGCCCCATTCGTGCATGTTCGTGGTTTATCTTTACGATTCACTCTACCATAACATTTGTAAGTACGTCCACCACTGATATAATTTTTAGATGTTTCATTTGATTTCCCTACAGAAAAATTAGCACCGCATTCGCCACATACCATTAAATGTTTCAATAAATTCTCATGCCTGACTGCATTATTCTTATTATAATGCGCTTTGGAAAGTTTATCTTGGGCTTGCTGAAACAACTCGTCTGATACAATTCGCAGACTTTCCACATGTTCCGAATATTCATAAACAATCTCTCTATCTTGCCTTTCGGATAACGGAAGTGGATTGGTAGGGTCTGGTTTATAAAATGTTATTCTACGATTACCTTTATATAACTCATTGTGCATAAGTCTGTTTATTGTAGAAATACGCCATTTTAAATTATCTGTATCAAATTTATACTCTTTCACCTCCAATCCTTTTGCTTCTCTATTCTTCTTGTACTCATTCAATTTTCTTATGTATGGAGCAGGTACTTTCTCAGCATTCAATATCTCTGATATTTGAATTGAAGAATATCCACCAACATACATTTCAAAAATACGGGCAACAATCTTACTTTCGATAGGATTTATAACAATCTGTTTATTTTCATTGTGCATATACCCATACGCACGTTCATCCCCTCCTCCATGACCAGCTTGAACTTTTGTTATCTTGCCGCTTAATGAACGTTCAACAAACAATTCTATCTCATAGCTTGACATAACGGCAAGCACATGCAATAAAATAAGACTACCTACATCTTTATTACTATCTCTTACCCACAATTTTTGTTTATCAAAATACAAGTTAATGCCTTTATCTATAAACAATTTGATTTGTTCTAATAACTCCGTAGCATTTCTTGCAAGACGAGAAAATTCAGAAAATAAAATTATGTCAATATCCCCATATTCAACTCTTTCAAGCATCTTGGCATATTCAGGACGAAACTCTCCCTTTTTAAAACCACTAATAACATCTATGAAAATATCCTCTTCTTCAACGTTCCAATGGTTGTCTTCTACAAACTTCAACAATTCCTCTTTTTGTCTATCAGTTGTCTGTTGTTGCGTACTAACACGACAATAGATTAGTACCTTCTTATCCATATTATTCATTATCTTTGCACTGTTAATTACATCAATATCAATTAATATGGAAACAAATATAGAAATAAATAAGCCAAGTCCCAAGTTTCAGGATGTGTCAATCGCACCTATGCATACTACAGAGCATGTCATAAACAGGACAATGGTCAATCTTTTCGGATGCGGACGGGCAATATCCGCCCATATAGAACGCAAAAAAAGCAAGCTGGATTTTGCGCTGCAAACCTGTCCGGAAGAAGCGGATATTATAAGAATAGAAAACACCGTAAACGAAGTATTGCGAAGAAATTTGCCCGTTACAATGGAATTTATCTCTCAAGAGGAAGCTATAGGGCGCTTTGACATGAAACGTTTACCGGAAAAAGCTTCCGAAACCGTACGGATTGTAAAAGTCGGCGATTACGACGAATGCCTCTGTATAGGTCAACACGTGGAAAATACGTCCGAAATAGGTACATTTAAAATTATAAGCCACGACTATAAAGACGGAATCTTCCGTATGCGGTTCAAGCTGATATAGAACAACTGTCAATCTGTCCCCCTAAAATTACAAATTGGCAGTAGCCTTGACAATCAAATGTTTAAAGAGGCTTACCAACTTTTAATGCAAAGGTTTTAATCTTTAAGAAAACCTTTATAGGTTTAAAAGAGTGCAATATAAACCGCATATCATCGAACTAATGGTATGCGGTTTGCATTATGGATAGTGAATGACAAAGCCGAAAGGTGAAGGAATTCAGAAATAAACAAAATGTTTAACCAAAACCTATAGGAGATTAAGATTATGATGCCAGTAAGAAGATCAAACCAAACATGGTTACCAAGTATTTTTAATGATTTCTTTGATAACGACTGGATGGTAAAAGCCAATGCAACAGCTCCCGCCATCAATGTTATTGAAAGTGACAAAGACTACAAAGTAGAAGTCGCCGCTCCGGGAATGACCAAAGAAGACTTCAAGATTCATATCAACGAAGACAACGACTTGGTTATCTCTATGGAAAAGAAAACAGAAAGTACCGAAGGTGATAAAGAAGGCAAGAAAGAAAGCCGTTACTTGCGTCGCGAATTCTCTTATTCTAAATTCCAACAGACATTGATCCTGCCTGATGATGTAGATAAAGATAAAATTGATGCAAAAGTAAACGATGGTGTATTAACTATCGAGCTGCCGAAACGTACGCCGGAAGACAAAGAAAAAGCAGCCAAGGTTATCGAAGTTAAATAACATGCTCTCAAATTCAGAAAAGAGGGATTGCCGCAGAGGCAGTTCCTCTTTTGTTTTTATAAAAGTCCGTTTCTATTCCCTATGAGTTCATCGTAATCTTACAACCCAAAGATATAAATCTTTCACCTGTAAGATCTATAATCTTCGCATTGCATCCTCCCTTCCCTGTTCTGTTCCATATTGCCTGTTCTCTTTACGCACTATACCTCGCCAATGTCTACTTAACATATTTATCCAACACTTTTTCCAAGGCATTTTGTGAAACCGGCTTAGTCAGGCAATCATCGCATCCGGCTTCTATAGCCCTGTCTTTGTCGGACTCAAAAGCAAAGGCAGTCAAAGCGACAATAGGCACTTCTTTTGAATAAGAACGAATCAGGCGCGTAGCCTCCAGCCCATCCATATGGGGCATCTTGATATCCATCAAAATCAAGTCGGGCTGATGTTCTTTAAATTGATTCACCGCATCCTCTCCATTCTTAGCCCATAGCAGATTACATCTTTTCCCTAACAATGTCTTTAACAGCAAAAAGTTGCTGTCTACATCTTCCGCCACCAGTACTGTTCTTCTTTGCAATACTTTTCTCGGTTCCGTACTCCCTGATTCCGGACACTTCGTAGCCTTTTCGGATTCCGGACATTTTTTACCCGCCTTATAAGGAATCGTAAAACGAAAAGTAGAACCTTCATTCAGTTTGGATTCCGCAGTAATCTCTCCACCTAATTTTTCTACAATCACCCTACAAATCGCAAGCCCCAAACCTGTTCCCTGAACAAAAGTATTCAGTTTCACGAAACGCTCAAAAATCATTTTAATCTTCTCCTCGGAGATACCCATTCCCGTATCTTTTACATAAAAATCAATATACTCCTCCCTCACTTCAAAACCAAAACGGATTTCCCCTTTGAAAGTAAATTTTATAGCATTGGTTATCAAATTTGTAACAACTTGCATAATTCGGTTCTGATCTTCATTGATTATCAAACTGGTGTCTTTATTGTCTAATATCAAAACAACCCCAGTCTGCACCCGATCCTTATGCATCTCATACACATTACGGCACAATTCTCCCAAATCCATTGGATATCTGATGTATTCCAATGTACCCGCCTCTATTTTTGCCAAATCAAGAATGTCATTGATTAATTGCAACAATATTTCCGAATTCTGGTTGATGATGTCCGAATAAAGTTTTTCATCCTCTGCATTATCCGCTATAGTCATCAAACGGGAGAAACCTACTATTGCATTCAGAGGAGTACGGATTTCATGACTCATATTGGCTAGAAAGGCTGTTTTCAGCCTATCGGACTGCTCAGCCTTGATACGGGCCTGAACCAGTTCTTGCTCTATGTTCTGCATATTGGTAATATCCCACGAAATGCCGATAATAAGCGGTGCACGCCCTTCCAGAGGAACTAATGTTTTTAAAGTCTGCACGATACGGGTCTCGCCTGTAGCCGTCACATACGTTTCCTGCATTTCCATGCGCTCGCGGGTACGGATCAATTCCAAATCATCCCGATGAAACTTCTCCGCATTCTCATGTTCGGGAAACACTTCAAAATCAGTATGGCCCAATGCTTTGGAAGCAGGAATTTTAGAGTGGCTGGCAAACGCCTTGTTCCAATAAAGATATCGGAAATCATCTTCAGGGTCCTTCACAAACAAATAAACAGGAATATTATTCAGTATGGCATCCATCAGATAATTCAGTTCACGCAATTCGTCACGGTTCTTGATAACATCCGTTATATCCTGTGTAAAAAACCAAATCATTTCCTCGCCCTGATTTTGAATCATAAAGGCCGAAACCTGATGAACACGAAGTTTTGTTTCTCCCACACGGGTATATTTGGCACGATAAGCAAAATTACCTCCATTATCACGAATCTCTTGAACACGTTTATCAAATATTTCTTTGGTATTCAGAGAAACAGATAAATCATAAACCTTCTGTGTTCCCAGCTCCTCTTTCACTCCATATTCCTCAATAAACTGCCGGTTGGCATAAACTAAGGTTCCGTCAGCCGATACAGCCAGAATACTATCACTGACCTTATCCAGTACCCGTTTAAATATTTCCAGGTTCTGCTGTGTGGCAACTCTTTCACTAATATCACGACACATTATCAGCACATATTCATCATCCAATGGGAAAATACGGTTTTCATAATAATGATGTTCTCCGTTTACATCCAGTTCATGATGGGCCGTAGATCCTCTACCGGTAGTAATTACTTTCAGAAGATTATTATGAATATTATGATAGGCCTCTTTAGGAACCATCTCACGCATGGACATTCCTTTAAAGGTTTCATTTGAAACACCTACATGATTGGTTTCCTCATTAGAAACAACCTCAATGCCCGTTTCTTCATGATTGAAAACCGTCAACATATCCGGTAACGAATCAAGGATCTTTACTGCATATTTTTCTTTGAAACTAATGTTATCAGAGCCATGCTCCAAAGCGGACAATTTTTCTTTCAACAACCTGTTCTCCTCTCTCAAAGAGGCAAGTTCTTGCTCCACTATTTTAAGCTTGTGTTCACAATCCATATTTATTGAAAATCTTTAGGATTCCTAATCTTACAAATTTAAGAAACTTTTTGTGAATCAAGAAAGAATAGTGAATTATTTTTTAATAATGAGAAGAAGGAGGGGGATTAGTGGTGAGTAGTGAATGATGAGTGATTAGCGATTAATAGTTAGTAGTTAATGAGTTGCGCTATCATCCCGCAAGGTCATTAACCACTAACCACTAATCTAATAACTAGTATTCCGACCAGCTTTTGATAGCGATATCGTTTATCGTCATGGTACAGAAAGCATTGATAAACGCACTTGCCAGACGAGCATTGGTAATCAAGGGCACATTCAGGTCGATAGCGGCACGACGGATCTTGTATCCATTGTCCAACTCCCCGGCTGTCAGGTTCTTCGGGATATTGACTACCATGTCTATCTCTTTCCGGTGCAACATATCCAGTGCCTGAGGTTTCCCTTCCTCACTGGGCCAATACACGCGGGTATTTTCCACCCCGTTCTCGGTCAGGAAGTGGGATGAGCCTCCGGTGGCATAAAGTTTATAACCTTTCTTCTGCAACATACGGGCCGCTTCCAAGGTATCCGCTTTCTGCTTGGCATTACCTGTAGAAAGCAACACGCTCTTTTCCGGAATACGATACCCCACAGACAGCATCGCCTTCAATACGGCACACGAAGTATCCGTACCGATGCAGCCTACTTCACCGGTAGAGGCCATGTCTACCCCCAATACCGGATCGGCTTTCTGCAAACGGTTGAAAGAGAACTGGCTGGCCTTAATACCCACATAATCCAACTCGAAAAGATTCTTATTCGGTTTCTCAACCGGCAGTCCGAGCATCACTTTGGTAGCCAGTTCAATAAAATTGATTTTCAGCACCTTGCTGACAAAGGGGAAGCTGCGTGAAGCACGAAGGTTACATTCAATCACCTTGATATCGTTATCCTTTGCCAGATATTGGATATTGAACGGACCGGAGATATTCAATTCCTTGGCTATCTGACGGGAGATGCGCTTGATGCGGCGCACCGTTTCCACATACAACTTTTGCGGTGGGAACTGGATAGTGGCATCGCCTGAATGCACTCCGGCATACTCAATGTGCTCACTGATAGCATATGCCACAATCTCACCATTCTGAGCCACAGCGTCCATTTCCACTTCCTTGGCGTGCTCGATGAACTGGCTCACCACTACCGGATGCTTTTTCGATACATTGGCAGCCAGTTCATTGTCAATGCTCTTGGCACTGGTACCGAGGATATTTACATTTTGCGCATCCAGACGGAGAGCCAGATTGTTAGGAATCTGGCCACCGGTAGATACAATGACTCCGTGAGGATTCTCCAGTTCGAGAATATCCATCACACGCTCGAAAGTCAGCTCGTCAAAGTACAGACGGTCGCACATATCATAGTCGGTAGAAACCGTTTCGGGATTATAATTAATCATGACACTGCGGTAACCCTCCTTACGGATAGTCTGCAAAGCCTGCACACCACACCAGTCAAATTCCACCGACGAACCGATGCGGTAAGCGCCTGAACCCAGTACCACGATGGATTTATGGTCGCCTAAGTACTTTACGTCATTGGCCACACCGCTATACGTCAAATACAGATAGTTGGTCTGTGCAGGGTACTCGGCCGCCAAGGTATCGATTTGTTTCACCACCGGAAGGATTCCCACCTGCTTGCGATGATTACGCACATACAGAATACCGTCTTCCATATCTCCTTCGTAGCCAATGGCACGGGCTATCTGGAAATCGGAGAATCCCTGCACTTTCGCCTTGCGGAGCAATTCGTCCGGCATATCGGTAATCTGCTTGTGGTTATTGCCCCATTCGTGCATCTCTTTAGAAGTGTCCATGATGTGCTGCAATTTCTGCAAGAACCATTTGTCAATCTTGGTCAGCTCATGAATCTGGTCTACCGTGTAACCTGCACGCATGGCTTTGCTGATCACGAAAATACGTTTGTCCGTCGGCTCACGAAGGGCTTTGTCCACGTCTTCTATAACCAATTCCTTATTCTCTACGAAACCATGCATTCCCTGACCAATCATGCGCAAACCTTTCTGAATGGCTTCTTCGAAAGTACGTCCGATAGCCATCACCTCGCCCACCGATTTCATGGACGAGCCCAGTTCACAGTCCACACCGTGGAACTTGCCCAAGTCCCAACGGGGAATCTTGCACACCACATAGTCCAGTGCAGGCTCGAAGAAGGCACTGGTGGTCTTTGTCACCGAGTTTTTCAAGTCGAACAACCCATATCCCAAGCCTAATTTGGCGGCAACGAAAGCCAACGGATAGCCGGTAGCCTTGGAAGCCAATGCAGACGAACGCGAAAGACGGGCGTTGACCTCAATGACACGGTAATCTTCCGATTCGGGATCGAAGGCATACTGTACATTGCATTCGCCCACAATGCCGATATGGCGGATGATACGGATAGCCAGTTCACGAAGTTTATGATACTCGGCATTGGTCAGTGTCTGCGAAGGGGCGATCACGATAGACTCGCCGGTATGGATACCCAGCGGGTCGAAGTTCTCCATGTTACATACAGTGATGCAGTTATCATAACGGTCACGGACCACTTCATACTCCACCTCCTTCCAGCCTTTCAAACTCTTTTCCACCAATACCTGCGGCGAGAAAGAGAAGGCCTTTTCAGCCAGAACATTCAGTTCCTCTTCATTGTCACAGAAACCTGAGCCCAAACCACCCAATGCATAGGCGGCACGGATAATGACCGGATAACCTAATTCTTTAGCGGCGCGACGGGCATCTTCCAGATTTTCCACCGCTTCGCTCTTGATGGTCTTGACATTGATTTCATTCAGTTTTTCTACAAACAATTCACGGTCTTCAGTATCCATGATGGCCTGCACGGGAGTACCCAACACACGGACATTGTATTTTTCGAAGATACCTGCTTTGTACAGTGCCACCCCACAGTTCAAGGCAGTCTGTCCGCCGAAAGACAGGAGCACGCCGTCCGGACGTTCCTTTTCTATCACCTTCTCTACAAAATAAGGAGTAACGGGCAGGAAATAAATCTGGTCTGCCACCCCTTCGCTGGTCTGCACGGTAGCGATGTTCGGGTTGATCAGAACCGTTTCAATCCCTTCCTCCTTCAAGGCTTTCAATGCTTGCGAACCCGAATAGTCGAACTCTCCGGCCTCGCCAATCTTCAAGGCACCGGAACCTAATAACAATACTTTCTTTATTTCGTCTTTCATACTTGTTCTTTTTAATACACGGTTTATAACAACTTCACAAACTCATCAAACAGGAACTCGGTATCCGTAGGTCCCGATGCAGCTTCCGGATGGAACTGTGCCGAGAACCAAGGTTTGGTTTTATGCCTGATACCCTCGTTGGAACCGTCATTCATATTGATGAACAGCGGTTCCCAATCGGTTCCCAATGTATTATTATCTACCGCATAACCGTGGTTCTGACTGGTAATGAAACAACGTTCCGTTCCTATCATGCGCACCGGTTGGTTATGGCTGCGATGACCGTATTTCAATTTATAGATGGTAGCGCCTCCTGCTTTGGAAAGCAACTGATTCCCCATACAAATGCCGAAGATAGGCTTGTCGCTCAGGCTCATCGCCTTGCGGATATGCTGTACCGCCTCATCGCAAGTATCCGGATCACCCGGACCGTTCGAAATAAACAATCCGTCATACTCCATCCCTGTAAAGTCATGGTTCCAAGGAACACGGATCACTTCCACATCCCGTTTCAGTAAGCAACGGATAATATTTGTCTTTACACCACAATCCACCAACACCACTTTTTTCTTACCTGCACCTTCATTATAACGAATGACTTCCTTACACGATACTTTATCTACATAATTGATACCTGCATACGTTGCTTCGGGCACATTGCCGGGTTCATCATCAAATACGATTTTCCCCATCATTACCCCATGTTCGCGAAGAACTTTGGTCAGTTCACGGGTATCGATGCCTGTAATGCCCGGCACTTGCTCACGCTTCAGCCAGTCGGCCAGACTTTCTTTCGCATTCCAGTGACTGTATTCTTCACTGTAATCACTTACAATAATCGCTTCGGCATGGATACGTTCACTTTCCATAAAAGTAGCCAAGCCATTGGGTTCGATAGTAAAGGGAGGTACCCCGTAGTTACCGACCAACGGATAAGTTAAGGTCATCAGCTGCCCCGCGTATGAAGGGTCTGTCAAACTCTCAGGATAACCGGTCATAGCGGTATTAAACACCACTTCGCCGGCTACCGGTTTCTCATAACCGAACGACTTGCCCGGGAAACGGCTCCCGTCGTCGAGGATCAATGTTACATTTCTCATCTAATCTATCTTGAATGGTTGTTCTTTAGAATTGATAAACTTTTTCTATATAGTCTATAAACGCCTGGTTCACCAGCTTCACTCCACCCGGAGTAGGATAATCCCCACTGAAATACCAGTCGCCCGTATGGTTGGGACACGCTTCATGCAATCCTTCCAGTGTCTGATAAACGATTTCCACTTTCGCCTGCGTACCCTTCGGAGTGAGAAGTTCCACCATTTTTGCCGCAATCTCCTCATTAGTGAAAGGGGCATAAATTTCTTTCACATAATTCACCATCTGCTCTTTGGGTAACCCCACCTGGTCTTTCGATTTGTTGTAAGCACGGGCTATCACATCTTTCATATCCCGTTCTTTCAATAAATCGATAGCAGCCTTGAAAGCGATAAACTGATCCATACTGGCCATATCAATACCATAATAATCAGGATAACGCACCTGTGGCGAAGAAGAAACAATGACGATTTTCTTCGGATGCAGGCGGTCGAGGATGCCGATAATGCTCTGTCTTAACGTAGTTCCCCGGACGATGCTGTCATCAATAATCACCAGATTATCCACATGAGGCACAAGGCTTCCATAAGTGATATCATACACATGGGCAGCCAAATCATTCCGACTGTTGCCTTCGGCGATAAAGGTACGCAACTTGATATCCTTGATGGCTACTTTCTCGCTACGGATACGCCTGGACAGGATTTTTTCCAGTTCCTCGTGATTGGGATGATGCCCCAAAGCCTCTATCTTCTTTACTTTCAGTTCATTCAGATAATTGTCGAATCCTTCCAGCAGTCCATAGAAAGCCACTTCCGCCGTATTGGGTATAAAAGAGAATACGGTATGCTCCACATCATAGTCTACCGCTTTCAAAATAGGATTCACCAGTTTTTCGCCCAGCTGTTTTCTTTCCTTATAAATATCCATGTCACTTCCCCGGCTGAAATAGATACGTTCGAAGGAACAGGCTTTCTTCTCTTTCGCCCGGTTGATCTGTGCCAGACGCATCTTTCCAGTCTTGCTTATAAGGATAGCCTGTCCCGGTTGCAATTCATTGATGCTTCCGGCAGATACATTCAAGGCAGTCTGAATGACAGGGCGCTCGGATGCCAATACCATGATTTCATCGTCCATGTACCAGAAAGCCGGACGAATGCCCCACGGATCGCGCACCGCAAAAGACTCACCGCTACCGGTCATACCGCAGATCACATAGCCTCCATCCCACTCCTTGCTCGAAGTCTTGAGGACATTGCCCAGATCAATGCGGTCTTCTATAGCGTGAGTGATATCCATGCCTTTCAGACCTTCCTTCTCACATTCCACATAGAGGCGCTCCACCTCGCGATCCAAACGGTGCCCCACTTGTTCCAGCATAATATATGTGTCGGCATATTTACGCGGATGCTGGCCGTCGGCAGTGATACGTGCGAAAATCTCATCCACATTGGTCATGTTGAAATTGCCGCACAACGCCAAATTCTTGGCACGCCAGTTGTTACGGCGCAAGAACGGATGCACGTAGGAGATACCGCTTTTTCCGGTAGTGGAATAACGCAAATGCCCCATATATACCTCTCCGGCAAAGGGAAGGCATTTCTTGGCGTATCCGGCATCATGCAATTGTTCAGGCGCCAAATCCTTGAAATGATTTTGCACCGTACCGAATATCTCTGTTATCGCCCCTGAACCTAAAGCTCTTTCACGGAACATATATTCTTCACCGGGATTGGCCTCCAGTTTGACACAGGCCAGCCCGGCGCCTTCCTGTCCGCGGTTATGTTGTTTTTCCATCAGCAGATACAGCTTGTTCAAGCCATACATCCAGGTTCCATACTTTTCCTGATAATATTCCAGCGGTTTCAGCAGTCGTATCATAGCGACTCCACATTCATGCTTTAACGGTTCCATGCTCTCTCTTTACTACTTAAATTAATAGTTCATTTTCAGATTCTTATAAAAACATCCCAAAGGTATGACAAGACCTTCTGTCATTTTTCCAAACTTACTTACGGTACATCTTTCAAGAATTATGCCGGAAACTTCCTGCATAATCTCCGGCAGCATTGCCTTCTATTCTACTGTTACCGACTTCGCCAGATTTCGTGGCTGATCCACATTCTTCCCTTTGCAAATGGCTACATGATAGGCCAATAACTGTAAGGGGACCGTAGCTATCAACGGTTCGAGGCACTCTAATGTTTCGGGCAACTCAATGCAATCATCGGCCAACTTACTGATTACCGTATCTCCTTCTGTGACCAAAGCGATTACTTTTCCCTTCCGCGCCTTGATTTCCTGTATGTTACTCATTATCTTTTCATACATCGCATTATGCGTAGCTACCACCACAACAGGCATTTCGGCATCAATCAATGCGATAGGTCCATGTTTCATCTCAGCGGCGGGATAGCCTTCAGCGTGAATATAAGATATCTCCTTCAACTTTAACGCGCCTTCCAAAGCTACCGGGAAACTGTACCCCCGCCCCAAATAGAGGAAATTATGTGCATAGGTGAAAATACGCGACAGTTCCGCTATTTTAGGATTACTGATCAATATCTTTTTTATTTTAGCCGGAATCACAGTCAATTCCCGGATCACTTCCAGGTATTTCTCATCTGCCATACTCCCTTTCTCTTTTGCCAGTGTCAGCGCCAGCATGGTAAGCACGGTTACCTGTCCGGTAAATGCCTTGGTGGACGCCACTCCTATCTCCGGTCCTACATGAATATAAGAACCGGTATCTGTAATGCGCGGAATGGATGAACCTACCGCATTGCATATACCATAGATAAAAGCTCCTTTCTCTTTCGCCAGTTCTATGGCAGCCAATGTATCGGCCGTTTCACCCGATTGCGAGATAGCTATTACCACATCGTCTTCATGAATCACCGGATCACGATAGCGGAACTCGGAGGCATATTCCACTTCTACCGGAATACGGCAGAAACTTTCTATCAGTTGTTTCCCTATCAATCCGGCATGCCACGAAGTTCCGCAAGCCACAATTACAAAGCGACGGGCCTTGAGCAAACGTTCCTTATGATCAATAACCGCCGACAGTACTACTTTATCACCGTCCGCATTGATGCGTCCACGCATACAGTCGTTAATACAATCGGGTTGTTCGAATATCTCCTTCAACATGAAATGCGGGTATCCCCCTTTCTCCAGTTGTCCCAGATTCATTTCCACCGTACGTACTTCGGGATTTTGAAGCACGTTGTCCAGATTGACGACTTCCAATGTCTTGTCTCTGCGAATCACCGCTATCTCCCCATCTTGCAGATACACCACTTTATCCGTATACTCTACAATCGGAGTAGCATCCGAAGCCAGAAAGAATTCATCCTTCCCTATCCCTACCACCAGCGGACTGCTTTTGCGTGCTGCAATAATCTCATCGGGATTATTCTTGTCGAGCACCGCTATAGCGTATGCGCCAATCACCTCATGCAGAGCCAACTGAACGGCAGTAAGTAAATCTAAATGGTTGGAAAGTTGGAAAAATTCAATTAACTGTACGAGAACTTCGGTATCTGTACTACTTTTAAAGATGAACCCTTTTTTTTGTAGCTTTTCTTTCAGGGTAGCGTAGTTTTCAATAATACCATTGTGGATAAGAGCTAGATTCTTTGAAGAAGAAAAATGAGGATGAGCGTTAGCCTGACAAGGCTCTCCGTGGGTGGCCCATCGGGTGTGGGCAATACCAATTGTACCGGAAACGTCTTTTTGGGAAACAAAAGCCTCTAGGTCTGAAACCTTTCCTTTCGTTTTATAAACGTTCAACCTCCTTTTTTTGTCTATCAATGCGACTCCTGCGCTATCATAGCCCCGGTATTCCAACCGCTTCAGGCCTTTTATGAGAACAGGGTAAGCATCTCGTTTTCCAATATAGCCTACTATTCCACACATAATCTACTAAGTATATGTTCTGATTCGACTGCAAAGATACAAATATCAATTAACATAAATGCAATAAAAAACCATAAATAATTGACGAAAGCGATAAAAAAGTAAGAATAAAAATCGAAAAGAAATATTTTATTCGTTTTTTTAATAAATATGAAAACTTACAGTATGATATTGTCTGTTGTGGTTTTAGTTACGATTTGAAAGACAGTAAGCAAGCAAGAAGGGTAATGTGTAAAGAGGACCGTCATCCCGACGCCCCTCTCCGCAAACTTAAAACAACCAACAAAAGAAATAGATAACCTTTATGCAGTGATTATCTAATAAAAAGCAATTCACGATATTTAGGTAATGTCCACATCTGGTTGTCTACGATCAGCTCCAGCTTGTCGATATGATAACGTATCTCTTCCAGCATCGGGGCGATGGTATCGTGATAGGCAATGGCCTTTTCGC
>PPYE01311107.1_pt1 | contig 140611 bp, 118 predicted proteins | sample 1559881 | NCBI WGS metagenome assembly PPYE01 (sample SAMN08240022, study PRJNA423297) | Human gut metagenome, whole genome shotgun sequencing project.
ATTTCATCTGTCTGCCGTATCGTATTTTCTTCCATTCCCATTTTCTCCCGCATATTTCTCTTTTGTTCTCAGTTCCAAATATTCCTGCAAAAAATAAAAATAACCCCTACAAAACCCGATCCTCCAGAATAGCCTCCGCATTCTCCCGCATCAGCTTCCTGGTCATGGTTTCTCCATATTTCTTTTCCAAATACCCGGCGCACTTCCTCAGTCTCGGCGCCCTGCTCCCATCACTATGCGCATCAGTCCCCACAAAGTCCACCAGTCCGGCCTTCAGCAGCTTCTTCACCACATTCTTCGTCGCAAATCCCTGGTCGCCGACAACACTGGCAGAATTCACCTGAAAATAACACCCGGCATCTTCCTTCAGCCGTTCCGCCTTTTCCATATCCTTTATCACATTCACATACCGTTCCACATGGGCCACCACAGGCCAGTATCCAAAGGAAGCCACTCTGCCTATCGCATCCCTGATATATGCATAATCCTCCCCCGGCAAAAACTCTATCAGCACATAATGGGAATCCGCCAGTGTCCGGATCTTCCCCTGTTCCAGCAGCTCCGCCAGGCCATGACGGTAAAAAATTTCATTTCCCGGATATAATTCGATAGGAATTTTAAGCTCCTCCGTCTTTTTCTGCAGGAGTTCTGTCCGCTTCGCAATCCCTTCCGGAGTCACACATTTCCTGTCCGCCTTCTGATGAGGTGTCAATATCATTTTCCGGATGCCTTCGTCCGCCGCAATCCGCAGCATATCCAGCGCCATTTCCATCGATTCCGCCCCATCATCCACCATAGGCAGTACATGGCAGTGAATATCTATGAATCCGGTGATATTCTTCGATTCATGAACTTTTTTCACTCTATTCATATTTTTTGAACCATAGATATCTTTCAATTCATCCATATCTGCTGTCTCGTCCTGCCTTAGTCCTTTTTCCTGTTATATTAATATTGCACATGCCTGGGCCTTACTGTCTAAGCATTGCTATCATTGCTATATTTCCACCGTTATATTTCCTTTTGCCTGTGAAAAAACATATGTAATCACTTCTGCTACCTGTCGGAATCCCTCTGCGCCTCTTCCTCCTTCAGTCCCACATCACTGCACGCAATCAAAAAAGTCCGTAGTACCTTTGCCGCATACATCCGTTCCCGCTTCGATACATTATTCAGTAGCTGATATACCGCTTCCGTTTCTTCTGTCCGGCTTACATCCTTTTCTGCCCCCGCCTGATTTCCTTCTTTCCCAAGTATCAGATAATCCAAAGACATATGATAAAGCCTGGAAATTGCGATCATCGTTTCCACCGACATCCCGCAGTTTCCTCTCTCAATATCTGCATAATAAGTAGGCACCCTGCCCAGCTTTTCCGCAGCTTCTTTCATGGTAATTCCCAGCTGCCTGCGCTTTTCCCGGATCCGTATGCCTGCTGCTTTTCTGTCGTACGTATCTTTTTCCATTGTTTCCCACCTTCCGACATTCCCTGTTCTGGTGTAAAATCTTTACTATCCGGGCCGCTTTTTGCTTTCCGGTATTGTTTCCCGGCTCTTTTCTCAGGGAACAAACAATAAAATCAGAATCTGTTATGTGTTTTCGCAAAATTTAAACTTTTGCGAAATACAATCCATAAAAGCAGCATTTGTCTACATTTCAGTTGTATGGTTGACCATTTTTTTGACGGTTCAGAAATTAAAATTATCTTCCTAAGCCGTCGCAATATGCCACTGCAATGTGTGCGCTCTAAGCCGCCGCATTATGCCCCTGCTAAACCAACACAATATGTGCGCTCTAGGCTGCCGTAATATGCGCCTTGCCAAGCGCCGCAATATACGCCCTAAGCCACCGCCATCCGATATCCGGCCATCAGCTGTTTTTTCCTCTCCATATCCGAATGCACATAGATCCTCATCGTCGTACTCACATTGGAATGCCCCAGTATTTCGCTCAATGATTTCATATCAAATCCCTGCATAATACAGTTCGTGGCAAAAATATGCCGCAGCATATGGAAATTAAAAGCCGGAATTCCCAGTTCCTTTAATATTCTCTGAAACCGGTATTGAAGGGTTCTCGGTTCCGTATACTCCTTCCTTTTTCCCGGCATAATATAACCTTCCTTTTCACCTTTCATTTTTTCCAGCAGCTTCAGCAGATGCTCCGGCAAAGGGATTTCCCTGTTGGAATTCCGGGATTTCGGTCCGGCCACCACCACCTTTGTCCCGGTTCTGGTTACCGGTTTTCCTTCAGCCCACACCGTTTCAAAGGTTCGTATCCTCTGCATCGTCTTACGGATTGCCAGTGTCCCTTTTTCAAACTGAATGTCCTTCCATTGCAGCGCGCACAGCTCCCCAATCCGTATTCCGCTGCATCCGGACAGTAAGATTCCCAGACAGGTATGATCTCCCTGTTCCGCTTCCTTCAGCAGATATGTCTCCAGCCTCTGTATGCTGCCTTCCACCGGCGCCTGGGAGGCGGCCGGCGGCATCCCTTTCTTTACAGCAAAATAAGAAGAGGGAAGCTCCGGCAGCCTGCAATGATATTTTTCCTCCAGCACCCTGAAAATCTGTCCGAATAAAATATGTATCTGGTGCAGATATCCTTCTGACAGGCAGCTTCCGTCCCCCAGTACTCTATATTTTTCAAAGTATCTCTTATACTGCTCCCCATCCAGCGCTGCTACCGGAGTTGTCCCCAATTGCGGTAAAATATGTTTTTCCGCAATGGAACGGTAAGTCGCCAGGGTGGATTCCTTCCATCCGCCTTTGCGTTCCTCTATCCATAAATCCACGGCTTCCCCCACTGTTATCCCTGCAGGCAGCCTTCCGCCAGCTTTTTTCCCTGCCTGTTGCTCTCCCTTTTTTATAAAAAGCTTTTCCTTAACCTCTTTGTAAGACTTCCCATAAACGGAAATATATCCTGCCTTTCCGCCGGACAGCTGCCCAGCCCGGCAGCGCCCTTCCCAGCGCCCGTCCTTCCTTTTATATATATTTTCCCCTTTTCTGGCCATAGCTACCTCCATCATCCTGACGAATAAATTGACGGTTTATAAATTAACTGCACCTATGGCAGAGTAAACAGACACTGTTGTCTATGGAATACCATACAAAACAATACGTCATGGGAGGTTTGTGTTACCGGTTTTTAGAAACCTTCCGACAAAAAATGACATTTCAGTATTATTTTTTACGCATTAATTGACAAAATACAAAACTTGTCTTACAATAAATTCCAGTGTCGAGTTAAGAATTACCATAAAATGTCAGTTTTAAACATATAATGATTTTCGCATAAGTTTAAATTTTGCGAAATAATAATACGGGAAATCGGAGTGGTTATCCACGGAATATTCCGGTATAAACAAAAAAAGCAGATGCCATAACAGCACCTGCTTTTTTGTAATCAAATACCCCGCTGCAAGCAGGGTATCAAACTTGTAGCGCTGCAGAGCGCAACGAACTAAAGTTCGTGGGTCTTTGACCCTCGCGGCAGTCGCCAAATATCCATGCAAGCATGGCTACTTGGCTCGTTGCTCGCGGAAATAAATATTGATGTTTTCGGCATTTCCGTCACCTGAAAGCCCTGATAACGAAGCCTGATTACCGATAAATAACCGATAATTCTGTGAACCATACAAAAAAGATCCCGTCAGACCGGCGGAATCTTTTTTGTCAGGCTCAATATATGCTTTCCTGCGCTAATGATATTGGAAATGTATGTTTAAAACTGACCAGAAATAAATTATTTTCCTCTCTTATTACCCTCTCTTAATCTTCACCATCATAGCCTCATAAGGCCGGAGGCTTCCGTCAGGTTTGCTGTCCGGGTAATTGGAAATCAGCACTTCCCCGCCGTTCCATTCCTCAGGCAGGGCCCGCGTCTGCGGCGTATCACCGAAATTGCAGTATACCAGCAGCTTTTCCAGCTCATTGGTCCTTGTATAGGCGAAAATATTTTCATCCTCTTCCATCAGCGGCTCATACCAGCCGTCAATCAGGACTGCCTCCTGTTTTCTCAAAGCGATCAGCTTCTGATAATAATGGAATATGGAATCCTGGTTTACCAGCGCCTCTTGCGCGTTGATTAATGTATAATTGGGATTGCATCGAATCCAGGGCGTTCCTTCGGTAAAGCCTGCGTTTGCGCTTTCATCCCACTGCATGGGAGTCCTGGCGTTGTCCCTTCCCTTGGCATAAATGGAACGCATAATCTCCTGTTCCTCATACCCTTTTTCCATACGTTCCTTATACATATTCAGCAGCTCGATATCCCGGTATTCCTCAATGTCAAATCTGACATTTGTCATACCCAGCTCTTCGCCCTGATAAATGTAAGGGGTTCCCTGCATGCCGTGGATCATGGTTGCCAGCATTTTGGCGGATTCCACGCGGTATTTTTCATCATTTCCGAAGTGGGATACCGCGCGGGGAAGGTCGTGGTTATCCAGGAAAAGGCTGTTCCAGCCCTTCTGGTACAGCTCCTGCTGCCATTTGGTAAATACTTTTTTAAATTTCACAAAGGGGAACGGCGCCAGATCCCATTTTTCCTTCCCGGGCTGCTGATCCAGGACCATGTGTTCAAACTGGAACACCATGGAAAGCTCTGAACCGTCCGGGTTGCTGTACAGAAACGCTCTTTCCGGCGTAGCGGACCAGGCCTCTCCCACGGTTACCAAATCGGCCCGCTGGAAGGTATGGCTGCTCATTTCCTTGATAAACGGATGAAGCATGGGGCCTTCTGCCATAACGCAGTTATCCGTATCCTTGCCGATGAGATCGATTACGTCCAGACGGAAGCCGCCTACGCCGCGGTCTATCCACCAGTTAATCATGTCATAAACTGCCTGGCGCAGCTTCGGGTTTTCCCAGTTCAGGTCCGGCTGCTTTACGGAGAACTGGTGAAGATAATACTGGCCGCATTCCGGCACCCATTCCCAGGCAGGCCCGCAGAAGGCGGCTCTCAGATCGTTGGGATATTCCCCCTCCACCCCGTCGCGCCAGACATAAAAATCATGATAAGGATTCTCCCTGCTTTTTTTTGCCTCCAGGAACCAGGGATGCTCGTCGGAGCTGTGGTTCAATACCAGATCCATGATGATGCGGATCCCTCTCTTTTTTCCCTCCGCAATCAGCTCGTCCATGTCGTCCAGGTTACCGAAAATAGGATCAATATCCTGGTAATCGGAAATGTCATAGCCATTGTCGTCCTGAGGGGAGCGGAATACGGGAGACAGCCAGATAGCGTCGATGCCAAGCTCCTGTAGATAGGGAAGCTTCCGGATAATTCCCTGGAGATCGCCGATGCCGTCTGCGTTGCTGTCGTAAAAGCTTCTGGGATAAATCTGATAAATAACCGCCTTCTGCCACCACTTTGTCTGTTCTTTTTCCATAATAATTTCCATCCTTTCCATCATGCTGCAAAAGGCAGCATATACAATCCATTTTGACTGGTACGATACCTTACGAAAGCTATGCAAAAACCATTTCCACGCTGCCGCTTTTTCTAAGAAAAGCTTAGTTGGTTTTGTCAGGTTATTCAATAAGTGTTGCGAAAAACCAATATTCTGCACAAAAAAACGGTCTGATATCGGGCGAAATGCACAATATCAGGCCGTTTGCTATAAATGATGAAATCTGTGAGGGGATTGAACGGCGGCACTCATGGCTTAGGCAGCGGCAAATCCGGAATCACAGCTCTTGTGCTTTCCCTCACAATCAGCTCCGTAGGGAGGGCGAGCGAACGCACGGGGGTTTCTTCCCCTCTGATCCGTTTCATGAGAAGGCTTACCGCCTGCCTGCCCTTCTCCTCCGGCAGCTGGCGTACTGTGGTGAGCGCCGGCCGGGAAAGCCTGGCATAGATGTTGTCATCAAAGCCTGTTACGGAAATGTCCTCCGGCACTCTCAGCCCCTTGGAATAAAATATGGTGATGGCTTCATTTGCATAATAATCGGAGACAAAAAAGGCGGCGCTGTAGCGTTTCCCGGATTTCCTCACGAACTGCCGCAGCACCTCGTGGCGCATTGTTTTATTTTCAGGAAGATAATAAAAATCATCCCGGCAAAAAGGCAGGCCAAAGCCCAGCAATGCGTCCTGAAAGCCGCGCAGACGTTCGCCGTTGCTTGCCGCAGGCTGTTCCTGATCACAGAAAAAGGCTATGGAACGGTGCCCCAGGCGGAGCAGATAGGAGGTCAGTTCAAAGGCTCCCTCGTAGTCCTGCAGCCCGATATTGTCGTATTCTTCACTGTCCGCAAAGCAGGAATCAATAAAAACCATAGGTTTTCCGGTCTTTTTTGCAAGCCTTGCACACTCCTCCGGCTTCCAGCCAAGAACTATCGCGCCGTCAATATTCCAGGGGGCGCACAGGCGGAGCATGTCCTCTTCCGTTTCCGGTACGTCATAAACGATGTATCTTCCCTGCTCCTTTGCCGCTTTCTGTATAGAGCCCAGAAGCTCTCCACAGAAAGGATCAGTAAGGACATTGCAGTATCCGCCCATGCAAAAGCCCACTGCGATCATATTTTCCCCCGACGATGCGCCGCTGCTTTTTCCTGCTGTCTCATAATGGTTTTCCCAGAGCGCTTCTTCGATTTTACGCCTGGTTTCCGGGGACATTTTCCCGGTGCGTCCGTTTATTACGTTGGATACGGTGGTTGGGCTTACGCCGAGTTCTTCTGCAATCTGTTTAATGGTGGTCATAGCCGGCTCCTCTATTTCAACTTTCTCTCACTGTCTGAAAAGATTTTTATCAGGATAAAACTGTTCCGCAGCTTCCTGGCTACATCAGTATATTCTATTTTTCCACGAAAAACAATCCGTCCATTTCAGAAGTATCCCGTTTGCTTTTCAGTCCCTTGGCAGTTATTTTAAATCATCCGCCGCCTTAAGCCAGGTGCCGCTTTCCCTGAATTCCTCCAATACCTGAAGCACTCTGCCGGCCCAGTCCCCTTCCTCCCATTTTCCGGGAGAAATCATCAGTTCATTGTCCACATACTCCAGAAAACAATCTCTGATCACAGCCGCATTTTTTCTTTCCTGGGAACTGCCTTTAAGCTTCTTGGGAAGCCAGTATAAGCCGCGGGATTTCATATAATGGGCCTGGCTGTAAACATTAGGGCCAATAGCCATGTAATCCTCCCGGGATATGCGGAAAACCACCTGCTCCAGGGAATAGCTTTGCCGGGAGTTTCCTGACTCTTCTGCTAATTCGAACATGCGGGCAGCCAGATGCTTTCCAAAGGACAGCTTTTCGTAACTGCCGGCTTCTTCACAATTAGCTTCTTCATAGCTGTCAGCCGCCGTATATTCACTTTCTTTCTCATGGGTGTCACCTTTTTCCAGGCACTCCCTTCCTTCCGCATTCTCTTTTGCCTGCCCACTCTGTCCATCCGCTCTCATCTGTGCCGCAGTCTGGCCGGCTGGTTCCGTTTGTTCCCGAAATACAATTTGCCCCTGCTCATTCAGCCTCACTTCAGAGAGGGGATAAGCTTTTTCCCGGATTACCCGGATTCCCTTATCATCACACTTTTTTATGTAAATAAGGCTGTTTTTGCAGTCAATGCTTAAAAGCAGCGGCTGCTGTGTGCTGATCTGGTATTCCGCCGTTGTCAGCCGCTCCTGCCCGTCGGGGCGGCAGGGTGTGAACCATATAGGCAGGATTCCCATTTCCTTCATGCAGTCCATCTTGTTTTCCAGCTGCGTATGCTTCACAAAATCGGAAACATAATTCAGGGCAATTTTAATTTCCTGCTTAATTTCTTGTTTCTTATCCTGCGTATGCACCATGATCTGGCTGCGCAGGCTTCCACGGAGAGGCTCATATTGCAGGATTGTCGCATCGGGAAAGCTCAGGGAGGCGAAATAAAGCATGGCATCGCGCATACGGCGGTTCCGTTCTCCCTGCTCTTTGTTGGTCAGCACACATTCACTGCCGGTATAGTGGCTGAAATAGGGCTGTCTGATATTTCCGGCGTTCAATATCAGCGGCTCCCCGCACTCCGGGCAGATAAATTTGCGGTTTTGGCTTTCTGTTCTCATTTTCAGGCGCAGCTCCTGAATGTAGTTTCCGTTCCGATCCTTCAAAGAAGATGCTTTCCATAAGGCATCCTGATAAATGGCTTCTTCACACTCGTACATACTCGGCCTCTTTTCTCACGCTGTGGGGATTTGATTTATGGGATATTTAAGGAATATCATATCACATCTGCTCAGGGGCAGACAGTATTTACCGAAAAATACACTGTATAACATTCCCTGCCGATATTTTTAATCGGAAGCAGGCGGAAATTCTCCTGCTGTCCCACCGTACGGAAGCCTTCCTTCCAGGCCTCCCATTCCCGCTCGTGATCCGGTGCAAGGAAGGATTCCGGCCGGTTCCGGTTTCCGTAAAGCATATGCGCATGCTCTGTCAGCCCGGCAAGCAGCACAGGCCCGTCAAGAAAGGCGACAGTGTCAGGTTCATCCGCCAGAGGCCAGCAGGTCAGCCCCTTAGGCAGTTCCAGGATGAGCTGCTGCGTACCGCTCCACAGCCGGGTTATCTGAAGGTATCCGTTTCCTTCCGGGGAAAATATCTTTTTGCCCTGAGAAGAATTTTCGTCCTGAGAGGAATTTTCGTCCCGAGAGAAATTTTCTCCCTGAGAAGAATTTTCTCCCTGAGAAGAATTCTCGCCCTGATTCTCGCCCTGAAAGGAAACAACCGCCCTATCCTTTAACCACCAGGGAAGACGCAGTCGCAGGGTAAATGCCGTTGGCTCCGGCGCGGATACCGTAATCTGTATTCTACGGAAAGCGGGCCGGCTCGTTATTTCTCCGGCAACATCATGATACCGCAGATAATTCCCTCCCAGATCGCAGTCCTCCATACGGAGGAGAATCTTTTTCCCGTCAATTTCAGCCTCTGTTTCGGAAGGAATGAACTGTTCGGCCGAAATCACTGCCCCGGACTGGTACCAGATCCATTCCCGGTATCTGGCATTTGCCTGTACGGCCGTACAGTGGCAGCACCAGAAATCTTCCGTTTTTCTTCCCCATTTTTTGACGGAGCCGGGCGCCAGAGGCAGATAATAACAGACAATGCCGGAGTCTGGAACATGAGGCTCCAGCGCGCCGTCCAGGGCCCTGGCCTCCCAAAAGCCCTGGGCAAGCAGGCCGTTGACGAGGTTGAGTTCTATGTAATCCTGGTATTTTTTCTCACCGGTCCAGCGGTACAGATAATCTGCGAGCCGTATCATATTGTAGACGACGCAGTGCTCCTGGTTCATATCAGAGAGCCGGGCGGCCTGTTTTCCCGGAGGGGCCCAGGTCTCCGCATCGGTCTGCCCTCCTGTGGCAAAGGGCATCCTGTCGTCCACCGCCAGCCTCCAGTAGCTTTCGACAATCCTTAAGTACCGTTCCTCTCCTGTCACCTCATAGGCTCTGGCGCATCCGTGGATTTCCGGTATGGTGGCGTTGGCGTGCATGTTGGTCAGAATATCCCTTCCTTCTAAGAGAGGGCCGGTAAGGCGGGGCCGTTCATATTTACGCATCAGCTCCAGGTGCTGTCCGCTGTGGGTAATGCCATAAAGATCCGCCCACAGCTCCATGAGCCCGCCCGTTTCCTCCATATCCATCATTTCGTCCATGGTTTCTCTGCTGATATCCGCGGCAAAACGGGAGAACCAGGCCGCGCAGCCCTCCAGAATCTGTAGCGCCTGCCGGTTATCCGCATACTGATACATATCCAGAAGCCCCATCATGACCTTATGGCATACGTACTGCGGCGCCCAGAAATGGCGTCCCTGCTTTAATCCCTGAAGATATTTTTCAGGTATCGGGAAGGCCCACTCGCCGCCGTTTGCTTCCTGGCAACGCGCGATTTCCGCCACGATATAATCCGCTTTGGCTTTCAGGCGGATATCGCCTGTCTCCTGGTAAAGTCTGGCGGCTGCGCTCAGCCAATGGCCGGTGAAGGTGCCTCTGATTTGGCTGAGAGGGCTGTCCCACCCTCCGTGCAGCCAGGGCTCCGGGCGGTAGTTCAGCCTGCCGTTCAGCCCCGCTTCCGTATAATAGGGAAATAAAAGGTTCTCCTCCTTCAGTTCCATCAGATAAGCCAGATCCCGATCCCTTTTCAGGCGGTATTCGGAGGGCAGCAGCCTTGTCTGTCTGATAAGTGCATTCAGTTGCATAATAACTCCTTTCGCCGCACCTGGCCGCGGCTTCTGATTGGAATAAGGAAGGCCTGCGGCACTGGTGTAGCTTTTTTGTAGTTGTTGTTCCAATAGGATATAAAATTGCTGGAGCTTGCCAAAACGGTTCCTTAGCGCACCGGCATTTGCTAAAATAAGGACAGGCGGTGCTTTCCGCCTGACACACAGATATGTTTATGTCTGTATAAAAATAAGGGAGGTATTTCTTATGGCAATGGAACAGACGAATCACCCGGGCGGACCCGCTGCCCAGGCGTGTCAAATGTTCGTGAATCCGGTCCTGGACGGCTGCGCGGATCCGGATGTAATTTTTTATGAGGGGAAGTATTACCTTTATGCTACCAATACGGATATGAAGGATGCTTCCGAAATGGGCTTCAAGGTTTACACCTCCGAGGATCTGGTTCACTGGACGGACGCCGGCATGGCGCTGAAGGCCTGCGATTCCTGGGGCGAAAAGCAGTTCTGGGCGCCGGACATTGTATATGTGGACGGAATCTTTTATCTGTCTTATTCTGTGGAGGAGCATCTTTGCATCGCCACCAGCCGCTCCCCTCTGGGGCCCTTCGTACAGGAGGTAAAAAAGCCGCTGCATGAAGATATTAAAGAAATCGACAGCCATTTTTTCCAGGACAGGGACGGCGCCTGGTATCTTTATTTTGTCCGCTTTTTTGACTCCAATCAAATCTGGGGCGCGCGTTTGGCCGATGATATGATGAGTATCCGGGAAGAGACTCTGACCCGTCTGCTGGTGCCCGACACGCCCTGGGAGTGCAAGCAGTGGCCGGTAAATGAAGCGCCTTACATGATCAGGCACAAGGGCCTGTATTACCTGACCTATTCCGGCAGCCACTGCCTGTCCGATTATGGCTCCGGCTATGCGGTTTCCGATTCCCCCCTGGGCCATTATGAAAAATATGTAAACAATCCGATACTGCGCTCCAACGATAAAGTACACGGCGTCGGCCATCACTGCATCACCTGGTCGCCGGACAATAAGGAAATGTTCATCATTTACCATCAGCATTATGACCTGACCCGCATGAGCCCCCGCCGCCTCTGCGTGGATCGCATCCACTTTGAAGCGCAGGAAAACGGTCCTGATATCCTTGTGGCAGAAGGCCCTACCACGGAACCTCAGCCCTGTTTTTTTCAGCAGGAACAGTGAAGAAAAAAAGCAACCGTTGCCCGTACAGGGAAGGAACCCTTATATAAGAAAGGATGGTCTAATCATGCCGGAAGAGAACAAACAGCAATCAAAGCAGCTGCGGGTGGCCGTTATCGGCGCGGGCGGCTGGGGCTATCAGCATGCCAGAGCCTTTTGGAGCAGAAAGGACACACAGCTGGCGGCCATTGTGGGCCGCACAGCCCAAAGGACACAGGAAAGGGCCGATGCCTTTCAGGTCCCCTGGTATCTTGATATCAGGGAAATGCTGGAGAAGGAAAAGCCTGATTTCGTATCGGTATGCCTGCCTGCGCAGCATACCTTTGAAGCCACAATGACCGTAATTGAGGCCGGCATTCCGCTGATGTCGGAGAAGCCGCTTGCCTACCGGCTGGAGGAAGCGAGGGAACTGACGGCCAGGGCGGAAGAAAAAAAGCTGTTCTATGCCATTGATTTTAACCAGCGCTACAGCATTCCCTGTCTGAAAGCAAAGCAGGATATTGATGCAGGGCGGCTGGGAAGGCCGGTTTTTGCACACTGGCGTTTCGGCCACGGGTGGGATACGCAGCTTCTGGATCATCCCTATCTGAATCTCATTGAGGCCCAGTGCCACGGGCTGGATCTGCTTGAGCATCTGTGCGGCCCCATACGTTCCTGTATGGCGGAGATGACCGATAACGGCGGGCGGAACAGCTATTCCAGCTTTACGCTTTCCCTGCGGTTTGAAAACGGCGCTGTGGGTTCCTTCCTGGCAACCCTGGATGCCAATGAGCACAACCGGCTTTCCCAGTTGATTGAAATCGGCGGCACGGACGGCAGAATACTGATCGAAGACAATGTACGCTCCTATACCTTCCAGGCTACGGACAGCGAAATGGCGGAAACCTGGCAGGCAGGCTTCTTTGAAGACGGGCTGCGCAGCTTCGGGCACAATCTGGACAGGCACCTGGATGCGCTTATCCCGGCGCTGCTTGCCGGGCAGGAACCGCCTGTTCCCGCCAGACGGGGGCTGCGGGCGCTGGAGCTTGCATATGTGGCAATCGAGTCTTTCCAGACCGGACGCCGTATAGAAGTGAAGGCGGATTAATCCGCCTTCAGCTCCAGACTTTTTTCTATTCTTACTTTTTCTGTAAATGAAATCCTGTCCTTCTCCCGGGAAAAATTCAGCTCCTTCCCATCGCAATATACCTTAGCTATGTTCCTCTCTGTCCCGGTTACAAACTGCTTCAGGAAAAGGCTGCCCCGGATAATTTCCAAGATGATGGAACCGTCGCTTTGATAGCGCACCCTGCCCCAGCCGCTTCCGGCGGACCAGAAGCTGGTGAAGCTATCGTCTGCGCAGCGGCGTCTCGGCCGGAAGCCAAGAATTCCCTGATCCAGGTCACAGGTAAAGCCGCTGTAGGAAAGCAGAAGCGCATAGCTGGCCATAGAGCGGGCATAGTAGCTTCCGCATTCGATCTCACACCAGGGGTTTCTGTTATCTCCCCGGTACTTCTCTCTTACCGCCTTCACAATGGTTTCCCCCTGCTCCAGCATCCCTTCCCAGATCATATGCGACGCCGTCTGATACTGCATGCCGTCCATGCACTCCTGGGCATAGGTGAGCGGAATCGCAGGCTTCAGCGTCCCCTCCGGCCATTCACACATGATTACGCCGCCCTCTTCGTCAATGGCAAAAATACGCCAGGGATTATAGATTTCCCCCAGGGCAGGCTTGTAATTATAGTGGAAAATGGCGTCCAGGGCACAGCGCGTCTTATCCTTTTCAAAGATCTCCGGCAGCCCGCACAGGTTTCCATGCCACTGGGCGAGCACTTGGTCAATGCCGCAGCCGTCAGCGATCTGGTACTTTATCTGCCCCTTTTCCTCGTTCCAGTAGTCGTCCTGCGCCTGGAAGCGCTCCACGACAGAGCGGTCGCATACGTCAACTTTCTGGTAGAAATATTCTCCGTTAAAAAGTTCCCTGTTCAGGTACTCTTTCGCTTTGGCGGCCAGCTCCCGGTATTCCTCCTCCGCTTCCCGGTCTGCTAAAACGGCAGCCATTTCGGCGGCGGCGCTCAGCGCGCCGGCGTAAAAGCCCTGCAGCCAGGCATTAGGGCCGAAAAGCTCCATATCCAGCGTGTGATGCTGCCGTCCGTCCAGATATCCCTTTTTTCCCCGATCCCAGGCATCCGGGTTCTCTTCCGACCATGCATAGGCAAGAGCCTTTTTCACGGACTCCCATTTGGAGGCCAGCCATTCCCTGTCGCCGCTGATTTTATAATCCCTGTAGGTAAGCATAATACTGCCAAGCTGGCCGTCCGCACAGGAGTGGAACCATTTGCCCGTACTGCCGACAGGCAGTCTGAGCCTGAATTCAATGCCGCCGTCCGTCCGCTGGCTGTACCTGAATTCCAGATCCCTGATGCTGCGCGCCAGTGCCGGGAAAAGAAAAGGCAGCGCATAGGCATAATTCCATACATGGGTGCAGGTCCCCTCACAGCTTCCCACATTGTCAAAGCAGCCTTCCCAGCCATAGAAGGAACCGTCCTCCAGGCGGAGGCAGGTGGGCGAACGCAGAATCGCCAGGTTGGCTGTAACCGCATCCAGAGCCGCTTCAGGTATGGTGGTTTCGTACATGGCGTCCATAAACGTCAGGGTTTCCCCAAGCAGCCGCTGTCTGTTATGCAGCGCATAGGAAGCGCTTGCCCAGGAGTCCTCAAAAAGAACGGCGTAGTAATTCTTCCAGGGCGTCCGGTCACATACATCATAATGAATATTGGAGGTGCTGATATCCAGGCCGCTCCAGTAGTTGTTGCAGTTAGGCACGTTCCAGGTCAGCACGTAATGGAATTCCTGCATTTCTCCCGGCGCAGTCTCCTTAGAGATACAGAGCATGCCCGTATCCTTGTAATCCTTTTTCCCGTTTTCATAACGGCGGTTTTCAAGAGGTTTTGCCGAGGCAAATTCCCGCCAGTAGATTTCCACATGATCCCGCCAGTTCCCGCGGAACCAGTATTCCTGACAGGCAGCCTCCGAATCTGCGGCAAGCGTAAAATCACTGTAGGAAACATCCCCTTTATCGATCTCTTCCGTAGTGAAATGGATTCCGCGGATGCCATTTCCTTCCCGGAAGCGGTTGCGGGTAAAGCTGCTTTGGCACGGATTTGTTATGATTCCCGCCGTGGTATAGGTAATGGGGCGATCTGTGGTATTCTCCACCAGAATGTCTGCAAACAGCGCCGGAATGCTGGAATCCCTGTCATTGAGAGGGATGAACGGATTATAGTAACGCACGGTAACCCTTCCAGGGAATCTCTCATCCAGGAAGGAAAGCTCCGCCATAGGGTATTTCCCCTCAAATACCAGCTCCCGGAAATGCGGCATGCCTAGCATGGTTCTTTCGTCCACCTGTCCCAGATAGGGCTTTTCCAGATCCGAAACCAGTACCCTGGCATCCAGCAGCTCATCACCCGCCTGCGCTTTCACGGCAAAATGGCTGTATCCGTTTCTCGTTCCCATGGCGGGGCGGTTATAAACCTGCCAGTCGATCAGGCAGCCATTTCCCGCAATGCCGATACTGCCGCTTCCCAGCCCTCCTACGGGAAAGGATATGGCCCGCTGTCGGTCCTTTTTATAGGTAAAAGTATTGTAAGTGTCAGTTTTAATCGTGCTCACCTCTTTTCCTGTTTAATTCACTTCCAGCGCGTTGGCATCCGGCAGCGGCGGGACGGGTTTGTGCGGCTCCAGCTGATACCAGTAGCCTACGGAAGCGATATCGTCCTGCAGGGGAAGATATCTGCCCTCGCTCCTCCAGCCAAGGGCCTGGATTTCCACATGCAGATCCGTATCGAACCGGATAGGATCCGTCAGATGAAAACGGTACATGCCAAAACGCTGTTGGGAGCAATACAGGCCGTCGGGCCTGATAATCTGATGCAGCCCGGAATAAGGTGTGGAGAAACGGCAGTATTCTCCCCTGGGATATTCGAAGTTCCAGGCGCCGCCGATATAGTCCTCTGTCCCGGTTCCGCATATGGTAGGAAAATCAGTGTCCCCGTCAAGGAAAAACTTGATTTCACCCTCGCCCCACCAGCGGTTGCTGTTTACGCCCCAGGCAAGATAGGTTCCCACATACTGCCCTTTGCCCACGGCCCGATCGACAATCACATGGTTTTTCATATATTCCAGCGGATTGTCTCTCCTGAACTGGGCGTGAAGATAGGGGGTATCCTCTTCTACGGCTGTTTCCGCATAGGTGATCTGATAGTAGATCACACTTTTTTTATCCGTCAGGTTTTCCAGTGTGATTTTTGCACCTGTCCGGAAAGGCATCTGCCAGTAGCAGTTCATCCCGCCACTGGGATTAACGCAGACAGGAAGCGACTGCAGAAGCCCTGTTTCGCACCAGCCCATGCAGAAGAAATCTCCCAGGGGCACCTCTATGGAGGGCGTCTCCTCCGCATCCCAGTAAAAACGAAGCACTAAAGAACGCCAGTCCTCATGGGGGCAGGTCAGCCAGATGTGCTGGATTATGCCGCTGCCCTGGATGTCAGCCAGAAGCAGGGTTTCCTTACCGGGAATTTCAACGGAAGGGGATATCTTCCAGCCCTGTCCCAGCTCTCTTGCGCACTCCTTTCCCGTTCCTTCCACAGCCATGCCGCCCTTTCCCTTTTCCCCATGGAAATTTTCCGGGCTGATGGATCTTGTTTTTGCGTCTGCCAGGCAGGTCAGGCCTGCCAGCAGGGAATGTTTTTCGTTCATAAGAAATCCGTCTCCTTTTGCTTTGCTATATCTTTGTGGAAATGGCTTCTGAGCACAAAGGCGCAGAGAGCCGTTACGGCAAGCAGAACCAGTCCATAGAGGAAATAGGTTTTAAGCAGCCCGATTTTTCCTCCCAGCCAGCCGCCCGCGATGTTGCTGAAGGTACAGGCCAGGCCGGTCTGCACCATATAAAACAGGGATTGCCCCGTGCCATGCAGCTCCTTTGACAGGTTCTGGTTCATAAACATGACACAGCTGTAATACATGATCATATAGGTGATGCCCTGCAGGGACTGGCCTATGAAAATACCGGCTATGCTCCCTGTCAGCGGCAGCCAGATTCTGACGGTCATGGCTGCGCCTGCAATGAGGAGCAGGTATTCAATCCGGAGCTTGCGTGAAATATAGCCGATGCACAATAGCACGGGGATTTCGCTCAGCGCCGAGACGCACATCAGCCGGCCGATTGTAGCGTTATCATACCCCATATCCGTCACCACCAGCCCCAGGAAGGATCCGTAGCAGCCCAATACGATCTGGAAAATACATGCATAAAACAGGACAAACAATATCTTCTTGTTTTTAAAAACAGATAATATCCCCGTCCGTTTTTTGCATTTGTATTTCCGCACCTCTTTGTTCATAAACAGGGTAACCAGCAGCATGATGCACCAGACCGCGGCCGTAATCCCGAAGGAGGCGGTGGGATTTGTTTTCAGGTACATCCCTGCAAAAACCACTGTCGCCGCATAGGCAAGAGTCCCGCCCAGCCGGATGGAAGAAAACTGCAGGCCATTTTCCAGGGCCATATCCACCACGATGGAATCCCCGATGGGCCCGACTGCACAGTTGAAAAAACTGTAGACGGACACGCATGCGGCAAAAAGCAGGAAGGTATCCGCCCGGTAATAGCACAGGACACCGGCGGCGGAGCCTGCAAGGGCCAGGCGGAGCACTGCCATGTGACGGCCCCGCCTGTCGGAAAGAATCCCCCAAAGCGGCTGCAGGATAAGCGCAAGAAGCGGCCCAATGGCCGACAGCAGGCCTATCTGAGATACGTTCATTCCCTTTGATCTGTAGTATACACCGATATATGCGCCGAAGGTAGCCCCGGGCACATAAAATAAAGCATTAAAGGCAAACAGTGTCCAGAATATCCGGAGAGTCTTTTTACTGCCTTTCATAAACGCTCCTATCTGCCTGCCGAAGCGGGCGGCTCATCAATACCGGTTCGGCATATCCGGCAGATCAATCCGGATTCCCAGATAACGGCAGGCTTCCTGGATGATATGGGAATAGCTTCCATGGATGCCGACCACATGATGGATAAAGGGCCCGAAAATAAATTTTTTCTCCCATTTTACCCAGTTGTCCGTTTCGATCCACAGATAATTCCCGTTGGTAACCGGACCGTCCACGCCTTTGGCTTCTCCTGCGAACATATAGTACTCTCCATGGTTCCCGTCAAAGCGCAGTACGGTGACCGGCCCGCCCTCCAGCTCATAAAAGCCCTTCCCCTCTTTCACAATCCGTCCGTTTGCATCCGCTTTCTTCAGCTTTTTGGCAAAGGAACCGCAGTGCCACAAAAGCTCCGCATTGTCATTTTCGGGATGCCTTATGGTAAGATCCGCCACAAAGGAGGGCGTTTTGTATCTTGCGGCGGCTACCGCCATTACGGAGGTGATTGCCGCGTGGACGTCGTTTTCACAGGCGGCAGGCAGGCCGCGGTCGTTCAAATCCCCCAGGATAAAGCAGGGGGATACACCGTATTTTTTGCGGAACAGGTTCCAGCATTCACAGGAAAGGGCATTGCAGTCATTTGCTTCGGCAAAGTCCATCAGCGCCAGCTCAATGGCGGCCAGAGGATATCTTTTTTCTCCCAGCGCGCTGATATCAAGCCCTGCGTCCACCAGATCCTGCAAAAGCGCCTCCATACGTTCCCTGTCCTCTGCCAGTATCCGGTCCACCCTGTCCAGAATCACCGTCGGCTCCCCGGGCACGATTTCGATATCGTATTTTTCCAGAAGCTCCGCCTCATTGACCATGACGCTTAAAAATTCCTTGGGGCGGCTGCTGATCCTGGCGATGCGCAGGGCGCGGAAGGCCTTTACCACATTGGCTGCGGCCAGGAAATCTGCCAGCTCTTTTTTCAGGATATCACTGTCAATTGCGCAGTTTTCTATGTAGGAAAAGGTTACGCCGTAATGCATGAGCAGCTTGGTGGTGGCGAACATGCCGCACTGGCTGTCGGTGGGCCGCCATTCCAGGCCGTTGGGGCAGCCGTCCCTGGGTCCCCAGATCAGAACCGGCAGATTCATATCCTTCGCCAGCCTGCCCACAGCCTCCTCCTGGCCGAAATTACAGTGGGGGAAGATCAGGGCGTCCACGCCGGCAGCCGTCAGCTTTTTGTAAGCCGCTTTCACATCATGATATGTCATCAGCAGGCCTTCTTCATTAATGTCCTCAATAGTAACGATTTCAAAATCCAGTTCTTCCGCCAGCTCCCGGAAGCGTTTAACGACGGCTTCCTTCCGGCGGGTGGTAGTTTCATTGGCAAAGGCCTCTCTTCGGGTAGGAACCAGGCCTATTTTCAGCTGTTTGTCCAGATTTTTCATAGCTGCTCCCATCTGCCCGTCCCAACGGGCATGTGAAATATGTCTGTAAGTAACCGGTAACTGTCCGTTTCATATACCGTTACCCTGCACTATACAATGGTTTTGTCAAACAACGTTTTATAATTCGGCAGGCTGTAAGCGAAGTCCCGGCTGTACTCATCCAGATACTTCATTTCCTCTGCGGAAAGATCCCATCCACATGCGCCTGCGTTGTCATTTACCTGCTTCCTGTTCCTGGCGCCCACAATCGGTGCCGTCATGCCTTTACACTGCATTACCCAGCGGATGGCGGTCTGCGCCGGTGTTTTGCCATATCTGGCGGCGACCTCCTTCACCCGTTCGGTTACGGCCAGCGCGCGTTCAAAGTTTTCCGGTGCAAACAGCGGCGTATTCTGTCTGGAATCCCCTTCCCTGAAGGTATGGCCCGGCTGCATGGAGCCGGTAAGAATCCCCTGTCCCAGAGGCGAATAAGGGATTACGGCGATTTTGTTCTCAATGGCAAAGGGCAGGATATCCCTGTCAATAAAGCGCCAGAGAAGGCTGTAGCAGGGCTGTATCACATCAATCTCCCCGAAACGCAGCGCCTCCTTCATCTGTTCCAGGCTGAAATTGGATACGCCGATGGCTCCGATTTTTCCTTCTGCCTTCAGACGCATAAGCTCTGTCATGGTTTCTTCGATCGGCACGGTTTCCGAAGGATAATGGATGAAGAAGACATCTATATAATCCGTCTGCAGCCGCCGCATGGCCTCTTCCAGCCCTGGCTGCACCCGTTCCCGCGCCATATCTGTTTTCCAGAGCTTTGTAATGATAACGCATTTATCCCGCACACCGCGGAGCGCTTCCCCGAGCAGCTCCTCCGCATGCCCCTTTCCGTAAATATAAGCTGTATCAAAGGTATTGATTCCGTGCTCCAGCGCGCATTGTATCGCCTCTGCGGATTCCCTGTCCTCGGCCCCTCCCCAGTAATCCTTTCCCATGACCCAGGTACCCTGGATGATTTCGGATACCTGAAGCTTTGTTTTACCCAATGACACCATTCCCATAAAATAACCCTCCATTCTGCCTTAGGACGGCGTGCCGTGTATGGACACGTCCTCCGTTTATAAATTGTTTCTGTAATAAGCCAGCCTGCGCTGCGCCTCCGTCCGGTCGATTTCGCCTGTTTCCAGGAACCTTTGCACCGTATCCCGGTTTGGAATCCCGGTTCTTCCTCCGAAGCAGGTGCATTTTATGGCGGAAACCGCGCTGGCAAACCTGGCGCATTCCGGCGCGTCCATCCCTTCCAGCAGCCCCACGATATAGGCTCCATGAAAAACATCCCCGGCGCCCGTGGTATCCCTGACCGGCACCTGGAAGCTTTCCGTCCGGAAAAAACCATCCTGCGCCGTCATCCCCACGCTTCCCCTGCTTCCCAGCGTAACTATCGCCGTAGACGGGCCGGCCTCCAGCAGCTTCCTGCAGCCCTCCTCATAGGGCAGGTCCCCGAACATATCCCGGTAGAAAAATTCCGAGGCGATAAAAACATCCAGACAGGGAAGCAGCTTTACAATCCCCTCCTGATAATTGTCCGCATCCATTACCGTTACAATGCCGTGCTCCCTGGCAAAAAGAGCTGCCGCCGCGCTGGCGGGTCTGCCGTTTTCCAAATGAAGGTATTTTGCTTTGCCCAGATATTCATAATCGATTTCCTCCGGCAGCAGTTCTCCTGCGGTGCCCTCCTTGCCGATAAAAATCCTGGTTTTGTGCTCCTCCTCGGAAAGAGACAGGCAGAAGGGACTGGAGGTCCCCGGGGCATCCACGATGATGGCGGAGGTGTCCACACCATTGTAGCGGAAATCATTGATGATAAACTGGCCCCTGTGGTTTTCGCCCACCTTGGCCATCATGCCTGCGCTTCTCCCCAATCTGGCGGCAGCGGCCATTGCGGTCGCCACCTTGCCTCCCCCCTGGTAAAAAGCTTCGTTGGCGCCCGTCGCACCGTCCAGCCCGGGCATTTTGCTCACGTTGATCACCATATCATAGTAAGGGGTCCCGATTCCCACAACATCCATAGTTTCCCTCCCTATAATGAGAAATGGTAAGGATTAATCCGGGCAATCCGTCCTCTGACAAAATCGATTACCTCTTCCCCTGCTTCTTTGTAATGATCCAGGACAAATCCGTCCTCTCCCATATGCGCTGCAATGCAGTTTTTACACTTTTCAAAAAATTCGGTTCCGATATTTACCTTATTGATTCCATATTTTACGGATTCGATCATCTGCTCTGCCGGAATGCCTGAGCCGCCGTGAAGGACCAGAGGGGTATCGATGGTTTTATTGATTTCATCCAGCCTGCGGATATCCAGGTGCGGCTCGCAGACATAATGTCCATGGCTGTTGCCTATGGCGACGGCGAGGGAATCCACGCCCGTCCCTGCAACAAAATCCCTTGCCATTTCAGGCTTTGTATAAAGCTCCTCGTTGCAGAAATCCTCTTTTCTGCTGCCCTGTCCCACGGTTCCCAGCTCTGCCTCCACATCGACTCCCAGCAGATGGGCGCATTTTACCACGCTTGCCGTAACCGACAGGTTCTCTTCAAAGGGACGCGCGGAGCCGTCATACATAATGGAAGGAAAGCCTGCCGCAATGCCGCCCACCGCTATCTCATAGGATTTGCCGTGATCCAGATGGACGCCTACCGGCACCTTTGCCTGCCTGGCCAGATCCACCGCTATGGCCGCCATAGTGCTGAATGGAATGAACCAGCTCATATCCGGGTAAAACATCAGCAGTACGGGCATATTTTCCCTTTCCGCGGCCTCCACCACCCAGTGCGCGGACTGGTAATCGAATACATCGATGGCCGCCGCCGCAAACCGGTTTTCATCCGCCATTTTCAAGATACTTTTTACATCCATAAGTCCCATAGAAACCCTCCGTTTCTCCGCATAGTGCGGTTACATCTATGACCGGCCGGCTTTGTGCCTGCCGGTTTCCCAAGCGCTGGTTTCTGATTCCAGGCTTTGTTCCCTGTATTTCCGCGGGCAACGAGCCAAACGGATGCACTCGTGCGTCCACTTGGTGACTGCCGCGAGGGTCAAATGCCCCGTTGCTTACGGCGGGGTGTTTGACTTGTGTTTTTCGGCCTACCAGCAGGATTTCCTTACCGGAAGCGGGTCACAGGTCTGCGCCATCCGGTCGCACATGGTTTCCAGAAGCCGGATCCTGATATTTAAAAGCTTCGGGTCTTCGTAGTGGTTTACCCGCTCCAAAGGCTGTTCCTCCAGATCATACAATTCTCCGCAGCAGCCCTCTTCACCTTCCTGTTTATGTACTTTCACCAGCTTGTAGCGGCCGTCCGAAACCATGGTGGCAAAGGCAAGCGGGTTCCTGTGGTTAATATTGCTGTTGTAGTATTCGCTGTACACGCTGCTTCGGTGTAAATGCAGCTCTGCCTCCCCTGTCAGCAGCTTCCAGAAGGATTTTCCCTGAAAGCCTTCATAGGGAGCGATGTCGGCAGCTTCACAGAGGGTTGGCGCCAGATCCGTAAGCTCCACCAGCGCCCGGCTCCTGCGGCCCTCCGGTATTTTTCCGGGCCAGCTGATGATCAGGGGTACATGGACATTATTTTCATAAAAATACGGCCCCTTCAGATACATGCCGTGATCCCCCAGATTTTCCCCATGATCGGAATGGAAAAGAATCAGTGTATCCTTCCGTTGTCCGGTTTCCTCCAGATAATCCAGCAGGCGGCCAACCTGGTGATCGATCAAATCGACCATAGCCCAGTAGGCGGCCCGGATCAGGCGATGGTCCTTTTCACTCATTTTTTCATAAGCATAATAGTCCTTCGTATCATAGGCTCCTTCATGATCCTTCTGCTGGAAAACCGGCTTGTTATTAAGCTCCCCCTCTTCGTAATTGGGCAGTGGAATTTCATCCAGTCTGTTCAGGTATCTCTCCAGATACTCTGCCGGAGGATCAAAGGGATGATGGGGATCGAAGCAGTTCAGGGAGAACATCCATTCCTTCCCGAAAATCCGTGCGCTTTCCATAAAGTGTATGGCTTCGTTGACGCACCAGGCAGTCTGGTGCCATTCTTCCTCCACGCCGGTTTGTACATAGGGGCAGTCCTCTCGGTCCGGCGTCAGATAATCCCTGCCGCTTTGCATCAGGAACTGGTTATAGGCATTGGCGGGCCAGTTCGTACCGTGGTGCGGCTGCGGATGATGGGACCATTGGAAAAAATGATAGCCGTCATCAATGCGGGGTTCCATCAGCCTTCCTGTATTATCGTGGCAGGCCGACAGGTGAAGCTTGCCTGCCAGGCCGCAGTAATAGCCGTTATCGGCAAGAATTCTGGGAAGCAGCCGTTCCTTTGCATCAATATCCTGCCCGTTCTGCCTGGGGCCGCAGGTCCTGGGATAACGGCCGGTAAGGAAGCTTCCCCTGCTGGGCGCGCATACGGGGCTTTGTGCATAAGCGTTTTCAAACAGCACCCCTTCGGAGGCAAGTCTGTCCAGATTCGGGGTATGAACCCATTTGTTTCCCGTGCAGCCCAGTGTATCGAACCGCTGCTGATCCGTACAAATCCACAAAATATTCATAAAGTGCTCCGATCTGTCTGCTTTGGCAGACATTGAAATCAGGAAGGCCGATGGCAGGATTCACGCCCCGACACAGCTGTTTTCTTGAAATATACATCCAAAAATTATGTACCTATATCTATCTTGATTATATAAATTATACATTAAAATTCAATATAATAAATTAATAATATACATTTTATATGCAATACATTCATTTAATACATTTTTTATGTATCTATCTATTGATTTTTTGACAATGATTGTCTATACTTTGTTTATAATCACATAACATATGCGGCCCGAAAGACGGCTTCCATCGCAGGGCTGACGTTTCACCCATTATTGAAGGAGTATCCTATGTACGAAGAAGTCAAAAATAAAAAAGACATCGTTATGGATCTATCGGATACGGAAACCACCGCCAGGATATGCCGGGCCCTTTCTTCTGAAACCCGTCTGGAAATTCTCAAATGCCTGGTGGCGAAAGCCATGACCATCAGCGAACTGGCGGAGGCCTTCTATCTGCCCATGTCTTCCATGTGCCTGCACATCAAGACACTGAAAGAGGCCAATCTGATTACGGTGGTGCCCAAGCCTGGAATGCGGGGCTCACAGAAGCTGTGCGGCATTAAGACGGCCAATGTTTCCCTGGATGTATTTGCCCATGTGAACAAAATCACACGGAAGCCGCCGGTCTTTGTCAATATGCCAATCGGGCACTACTGCAACTGCGAAATTTCTCCACCATGCGGCATTGCCTCCGCTGTTTCCTATCTTTATTATGAAGACAGTCCCTATGGCTTTTATTCCCCGGATCGCACAGATGCTTCCCTGCTGTGGTTTACCAGGGGCTTTCTGGAATACCAGTTTTCCAACTACTCCCTGCTTCAGGACAAGGTCTCCCAGATTGAGTTTTCCTTTGAGGTATGCTCTGAGGCACCCGGCTATAACAATAACTGGCCGTCCGATATCACCTTTGAGCTGAACCATAAGAAAATCGTCACCTTCCTTACCAAAGGGGATTATGGCGGAAGGAAGGGAATCTATAATCCCAGCTGGTGGAGTGAATCCAACACACAGTTCGGTGAATATAAGAAAATTTATGTCACTCACAGCGGCTGCTACATGGACAATCAGAAAATATCGGATGAAACCATTGAAAGCCTGGGGCTGCTGAATGATTATTTCTTCTCCTTCATCCTGAAAGTGGACAGTGACAGCCAGCATGTAGGGGGCATGAATCTGTTCGGGAAGCATTTCGGCGACTATGCCCAGGACATTGTAATGAAGGTAGAATACGAAAACGGCTGAATTGCCCGGAAAGGAACGTTATGTTTAATCAGGAAAGCACTCTGGTAACAATATTGAATAAAGCGGCGGATATGGTCATCTTAAGCGTGCTGTGGTGTGTATGCAGCCTGCCCGTGCTCACGATCGGGGCCGCCTCTGCCGCCCTGTACCATACCTCAATCCGTGTCCTGCGGCAGAACCGGGGATATGCCTTTGCCACCTTCCGGGATTCCTTTAAGGAAAACCTGAGGCAGACGCTTCCTTTTACCGCCCTTCTGCTGTTCCTCTACGCCCTGTTCGGCGTCACCGGCTATGTGTGCTGGCAGAGGCCGGACAGCATGATTGCAGGTATGTATGTTTTTTTCTCCCTCTTTTCCATTCTTGTGTGCCTGACGGTTCAGATACACGGGTTTGCGCTGATGGGAAGATTCCGCCTCAGAAGACAGGAGCTGTTTACCCTGCTGGTCAGACTTACTTTCGGCCATCTTGTAAAAAATTTCCTGCTGCTCTGCCTGTTTCTGTTTGCAGTTGAACTTTCCATCTATTATCCGCCATTGCTGTTTATCGTGCCTGCCGGTTTCTTCTTCCTCTCCTCCTACCTGCAGGAGCCTGTTTTCAAAAAACATATCAATTACCAGGAAGAGGATCCGTTAGAAGAGCTTTCAGAGTGAACAAAAGGACCGGCAAAACCTGCCGGCCCTTTTTAGATACGCTCCAGTCTGTTATCTTGTAACTTCTACGGACAGGACATCTCCGTCTATTTTCATTTCATCAATTCTGGCAGACCGGGCATCCTCCGGCAGATTTATGTCTCCAATATCACGCCCGTGATACACGATATAGCATGTTCCGTTATCAAAGATCACGCTGTTATGCCCCATCCCTTCCACAAAATCATTTTTGGAAAGAAGCGGCGCGTAGGTGGTATCGTCAGGAAACTTTTTCCAGTCCAGCGTTCGTAAATCCGCATCCGGATCCCCGTGCGCCACGCTGTAGCCGATAAAATATGTAGGATTCTGGTGGCATGCGCCGGAGTACATCAGATAATGCGTATTCCCTTTACTGAAATAAAAAGCGCCCTCTATGGTATGCCAGTGCTCTCCCTTTTTGAAACGGTCGCGCTGATAAATCTCTTCATCCAGGGTGGGACGGATGACACACACCGGTTTTCCTTCCATGGTAAACGGATCTGTCATTTTATCGCACATTACTACCGTTCCTACACGCTGGGCCTCGTATTCGTTTACACAGTAAAATAAATACATTCCCGAAGGGGTAACTACCATATGGGGATCGATGGAGAACGGAGGGAGAAGGTTCTTCACAAACCGGAACGGTCCCCCGGGGCAGTCAGCAACCGCGACTCTCATGGTCTGGCCATGCTCATCATCGCTGTCTTCATCCATGCTTGAATAATACATATAATATTTACCGTCAATTTCGATCACGCAGGGCGCCCAGCAATTCTTCTGCCCCGGCGCTTCCAGGCAGCAGCCCTTGTATTCCCAGCCGTCAAGCAGGCTGTCGCTGCAAAATAGCTGGGGGCCGGGATTCCCTGTGGCGTAGATATAATATCTGCCGTCGCCGGCTTTGATCATATAGGGGTCCGGCTGGCCGAGAGGAGCCCTGTCATCTGGTTTACGTTTATAAAGCTTCATTGTCTGTCTTCCTTCCTGTATTATATAATATTTGGTTATATTTTAACCGCTATTTTACAGAGCTGTCAATCTGTCCTTCAATAATATATTTCTGCAGGAACAGATACAGCAGGATGACCGGCAGAAGGCCCAGCGCACAGGTAGCACAGGCCTTCGGCAGATTGCCGACGCCGTTCGTTCTGTTGAAGGCTGATTTGATTACCAGGATAATTGTAAATTTGGATTTATCCTGCAGCAAATACATGGGCATCAGATAGTTATTCCAACAGCCGGTGGCGGACATGATAATTCTTGTAACCGTAACCGCCTTCAGCTGGGGCATGATGATCTGCGTGAAGGTCCTGAGCACTCCGGCTCCGTCAATGGCTGCAGCCTCATCCAACGCCGTGGGAATGGAAACAACAAAGTTAACATACATAAACATGGTGCCGGGGATGCCTCCCGCCGCAGACAGAAGAGCCAGTCCGTAAAGCGTGTTGGTCATATGGAATTTTACCATCAGTCCGTAGGTGCCGACCAGCAGGGCAACGCTGGGTATCATCATGATGCCCATGTTGATATTACGGATGGATTCCGCGAGCCTGCCGCTGCTTCTTGCAAGCCCGTAGGCGGCAAGCGCAGACAGGACGATTTCCAGAGTGACGGTTTCCACCACCAGAATGATGGAATTCTTAAAGCCCAGCCATAGATCACCGCTTTTGAATACCTCAACATAGTTTCCCAAATTCCAGGCGGCCGGCAGGGACAGCTTGGTGCCCAGATCCTGCAGCGTCCTGAAGGACAGGTTCAGCATGATATAAATAGGGAGCAGATAAATCAGAATCAACAGGATGGCTACAATATAGCACCACCATACGGAGTGGGTATTTGGTCCTTTGGATTTTTTCAGCTTTCCTTCCATCAATACTCAACCTCCTTCTTGCGCAGATATGCATTTACCGGCAGGGCGATTATCATAATGATAAAGAATGTCATAATGCCCACGGCAGATGCATAGCCTGCTTTTTCATCGTTAAAATAAAGCTGGGATATGTAGAATGACAGAGACATGGACTTCCTGTTCGGTCCGCCGTTGGACATGGCCACGATGGCGTCAAACAGCTTGAAACCGCCGATTAAGTTGGTTACAACCGCTGTGGTAATGGACGGAATCAGCAAAGGCAGCGTCACATAAATGAATTCCTTCATTTTGCCGGCACCGTCCAGCCTGGCGGCTTCCTTATACATGGAAGGGATATTCTGCAGTCCTGCCAGGTAGATAATCATACAAAGCCCCATGTACTGCCAGGAGTTGGCAAGCATAATCATCAGCGTTGAGGAGAGTCCGGTTTTCATCCAATATATGGGGGAGATTCCGATGATTCCCAAAAGCTCATTGAAAACACCGCCCTCCGCCTGTACAAAGTAGTAAAGGATCTGGCCCATGATGAACGCGGAAATCATGATAGGCATATACAGAATTACCCTGACCCCGTTCCTGCCCTTGAATTTGTTATTCAGGAACAGCGCCGCAGCAAGGCCGCACACATTCTGGAAAAAAGTGGAACCAAAGCCGTAGATCATTGTATTCAGCGTCGCGCGCCAGAACAGATTATCCGTAAAAAGATTTACAAAATTTTTCAGACCATACCAGCGCATGTTCTGGGAATATCCATTCCATTTAAAAAAAGAGATTCTGACCGCATTAACAAGCGGTGCCGCTATGAACAGTATCATCAGAGCCAATGCCGGAATAGTCAGGGAAAGATATATCCATTTTCTTTTCTTCAAAGTATGACCCCCTTATATTAAAACTGGTGAGATGGCATTGCCACCCCACCATCGTTTTAGTTTAATCAGTTATATCAGCCCTCTTTAGCTGCTTCATATAAATCCTGGTAGTTCTCAAGCAGATATTCAATCACTTCATCCTGTCCTTTTTCACTGTGGTTATCGAAAAGCATGTTGCTTGCATTTCCGAATATCGGCCACATTCCGGAAGGCATATACTGTCTGTCCCAAAGGTTTTCATAGAAGATATCGCAGTCAGCGCATTTTTCCTTCATGTCCTGGAATACCTTCAGGCCGTAGCCGTCGTCGATAGCCATGGTGGATTTCAGACAGCTGATTTTACCGGTTGCCGCATTCATTTCTTTTGCCACTTCAGGGCGAGCCATGTACTCTAAGAAAACTTTTGCCGCATCAGCATTCTTGGTGTCTTTCCAGATACCAAAGGTATCGCCTTCGCCGATGCCTACATGCTCTTTTCCGCCTTCTTTGGATGCAAAGGAAGGAAGGAAAATAAAGTTGGCGTCAGGATTCAGGGTAAGGCAGGTAAGCATTACGGAAGGGTCGTTGCCGAGGCAGAAGGCGCCCTTGCCGGCTGCAAAACGCTCGGTCAGGTCGGTATCAACTAGTGTAAGGATATCATCGAAATAATAGCCTGATTCAATCCAGCCGGACATGTATTTAATCAGGGATTCTTTGTAATGCTGCCAGTCATAGGAGCCGTCAAGCATTGCTGCGGAATCCTGGAACATTTCGCCGTCGTAGCTTACAAAGGTTCCTGCAAAGTTCGCCAGCAGTCCGGGATTGGATAATACGCAGATGGGAGTGGTTCCGGAGGCTTTGATCTTTTCACATGCCGCTGTGAAATCATCCCATGTATGGATTGTATACGGGTCAACGCCTGCAGCATCACATACGTCGGTGTTAACCAGTGTTCCGTTAATCAGTTCGGAAATCATCAGAACATAGATTGCGCCGTCATCGTCCTGGATAACGCCCAGTGCGGAATCATCATAATCGGAAACCCAGGGCTGATCCTTCAGATCCATCAGATACTCTTTATAACGGAGGATTGACCATCCGTGTGTCTGGAATACGTCGGGAAGCTCATTAGCCGCCATACGTGTCTTTAAGGTGTTTTCGTAATCTGTGCCGTATTCCGCGATATTCACAGTACATCCATATTCTTCTTCGAACTTTTTAACCAGTCCCTGGAAAGTGGTTGCCTGATCACCTGTATAGGTAACCGCTACCTCCAGTGTACTTCCGCTGATGTCTGTCCCTTCTGCAGACGCGCTTGCAGCGGGGGCAGCCTCATCGTTCCCTGCTTCGGAAGCAGCCTCTTTGGCAGGTTCCTTGGCGGGTTCCGAAGCAGCCGGAGCAGTTGTCGTATTTCCTCCGCATGCCGTAAGCGACAGAACCATAGCTGCTGATAATAATACAGCGCCCAGTCTCTTCATAACCATTTCCTCCTATTTCGAAATTTGATTTACAGTTCCGGCAGGTGACAAATACGGTAATTAACAGCTTTTATTTTATTAATGCAGTATTACTGTATCAATACTGTTCCTTTTCCGCGTTGTCAATCCCTGAATGTAATTTTTAAATTGACTATCAATTCTGCTTATTGTTTGTGTAAAATAATCATTTTGACTATGCGATAGGCCTATCTTAATAGTCTGATCTGTTTATTTATGTATTTATTATATATTTACGTTGCTGTATTTTCAATAGCATTTATTTATTTTATACAAATCATATGTGTAACACATATTTGCTACAATTTTTATGTAGTTATTGTGGTGGTATTAAAAGAATTTCATGAAGATAGGTTTGCTTCAGAATTTATGCGGAATGACAGATGACAGATAAAAAACAACGGCGGCGAACCGGAATGCTGCCGTTCCGATCCGCCGCCGCTGTCTGCTGATGCCAAAAAATGCCGCACATCAGTATCAGCATATAAGATTTATCATATACATATATAACTTCCCAGGTAAAAATTTTCAGCTTCTGAAAATTTTTTTCTTAGTCCGGATTTCCTGTTTCCATCTGCAGCAGTCATTCAGGTGAAGCATGACATGCCGTGTGGGTGGCATCAGCAATAAGCCGGCCACATCCTTTTTACCCCAGAAATCAAGGAGCCAGGCGGATTCCTCCTGCTGCGTGACGCCGCCTTCCTGCCGTATCCTGGCAATATCCTCACAGGAAACCTTCCGTTTCAAAGCTTCGCTGTCCAGTTCCCGAACTATCTTTCTTGTACGCTCTCCCACTGCGTTCCGGTAGCTGATAAGCTCCGCAGTATTTATATTTTTGCTGAGAAGCATGATTTCATCGTCTGTCAATGCATTTCCTGTATCGGTAATGGAGACATTCAGCCGTTTCTGCCATTCCTCATTAAACAGCTGGTTACCCTTTGCGGCAAGGATTCCCATAGTGAGATCCTCTATTCGGGCAATATGCCAGAGTACCCAGGCAATAGTTTCATCCCTGCCCGAAGGCATTACCGCATATTCGCTGTCCGTAAGATCACTCAGAAGGGCATCCACTTCATTGGGCTGTGTCCCGGAAATCCGGGATAAATGCAGGGACGCATGTATTTCCAGGAACAGCTGCGCCGCCTGCTCCAGCATGGACGGCCTGCGTATGATTCTGCTGAGTTCCTTATGTTTTTCACTGAGACCTTCCCCAAAGTATTTCATTCAGCTACTCCTTCTCTTTCGGCGTTTCGTAAGCTATTGTCATCTGTGCTGTGCGATGGATTATCTGGCAATACCGTATAGCCGTGCCGGGCAAGAAGCGCCATGGCCCTTTCAAAGCTTTCCTCTTTTGTCAGCACATAATCTGTGTTGTAGGTTGATACCACGAAGATTCCGATTTTATTTTCTGCAAGTATCCCGGATATCCCTGCAAGGATGCCTATCAGGGAGAAATCCAGCACACCCTCTATCCGAAATGCCCGCCATCCGTCTTCCCGGGCCAGGGTGTGCCCGGGAACAGAGCTTGTCGGGCAGACCAGGGAAATCTCTTCATCCGTTTTGCAGAGAAAACAGTAGGTATCCGCGAAAACAGCTGCTGCCGGATCCCCGATCCGGCATACAGAAAATTTTTCATCAATTATTTTGAGTATCATATTTTTATGCCCCTTTCCGAAAAATACGCAGTTCTGCTTTTTTCAGTGTATCAGAAAAGAGCGGCGTTTACCAATCCTATTTTGCTCATTTCAGGACATTTATCAACGAAGCATATTGACCGGGGCCCAGCTTCCCGTGTCCTTTGATTCCTCCGCCGCCAGGCCGATACTGTTCAGCCGCGCCACTGTTGCGGCATTTCCCTGGCTTGCGTCGCAGCTTTCCACAGCGTCCAGGAAGGCGGAAACGCTTTCCCTTACTCCCGGATAATCAGCATATGGCTCCAAGGGGCAGTCATAGGAAAAACGAAGTCCCGGATGCCTTACGGACTGGAAGCCATATGCGCCGGTAAAATAATTGATGCAGATATTGCCCTCATCACCGGTCACATCCACCACAATTGAAGTTTCATCCTTGCGGTTAACCTCTGCCTGGAAGATGCCCCAGACACCATCATAATCATAAATTGCCGTGCTTACAGACTGCATGCGGCCCGGATTGCCGCTGCCGTCCAGAAGGAGGACGCGGGAGGGATACGCGCCGATAATCCGGTTCAGCACATCCACGTACCAGCAGGACATTCTGTTTATCAGGCAGACATCGGAATTAACCGCGCTGCCCCAGCCTGCATGGAGGGTTATCGTGATTTTCTGCAGGTTTCCAATCTCCCCGTCCCTTATCATATCCGCCGCCCTGGCAAAGCCCGGATGAAAACCAAGCTCCAGATTGGCGAAGGTTACCTGCGGCGCTGATAGGAGGTTGTGCACGATGATCGGGATCCGGCTTCGCCGGATGGAAACCGGTGGTTCATAAAACACGGCTTTCCCGGAAGCAATTGCCGCCGACAGGGCTTCTTCATGTACTTCATCCGGGACGGCTATCATAACTGCATCCGTATCTGATTTTTCCAGAAGCTCCCCGTAGCTTCCAAACAGCCGGATCTCCTCTCCCAGCGTCCGCCGGATTTCCTGCCTTGTTTTTTCCGTGGCAGCCGCAGCGGCTGTGATTATGGCTCTCCCATCGTATTCCAGGGCCGGCAGATGGGCGCGTCTGACCCAGGAACCGAAGCCGATAAGGCCAATTTTAATTTTTCTTTTATCCATATCCGACATTTCATACCTCCATGCGTAATTGACTTTGTCAGTTCCATGCAATTCAGCAGTCCCCTGCATAGTAGCAGACAATTTTCAAATAATCCGCAGGCTCTGCAACGTCAATCCACATTTTCAGGCTGCGCCGGTTGTCCTTATAGTTTTTCAAAAGCCGTTCCTGCAGGCTTTCCTGTTTGTTCATATCCTCTCGTCTTCCGTCCTGGGAGACCAGGACCACCGGCCCGCTGCATTCATTCACTGTCTTCAGGAAATTAATCATATTTAAAATATTCAGCTTTAACATCATATAATTCCCTCCTTATACCGTCAGCTATCGGTGACCTGCACTGCTGCTGGGGCTTCCAAAGTCTTTGTATGATGTCATTATAGTGCATGCTTTTTTCCAATGATATCTTATTCCTGCCGATTAATATCACTATTCCGCCATCTGCGCCGGAGCTCAACAGGACTGCAGCCCATCCTTTCACGGAATACTTTTCCGAAATAGCTGCTGCTTCCCAGACCGCAGGCCTGGCTGATCCGGGTGATCGGTTCCTCCGTTTCTATCAGCATATGGCAGGCCTGCTGCAGGCGGTAGCTGATAATATATTCCACAGGTGTCAGGTGCACGCATTCCCGGAACACGCGGTACGCTTCTCTTTCACTGATAAAGGCGGAAGCTGCCAGTTCGGCCACTGTCAGCCGTTCCCCGTAATGCTCATGCACATAAGTGAGCATGGCTTTTATTTTATCACCGGCTTTATCCTGTACCTCCTCCTTTTCCAGCATTGGCCGGGCAGTATTCAGCAGACGGCACCATATATCCGACAGCGATTCCCGCAGGCGTATTTCATAGCCGAAATCCTCCTCTGAAAAATGGAAGGATTCCTGAAGCTTCTCAAGCAGCGGCGCATGCTCCGGATTGTCAGGGTACAGGCCGATGATGTCTATCCGGGAAGCCGTTATCAGCGGCATGACATACTTCCGGTCAATGGCGCTGCCGCGGCTGCCGCTGATAAAAATCGGATCGAAAATATGGAGCATAGCTGTAACGGTCCGGCAGCTTTCATTTGCCCTTGTCATATGAAGGACGTTGGCATTGACCAGCCCTCCCATGCCTGCTGTAAAAACCTTTTTCCCATGGGGCGTGTCATATTCCAGTTCTCCGTCCTTCATGTAGAAAAGCTCCACTTCCTTATGCCAGTGCCAGGGGGACTGGCGGCCTATATATTTATGTAGCTCCACAAAGGAGGCAATATAGGGAAATTCCGGTGAGAAATCCGGCAGTAACTCCTCCTGGCTTCCCTGTTTAAGCTCTATTCCGCGAATTATTTTCATTTTATTTATACCTTCCCAACAGGCGGTAGCCCTTTTGTGCCGCACTACTTCTGTATCTTTCGGCCAGTATATCATATCCTCTCCGCGGATATGGGCCCCGGCAGAATTCAGCGCCTGGATTCCTGCGGCAGGCGCAGAAACCAGAATGCGCAGATATAATGTCATCTTCGACGACATTATATCATACCTTCCTGTTTTTTGGCGACCCTGTGAGAGGATTGACAGAAAACAAGGAGGGCCTGTACCCCGGTAACCTTTCCTTCCAGTTATTTCGAAATGGAAGGGTGGCGCCGGGACACAGGCCTGATAAAAATCTCCCTGTTTTATGACTTTTGCGCGAGGTGTTGCTTTTTCCTATACAAGAAATCTCCTGTATCGTGTTCCATTTTATCATAAAAACATATATGAGTAAATACTCATTAAGCATTATTGCTTTACAGGTTACCGTTGTGGACGGGCTGTAACCTGCAAATTCTTAAAATTTTTGGAACTAATGTATACAGGTTGACTTTATCATCTTTTGTTTACTATAATGAACTTATGAAAAAACAAACAATAACCCCGGAATCCATAATTGAAGCAACAATTTTATATGTAGCCAACAATGGCCTTGAAAATGTGACAACAAAAAAGGTGGCCCTGGATATGGGAATATCCGAAGGAACCATCTTTAATAATTTTGCCAGCAAAAAGGCCCTTTTAGAGGCCTGCCTGTTTTACATAGACAGGCAGGTTGATGCTGTCTTGAAGGGCATTTCCTTTAAAGAGATTCAAATTACGAAAATTATCCGCAAAATGTGGTTTGCCTATTTTTATTATTTTGTGGAACACTGGCCTTATGCCAAGTTCTACTGCCAGTTCCGCCAATCCTCCTACTATGATGAAGAAGTCATGGACGGCCAGGGGAAATCCTTTTCCTTCTTCTCAAAATTTCTCAAGCAGAATGCTCACCGTTTTGGCTTCTGCCCGGATTTTTACTGGGTTTTCATCATTGAAACCACGCTGAACTTTGCAGTTCGGGTTGCCAACGGCACGCTTTCGGGCACGCCGGAGGATGTGGAACGTATTTACGGACTGATTTCACACGGCTTTCTGGGCAGCCTGAAGCTTATCAATCCAGGCGAGGTTAAATGACAGATGATGTCCTCCGGCATTGGTGGGCCCTCTGACAGGCAGGCACCGGCTTTATTGCTCAGGGGCTGTCTGCCCGGGGGTTTTTTCGTCTGAGGCTGTATCCAGCTGAAGCTCTTCCAGCAGCCGGGCAATCCGTTCCTGGGCGGTAATAATCGAACGGTTCACATTTTCCGCATGCCTGCGGTACAGCTCCTGCGCGGATTCCATGTCATCTTCCTCCGGATATCCCGGCTCTGGTTCCTCTGTTATGACGGCCGGTTCCTCTTTTGGCAACTGCGTATCCAAAGATTTGGTATCCAAAGTGTCTGAAGCATCAGCCTCCGGGAATGTCCGGGCGGTCGTTTCTTCAATGTGAGACGGTGCGGGAACCGGTTCTTCCATAGATGCAGATTCTTCCATTCCCATAAAGCCGGCGCTTAATTCAGGCATTGGCTCCGGCGCTGAAGCCTCCGGTGAAAAAGGGATTCCGGCCTTTCTTTCCTGTCTTGCCGCACGGGCAGCGGGCACCAGCTTTTCCAGCACTCCATTCAACCCACTTTTCCTTGCTTCGCCATTTCCCTTTACAATCCTGTGATCCGCCTCAAGCCTGCGGCAGCGCTCCATAAGCTCATGATTGCTTTTTTTCAGCCGTTCAGCCTGACGCTGGACATCCTGAAGCCGGCGGAGCTTTGTCTCTCCGTCCCGGACTGAATCCCTGAGTCTTCTGCATTCCGCTTCCAGCTTTTCTTTTTCTGAGAAAAGGCTTTCTTTTTCCTGCATCCATCCGGATGCCTCACCCTGAAGACGTTCGTTTTCTGCCAGGCTGCGGGCAAGCTCTTCCTGCAGCCTGCTTTCCTGGTCTTTCAAGCTGGCCAGCTCATCTTTCAGGACTTTTTGCTGCTCCTGTTCCTGCCGCACCTGTTCCCGCAGCTGAGTTACGGCCTGCTCCTGTCCCCGCCGCGTTTTTTCAAGCTCCAGGAATTTCTCCGTCCGCTGCCGCCACTCCTCTTCCTGTGACTTCAGATCTTCCTGCATCCGGGTCAGGCTTTCCGCCCAGGTGCTCTGCTTTTTCTGCAGATTGCTACGTTCTTCCATCAGCTGCAGGCGGATCTGCTCCTGCTCTTCTTTTGTTTTTTTTCTTTCCGCTTCCAGCCGGCCCAGCTGTTCTTTGCAGGAAAGAAGGGCATTTTTCAGCTCCTCATTTGCTTTCTTTTCCTGTTCAAGCTCTGTTTTTATGCCTGCATTTTCTTTACTGGCGAGAATCTTTACCGTTTCCTTCTCATTTTCAAGGGAACGGACGTAGTCCATCACATCTTCCTTCTGATATCCGCCGAACACTGTGGTCCGGAAAATGTCCTTATTTGCCATTTCCCATTCCTCCCTCTCTGCAGGCACTTCCGCCTGCCCCTGACAAAAACGCCTTTCATTCCTCCCCGAATACGGTACCCGCATTTCCGTCATAGCTGTAAATAATATTGATGCCATCCTGGTAACGTTTGTTCATGGCAAGCTCAATTCCAGGTTCCTCAGTCTGGGGATCCAGAATCCCGATCCCGATAGTATAACCCTTCCTGAAAAGATCATTAAAGGGAATATCATTCACAGTAGTCACCGTTTTACCCGGAGTCAGCTGCGTCAGATCCACATCCACGCCTTCCCAGTAACGTCTGTTTCCTTCCGCATCATAAATATACATCATAACCGGCCATTCAAAGTAGATAGGTGCCGCACCGTCATTTTTCCATACAAGCTCCACCTTAAAGGACTGTCTGAAGTAATCCATTTTAATATCCATATGTGAAATACGGTAACGGTAGCCGAGATGTTTTAATATCTCTGCAGCTCCGTCAGATGCAAGCATTTCTCCTTCCGGAGCACGCGGTCCGATAAAAGTCATATGTGACCGATCAATTAAAGAAAGAGTCTGCTCCAGATCCTCTCCCAGCATCTGTTCCAAGGGAAGCTCTCCGGTAAACTCTCCGCCCACAGGCGCATTGTTCCAGACAGCTTTCACAGGAGCGTAGGGAATCTGCCTGCCAGGTGTTTCATAAGCACCGCCGTTTTCCTGCCAATCCAGCCATTCCAGAGTATCCCCGGGCAGGCCGGTCATATCATTATACAGTCCCATACCCCCGTCTACGGCCATCACATAGTTCCTGCGCATGAGAAGCCTGGCATGTATAAAGCTGTCTGCATACTGGCCGGCATACTTCCAGCATACCTCTGCGTCCGGCATGGGCGGTACGCCATCCTCATACTTTGTGTGCCATTCCCCCCAGTGCCCGAGGCTTCCCAACTGCACATAGGAAACAAAGGTATCCTGACTGCAGTAGCTGCCCAGCGCAGCCAGGGCTTTCCCGTGCGCCTCCAGAAATTCAGGATTATCGTAAACCGGTGCGTATCCCTTTCCATAATCCGTATCATAGAATATGCCGTCGGCTGTTTTTTCATAGAGCCACTGGGGAATGTCCATATGCTTTTCACTTCCGGGCATATCACAGACAAAACGCAGAACCGCATGCTTCCCTTCGTCCTTCCAGCGTTTTATATGGTTCCTTTCTTCCAGCCCTTTTATATCAAAATGCCCTTCCCTGGGTTCCCATTCCGCCCAGGTTACATCAATATAAACGAGCTGTCCCGTCTGGGCTTCTTCGGGATGTCTGGCCCAGTTAACATATCCCATCAGCGGATTTTCATACACCCCGTCTCCGGCTGTAAAATCTACCGAGGCAGACAGATTATAAATGCGGGGGATCATGTAAAAAGCCAGAAGCACGAAAGCCGCCGCCAGCAGGATAACCACCCCTGTAATTATTTTTACTCTTGTACCATTAGCCATGATATTCTCCGTTATACTGTATTAACGTCACATCCTTCACCTGCTCGATTGCCCGGATATTCTCCAGGAAAACCGTGCTGTCAGTTCTACAATAAACCTCAAGCATCATTTCTGTCAAGCTGCCCCGCAGCGTCTTGGACTTCATCTGGTATTTGATTTTTTTCATGGCGCGCAGTACTTCATCTCCGGTAAGCTCTCCTTCATAATGTACCACCATGATGTAAATCATTCCTCTTTTCTGCCTGTGGTAAAGCAGATGGATTAAGATTACCATCAGGACACAGGCCGACAGAGCCAGTACATACATGTTCGCTCCCACGGTAATACCAACCGATATCGCCCAGAACAGGTACAAAAGATCCATGGGATCTTTTATGGCGGTACGGTAACGGACAATGGAAAGTGCGCCCACCATACCGAGGGATATTACGATATTTGTGCTGATGGCCAGCGTCAGCATACAGGTCAGCACCGTCATCCCCACCAGGGTTGTTGCAAAGGAACGGGAAAATACCACGCCTCCGAAATAAATCTGATATATCTTATAAATGAACAAACCCAGTATAAGTGCCGCACTCATTGCTATTACAATCTGCAGCACCACATCCTCCGTCATCGTCTGACTGTTCATAAAGGATTCCCAGACCGATTTTTTAAAATAATCTTTGATATTCATATTTGCTCCTTATCCTGCGGCGGGAAAGTCATGCTTCCGCCGTCCGTTTTACCAGGTCTTATCAGACCTTGAAATCATAAATAGTGCATCCGTCCGGTGATATAATCTCTCATAGCACATTGTATATTTGGAAATTGCGGAAAACTCATCTCCGTCCGGCGGAAGAATATCCCTTATAAACTGAGGCAGGAATTCTGTGAATTTCACTTCCATCACTGTCTTCCCGAAGGGAACCACCTCGTAGGAGGGCAAATCCGGATCAAAGAAATCCGCATCCGGGACAGCCGCCCTTACATTGGAGTCAAAGGTAATTCTCACATCCCCCTCCTTTAAAATAAAGGGTTCCCTGTCATAGTCCACAATGACCTTCGGGCGCAGTGCATTTGCCATACATTCATAATAAAATTCCTGACAGAGCCGGTTTTTATGCCTGAGCAGGAAATCGTACCTGCCTTCTGTAATCCAGTCGAACTCCTGCCGGGTGATGGATGCGGAGTCTTTGTGTATGTAGTTGGAGAGTTTTATCTTTCTCTCCAGCTTGATATGGCTGTCCTGGCAGTTATAAATCCTGATTCTGTACTTTTTCCTGAAATCCACTCCTGCCATTTTCTCATTATAAGCGCTGTTCCAATAGTCATCAAAATACAGGCTGCGGATCATATAAATCCCATTTTGGGCATGAGGATCCAGTTCCATCATGTTTGAGAAACGTTCCCGCAGCGCCTGACATTCCCAGAGGGAGATATAGTATTTCCATTCATTGCGGAAAGTGCCGTAATATTTATTCCTGCCGTCCTCACGAATCTCCATTTTCCGTATCCTCTTCTATACTTCCGTCCTCCAGTACATAGAAGCATTTGGTTCCATAAACCTTTCCGTCATCGGTGTAATAATAGTCAAAGGCAGTCTGGGTTTTACCGGACTCATTTTTTGCAGTTACGCGAATAAAATACTGTCCTGCCCCGGGCATATCCAATTCTGCCTGCGGGATACGGATTGCTGAATCGGAAAATAAAATATCCTTAAACAGACAGTCCCTTGCAAGCTCAAAGGTATAGGTAATATTTTCACTGTCAAAATCATAGGCGGCATCCCAATTGACGGTAAGATTTCCCTCCTGTGGTTCCGGTACTCCAATGTAAAAGGGCATTGGTCTTTCCAAAGACTCCAGGTATCTTTGATAATTCTCTTCAATTTCCTTTGGAATATTATCTGCCACCTGCTCAAATTCAGCCTCGGTCAGAGGTGCGTAAAGCACATCAGGCATGCTGTAAAGATAAGGCTTTGTCACGCTTTTATAGCTGTTTACTTTTTCACTCACGCGCTCTGGTGTAAGATAATCCGAACGCAGGGTGTTAATGACATCCGTCAGCTCCCGGCGGTATTCCTCATTCTTAAACATACGCTGATACAGAACGTTCCCCCAGTAATTACTCAGACCATATTCCCAGGTATCCCTCAGATCCTTTCCCTTCAGCTGTTCTTCCAGATACTCCAGGGAACCATCGTTATCCCAGGAAATAATGTAAAATTTGTTTACATTCAGCGGACTGTAAAGGTAATAGTTCCTTGAACTGGTATCGGTATTTCCCAGCAGGATTTGAAAACCCATCCAGTAAAACAGGTTTTCCGTGTCAAACCATTTTTCCACCGTTTCCTCTATTGGTATTGAATAATCATTTACATCATTGAGCATGGCAATCAGCTTTGTATGATCGTTATCGCCCTTTATTTCCAGATGTTCTTCAAAGGCCGTCTGATCATAAGCGGGATCAGTTGCCAGTCGGATGGCGTCTTCATAACGCATAAATTCAAAAAAATTCACCTTGTACATATGCCCGTTTTTATCCAGGCCATGGCTTTTCAGAAATGTCTTGTTCATCTGCTCCACCTGCGTGAACAGCCCGTAATCCTCAAAGACACCGCTGCCGCCTTCTGTCTCGTCCTTCACATATAAATGTACAAACTGCGTCCTGGCGGAAATCATCTGAGGAATATCCTTCATAAGATCATAAGCGAGCTTATTCCGGAAGCGCAGGCCTTCAAACATATGCTTATTCAGATTAATCGTCCGTTGTCCCCTCCAGGTATCCTTACCGTCCTTTAGCTCGATTTTATAGTTTTTCTGGGCTCCTTTGCTGGAAGACTGCCCCCTGATTTTTATGATTGCATTGGGAGCGTTTTCGCCGTAGCCCGCTTCCCCTTCCAGAGGGCCGTTCTCATCCCCTACCTGCAGGATTCCTTCCACGGCGTACTGTTCGATATTATTATCCTCATACCAGTATTTGGAGTAGGAATTGATTTCCGTCCATGTATGGTTGGTATGTTCGGCTTCATTCCCTTCTCTTACGGTCAGGTACATGGTAACCACACTTGTTTCATCATCCTGCTCATATATGGTTTTATTTTCCCTCAGATGGTAATCCTCAAGCGAGGATTCCGCTTTTTCCACTGTTTCCGTCCGGACAACCGCCGAAGCCTCTGTTTCCACCGGCTGTTGTTCTGTCAGTCTGCAGCCTGACAGACATATGCACAGTGCGGACGCAAACAGCAGAACTGCCTTTTTCCTTTTTTTCATTCCAAAGTTCCTTCCTTTCTCTCCAGCCAGTTGCAGAGCCTGGAAAAAATGCCCTCTTTATTATTTTGTACAAGCGCCTGTCTGCTCAAGAGAAAATACGGAAGCCTCTTTGTATACCATTCCAGACGCAGCCAGCTCACCAGATAAAACGACAGGCCCCCCAGCAGGAAACCGAAGCCATAATAGTTTACTTCCCCGAACAGGATCTGCCATACGGTAGCCAGGATGCTCACCGCCGCAAAAGCCGTTGTCCCCATCAGCGCCCCGGCATAGTCTTCAAAGTACAGGAGAATCAGCATGATAGTGTTGCTGATCGCATAAAGTCCGTATCCGGCGCACAGCAGGCGGTAAATTCCCATGGAAGTATCATTCATGCCCAGGGGCAGAATCTCCAGCACCAGGGAACCGATTACAATGAACAGAAGCGTTGAAATCAGCTGTTTATGTGCATTGAAGGTCAATTCCTGCTTCAGCACCGCAAGCATTTCCATTTCCGCCTGTTCAATATCCCGTATGGAACCGTTGTCGTTAAACAGGCTGTAATAGTTCTTATATTTCGGATAAAAACGTACCTCCACCGAGGTCACAAAGTTAATTGTAGTAATCAGGATGGAAAAGAATGCGCACAGCGCAGGCACATCATGCATTGGCGCCCCATAGAACAGGCCTTCCACCTGAACCTGCAAAGGACCGAAGTACATGATTACAAGATGGGCGAACAGGCCGAGGTTGACAAAAATTCCGGTAAATGTCAGTGAACGGTATTTATCAAACCACCGCAGGAAGGAGAAACAGCTTCCGCTGCTTTTGGGGAAATATTTGAGCAGCTGCCTGTAATAAAGTGTCATCAGCAGGCCATAGGCGAGTATCACGCATAAAAACAGCGTCGTTATCGTAACCATTCGCAGCAGAACCAGAATAAGGGCCAGAAGCAGGCCGATTCCCAGCGAGGCCGCAAAATCCATCACAAGCACCTTATAATCCTTTAAGGCGGTCAGATAGTTCATTTCCATCCATACAACGATAAGAATTACATAGAACCACAGACAAAGCAGCTTATATACCGGCGACACTCCTGAAAAATGGAGGAAAACACACCAGACAAAAGCTCCGCCCACAAGCAGGATGGCACAGCTGCCATAGAGGCTGGGCATAATTTTTGAGGCTTTTTCTTCGTACAGCATATCCGAAACAAAACGGGTCACTCCCATGTTGAAAATACTGGTAGTGGTAAGGGACGCCAGCAGACAGTAAGTGAGCATACAGTTAAGCAGCTCTCTGTGATGCTGATCCATGCCTGCCAGCTGTGACAGAAAGGCAACTCCCGTCAAAAGAATGACACCCAGGATCATCGGTCCTGCACAGATAAGCCCTGCATATCCATATGCGCGGCACAGATTGAATACCCCTTTTTTATTGAACAGCTTTTTTAGACTGAATCCGATCCCTGCCATTTTTCCATTACCTCTGCATAAACCTGTTTGTAATTTTGAATCATATCCTCATGGCGGTAAAATTGTTCCACCCTTTTCTTCCCGATCTGTCCCATCCGGTAACGTTCCTCCACACGCAGACACATCCGTTCCATAGCGCTGCAGAGGGCTTCCCTGTCCATGGGAGGCACACAGAAGCCCGCGCTGCCAAGCTCATCGCCCTCCATTCCGTTAAGCAGTTCCCGGCAGCAGCCTACATCCGTTGTGACACAGGGCCTGCCTGCGGCAAAGGATTCCAGAACGGAAAGCGGCTGCCCCTCCGAAATGCTGGTCAGAACGGTAAAATCCAGCTTTTTCATATATTCCAGCACATTCACCATACCGGGAAAAAGCACATCCTTTACTCCCAGCTGCCTGACAAGCTCATAGCATTCCTGCGCATACTGCTTATCATCTTCCGGTCCGATAATGTGCAGCCGTACCTTTTCCAGCCGGAATTTCAGCTCATAAAATGAATAGATAAGCGTTTTTATATCCTTGATCGGCGCCAGGCGAACCACCGCTCCGATATCCGTCCAGCCATCCTCTTCCTTAAGAGGAATGTCACAAAAGCGTTTATAATGGATTCCGTTGGGAATCACCCTGCAGCGCTCCGGTGCGCAGCCAATATCGATCTGGATCTTCCTGGCATTGCCGAATAGGCTGGTAATCATATCCGCCCTGTCATAAACAGCGGCTGAGAGCATATAAAAAAAACGTACCCAGAACCGTTTAAATGCCGCAGGCACCCATTGCGCCCTGATGATCTCCTCTTCTCTTTCCCTTGTATAAATGCCATGCTCCGTCAGCATGAAAGGGACATGATATTTATAGCTGCCAAGACGGGCCAGTATCCCGCTGTAGCCGGTGGCAATTGCGTGATACAGATCCGCCCTGGGCACCTCCTGACAGATGGTGTACAAAACAGGCAGGAACATGGAACGCAATGTATGAAACATATCTGAAAAGGCCGTATAGGGATAATCATCTTCGCAGATATCCGTAAGGATATCCAGAAATTCCTTACTCATCAGGAAAGACATCGGGGACATCCCTTTATCATTGTACATATGGAACAATACTTCCCAGTCAGGCCTGCTGCAGTGTACGAAATCCCTCAGCGCCTGCAGTTCCTCCTGCTTCAGCCTGTATTTTTTCTTCCCGGGCGGAAGATTCAGCGCATCCTGAAGGAATATTTCGTGAACTTCCGTCACGTTATCAGGCAGCTCATATTTGAATTTTCCCCTGTCCCGGGAGGAGGCGCCTATTGTCCAGAGCACAAATTCATGCTCCGGCATCGCTTTGATATACTGATGCATCCAGGTGGATACCCCGCCTGTCACATAAGGATAGCAGCCCTCCAGTATCACACAGATACGCATCTACTCGCCTCCCCTTGTGATTACAATATTGCTGTCATTGGCTTTGATTAAAAACAGCCCTCCGCCCATATCCGTCAGTTCCCCGCCGCTGATGCAAGACGCGGTATCCACCGGAATTCTGCCGTTGATGCGGATAAGAAGATATCCATCCCCTTTGAAATTCGTCAGGCTCAGCCTGATTTCATCCTCCGTAACCTCCTGCACGGCATCCAGATAAAAATACCGCTGTACTGCACCGGCCATTTCACTGGCGGTCAGGTTCCGTATATCCGGCGCCGCTCCATATAACCAGGCGAGATATTCCTCCAGCCTGCTTCTCATCGTTTCCCATCCCGCTTCAGCACCACGGTCGGGATCGAGGACATCATCGGGATGCTGGAAATGGGAATTAACATAATGCAGATTCAGCTCGGAAAGGGCCGCCATTTCCATATAAGGATCGATGATATAACCGGATATGATACGCGGCGTTTCCACGAGTCCATCGGCAGCCACCTCAAAATCCTGGGTATATTCCACATCGCCTTTAAAATAAATGCTGGCAATGGCCTTAATATCCGGAAATTCTTCAGCCAGTATGCTTCTGGCTTCTTCGGACAGAATATTGGAAGGAGGGACATAGACACTGGCCGAAGCCTGTGGAAACAGTTTCTTTGTAAAACGGACCAGTTCATGCATGGCGGCTTCCATATCTTCTTTTGAATTCCAATAACCATAATCGAACAGCCGATCGTAGGTTCCCTGTACATAGCCGTCCCCGAAGCTTTTATCAAAGCCCTTCAGACAAAGAGGAATGTGATTGTATCCATGCAGACCGATTTCCCCGCCGTTTTTCAAAAGAGAGGAACCGAAATACTGAAAGCGCTGAATATTCTGGTTCGGCTTGAAAGGGGCTTCCACCTGATCGTTATAATCCTCAATGACCATGCCGTTGTACCGACAGCCATATTTTTCCGAAAGCTTCAGCAAATCTGGCCACCAGACATTGGTATAGAAATCTTTAACACTGATCCCGTAATCCCGCTGTATATACTCACTGGCGCCGGAAGGGACCGGAGAGGGAAAGTCATCCAGATAAAAAGAACTGCCATTGATTACCGGCCAGGCAAAAGCCTCCCCCAGCAGGCTGTAACCCGCCGCATGGATTCCCCGATAAGCCTTTTCCATAATGCCGAAGTTGTCAAAGACAATCGTTCCATCCTTGTATTTCCTTTCCCACAGAACCGGAAGCTCCCTGTCATCAGCGCTGACAATATGCACGGTACAGTCTTCATTCAAAGACAGGGACAAAGAGGATTCGTATGGCTCTTCCACCATGAAATCCTTTCCTTTGCCTCCCAGCAGAAAATCAGTTTTCATGCGGATTCCGGGAAGCTCATACATCTCCCGTCCCACCTCCCGGATGCCCAGGCCGGCGCTGATTGACTGAAAAACGGAGCCTGCCTGTGGCGGGAAAAAAATCATCAGGTTTCCGCCGTTCCCGACCCAGTCCATCAAATCTGATGCACGCGCTCCCAGCTGGTCATAATCCTCAGCCGCCAGAACCACCTTTTCATAAGCATCATAGGCAGGAAGCTCCTCCCGGGAAAGATCCACATAGTCAGCCCGGACCTTCAGCTGTGAAAATATTCCCTGTATTTCATTGTATGCATGCGCTGAATTTGCTTCTTCGCTGTTGGTCACGACCAGGCATTCCGTTTTTTTCTGCGGCGGCTCCAAATCAAAGCTTTCCTGCTCCAGTATTGCCACCTGTATTTCACGGGGCTGGTAATTTCCATAAAAACGCTGTCCCAACAGGGCCGCTGTGAGGATGACAAACAGGACACAGATAAAAATGACTGATAAAAAACGAAAGAGCTTTTTGGTATCCATTTAATCCCCTCCTGTCTGTTCCGTAAGCTTCAGTACCAGTTCACTGCTTTCGGCCTTCAGAAGATAGAGTCCGTCCGCAGTCTCCACGGCTGTACCGCCCTCCACACTTTCCAGCAGGCCTTCATTGATTCTGGTAAACAGCCATGCCTCATCACTGAAGTTGGAAAGGCTGATGTGAATTTCGTTTTCCTGCCTGGTAATCCGGGGCTCCAGATAATAATAGCGCTGTACGGCTCCTGCCATTTCGCTGCCCGTCAGGTTCCGGATATCCGGCGCCGACTCATACAGCCAATCCGTATATTCCGTCAGCCTGTTTTTCAGCTTTTCCCAGCCCTCCTGTGCTCCCCTGTCCGTATCCAGGACATCATCCGGGTGCTGGAAATGAGAATTGACATAATGAAAGTTAAGCTCTGAAATCGCACCTGTTTCCATGTAGGATCCGATGATATAGCCGGAAATGATTCTGGGCGTTTCGATCATGCCGTCTTCAGACACCATAAAATCCTGGGAGTATTCAAATTCCCCTGGGAAATAAATGCTGGCGATCGCCCGTATCTGGGGAAAATCCTCCACAAGAATCTGCCGGCCCTCCTCCGAAAGAATATTGGAGGGAGGTACATACACCTGGAATTTTTCCTTCGGGAACAGCCAGGTACAGAAGCGGTTCAGCTCCTCAATGGACAGGCGCATGTCTTCCCGGCTTTTCCATTGCCGGTAAGTATCAAACTGGTTTTTATAATCAAAATCTTCAGGGACAAGAGGCATGTGGTTGTACCCATGAAAACCGATTTCCCCGCCGTCATCCAGCAGCTTGTTGCCAAAATAGCGGAACCGCTGCAGATCGTCATTCCCTTCAAACGGCGCCTGGTTTTCATCGGAATAATCCTCAATGACCAGACCCGTATACCGGATTCCATGTTTTTTCCACAGTTCTTCTATATCCGGCCACCATACATTAGTGTAAAAGGTTTTGATGTCCATGTGATAGTCCCGTTGGATAAATTCCCCTTCTCCCGCCGGCACAGGGGAGGGAAAATCATCAATATAGAAGGCGGAACCATTGATAACAGGCCATACGCAGACATCGGACAGCAGGCTGTAGGCGGCGCAGTAAAAACCTCTGTATACCTTTTCAAAAAAGTTGAGATTGTAAAAGACTACCTTGCCGTCGCCGTATGCATATTCCCATAGCAGAGGCATTTCCTTATCATCCGCGCTGACAATATGTACGGCAGCGCCCTCTTCCAGCGTAACGGACAGCGCGGAATCAAAGGGATCACTCACCTCGATATCCCTGTCCTTTCCGCCAATCATAAACCCGCTTTTAAAACGCAGCCCTTCCACACGGTACCGGGTCGCACCCACATCACGGATGCCCATTTTATCGCTGACAAGCTTAAGATAAGTGTCAGGTTCGGGCGGACAGAGCACCAGCATATTACCGCCGGCCTTAATGTGATCAAACAGTTCAAGCAGGGAAGTTCCCAGTTTTTCATATTGATTGACCGCAAGAATAATATTTTCATAACCGAAACTGGCGGTTCCTTTATTCTGTTCCCAGTCCTGCTCTTCAAATGGGATTTTCATTTGGGAAAGGACGGCAGACATTTCCGTTTTGGCATTTACGGAATCCTCCTGTGTGCTGTCCCACAGCAGCAGACATTCCGGATCCTGCTGTACAGATGGTCCGGAAAAGCTTTCACTGTTGAGTATGGGCAGGCTGCTTTCGGATTGTTCATATTTCACATTGCGCCTTTCAAACAGCAGGACCACAATCATCAGTCCGAATAAAATCATCGCCCACTGCATTTTCCCAAACTGGAGCCTCAATATTCTGTTCTTTGGCCGGGTGCTTTCTTTTTCAGCTTTCCGTTTCATCGTTTTCCTTCCAGAAGTCCACCGTTCTTCTTGCAGCTGGAGAAAGATATACTTTATTGTTTTCCAGCAGGCCGATTACCGTCCCAATCTGTTCCGGATTCTTTGTCATTACCCCATGCCGGATTTTCATCAGATAGCCTTCCTCCTGCTGGGGCCAGAGCCTTATGGCGGCGTCAGCCATACGCAGGGCATCTTCATACTCCCCCAGGGCACAATCCTGTTCAAATTTCTTGCAGTACAGGGGCAGCTCCTCATGCCCTTCTTCTTTTCGCTGTGTGAGCTTGCGTTCCAGCAGCCCACACAGTTCCAGTCTGCGGTTTTTCAGCATATTCCCCTCCAGCAGGCCGCTTTCCACATATTTTTCGAGCGTCTGTATGTATTCATCCAGAAGTCCGGCGTCTTCTTCCAGGGCAAAGGCCTCCTTTTGTTTCTGCAGCTTTGTTTCATAGTCCTTCTGCAGTTCTACCATGGCGGTGGTGGCATAATGCACTACCTCGGTATCATCATTCATCCGGGCATTCTTCAGCACTTCTACATATTCGCCCACATCATCATATAAAATATCCATCATAAGCTCTCTTCGCGTGGAAGCATCGTTCATAAGAAGTGCTTCCTGAAGCGGCACCATCAGATCCCTTGCCGGATCTTCTTCCATCAGGATGCTTCTGTGGATATCATCATTAATTTTCAGCTTTTCAATGCCGATTTCCTTTTTGTTTTCCTGATCTCCCCTGGATTCCCATTCCAGGAAAAGAAGACAGGAAAAACCGAATACCGGAACCAGAAATACGATCGGAAGAATCATGGGGCGGCTTTTCATAAGATGCGTATACATCAGTATCGCAGCAATCAGGCACAAAACACAATGGAACAACACAAACATCCACAGGCCCATTCTGTCACCCCACTTTCTCTACCACTTGATAGGAAAGTCCGGTTCCGGCCAGCCGGGTTTCCACAAAATGAAAACTTTCCAAATTAACCTGAGTGAGAAGAACATACAGGTTTCCATCCGTTCCTTCTCCGATCACATCCGCCGCCCGGATGATTCTGGAAAGAGAATCGCTGACCTTGTGCCGTTCCTTTTCCTCCAGCTTCACCAGAACGTAGTCCGCTATCTTTTTTTCTTTCATCTCGGACTGGACGGCAAGGATTTCCATAAAACGTTCCCTGCGCACCACATTGGTCTGGGGATAATAGATTTTTTCCTCCGCAAGCTCTTCATAATCCAGTGCCCTGAGAAAAGAGGTCTGGACCAGGCCGCAGAGAATACGGAAAATATTCATATAGTTCATCCCGTACTGATCCGGATTTACTTCGTAGATTACTACGAACAGAACAAGCTTTTCTTCCCGGAAGATTCCGCTGGCGTAAACAGGCATCCCCTCCTGCATTTCCGTGTTTTTGTAAATTTTTCTTTCCCGGACCATCTCAAAAAGGCCTCCGGACTCTTCCAGTACCATGGATTTTGGCAGTTTAGTCCGAAGCTGATCGGAACAGACCACCAGACGTCCAAATCGTTCATACTGATCCACGGAATAAATCGCAATGCTGCGGTTCTCAAGAATATCCTCCATTGTCAGCAGAGCCTCCATAAATATGCTCTGCGGCAGAATATTGTCCAGCCGCTGCACTGCATCGAAAATTCTGCCGAAGCTGTCCTTGAAGCCAAGTATCTGCTTTTTATATTCTCCTTTATTTTCCACGGCGCTTCGGTATACTTCATTCAGGAAGAGGTATTTATCCCGAAGCAGTCCGTATTCTTCCCGTGAGAACTTGATTTCTTCCGTTTTTTTATTTTTTATGTAACCCGTTACGGAACCGGCCATCAGGTAAATCATGAAGGGAATCCAGTTTTCCACATTGTAAAACAGCAGCGTCCAGTCCACGCCGATCCCCAGATACTGCACAAACAGAGCGATACATTCAAGCAGTGCCGCCAGCAGCCCGGTCCGCATTCCATAAATTGTGCCCATGATAACAATAAAAAACAGGCGGATGTCAACGAAGCGGAAATACACATTTACACCCAGATAATGGTTGAGAAGCTCTGCGAACAGAAAAACAACCAACAGCTCCACATATTTGAAAATCCCTTCCTGTCGGTTCAGAAGCTTTTCAAGCCAGTCCCGAAGGGAACGCTTCCCTTTCATCACTTTTTTGCAAAAAAGTTCATAAAGCCATGCTGTCTGTTCCATGACATCTTCTTTGGGAATCCAGCCATAAATTTTCCTCAGTTCAAAGGGATAATCCTCCCTGGGGATTACATCCGCCTTATTTTCATAAAGGATACGCAGGCCAGGTGACAGGGAGGACAAAACAGCCGCCAGATCCCCGTAGGTATGACGGTAACCGCTGCTGACAAAATAACTGCCGCTCTCATCTTCATCCTCTTCAACAATACGCCTGAGAAGCTCTGCAAGATCCTCCTGACTGATAAAATCTACCCGGTCATTCTCTCTGTAAGGCAGGAGTAATTTTTTGTTTTCATAAATATTCCGGAAAAGTTTACCCAGGAAATTTCCATCATTACAGGAATTCGTCAGATACGGCAGCCTCAGTATTATGGTTTTTAATGACATGGTTTTTGAAAAAAAACGGCACATTTCTTCCAGCTGATCGGCGCGCAGGGATGCGGCCTGATAGAAATTCCTGTCCAGTTCAATACCTCCTGTCCCTATGGCAGGAACATAGTTCATGCTTTCAATGGAGGAAAGGATCACCACTTTGTCCACATGGGCATGCGCCGCTTCCAGCAGTACCTTTTCCAGGTCGTTCATTTCACCGTAAAAGCCTTCTCCGCCGTCCACATAGCCGGATATAAAAAAGATTGCGGAAAAAGAGTATACATCAAAAAGCTGGCGGAAAGCTTCTTCTTCCGGAGAAATGCTATAGAAGCGGACGTTGCCGTCATTTCGGCGCGGCAGTTCCCTGTCCGCAGCAATAACCCGGAAATCTTTTGCCAGGTCACTCCAGAGAATTTCTTTTATTATTCTGTTGCATCCAGTTACAAGAATATCCTTCATAGTTTATTTTGCCTTCTGAGTATGCTCTTGATCAAAAATAAGTAATTACTTATTTATAATATAATTATATTTCGCCCTCGTCAACAAAATCTGAAAATTTGTTCATTAAATGTATGGTATGCTGTATTCCGCAAAAAGCTAAAAAAATAGAAAATATATTAAAATCCATAAAAAAAAACAGCAGAACTTGCCAGCCAGTTTAATATCTGATCCGGGAGTTTTGCTGTTATTCTGTCAGGTTTTTGTCTTTCTTTATTCCGTATCCACAACATATTCCTGAAAATTGTTTTCAGGGAATTCAAGTATAAACACAGTGGATTCATCGGGAGTGCTCTTTACCGTAATATTTCCTCCATGCTTTTCCAGGATGTCCTTTACAAGCGGCAGTCCCAATCCCGATCCGCCCATGGCGCGGGAACGGGACTTGTCCACCCTGTAAAACGGTTCAAATATGCGGGAAATTTCCTCTTTCGGGATTCCGATTCCCGTATCTGCCATCCTCATAATTATTTTTCCTGCTTCTTTTCTGGCTGAAATGGAAATTGTACCGTAATCTTTATTGTATTTTACCGCATTTTCGAACAGATTGCCCACCGCACGGGAAAGCATCACGCGGCTGCCTGTCAGCTTTAAGCCAGGCATGCTTCCGATGGAAACTGTCAGATGCTTTTCCTGGATCGGCCTGGAAAGCTCCTCTGCTGACTCTGCAAGGAGTTCTTCCAGGCTGACCTCCTCGTTCACGATGCTGCCATTTTCAGAGGTCAGCCTGAATAAATCATCCACAAGCCGTATCATGCGTTCATTATTTGTCCGGATGACCTTCAGAACCTTTTCCAGGCGGGCTGCCGGCGGGGCTTCCTCCAGTGCGAGGACATCAAGATTCACAGCGATGGTGGCAAGGGGGGTTTTAAGTTCATGCGCCGCGCTGGCTGAAAAACGTTTCTGCCGTTCAAAGGATGCGCTTACTTTATCCATCATCAGATTGAAGGAACGTGCCAGGCGGCCGATTTCATCCTGCCTGTCCCTGATTTCCACCCGATGGGATAAATCATTTCCGCTGATTTCTTCTATCGTGTCTGACAGCTCCTCCAGCGGCTGCAATGCACGGCCGGCTACCAGCCAGGCCGCTGCGGTACCCAGAATGAGAACAAGTATCAGCCCTGCGGTTCCCCAAAGGTTAAAGCGGTTTCCGGCTTCCTTTATTGTAAAAGTGACAGAAGCCAGCTCCATATCCTCTACCGCCGCACCGGACAGCGTGATTTCGCTGCTGCCGATGAATTCCTGCGGCAGATTGCGGACAAAAATGCGGTCCGCCCCAAACAGGAAAACACATGTAAGAATGACGGCGGCGCCGGCCATGACCATGGCTGATAAGAGGGTAAGCCTCATGCGCAGAGATATTTTTTTCAGCATATATCCTCCTTTTTGTCAATCAGATAGCCTGCCCCGCGGATATTCCGTATAATTTCCTCATCTGTGACGGCAAGCAGCTTGCGTCGTATTACGCTGATATAGACCTTGACCTGATTGGAGAAGGGATCTGCCTGGCTGTCCCAGATATGCTCCATGAGCTCTTCTGCACTGACGGCCCTTCCGCTGTTTCTCATCAGGTACTCCAGAATGGCAAATTCACGCATGGAAAAATCCAGTGGGTGTTCGTTAAAACTAACAGTTTTCAGATTGGTTTCCAGGCAGAGGCCCCCTCTTTTCAGGGAAGCCTCCTCCTGGATGAAGGAACGCCGGAGAAGCATACGGATACGGGCCTCCAGTTCTTCGAAATGAAAGGGCTTGGTAAGGTAATCGCTGGCTCCGCCGTCCAGCCCGGCAACCTTGTCTTCCAGCTCTGAGCGCGCGGACAGAATCAGCACTTTTGCCGGCTTTCCAAGGGACTGTATCTGCTGCAGGACTTCCATGCCGTCCAGTCCCGGAAGGTTCAGATCCAGAACCACAAGGTCATATTCATTAATCTGGCACAGCTGCACTGCATCGGTTCCGTTCCCTGCGGCATCCACCGCATATCCCCGCTTGCGGAGCCCATAGCATAAGGCTTCCTGCATATCCTCTTCATCTTCAACGATCAAAAGTCTCATTTACCGTCATTCCTTCCTCGTCTGTCCATTTTACTCCGTTCCGGCGTCCTTATTTTCCCGCCTTAATCCACGGAAGCGCTTCTGGCGCTGCTTACATAAACCCTGCTTCCGTCCTCCAGCTCACTATACTGCATTCCGTTTCCGTCTGTTTTCAGGGAAGACTTATCCTGTTTTCCATTGCCGTCCGGCGTACAGATGGAAATCCGGACACCCTCGTCTGTGTCATAGTAACGAACCCCGTTTTCATCCGTCTTCATTTCTGTCAATGTCTTCTGGCTTCCTTTTTCACAGACTGTCAGGATGAAATCAGACTGTGTATCCGTTCCCGCGGCAAATGCGGAAATGGAAAGGGTTGCAGCGGCAATGGCCGCGATGGTAAGGCCAGTTGTGATTTTGTGTTTCAGCATAATTTTTTACCTCCTGTTTTTGGTGTCGCGACATGGTTTATTATGTGATCACAGGCACATTATACAGAAAGCAAGGTTAAAGTACGGTTAGAAAAAAATTTACAAAAAATCCGGGTAACAAAATAAGGCATTAGGAGCCGCTGCCGGCTTATAATGCCTTATTTTTTCCATTGTCAGCCTGGCTGAAGCTTATGCATATGCATATTTTACACAAGCTGGCCCCATTCGTAGGGAGTTGCCTGGTATACATAGTAATTCAGCCAATTGGTATACAGGTTATTGCAGTGGGATCTCCACAGCAGGTTAGGCCGTCTGGTACAGTCGTCATCCGGATAATAATTCTTTGGCACCTGGATGGGCAGTCCCTTTTCCTTGTCCCGCATATACTCATTATGCAGCGTATACCGGTCATATTCCGGATGCCCCATAACAAAAATCTGCCGGCCGTCTCCCGCCATGGCGAGAAGGACGCCTGCCTCTTCAGACTCCGCCATGACCATCAGTTCTTTGCATGCATGGATTTCTTCCGCGGAAACCGCCGTATGGCGGCTGTGGGGAATATAAAAATAGTCGTCAAAGCCTCTCACCAGCGGCACCCTGCGGTTGGATACCTTATGTGAAAACACGCCGAACAGCTTCTGGGGAAGCAGCACCTTGTTCAACCCGAAGTGGTAATACAGGCCGGCCTGGGCGCCCCAGCAGATGTGAAAGGTGCTTGTCACATGGGTTTTGGACCATTCCATGATTTCGCACAGCTCCGGCCAGTAATCCACTTCCTCAAAGGGAATCTGTTCCACGGGAGCGCCTGTGATGATCAGGCCGTCATATTGTTTTCCCCTAAGCTCATCGAAGGTATTGTAAAATTTATTCAGATGCGTCATGGAAGTATTCAGCGATACATGACTGTTCATTTTCATAAATGTCACATCCACCTGCAGGGGGGTGTTGGAAAGAGAGCGAAGCAGCTGCAGCTCCGTATCCTGCTTCACTGGCATCAGGTTGAGAATGCAAATCGCAAGGGGACGCATATCCTGATGCTGCGCCCTGTATTCGTCCATGACAAATATATTTTCATTTTCCAGTATTGTCCTTGCGGGCAGATCGCTTTGTACTTTAATCGGCATTGCTTCTTATACCTCCATATCCAGATATTGCTTCATAAATTCTTCTTCTGTAACGATGGGAACCTCAAGCTCCTTGGCCTTTTTGTTCTTGGAAGAGCCTGAGGCGGAATCGTTGTTAATCAGGCAGGTGGTCTTTCCGGTAACGCTTCCGGTCACCTTGCCGCCTTTGCTTTCGATCAGTTCCTTCAGCGCGCTTCTGCTGTCAAAATGCATAAGGCTTCCGGTAACGACAAAAACCATCCCCTTCAGGGTGAGTGCGGATTCGTCCACCTCTATCTGCTCGATTTCCAGCTCCTCAAGCAGCTTCTTCATATTCTCACGGTTCTTTTCGGACTGCCAGTAATCATGGAAGGTTCCTGCGATGACTTCCCCTATGCCGTCTATCAGGCTTAATTCCTCTACGTCCGCCTGCATCATGCGTTCCAGATCATCATGATACTCACGGCAGATCATTTTTGCATTGGCAAGGCCGATATTCGCGATCCCCAGCCCGTAGATCACTCTGGGCAGCGTGGTTTTCCTGGATTTTTCAATGCTGTCCGCCAGATTCTGATAGGACTTTTCGCCAAAGCCCTCCATTTCCACGATTTCCTCCCGGTACTGCTCCAGATGGAACAGGTCGGCAAAGGTATGCAGATAGCCCCTTCCCAGGAATTTTTCCAGTGTGGCCTCCGACAGTCCATCGATGTTCAGGGCGTCCCTGCTTACAAAAAGAGTGAAGGACTTCACCTTTTTGGCATCGCAGTCAGGATTCGTGCAGTAGAGAGACTGTACATCATTCACCTGCTCGATCCTGGTTTCTCCGCCGCAGACCGGACAGGTATGGGGGATTTCCAGCGTATCGCTTCCGGTGAGGTTTTCCGCGATCTGGGGGATAATCATGTTGGCTTTATAAACGGTAATCCGATCGCCGATTCCCAGCTTCAGCGCTTTTACGATGCTCACATTGTGCACGCTGGCCCTGCTCACCGTAGTGCCCTCCAGCTCTACCGGATCGAATATGGCAACCGGGTTAATCAGCCCCGTACGGCTTGCGCTCCATTCGATTTCCTGAAGCGTTGTTTCCGCGGTTTCATCCGCCCATTTAAAGGCGATGGAATCCCTGGGGAACTTCGCTGTCCGGCCCAGTGACTGGCCGTAGGCAATATCATCATAAATCAGCACCAGTCCGTCCGAGGGAACGTCATATTCCGCCACACGGCTTTCATAATCCTCCACGGCGGACAGGATGGACTGTGCAACCACCTCCTGATATTCCACCACCTCAAAGCCCTGCTTTTTTAAAAATATGAACTGTTCTTTTCTCGAATTTTGAAAGTCCACTCCGTCCGCGCGTACAAGGGCAAAGGCAAAAAAACGGACGTTTCTCTGTGCGGTGATTTCATTATTCAGCTGGCGGACGGAACCGGAACAGAGATTCCTCGGATTTTTGTATCTGGCGTCGGCGTCCTCGATCTGTTCATTGATTTTGCGGAAATCCTCATAAGTGATGACCGCCTCTCCCCGGAGAACCAGTTCTCCCTGGTAAGGAATTGCCAGCGGGACATTCACAAATACCCTGGCATTGCCGGTGATCACTTCCCCGATCTCTCCGTTTCCTCTTGTGACGGCCTTGAACAGCCGGCCATCGCGGTAGGTCAGGACGATGGTCAGGCCGTCCAGCTTCCAGGACAGCAGCCCCTTCTGCGCGCCCAGCCAGTCCCTCAGCTCTTCCCTGCTCTTTGTTTTTCCCAGCGAAAGCATGGGGCTTTCATGCCGCTCCTTGGGCAGCTCGTCAACAGCCTCATACCCTACGCTGATGGTAGGGCTTCCCGCCATAACGGTGCCCGTTTCCTCTTCCAGTGCTGTCAGCTCATCATAAAGTTTATCATATTCGTAGTTGCTCATGATTTCGCGATCTTCGGCATAATATGCCTTCGCGGCCTCTCCAAGCTTTGCGATCAGTTCCTTCATTCTTGCAGTCTTGTCCATCTGCACTTAACGCTCCTTTTCTCAGGAATGCAGCATTCCATATAGTTCTTCCAATTCTTCTTCCGTCACCAGACGGTAATTGCCGGGCTTCAGCTTCCCGATGGTAATATTCGCCACGCGGACACGCTTGATTCCCTGGGCGTCGTAGCCCAGCGCACGGCACATGCGGCGGATCTGCCGGTTCAGCCCCTGGGTGAGGACGATACGGAATACAAATTTTCCTTCCTGCTCAATTGTGCAGGGACGGGTGGTGACATTGAGCTCCTTGAGAAAAACGCCCGCCGCCATCTTTTCCAGGAAGGTATCATTAATCGGCTTATTCACACGGACCAGGTATTCCTTCTCGTGGTAATTGGCCGCCCGCATCAGTCCGTTGATCAGATCCCCGTCGTTTGTCAAAAGAAGCAGCCCCTCCGAATCCTTGTCCAGCCGTCCGGCATAAGTCACCCGGATAGGGTAATCGATGGCGTCACGGATGGTTTTCTCCGCATATTTATCCTTTTCCGTACAGGTAACTCCCACGGGCTTATAATAGGCAAGCACTACCTTACGGTCCTTCTTTTCCAGTATGCGGCCGTCCACCGCAACATCATCCGCCGGAGTGATCCGCATGCCCGTTTCAGCAGGGATACCGTTTACCATGACCCTGCCTGCTTCTATCATGCGGTCGGCTTCCCTGCGGGAGCAGATCCCGCAGTCAGCCAGATATTTGTTTAACCGTTCCTGTTTTGTATTATCGTCCATATTATCCTCATTTTAACTGTTCAGTGCCCTCACAGTTACTCCTCATTCCGTATTCTTTCCCAAAGCGCATATTGTTTATTATACACTAGGTATTTTTTCCATGCAAACAGAAAAATGTTCTGTTTCCTATTGAATTACGCCGCACGCCATCTTCTCTCTCGAATCTCCGGAAGGCTGGGTATGGTAGTCATCAGGCATGGAATGGATAACTACCGTTCTTCCCAACACATCTCTGGGTGTAAATCGTTCCGTATAAAATGCGAGCCATGATCTTCCCCGGTTTTCTTCAAGCACCGGCATATCCCCGGCATGGGCCGGATGAGGGCAGCCGTCGGGATTAAAGTGGGAGCCGGCATCGGCAAAGGGATCCTCTTCATTTCCCGTGCAGGCGGCCCCTTCATGGATGTGGAAGCCGAAGAATCCCCTTTCACAGGTTTCTTCCTCATGAGGCAGACCGGAAATATCGGCCATCACGATGGTGCCGTCCAGAAAGTCATAGAAGGTGACAAGCCCTTCCACCTGCGGGTATTTTTCGGAGCCCTGCACATGGGCAAAGGCTCTTGGCTGATTTGCAAGGAACTGCAGAATTGAATCCGTCATTAATCTTAACACAGTTTTTCCTCCATAAAAAAGCTTCATAACTTTTTTTCCCATAAAGTTACGACAAAGTTTCTTTATATATATATTCCTGTGTCCTGTCCATATAACCTACCGGCTGCGGTTCGGGCATAAATATAGCCGCCGCTGTAGGTTCAGCGGCGGCCGGTTGCCGGTGTTTATGGCTGATTAGCCGATGCGTCTGTCTTTTTCACGGCGCGTAGTTTCCCCACTGTTACGACGGGAGGAACTGCCTGTACGGCCGGCTCCTGCGGGTCTGCCGGATGCCGAATCGCGGTATTTGCGGCGTTCTCCCCCTTTGTCTTCGGGGAAGCTCCTGCGCTTGCCATCATTCCTGCCGTAACGGGGATTATTTCCACGTCCGTCTTTTCCGGAACGATTGTCTCTGTCCTGACGGCCGCTGCCAAAATCACGGCTGCCGCGGTAATTCCTGCGTCTTTCGGGGATCACCTCCTGGATTTCCTGGGGTTCCTCTCCCATCTGCATTTTCAGGAAGGCGGCAGCAAGCTCGACAGCGCTGTAATCGCTGTCTTCCAGCTTCCTTTCTATCATATCCGTCAGTTTATCCAGCTGTGCGCCTTCCAGTGTCTCAAATGCGGCACGCAGCGCCTTTTCAGCCTTGATGGATACGATATCCGCAGCGGACGGCACCTTTCTTTCCTGAATGGTTGTCTTGCAGCTTCTTTCAATGTCTCTTAAACGGTACATTTCCCGGTTGGAAACAAAGGTAAAGGAACGGCCTTCTCTTCCTGCGCGTCCGGTACGTCCGATTCTGTGCACATAATATTCGATATCCTGGGGAAGGTCGTAATTAAATACGGCTTCCACATCATCCACATCAATTCCCCTGGCCGCCACATCCGTTGCGATCAGAATCTGAAGGCTGCCGTTACGGAAACGGTGCATTACGGTATCTCTCTGGTTCTGGGAAAGATCACCATGAAGGCCTTCGGCCGTATAGCCTTTATTTTTCAGGGTTTCAGAAAGCTCATCCACCATTCTCTTGGTATTGCAGAAAATCAGGGATCTCTGAATCCCGTAATAATCCAGAAGGCGGCTTGCAACCTCCACCTTAATCTGGCTGTTCACACGGTAATAATACTGCTTTACAAGCGGAATGGTCAGCTCCTGCTTGGTCATCTTCAGATAGACCGCATCCTTCTGGTAGGTATCGGTAATCTCCAGGATGGGCTTGGGCATTGTGGCTGAGAAGAGCGCTGTCTGGTGCTCGGAAGGGATTCCCTGGAGGATAGTTTCGATGTCCTCCCGAAAGCCCATGTTGAGCATTTCATCCGCTTCATCCAAAACCACCATATTCACATGCTCCATCTTCAGCGTATGGCGGCGCATATGGTCCATTACACGGCCGGGGGTGCCTACAATAATCTGTACGCCGCTTCTTAAGGCCTTAATCTGTCTGCTGATATCCTGGCCGCCGTAAATGGGCAGGATCTTTATACCATGCATATATTTGGCAAAACGATGCATTTCATCTGCCGCCTGGATGGCAAGCTCCCTTGTGGGGCAGAGGATGACTGCCTGCAGGCTTCTGTTGTCAGGGTCGATATTCTGTATGACGGGGATTCCGAAAGCCGCCGTCTTGCCGGTTCCTGTCTGTGCCTGGCCTATCACGTCTTTTCTTTCCAGCAATACGGGAATCGCCTGCTCCTGTATAGGTGTCATCTGGTCAAAACCCATTTCCTCCACAGCACGGAGGATCCGGGAATCAATGTCTGCATCCTGGTATCTCGTTATTTCCATTCAAAAGTCCTTTCTTATTTCCACTCTTTTTTCACGCAAAAAGACAACACCCGTGATATCAGGGTGCTGTCCTTCTTTCTACGAATCTTTTCTATTATACTGTGCCGCTTCGGCAGCTGTCAAGCTTTTTGCAAAAAGCTTTTTCACATCAATTATGGGTATGCAGCAGCTGATGGGCTTTTTCCCCAAGGGGCGCGCCCATATATTCCGCATAAAGTTTTTTGATTCCCGGATTGTCATGGGAAAAACGCAGCGGCCGCTGCTCGTCCAGCTTGTAAAGCCTGGGGCCTCTTACGTCCGCCATCTCCACGCCGTCCAGTATGGGCTGTCCCCCGCCGCCCACACAGCCGCCGGGGCAGGCCATTACCTCCACAAAGTCATAATGGACGGTTCCCGCGCGGAGATCCTCTATCAGATCCCTTGCATTTTTCAGTCCGCTTACCGTACATGTGCGCAGCGTCCTTCCTCCCAGAGAAAACTCCGCCTCCCTGCGGCCTTCAAAGCCTCTGACATCGGAAAATGTATCCGCCGGAGGATTGACGCCCTCCACACAGTAGTAGGCCGTTCTTAAGGCCGCTTCCATAACACCGCCGGTTACGCCGAAAATAACGCCCGCTCCTGTGCTCTCCCCCAGCGGGGAATCAAAGGCCTCCTCGGTAAGCAGCGCCGGCGCAATATGCTCCGCCCGCACCAGTCTGGCGAATTCTCTTGTAGTAAGAACAATGTCCACATCTGCGCCGCCTCCGGCGCTGTACATATCAGGAAGCGTTGCCTCCATTTTTTTGGAGACACAGGGCATAATGGAAATACTGCATATTTTCCCGGGATCCGCACCGATTTTTTCTGCAAAATAGCTTTTGGCCACGGCGCCGAACATCTGCTGCGGCGATTTTGCCGTGGAAAGGTGATCTGCCATGTCGGGATACTGGGATTTGAGGAAACGTACCCAGGCCGGGCAGCAGGAGGTGAACATGGGCCATCTCTTCTCTTCCGGATCGGCAAGCCTTGCAAGCAGCTCGTTCCCTTCTTCCATAATGGTCAGATCTGCGGAAAAATTGGTGTCAAACACATAATCAAAACCGATTTTCTTAAGGGCCGCCGCCATGCGCCCTTCCGTGGCCATATAAGCAGGCAGATCCAGCGCTTCTCCCCAGGCCGCTCTGACGGCGGGGGCCACCTGCACCACGGTAATGGTTTCCGGATCGGCCAGAGCGCGGAAAACCTTTGCGGTATCATCCCGTTCCCGCAGCGCGCCCGTTGGACAATGGGTAATACATTGTCCGCAGATGCTGCAGTCAGATTCTTCTATCCTACGGTTCCGGGAAACATCCACTGTAGTTCTGGAACCGGTGTTCTGTACGTCCCAGATGTGCAGGTCCTGTACCTTATCGCAGAACTGTACGCAACGCATGCATTTGATACATTTGCCGAAATCCCTGATCAGCGGGAAACTGTTATTCCACGGCATTTCCGTAATTTCTTTTTCATAAGGAATGTCAATGATGCCCAGATCGTTGGACAGCTTCTGGAGGTTACAGTTTCCGCTCCGGACGCAGGTGGCGCAGTTGCTGTTGTGCTGGGATAAAATCAGTTCCACATTTGTCCGCCTGACGGAACGCACCTTGGGGGAATTGGTAAAAAGCACCATGCCCTCCTCCACCGGGTTATTGCAGGCGGTGATCAGTTTGGTTTTTCCCTGCATTTCCACCACGCATACCTTGCAGGCGCTGATTTCGTTGATGCCCTCCAGATAGCAGAGATGGGGAATCATAATCCCCACGGACGCCGCTGCCTTCATGATTGTCGTACCTTCCGGCACGCTGATTTTCCTGTTGTCTATTGTCAGTGTTACCATATTGCCGCGCGGCCTCCTTTCAGGTTCCCATATCCGTAATGATCACAGCGCAGACAGCGTCCGGCTTCCTGCGCCGCCTCTTCTCTGGTCATGCAGCGTTCTATTTCACAGAAATCCTGCTTCCGCTCGTCAGCTTCCCGCTCTTCCATATTGACGCGTCCGCAGGCCTTCTTGTCCCCGTAATTTACCTGGGGGATATCCACATCGCAGGCTATGACATGATGATAGCCCAGGTATTCATCAATATTTGCGGCCGCCACCTTTCCTGCCGCGATGGCACGGATAACCGTGGCGGGACCTGTTACACAGTCGCCGCCTGCGAAGATGCCGGGGATATCCTTTACCGTGGATTCCTCCAGCGCTTCAATGGTCCCTCTTTTCACAGGGACGCCAGAATCTTCAAAATGGCGGGATTCAATACCCTGGCCGACAGCAACGATGACTATATCACAGGGGATTCTTTTGGGTTCCACGTTAGCCTTTACCGGACGGGCGCGGCCCCAGGCGTCAATGGGGCCGATAATCTGCGGTTCTACCCAAAGTGCGGCCACATTTCCCTTTTCATCAGCTTCCACCCTTACCGGGGCTTTCAGGCTATAAAGCTCGGCGCCTTCCGCAATCGCGCCCTCCACCTCCTCCGGCAGGGCGGTCATGTCATTCTGGCGTCTGCGGTAAGCGATGCCAACCTTGGAAGCGCCAAGGCGCAGCGCGGAACGGGTACAGTCCATGGCTACGTTTCCGCCGCCTACTACAACCACACGTTTTCCTGTAAAATCAGGGGGATTGCCGTCCCCGATGCTGCGGAGCATTTCCACCGCGGATATTACGCCGTGGGCATCCTCTCCCTCCATCCCCACCTTCTTATCGGTATGTGCGCCTATGGCAATATAAACCGCGTCAAATTCCTCACGGAGGCGGCTTAAGGGAATGTCGTTTTCCCCATTCCCGATATTCACATTGGTATGTACTTCCACGCCGGTGGACAGAATCGCTTCAATATCCTCGTCCAGCCGTTCCCTCGGGAAACGGTAGTTGGGAATTCCGTAGCGCAGCATTCCGCCCAGCTTGCTTTTCTGCTCAAAAACAACAGCATGATGCCCCATCAGCTCCAGATAATAAGCGGCGGAAAGGCCGCCGGGGCCGCCTCCGGCAATGGCGATCCGTTTTCCTGTGGACGGCGCTTTGGGAGGCACCGGGACTGTATTGGCCCGTGCATTGTCCACGGCCATTCTCTTCAGGCCGCGGATGTTGACGGAGCTGTCAATCATATTCCGGCGGCAGCGGGCTTCGCAGGGATGTTCGCAGATGAGGGCGCATGCGGTGGGGAAGGGATTGTCCTTACGGATAAGAGATACGGCATCCGCGTACCGTTCCTCTCCCACCAGCGCAATATAACCTGGAATATCCACCCCCGCAGGACAGAGTGCCACGCAGGGCACCGGCTGGGTGATGGAATAAGAGCATTTTCCGTGCTCAATATGATAGATAAAGTCATCTCTGCAGCCCTGGAGTCCTGCCAGCACCATATGGGCGGCTTCAAAGCCGATGGCGCAGTCTGCGGAATCTGTAATGTTGTTGGCGGTTTCTTCGATAAGCGCCAGGGTGTCCATGGTTGCGGTGCCGTCCAGAACCTGTTCCAGCAGATTCTGAAGCTGTCCCAGGCCTATACGGCAGGGTACACACTTACCGCAGGTCTGCGCATGGCACAGCTTGAGAAATGACAGCTGCAAATCCACCGGGCACAGACCCGGCGGGCTGGCAACGATATGACGCTCCAAATCCTTGTACAACCGTTCCACAGTCAGCTGGGCCCGGTCTGGTGTGCTGATTTTCAGTCGGCTCATTGATATGTAACTTCCCCTTTCCTTCTGCTTTTGCATATTTTATGTATTTTCTGATTCTGAGGATTTTAAGACTGTTAAAATTATAACATATATTTATCCTGTATACTAGCATAATTGAATAATTTTACCTTTTATATTTAAAAAATATTAATATATTTTTACAAGAAGCAAATCAATTGTGTACACTTTAATATTCAATTGTGCCTTGCGTTTTACATAAATTCATGTATTTCACAGTCATTTTGACTGTAAAAAAGAATAATCAGGATAAGAAAATACAGGGAAGCTTTTCAGGAAACGAATCCGCAGGCTTTATGATTAAATAAAAAAAGCGCAGCGGCATCAGATGTTAAAAATCCGATGCGCTGCGTTTAAAAAATATTATGAGGAAGCACTTTCCAGAATAACCTCCACCGCCTTTTCAATCAGTTCATCACGGCCTTCCCGGATTCCCTGGATGGTGGGTTCCACATAAATATCCGGAGTCAGCCCCACCCTCTGTGTCTGCGACATATCCGTATCATAGACGCCCAGGCTTGTCATGGAGGTATGCACAGCTCCCGGAAATACCATGTTGGCCACATTGCCGTCGGCTCCGATGGAAGGGGAACCGATGACAACCGCGTTGGGCGCCTGCCTGAGCGCCATGATAGTAAATTCCGCCTGGCTCTGGGTACATTCATTCATCAAAAGAACCACTTTCCCTTTATAGTAATCCGGATTATCAACACCAACATACATGGGTTTATCTAAAATAAACCGGCCGGGGACCGTCAGGGACGGCCGGGACATGATAACATAGTTCTTCTGTTCCGGCATAATAAGGCAGCCCAGGGAATAAACGATGAAATCGCTGGGATAATGGCGCAGATCCACAATGATACCCAATGTATCCTTAAATTCTTCCATGATGGTAAAGATTTCTTTTGCCTTCAATGCACCCGGATCGATATAGCCGATGGAATTCTCAAGCAGCCGATGGGAAACCGGTTCAGGCTCATTGGAGGATTCACTCCTGACCCGTTCAATGCAGGGAACGGCAATATCAAAAATTTCATCGTCCCTTTTTACGGTCAGCGTGATTTCATCCGCATATCCCCGGAAAATATCTTCAGGCAGGTCATTGAGCACCACAGTGTCCCGGGAGCGGGATTTGATTTTGCTTTTCTCCGCGATATAATCCCATATCTCTATGCCGTCTGTTTTCAGGATGATGTCACCCGGCAGTACGGTTTCAATACCGGGCGGATAATCCGCGTCAATTCCGTCCACAACAATATTTTCTCCCGTATGGGTAAAAGTGAACGGTGCAATCAGCACGCCTCCCATCAGAGCTGCTGCCTCATCGAAAGCATAAGCATGGGAATCGTGTATTTTCGTTGTCAGCTCAGCACAGGCCATTTTATAAGAAAGCTCATCCGTACCCTCCATAAAACGGGGCAGGAATTCCAGGAATACACTGTCCCAGTCCTCCCCGATTATGTCCTTATAAGGATAATAATACTCTATCATATTCCAGTAACGGAAAAGGCCCAGCATACGGTAGCCCTGATCGGCATAATTCATGTCAGGGTAGCTTTCCTCACCGGTGAAATGGGGAACCATTATCTTATCAAAGGAAACATAGGAACGGTTTTTATCTATATAGCCTGATTTGGAAATATTGATAAGAAGGCTGCTCAGCTCCGGGGATAAGTAGCTGCTGTCATAAATCCAGTCCGTTCCGGCCTCCAGGGCTATCTCGCCCTTTTCCTCAGATTCATTCTCCTTAACCGTCCCCAGCTTATGAATCCAGTCATATAAAACAGCATTGACTTCCTCTTCGTCCGATGCGCCGATAACAGCCGGAAGGACGCGGAAAAGCTCGTAATCCCAGTTGACATCGCCCTTCAGGATTTTAGGATGATAATACTTTGCAAAACCCCAGACCCGGCACAGCTTATGAAGCCGCTGCGACATTTCCTGATCCGGCGAGCCGATGGAAACACGGCTTCCATCATCAAATTCATGATCAAACTGTCTGCCCCCTGCTTCTATCCTGTAGCAGAGAAAACAGATTAGAACCGTTATGCATGCAATCAGCCCCCATTTAACCCATGCACGCGGCCCCTTCTTCCATTTTGACATATACAGCCCCTCCCATGTACAAATACTTTTTATCAGTATACCATCTTTTTAATAAAAAGTCCCAGCTTTTCGGTTAATATATGGCAGTAAAAAAGGAGCCTATTCTTCCACTCTGATAGCGGTCTGCAGGATATAGTCCTCATTTTCCCCGTTTTCATGTTCTATGGTAAAGACCTTCTGTATGAGATATTCTCCCGGCGCTGTTCCTTCATACATAATGGAAAAATCGATGGTTTCTTCGGCGCTGCCTCCGGCGGGGATGACCCGCAGGACCTGAAGCCATGCCGCATTTTCCTTCATGGGCAGCTCACGGTAGCCTCCGTTTTCTTTTATCAGCATACGATATTCGTCACCGTAATAAACAGTCTGTCCGGTAAAGTTTGAAATGGTCAGGGTAAGGCTGGTATCATCTGCGGTGCAGGTATCCCTGTCGGTTTCCATGAGAATACCCTCCTCCGGCTGTGCCGGAGGAAGCAGCTCGGCTTCTTCCTTTGTCATAAAATCAATGTCAGAATTTAGGACTTGCCCGGAAACAGCGGTATATAAACCATCAGGATAATTTTCTGAAGCATAGGCTTCCAGCTTCGCCAGAAGCTGTCTTGCTTTATCCCTGTCTGAGGAATACTCATACAGAGGGCCGAAAACCTCCTCCAGGCTGCTTCGTTCATACTGATAATAATAGGTGTTATTGCCTTCCTCGATAGCATAGCTGATTTTCCCTGCGTTTTCTATTGTGGCGAAAAGCAAAACCGCATTGGAGAAGGTCCACCCGGAATCCTCCGGCCGCTGGCTGCCGTCTTTTACCCGGTAGATCATGCGCAGTTCATAAGGTTCCTCCGAGGTCTGCAATTCCATTTTCTCATAGACCAGCTCCTCCGGTACGGGGAGCCTTCCAAACAAAGCCTGATCCTGGAAGGGGCTTCCGATATAAGGAGTTCTTCCGGCGGAAAGATAAGCAGCCAGCTCGTCTGCTGACAGAGCCTCCTCATCTGCTGGAATTGTCTCTGCCACAGCTTCCGGTCCGGGCTCTTTTCTTACCGGAGAAGTCAGAAGGACAACTGCAGCTGCCGCCACCAGAAGCAGCGCCGCGGCGCATAGCCAGCCGGCAGGCTTCCTGAAGCCAAGAGCGTGCTGAATCCGTTTTTTGGTGTTGCTTTCTCCGAAGGCCATGGGCGCAAGCAGATGGATTCCGCTGCTTTTCATCCCCAGCTGCAGCAGTGTTTCCGCATAGCCGGCACGTTCCTGTGCCGTCATTTTGCGCAGCACCCTGTCGTCACAGGAGCGCTCCATGTCCTCTGTCATCAGCTTGAAATAAAGCCAGACAAGGGGATTAAACCAGTGCAGCAGGGCGGCAAGAAAACAGAATGGCTTAACAAGATAATCCCGGCGGGAAAAGTGTTCGTTTTCATGAGAAATCACATGGTGCTGCTCTTCTTGGGACATCCCGGCGGGCAGGTAGATCACAGGATGGAAAAATCCCAGCAGAAAGGGTGTTTCCAGCGCTGCCGATTCGTAAACCGGCGCCCGTCCTTTCGTTTTTCCCACAAGAATTACGGCCTGGGCCGTTCGTTTCTTCAAGCGCAGAAAAGTATACAATGCAGCCGTCAATATTATGAACACTCCCAGCAGCCACAGAGTGAAAAACATTCCCATCAGCAGTCTGTCAGGCGCGATGCCGCTTCTTCCGGCAGCAGCTGTCACCCTGCGTACGGCACTGTCCGGCGCAAGGCTGTTGACTATGGAGGTATATGCCTGAAAACCGGTGGAAACCATCCCTTTATAGGTTACTGCATCCTGCCGGACTGGAATAAGGCTGAGGGCCGATTCCAGGCTGAAGGGACACAAAAATCTTACAAACACCAGGATCCAGAGCGCATAAAAATACCCCGCAGGCACTTTTTTCAGCAAGGCTCTCAGAAGCAGGACCACAACGCCCGCACAGGAAGCGGACAGGGTCATATTCAGTATTTTCGGAAAAATATGCAGCAGGCCTTCCATATTTTTTCTCTCCCTTCTTATGAATCGTTTCGTCCATCCGACATGCTTGCGGCATCTATCAGACGCTTCAGCTCTTCCGCTTCCTGACGGGTCAGCTTCTTATCCCTGAGGAAAGCGGCGACAAAGGCAGGCAGAGAATTTCCGAAGCTCCGGTGTATCAGCTGTTCGCTTTCCTGCCTGCATACCTCGTCTTTTTTTACAATAGCGGTTACGGTAGCATTTTCATTTTTCAGGATGCCTTTTTCACACAGCTTTCTTAAAACGGTGTAGCTGGTGGCTTTCTTCCAGCCTAGGCGTTCCTGGGCTGTCTTAATTAATGCTGTGGAATTTATGGGCTCGTTCTCCCATACAAGATCTGCAAAACGGTATTCTCCATCCGGGATTTTCGGTATTTCCATGAATGTCGGGCCTCACTTTCTTCATTGGCGGTTAAACAGCTGTTTTCAGTTTATATATGCAAAAAGGTTTATTACCATAAACCTAGTTTATAACAATAAACCTTCACTGTCAATTTATTTTGCCGCAGATATTTTTTACGTTCCTCAGCTTTTTTCCGGGTTTTCCGGGCAGATGTATCGTATCAGGCCCTTACTGTGTTCTCCGTATTCAATCGCTTCCGCAGGGCAGCGGCAGATACAGGCCATGCAGTGGGTGCAGCTCTTACCCCATACAGGTTTTCCGTCTGACAGGCGGATATTGTCCAGGGGACAGACCTGAACGCATTTGCCGCAGGAAATGCAGGAATCATCAGCATAAAATTTCCGGGCATGGACGAATACCGGATAAAAAATGTCATTCACAATACCGCTGCTTATTTTATCCTTCAATGCGACGGCAGGCCGGGGAAAAGCCTTGCCGCTCTTTATCAAAAGGGCGGCCTCATCCAGCACTTTTTCCGACCGGCGGATAATTTCCAGCGCCTCGTCCTGTGCCGGCGCGGAATACATCGCAATATAGTTTTCCGGCATTACCACTTCCATGCAGCCGCAATAATCAAGCTTCTTTGCATTGCATAATTTTTCAAGATAAGCGCCTGCGTTTCCGATACTGCCGCCGCAGGTCATTACAAAATAGATGCTTCTGTTTCCCGTAAGCGCTGTGTTCTCCAGCCATTCCTGCACGATGCGCGGTATCCTCCAGGCATAGGTGGGGACAACGATAACCCAGGGCTTTTCTGAGTGCAGCTGAGAATAATCATGGCTGCGGATTTTCCCAAATAAATCCACGGCGTCGTCATTGATTGCTTTGCCGATTCTCTTAGCGGCATATTCACTGTTACCTGTCCCGGAAAAGAATAAAATCATAATCTGCTTCCTCCTGTCATGATTTGCTGATATGCCGGACGCTTGCATAAATAAGGTTGATTACATCTGAAATCTCTTTCCACTGCGTTTCATCGGCGCTCAGATAATAATAATTTTTCGTTCCCTCTCTCCGCATTGCAACGATTCCGGCTTCTTTCAGGATCTGCAGATGATGGGAAACGGAAGGCCTCGTTAAATGGGTTTTTTCCGCAATCTCCCCAACCCGGATTCCCGACAGATCACTTTCCAAAAGCACGAGAAGAATCAACTGTCTCGTTTCATCGCCAATAGCGGTGAACGCATTCCGGCAGTCCCGGAACCCGGCCACGATTTTCTGTAAATTTTCTTCACATTCTTTTGCCATATTTAGCCCTCTACATATATTTGACGATTAATTTTTCTCGTTGTACGGAACGTAAGAATTTCACATCCGGATAGCCCAGCACCAATGTCATGGCGGCACGTTTTCCCTTCGGAATGCCTATTGCCTTCCTGATTTTAGGGGAGGTATTTGCCGCCATTGTGAAAAATCCGCTGAATAACACGCCCAGGCCATTCGCCTCCGCTACAAATTCCATATTCTGTGCGGCGAGGATACCATTCGTTTTATCCCTGGCCAGAATAACAATTACTGTCGGGGCATTAAAAAAGAAGAAGTGTTCATCGATTTTATTCTTTCGTGCCATGGGGCTGAACAAATCGGCAAACGGCTTTATTTTCCGGAACAGGCTGACAGCCATTTGCTCAATGCGGCTCTTTTCCTTATTGAGTACGACAAAGGAAACGTCCTGCATGTTTTTAGCCGTATGGGTAAGTCTGCCTGCTTCCAGAATCTGGCTGATTACTTCCTTTGGGATTTCTTTTTGTTTAAACTGCCTTATGGATCTTCGGAAACGGATGACGTCCAAAACCTCCCCGGGCTTCAGGCGGAGATCTTCTTTTTTCTCAATTTGTCCGGTATCGTAGCCGCTGATTGAAACGGCCCTCATAGGGCAGACTGCGGTGCATTGCCCGCACATCAGGCAATCGTCCAACAGGGTTACTGCTTTTTTGTCCTTTATCTCTATGCTGTGCGCGGGGCATACCCTGGTGCACATACCGCAGCCAATGCATTTTGACGTATCAATTTCCACTTGATGCTGTTTCATTATCCGGGCTCCTTTCGTTTAAGTTCATTAACCATTATACTATAACGAATCGGTCGGATTATTCAACATCGGTAAAGAAAATCGTTACCAAGCTTTTTATTCGCTCTGGGCTTCCCATGCTCTTTTCAGAAGGAAGGATACGCCACGAAAAAAGGATTCCGGCCGCTGTGCGGCTGACGAAATCCTTTTTTTCGGAAATTAATCCAGTATTGTTTTGAATATATAATTATGCTGCAAAAAATATCATGCTATAGCAAACTGATCATTTGAAAACTTTTCAAAATTATTTGTTACAAAAACCGGTTCCTGTAAGCGGAAGGCGACTCTCCCTCCATGCTCTTAAACACCTTGGTAAATACTCTGTAATCATGGAACCCGGCTTCACCGGAAATTTCGCATATACTCTTTCCGGTTGCAGCAAGCAGTGTTTTCGCTTTATCTATGCGGAGCCTTGTCAGATAATCATGGTATTTCATGCCCAGCTCATTTTTGAACAGCTGGCTGATATAGGATGGATTCATGTGAAACTCATCCGCCAAGCTCTGAAGTGTGATATCCTCTGACAAATGCTGCTGCAGATAGGCTGCCAGCTGGAATACCGGCTTATTGTCTTTTTCTTCCGCCGCCGGCTGCTTTTCCCGGATAAGCTTAAGTTTTACGGCGTCGATTACCTTGCCGAATTCCCTGAAATCAACCGGCTTTAAGATATAATCCGTTATTTGCAGGCGGAGGGCTTCCCGACAGTATTCAAATTCATCATAGCCGCTTACAATAATGCAGGCACAGTTCTCATTATGGCTCCGAATCATGCGCAGGGCATCCAGGCCGGACATTACCGGGATATTGATATCCATTATGATAATATCCGGCTTATATGTTTTTGCCAGATTGACAGCCATTACCCCGTCGTATGCTTCACAGACGATTTCACAGCCATAGGCCTTCCAGTCAAACAGCCTTTTAAACCCTTCCAATATTGTCACTTCATCATCAACCAGCATCACCTTCAGAGAATTTCCCATGCCTGCCTCCAGTTTAAAAATTATGCCTCTCTCATCAGTGTAACCTTAACCGCGCCGGAAGAATGTCTGCCTTCCAGAGATACTTCAATTATAAATTCCAGCCTGCCGCCGTCAAACATATCCGCATTAAAAACGATTTCAGCTTCAGCCTTTGAGCCGTACAGATTATTCAGGGGGAGCGTAAAGGCCCTTCCGTTTTTCAGTTCCACGCCGGACGGCATATAAACCGTAATCCTGGCCCACTGCTGCTGCCTCATCGTATGAGAATTGGTCACAGTTACTTTTACCTTACGCTCTTCTCCTGCTTTGAAGAAAACGGAATTTTCATAATCAACCATAAGATTAAATGCAGGGAAGGAATATCTTACCACATAGGGAGACAGGCTGCAAAGCTCTCTGATGGGAAGCGCCTCATCCTTTCCGTTGCCGTTTATTTTAGGCAGATAATCCGTCGTCCTGCTGCAATACAGTGCTTTGCCCTCTTTGCATTCGATTGTCATTCCGTCCTCGGCAAAAATATCGCAGATATCCTGTCCCAGGAACCCGGGGGCTGCCTTCATTACCCGTTCTGTCAGTTCGCTTACCGTGGAGGGCACCCAGATTCCCCCGCTTGTTTTGTCAATACAGAGCGTTGCAATTTTGTCGTCAAGGGGAGCTGTCCATTCCTCCGGAAGGCCTGATGCGCCGGCTATGATTCCCAGTACTGCGCCTAATGTGGCGCATGTGCAGTCCGTATCTTCGCCGCAGGCCACCGCCATGCAGAGGCTTCTGCCGAAATCCTCTTCGCCGTATAACCAGCCGGCAATAGTGAATGCCACATTTTCAGGAGCGTCAAAGCCCGGTGCTCCTGTCTCCATCCCTTCATTTCCTTCCACAGGGATTTCACTGAGGGTGCCGCTTTGAATGCCAAAGGTACCGGGAGCCGTGTTATGGATCTGGATGCGGGCTTCCCTGAAATCCGTATGCTTGTCGTAGCATTCCAGAGCCTTCAGGATCGCTTTTGCTGTTGCGCTTTCCTCAGGTATATAGGACAGGGCGATATCTATCAGGGTCCGTTTGTCGCTTTCCACAAAGGCGGCGCTCTGCAGAGCCGCGAAGAAAATTTCACCATACATACCTTCGCCTTCATGATCGACAATGGCATCCTCGTAGGCATAGCGTGCCGCCAGATCCGGATGGCCAGGAGCCAGGCAGGCCCAGATTTCGGAGCGGATATAGCAGCCGCAGCTGTCCTTATAAGTATTATCGATCAGGCCTGAAAGGGGAGGCTGCAGGCCCGCACGCAGGTTAGCCTTTCCTGTCCCGTATTCCACCCAGTTGGGAATACAATAGGAAAGCCAGTATTCTCCCAAAATAGATGCATTTACATTTCTTCCGTAACGCTCCACCGCGGCCAGCCAGATAATCTGCAGATCCAGATCATCGTTGGGCGGAGGCCCCATGGACAGATCCTGCGTGTAGAAGGAAATATCGTTTACCTGTCGCTTTCCTTCGAAGGGCGCCCCCAGCACGCCTCCGATGTTTTTTCCTGCCCAGCAGCCCATCACCTTGTCTTTGTAGGTTGCAAAATCCAGTTTCATTTTTTCATACCCTCTCTTTCTAAATTGTTGTTTATTATTAATGTCACCGTTACGCCGCCTTCCGGATTATCCTGGTACGACAGGCCCGCCGTATCAGGGTAAAACATTTTCAGCCGCCTTTGTACATTAACAATCCCTATGTGCATTTCTTCCGATCCTGTTTCACAGGATTCATCCCCTGCATTCTTGAGCACATTCTCCAGAAGACTTTTCGTTCCCCGGGACATGCCTGCCCCGTTATCATAAATTTTTATTATAATTTTCTCTTCATTTTTTTCATCGCGGCATACGGAAAGCTTTACTTTCCCGCGGTATCCCACCGCACGAAGGCCGTGCATGACGCTGTTCTCTATCAAAGGCTGGAGGATAAAATTAGGCATTTCCACCTGCAGCAGGGTTTCGTCTATTTCGTACTCACAGATAAGCTGCGGATATCTGCAGCACATCAGCTTCAGATATGCCTGTATCAGCCGGATTTCATGGCTTACCGTAACCATCTGGCTGTCCGCCTTTACGCTGAGCCTGAAAAAATCCACCATCTGCATAATCATTGCCGCCACGTCCCGGTCTCCATTCAGCTCCGCCTTTATCCGTATGGTATCCAGCGTATTGTAAAGAAAATGGGGATTGATCTGATTTTTTAAATAAAGCAGTGACATTCTCTGCTGTTTCAGCTCCGCTTCTTTCAGCCGGACCTTTCCCTCATATTCAGATTCAATCAGCTGGTTGATGATATCCATCATATTATTGAAGGAGGCAACCAGTTGGCCTGTTTCATCCTGTGTGGTGACCACAAAACGCATCCCCATATCGTCCTGGTCAAAATGAGCCATTGAATCTGACAGGAATTTCAACGGCCGCAACATCCTTTTTGTCCCGTGAAAGGTCAGCCATACGGTAATCCCCAGCAAAATAACAAATATGATTACGGTTATACCGATAAAACGCATGGCATCCTTCCATATCAGCCCGACAGCCCTCCTGGTAACGAGGATCATACCGCTGTAATCCGATTTCTGGTAGGTGATAAGCCAGGGCACACCATTGATATTTTCCTGGAAAACACCGCTGCTGCCGTTCATTTTATAATATATTTCAGGTGCTGCATTTTTCATGTTTTTTCCAAGATATTCGGAGGCCTCGTCGCAGACAATGTCTCCCTCCTCCGTGAGCAGCGTATATTCCACCTCATCATCCAGATACTCATTCAGCACATCCCGGATATCCTCCATATTGGTAATGAGTACGATATGCCCTATCTGCTCATTGGGAGAAAAACTTTTAATCCCCCTGACCAGATAAATGCAGTGATTGGTGTATTCATTTTCAAGCCGTCTTAAGCTGTAGCGCATAAAGTCCGGCTGGGTACCCACAACAAGCCGGCATCCGGACACACTTTTTTCCCTTCGTTCCCACTCCTCCATTTTTTTGACAAAGCTACTCATGTCATAATTCCTTCTCTGGGAAGGATCCATGTTGTCCTGCCAGAAAATCAGGGAATCCAGGTCAAACAGGTAAACGGAATTGATATCTTCCCTTATGGTAATCAGTGAGGTGTATAATTTTCTCAGATATTCCACACTTTCAAGCTGTTTGGCATACTCGTAGGAATTATAGGACTTTAATATTTCCTGGGTCCTTTCATCGGAATAGGTCATGAGGGAAACACGTCCCATATCCTTCAGCTTGTTATCTATGGAACTCAGCGTATTGGAAATATAAACATTCATTTTCTGCTTTTCATTCCCCAGCGTCAGTTGATAATTGATGGATACGGTTGCAATTATCAGGGTGATGAAAATCAGTAGAATAATGCTCACATTCATCCAAGTAATCTTGGCGCTGAGGCTCTTTTGGATCCGAAGTTTGTAAAGAATGCCTTTCATGCTTCCTCTTTTCGGGACTGCTTATCCTTTGATGGCTCCCTGTGTCAGTCCGGCGATTAAAAATCTGGAACCAAAGATGTAAAAAACTGCAATCGGACTCAGACAGATGACCAACGCCGCATACATAACCTCCAGAGGGAAGCCCTGTACTCCTGCCGTCTGTGTAAAACGCAGCGGGACTACCGAAATCGGCTGCAACGATGTGTCATTTATAAAAATCATTGCCATCTGCAGCTCGTTCCAGGCGGAAAGGAATGTCTGAATCAGCACAAAAGCCAGTCCCGGCACGGCGATAGGCATCATGATGCTTGTAAAAATCCGTCCCTTTCCCGCGCCGTCAATCCGGGCGGATTCCATTAATTCATTGGGCAGCGCATCAAAATAATTTTTCAGTACCATTAAATTAAAGCAGCAGTTCAGGGTTGCGTACGGAAAAATCAGGGAAAAAGGGGTATTATTTATTTTAAGCCCTTTTACGATTTGAAACAATGGGAAAATCAATGCAGAGGTCGGTATCATCATTCCCGTTAAAAGCATATAGTAAATCGCCTTTTTGAAAGGAAAATCCAGCTTGGAAAAGGCAAAAGCCGCCATTGCCGCCGCAGCAGATACAATGACAAGGGTGCCGAAAACAACCGCGATGCTGGTAAGGAAATTGGGCGCCAAATTTACCGTTTTAAAAACCTGCACATAATTATTGATGCCACTTCCCTGAAAGGAGCGGATTACCATGAGCACCAGCGGAAACAGGAATACCGCGGTAGCCGCCAGACAGATCAGCTGTCCGGTTATTTTAAAAAGTAATGATTTTCTCATCAGCCTGCCAACTCCTTATCCTTATCATTCCGATAATAAAATTTCAGCTGTATCAGCGTTATTATCATTGCAATCAGAAACATCACAACTACAATTGCGGAGGCGGGACCCTGCTTAAACAGATTAAAGGACTGTTTATAAATATAGGTGGAAAAGAATTCCGTCGCATAATTGGGGCCTCCCTTCGTCAGCACATAGGGAAGATCAAAGCATTTCAGCGATCCCAGCATTCCCATAATGAAAAGCGTATAATGGGTGCCGCGCAGCAGCGGAAAAGTAATTTTTACAAACTGCTGTATCTGCCCTGCGCCGTCAATGGTTGCCGCTTCATAAAGATCCTGCGGGATATTCAGCATGTTTGCGTAGTACATCAGCATACTGTAGCCGGTCCACTGCCAGATATTCACGAAAATAATACATATCAGCGCCCATTTGGGATCAGCCAGCCACTGCTGGCAGAAGCCGTCCAAATGAAGGAACCGTAGGAATACATTCAGATATCCCCTGTTCGTTTCAAATATTTTGGAAAATATATTCCCTACAATTGCAGGGGTTGCAATTACCGGGATATAAAAGATAATCCGGTAAAATTGCGAAAACTTAAGACGCCTGATAAAAAAATTGGCAAATACCAATCCGAAAAACGCCTGGATAATTATGGTGAACAGCGCAAATACAACGAAGTTTTTAATAATCTTGCGCATAATCGGATCATGAAGAACCGTTTTATAGTTATCGAAACCCACAAATATTTTTTCGATATTAATTCCGTTCCATTCAAAAAAGCTGATAACAAAATTATAACATATGGGATAGACAATAAATATCAGGAACAATATTATAATGGGCAGGATAAACAGGTAGCCTGAATAATCTTTCTTTTTCACGGTTGCCCTTCCTTTCAATACAGCGGCGCCCCTGTCCGGGCACCGCTGCGGGTATTATGGTTATCGGGACTGTGTCTGCGAAGCGGCTTCAATTGTGGCTGCCGCTTCCTCCGGTGTGGCTTCCCCTAAGGCAAGGACCGTCAGCTGGTCACTGATTACCTGTTTCAGATCCGCATAAGCCATTTCACGATAGCCGCCCAGATTATTTTCAGCCTGTTCCAATATGTAAGCCAGGTTGTCAAGCCCATCCTGGTTCATTCCCTGTACCTTCAGATCCAGATCTTTTCTGGAAGGACAATAGGAAAAATAATGGTTTATCAGTATATCCTGTCCCTCATGCAGCATGAAATCGATAAAGGTCCAGGCCGCATCCGCATTCTTAGTGTTTTTATTCATGCACAGACATACGTCAACAGAAGCCGTAACCGGACAGACCTTGCCGTCGTTATTCCAGTCAATCAGAAAAATATCATGGTCCGCGCCTTCCGAATTGAATACCTTATCCTGGTCCGGATCACCGCTTACATAAAAGCCAGCAGCCCAGGAACCATTCTGTATCATGGGAATGCTTCCTTCTTTTTCAAAAAGGTCTGAGGTATCATTATAAACACCCACGCCTAACGCTCCGTCCTGAAAAATCCCTTCCGTAAAGCAGGACTGCCAGATTCTGAAGGATTCCACCAAATCAGGATCGGTAAAAGGTGTTTTTCCCTCAATTGCTGAGTACAGCTTTTCTGAATTGATATCATTTGCCATGCTCATCCATGTATCGATGTTAATCCAGGCATCTTTAGCTCCAATGGTAAGCGGATATTGTCCATTCTCCCTGAGAACCCGGGCGCATTCTTTTAGAGCGTCATAGGAGCCGGGGACTTCCAGACCATATTCCTTAAGCATATTTACATCCGCCCAGGTAAAGCCGGCGTAGGTAAGTCCTAAAGGAAGGCCGTAATAGTGCCCGTCCTCGTTCAGGAGATCCATGCAGAAGTCCATGTATTGTGACTGCCAGTCGGAGCCCCAGGAGTTTTCCGCATATGGAGTCAAATCCATCTCAAAGTCTCTGAATTCCTTGATTGTTGCACCTGTCTGCATTCCGAAAACATCGGCTCCCTCGCCGCTTGCCAGATCAATTTTCAGCTTTTCCACATGATCAGTATAGGGCATATAAACATGATTTACTTTGATGTTGGAATACTTTTCCTCAAAAGCAGCAATGACCTCATCAATAGCTGCCCCTTCACCCGGATTCCATGTCTGGAAATTGATTGTCACCTGCTCCTGCGTTCCTTCGGACTGAGCAGTATCTTTACCAGTGCCCTGCTCAGGCGCTTCGCTTCCCGCGCTCCCTCCTGTCTGGGCAGGGCTGCTTCCGCAACCTGCCGTCAGTGAAGCCGCCATAAGAATTGCTAACACCATACATCCTAACCTTCTCTTCATAACGAATTCCTCCACAATTCAATACATTTGTTTTTTGTTGACAAAATTATTATATAAATTTATTTTGTGCACTTATACCCATTATTTATTGAAATATGTGTTATTTTTTTAGGATTTTATAAGCTGGTGATTATGAATAATTGGTCGCATTGTAAAATTGCTTATAATACAGCCTTTTTACATATTGTAAGCAAACATTTTTATGAGGCGGAAGTTAGTATTTTATAGAGATATAATACAGGCGGATATGTGATATTCTGATGGCGGTATAATCCAGACGGACAAATGATTTTCAGCAGATGAATATATAATGCAAAAAATACCGGTTCCATTGTCAGGGAACCGGCATTTTTTAAATAAGTCTGTTCTATCATTGATTGTCAACTTGTTATTGTTAGCGGGTTAGTGGGTCACCGCATTCGCTGTACTGGCCAGCATAAAGTGCTGAACATGTGATAATTAAAGTCTGTTTTACGATTCATATATCTCTATTTCCATAAATTTCGGTATTTTGGCTTTGCAACCTTTTCCCCCGGACAATATACGAAGAAACCCTTCTTCCTCCATTTTTACAGCTTCTTTTCTGGACCAGCCGAAATGGCTGCATAACAGCTTATCCAGTCTCAGCGGTAAGGCATATTGATTGTAAATAGCTACCAGGACTTTTTCCTTGATAAATTCCTGTTCACATTCAGTCGGGGATATTTGTGTCTTTTTATACTGTTTCTGAGACAATTGCGTCTGAAGCAAAGGTAATTTCGTAATCTCTACATCATACTCCACCTGCTCCCACAGCGCTTCCGCCTTGTTCCGGCTTAAAATCTCCTTACAGCAGCCATACTCTAATGCTGTTGTCCTGTCATTTCGCTGGAAACGTTCGTACAGCCTTCTGTCCAGGAAACCGGGAGAGATCCTTGTATAAATATCCAGATTCCAGCTAAAATTACATTTTTCACACCGGTAGATAAGCCACACATCTATTTTATTACCATTGGCATTTATCCGGAAGCTTTCACTGCTGTGAAATGCCGTTTTCCGACGGCATCCCGGACAGTTTCTGATGATTGCAGGTGCGGTTTTAGGCACTATGGCCCATTTTTCTATTTTCATAAGCTTGTCTGCATCTCCTTATTGTGTCTGATTGACATATACGGAAGCAGAAGCTATTTTATATTTTTAAGTCGATAAACTGTTCAATATCTTCACAGTTATTATATTTCATACAATAGCTTCTGCTATGCATGAAAAATATCTTCTGTCATAAATCGATCCTCCCTCTTGGGAAAAGAACAGTCCTTACCGGCAACAATTCAGATAACCGGACTGTTGCTCTAACTATTCTTTTTTCCCTGTATTTGCCGGCTTTTGTATTGTAACATTTCAAACCGGCTGCGGCGCTCCCAAATTCTTTTCTTAAAAAATGATGCGCCAAGCTGACAGTTCAAGGAACTGAACAGTCATGGCTGAACAAAAAAAAGGATCCCGTCCCGCCCTGCGGTTTACGAAATCCTTTCCCCTCCGGCTGCTCATGCCGGTCTCTTTTTCTCTTTTGCAATAATTCTCTGGATACTTTTTTCAGAAAGAAAATACTTCATGGATAATGTATCCGTTTTCATGCCTGACAGATAGTCCTCATAAATCCGGCGGTTCCTCTCATCCATTTCCCGGCGGTAATCCGTGGATTCTCCCCAGCATTTCCTGTTTTCTTCTTTCCTTGGTATATAAATATATTCTCCGTCCACATATTGCTGTATCAGTGCCACCACCTCCGGCGGCAATATTTTTTCTGCCTTTCTGTAGCCCATTCTGCCCTCCTGAAAAGTCAAATCCCCCGCAGTAAGCTGCGGACATTTGATTCCCTCGGCAGAAGCCAATTGGATATATAACCTGGCAGAGTTCACTGCATATCCGGCCGGCCTGCTGTCCGCGGGAATAGTTTCCCGGATGAGCAAAGGCTATTACAAGTCTTTCATATTATATGATTTATTGTCTGCAATAGCCTTTGCTATGCAGAATATATATCTGTAGTCATACAACAACCACCCTCCTTTTGCCTTAACCTTTCCTCATTATATACTATGGTGCTGCATCAGTCCAGCAAGAACTGCAGCTACATTCCTCTGCTCCTGTATTCCTTAGGCGTCATCCCTGCCGCGTCCCGGAAAACGCGGTTAAAGCTTCTCTGGCTTTCAAAACCTGCATCTTCCCATATTTCCGTCAGCGGCTTTCCGGTGGTGCGTATGAGCTGCATGGCATATTCCAGGCGGATACGGTTCAGGTATTCCCGGAAGCTCATCTGCAGGCGGCCGGAAAAGGTATGGGACAGGTAGTATTTATTAACATGCAGCTTCTTTGCCAGCTCTTCCAGGGTCAGAGGCTCCTGGAAATGTTCCATAATGTACTGTACCAGACGATAGGTCAGATCCATATTTTCCGGGCTTTCATCTTCGCAAAGCGTCAGGCGGGGAAACAGATACGCCAGCACCACCTGGATCCAGGCGCCGCACAGGCCCGGATCAGTGTTTATTTCTTTTTTGCACAGCCGTCTGAAAGCAAGGGCGGCATCCGCTGGGATATCCTTTTTCCCCAAAAAAGGATTGGCAGGATAATATTTCCGGATGCTTCCCGCATAAGCTCCGGCGATGGCCGAACCGAAAATCAAAAGAAGCGCTTTGCATGTATGCTCCGTCGTATAGCTGTGTACACGCTCAGGGAAAATAACCGCGCATTCGCCGCTTTGCAGCAATCTTGTTTCCCCCATAACGGAAACCCGGATTTCCCCTTCCATGCAATAAAGCATTTCCACATCATCATGCAGATGCGCCGGAAAATTCATATTGTCCGATACACCGATCTGAAGCCTGCCGCTCCGCCTTTCATAAAAAGGATTCATTCCCCTTCTCCCTCCCGGAATATTGCCTGTGGCTGGAATGACCGCAATTTATGGCCACTAATGTTTTAGTTATGGCAATCATTATACGCGCCGTCCTGCTATAATACAAGCATAATCAAGAAAAGCGGAGGATTTGCTATGACAGAGAAAAATGTTTTGATTTTCCAGGGCGGATGGGATGGCCATGAACCGGTCAAGGTCGCCGCAAGATTTGCGAAGCTGATGGAGAAAAACGGCTACACATGCAAGATTTACGACAATCAGGAGGTGCTTCTTGATCTGGATCTGCTGATGCGTCAGGATCTTATTATTCCCTGCTGGACAATGGGCAAGATCGATGCCGCAGCAAGGGCAAACATTGTGAAGGCCGTAGCGGCCGGCACCGGACTTGCCGGATGCCACGGTGGGATGTGCGATGCGTTCCGTGAGGATGTGGAATGGCAATTTATGACTGGTGGACAGTGGGTAAGCCATCCCGGCGGCGATGGCATCTCCTATCAGGTTAATATCTGCAAGGGATCCAGCCCTATTGTGGAAGGCCTGGAGGATTTCCCGGTATGCAGCGAACAATATTATCTGCATGTGGATCCGGCGGTAGAGGTGCTTGCAACCACACGTTTCCCCATTGTTCCCTACTATCATATTTCCAATAAAGAAGTGGATATGCCTGTAGCCTGGACAAAATTCTGGGGCAACGGCCGGGTGTTCTATAATTCGCTGGGACATCACGATGACGTTTTTGAAAAATCCCCTGAGGCACAGATTCTTATGGAGCGCGGTATGCTTTGGGCAGCTCAGGGTAAAGAATATGCCTCAGAACACAAGCTGACCACGGAGCGGTTTGAAAATACAGCAAAAATGTATTGATATCCGGATATTCCCAAGCAGGCCAGCGCAGTATCTGTGACGGAACTGAGCAGTTATGATACCTGTAATAATTCAACTATCTGAACCGATACATAGCATTGCCGGAAAGGAGTAATTATGGAAAAAGTAAGAATCGGCATTCTGGGACTGGGTGCCATCAGCGGAATTTATCTGAAAAATCTGACCGGGCTGTTTAAGGAAGTGGAGGTAATCGGCGTTTATGACCTTGTCCCTGAAAAAACAGCGCAGGCCCAGAAAGAATATGGAATCCCCAAAGCCTATACCTCTATGGAAGAAATGCTTCAGGATGAGGAGGTGGAAATCGTCCTTAACCTCACCCGCCCCTTTGAACATTATGCCACCACCAAAGCGGCTCTTCTGGCGGGAAAGCACGTATACAGCGAAAAGCCGCTGGCGGCCACTCTGGAAGAAGGCAAGGAGCTGGTTGCCCTGGCCCGGGAAAAAGGACTGCTTCTCGCAGGAGCGCCTGATACCTTCATGGGGGCGGCGATCCAGACCTGCCGTAAGCTCATTGACGATGGCTTTATCGGCCGGCCCATAGGCGCAACAGCGCAGATGATCTGCCATGGGCATGAGAGCTGGCATCCGGCGCCTGCCTTTTACTATCAGTACGGAGGCGGCCCCATGATGGATATGGGTCCCTATTATATGACTGCACTGGTCAATCTCCTGGGTGGAGTTAAAGGATTGACCGGATTGACTGCAAAATCCTTTGAAACGCGCACCATTACCAGCGAACCCCAGTGCGGTACTGTAATTCCGGTGGAGGTTCCAACCCATGTTAATGGTATCCTTCAGTTCGTAAACGGTGCGGTAGCTACTGTTACCACCACCTTTGACGTGTATTATGACAGACAGGATAAACTTGAAATCTATGGGACACAAGGTACCCTGCGCGTTCCTGATCCCAACTGCTTCGGCGGGAGCATCACTCTCCTGCGCCCTGAAGACGGCAGCTTCAAGGAAATCCCTTTGGCCTTCGATTATCAGGAAAACAGCCGCGGCCTGGGTGTCGCCGATATGGCAAAAGCACTTCGCACCGGAAGGGCCTGCAGGGCAGACTGCAGCCAGACTCTGCATGTACTGGAAATCATGACCGCTTTTGAAAAAAGCAGCCTTGAGGGCCGCTATCTGGAACTGGAAACCTCTTATGAAAGAGGCCCTGCCATGGCTCATAACCCTGTCCGCGGCATCCTCGATTAGTGTTTTTCATTGACCGGTTTGGTAAATCATAAAGTGCCTGCTCTCCTGGTTTTCCGGGAAGGCAGGCACTTATCTTTCAGCAGATTTTCAGGTATGCTGGTAATAATCCCGAAATTATTCAAACTTTTTTCTTACCATTATCCTAATATAGATCCAGGTCTCCAGCACTGTGTAAGCTGCCATCCAGAAGAAATAAATCCACAGCCTGGAAAAATGAAAGTATTCCTCAGCACAATAATTAACACTTAAATCATATACCGGCGGCAGAATCCAGGTCACCAGACGTACGGCAGCGAACTTTTCACCCACTGCCCCTTTAAGGACTATAATCAGTCCCATTAACACACTGAGAATCAAGGCTGTTTCTCTCTTATGGAAAATCCTCCTGTTGGCAAAAAGTCCCGTAATGCCTCCACTGATCCCTATAATCCAGAAAAGGAAAAAAGCGCTGATGATATCTGCAGCGGTCAGAGGTCTCATAAACAACCCTTTTTTATTCACCAGATCGCATAAAAAAGGATACACCGCGCTGACAGCGGCGGTCTCCAGACTGATATAAGCCACCAGAAGGCACCGGCCGCCAAACAGCAGCCCTTTTTCCTCCGTTTTGATAAATACGGTCTGATCAATCATGGGAAAAATAATATCCTCATACATAACCCCCATGGCAAGCATCAGGAGAAATACCACAAGGGAACAGATGCTGAAGCTGTCAAGTACATACTGGGGCGCCATGGAATAGGCAAAACCCAGATAAAAAAACAGAAGGATGGCTGGAAGGATCATCCGGCTGCTGTGCTTATATTTTTCCCTTTCATAACGGAAGATTTCCAGAAGATGTGCCGCCCGGGCAAAACGCTTTGAACCTGGAGCATTCGTTTCAGCTGTCATGTCTCATCCGCCTCCTCATATCTGACAATATGCCACTGCTTTTCCAGGCAGATTCCGAACAGCTTATCCGCCAGAGCGGTATCGGCCTCTATTCTGCAGATTGTCCCAAAATCCGTAATATTCCAGCCTTCTTCAGGAAGACATTGCTTCAGGATTTCCATTACACCCTGCCTGCTGCAGGGCTTAAAGAGAAGGCTGCATTGTTTTCTGTGTGTTCCATACACATAGGGAATGCCGTCAGCCAGCTCTCCTTCTTTGATCTCATAAATCCGGTCAGCCAGCTCTTCAATGAGATAGGTTTCATGGCAGGCCATAATCAGCGCCATTCCCTCTTCTTTTCTCTCTCGCAGCTCCTGTATCAGGGTCATCTGGGACAGCGTATCCTGTCCGGAAAGGGGTTCATCCAGAAACATCAGATCTCTTTTCCCAAGCAGAGCCTGAATCACCGCTGCCTTCTGCAGCGTTCCTTTGGAAAGATATTTCATGGGAGTTTTCAGCATGGTCTCCAGATGAAACTGATGCAGATAATGCGCCATACGGTCACGACCTTCTCTTTCCGTTTCCATAAGATACATATGCTCCATGAACTTTCCAAGTGTCATGTTGATCTTCTCATAACGGTCGGGAATGAAGGCCATGCGGGTTCCTGCCTGCAGGCTCACTTCTCCTGAGGATGGATTGCTGAGGCCGGCCAGAATCCGCAGCAGCGTGCTTTTCCCGCAGCCATTTACGCCCACAAGGCCAACAGCTTCCCCTCTTTGCGCCTGCAGTGAAATATCCTTCAGTACAGTTTTGTCATCGTATTTCTTTCTGATATTACTTGCCTCAATAATAAATTGTCCCACGCTCTTTCTCCTGCCGCTTTCTGCTGGCGGTAATCAATTACCGATTATTACTTTTTCTCCCGTTTGAAAATCTTCTCTGCCAGCATAATGAATGCGGTTCCAAAGGAAAACAATACCAGAACGGCAATTGCGATGCGCAGCAAAAAAAGTCCGAATTCATGGGAGTCATTCCATTTATCATTAATGCAGTAAAAAACATCATCCATGGGAACATCATATTCATAGCAGATTCCGTCAAGGCTGCCCTTCGCCTGCATATTAAGCGGTATTTTCCGGCCGACGGGCAGGGTGATTTCTTTTCCCATTTTCAGCTTCCTTGCCTCTTCCATCGGCAGCTGGGCCAGTATGTACGATTCATCCGGCAGCTGAAGCAGATAGAATTCCCCATATTCATTGAAAACGTCCAATGCTGTATTGGTTATTACAGGCACTTTCCAGCCGCCTCTGTTTCTGCGTGTCGGGGTGGTGTATGCGTCAACCCAGGGATGAAGGGCACCTACTCCTGTGGATATAATGCCCACAGGCTGTATCGTTATATAGTCAGTTGCCCAGGCTTCCTCCCAGCTATGTCCGTCCTCAATGAGGGGGATATCCCCGCCGGCAGGCCTGCCGATGTAATCCTCAGGAAGGCCGCCCTCAGTCATGGACAGGGTAACAGGCTCCTCCTTGCCCCGCATCAGATATTCCAGCCCGATATTTTTTCCTACATATACAGCCAGTACTATGGCTGCAATCACAAGTACGAAATCCAGTATTTTTAAAAACTTATCCATAGCCTATTCTCCTGCGGTCTGCAGATCCTTTCTGATATTACCGGTGCTACCTGCCCCAGTTCATTTCCTCCCATTGTTCCGTCAGGGGACGGAATGGCTCATAAGGGAGAATATAAGTCCCTTTCAGATATTCTTCCCCCCTCACCTGAAGGAAATCCTTGATCCGCACCTGTCTTTCATCACATTTGGTACAGGTGAAAACCTCAAGCCAGCATGCGCGCCGTCCTGTGGGGATCTGCTCCTTTCCCGCAATCGACTTCATATTCCTGCTCAGATACCCCTCGGGATCCCCATACTCCTGCTCAAAAGAGGCAGGTATCAGGAACAGATAAGTACGGGTAGAAGATTTTACAGCAGGAGCCTGGCATTTCCGGCAGAGAATTTTGCCTTCCGTATCGGCGGCAAGCGCACGTATCAGGGAAATGACGCCAAAAACCGCAATTACTGCCGCTATAACGAAGAGAATCTCCGGCATATAATATATCCAGCCCATTGCTACATCCTTCCTTCCGCCCTGGCCTTTGCCGCCTTCAGTATTTCCACGAAGGCATCGGCCTTGGATACCGCCTCAGCGCCTATTCCGGATTTCGTACTCACCACCCGGTTGGTCAGAAGGGTCGGCATGGTTATTTTTTTACCATCCAGATAAAAAACAAAACGTATCCCTGTCATGGCGGAAGCGATTGTTTCAATACGGTCAATGCGGGAGGCATTGAAAATCTGGATTTTAAAAGGATTGTAGGAAGAAATAAAGCCAATCATGCCGTTTGTCATGTCGATATAGAGAATTCCGCCTCTCCCCTGAAAAGAGCTGTCAAACCGGTAAGGAAGCGAGTCAACCTCCTTCGCCGTCTTTTTTACAAACAGGCTCGAAAAATTACCCCATGCAATCATCATCAGCATGATAATCCAGATCATAATTCCGAAAATAAGCGACATAGCGAGAACCAGATCCACTCTGATCTCACCCATAACAATACACATGATTAATGATGCGACCAACGGGAGGATAATCCCTGCTGCCAGCACAAGCAGGATATAGCTCCTGCCCACTCTTTCAAATTTTTCTGTTTCCTTGTCCCTCATTGTCTTTTTTCCTTTCTTCTTTAGTAAATGCAAAGCATGCCCTGTGCCAGAGTCCTGCCCCGGCAAAAATATACCGGCATGCACTGGCAGCCGGCATATTTTTTGCTCATTGCAAGGACTATTATACCATTTTCTGAATGCATACAGCAATTACTTATTTCTTAAAGATCCTTTAAGAATATTTGCTATATCATTTGAAAGTTATAAATGTTACACATTGAAAATGTTATTTCTGCGCAATCAGGAGAAATGACAGAGGGAACCCTTTTTTATCATAAGCTTCCGTTAAACCGATATCGTAGTCATACTCATTCAGTTTGCATACATTCATTTTCGAAAAGCAGACCGCATTGATAATGTCGGACATGGTGTGTGAAAAACTGGTAAAGGTTTTGGAGGCATATTGCTCCGACATATATCCCATTCCTTCATTTTCGATCCATGGTTCCTTCCTGAAATAAGAATAGGCAATCTGATTCAGGTGCTTTTCATCAAATGCAGGCTCACCGGGCATGGCCAGCATATTCATAAGCGGATGATAATCATGGATAAGAAGAATGCCGCCCGGCCTCAGGCAGTCCGCCACTTTGGAAAATAGCTGCTTAAGATCCTCAAACCAGGTAATTGCACCGATGGTGAACATCACAAAATCAAAGCGGTTGTTGTATTCCTCCGGTATTTCCAGAATGTTGCAGGCAGTAAACCGGCAATTGTCAATTCCGGCCTTTTGAGCCGTATCGCGGGCCTGCCCGATTATGTTTTCCGCAATATCAAAGCCATAGCCCTCCTTTGCGCCAAGCTGCATCAGAGAAAGCAGTTCCCGCCCATTATTGCAGCAAAACTGCGCCGCTGTTTTCCCTTTAAAATCCAAAGCTTCCAGCTCTTTTGCCAAATCAGGGTCAAAAAAGGGAAGGTGTTCATTCATCAGCCTTTCGTAGTTTTCTTCTCCCCATCCGGGAAGTTTGTGTTCGAAGGCCTCTTCCCAGGCCTTTTTGTTTTCATTAAAATAGTTCATTTATTTTCTCCTGTTTTCTAAAATCACCAAACCTTCGGCCGGTAGCGCATATCTGTGACCGTATAAACCGTTATAAATGCCTCAGGGTCCTCATGGTTAATATAATTCATTAACTTCTGGTACTCGCTTTTATTTACAATAGTAATGATTTCGTTATGCCTTTCCAGATTGTAAGCGCCGATTGCCTCATAGACGGTAGCGCCACTGTGCAGGGTATTGATAATAAAATCTCTCAGCTGTCCTTCTTTTTTAGTGATAATGCAGACCCGCCGCTTTACATTCTGTCCGAAGATAAAATGATCCAAAATCATGCCGTTCAGGTAGGTTCCCAGGATGCTGAGGATTACCGTCTTTTTGTCATAAATCAGGGCGGAGGAAAGCGCCACGCACATTCCGGAAAGAGACATGGCCTTACCCAATTCCATATGCAGGTACTTATTCATGATTTTAGCCACAATATCCAGCCCGCCGGAAGAAGCATTTCTGTTGAATAAAATACTCAGCCCGATGCTGACTACGAAAATATAACAGACTACATCCAGCTCCGCGCTACCCGTCATTGACTGGTTATCCGGCAGTACCTGTTCAAAAATGCCTAAGAATACGGGCAGAAGAATGCTTGTGTAGACCGTCTTGACACCAAAGGTCTTTCCGCAGGTAAAGAAACCAATCACCAAAAGTATCACATTTAAAATCATTGTGATGGCTGATATGGATAAGGGAACAAAATTGGAAAGCACTATGGCCAATCCGGAAATACTGCTTACTGAAGCATGGCTGGGTATCAGGAAAAAATATACCGCCGCCGAAATAACGGCTACCGCTGCTGTCAATACCAGCATTTCCATAAACCATCCTGCCTGTTTTCCCTGCTTTTTTTGATTCTTTTCCATAGTTCCATTCTCCTTTTCCCTGCTTTTTTCAGGACGCTTCCTGAAAGGAACGATTAAAACGTTCCCTTTTATTATCATTCATTTTTACCTTTCCGTCAATTCCAGCCATTCCTCCATTTTTTCATCAATCTGGTTTTCCAGTCTTTTTTTCTCAGCTTCCAGCTCCAGCAGCCTCTCATAATCAGTTCCTGCCGCTGCCGCATCGGACTCGCAGGTGTTTTTTAATTCCTCCAGCATCCTGATTTCCTGCTCCAGCTGCTTCTGGCGGTATTGGTTCCGTCCGCTTCCTGTCGCAGCCGGTTTAGCCGGGGCAGTGTTTGTTTCCCACCTCCTTTCCGTTTGCTTTTCCGTTTCCTGAGCGGGCGCAATTGGCATAGCGGCTCTTTTTGCCTTTTCCTGCCGGTAATATTCATAATTGCCGGCATAGCTGCAGGCGCCCGTTTGCATGATTTCCACCATCCTGTCAGCCATTTTGTTCAGGAAATACCTGTCGTGGGATACAATAAGAAGCGTCCCCTTAAATTGTTCCAGCGCTGTTTCCAGATTTTCTCTGGAAAGAATGTCCAGATGGTTGGTTGGCTCATCCAGTATCAGGAAATTGATGCCCTGGCTATTTTCTCCGGGAGTATACACCCCGGTCTGCATCAGCCTGGCCAGATAAAGTCGGCTTTTCTCGCCGCCGGACAGATTTTCCACCTTTTTAAAAACACTTTCACCGGTAAAAAGATATCTGGACAGTTCTTCACGTGCCTTGCCCTCCCCGATAACCAATCCATCCCGAAAGGCCTCCAATACGGACACATCCTCCCTGGGGAAACGCACCTGCTGCGGCAGATAGCCGATTCTGGCGCTGGCGCCCACACGGATGCTCCCTGCGTCTGCCGGGAGCTCTCCCAGTATCATACGGAGCAGCGTTGTCTTTCCGCACCCGTTTCTTCCAAGCAGAGCCACATGTTCCTGATAATACACCTCCAGATTGAGATTGGAAAAAAGCTTTTTATTACCAAAGCTTTTTGCAACGCCTTCCAACAGCAGAACATCCTTTCCGGAACGCTCACCCTCCTCAAAAGTTACCCGCATTCCCGGGCCCTCGTTTTTCGGACGCTCCACTTTTTCCATCCGGTCCAGCCTCTTCTGCATGGAGGCCGCCCGCTTATACATACTCTCATTATCAGCCTGCGCCGCCCAGGAACGCATATCCTTGATTGCCTTTTCCATAGCCTTAACTTTCTTCTGCTGTTCCTTGTAAGCATCCAGCTGCCGCTGCCTGCGCCGTTCCTTTTCCTCCAGGTAATAAGAATAATTCCCCAGATATTCCACGGCCGTCCCGTCCTCTACCTCCAGGATTCTGGTAGCCGCGGCATCCAGAAAATACCTGTCGTGGGAAACCATAAGCACAGTCCCTTTATAGTTCTTCAAATATTCCTCCAGCCACTGCAGCATGGACATATCCAGATGGTTCGTAGGTTCATCAAGCACCAGGATATCCGGATTCTGCAAAAGGACCTTTGCCAGGCAGGCCAGCGTCTTTTCACCTCCGCTGAGCGTCCTGAACTCCGCCTCCAGAAATTCGCCGGACAGCTTAAGCCCCGTACAGATACGCGCAAAACGCTCCTCCATTTCATATCCGCCGCCTGTCTCATACCTTTCCTGCAAAAGAGTATATTTTTTCAAAAGAACATCAATATCCTCTTCGCCCCCGGAACCTGCAGCATTCTCCAACGCTCTTTCCAGCGCCTGCATCTGCTCCTGCAGCATTACTAACTCGCAAAAAGCCTGCTCGCACACCTGCCTTACCGTCATTTTCTCTTCATAAACAGGCATCTGCTCCAGATAACCTGTCACCGCATTTTTGCGGATGGAGACACATCCTTCATCCGGCGCCTCCACTCTGGTAATCAGCTTCAGAATGGTGGATTTCCCGCAGCCGTTTTTTCCAATTACGGCCACCCGCTCACCCTCCTGCACCTCAAAGGTAATGTTTTCAAGCACCAGCTGTGCTCCATAATACTTTTTCAATTGACTGCATGATAACTCTATCATTTTTTACTCTCCTTCTTCCCGAACCGGCCCACTCCCCTCATCCTGCCTGAGCCGGCTCCAACGCGCCTGTCACTCGTTCTGCCGCCATAAAAAAAGCACCAACAGGCTGCTATAATTTACCGCAGCCTGCCAGGGCCTCTCCTTCTGTATACGATAAACACTCCGCGGCCCCGCACAAAAAAATGCAAAGTCCTGCCGGCTGTTCACCATATCCATCCATATAATCCTCAGATATACAAAAAAAGACCCGGGGAGCAATACCGCCCGGATCCTGATATCATCCTATAACTTCTCGATCGCCGCTTCCCGCACTGAAAAAATACGGAAAAACAAGTTCAGAAATCACTTACCCTGCCGCACAAAACGCGGCTTCCGGTTTCGGTTGCTCACTTCCTGATATGCAATTTTGGGCAGACTCCACCTGTGATCCGGAATAAACATGTATAATTCCGCACATAGATATCGGCAATCTGTCTAAAATTGTATGACCAGGAACAAATCCGACCATCTTTCTTTCCTTCCTTTGCAATCTTTGTGTTTTATAATAACATGACATAACAATAAAAGCAAGCCGAAATCTCAAACTCTTCGACAAACGAAATCCAGTCCCTACAGCTTTTCAAGCCGTTCGCACACGCGGTCTATATCCTGAGTCTTCAGAAACCGTCTGTTATGGCGGAATATATCCGCCACAGCCGCAGAAAGCCCATAAACAGGCAGGGCGAAACGGTTTTCTCCCATATATCCGGCCGTAGCCAGCAAACCCGCCTTTCCGAAAACCGCGATGGAATAATAAGGAAGCCAGGGCATGTCTTTAAACTCCCACTGCATCCGGTCCAGAATCCGCTTATTTTCCAGGAAAGGATTATACAGATAATTGCGGCAGGAAAGAAACCAGCCCTCCCGGAAGGACTGTATCCAGTAACGCCCCTCCGGATTGCCGGAGATCACTCCCGGGAAATTCCCGGAATAAATTACATAAATGCCTGATTCATGGATCATCACCACATCCGCACCGCCGGTCCGGCCCAATTCATCTGTCAGACACAGATCTGTCAGAATCCTTTTATATCCGGCCACAGGCCTGAGAATATCCAGAATCTCCTCCGTACAGGTTTCCCTTTTAGTAAAGGAGCAGTCATAATAAGAGCTATGACTGTACTTTACATCGTAGGGATTATAGGAGGCTCTTTTTTTATACATATAAATAAACAACAAAATTAAAACGAGTAAGCTCAGCATAATTTCCGCCGCTTTCCTCCTGCACTAACGGTACAGGACGTAATCCTGCATTTCTCTGATAAAACCGGCGCCGGACAGCGCGCCAGACACTTCTGCGGGATAATCCTTCACAACAATCCGTTTCAATCCGGCAAAAATACGCTTCTGCCGGAAATCCTCCACAAACAGCTGCATGAGCGCAAGGCATTCCTCCGGTGGACATCCGCCGAAAAAGCGGAGTGTTTTTCCCTGCCGCTCCATGACCGCAATGGGATTTCCGCCCTTCATGGCAACCAGGGTTCCGGGAATGCAGGTAAAGCCTTTCCCCTCCTGATGCGTCAGCACCTTTCCCCAGATCTGCGCCGGATCAGACGCATTCAGCCATTTTATTTCCTGTTCCGGTTTTTCCAGGGCCAGTACCGTACTGTGAAAATCCTTTTCCCGGATAAACTGTGCCCCGGAAAGACCTTCCACAAAATACCCCCTGCGGACCTGTCCCGTATATTCCCGGATACGCAGGACGGAAAGCGCCGCCTGCCAGGACATATTCCAGGAAGCCACAGTTTCCCGGCACAAAATAATGCTGCGGTCAAAGCAGCGCTCCCATTCCTGGCCGTTTGTTTCCTTCTGAGGCCTTACCACGTCCCAGCGCCCTGCCTGCAGAGCCATTACGCGCGCGTTCACCCGCTGCCTTGCGGTTGCTTTTTTTATTTTATCCCGGTCAAGCCACTGTCTGACGGGGACAAAGCTGTCTGCATATACAAGGCCCTTTTCCAGAAGGGAGAGCAGAATCCCGTGGGGAGATTCCCCTTCCAGCAGACCCTTCAGCGCCTGCATAAAGCTGGCGCCGCGCTTTAACAGAGCCTGGTAGATGATTTGTTCCTTTTCCGATAACGTTTCCAGATTAGGGGAAAGATCTGCTTCCCAGTCAGTGTTTTCCGGATCATCAAAGCGGAGCATACCGCCTTCCTTCATATGCCAGAAAAAGGTGCCTTCAGCTAAAATGGCGTCCAGCAGGGACTCTCTGTAGCCCTTCACTCTCGCCGGCAGAATAACGCTTTCCCATAATGACGCAGGGAAAGGGTGTCCTGCAAATATGGATAAGGTCCGTTCCAGCTGTTCCCCGGAAGGCGCATGAATACTCATTCTGGAAAGGAGCAGCGCTTCATAGGAGGCGGCTGGCCGTGTCTGTATCTGGTTTCGCCTGTTTTTCAGAGTCTGCCTGCGGGCTCTGTCATACAGCTTTCCGTGATAATACACACCTTCACTTTCCACGGCCTCTTCCCGGCAGACAAGCTCGTCCAGTATTTCCAGGGCTTCTGTTTCCGTCCAGAAATAACGCTGTGCCGTCTGCCAGGCGGTCTGCCCTCCCCGGTATCTGAGCAGCCGCCTGACAATGTGAAGCCGTGCCTGGACCGTCTCTGTGTCCGTTTCCGGTTTTGCAAGCGGCAGAAGTTCCCCATCCTCTGATTCACAGACGGAAAGCGCAAGGAGATACTCCTCCCTGTGTTCCATGGCTATCCACAGTCCGGGTTCAAGATATGCCGCCCGGCCCTGGGCAGCCAGACTTTCCAGCCACTCCACAGGGACCTCCAGTTCCCCGGCGGTAAGATCTCCTTCCGTCATCAGCAGGGTATGCAGCTGCTTTTCATCCTCCGGAAGATGGCGGCGTTGCTGCACATCCGCCAGTTCCTCTTTCCCGGCGGCAATCATCTGCGCCTGCTTCAGCTCATCCTCCACCGCAGCCTGGACTCCTCTGGTGGTGGGATAATAATCATACATGACCGCGGCTTCCTGTGCCCACTGCAGGGGAAGTGACATGGGAGAAGGTGTTTCCGAATGAAATTCGCGTACGCTGATTGCGCCGGATCGGATGTCATGAAGAATCTCCTTCACTCCCTCCGGATCCCATATCTGTGTCAGGCATTCCCGCATTGTCTCCCGGATCAACGGATGAGCCTTCTCCAGGGACACTCCTCCGGAAGTATCCTTTACCAGCGTATCCAGCATTTCCGCACTGCGGAGACGTTGCATCCACAGAGGAAGCCTGCCGCTTTTTTTGACCCCCATCATCAAAGCCCTGCCGCTGTTATAACGGAAAGCAATACCAAAAATAGGCGTTGCCGGAAGAAGGGCTTCCAAAACAGGAACCACACTTTCCGGATCCACCTGATAAAGCAGGCCCTCCGGCATCCGCTCCTCTCCGTAGGAATACAGAAGGATGCCATCCTCTTCCTCCACACAGCCAACATTGATGCCGGCCCGCTGCCTGGCAGCCTGCTGCAGAAGCAGCGCAAGCGGCGCATTTACACGCTTGCCGAACAGGGAATGTATCATAATCTGCGCGTTGCCAGACTGATCCCGGAAATGCTCCACAAGAATCGTCTTATCGTCAGGCAGGCCATCCGTTGCCTGGACCTGTCTTTTAATAAAGCCAGCCGACAGATCAGCGGCCGCATCATCCAACCCAAGCCTGTTCAGCACCTGAACCAGGCTTCCTTTCTCACAGGCCTCCTGCAATTCATGGTAAATACGGCCAAAGGCCTTACTGGTACGAAGATCCCTTCCTTTTAACTCTCCTTTCCAGAACGGCACTCTGGCTCCCTCCAAAGGCGCCTGGGCAACGGTGACCGAATCCCGGCTGATATCCTGAATCTTCCATGCAAAAGCGCCCAGCAGAAAACGGTCGCCCTTCTGGGATTCGTATACGAATTCCTCGTCTACCTCCCCCACCTTGACTCCATCGCCTGTACGTACTGTATAAAGACCTTTATCCGGTATGGTACCTCCGGCGGATACGGCAAGCATCCGGCTGTATCCGTCTCCCTCCACACGCCCGTGAATCCTGTCATATAATATCCTCGGGCGGACCGGAATATCCCTGTCATGCTCAAAATCCCCTGCCAGCATGCCAAGAACAGAGTGGACATCCTCCCTGGTTATTTCCCGGAAGGGATAAGCGCGCGGCAGGATTTCCATAACCTCATCCACCTCATAACCGCGGAAAGCCGCCATGGATACCAGATGCTGCGCCAGCACATCCAGGCAGCCCTCCGGCGGATTGGCATGCTCCACCCCGCCCCGCCTGGCCAGTTCTGCCGTCATGCCGCACCAAACGCCCTCAGGCGCTGTACGGGGAAAAAGATACATCACGCTCACCCGCCCCGGGTTATGCCCGGCGCGGCCCAGCCGCTGCATGGTGCCGGAAATGGTTTTCGGGCAGCCGACCTGAAGCACCTGGTCGATTTCTCCCACATCAATGCCCAGCTCCATGGAAGAGGTGGCGCACAAAAGGCGCAGGCTTCCGTCACGCAGCGACTGCTCCACCTCAAAACGCTGTTCTTTTGACAGGCTGCCATGATGAACCCTGGCGAAGCCGTCTCCTCCCAGAAGATTCACATAGTAAGCCAGTTTTTCCGCATAACGGCGTCCCTCCACAAAAGCGATGACGCTGCGGCTTCCCTGACAATGGCGGTAGACCAGCTCCGCCAGCTCTTCCCAGACAGGATCCTTGCGTTTCCCCTTAGCGGCATCCGCAAAGGGACTGGTTATCACAAGCTCCACTTCTTTTTTCATGCCTGGGGATACAATGGTTACCGGATCAGGCGACAGATAGGACGCCGCCAGGGAAAGCGGTTCTATGGTTGCTGAAAGCCCGATGCGCTGCAGAGGCGCTTCGCAGATTTTATCCAGCCTGGCGACGGAAAGCATCAGATGCGCTCCGCGTTTGGTATCAATCATGGCGTGAAGCTCATCCAGGATAATGGCCCTGGCGCTGCTAAGCACCGACTGTCCTGATTTGCTTGTGAGCATCAGATACAGGGATTCCGGCGTGGTAATCAGAATGTGCGGCGGATATTTCACCATGCGCTGCCTGTCCCTCTGAGGCGTATCTCCGGTACGGATCGCCACGTCGATCAGATCGGTTCCGCCGCCGGAAATACCGTCCAGAGGACGGCGCAGATTTTCCCTGATATCGCCTGCCAGGGATTTTAACGGCGAAATGTAAATCAGCTGCAGCTTCCTTGGAAGCGTCCCCTCTCTCGCCTGCTTCATCAGCCTGTCAATGAACACAAGAAAGGCGGAAAGCGTTTTGCCCGTTCCTGTGGGAGCTGATACAAGCGTATGCTTTCCTCCTGCAATCGCAGGCCAGGCTTCCTTCTGCACTTGAGTGGGTTCTCCCAGCGCAGCCGCAAACCAGTCCGCAGTTGTCTTATCAAAAATTGTCCGCATATCCGTCATTCATATTCCTCATTCATTACTGTAAAAGGGACTGACAGACGGATTTCGACAACAGTTCTAAAACTGAACTGCCGCCTTTTTCCTCTGTCTGCCGCTTTTTATTTATATTTCATCCGCTTCCTCTGCATCCGGATTCTCCGCACTATTTTCTTCCGGCACGCTGTTTTCAGAGATACTGTTAGCTGATACGGAGTTTTCGGAAATTCCCGGAAGCAGCCGCCAGGAAGCTGTCACCTCCTGTCCGATAATCCGGGACGCCCATTCTTCTATTTTTTCAAGCTGCGCCTTATCCAGGGGAGTATCTGTCTGAAGGATAAGCAGGTATTTTTCCACAACCACCTTCTTCTCTTCATCCAGCCCTCCCAGCGCGGCACAGTCCAGGTCCTTGATCTGGGGATAGAAAAGGGGGAGTTCGTCCATCAGCTGTTCCTTCAGAGAGGCGCTGAAGGAAAACTGGGCATAGGCAGGCCAGTACAGCTCTGTTTTCTCTGACAATGCCTTGGTTTTTTCCTCATAATCCAGCTGGATTTCCTCTCCTGCCGCAATTTCCGAATTAATCAGGTTTTCCACCTCTTCCTTACTGATGCCGCCCGTAAATTCCGTCTGCGTCAGGTACAGCTTCATGCCCTTTAGCTGGCTGTAATCTGCCAGAGACTGTTCGATTGCATCCCGTGTGGCGCTGTCCAGGCGCTTGCCCACCACAGCCACGCGTATGATTCCGTTCTGCGTATCCAGGCTTTTGGAAACCACCTGCGTCTCATCAAAATCAAACTGTTTGGAAATAAAGCTGCTAAACTGGCTGTTGACCGCGCTGGTATTGATCATCTGGTAGGCTAAATAGACGCTTGGCAGCACGGTGATAATCCCTACCAGCATCACATATATTTTCTGCTTGCGCAGCACCTTCCCGGAAATTTCCTGCTTTGCATGGACATGCATGATCTTGAGGACCACCACGGCCGAAAGGCAGATAAAAAAGCAGTTAATGAAAAAGAGGTACATGGCCCCGCCGAAAAACTTCCAGGAATGACGGGCGATGCCATAGCCCGCCGTACAAAGGGGCGGCATCAGGGCGGTGGCAATTGCCACACCGGGGATAACGTTGCTTACCTTCTCTTCCCTTGTAGTTCCGATAATTCCTGCAAGGCCGCCGAAAACGGCTATCAGGACATCCCATATGGTGGGCGAGGTTCTGGCCAGCAGCTCGTTGGACGGCGCGGTTATGGGCGACAGCATGAAATATACGGTGGATACCATCACACAGAACACCACCTGGAAGGCAAGCTTCATAAACGCATGTCTGACATATGCCATGTCATAGGTGGCAATCCCGTAGCCTATATTCATGATCCCGCCCATGAGCGGCGAAATCAGCATTGCCCCTATAATAACCGCGGTGCTGTTCATATTCAGTCCAATGGAAGCGATAAACATGGCTAAAATCATAATGCACATGTTCGTTCCCCTCAGCTGCCCTCCGCTCTTTATTCTGTCCGCTATTTCCTCCTGAGACGCACAGTCAGTGTTCAGATTAAAGGTGTCGATCAATATTTTCCGCAGCTGGTTCATTTCGTGGTACCGCCTTCCATAGGTTTCTTTTGTATAATTTGTTATGAAAATAGTAATGCTTTGACTTTCCTATTATATCGCGTTCCGTGATAGAATCCAAACGAATTTTTAATATTTTCAGGAACTGTTTTTAAAATTTCCTGAAACTGTCCGGTCCCTTCACAATTACTGCTTTCCTGACTGCCTTGAATACGCGTCATATATTTCCCTGTTTATACATAAGGCCTTTCATCCCTGTAATAGACGGCATGTCCCTGATTATGCTTCAATCCTATGGAGCGGTAGATATCCTCTTCCGTCCCTTCCACAATATAGGCAACCGTAAAAGTATTTCCCAGTTTCCGGAGTTCTTCGGTAAGCAAGGTTCCCATACGGCATGCAATCCCGAATTTATCCTGTTCAATTACAGAACCGTTATTATATTTAAGATTATCCCCCTGAAGCTCACATTCCAGACAGAATTCCCGGATATCTGCTGATAATCCGTCAAACATGGCGCGTATCAGCCCGACCAGCTTGTCCTCATAAAAAGCGCCGACGATGTATGCGGGAAATTTTAATGGCTTTACCGCGGTTTCTTTTCCATAACCGACCTCGCATATATCGTTGCGTATATAAAAATCCCATAACTGATCCTCTGTAATTTCAGGCATATATTGAATTATTATTTTGCTTTGCTCCATTAATTTTTCCCCTTTACCCTTTCTACTGCATTAAGGCAGTTTGCTATTACAGTATTGTTTATACTCCGGTAATCAGATCGGCTTTTTGACATACGCATGGGCAGCTTGCGCATCCGTTCTTCCAACCGGCATAAACAGCGTATCGAATCCTCCGAGTGAATTTCCCATAGGGTCTGGAAAAAATATAACTCTGTCTGGCATACCGTATTTTTGGCGCCCGACAAAATAGTATCGGTTATATTAGTAATATACAAATCAATCATCTCCGCCGCCTTCATCCCCAACTGACACATAAGCCCGTCCTCCCTGCTTTTCAGTTCGTTTCATTGATACCTATGCCTATCATACATTCCTTTCAAGGTTCCGGCAACTTGAATCTGCACGAGATGGAAAAACATCATTAAAATTATTTGATTTCGTCATAGATACGCAGCATTACAGTACCGCCTGCCATCCGAATGGAAAATTTTTATATTTGCATAATACCAGTTATAATACAGACAGAAACCAAACGACAGGTGCGCCTTGCGCAGAAAGGTAAAATATGAAGGAATGCCCTAACTGTCACGAACTGGTCGGCGACAGCGTAAAAATCTGTTTCAACTGCCATTATGATTTCAGCCTGGGAAGGGTGGTTGATTCCTCCCGGATTGCTGAAGAGAGAAGGAATGAGGTACTGCGTATCCAACAGCTCAAGGAGAACCAGAGGGAAGAAATAAAAAAAGGAACTTGTTATACCTGAATTCCGAATATGAATATGAAACTGTCGTTATAAACGATTTAATAACGGGAGAAATTGATTCGGAAAAGCTTCAGAAAACACTGGAGAGCTATGCCCTTAACGGCTGGCGTCTGCATTCTGTATTTACAAATGAAGTGGGCAGGAACTCAGGCGGTTCTTTTACAAGCTTTCAGGGTGATTCCATCAATGCTGCACCATATTTATTTTTGAACGGCGTATCAAGGTGTAAAAATTAATGACAGAACCGCCCGGCAAAGTCACTTTACCGGACGGTTCTGGTTTTGTATTCTCCAGAAAGCTTGCTGCTTTCCCTTAATTTTATACAAAGAGATTAACATTGGAGATTTCTGCATCTCCCAGATAAGAAGCTACGCCGGCTAACTCCACACCATCGATAAGCTCTTCTTTTGTTATGCCCATCACGTCCATGGACATGGTGCAGGCCACCAGGCGGACACCCTGGGCCATGGCCTGGCGCATCAGCTCTTCCAGAGAGCTTACGTTTTTATCCTTCATTACCTTTTTCATGAGCCTGGTTCCCATGCCGCACATGTTCATGTTGGAAAGCTTCAGCTTCCCTGTGCCCCTCGGCATCATCATTCCGAACATACGATCCAGGAACGGTTTTTTCACCTTTACCTTTTCCGGCTTACGCAGTGCGTTCAGTCCCCAGAAGGTAAAAAACATGGTAACCGGCCTGCCCATGGCCATGGCCGCCGCCCCGTTGGCGATAATAAAGGCTGCCAGCACCTTATCCAGATCACCGTCGAAAACGATGATGGTCTTACCCTGGTTTTCGGCAGGATACTGTGTTGTTCCGGAACCGGACGGACAGGCGCAGCCTGACGCAGCGGTTCCCTCCGCGGGATTTTTGCACCCTTTTTCAATCGTAACCTTATTTTCACGGTTTTCTCTTTCCACGTTTACCAGCCGGTTTCCGGTTCTGCTGCACCAGGCCTGCACATCCCTGGCAAAGCCCATGTCTGTGGCTGTGACACAGAGCTGCTCCCCCTCTTCCATCTCTTTGAGCGCTTCATTTACCTTCATGATAGGCCCCGGGCACTGCATGCCGCAGCAGTCAAGGATCTTTATGCTTCTCTCCTTTTTCGGAAGGTTTTCCTCTTTCATCTGCGGCTCCTTCTGCGGACGGCTTCCCGCATATTCTTTGTAGTGATAGGATTTATAAAAGGTGCTGCCGCCCTCCAGGACCCGTACCTTCAGAAAGCCGGACTGCTGCAGAATGCGGGCCGCATTATAGGAACGCACGCCGATGGCGCAGTAGGGAATAATCAGCTTTGAACGATCCAGCTCATCCAGCCTGCCGCGCAGCTCTCCCAGGGGAATGTGGACGGAACCCGGAAGCGCGAAAACCATGCGTTCCACATTTTCCGTGATATCCAGGATCTGGTAAGTGTCCTTCGCAGCCTCATCTGCCTGCAGCTTTTCCAGTTCACGGACGCCTATGAAGGAAACCAGCCCGTTTCTCACATTTTCAGCAACAAAGCCGGCCATATTTACAGGATCCTTGGCGGAGGAATAGGGCGGCGCATAGGCCAGCTCCAGTTCTGCCAAAGCATCTGTTGTGCCGTGCAGACGCATGACGGAGGCAATGGTATCCACTCTTTTATCCACGCCGTCCTGACCGATGATCTGCGCGCCTAAAATCTTTGCCGCCCCATCAAAAATGAGTTTCAGCGTCATGGGAACCGCGCCGGGATAATAGCCTGCATGGGATTTCTGCTGAATCAGTATTGTGTCATAATCCCGCCCCTTCTTTTTCCCGGAGGCGAGGAGCGTCTTTTCATTGATTCCCACGGCGGCAGCCGTCAGGTCAAAGCATTTCGCCACACTGGCGCCCAGGGTCCCTTCATATACTTTTTTATCACCTACGATGTTGTCCGCACAGATTCTGGCCTGCTTGTTTGCCGGACCGGCGAGGGGGATCATGGTTTTATTACCCGTAGTAAACTGAGTCACCTCAATCACATCTCCCACCGCATAAATGTTGGGGACGCTGGTCTGCAGATGGCCGTTGACCACAATGCCTCCCCTTTCGTTCAGCGCCAGGCCGGCATCGGCGACAAGCGCGCTGTTAGGACGTACGCCGATGGAAAGAATGACCATATCCGCGTTTATCTTTCTGCCGCCAGACAGCAGGATTTCCACCTGCCCGTTCTCCTGTCCGAAGCTCTTAACCCCATCCTCAAGCAGTAGCCTCACGCCGTTCAATTCTATATTTTCATGGAGCAGTTGGGCCATTTCATAATCCATGGGAGCCATTACCTGGTTCTGCATTTCTATAATGGATACCGCAAGCCCTGCCGCATGAAGGTTTTCAGCCATCTCCACCCCGATAAAACCGCCTCCGATCACAGCTGCGCTGCGGGGATGTTTTTCCTGCACAAAGGCTTTGATCCGATCTGTGTCGGCGATATTCCACAGGGTAAAGATATGTTCTCCGTTAATTCCCGGAATACCGGGCTTCAGCGGGGATGAGCCTGTGGCGATAATCAGGTGATCATAGCTTTCCTCATAGGTTTCTCCCGTAAGCAGGTTTTTTACCGTTACCTTATTTTCTTCGGGCCGGATGGCGGTTACCTCATTCTTCACCCGGACATCAATATTAAATTTACTCTTCATTCCTTCCGGCGTCTGAAGCAGAAGCGCCTCCCTGCTTCGGATTACATCTCCTATATAATAGGGCAGCCCGCAGTTGGCAAAGGAAATATAACCGCCCTTCTCCAAAACCACGATTTCCATGCCCTCATCCCTGCGGCGCAGTCTTGCTACTGCTGTGGCCCCGCCGGCCACACCGCCGATAATCACTGTTTTGCTCATAAAAATACACTCCTTTACAGTAAGCTGATGGACTCATCTTACCTTATGGAGTGTATTTCTTCCGTAACCAGGTCACATAACATACAGGGGTCCCTGCGCCCTTCATCATTCGGGAAAAGATACGTTTTGACGGCTGATTGATTCTACTGCCATACACACCCTTCCTGCCGCTACTGCCTGGCCAGCTCCTTCAGCCGTTTCTTATCTTTCAGCCGGACCCTGCCCCGGCCCAGCTCCACCATACCCTCATTTTCAAAATATTTAAGCATCCGTGAAACAACCTCACGCGCGCTTCCCGTATATTTGGCGATCTGGTCATGGGTCATGGTCAGCGTATCCTTTCCTGTCTTTGCGGACTCATCGATGAGAAAAACTGCCAGCCTGCGGTCAAAGCTCATGAACAGGATCTGCTGCATCGTCCACATCACATCGGAAAAACGTTCTGTGGTCTGCTTGTAAACAAAATTTTCCACATATATATTTTCATCGGAAAGCTTCTTAAAAACAGCGGTGGGGATGACAGTTACCCTGCTGTCTTCCTCTGCGTCAATGAGAATCTCAAAGGTGATTTCCTGCATAAAACAGGATGCACTAAGAATACAGGCCTCCCCCTCTTCAATACGGAAAAGCGTGATATCCCTGCCATCCTCTGACTGGATATATACCCGCAGCGCTCCTGCCTGCACAAGGATTACCCCCACACAGTCCTCCGAAGCCCTGTGAATGAAGCTTCCCCTGGAATACGTCATCTCAGCGGCGCTGCGGCAGATACTTTCCATTTCCGCAGCAGTCAGCTTCTCCCAGAAAGGGAAAAAATCTTTCAGCTGCCCACCTTTTTCCTTCTCCATATATTCTCCCCTTTCCCGGCTATTTCCTGCCGATGTCTGAAAAAGTCCCGATAAATGAAAAGGGACCGCCGCAGGCGATCCTATTTCACCGGTACGAACTTCGCCTGGTTCATCAGCGGATGCTCCAGGGAAATCGCCCCTTTATTCGGGCAGGCCATTACACAACTGCCACAATAATAACATTCTCCCGGATAAATAACAAGAGGGTGCTTTCCCCTGACCGGGTTTGGTATCATAATATCCACCTGGCATACATCGGCGCAGCGGTTGCAGCCGACACACAGGCTTTCGTCAAACTTCAGCGGCCTTGCACTGCAGGGCACTACGGAAGCCGTCAGTTCCTTTTCCATGCTCGCTTCTCCTTCTACCGTAATCTGCTGCCAATATAATCCTGGTTCCGTTTTTCATATTCCTCTTCCACATCCCCGAAATATCCAAGCGGCACTCTTCCCTTCACGGCTTTCCCGTTTTCCTGGCGGATGGTGATAAAGCATTTGTCGGCTTCCGGGTCCATCTGCGGATAATCGCTTCGTTCAAAGCACAGAGGCTTTGAACTGGATTCCCGGAACAGACATGCCTGCAGAATCATTTTTGCAACCTCCAAAATATCAAACACCTCATGGGCGCGCATCAGCTCATGCGGGTTATCCGCCTTTACCAGGGGAACCGCTTCCTTCTCATAGCTGTTTAAGAGGGCCAGTCCCTCCTCCAGGAGAGCGCTGCATTTTATTCCGCCGCAGTAGTTCTGCATGGCCTTGGAAACCGCCATATTCAGCTCCCTCCAGTCCATGCCGTCCTCCACATAAAGCGGCGCATACAGGCGTGTTTTTTCCGCTTCGATTTGCTGCCTGTCTGGAACTGCCAGTTCCACATCTTCTATGGAATCCGCAGCCTTTCTGCCCGCATAATATCCGGTTGCGGCAGCAAAACCACAGCAGTCCGAGGCAAAAAGCTGATCCCCGGCAGCATAGATCCCGTCAATATTCGTTTTCAGATCCCAGTCATGCATGATGCCGCCGGGCGCGCCGAACAGCTGCCGCTCCTGAGCCAGAAAAGCCGCGGACTGCCAGCCGTTTCCGTAGCTCTGCAGCATATGCTTTTCCGGATCAAAGCCGCGTTTTGTATAGTTTTCCAGAATCGGGATCTTGGTTTTTCCCTCTTCGCCTACCATCATGCCCCAGATAACCTTGCGTTCCATTTCAGGCATCCGGCTCAAATCCGCATAAAAAGGAAGCTGGTAGCCGCGTTTTATCAGTTCGTCAAAGGGCAGGGTTTCCGGTCCTCTGTATTCATATTTCGCTTCGTCAATTACGCCGCCCTTGAGGAAGAATTTCTGCCCGGGCGCAGGATAATAACGCTCTGATACGGTTTTCAGCTCCTTGCCGTCCCGGTCCACATAAGGGATTTCCACGCCCCTGGCATCCACCATGGTGGCCGCGTACCAGGTATTGTGGTTATTTCCGGTGCCATAGGGAGGAAAGCTCCGGCCGGCCGCTGAAAACTCGCCCTTCACCGACTTTTCCATCATAGTAAATTCGATCCCGGCCCGGTATCCCATAGCATGGCCGCTGCCGATGCTCTGGGTGGGACGGAATTCGCACAGTCCAACCAGGTCAGGATTAAAAAGCCATACCCGGGCGGGACGCGACATGGTGAGTATTGTGGCCTTTGCCCTGAAAATCATGAATTTACCGGTACGCACATTCATGCCCAGCGCGCCTGTCCCTCTTTTTTTCCCATTAACCACGGCCGTCAGCAGGGCTGTGGCTTCCGTTCTGTCATAAACGGCCACACCAAGCTTTTTCAGCTCACGGTACAAAGCAGGCTTGAAGGTACTTCCCCACACACGGAGCGTAAAACGGTTTTTATAATCATAGGCGAACATGAGCCTGGTTTCTTCATCCCTGAACTCTGCGCCCTTGAACTCATCCTCCGTGTCACGCACCTTTCCGCCGAAGCTTTCCATATCCAGCAGACGGTCGTAGCCCTCCCTGCATTCGATATAGTGGGCGATGCCGTTGCTGTAATAATCCTGCTCTTCAATATAAGCCTCTGCGATTTCCTTGGGATTCACCCGGGAACAGGGATTGGTACAGGCGGATTCCCAGTGGTCAAAGCCGCTGCCGGCCGCGCCGCTGCGCTCGGTAGCCCCTTTTTCCACAACGATCACCTTTTTCCCTTTCCGGGCCGCCGCGATTGCCGCATAGCAGCCGGCAAGTCCGCCTCCCAGGACGAGGACGTCGCAGGAAACCTCCTCCTCCTGCCCGATTTCATTTTTATATGGCCACTGATATGTACTCATATTTCCTCACAAAATAATTATTTTCTGTAACTGTCCGGAATCCTCGCAGTTACTGTTTTTTACAATACGGAGCATGCTTGGTGCGCTGTGCAGCCATTTGCCCCGCCGTATTACACATGTACTTTTTTCCCGTCCTTATCCAGACTGCTGAAAATAACCAGCGCCGCTGCGGATACCAGATATGCGATCATCAGGGACAGGTCCACATTGATGATGCCGTAAAGCGGTCCGGGAATTCCGATAAAGAAGGAAACCACACCCACAATACCGCCGGCAATGGCAGCTGCGAAGGCTCCTTTTCTGGTAGCGCCCTTCCATAAAAGTCCGCCCAGAAGGGGAACCAGCATACTTCCCATATACGGATAATTGAAAATAATCATGGCATCCAGGATGTCGGTCATTTTAAATGCAAACAGGATACCCGCGATGCTTCCGCCGAATACGGCAGCGCGTGAAATAAGCTTGGCCTTCGGAAGCTCGTCCAGGTTCTCCACCTCAGGATGGAGGAATTTATTGTAGAAGTCTCTGGAAAAAGAAGCTCCCAGGGACAGGATAACGCAGTTTGCGCTGGACATTGCCGCGGAAAGGATCGCTGCAATTACAATTCCGGCCAGGACCGGATGAAGCACGCCGGTTGCGGCAATGGTAAAAATACCGTCGGTTACGCCGGGGAACAGTATGGTTGACGCCGCACCGATGGTGGAACACAGAAGCCCGATGACAATGACGATAACACCGCCCCAGATACATCCCTTCGTAGCCGTCTTCGCATCCTTCGCCGACTGTATTCTCGCGTAAGCGTCATAGGATACGGAAATGGAAAGGAAGAAAGGCAGTACAAGATAAATGAATTTCGTTCCCATTCCCTGAGGAATAAACGGTGTCATATAGATATCGGCAATGCTTCCGCCCGCATGCATAAACTGAATCAGCGTGGCAATGGCCAGTATGGGAATTCCCACAATAATAATTCCTGTCTGAATCACATCGGTTAAAACAACGCCCCACATGCCGCCGATGGTGCAGTAAATCAGAATAACCACGGCCGTGATTACAACACCTGCGCCGAAGGGAATGCCAAAGCCCGCCAGGATGCCGCCGCAGGCCAGCAGCTGGGCTATGAATATTCCAAGGAGGCTGGGAACATTGCTGATCCAGGCCCAGAAACGGATGCCTTTGCTGTCGCCGTAGCGCCTGGCAAAATAGTCAAGCGGTACATAGCCTTCCTCCTGACGCAGCTTTCTTGCGGTAAGAAGCCCTGCCAGAATCAGTCCGCCGCCGCAGCCTATAGAGTAATAGATTCCGGGCCATACGCCTTCGTTGTAGCCATTGGTCGCGCTGCTGAGCACGATTCCCACGCCGATTTGAACTGCCGCAAGGGTGATTGCCGTCATCGGCGCATTCAGCTTCCGTCCTGCCACCAGGAAATCCGAGGCCTTCTTATTTTTTCTGGATGCATAGATTCCCGTGCCGATCATGACCAGGAAATACACCACACAAATTGTTACAATAACTGTGTTTCCCCCCATAATTTCTGTCTCCTTTAGATGATTTATCTTGGGTTTTGCTTCGTTGCTTTTTGTGTGCTTTATTGCACACACGCTTTAAAGCAGTAAAGCCATATTATTGTAACATTCCTGTACAAGGAAAGCAAGTCATTTTTCATTTCTTTTGCCTGCTTTTGCCTGCTTTTACCTGCTTTTACCTGCTTTGTAACAGTTCAGCCTTCGGCCGAACTGTTACTGCATCCGCCCATGATAAGTCGCCTTCGGCGAGGGGCGGATGCCTGCTACTACTACGTTTTCGCACGGTTTGCGCAGTGAATGCGCAAACCTGCCTGGACTGTTACCCTACTTTTTCGAAAGCTGAAGCTCCGTTTTTTTCTTATCCGCCATGAAATTATCCCATAGGCCTGAAGCCGGCATTCTCTGCTATCTCCTGTTCCCGGAACAGACTGCGGACGGCCTCCTCATAATCGCACAGACGCTGCGCTTTCCTGATCTTTTTTACATATTTTTCAGAATTGGAAAACAGGCAGCCCAGATAGTACCATAATTCCTTCATCCGGAAGAGTACATCCCGTTCGCCGGAGAGCACCTCTCTATAATCCTGTTCCAGCCGTTCAAGGAAACGCTTTATTTCCTGCTTTCCTGGCCGCTCCTCTCCCGCCAGTTCTCCCGGCAGGCCGGGATTTGCCAGGATTCCCCTGCCCAGCATTACCGTTTCAGTCTGCGGAAAGGCAGAGGAAAAACGTAGGTAATCCTCTGTGGTAAAAATGTCCCCATTATAAGCGACCGGATTCCGGCTTAATTCCTGCGCTTTCCCAAAGGCCTCCCAGTCAGGCTTATTTTTATAATAATCCGTCTGTACCCTGGGATGGATAATCAGCTCCTTTAGCCGAAATTTATTGAAGATTTCCAGTAAAGGGCCGAATTCCTCAGCTTCCTCCAGCCCCAGCCTGGTTTTCAGGGATATCTGCATATCCAGAGCTTCAAATACTTCCGCAAGGAACCGTTCCAATGCTTCCCTCTCCCCCAGAAAGCCTGCCCCTTTTTTCTTGGACACCACGGTTCCCGAAGGGCAGCCCAGATTCAGGTTCACCTCCCGGTAGCCATATTCGGCAAGCTTTTTGGCCGTGCGGATAAAATCCTCCGCTCTGTTGGTCAGAATCTGCGGAACTACATACATCCCCTGATTGTGCTCCGGCAGAATATCATTCCGTTCTTTTGAATTCAGGGTCTTGTCCTGCTTTGGCGCAATAAAGGGTGTAAAATACTTGTCCATGGGATGGAATATACTATGGTAGGCATTCCTATATATGTAGCCTGTAATTCCTTCCATGGGGGCAAAATATAATTTCATTTCTGTTTTCCTTTCTGCATTGCTGTATCCCTGTGACGTTAAACGGGCCGGAGAATTTTCCCCCGGTCCAATGTTTGATTTTGCATACAAAAAATAACTTTTTTTCTACTCTATTTTTGTTAAACAGCAGCTCATTATAATCCGGTTACCATGACTTCCTCAGTTTTAATGCTCCTGATTCCCATAGAAACGGATATACATTAATTATTTCAAAACCTACCCCTTGATAAAAGGCAACAGTTGAATAATAAACCGGTTTTGATTCCGGCAATACCGTCATGACTTCTATCTGCCGAAAACCAATACTTTCCACATAGGCAGAAAATTGACTGATTAATAATGTGCCATAGCCCTTCCCTCTAAATTCTCGTTTAGTCGCAAACAGTGTTATATGCGGACTGCCATCAAAACACGTAAAAACTAAAAATGACACGATCTCACTCTCGTTCATAAGATAAGCAACGCTTTGAAAAAGCAAATCATTTCTTGTATCCGCTGGTACATTTTCTGTGAAGAAATCTTCAGTATAACTTTCTGTAATTGAGATAATCTGTCTGACGGTATCAGCGGAGGCTTCTTTTTGCAATGAAAAACGCATATATTTATCCTTTTATTAACTCTGCCATATGGTTCTTTCAGTTTCCTATTATACTACGTTGTGTATAAATAAGGGAAGAAAAGAATCATGCTTTTGGCTCTGGCAGAACTATTGCTGCTTATTTATCGTATCAACAACAGCCATCCCGCAGATTCTCCGGGCAGGCTGCCGGATGGAGAGTTCTGCGGATATCAGGCAAAGCAGAAGAAATACAAGCAGCGGGCCTGCCACGAGGTTCCCCATTTCTCCTGAATCAGCCAACCTAAAACGGATTCGCATAATTTTAACACTTTTACACATACTGTCATAGAGGTGATAATATGGCATCCTATGTATCCCCGGCAGTCCGGGATAAATTTGAATCTTTATCAATTAATCTGAAAAATGTGATATTGGAAAGGGACGTTCAAATCAATGACGTTTATGATTTGATTGATGTTCTGGAAAGTATCGTAAAGGAGGAGGAGCAATAGCTTCCCCTCCTTAATTTCAGGCACAAATCCTGTTTAGAATGAAATAGTTTTGCACCTCTGATAATTATTCTGCTTTCATTAGATATATTTTTTCCATACTATAGTTATCAAAATCCATAATTCCCTCTTTCACAGTATAATTATTGGAAATGAACAAGGCCCTGCTTCCTGGGGTAAAGCACATGGCGGCGCCATCGGGGAGTTCATATTGTGCACGCGTGGAAACAGCCTTATCATCACCGTATTATAGGCATAGATACCACAAGGCCCCCAAATAAGAAGATCTGAGTTTGTCCTGGCTCCCATCGTGTCAAAGACACCCACATCAGTAGGAAGGACATTGCTGTATTTTTTATCAATTGTAAAGCTTTGCACATTAAATCTGACCACAGCAGGGATCCAATCATGCCCGGCCATGAGCACTCCGTAGACTTCTCCGTTTCTGGCCCGCCCCAGGCCGCGGATATCTCCGTCGTCACAGGCAATGCTGCCTGCCAGGCTGCAGTCCTCATTCAGCACCAGTACTCTCTGGTCACTCTCTCCGCTTTTCCATTCCGCCAGATAAATCCTGCCGTCTTTATCCGCAGCAATCGCCTGATAAGGTATTTTTGTACCACTGATTTGAGTAATATCAGCCTTTTCCAGTTCCTTTCCCTCAGGCGACAGCTTCCACAGACAGGAGCGGATATTCTCGAAGGAACCCTTTGGGGCCTGGGTAAGAAGGACGCAAAGATTCCCTTTCCCATCGCATGTCATCATAGAAATATCCATGTCGTCAGGTACCGGTACCTCCATTTTCACCGGCTTATTATTGCCAAGCTCCATCTGATACAAGCATGCCTGATTCCCATTCACTTTATTGTTTTTTTCTCCGATATAAAGAGTATTACCGAAGGCTGCCGCAGCGTCAATGCGCATTTCACCGCTGTAATTTATAACCTGGTCCTGATCCGTCAGTTCTATCTGTACCGGTTCATCGATTGCATTATACGCAGAGCTTCCAGTTCTCCGGCGGCGGTCTTGCTTTCAGCCTCATGAATACTAAATTCCCGTTTTTTCCCAGAAATCAATAATTTGCAGGATTTCCTCATCGCTCAAAGCTTTTTCCGGTAAAAAAAATGTCCCGCGCGATGCCAGGAAAGCAACTCCGTTTCCATTATATTCCGATGCAGCCTCTATTCGTTTCAATGCTCCTTCCGGAAACACCCCCCTCGTTATCATATTTCTCCTTCAGCTCTTCCATTTTCTTTTTTTCCATATCGGTCAGCTCCCTGGAATAAAAATCAGCCGGTGCGGTATTCAACGATGTCTAGAAATGACTTGTTCTTTCGGCCTCATTCATAGCCTCCATCCGCTGCCTAACGTAATTAACCGCTGCCGTTACCATAACAGACAGTGTTGCAGCCAATGCTGCCGCAAGTATTATCGCCTTCTTCCATGTAAATCCCCGTCTTTTATAATTTTCTGTTCGTATAATTCCAGGTTCTGTGCCATGACCGAATTCATCCTCTGTTCCTGCCTGCGCATCTTTGGCAGACAATCCGCTGTCTGCCTGCGTTATCCCTGCCGCAGTAAGTCCATCATAATCTCATAATGCTCCGGCTGATGGGGAAAGGTGCAATTTCTACTTTTAAACAATATGAATTTTTCACATTCCTTTCCTCCATTCAATTGTCCGGTTTGTGTTTTTCCCGAAAGTCCAAACTCTGTTTTTCTATTTTAATCCCCTTCGTATATAAATTCAATCCTATTTTCCGATATCCTATTTTCCGATATCCGTAATCTTTTCGTAACAGTTCAGGCAGGTTTGCGCATTCACTGCACAAACCGCGAGAAAACGTGGTGGTAGCAGGCATTCGCCCCTCGCCGAAGGCGACTTATAATGGGCGGATGCAGTAACAATTCAGCCGAAGGCTGAACTGTTACATCTTTTGCTATCATTTAACCCTGTTTTTCACGAAGCTGAAATCGCATCTGCTTTAACTGACCTCTGAAAAGGATGCGATTTCTATCAATCCGGCCTGTAATTGATACTTTCTTCCATCAATGCGTACAGACAATCCAGCTTCCAGTCAGTGGTGGAACCGTTCCCCATGGTTAGCATAAATCTGCCTGATTTCCGATGATATGTATCAATCAGGAAACGCACCTCCTGCTTGACGTCTGCAACGGTGCCAAACGGAATCGTGCGCTGCACATCAAAGCCTGCCCAAATACAGATTTTATCGCCGTATTTCTCCGCTATCCTGCGTTCCTCCATCGTATACTTCTGAATCGGATGAATCACATCCAGTCCGATTTCAATGAATTCCGGTATAAAAAGCTCAATATTCCCGCAGGTGTGCAGCCAGAAATGTGCGCCCAGCTCATGCGCCTTATCAAACATCTGCTTATAATAAGGCTTAAAAAACTCTCTGAAAATCTCCAGTGAAAAAAAGGGCGCCTGCTGCGCGCCGATATCATCGGATACAAAGAAACCATCCACTTGATTTTTCTCACAGGCGCGTTCCATCATGCGCATATAAAAGTCCGTCAGCTTCTGAAACAGTTTATGGATATACTCCGGATACAGATAAAAATCAGTCAATGCATTCTCCATGCCGCGGATCGACCAGAGCCGTTCAAAAAAGCAAAACTAGAACATTCCCAATGTATACCGGCCATCGTCTTCATGTTCGGGGATCATTCCAGGATATTCCGCACTGGGAAACTTTTCAAAAAATATATCCGCTTCCTAACTTTCCCAGTCTTCCACCAGGACACGGTTATCCAGTCCCTTCTTTTCGTCCAGCCGCATATCAACGCCGGTCCATCTGTAGTCCGGGTCCTCTGCCGGCGTATTCACCAGATCCGGCAGCATCAGTCCGAATGTTGCGATATCCCTCGGGTACTGTGCCAGCCATTTTTCCCGTTTCTCCTCGCTGCCGCCGAAAATATTATTGCCGATCCAAATATCATAGGCCAGAGGCACCCGAAAAGCCGCCCCTTTTCCCTCTATGACATTTCTCACTTCTTCCCTTGTTAAATTTCTCATCCGCTTCTTCCTCCCAAAACCGGTAGTATATTCTCTGTAATTTTCAGTATATACAATCCGACTGAAAACAGGTAGAATATTTTTCTGCTCAATAGCACAAAAGTATGCTAAAATTATTTGAAAGTGCACCGATTTCTATTGGAGGAAGCATCCCATGAATCTGCCCACCGAATACCTTTTTCCCGCCATATTAAGCTGTAGCCATTTTGACGGATATCCTTTCATCCATGAGGAAATGACACAGCGCACGGTCTATGAATATGAATTTGAATTTTTTCTGCGCAGCAACGGCGGCATTCTCATTGATGGCCGCTATGTTCCTTTCAAAGCCGGAGAACTCAACATCCGTAAGCCAGGCCAGCTTGTGCAGGGAATCGCTCCCTATGAAAGCTACATTCTCTGCGTTGATTTTCAGGGGGATTTCCCTCCGTTCCGGCAGTCAGGCTTTCGGAATCGCGGAAGAAGCCCAGGAATTGTACGAAAATCCGCTTTTAACAGAACTTCCCGACCGCTTTTCTCCGCTTCACCCCGAGGTTTTCTCCGGACTTCTTGAAAACATCATGCACCGGACTGGGAAAACCGATGATCTGTCCAGCTTTCAGAACAGGACGAATCTCTGCCAGTTTCTCTCCCAGCTCTTTACAGAACTCGCCGAGCGAAAGACAACAGGCAGCACCGCTCCCATCCGGAAAGCCGTCCGCACGATCCAGGAACATTTCACGGAACAAATCTGCATTGACACTCTGATTGCCCAAAGCGGTCTGAGCAAAGGATTTTTCCACAAACAATTCCGTCTTGAAACCGGCACCACACCTCTGCAGATGCTCACCCGTCTCCGACTGGACAAGGCCTGCAGTCTGCTTGTGATGACCACCCTGAATATCAGCGAAATTGCCTTTGCCTGCGGTTATCCGGATAACAACTATTTCACCCGCATTTTCCACCGGGAAACGGGATTTACACCGGGCGCGTACCGGGAAATGGGCGGACGTTTGTCCTGTTTTTAAGGAATCATAGTGCTTTGTCAATCAACCGTTATGGAAAATAACTATTTATGAAATTCATATATCCACAATTTCAAAGACCGCACCAACCATTAAAGGTTAGTGCGGTCTTTTGAAATCTCATTAATCTACGATTTTATTAGAACTTGCCAGCCTGAGCTGCTTCCTTAATGGAAACGGTGAGGGCTGGATTTTCGAATGTTTGAGAAGTGTCTGTGCGCTATGAGTGTGCTGCACTGCACTACTGACAACTTTATAATGCTTTTCCATGTCCTAAGCCACACGATTCATTTGACTAACCAGGTCTATAAATTTTTTCATATCCTCCACATAAGAATAAGGGGCATATTCTGAATATATCTCCGGACTATCAAGTATAACAATCTGCACACCATCCGCCCGTAATGCTTCCAGTGTGCCTGGCAAACATCGTGCCTCATTTACAGTCTTACATTGATACGCCAAACACCCCTGCTTATCGAAGATTTTTGCCACAATATAAATTTTTTTATCTCCCATTCATGCTCCCTTCTGCCCACTTTGGCGGGCGTTCTAATCAGGGAGGTTAAATATCTCTTTATTTAACCTTTTCACCTTCCCAAAATTTCAGACGCTCTACAAAATCCTGTTCACTGCAAATTATCTTTGCAGCATATTCCTCATAGAGTAACTTTCCTATTTCAGCATCTTTATATTTATAGATATATCTATGACTCCAAATATTAAACAAGTAATCTTCTCCACACCACAACTGAATTTCAATCGGATATGCCAGATTATCTCTTTGATAATATAAGTGAATGGCGTGATAACCGTCATCAACCTTTTTCCCTTTTCGCAAATCAACTACTCTAAAATAATCTGGAAATTCTTCTGGATATTGCTCAAACCTAAGTCTAAATCCAAGCACATCATTGAAGCACTGCTTGAATCCACCGCCGGTTCTAATCGTTTTTCCGTATTTCCGCATAATAGAATCATCACTTTTAAACCTTGATCCTATCAAATTCTCCTGTATTAATACGTCAATATAACTCGCACGATACCTCTCTATATCCTCTAATATCTTTTGTAACGGTGTTTCCCTTAATGATATCTGCTTTAAACTTTTTCCTAATGTCGATTTATAAGATAATATATCTAAGGTTTCTTTTGGAATAAATAAGTCCATTTTGCCCACCACCTTTATCTGGACAGTATAGCACAAAATTTATGGAAAATCACTATTTTTGAAATTCATATATCCACAGTTTCAAAAACCGCACCGACCTTTTATGGCTGGTACGGAAAATTATATCTTTATGCCATTTACTTAGAACTTGCCAGCCTGAGAGGCTTCCTCAATGGAAACGGTGAGGGCTGGATTTTCAAGGGGTTGAGAGGCATTTGTACGCTATGAGTGTGCTACTCTGCACAGCTGCTCACCGTTCCATACAATTTTTAATATATTATCTTTTTATATGTGGTAAATATTTATCTATTTGTAAAATTAGTTCCTTTACTTCATTTTGATACTTTTGACACCAAGTAGATAAAAATGCACTTCTTATAATATTTTCATCTATAAATCCAACACGTTCTCCAATTTGTGAATATATCAAATGATGATCCCTATTAGTCATACCTACATCTTCAATTATTTTTTTTATTTCTTCGCTATCTTTAAAATCTCTCATAAATCTCACGGATAACATACCTGAACATTCATCTAACTTATCCATAATTTGGTCAAAAACATGTAGTTCTGGCTCTTCACCAGGTAAACGATAAACCCTATCACTTTCACTTTCATATTGTCGTGAATCACCATCTATAATACAAATAGAATTTACTTTACTACTTGGGTCAGAATGATGATATTTATTTGCTTTAACCGCTGTACCATCTCCTCCCATTGCATATATTTCTATTGCTTCAAAAGCAATGTCTTTATCAGACCGTAAAATTGCTTCAACCCAGTTTTTGGCAAACTCATCTTCTGTATATATAACTAGCTCTGAATTAATCTCACCTGTCAGACTTCGTAATGAATAAATATCTAATTTCCCTTGTATCGCAGTACCATCAATTGCTGCCCAAACTGCTTCTGCTGGAAGGGAAGAAATAGCATGTTCAGAGTGTGTTGTAAATATAACCTGAACTCCTTTTCTATCTGCAACATCTATTAGATAATCTACAAGTCTTGCTGTTGCTAATGGATGTAAACCATTTTCAATTTCTTCTATTAATATCAAACTCTGTGGTGAAGCATTTTCAATGCCTATAACCATTTTAATTATACTTGATTCTCCTGCGCCAAAATGAAATTCTGAATATGATGCACCTGTTTCTGTTCTGCCTGATAAAATAGAAATATTGCCGAATTTATCCGCATTGACAACGGAATATTTACTCACATCTTTTCCTAATATTTTGCTTATATGTTTAGCAGCAATTTCTCCTATTTCTACAATTTCATCTTCTGAAAAAACGACATTCTTATTTGTAAACTTAGATAAGTCTTTTCTTTCTACTGCTGGTAAAGTTCTTGATATGCCAAAGAACACAACACTCCTGTCCAGAGCGTCTCTATACCACTTTTCTTTAGAAAATGAGGCTGTTCTTTTTAGTTTCTCTGTTTTATTTTTAGTACGGTCTATGACATCATATGCTATTGACCAATTTCTCATTTCTTCATCTAATTGACGATTCCTTGTAAAAAATTGTCTAGGAGTAATAGAATTATAGAGTAAAGCACATGCTCCTAAAATAGTTGTTTTTCCGCCACCGTTTGGTCCTATTAAAGCAGTTACGGGATAGTCAAATTCAATTGATTGATTACTAAATGCTCTACATTTTACTAAATTTACTCTATGTAAATATTTATCATAATTTAATTTTCTTGCTTTATCCATAAGTTTTTTTATCTGAGACGGTCTAATTTCACTTTTGTACATATAATTCCTCCAATTAAAAGTTCATTAATCACATATTAACTTGATGTTAACATCAAGTTCTAATACATGTAACAAGGAAATATCTCTTTGTTTCTCTTTCCACTATACAATTTTTCCGGTATCTCTCATCGTAAACGTAGCATCAAAGTCACAATCCAACAGTTCTGCTATCTTTCTCAATTCCTTTTCCGAAAAATTATCATCTCTCAATTTATTGCTCAAATTATTACCGCTATATCCAAGCTTTTCTGCCAAGTCCTTTATCTTCATGTTTCTTTCAATCAGAAGAATACGGATTTTTGAAGCCATAGCCATACAATCACCCCAATGCGCTTTTACTATGATTATACATGAATAAATGTGAAAAATCAAAACACTATATGATTTACAATTTATTCCTTACAACATAGTGTTGTCTTTTCACATAAGGTTATATATTATCACAATTATAAATGAGATAGTTAATTTATTTTTGTGATTGAGCGAGGTGATGTCTAATTATTAAATTTCTATAAACTCGACTATAAATAACAAAGGCGGTGGTTCCTATATTGGAAAACGGAAAAAATCTTTCCCACTACATAACACGGGAATATGAGAAATTAAATTAAAATAACCTTTTCTAGGATAACGTAAACGAGGTTCCTTTTGTGGTTATGATTCTAGTAAGCATTAACAGCGGCTGGCACCCACAGGAATTAGCGACCTTAATGACAGCAGATATTGACCTTGAAGCCAGAACATGAAAGGCGGCATGAAAACAGACGCAGGAAAGAACCGTGTTGTACCAATCCACCCTATTATCCGCCCTCTCATTGAAAAACCCTTCTCATCAGAAAATGAATTACTGTTCAATGATGATAATGGCAACAGGGAACCAACATGACCTATGACAAGTACCGGGGCCGGTTCGTAAAAGCCATGAAACGCTTGAAGCTGACCCACCGACCGCACGAAACAAGACATACTTTTATCATATCACAAAAGCAAAAGAATGACATGTAGAAGAATACATACTGAAACTCATTGTCGGCCATGCCATAACAGATATTACGGAAAAAACCTATACTCACCGGACAATGGAACAGCTTCAAAAAAGATATGCAAGATAACAAAATAAGAGATGTTTCACAAGGCATTTACCCTGAAAAACATCTCTTATACACTAACATTTTAATTCTAATCTTTGTGCGCTACGCTTATGTACTGCTTGTGTTCTACACATTCATTTTCAACACTTTTCAGCACAACTCACAACTTCTGAAGCCCTTATAAAATAAGGATTCCTTAGAACTTGCCAGCCTGAGCAGCCTCTTCAATGCTAACAGCAACAGCCACAGTCATGCCGACCATCGGATTGTTACCTGCGCCAATCAGACCCATCATCTCAACGTGAGCCGGAACGGAAGAAGAACCAGCGAACTGAGCGTCAGAGTGCATACGTCCCATGGTATCTGTCATACCGTAGGAAGCAGGGCCTGCTGCCATGTTATCGGGATGAAGTGTACGGCCTGTACCACCGCCGGAAGCAACGGAGAAGTATTTCTTACCCTGCTCGATGCATTCCTTCTTGTAGGTACCTGCAACGGGATGCTGGAATCTTGTGGGGTTGGTGGAGTTACCGGTAATGGAAACGTCAACACCTTCTTTGTGCATGATAGCAACGCCTTCACAAACATCGTTTGCACCGTAGCAGTTAACTTTTGCGCGAAGTCCTTCGGAATAGGATTTGCGGTATACTTCCTTTACAGTGTTGGTGTAAGGATCATATTCTGTCTCAACGAAAGTAAATCCGTTGATTCTGGAGATAATCTGAGCTGCATCTTTTCCAAGGCCGTTCAGGATAACTCTTAAGGGTTTCTTACGAACCTTGTTTGCTTTCTCTGCGATACCGATAGCGCCTTCAGCTGCTGCGAAGGACTCATGTCCAGCCAGGAAGCAGAAGCATTCGGTTTCTTCTTCAAGAAGCATCTTTCCAAGGTTACCATGGCCAAGGCCTACTTTACGGGTATCAGCAACGGAACCGGGAATACAGAAAGCCTGAAGTCCTTCGCCGATTGCTGCAGCTGCGTCAGCTGCTCTCTTGCAGCCCTTCTTAATTGCAATTGCAGCGCCTACAATGTAAGCCCAGCAAGCATTTTCAAAGCAGATAGGCTGGATTTTCTTAACCTGGTCATATACGTCAAGTCCAGCGTCTTTTGTGATTTTCTCAGCTTCTTCAAGGGAAGCGATGCCGTAGCTGTTCAGTACGGCATTGATTTTATCAATACGTCTTTCATATGATTCAAATAAAGCCATTTTCGCTACCTCCTCTTATTCTTTTCTCGGATCGATGATCTTAACAGCATCAGCAACACGACCGTACTGACCTTTTGCTTTTTCATAAGCTGTGTTCGGATCGTCGCCCTGCTTGATAAAGTCTGTCATTTTTCCAAGGCTTACGAACTGGTAGCCGATAATCTGATCTTCTTCGTCAAGAGCGATGCCTGTTACATAGCCTTCTGCCATTTCCAGATAACGGGGACCTTTCTTCAGGGTACCGTACATAGTACCAACCTGGCTTCTTAAGCCCTTTCCAAGGTCTTCCAGGCCTGCGCCTACAGGAAGTCCGTCTTCGGAGAACGCGCTCTGTGTTCTGCCGTAAGCGATCTGTAAGAACAGTTCTCTCATAGCTGTGTTGATAGCATCACATACAAGGTCTGTATTTAAAGCTTCCAGAACAGTTCTGCCCGGAAGGATCTCTGCTGCCATAGCTGCGGAGTGGGTCATACCGGAGCATCCGATTGTCTCAACCAAAGCTTCCTGGATAATACCTTCCTTAACGTTCAGGGTAAGCTTGCAGGCACCCTGCTGAGGAGCACACCAGCCAACACCGTGTGTCAGACCGGAAATGTCTTTTACTTCTTTGGATTTTACCCATTTTGCTTCTTCAGGGATCGGAGCACAGCCGTGAGCAACGCCTTGTGCTACTGGACACATTTCTTCAACTTCTTTTGAATAAATCATGTGAAAACTCCTTTCGATATGTAGATTGTATTAGCAAACAGTGCGGCGTCGTATGGTAAGGCGCCTTATTGATAACAAAATACCTCTGCGGCAAAAAGGCCGCAAAATACCTGTCCCTAATCGCTCGTATTATTTTCTCATATTTCATCTTAAAAATCCAGCCTTTTTGAAAAAATTTGTCAAAGAATTGTCGAAGTGGTAAAAATAAGCGTATCCGATGCTTATGAGGGCTTCGGATACGCTTATAAAATCCACATTTCTGTTATCAGTTCAACATCATCCGGTCATAAACGACCGAACCAACTTTTCTGTTATCAATTCAACATCATCCGGTCGCAAACGACCGAACCAACGTTATTGTTATCAGTTCAACATCATTCGGTCATAAACGACCGAACCAACTTTTCTGTTATCAATTCAACATCATTCGGTCGTTGGCGAATTCTCCGCCGCTGGCCTGTTCGAATTTCTTCAGGAGGTCTGATACCTGAAGCTTCTTTTTCTCTTCTCCTGACACGTCATAGATAACTCTTCCTTCATGCATCATGATAAGGCGGTTTCCGTGAGCGATGGCATCCTTCATATTATGGGTAATCATCAGGGTGGTCAGGTGATCTCTGTCAACGATCTTTTCCGTGATATCCAGAACCTTTGCCGCTGTTTTCGGATCCAGCGCCGCCGTATGCTCGTCAAGGAGCAGAAGTCTGGGCTTTTTCAGGGTTGCCATAAGCAGGGTCAGCGCCTGGCGCTGGCCTCCGGAAAGGAGGCCGACTTTGCTGGTCATGCGGAATTCCAGTCCGAGCTCCAGAATTTTCAGCTGTTCCTGATACTCTTCTCTTTCCTTCTGCGTAATTCCCAGCCTGAGGGTGCGGTGGCCTCCGCGCCGTGCCGCAAGTGCCAGATTTTCTTCTATCTGCATATTGGCGGCAGTTCCCGTCATCGGGTCCTGAAACACGCGCCCCAGATATTTGGCCCGTTTATATTCCGGCAGCTTGGTCACATCGATGCCGTCTATGCTTATCGTACCTGCGTCTGCATAAAAAACACCTGCCACTGCATTGAGCATCGTTGACTTTCCTGCCCCGTTTCCGCCAATGACAGTTACAAAGTCTCCTTCCTGAAGCTCAAGGGAAAGGCCGTTCAGCGCTGTTTTTTCATTAATCGTACCCGCGTTGAAGGTTTTGGTAATATCTGTTAGCTTAAGCACGGGAAGCACCTCCTTTTTTTACCGTCTTTTTGGAATATCTGTCCTTCAGGTAAGGGATTGCCAGGAACAGAGCCACAACCAGGGCTGAGAACAGCTTCAGATCGTTGGAATTCAGGCCCAGCCACAGAACCACCTGCAGAACGATATAGTAGATAATTGCTCCCAGGGCCGCCGAAAACAGCTTGAAAGCAAAGCTCCCGCGGACACGGCTGAAGATTACTTCACCGATAATAACGGCCGCCAGGCCGATAACGATAGCGCCCCGTCCCATATTTACATCCGCAAAGCCCTGATACTGGGCATAAAGCGCACTGGCAAAAGCAACGATTCCGTTGGAAAGCATAAGTCCCAGGATTTTACAGAAATCCGTATTGATTCCCTGTGCCCTGGACATATTCGGGTTGGAGCCGGTGGCGCGGATGGAGCATCCAAGCTCAGTACCGAAAAACCAGTAAAGTAAAGCGATCAGTACAATAAGAATTACGATACAAATCAGTATTGTATTTTTATAAAAGGGAACGCCCTTTATGTAGCGCAGTGAAACCAGCAGGGAATACTTATCCACGCTGACTGCCTGATTGGAGCTGTTGGCAAGAATTCTCAGGTTAATGGAGTAAAGGCCGAGCTGGGTCAGTATTCCTGCAAGAATTGCCGGGATTCCCATGGCAGTATGAAAAATTCCCGTAACCAGTCCGGCAAGCGCCCCTGCCAGAACCGCGCATAAGAGGGAAAGGCCGATGGAATGTCCGCTTCGTATCATCATAATACAGACAGCGCCTCCGGTGGCCATTGTTCCATCCACTGTCAGGTCCGCCAGATCCAGTATCTTGTAGGTAATATAAACCCCGATTGCCATAATGCCCCAGATCAATCCCTGGGCGCAGGCGCCTGGCAGCGCGTTAAAGAGCGACATGATATTCACTTCATTTTACCTCCGCGTATCTTTTTAATTAAGCCTCTTTGGACTTTTCTTCATTTTTAGGGCTTTTACGTATTTTCACAGCCAAATATATATTTATAACAGGAAAAAATATGATCTTCTTCTCCAACTATAGAGTACGACAAAAAGCGGTAAAAAAGCAGGGCTTTTTTAACCGCTTCTGTACGTAAGGAACTAAATCCGTTCCCCAGTTCACCGCAGATGGCTGCGGGGATGTACTTTATGTTAGAAACATAGGTTATTCGGCTTTGATGGCAACATAGTCATCAGGCACTGTAATATTCAGTTCTTTGCAGATTGCTTCATTGTATTCCTTGGTTACATTGGGAGCGGATTCAATCGCCATGGTTGTAATGTCAGCGCCGTTTACAAGAATATCCACTGCCATCTCGCCGGCTTTATATCCGATATCGTAATAGTTGATAGACAGGGTGGCTACGCCGCAGCCCTTGCAGATTCCTTCTTCACCGGCGATGACGGGAACGCCTGCGGGCAGACATACATTATTGATAACCTCTGTATTGGAAGCAGCCGTATTGTCTGTGGGGACATAGATTACATCACACTCTCCCGCCGCATTGGTGGTTACGGAAGCGATATCATTGGAGTCTGCGAAGGTGTAGGTCTTGCAGGTATATCCCAGCCCTTCCAGATGTTCCTGGATGGTGTTTGCCTGATATACGGAATTGGCTTCTGCAGAGCAGTAAAGCAGGCCGACAGTTTTGGCATCCGGGAAAAGCTCATTCAGCATGGCTGCCTGTTCCTTCAGGGGAGCCAGATCGGATGTTCCGGAGATATTCTTGCCGGTGGTTCCTGTCCACTCGTCAATTTCCAGCGCGGTCGCATAGTCTGTGATGGAGGTTCCAAGAATCGGAATGGTTCCGGTCCCTGCCGCTGCTGCCTGAAGGGAAGCTGTTGCGTTTGCCAGAATCAGATCCACGTCTGCAGAAACAAACTGATTGATAATGGTTGCGCAGGTCGCGGAATCACCGGAAGCATTCTGCTCGTCAAATTCCACGTTATCCTCGCCAAGCTTTTCTATCATGGCTTCCTTGAAGCCTTTTGTTGCGGCGTCAAGCGCTTCGTGCTGCAAAAGCTGGCAGATACCGATCCTGTATACTTTATCCGAATCGGTCTGCGCTGCGGGCGCTTCACTGTCGGCTGCCGCCTGGCTTTCCGCAGGTGCCTGGACCGACTCCTGTACAGCCGGCTCCGAAGCCGTGGAAGCAGCATTCTGTGCACTGCTGCCGCAGCCGGCCAGCATGGCTGCCGTCATTGTTAAAACGGTTGCTACTGCTAATAACCTTTTCATAACTTTTTCCTCTTTTCTATGTATCTTTTACAGTTCGACGCTTTAGCGCGTGCAAGCATTAACGCGTCTAACAGTAACTATACACGAAAATAAGGCTTTCGTCAATAATAATTTCAATATTTCGTATATGGCCCGCAATATTTTGTAGCAGCTCATTTATTGAAGCTGTTATAAAATTTACCACTTATTCAAAAAAACTCATGTATTCCCCATAAAAATGGCAATCAAAAAAAGCGGGCAGATGCTCCACCCGCTTTTTTGATATATAAATATCCGGTTAATTCCATTGAAATTACTGTTTATCCGCCGTTTGCCAGTACTTACTGTCTGTCCGTACCAGCCTGTGTGCCACGTTTTTCGGATATTTCCGTTCTGGTTTTATAAATGCTGTTGGCAGGTACAAAGCCCCTTACCATAGAGGTGGGATAAATATTGCTGTCCCTGCCGATTACCGTTCCGGGATTCAGGACGGAATTACAGCCGACCTCCACATTATCGCCCAGCATGGCACCGAATTTCTTCAGGCCCGTATGGAATTCCTCTCCATTGCATCTGACTACAACGAGGGTTTTATCGCTCTTTACATTGGAGGTAATGGAACCGGCTCCCATGTGTGATTTAAAGCCGAGAATGCTGTCTCCCACATAATTATAATGGGGAACCTGCACCTTATTGAACAGGATTACATTTTTAAGCTCAGTGGAATTGCCTACCACGGCTCCTTTTCCAACGATGGCGCTGCCCCTGATAAAGGCACAGTGGCGGATCTCCGCTTCCTCGTCCACGATGGCCGGACCGTTGATATAAGCGGTGGGCGCAACTTTGGCAGATTTTGCAATCCACACATCCTCTCCGATTTTGTTGAATTTATCTGCAGGAAGCGTATTTCCCAGTTGTATGATAAAAGCCTTGATTTTCGGTAATGCCTCCCAGGGATAGGTAAGGCCCTCAAATAAAGGCGCTGCAATCGTTTCATTCAAGTTATACAGATTTATGATTTTACATTCTTCCATGTCCGCTCCTTACTGTGTCCGTGACACTCGCTGCCTGCTTACACGCTGCCTGCTGCCCCTGGCCCGGTCAGGCTTCCTTCGCCTCCGGTTTCTTTCCGGCAGCCGCCCTGGAGGGCTGCTTCGTGTAATACTTTGAATTTTCCTCAAACTGCCTGTACAGAATCTGTTGATTGTTCAGCTGCTTCACGATGTTGGTTCTGCGTCCAACAAAATCGGTCAGCTTTTTCATATACTCCTGTGATGTAATCGTGCCGTCCGCTACCATGGTCAGGCCTTTTTCCCAGCTGGCCGTAAGTGCCGGATTCAGCAGCGGCCTGATGGAATCGGATACCACGTCATAAATCATTTCACCCATCTGCGTGGGCGTGATGATCTGTGTTTTTTTATTCAGATCAAGATACTGGATGGATACCAGCTTCTTCAGGATCTCCGCCCTTGTGGCGCTGGTCCCGATACCGCTTCCCTTAATCTGGGCGCGAAGTTCGTCATCTTCAATGAACTGGCCGGCGTTTTCCATCGTCAGGATCATGGTTCCTGAATTATAGCGCTTTGGCGGAGATGTCTCCCCTTCCTTGATCTCCAGGCCCTCATTTACAAGCGGCGTGCCTTTTTTCAGCCCCTGGAGTATTTTCAGGAAGGCGGCATCGCATTTCACATCCTCCTGTGCGCCGTCTTTCTCCTCATTTCTGTTCTCTGCATTTGCAGGAACGTCTTCTTTTTTCCTGGAAAAAGAGAACTGGCTCACCTTCAGGTAGCCTTCCTCCGTCAGCACCCTGAAGCTGGCAAAAAAACGCTCTCCCTTCATAATACTGACCAGAGATACCTTCTGATATACCGCAGGCGGATAAAAAATACTTAAAAACCGTCTCACGATAATTTCATAAACCTTTGCGGCCGTGGCGGAAACGCTTTTCAGCGCCCCCAGTCCCTGTCCGGTAGGAATAATTGCATAGTGATCCGTAATCTGTTTATCATTAACGTATCTTGTTTTGGCAATTCCCTGATAGCTTTTGCTTTCCAGAATCTGCGCCGCAAAGGGGGCAACGGAACTGATTCCCTGAAGCCCGCTGATATTTTTGCTGATTTCCTTTGCAACAGCGGTGGAAAGCACACGGGCATCCGTTCTCGGATAGGTAGTCAGCTTTTTTTCATAAAGCTCTTGGACGATCCGCAATGTCTCATCCGGGCTGATTTTAAAATATTTGGAGCAGTCATTCTGAAGCTCTGCCAGATTATACAAAAGCGGCGGATTCTTCTGTTCTTTCTTCCGCTCGATTTTATCCACAACGGGAATTTCCCTGGGCTCCTCCTCCAGGAAATTTATCAGCTTCTGCGCTTCTTCCTTATCCTTAAAGCCGTTTTCCTTATACAGTAAGGGCGACTGGAACCATCTGGAGCCTTCCACTGCCCTCCATTCTCCTTCAAAGCTGCGGCTGCCGTTCTCAGCGGCCGCCAAAGAAGCACTTGCCTGGTTGTCCTTCGCCTGGCAGGCAATGGAAAAGCGCCCGGTTACCCTGTAAAACGGCGTCTTCACAAACTGCCGGATTTCCCGCTCACGGTTTACCACCATTCCCAGGACACAGGTCATTACCCGGCCTACGGAAATAACGGCCTTGTCTCTTTTCAGGTAGTTCTTCACCGGTGTGCCGTATTTCAGGGTCAGGACTCGGGAAAAATTGATTCCCATCAGATAATCTTCCTTGGCGCGCAGATAAGCCGCATCGCAAAGGCTGTCATAGGCAGAAAGATCCTTGGCTTCCCGGATGCCTCTGAGAATCTCTTCCTCTGTCTGGGAATCAATCCAGACCCGGCGGCGTTCCTTGCCATGGACGCCGGCCTGCCTTTCCACCAGACGGTAGATATATTCTCCCTCCCGTCCGGAGTCGGTACAGACATAAATTCTGGTGACATCGGCCCGGTTCAGCAGGCCGCTCACAATGTCAAACTGCTTCTGGACGCCGGGAATTACTTCATATTTATATTCCTCCGGAATAAAAGGCAGCGTTTTTAACGTCCACCTTTTTAATTCCGGGTCATAAGCATCCGGGTAGCTCATGGTTACCAGATGTCCGACACACCATGTGACGATGGCCTCGTTTGATTCCATGTAGCCGTCCCGATTGCTCATATTGTATTTTAAAGCTTTTGCAAATTCGCGGGCAACACTGGGTTTTTCCGCAATAAATAAATCTTTGCCCAAATCATACCTCTTTTTTCAGGGCTTATTTTTTAGTAATATATCCCTGTGCTTTCAGCAGTTCTGCACACAGAACGGCTCCGCCTGCTGCTCCACGGACCGTATTATGGGAAAGTCCGATGAACTTCCAGTCATAAACCGTATCTTCACGGAGACGTCCCACGGAAATCCCCATGCCCTTTTCATAATCCACATCCAGGGAAACCTGCGGACGGTTATCTTCCTCCAGATACTGGATGAACTGCTTCGGCGCGCTGGGAAGCTCCAGTTCCTGAGGCAGGCCTTTGAAATTCACAAGCTTTTCAATCAGCTGCTCTTTGGTGGGCTTCTTGTTAAACTTCACGAAAACAGCGGCCGTATGTCCATTGAGTACGGGGACGCGGATACACTGGCAGGTGATCACCGGGCTTGTCGCCGGAACGATGACGCCGTCCTCAATTTTACCCCAGATACGGAGAGGTTCCTTTTCACTCTTTTCTTCTTCTCCACCAATATAGGGAATGATGTTTCCAACCATCTCCGGCCAGTCCTTAAAGGTCTTTCCGGCACCGGAAATCGCCTGATAGGTGGTGGCTACCACTTCTGTAGGCTCGAATTCCTTCCAGGCGGTCAGCACGGGGGCATAGCTCTGAATGGAGCAGTTGGGCTTTACGGCAACAAAGCCTCTTGTGGTGCCCAGACGCTTCTTCTGGAAATCTATTACCTTCATGTGCTCCGGATTGATTTCCGGCACTACCATGGGAACATCCGGGGTCCAGCGGTGTGCGCTGTTGTTGGATACCACAGGGGTTTCCGTTTTCGCATATTCCTCTTCAATCTTCTTGATCTCTTCCTTTGTCATATCAACGGCGCTGAAAACAAAATCCACCTGAGCGGCAACCTTTTCCACTTCGTTGACATTCATAACCACGATTTTCTTAACCGCTTCCGGCATGGGAGTGGTCATTTTCCATCTGTCACCCACGGCATCCTCATAAGTTTTGCCTGCGGATCTGGGACTTGCAGCAATTGTGGTCACTTCAAACCAGGGATGATTCTCCAGCAGGGATATAAAACGCTGTCCCACCATACCTGTTCCGCCTAAAATACCTACCTTCAGTTTCTCACTCATTTTTTCTCTCCTCATCTTTCTTCTATATATATTCTAAATGTAACTGTTTAGGACGGTGTATCTTCTAAAATGTGGTTTAAGAATGCCATTCTTCCTTCAGGTATTCCCTGTTAACACGGATGACTTCCTTCATGGCCTCCATACCTGGCGCTCCCAGTGTCAGCCTTTTTTCCACGCAGGTTTTCAGTGATACCGCATCGAAAATATCTTCCTCAAATACAGGGCTGACGTTTTTGAGTTCCTGCAGGCTTAAGCTGTCAATGCTGGTATTCTTCTCAATGCAGTACAGCACCAGCCTGCCGATAATGCCGTGGGCATCCCGGAAGGGCACGCCTTTTCCCACAAGATAATCGGCGGCGTCCGTGGCATTGGTGAAGCCGTTTACCGCGCTCTTTTCCATGACGGCTTTATTAAAGCGCATGGTCTTTACCATTCCGTTAAAAAGGATCAGGCAGTTCTTTACTGTATCTATGGCGTCAAAGGTCAGTTCCTTGTCTTCCTGCATATCTTTGTTATAGGCGAGAGGAATTCCCTTCATTGTTGTCAGAATAGAAACAAGCGCTCCGTAAACACGTCCGGTCTTGCCTCTTGTCAGCTCAGCAATGTCCGGATTCTTCTTCTGCGGCATGATGCTGCTGCCGGTAGAATAGGCATCGTCGATCTCCACAAATCGATATTCATTGGAGTTCCAGGTGATTATCTCCTCCGAAAAACGGCTTAAGTGCATCATCACCGTGGAAAGCGCTGATAAAAACTCTATCAGATAGTCTCTGTCGGAAACGGAATCCATGCTGTTTAACGTAGGACCCGCGAACCCCAGCAGGGAAGCCGTCATACTGCGATCCAGCGGATAGGTGGTACCCGCCAGAGCGCCGGCTCCCAGAGGGCAGTAATTCATGCGCGCATAAATATCCTTCATCCGAAGCCTGTCTCTTTTAAACATTTCAAAGTAAGCTCCCAGATGGTGTGCCAGCGTGGTAGGCTGTGCCTTCTGCATATGGGTGAATCCTGGCATATAGGTATCCAGGTTCTCTTCCATCAGCGTTATCAGCGTTTCCAGCAGTTCCTTCAGGCAGCCGTCGATTTCCAGCAGCTCCTGACGCACATACAGCCTCATATCCAGAGCCACCTGATCGTTGCGGCTCCTTCCGGTGTGAAGCTTCTTTCCGGCATCCCCGATCCGGTCAATCAGGTTCGCTTCCACAAAGCTGTGGATATCCTCATATTCTTCGGTAATCACAAGACGTCCCTCTTCCACATCCCTGCGGATGCCGGTCAGGCCCTCCGTGATTGCTTCCTTCTCTTCCTCCGTCAGGATTCCCTGTTCCTTAAGCATCGCCGCATGGGCAATGCTTCCTTCAATATCCTGTGCGAAAAACCTTTTGTCAAAATTAATAGACGCATTGAACTGATATGCCAGCCTGTCCGTTTCCTTGGTAAAACGTCCGCCCCAGAGCTGTGCCATAAACATCCTCCATTCCGCCAAAAATCCGGCCTTTTATTCGATAAAAAATGACCTTAAAAATCAATTTAAAAATGATACTACCATAAAATGAACTTTATTGCAATAAAGTTTTCTTATCAAACGCCAGTATCTTCCGCAGACAGACAAAAAGCACCAGACCTGATGCCACAGTAAAGACAGCGGCCGCACTCCGGCGATTCCATAGCTGATTGTTCTCCTCTCCCAGCGTCATTGCCACAGAGGCCAGATTGGACACGGCATGGACCAGAAACGCCGCCAAAAAACCGCCGCATTTTTCATAGGCCGCCGCCAGCACAAGCCCCAGTCCCGCCGCGTAGATCGCCTGAACCGGCCGAAGGTGGTAAATTCCGAAAAAAAGTGCAGTTATCAAAGCAGCCGCTCCAAAGCCCACTTCCTCCCTAAGCCTGCCGTATCCCAGCTCACGGAAAACCAGCTCCTCCGCAAAAGGAATCAGGAGACAGGAAAGCAGCAGCTGTTCCCAGACTGCGCTGCCGTAGATAAGCTCCGCCATCCCGTCATACATTCCGGACGCGCTTTCCAGCCCGGTGAGAATCAATAAGCCGTTAAGCGTAATGCATACCGAGATCCCCGCAGGGATGAGAAGCCAACCGCAGCCCAGGGCCTTTCCTCCCCAAAACAGCCTGTCCGTCAGGCCCTTTCCTTTTTGCAGACGTTCCCAGGCGAGCAGGGTAAGGATTGCTGCAGCAGCGCCAATCCCCGTCACCTCCAGTACGGAAAAACTGTGGGGACAGGAGAATGCAGCAGCTCCCAATGCCGCCAGGAACCATAGAAAAGGCCATAACAACCCCCACATAAGCTTCAAGCCCCGCATATATGCAGTCCCCCTTACATAAGCCGACAAAAAGCTGGCTTTTTCTTTTTATTTTACCATTTTCCCCTGTTTTCTTCCACTCGAAAAATACCGGGAAGGAACCATTTCCCCCCGGTTTCATATGATATGTTATATAACTGACCGGACCTGGATTGCCGCTGTGGGACCTGCCGCTTCCTTTCCCGGCCAGATTGGAGGATTGACATGGAAGATATCATACTCTCATTGAAAAATATAGCATTCTCCTATCACAGCCTGAATGGAGAAATAAAAGCACTCAACAATATATCCTTTTCGGTCAAAACCGGAGAATTCCTGGCCATCGTCGGTCCCAGCGGCTGCGGAAAATCCACGATTTTATCTCTTATTGCCGGATTGCTTCAGCCTGAATCCGGCGATATTACTTTTTATACAAAGGATCCTCAGGACAAAAAGCCCGGCATCGGGTATATGCTTCAGCACGACCACCTGTTTGAATGGCGGGATATTTATAAAAACGTTATGCTGGGCCTGGAGATCAATAAGCAGATGACGCCTGAGAAGAAGGAAAAGGTTCTTGCCATGGTGGATGATTACGGGCTTACACCGTTCCTTCACAAGAAGCCCAGCGAGCTTTCAGGGGGGCTGAAGCAGCGTGCCGCACTGGTGCGCACTCTGGCTTTGGAGCCGGAAATACTGCTGCTTGACGAACCCTTCAGCGCCCTGGATTACCAGACGCGCCTGACCGTATCGGCTGATATCTGCCGTATTATACGTTCCGCCGGGAAAACAGCCATCCTGATCACTCATGATCTTTCAGAAGCCGTCAGCCTCGCAGAACGCGTCATTGTACTGAGCAACCGGCCCGCCCGGGTTAAGGCGGAAATTCCCATCCATCTGACCCTGAAGGACGACTCTCCGCTGGCCTCCAGAAATGCGCCTGAATTCAAGGATTATTTTAATCTGCTATGGGAGGAACTGACAGATGAATCATAAAAATAAAATGAAAAATATGACTCCGGCAGAACTTTCCGCGTCTGCCCAGGAGCGTTTTGTTGCTGATCACAGAAGGCACCACAGAATGGTGACCTTCATGCGTTTTTTTATCCTGCTTGTATTCCTGGCTGTCTGGGAGCTGTGCGCCGATTTGAAAATCATCGACTCCTTTTTCTTTTCCAGTCCCAGCCGGGTGGTTACCTGTTTTATTACTATGCTGCAGAAGAACTCCTTATGCATGCATATTGGAGTAACGCTGTATGAAACCATTTTAAGCTTTCTGCTGGTATTCGGCTTCAGCATGCTGTGCGCCACCCTGCTGTGGTATTCCTCCAGGCTGACGGAAATTCTGGAGCCTTATCTGGTGGTGCTTAACAGCCTTCCCAAATCCGCCCTGGCGCCGCTTCTTATCGTGTGGCTGGGAACCGGAATGAACACGATTATCGTAGCCGGTATTTCCGTTGCTATCTTCGGCGCCATTATCAATCTTTACACCGGCTTCCGTCAGGTGGATGAGGAAAAAATCAAACTGATTTACACCCTGGGCGGGAACCGGAGGGATACACTTTTTAAGGTGGTGCTTCCCGGTTCCATTCCTATTATTCTGAGCACCATGAAGGTGAATATCGGTCTTGCCCTTGTGGGTGTAATCATCGGGGAATTCCTGGCGGCAAGAAGAGGGCTTGGTTATCTGATCATTTATGGAAGCCAGGTCTTCCAGCTGAATATGGTAATTACTTCTATTATTATACTCTGTATTATTGCCATGGGACTTTATCAGATGATTCAGTGGCTGGAGCATTATTATAAAAAGAAATGATAAAAGAAAGGCCGTACAGCTTTGGTGTGCTGTATGGCCTTTCCTGTATTTTTTCGACGGATGCATTTTCAGGACGGATTTTCCTTCGCTGCAAACCTACTTAAAATTTTTTCCTTCGCTGTAAAGCTGTACAAAAATGGGCTTTCTAAAGCCTGGTGTCCCACCTGCCGCAGAATACATTTTCCTGGTAACGTCCTTTGAATTCTGATTTTCCCATAATCTTTTCTATCGCGGCTTCCATAACTGTTTCGGAATCAAGATAGGCGTTGATATAGGTCCTGGCCATCGGTACATCAATGAGGTGGTTGGGAAAGCCAAGCGATAAAAAGATGGTGGGGATCTGTGAGACATACCAGGGCTGATCCGCAGGTGAGGCCCATTTGACACGCATCGAATTATACTGGGCAAAGCCTGTCACATGGAGGGCGACAATGCAGGCATCGTATTTTGCCTGGAAATCCTCCATTTTCCCTTTTCCCTGAGGCGTCTGGGCATCCACCTGGAAGCCCTGCTGCTGTAGCAGGCGGATCAGCTGTTCTTTTACTTTCTCACTGTTGTCCTTGATCAGCTTGCCGGCCACCACCATGCCTTCTCCGCCGCCGATAAATACAAGCTTCAGCCGCCTGCTTTTTTCAGGGGTCAGCGGAAGGATGCTTTGGGTATCCTTTACCAGTGTAATGAACTGATCCGCAGCCTTTTTCGCTATCCAGCGGTGTTCCCTGCAGCCCACAACCTCCAACGCTTCCCTGGGAGGCATAAGGGTGCCTTCCGCCTGCTTACGGTGGAGGCCGATGGCTGCTTTTACGCCCAGGATCCTGTAAAGCGCATCCTTCAGCCTTTCTTCCGTGATGATACCGCTGCGATAGCCCTCCAGCATATAACCGAAGTCTTCTTCGGGATCATTAAAAAAGAGGAAGCAGTCACAGCCTGCGGCAATTGCCCTCGGCACCTGTTCCTTTCTCGGCATGGCGGCGAACATGCCTATCATATGGGACGCATCTGTTACAACCAGGCCATGGAACTGCATTTTTTCCTTTAAAAGCCCGGTAATAAGCTCAGGCGACAGTGTGGCCGGTAAAATCTCTTCATTTTTCAGGCCGGGATGGAGTTCCCTTTGGTAGGAAGGCAGGGCAATGTGGCCTGCCATAATGGTCATTACACCATCGTCTATCAGTTCCTGGTATACTCTGCCGAAGGTATTGTCCCACTGTGTACAGGAAAGATCATTGATACCCATAAGCAGATGCTGATCGTTCTCTTCCGTCCCATCTCCGGGGAAATGCTTGCAGCAGGTAGCGAAGCCTTTTTCCTTTGCGCCGCGCATAAAAGCCTTTGCATAGCGTATGGTATCCTCCGGGCTGTCATTGAAGGCCCTTGTCTGCACAATGGTATTTCTCCAGTTAAAAAGCAGATCCACAACCGGGGCAAAATTCCAGTTGCAGCCCACGGCAGCGGATTCGGAAGCGCCTACACAGGACATTTCATAGGCCAGCTCCTCAGAATCCGCTGCGGCGACCGCAGCTCCGTTGGCAACCGCTGTCCCGCCCTCAATTCCGCCGTTTCCTCCGGCTTCACAGTTAGAGGCTATTAAAAGAGGAATTTTGGTATTTTCCTGAAGTATCCGGTTCTGTTCATACAGTTCTTCCTTAGGCGCATTGTGATAACGGATTGCTCCCACATGGAAACGGTCAAGAACCGATTTCATGACTGCAGGATCGCTGTTGGTTACCATATATACAAACAGCTGGCCGATTTTTTCCTCTGTGGTCATGCCGGCTATGGTTTCCTCCACCCATTTAATATCTTCCTCTTTCAGGTAGAAGGGTTTTTCTTTCAAATTTACCATGTTTCCTTTATCCTTTCATAACTGCGCAGCAATTTCACAGTTACATCCTTTCCATATTATGCTTTGCCTTTCAGATTGTCATGAAACAGGGCTGTCAGTTCTTCCTGGTACGTCCCGGCATAGCTCCCCTGCAGGAATTTGGGCAGCGCCTGCGTGCGAAAGCGTTCCCAGCTGGCCGTTTCCTGTTTTACAAGAACAGGGTAAAAAAGCACGTTGTTTGCCAGGGCCGCTTTTTCGTCCCCGGGGGCATCTCCCAGCATCAGGACATTTTCCGGAAAATATCCTTTTTTTATGAGTTCGCCGATACAGAAGGCTTTGGAACCGTCATCCTGCGTGAGGAGGACATCCGTCATGGGAGCAAGCCCGCAGCGCTGCCATTCTTCCTCTACCGCTTTTTTGTTGGCAGAAGATACGACGGCAATATCCGCTTCCCTGTGAGCCGCCTCCAGCGCTTCCTTTACTCCGGGAAAGGGCTGAAGCTCGTCCAGAGACAGGGCTGCAATCTGTTCGTTTACCTTTCGCGACCAGGAAAGTGCTTTTTCCAGTATTTGAATTTCTTTCTGGTCTTCTTTTCCCCTGCTGTCCGCGATTTCCTTTTCCAGCGCCCTGTTGGAAAGCTCGTGTGAAGAAGCGGTCCATGAAAGCAGCCTGTCAATTCCGGGAATATGCCGATAGCTGCGGTCCGCTTCCTCCAGGGCTATCGAAAGCCCCTGGAAACGGTTGATTCCACGGGTCATGGAATACAGATTCGTGTTGTTCCAGCGTTGAAGGATTTCTTCCTGCCAGGGGGTAAGGGACCACTCTTCCACCATGGCAGGCCCGAAGCACCGAAAATGCTTGATATCCATGGTATCCATAGCACAGCCGTCGGAATCTACACAGATGAGATGGGAATGTTTGGAGGTGAGATGCATGTTTGTGTCCTTTCCCGGACGATGTCCGCATGCCTCTGCTTTAAAAAGCAGAAGCTTTCGTATTTAATATTTCCAGCAGGAAACGGAAATATGCTGAAGCTGCGGTTTTTCCAGTCCCGGCCGTTTTACGAAAACATTATGGGAAACTATCGGATACCCCAACAGAAAATATACAAACAGAATGTTCTGAAAGTGTTTTTTAATTAGTTTACTGACAATATGTCATGACTTCTTACAACCTGTATCCATATTGGCACTTTTCTTTGCACATTCTGCTTCATTTACTGTAGCACTATGGAGTTTTTTCAGAAATTTTGCTATTCTTATGCCATAATTATTAATATAGGGGGATTATATATGAGCGACACAAAATTTACTTTACTTACAGTCAGCTCTCTGGATAAAATTTTTCCGGATGAGCCGTTCCAGCCGCAGACTCCATGTACCGGCGCCGCCATGTTTCTGAATGAGCGTTTTTCTTTTCAGGCCGCCTATTGCCTGGAAGGCCCGCAGATTCTTCACGCAAACGTGGCGCTGTCCGGTTCCCTGAAGGATGAAGTTGTATTCAGACAGACGGGGCTTGTACCCAGTGAGCTTCCGATTTTTCCGGAGGCGGATGATTTTCTACTGCGTACCACGCCCGGACTGTATCCGGATCCTCTCTATCCGGTAAAGGAGCCTCTCACGTTGATACCCGGTCAATGGCGTGGCCTGTGGTTTACGGTTCCGGCAGAATGTACGCTTCCGGCAGGAAGCTATGATCTTACTATCACCTTTACCGGTGATGATGGAGCTGTTCTCGGGGGCTGTACCTTTACTGTGGAACGTCTGGATGCCCGTCTTCCGGAGCAGACGCTGCTTCATACGGAATGGTTCCATACCGATTGTATTGCTGACTGGTACAAAACTCCTGTTTTCAGTGAAGAATACTGGACGCTTGTTGAAAAATACATGAAGGAAGCTGCAAAATATGGTATCAACATGCTTCTGACGCCTCTTTTCACCCCTCCGCTGGATACGGCTCCGGGAGGAGAACGCACAACGGTGCAGCTGATAGATGTATCTCTTTCGGACGGTACCTATACCTTCAATTTCGAAAAACTGGAACGCTGGCTTTCCCTTTGCGAACGCAGTGGTATCCGTTATATGGAGTTCTCCCATCTTTTCACACAGTGGGGAGCAGGACATGCGCCTAAAATTATGGCAAATGTTGCAAACACAGGGGAAGGGATGCAGGGAAAAGAGACGGTAAAGCAGATATTCGGCTGGGCTACGGATGCGGCGAGTGATGAGTACAGGGAATTTCTGGAAGCATTCCTGCCTGGGCTGATGGAATTTATTGATGGGCATCAGCTGCGCGGGCGCTGCTATTTCCATGTTTCAGACGAGCCCTCCAGGCAGCATATTCCCGCCTACCTGTATGCGAAAAAGCTTCTGGAGTCCCAGATTGACGGCCTTCCCATTATGGATGCGCTGTCGGACTATGAATTTTATGCCCAGGGGCTGGTGGGTGTTCCTGTATGCAGCAATAACCATATTGAACCATTTCTGGAGAATAAGGTTCCCGGCCTTTGGACCTACTATTGCTGCGGGCAGTATCAGGAGGTGTCCAACCGCTTCTTCTGTATGCCGTCACAGAGAAACAGGATTCTCGGTATCCAGCTTTATAAATTCAGTATCCGGGGCTTTTTGCAGTGGGGCTTTAATTTCTGGAATGCTTCGCTTTCCCGCTACCGCATTAATCCTTACTGCGTTACCGACGCTGCCTGCGCATTTCCTTCCGGCGATGCCTTCCTTGTTTATCCCGGCGAGGACGGCCCGGTGGCTTCCATACGGGCTGAGGTGCTGATGGAGGGGCTTCAGGATATGAGAGTTCTCCAGCTGCTGGAAGAGCTGACCGACAGGGATACGGTTATTGCCCTTATGGAGGATGGCCTGGATACACCCGTTACCTTCAAACAGTATCCGCGCGAAGCCTCCTGGCTGCTTTCTTTCAGGGAAAAATGCAACCGGGAAATTATCAGGATTCTTTCTCAGAAATAAAACTTGCAGGGGGAACGGCCAAGAGGCTGTTCCCCTTTGTTTTAACGCTGTGCTGTCCGGATACTGTAATTTACCAGGCCAGAGATGTTTATAGAATCTTCCGGATACACCTTGCCAAACTGCACACCTTGCAGCTCCTGCCAAATATGTTTCTTGCTTTTTGGGCGGGAATTGATTATGATAAAAGGACAAATACGAATGAAACGCAGGAGGTAACGAATGATATCCTTTTTATTATCCATTTTTTACGGCGCTCTCGCCGGCTGGATTTCCAGCAGAATCATGAAAACAACGGGCGGTACCCTCCGCAATATCATTACCGGTATCATCGGAGGTATGATTGGCAGCTTTATTTTCAGCCTGATTGGCTTTTATGCCCATGGTTTTCTTGCAAACCTGATTGTATCCGTAGTTGGCGCATGTATTTTTATTTATGTAGGCAAAAAGCTGTTTGGCGGCAGATAGGCAGGCAATTGCCTTGGTGTCCACCAGAAATGGATTAAAGAATTTAATCGTGGGAACCTGACGGAAGCTCATCCGATAGGATGGAATTTTTGAGTTGGAAAATTATCAGAAAAAAGGAAGCGGATTTTCCTGTAGGATACAGGATTCCGCTTCCTTTTTGCTCTCATAATGAATTAACAGTTTATTTTAAAACATCTGATTTCACATATCCGGTCTCGCCCTGGAACTTGACGCGTGTCCACCCGTCCGCCTGCTTCATCAGTATTTCAAGCTTGTCACCTGCGTAGCATACACCGATCCTGGAAGAATTTTCATTGGCGCTCTTTCTTACATTTACGGTTTCAGAAACCGTAAATTCACCACTGTTAGGCACCTTGCCGGAATCGGAGGATGGCTGTGAGGGTGGCTGTGCCGGTTCGGAAGTCCCTGTGCCTTCATTAGATGGCTTGTCCCCTTCCTGAGAATGTGTGTTCTCTTCAGGCGCTTCCGAGCTTTCCGGCGCATTCTTCTGTTCCGTCAGCGCTTCTCCAACAGCTACCTTCATATCATCCACATAGCCTGCCAGGAATGCGGAAAGCGCTTCGTCACCCGCTTTCTTCTCTTCCGCTCCGGTCCTGATTCTGTTGTACAGTGCAGTGACATCCGCCTGCGCCGTAACTTCGTTGGAATAGGCGGCCGCCTCAGGATCGTGCTCCCAGTCATGAATATAGAAGCTTCCTTCCGCGTTTTTGCTTACATAAAAAGGCGTAAGTCCGGGGACCAGCGTATCAAACCCCACAAACTTCACGTCATAGCAGGCGTATACCACATAGCTGTCCGGTTCCAGACCTGATTTGGTATAGCATACAATATTATTGTAGGATTCAATATGAGAGCTGTTCTCCTGCATGCGAAGCAGTTCCTTGTCCTCCGAATAATCAAACAGAGCCTTCACTGTTTCCAGATCCTTGGACTGCAGCGCCGCATAATATTCAGTTATCAGTTCGTTCACCTCAGGATAGGCATTTTCCAGAAGTGGTTCTGTTTCCTCTTTCGTTTCTTCCACCTGTCCGGTTTCCTTCCCGTATGCTTCTTCCTGAGGGATGCTTTCTGCTTCCCCTGAGGCCTTTTCCGCTTTTCCCCTACTCATGCCCCAGCTCACCAAAACAATAGTTCCAATCACTACTGCTAAAAGGACCCCCAGCACCGCCGACATGGCTTTGTTTCTAATCATCCATTTAACAAGCATTGATGGATATTCCAGCGGGCTTATTTTCCGTTTTCTTCTTTTCCTGTGGTGGCTGCTATTATACTTCCTTCTTCTGTTATCCATATTCATTCTTCACTTCTTCCTATGTATATAAAACAAGTTATAACTGTTCAAATCACTTAAATTTACGCTAAAATATCATATTAACGCTGTCCCATGCAATTAATCATAGCATAAGCGGTATATGTTGTCCATATAAGGAAAACTTAAGATATTATGAATGTTTTTAAATAAAAGAAAGCAGCAGGATATGTACAATAACCTGCTGCGAAGAAAAAAGAGAATGATTGAAAGGCTGTTAACTTTGCTCTATCCAGGCAGTATCATCAGGTTAGTCCCCTCTAACAAAAAAGCAAGGAACAACCTGGGTTCCTTTATTGAAGCATCAATGTAACAAATAGCTTTACAGGGAGCTTAGGCCTCTGCACTTCGCAATTCCTCCACAATGCTTTGTCTATTGCCATTATGATATAAAAATAAGGGAAGAACAATGCCTGTAAAAACCAGAATGCCTGATAAAAACAGCAACGCGGATACAGGATACCGGAATACAAAATAAGAAGCCTGGCTTTTCATCATCTGTCCTGTAATCATTAATAAAATATTGCCTATACTCAGTGTAAGGGCGAGGGTACAGAGGCAATAAAATAAGCCTTCCCAGAGGATCATTTTCTTCAGCTGCCTTTCAGTCATACCAATACTGCGCAAAACAGCAAATTCAAGTCTGCGTGCCAGCATTTCTGAAGCAAAGGTATAACAGTAACTGACGAAGGCAAAAATCATCAATATTCCACTGAAGAACCTCATAAGCATACGCAGTCCCAGAATATATCCCTGCTCCTGAGCAAGAATATCGGACTTAGCGGTCATATAATAAGTATTTTCCTTATCTGAATTCTTATTTGCAACGGCCAGAATCCCTTTCAGGCTGTTTTTTATCTTCGGCTCTTTTTCTCTGTCAACCTTGAATGCAATATTATAAATTACGGAATCTGTCCTGAGAAACTCCATGGTCTTTTCACTTACAATGATATAATTCAAATCCTTACCGTCCCAGGGCATGTTCAGCCTGGGAAAATGCGGATCAGTAATATCCAGATAACCGCAGCAGGTCAATTCAAAACTGACTGCTTCATTACCCATAAGAATTCCGGATAACTTTTGGCCGATTGCTCCGTCGGCTCTTTTAGCCTGCTGTTCCGTTAATTCATGACTGTGAAGCAGAATAAAACCATTACGATTCAGAAATGATTCTATATCTATATTTTGCTTTTCATTTATCACATATTGCTTTAAAGTTTCGCTCCATTCATTGGGAACCACTTGAAGCGTCAGTTCCGTAACTATGTCTGAATCATTATGATATGAGTAAGTACGAGGCTGGATCGCTTTTGAATTATAGTCAAATATACCATAGCTTCCTTCACATAAAAGCAGTTCTGACTTGCCGATATCTGCTGTTTTGCAAATTTCTTCAAGCAGCCAATCAGGCAGCAGTTCATGACCCTGAAGCTCTGAAATACTTTTTCCATTGTTCTGATACAACAGTTCTCCGACTGCATCTTTTGTTATACCGATTTCAAAATCCGGAGTTTGTTCAATTTTATGTGTCTGATCCATCCCATTATTAATAACGACAGAAAGCAGAGTAATTTCAAAGCCAAGGAAAAGAGAACCCACCGTAAGCAACATCTTTTTCCTGTTCCTTGTAAAATTCCGCCATGCCATCCCTTCCAGCGATTTGCCCCCTATTGTTTTAAGGAACTGAAAACCTTTCGGCTCTGCACACCTTCCCTTCAGGCAGTCTATACACGGCAACGCAGCCGTTATACTTATGCCCTGAAAAAATGTGCAAACAGCACCCAAACCAATAATCACTATGGTTATTAACAGAAGCTTCCAGGAATACAAGTCTGACGGCCGGATTGTTTCGCTAACGGACAGAAACATTTTTTTCATTACTGAGGGTAATACAAAAAGAACAACAAGACTTCCAAACACAGTACCCCAAATAATGCCTGTAAATATTATTTTAATTCCATGTAATAAAAATATAAGTATCATTTGCCGGCGGGTCATTCCAAGTGCCTTTAACAGACCAAATTGTTTTCGTTCTCTTTCCATGCTGATAAATAAAATATTGTGCAGAAATAAATACATGCTCAGAAGAATTAAAAATGTCCCTCCGGCTGCGGCAGCATATCCTCCAGCCATATTGCGGATTGTCTGCGAACTTCCTTCACTGATCACCTCAAACTGCTGCTTTGCTCTGATTTTTATGTCTTTATAAAATCTGTTTTCAAACTGTTTTTTATTCAGCCACAGGCTGTCTGATTTTATAAGAACATCAGCAGGGAAAAAAGAAATATTCTGCTCATTCAGCATTTTTTCTGTAAAAAAAGCAACAGGCAATTTACTTAAATCATTTGTGTAATCTGTATAGTAGCCGGACAAAATGAAAAATTTTTCTATATCCTCCGCACCGCTCTGCAGCCAGTCATAACGGATGATGTGAATTGGAATTCTCATTCCTATTTCAGGATTTTTAATTCCCATCAGAGAAAGCAGCCGCATAGACAGCATAACTTCATCTTCCTTTACAGGATAGCTGCCGCATATATCATCATAAGCAGGAGCGTATGCTATCTGAAATTCCTCAGGGCTGATAACACCGCAGTTAGCAATTTTTTTCTGTTGCATATAACAATATCCGAATTTCCTGATCAATGCAGTTTCACTGATATAATCCAGTTCCTTTATGTTAAGGTACTGGGTTTCATCTGCATTTTCAAGCACGGCGGAAGCGGTAGTTCCATTTCCCTGAGTTGCTTTTCTGCTGTCGGCGTGAATTCGGCCATTAACAATGCTCAATAGCACATAAGCGGCAATGATGGAAAGCGCAATAGTGGCTGACAAAATAATACTCGTTCTTTTGTTCGTTTTACCGCCGAATAAATTTAGACTTTTACTTTTTACTATTATTTTTTTCATTGAAAAATCCTCATCTAAAAACTTTTTCCATCCTTCATATATATAATCCTTTCTGCTTCCATTGCAATATCTTTGCTATGTGTAACTAATACAACAGTCTGATTATATTCAGCTGCAATTTTTTTTAATAATGTAATAACTTCCATTCCTGCTTTACTATCTATATTTCCAGTCGGTTCATCTGCTAAAATAATTGATGGTTTTGTACATAACGCTCTGGCAATTGCAACTCGTTGCTGCTGTCCACCAGATAGAGTATATGGCATTTGTTGCAGTATAGTATCAATTCCTAATGAGAGAGAAATATCAGCCAAAAAATTTTTATCAATATTACCTCCTTCAAGCATAAGGGGTAGTACAATATTTTCATAAGCATTCAATGTAGGTAATAAATTATAATTTTGGAAAACAAATCCTATTTCTTTTCTTCTAAATGTACATCTTTCATCTTCATTTAAATCACAAATTGGGATGTTATTTATATATACCATACCATATGATGGAAGATCTAAGCCACCAATAATGTTAAGTAAAGTCGTCTTTCCACTGCCAGAGTATCCCATGATAGCTAAAAGTTCCCCTTTTTGAATTTCTAAAGATACTTTGTCAAGAGCATGTGTATATTCATTCCCATTTACATATATTTTGGTAAGTTCAATAGTTTTAACAATTGTCATAATAATACAATCCTTTTAATCAATATTCCAATACCTATCAAGAGGAAACGTTTTGCTTCCTAAAAAATTCAGTATTTCTTTATCATCAAAGTAATAGTTTATAACCTTATGATCCTGAAGCTCCACTAAAAAAGGAATCGCAGGAATGATAAAATTATCTATTTGAAGTTCATTTTGTAGTAGTTCAGGATGAGTATAAATTGCATATATTTTTCCCACTTCTTTTCCTTTATGTAATTCTGCATACCCATCATTTACAAGTATAATCTTATAGTAAAGTGGTGGATATTGCTCCCTAATATTTTCTTCAGTTAATCCATTATAAAAGTTAATTTCTCCATTATCAGTAAGTTCACCAATTTTAACGTCATACTTTAATTCATGTTCTGTCCAATCGTAATTTTTAATGTCTTTCATGAGTTCTGGATTAACACGATAAACTTTTTTTTCCTTTTCAAATTCATTTATATCTTCTTCTATATTTAAACAATATCGACAATCCTCTCTACTAAAATATATATAAAAGTTGCCATCATACGTGAAAAAATCTTCGACTGACATTTGATTAATATTTATATTTGATATTTCTTCAGAAACTTTGGGATATAATAAAAATAATATAATGCTAAAACAAATA
>PPYE01046306.1_pt1 | contig 140544 bp, 151 predicted proteins | sample 1559881 | NCBI WGS metagenome assembly PPYE01 (sample SAMN08240022, study PRJNA423297) | Human gut metagenome, whole genome shotgun sequencing project.
TACTGCTTTTACTACTTTTGAGAGCGAAAACATGAGGGGTAATAAAAAGATTTGTGAGGTTCTTCCGATATGAAAAGTGTCGGAAAAGCCCGGAATAACGGGCTATACCGGCATATAAGAACATCTAAAGAGATAATTAGAAATCTATTAAATGATTATTCTAACAGTTCAGCCCTATCGGTTTGTTCGGTCGAAACCATGCTTGCACGGTTTCGACCGTGCATGCCGATATGGGCTGAACTGTTGCAACTTTATTTTTCGATAATGATTGACTGCTCCCGCAAAATTGCGTAAGATAGGGGCGACAGGGGCCGCCTGAAACGGGCGCATTTTATGCGCTGTGTGCCGGAGCGTGCCCGGGCAAAATTTATTTTCAACCAATCGGAGGGAAAAAATGGGTACGACAGCAGAAGAAAAAGAAGAAATCGTACAGGAAGGCGTCCACAACTACAGCGCCGCCAAAGATTATGTCTGGCCGAAGGAGCCGGAGGTTTTAAAGCAGCTGGAATGGTTTCAGGATCAGAAGCTTGCGCTGATGATGCACTGGGGCCTGTACTGCCAGCTCGGCATCGTCGCTTCCTGGGCTTTGAGCGACAAGGATTCCGTATGGTCCCGCCACCAGATCAACTGGGCGGACGGCGAGACGTTCAAAAAACAATATTACGATCTGAACAAATCCTTTAACCCGGTACGCTTCCAGCCTGAGGAATGGGCGCAGATGGCTGCGGACTGCGGCTTTAAGTACCTGATCCTGACAACCAAGCACCACGACGGCTTCTGCCTGTGGGATACCAAATACAGCGATTATAAGGTAACCGCTCCCGACTGTCCTTATCATGTAAACGAAAACGCCGACCTTGTCAAGAGCATGTTCGACGCGTTCCGCGCAAAGGGCATCGGCATCGGCGCGTATTTTTCCAAGGCAGACTGGCACACGCCCTACTACCGCACGCCTGAGATCGAGGACTCCAAGCCGACCAACAACGGCCCCATGTACGATCCCAAGGAGGATCCCGAGCGCTGGGAAAACTTCATCCAGTACACCAAAAATCAGGTGCTCGAGCTTTGCCGCGATTACGGCAGGGTGGATATTCTCTGGTTCGATGCAGGCTGGGTACGCGAAACAAACGGTCAGGGCATCCGCTTAAACGAGATCGTTGACGAAGCCCGCAAGCTCCAGCCCTGGGTATTGTCCGTTGACCGCACCATCGGCGGCGCATACGAAAACTATGTTACCCCCGAAATGTGCGTGCCCGAGCAGCCTCTCGGCGTGCCGTGGGAAAGCTGCCTGACGCTCGGCGCAGACTTTACCTACGAATATGCAGACCGCTACAAATCTCCCCGCGAGCTTGTAAACACCTTTGTCGGCATCGTCGCAAAGGGCGGCAACATGGCGTTAAACGTAAGCCCCCAGCCCGACGGAAGAATCCCGATCGACGCGACGGAAAGCCTCTACGGCTTCGGCGCATGGCTCAAAACCTATGGCGAAGCCATTTACGGGACCCGCGCTGTCGCGCCTTACCAGTATGAAAATCTCCGCTTTACCCAGAAGGGCGACGCCGTTTACGCGTTCCGCTTATATCCGGTAGCGCAGGAGTCCGTTGAGGCGCAGATCTTCATCCCTTATGCAAAAAAGGCTTCCAAGGTAACGCTGCTCGACGACGGGACGGAGGTTTCCTTCACAGAAAGCGAAGGCGGCATTACCGTTACCGTTCCGGCAGGACGCAGAACCGGCTCCGCGCCGATCGCACTCGTATTCAAGATCCAGTAATTTATATTAAAAAAGGACGCTGCAGCTTTTTCGCCCAGCGTCCTTTTTGCATCCGGATTGATTCCGTTTTTATTTTCCCGCGCAGCACTTTTTGTACTTTCTGCCGCTGCCGCAGGGACAGGGCTCGTTGGGATAAATCTTGCGGCGGGGCTTTACGGGCATCCTGCCCATACCAAAGCCTGCAGATCTGTCTGCGCCTGCCGCGCTCCGTCTTTTTTCCGCTTCCTGCTTCCGCGCGTCCTCTTCCTGCCGCCATTCCCGGACTGTGTGCCCGCGCAGCCCCAGCATTCTCGTATCCGCCTGTGCCGCCGCCAAAAGCCCGGTCAGCTCCTCGCCTGCCGCAACGCCCTCTTTTTCCAGACATTCCAGCGTTTCCTGCAGATCCGATCCCAGCGAAAACTTTTTATAGACAAGCCTCATCAGCTCTTCGGCATCGTTTTCGGAAGGCATTTCTTCTTTTTCCAGAAAATCGCGCAGCCTCTCATAAGAAGCCTCTGCCGCCGGATAGCCCTGACGGCTGTACACCAGAATCTCCTCCACGCCCGGCATATAGAACGAGCAGCTTCCCTGACGGCTTTCGATCCGTTTGTAGATCTCATCCGTCAGCGCTTCCTTCGGGATCATCCTGCCGTCCTGCACCACGCAGAAATTCTGCTCCTTGGGCACAGAGCGGAACACATCCATAAACTCCAACCTGCTCACGGCAAAGCCTTCCCGCTGGCAGTACATTTCATGCATGACCTCGATCGGCGCAGCCCCGTACAAAAAGCTCAACATCAGCTGACAGGACAGCATCCAGTCGATCCTGCTGTACGCGCTTTTGGCGTCCGGGCAGATCACGATGCCGTATTCTCCCCGATCGCGCCGCCGCGTCAGCTCCTCAATGCCCTCTGTTTCCGCCTCCTGTATGGAGGCTGCCTCCCGGAGCACCGTATATTTTAAGCGCAGCTCCTTATTTTTTGCCGCAAGCTTTGTGGAAAACGCCTTCTGCGCCGCTTCGGACTCCTTTACGATCACAGGGAAAACGATCTCTTCCTGCTTCCCCTTTCCGGTCAGGCTTTTGTCCTGCAGGCACTCTTCCCGGTCGATCCGGTATACGCTGCCTTTTTTGTCCGCGCCGTCCGGATAAAAGCTGAACCATTCCTCGCTGTCTGCCAGCTCGCTTACAAAGGTTTCCTTCGCAGAAAGCTCTTCATAGCCGCTGTCTGTCCCGGTCTCTTCCTTCAGCCGGATCTTCCCGGTCTTAAATTCAAATTCATAGCGGGCGGAGCCGTCTGCCTCCGCCACATCGTTTAAGATCATCGCAAGCTGCGCAAATGTAATATCCGCAGGGATCAGACACCGTCTCCAGACCGGCGGCTTTTCCCCTTTTTTCGTGACTTTATACTGATAAAAATTCATGCTTCTTTTCCTTTCCTCCCGCTCCCGTTTGATCGGAATATTACCCTTTAAGTGGACAGAACAGGAAAACCTATCTTATCATATGAAGCCAAAGAGTTCAATCCTTTCTCTTTGGCAGCACCAGACTTAAAAACAGCGCCACCACAAATACGCCCGCCACGGCGTTGCCGTTGAACACCTCGCCCACCGCCGGCGGGAACGCCGCAAAAAAGTTCCCGGAGGTCTGGGTCAGCCCCACGCCGATGCAGAACGCCAGCGAAACAATAATCATCGTCCGGTCGTCAAATTCGCACTCTTTTAACATTTTGATCCCCTCGTACATGATCGAGCCAAACATCATGACCGTGCAGCCGCCCAGCACCGCCTGCGGCAGCGAATTGAAAAACGCACCCAGCGGCGGAAACAGCGACGCCAGGATCAAAACCAACGCGCCCATCAGTATCGTAAAACGGTTGATTACCTTTGTCATCGTCACAAGCCCCACGTTCTGGCTAAAGGACGTCAGGGGCAGGCAGCCAAAGCAGCCGGAGATCGCGCTGGAAAACCCGTCCACCACCAGCGAGCCCTGCAGCTCCTACATTTTAATGTCGCGTTTTCACGCGCCCGTGCATACCGCCGTCGTCGCGCCGGTCGTCTCCGCCGCGGACACCAAAAAGACGATCGCGATCGTCACAAACGCGCCCAGATCAAACACCGGCCGATGCTCCGTAAAAAATACGAGCTTCGGAAGGCTGAAAAAGCCCACCTCCTGCACCGTCTGGGAAATCCCGGAAAAATCAATGAGCGGAGCCACGCCCGCCACCGTCAGGATCACCGACAAAAGATAACCGAATATCAGCCCGATCAGGATGTTTAAATTTTTATAGATCCCTTTCAGCCGGTAATTTGCGACCAGACAAACGACCAGCGTAAAGCCGCCCCGACCATTCCTTCATAGCCCAGCGCCGGGTTTGTCCCGATCGTTAAAAGGCTTCCCACAAAGGTAAAGCTGATTCCCATGACGATCGGCAGCTTCGACCCGATCTTCCACACCGGATAAAGCTGCATACACGTTCCCAGTCCCGCCGTAAACATGGCGCACTGCAAAAGCCCCGTGATCTCCGCCGGGTTCAGATGCTCCCCGGTTCCCCTTACGACCACGGCGCTGCATACGATCAGCACCGGCGCAAGGTTTGCCACAAACATCGCCAGCACATGCTGCAGCCCGAAGGGGATCGCCTTCTGCAGCGGTACTCTGCCGTCCAGCCGGTAAATATTTTCCGCCCCGGCCGCCTGTTTCTTCTGTTCCATCACTCACATTCGCCTTGTTCCTTTGTTTTTTACACCCATACTATCATCATTTTTGCGGAATGACAACAAAAAGGAGCCGGCACGCTGATCTGTGGATCAGTGTATCGACTCCTCATTCCTTTACAATTCCCTGATGAAATAACGGCAGTCCATTACGCTTCCTGCGCTCCCTCAGGCGCTTCCTCCGTCTCTTCTGCGGCGGCGCTGTGCGCCCTTGTCACGGTCACGATGATCGCTTCCGGGTCGGTCGTCAGCTCGATGCCTGCGGCAGACGCGATCGGCAGATCCTTTACAAGGACAGCATCTCCGATCTTCATGTCGCCCACATCAATCTCAACCTTATCCACCAGCGCGTCGGGAAGCGCCTGAAATGCGATTTCCTCCAGCCGCTGCTGCAGGATGCCTTCTGCAACCTTCTCATGGTTGCGCAGAACGACCTCCGCCACGGAATGCACCTTCTCGCCGCTTACCAGCGCCTGAAAATCGATCTCTGTCACCTGATTTTTCATCGAATCATAATCTATTTCCTTAATCAGAACATTGTAGCTCTTCCCGTCTGCCTCCAGCGTCAGCCGGCTTCCCTTGTTGCAGGTTTTCAGCAGACGTTCCACGTCACGGGCGCACATTTTCAGCGGGACCGAACCTTCGATTTCCCTGCCGAACACATTGCCTGTCACATAGCCTTCTCTTCTGAGTCTCTTTGCCTTTACGCTCATGTCCCTTTTTTCAGCTTTTAAAGTATTCATTTATCTTTTCCTCCAAAAAAACTGATTGCTTAGCGGACCTGATTTCTGCGGGTCTTGTTAAGTATCATTGATCTGTTACAGTCATATTGTAACACTTATCATATATATTACAAGTGGAAAAGTGTGAAAACTTTGTGAAGCCGGGCGCAAAAACCGGCAAAATCAGCATTTCTTTAAAAGGGTACCGGAACGCTCAGCGCCGGATCAATACGCCTTGCCCCAGTAAACCATCTTCTTCGCAGGCTTTCCGCAGCATACGCACACGTCGGACAGCTCCTCCTGCTCAAAGGGCATACAGCGGCTCGTCGCGGCAAACTGCTCTTTGACCTTATCCTCACACTCCTGACAGCCGCACCACATCGCCTTTACAAAGCCGGGAGTATTGGTCAGGATGTCGCCCATCTCTTCCATATTCTTTGCGACGTAGGTATGCGCTTCCCTGTGCGCTCTCGCCTTTTCCAGCATATCCTTCTGGATCGTTTCCAAAAGCGCTCCGACCTTTGCTTCCACCTCGTCCAAAGCGCACTCGATCTTTTCGCCCGTGTCGCGGCGCGCCAGCATACACTTGCCTGCCTCGATGTCTTTGGGGCCGATCTCTACGCGCACCGGAATGCCGCGCATCTCCGCTTCCGCAAACTTCCAGCCGGGGCTCTTATCCGTGTCGTCCACCTTTACGCGGAAATTGGAAAGACGGTCTTTTAACTCGTTTGCCTTGTCCATAACGCCTTCCTTGCGCTGCTGGATCGGAACGATCACAACCTGCACAGGCGCTACCTTGGGAGGCAGCACCAGACCGGAATTGTCGCCGTGAACCATGATGATCGCGCCGATCAGACGGGTCGTTACGCCCCAGGACGTCTGGTGCACATATTTTAACTTATTGTCCCTGTCCGTATACTGGATGCCGAACGCCTTTGCAAAGCCGTCGCCGAAATTGTGGCTCGTGCCGGACTGCAGCGCCTTGCCGTCGTGCATCAGCGCCTCAATCGTATAAGTCGCCTCCGCGCCCGCGAATTTCTCCTTGTCCGTCTTGCGCCCCTTTACGACCGGGATCGCCAGCACCTCTTCACAGAAATCCGCGTAGGTGTTGAGCATCTGGATCGTGCGCTCCTCAGCTTCCTCGGCAGTCGCATGCGCCGTGTGCCCCTCCTGCCACAAAAATTCTCTGGAACGCAGGAAAGGACGGGTCTCCTTTTCCCATCTCACCACGTTGCACCACTGGTTATATACCTTCGGCAGATCGCGGTAGGACTGAATATCGTTTTTATAAAAATCGCAGAACAGCGTCTCGGACGTGGGACGCACGCAAAGCCTCTCCTGCAGAGGCTGCAGCCCGCCGTGCGTTACCCATGCAACCTCCGGCGCAAACCCTTCCACATGATCCTTCTCTTTTTCCAGAAGGCTTTCCGGAATAAACAGGGGCATGTATACGTTCTGCACGCCCGTCGCCTTAAATCTGTCGTCCAGCTGCTTCTGAAGAAGCTCCCAGATCGCGTAGCCCGCAGGCTTAATCGCCATGCAGCCCTTTACGCTGGTGTAGCCGATCAGCTCCGCTTTCAGCACAACGTCGGTATACCACTGGGCAAAATCCTCTTCCATCGATGTGATCTGTTCTACCATTTTTTTGTCTGCCATATCGCTTTCTCCTTTTGAAAATGAAATAAAAAAGTGTGCGCATAATCGTGTTTTTTCGATAGGAAAGGAACTTTCCTATCAAATAAAAAAAGATACCCTGATCCCGAAAGGGACCGGATATCCGGCGGTACCACCCAAATTAGCGCAAATGCGCCCACTCGTCTTCCCGTTAACGCCGGGTCTACGCTGCCTTATTGGGGCAGGCGCTCCGAGGGCCGGTTCAAAACGCGCTGCACGGATGCTTCCCACCTGCCGCATCCTCTCTGGACTGCCGCCAACGCCTTTACTATTCCTCTTCTTTGCTGTCTTGTATTTGATGATATGGGAATTTTTTGCGTTTGTCAACCGTTTCCCGCGCAAAAAAACTGGTTTTTCCGGCGCAGATGCGGTAAAATACCCGAGGATTACCATTCCGCACTCTTGCGGTAAAATACCTGCGTATTGCCATTCCGTACCCTATGTGTACAATTCAGCAAAAATGCGATATGCGTATGAAAGAAAGGAACGCCATGAACCCACATCCCCGTAATTTTTTGATCCGGATCCTGAAAAAAGAGCCCGTGCTCGCCGTATCGGCGGTCTGCATGGTTTTTTCCATGTTTTTTGTGCCGCCCACAGCCGCCTACGCCGGCTATATTGATTTCCGCGTGCTGGCGCTGCTGTTTTCCCTGATGGCAGTCGTCGCCGGCCTGCAGCGCTGCAATTTCTTTACCCGTATGGCGCAGCTTCTCCTCACCGGGAAAAAGAGACGCCGCCTGCTGTTTCTGACGCTCATCCTGCTGCCCTTTTTCGTTTCCATGCTCGTCACAAACGACGTCGCCCTGATCACCTTCGTGCCCTTTGCGATCCTCATTCTGGAGCTGACCGGGCAGCAAAAGTATCTTGTGTTCGTCGTCGTCATGCAGACCGTCGCCGCAAACTTGGGAAGCATGGCAACGCCCGTCGGAAATCCGCAGAACCTGTATCTGTATTCCCGTTTCGGGCTGTCGGCGGGCTCCTTTTTTCAAACTGTGCTGCCGTTTGCACTGCTCTCCCTGCTGCTCATCTCTGCCTCCGTGCTCCTCTGCCCGGATCAGGAATTTACCATTTCCTTTCCCGGCGCGGACAAAGGATGCGGCATGGGTGCATATAAAAAGAAGCTTGTGCTCTATCTCGCCCTTTTTGCGCTCTGCCTGCTCTCCGTCTTTCATCTGCTCCCGTATCCGATCCTGCTGCTGACCGTCTGCGCCGCGCTCTTTTTTGCGGACCGCAGCCTGTACCGGACGCTCGACTACGGGCTTTTGGCAACCTTTGTCTGCTTCTTTGTTTTTGCAGGGAATATCGGCGCGATCCCTGCGGTCAGGAATTTTTTGCAGGAGCTTCTTTCCTCCCGCCCCCTGATCACCTCCGCGCTCGCAAGCCAGGTCATCAGCAACGTCCCTGCCGCCGTGCTTTTATCCAACTTTACCGATAACTGGCAGGCGCTGCTTCTGGGGACGGACATCGGCGGACTGGGAACACCGATCGCCTCCCTCGCCAGCCTGATCTCCTTCCGGCTTTATATGAAAACCAAAAATGCCTCTGCGGCATCCTTTCTCGTCTTTTTTATGATCGTAAACACAGCCGGGCTTCTCCTTCTTCTGACGATCGCCCATCTGTCCGGGATCCGCTGATCCTCCAAAAAAGCAGGTCTATGACGGGCAAACCGCACCACCCGGCGGAGCGCCCGTCCACTCATAGAGAACATCCTTATCCACTGCGCATATGCAGAACGGATAACCTTGTTTTTTCTGTCTTTATCTCAGATACACTCACAAAATCTCCCCCACCATTCTGCATGGTCCTCTACGACGTCCCTGCCTGATCCAGATCCGTTATTGCGGCGCTGCGTCGGAAATGACAAATGCCGCAATGCTGTATAGTATATCATGCTGCATGAAATATTGAATATTTTTTCCCAAACGCAGCTGTTTTCTTCCTAAACGCCCTCTTTTAGTGTTCTTTTTCCTGAAATTTCATATATCCTCCTTTCTTCACGCCATTTCCGAAATATGCTATCATTTTTTTATAAAGGAGATTTTTATGAATTTTAATGTTTATCTTTGTCAGATCATCTGCACCGCCGCTTTTATTCTTACCTGCACCTTCATCCTTTTCCCAGCCAGACACAAGGTCTATGAATTTCTTCTATACGGTTATGTCGCCGCCTGCTGTCTGATCCTCATGCCCCTTTGGGGGCAGTTCGGGACTCCCGTTATGCTGCTTGGCTCCTCTTTCATCCTTCTTGCGTTCAGCCCTGCCAACCGTTTTTACAACCTCATTCTTTTTCAGGCAGTCTGGTTCTGGAGCCTGCTGACAAACTACATCCTTGCCATCCCCCTGAGTATCGCAGGCTATCACTTTTCTGCCATGAAGTCGTCTCCGGCAATGGACGTCCTCTTTGCCTGCCTCCATGGTATTTTGTGCGCCCTGCCCGCCTTTTTTCTCGGCAGAAGGCTGCGCCGCAGCCGCCTCCTTTCCGACGGCGGCATTATCCCGGAAAAGATCCAGCAGCTTCTGCTTGCGGATGTCACGATCTGTTCCTGCATTTTTATTACCAATATCCTGTTCGGGAGCCTGTGCAGCTATCCGACGGAAATCCTGCTGTTCAACGGCGTGCTCATCCTCTCGTTTTCCGCCGCGAATTTTATCCTCTTTCTGATCCTGTTCCGCACGCTTCAGGAAAACAAGCGGCTTGAGCTGCGCACACAGGAGCAGGAAAACCTTACCGAATATATGAACCAGCTCGAAAACCACTATCAGGAGATCCGCCGCTACAAGCACGATTACATGAACATCCTTTCCACGATCAACGGCTATATTCAGGAGGGCGATTTGGAAAAGCTCAAAGGCTATTTCGAGCTGCGGCTCGGCTCCGTCAACCGCCTCATGTTCAACAACGACGCTACCATCGCAAAGCTTGCCCTGATCCGGGTTCTGGAAATCAAAGGGCTTCTTTATACGAAGCTGATCCAGGCGATGAACCTCAACTTAAACGTATCGCTGGAGCTGACGCAGGAATTTTACAGCTTTCCCGTAAATATGCTCACGCTCACCCGCATCCTCGGGATCTTTCTGGACAACGCCATGGAGGCTGCCGCCCTTACGAAGGAGCGCCGCTTCCACATCGCCATTCTGAAAAAGGAACAGCGCATTATTTTTCACATTGAAAATTCCACGCTTCCCCCGCCGCGTCCGCTGGAACGGCTCATGGAAGCGGGCTTTACCACGAAGGAAAACCACAGCGGCATCGGGCTTTCCAATGTCTCCATGCTTTTAGCCTCCCTGCCCGAGCTGTCCCACCACATGATCTGTGAAAACGGGATCATGAAGCAGATCCTCATCATACCCTCAAAGGAGAAAACCGCATGATACCGATTTATTTATGTGAAGACGACGAGAGCCAGCTCAGCCTGCTGGCGTCCCTGATTGAAAAATATATTTTCATCCAGGGCTACGATATGGAAATCGTCTGCAAAGCCTCCTCCCCGCACGGGCTTCTTTCTTCCCTCGCCCCCAAAGCCGAAACCGCCGTCTATTTTCTCGACATCCAGCTTCATTCTGACATCGACGGCATTGAGCTTGCTTCCATGATCCGCCAAAACGACCCGCGGGCGTTTATCATTTTTACGACGACCCATTCCGAAATGGCGATGACCACTTTCCACTATCAGGTGGAGCCTCTCGATTTTCTCATCAAGGACGATCCGCAGTACGCCGTCCAGATCCTCCACTGCCTGAAAAATGTCGTCGAAAAAAGCTGCGTCCCTGCCCCTGACATCCGCCTCCATCTCCACCTGCCCGATCAGGATCTTTTCCTTCCGGTCAGCAAAATCCTCTGCATCCAGTCCTTGGCGGCGCACCGCATCACGATCCACACCATAAACGGCGTCTATCAGTGCAGCGGCGCGCTCAATGAAACGATGTCACGGCTGGACGACCGTTTTTTCCTCTGCCACAAATCTGCCCTCGTAAACCTCCGGCATATCCGCGCCATTTTCCGCCGCCCCTGCCGGATCGAGTTAGACGGCGGGCTTGTCTGCCCCTGTGCCCAGCGGCGCTTTAAACAGCTTCAGGAGCTCATGGACATCGGTCCGTCCCCCCATTGATCCCCATAATCCCCTCTTTTAAAAGGACTGCGTACAGCGGTCCTAAAAAAATGCCCGAAAGCCCGAACAGCTTCACCCCTGCATACACGGAAAACAGCATCACAACCGGATACATCCCCGCCTGCCTGCCCAGAAGCTTCGGTTCCAGATATTCCCTCACGATCACGCAGCCCGCATACACTGCCGCGATCATCAGCACCTTTCCCGTGTTTCCCAGGATCAGCTGCCACACCGCCATCGGAAAAAGCACCAGCCCTGTCCCGATAAAGGGCAGCGCGTCCAAAACCCCCGCTGCGATCCCGATCCAGATCCCGTTTTTGATCCCCGCCGCAAAAAGCCCTGCCGCTGCGATCAGCGAAATTGCCGTCAGGATCGCCGCCTGCGCCTTGAAATAGCCTCCGATCAGAAAAAGCGTCCGTTCTGCGTACTGCCAGACCGTTTTCCCCAGCTCCGTTTTCTGTATTTTTTCCGCGATCTCCTCATAATCCCTGCACAAAAGCACCGAAGCGATCATCCATATCCCGATAAATCCGGCGGCGGATATCAGCAGGCGGCAGCCCTCCACCGACCGGTCCACCGCCTTTGGCAGCGCTTCCTTTTTCAGCTGCCCTGCCAGCGCGTCCCATGTCTCCGAAAACTCCTGTTCCAGCTCCTTTGCCGGGATTCCCAGACGCTCTTCCAGAAAATCGCAGCAGCCCTTTAACGCCCCGTCCGCCTGCTTTCGCACAACCTCTGCGCCCTCCCCGAGCCTTGCCGCATGGAGCGTCCCCCACGAAAGGCAGGCGCAGAGCCCTACGATCAAAAGCCCTGTCCCGGATACAAACAGCCCCGCCAGCAAAATCTCCCTGCGGATATGCAGCCTTCGATGCACCCTTTCCAGCAACGGCGTGCTCGCGTGCACGACGGCAAACGCCAGCAAAAACGGCGCCGCCAGCGGAAGCGCATACCGAAATGCCGCCAGAAGCCCTGCCGCAAACAGCGCCGCCGCCAAAAGCTTTTTCCATTTTTTTCCAAAAAAATCACCCATACCGCCTCTCCTTTTTCAAGAGGTAGTATGGGTAATCCGCCGTCTTCTATGTGGCATCTGCCCTGTCATTTTCTGCCGCTTTCCGGCTGCCCCGCGCACAGCTTTCCGCCATTCCCAGAATCAGGAACAAAAACGGCGTACAGCACACCTGCTGATAGCAGAAAAAATTGTGCGCCCCGTATACAAGCGCCGCCAAAAGCCCTGCCATCGCAACTGCCGCCGTTTTCTGCGCCTGAAAAAAATGCACCGCGGCAGCCGCAAAAATCGCCGTAAACGCGATCAGCCCGACGATTCCCATGCAGAACAGCACGTTTAAAAATTCATTGTGGGCATTTGTCAGCATCTGATCATGCCCGAAATAGCGGTTCAATTCCCGCGTCAACTCCCCATCTGCATAGCAGTACGCCGAAAAGCTGTCCGGCCCCACGCCCACAAGCTTCCTTACCGGCGGAAGCTCCCGAAACGCTTCCAGCGTAAACTTCCACGAAAAGCCCCGTGAATTTCCCCAGTATCTGTCAAACAAAAGATACTGGTTCCGGCTGGAAAATCCGAACCATTTTTCCAAAAGCCCCGTCGTATTCGCCCACACCGCAAAAACATAGCCTGCGATCCCTGCGCCCGTCAGGATGCACGCGCCCCGCCGCCAGAGCCTGCCGCTTGTAATCTGCGTCTTTTCCTCATGCCTCTGCCTGTAAAAAAGCAGGGCGATATAGCAGACACACACCACCAAAAACAACACCCACACCGCCGTGCTCTGGGAAAAAAAGAGGGAAAGCCGATCCAGCTCCACTGCCTTTTCGGGAAATAAAATCTGCAGGATCCCGATGAGCTTAAAGCTTCCGAGCATCAAAAGCAGTGTTTCAAAAAAGCGCTCCATCCGGTCAAGGCTGCCGCACGATACGACAAACAGCCCCAGAAACAAAAACGCCGCCGCCGCAAACGCGCTGTCGCTGTTCTGGGTCACGACCGTCCCGAAGCCCAGCATACAGTACGCTCCCAGCGCCATCCGCACTGCGCCGCCCTTTGCCGTAAAAAACGCGGTCACGCCGATCACCAAAACGACGCATACATAGCTGGAATACCAGGAAGCCTGCCCGATCGTCGAAAGGAACATCCGCTGTGTCTCTTCCCCCAGCCCCTCGTACATTCCCAGAGGGTCGATGGAAAACCGGTGCAGGATCCCGAGCGCAAACACCGCTCCCGACGCCAGAAAATGCCCCGCAAAGATCAGCCTTTTCCACGGGAAATACCGGGATACAAGAAAATATGCCAGCCCGAAAAAAAGCTGTGTCCGCAGTCCCATCGACCAGCCGTCCACTCCCGTCCATGCGGTCCCTTTATCTGCCGCAAACAGCCATGACACGCACGCCGCCAGCACATAGGAAAGCACCGCCCAGTCCAGCGCGCCAAGCCCCGCGCGCCCCGGCGTTTCCTTTTGATCCATCCCCTCCAAAAGCGCCAGCGCCCCTGCCGGAAGCAGGCACAGCACGCTCACCGCCAGAAAAAAATCAAATTTGCTCTGTCCCAGCTTCGCATAGTGATCTTTCATATAGAAGGGAAACACCGTCAGCATCAAAAACGCCCACAGCCCCGTCAGCCCTGAAACGGCCGTTCTCTTTTTAAAAGGAAAGTTTGTCCGTAAGCTCATATTCTACCCTTTTCCCCGAAGACGGATGCATAAACGAAAGCCTTGCCGCCTGAAGCTGGATACAGCGGATCCCCATTTCCTGCGACGTCTGCCTGCTCTGGCTGCTGCCGTATCTGGCGTCCCCCAAAAGCGGCATCCCTGCGTTTGCCATCTGCACCCGGATCTGATGATGCCGCCCCGTATCAAGGCTCACCTCCACCAGCGCGCAGTTTTCCCGGCGCTCAAGGCAGCGGTATTCCAGACGCGCCTCCTTTGCCCCTGCCTCGGACGCCTCTGCGATCCGCGCGCCGCCGCCCGGCAGCTTTATCATATGATCCTGTAATAAAACCGTCCCGTCCTCCGGCAGTGCTGCGTCCGCTCCGGCGTATACCTTTGCCCGGTAGATCTTTTCAAGCTGGCGCTTTGCCACCTGCGCGCTTAAAGACGCCGCCGCCCGCTGGTTTTTTGCAAATACCAAAAGCCCCGAAACGGGCTGATCCAGCCGATGGATCACGCCCAGATAGACCGGCTGCTTTTTCGCCGGAATGCCGCACCGCACGCTCGCCCCCGCGCCCGATACGCTCACCACGCTCCTGCCGTCCCTTGCCAGATAATTTTTCAGCTCGCTCACCAGATCCGGCTCGGAAATCCTGCCGCTCTGCACCGCCAGCCCCGCCGGCTTACTGCATACAAGTATATCCCTGTCCTCGTAAATAATTTCCGCTTTCAATCCGTTTTCCTCCGTTTCCTGCCTGCTCCCATCATAAGCGAACCGCCCTTTCCTGTCAATCGGCGCGCACATGCAAAACAGGCGGAAGCCCCCGAAAGTGCCGCCGCCTGCTCATCCTTATCCGTTGTTTCCCATGCCCTCACACCTTGAACCGGTAGCCCACGCCCCAGATCGTCTCGATATACTGGGGATTCGCCGTGTCCACCTCGATCTTCTCGCGGATCTTCTTGATATGCACCGTTACCGTCGCAATGTCCCCGATGGATTCCATATCCCAGATCTCCCGGAACAGCTCCTCCTTCGTAAACACATGGTTCGGGTTCTCCGCCAAAAAGGTCAGAAGGTCAAATTCCTTCGTCGTAAACGCCTTCTCCTCGCCGTTGATCCAGACGCGGCGGGCAGTCTTGTCGATCTTCAAGCCCCGGATCTCGATGATGTCGTTCGCCTTCTGATGGCTGCTCGTCAGCCGCTCGTACCGCGCCATATGCGCCTTCACGCGCGCCACCAGCTCGCTGGGCGAAAACGGCTTCGTCATATAATCGTCCGCCCCGAGCCCCAGCCCCCGGATCTTATCGATGTCATCCTTCTTGGCGCTGACCATCAGGATCGGCACATTCTTCTCATCGCGGACGCGGCGGCACACCTCGAAGCCGTCCATGCCCGGAAGCATCAGATCCAGGACGATCAGGTCAAACTCCTCCTGCAGCGCGCGCAGCAGCCCCCTGTCCCCGGTATTCTCGATCTCAACGTCGAAGCCGCTCAGCTCCAGATAATCCTTCTCCAGATCCGCGATCGCCACTTCGTCCTCAATGATTAGTATTCTGCTCATCCGTATTTGCCTCCCTGTATTTGCGGATCACGAAATGAAGACAGGTTCCCTCGCCCTCTTTGCTGGTCGCCCAGATATAGCCGCCGTGATCCTCTATGATTTTTTTCACAATGGACAGACCGATGCCGCTGCCGCCCTTCATGGAATTGCGGGACGCATCCGTGCGGTAAAAGCGCTCGAAAATATTTCCCAGATCCTTCGCCGCAATGCCCTTGCCGTTGTCCTCGATCTCCACGCGGATCGCATCCACCTCATCCAAAAGCCGGATGTCGATCACGCCCTTTTCCTTGTCCATATATTTGATGCTGTTGCCGATAATATTGTTGATTACCTTCTTAAGCTGCTCCGGATCGGCAATGATCCTCGTCCCCGGATCGACCAGATTGGAATAATTCAGCTGGATATTCTTCGATTCCAGATCCAGCCCGACGTCCTCTGCACAGTCCTCAAAAAACTCCGCCACGTTGATCCGGTGGAAATTATAAGGGATCCGGTTGTTGTCGATGCTGGAATAATAGGTCAGCTCATTGATCAGCCTGTCCATATCGTTCGCCTTCGTGTAGATCGTGCGAAGATACTTGTCGCGGCGCTCCGGCGTATCCGCCACGCCGTCGATGATCCCTTCCACATATCCCTTGATCGCAGTGATCGGCGTCTTTAGGTCGTGGGTAATGTTGCTGATCAGCTCCCGGTTCTGCTTCTCATTCTGCAGCTTCTCTTCCGTGGACTCCTTGAGCCGCAGGCGCATATCCTCATAGTTGCGGTACAGCTCCCCGATCTCGTTGTCGTCGTCCGATTCCAGAATATAGTCGAAATTGCCCTCCGCGATCTTCTGCATCGCCAGATTCAGCCTGTTGATCGGCGAAAAAACGCCCTTGTGGATCCACTGCGTCAAAACCATGCTCGTCAGCACCAGTATAAAAATGATCGCCAGAAACATATCCATCAGAAACGTCTTGGAGATCACGCTCGTGATCCGCGTCACGATAAACACGCTTCCCTCCGCGCCGTCCGAAAACCGGAAATCCACCTGCTTTACCAGCTTGCGCAGGTCGTTAAAGTAAAACGCCGAATCCGCCCGCTCGCTCTCCTGCCCGTAGACCGGAAGCCTGTTCCATATCTTCTCCGCCGCCTCCTGATTGCCCGCATAAAAAATCCCGTCGTCTTTGCGCACAATAATATAGGAAGAATATTCGGATGCCTCTTCATTCAGCTCTTCCAGATAGCCGCTGTCCTCCAGACGCGCTTCATCGTCCCGCGCCGTATTCAGGATCTTGTTAAACAGCTCGTTGGTCGCCCCGCTGAACCCGTCGATCGTATCCGACATCATCGTATAGTCGCTCAGCTCCAGCCCGTAGGTCGGTTCATCCGTATGAACCATGACCGCGCCGATCATGATAAATGCGACCAGAGACAAAAGCACCGGCAGCAAAATGATCGTCAAAAAAGTAATCGCCAGTTTTGTTTTGAATTTCATGATAATCTCCCCGCTGATAATATCAGTATATCATAATCGTCCCTTCCTTTATATTAAATGAGCGGGATATATTTCTAAAAAAATTCTAAAGTCCTTTTTGCCGCTGTCCCTGCCCTGCTCCGGCTCCAAAAACAGGCTGCATCGGGCTGCTGCCTTTTCTCTTAATTTTTTTCAAAAACATGTTGACATTCTTCCTTTCCTCTGGTATGATTCAATCATGATAACAGTAATCGTTATTATTTAGAGAGGAGATGGTACAGATGCCGGCCTTGAAATACAGCCGCCAGCGGGAAGCGATCAAGAACTTCCTCATGACGCGCCGTGATCACCCGACCGCAGATGTCGTTTACCACTCTCTGCGAACCGAATTCCCCAATATCAGCCTCGGTACCGTATATCGAAATCTGACGCTGCTTGCCGATCTGGGAGAGATTTCCCGGCTCAGGCTCGGGGATGGCGTTGATCACTTCGATGCCGATACAAGCCGCCATTATCATTTTGTCTGCAGCAGATGTCATTCCGTATCGGATCTTGACATTGAACTCCCGGACGCATTCGATATGCTTCACGGGACTGACAGATACGGCAACCGGATCGAAGGGCACGTCTCATATTTTTATGGAACCTGCAGCTGCTGCAGCAATGTTGCTTCCAGCTGACTGCAAACCAAACTTACGATCTTCCCACCGCACAGGTGAGGACTTTTAAAAACGAAAGGGGATTTTTATCATGAAAAAATTTGTATGTTCTGTATGTGGTTACGTTTATGAAGGCGAGGCAGCTCCCGCAGAGTGCCCTGTATGCCATGTTCCCGCTTCCAAGTTCATCGAGCAGACAGATGAGAGAAGCTGGGCTTCCGAGCACGTTGTAGGTGTTGCTCAGGGCGCTCCCGAAGACATCATCGCTGACCTGAGAGCAAACTTTGAAGGCGAGTGCTCCGAAGTTGGTATGTATCTGGCTATGGCTAGAGTTGCTCACAGAGAAGGCTATCCTGAGATCGGTCTGTACTGGGAGAAGGCTGCTTACGAAGAGGCTGAGCACGCTTCCAAGTTTGCTGAGCTGCTGGGCGAGGTTGTTACCAACTCCACAAAGAAGAACCTTGAGATGAGAGTAGAGGCTGAGAACGGCGCTACCGCTGGTAAGACCGATCTGGCTAAGAGAGCAAAGGCTCTGAACCTGGATGCAATCCATGACACCGTTCATGAGATGGCTCGCGACGAGGCTCGTCACGGCAAAGCATTCGAGGGTCTGCTCAAGAGATACTTCGGCTAAGAAGAATCCGCTGAAATAAAGGATTTTAAAAGAGGAACGGGATTTTGTCCTGTTCCTCTTTTTTGTGTGCGCAAAAGAAATGCTGTGGACTGATTGTGTACTTCTGCGGCAGTCTGTTCAGCACAGCTCTTTTTTTGCCGCCTTCACGCTCTTTGCATAGTTTTCGTCCACCCGCTCCAACAGATATTTCGGGGACAGAAACGCCGCGTCGTGCAGCGTTTCCAGCGCGTCCTTCTGCTGCCGTGTCATCCCGGACGGCACTACGACGCGCGTCTGCCACACCGATACACATCCCGTAAATTCCACCATCCAGAACAGCGGCTCCATGCTCTTCTCCATTTTTCCATGCAAAACTGCCTGATCGTATCCTGCCGTCTCAATCAGCCTGCCGATATGGGACGGAACCGGCTCCTCCACGCTTCCGTCGGGCAAAATCAGACATTCGCAGCTATCCTCATCCTCCCGATGCTTATGTATAAATTCCAATGCCGTCATAGCTGCCCCTCCTTCGGTCTGCATCCGCTTTTTGAATCTGTTTTCAGAATATCAAACGCATCCCTATTTGTAAATAAACAGTTTTCGGCTTTTCTATCCGGACGGGCTTTTTTATGAAAATCTTAAAAAACTTTTCCTGCCTTTTTCACTTTTTTCTGATAGGGTAAATAAAATCACAAAAAACGCCGCCCCGGCGGCATGGAGGAATATACGATATGCTTTCGTTTTTTATAGATGCGGCATCCGGCGTCCTCGCCGTCCTGCCCTTTCTGATCATACTGGAAATTGCCGCCCGCAGGCTCATCCCCGTCCTTCCGCTCCGGCATCTGGCCGGCGCCGGCCTGCTGAGCTTTTTGCTTGCCGCGCTCTTATCCGTCGCGCACGTTCCCGGTCTTTACCAGTTCTGCGCGGGTCTTCGCTTCAGCCTTGTCCCTTTTTCCCAGATTCCGGTGCATCCGCTCTGGTATGCGCTGTACCTCCTTTTCTTTTTGCTGCTCGGGACGATGCTGCCGCTGCTCTTTACCTTTTTTCAGAAAATGGGCGTCTGCATCCTGTACGGCTTTGGATTTGCACTCACCATCGAGCTTCTGCGGATTTTTACGCTCCATTCCTCCGGCGTGGACGCGCTGATCGCTGCCGCCGGCGGCGCATGCTGCGGATACTCCCTTTTTCTTCTGATCCGCAGGATGTTCCCCCGCTTTTGTGCCTCGTGCCTTTTGACCGCCGACTGCATCCGCAGACACCCCGCCCTGAAATGGGAAGGATGCCTGCTTACCCTTTCCGCGCTCGGAAGCGCCCTGCTTCTTGCGCCCCTGATTCGGGAAACCGCTGCAGCGCTGTTTTTGTGAAGCGCTTACATCGTATAGCTTACCGCATTCACATAAATGGTGTTTTCCTCCGCACCGGTTTCCTCTTCCTGCGCCCCTTCCTTTTCCAGATCTGTAAATTCGCTTACCCCATAGGACTGCAGCCGCAAAATCCCCCTGACCGCCTCCGTGCTCTGTACCTCCGCACAGTTACGGACAAAAATTCTGTCCCGCAACTCTTCTTCTCCCAGCTCCGGAGAAATCTGCACCTCCGCGCATTCTGCCGCCGTCACAGCCCCCGCTTCCTGCAAAAGCTTCCGATCTACCAAAAGCTCGCTCTCCCTGCGGATCAGCCGTCCTTTGTAAACGATCGTACCGCCGCTTTTTTTGCACACCCTGTGGAAAATCTCCTCATTTTCCCCGGCAACAAACGCTTTTCCCTCAACCTGTAAAAATTCCAGCTCTTCCAACGCCTTACCATCCCGGATCTCTGCGCTTCCCAGCACCAGAATTTTTTTCCCGTAACGCAGGATCAGCTGTCCGTCCACACAAACGTCGTCATTGATACACACGCATCCGTCCGGAACAAGGACAATATCCACATCTTCCTCAAGCACTTCCACCGCAGCCTCCAGCAAGGACTCTGCAACAACCGCCTTCGGCGCACGGATTTTCACCCCTTTTTCCACCAGCTTCCTCACGTCTTCTTCCGCCCCTGTCATCTGCACCTCTTTGATGCAAAAATACCGCGCTCCCTGCTTTGCCCGCGCTGCAAACACCCGGTCTGCCACCAACGCCTTTTCTACCAAAACAGCGTCGTCCGGATAGGCGAGCGTTTTTCCGTTGCAGGTTAAAATTCCCGCCAGCGCGCTGCCCATGCTTTCCGGATAAACCACTTTGCCGTTTACCTGAATGCCCTTATAATTTTTCAATGCCTCCTTCGCGCCCTTTTCCACATACAGCTTCCCGTTGATCTGAAGCCGGATTTTCCCGTTTCCCGCCTCATTTCCCGTCAGATGATAGACGCCGTTGTGCATTACATACTGTTCGTCCTCCTCTACTTTTTCAATGGAGGACGCCTGAATGCTTACCTGATAACGCGCCAGAAGCTCCTGTGTCCGCGACGTTACGAGAACCTGCGCCGCGCAGATGTCGATTTTGCCGTACTGTTCCAACGTTTCCTCCGATACGCTGCGCAGATCACAGTCTGCTGCATGGACCGATAAATTTTTCTTTTCACTCATTTTTGATACCGCCTTTCTTTCATTCCTTCATTTTCAGCTCCGGAAAATATTTCTGAAGCTTTCTTCTTGCCGCCAACAGCTTCGACCGCACCGTAGACGCCGGAAGTCCGAAAACCTCCCCGATCTCCGACGCATTATAATCCTCAAAATACCGCAGCCAGAACATCGCCCGCTCCTGCGGCTCCAGATACCCGCAAAGCTGCATGACCATCGCCCCCGAAAAATCCTCGCTGTAGGTTCCCTGCCCATCCGTAAAGGGCTCTTCCCTTTTTCGTCTGGCACGGTCGATCAGTATGTTTTTCGCCGTCCGATACAGCCACGCCCTGCCCTGCTTTTCATCCAGCTTTTCCAGCTGATCCGAATGTTCCAGCGCGCGCAGGAACGCTTCCTGCACAATGTCCTCCGCAGCCGCCTTTCCTCCCGCGCTCCTTGTCATATAGTTGACAAGCTCGCGAAAATACCGACCATACAAAAGAGCTACCATGTTTTCCTCCCAACCGCCCCGGCACCTGTTCCCTGCCGCTTTTTACTTCCTTTTCCTGCGCCCGACGCCACTGCCGTTCCCGCTCATTTTGTTCTTCTATCATTCTGTCCATCCAGTTATCCATCCGCTTTCCTCCTTCCTCCAACGGCAGGCAGGGCTGCGCAGCCTGCTTTTCTGTCTTTGTCCTGCTTCATATGGAAAACGAATGGAAACCCGAAAGTGTTGTCCTTTTTCAAAAATTTCAGCAGATTTTTTATTGGGTGGGAAAGGGACTTTTTGATTGGATATAAAAAAGCGGCGGGAAACACCGGAAAATCCCGATATTCCCTGCCGCATTCCATACTCTGTCAAAACGCCTTTCCGGCTTTCCTGCCTTACAGCCTCTTAAGCAGCTCCGCCCTCTGCTCCTCATAGCCGGGCTTTCCCAACAGCGCGAACATATTCTTCTTATAGCTCTCAACGCCGGGCTGATTGAACGGATTCACACCGAGCATATAGCCGCTTACGCCGCACGCAAACTCAAAGAAATAAAACAGCTGTCCCAGATAAAACTCATTGACTTCCGGCACGTTTATCATAAAGTTCGGAACCTGACCGTCCGTATGCGCCAAAATCGTGCCGTTCATCGCGCTCTTATTTACAAAATCAACCGTCTTTCCCGCCAGATAATTCAAGCCGTCCAGATCCACCGGTTCTTCATTGATCACGATCTCCTCGCGGGAAGTCTCCACGTTGATGACCGTCTCAAACATGATCCGCGCGCCGTCCTGAATGAACTGCCCCATCGAATGCAGATCCGTTGTCAGATCCACGCTCGCCGGGAAAATGCCCCGCTGATCCTTGCCCTCGCTCTCGCCATAGAGCTGCTTCCACCATTCGGAAACGTAGTGCACGCTCGGCTCATAATTTGCAAGGATCTCGACCGCTTTGCCCTTTCTGAGCATAATATTGCGGAGAGCGGCATATTTTACCGCATCATTTTCTTCAAATGCCGCGTTCAGCGCCCGCTCCCTTGCGCTCGCCGCGCCTTCCATCAGCTTATCAATATCCGCGCCGCTTACCGCGATCGGCAAAAGCCCTACTGCCGTCAGAACGGAAAAACGTCCGCCCACATCGTCCGGCACGACAAATTCTTCATAGCCTTCTTCATCCGCCACTTTCTTCAAAGCGCCCTTCGCCCTGTCGGTCGTCGCATAAATCCGCTTTGCAGCCTCCTGCCTGCCGTATTTCTTTTCCAGCAGCTCCTTAAATACGCGGAATGCGATCGCCGGCTCCGTTGTCGTTCCGGATTTGGAAATCATATTGATCGAGAAATCACGATCCCCGATCACGTCCATCAGATGCCTGATATAAGTGGAACTGATGGAATTGCCTACAAAATAAATCTCAGGAGTTTTGCGGACGCTTCTGTCCACTGTATTGTAAAAGCTGTGCCTTAAAAACTCGATGGCAGCGCGCGCGCCCAAATAAGAGCCGCCGATGCCGATTACCAGAAGTACCTCGGAATCGCCCTGGATCTTTTCCGCCGCCTTCTTGATCCTCGCAAACTCTTCCTTATCATAGTTTACCGGAAGATCGATCCAGCCCAAAAAATCATTGCCCGCGCCCTTTCTGGATACCAGCAGCTCCTTTGCGTCCAGCGCCAGCTTCTTCACGTTCTCAACTTCATGCTCCGCAACAAAACATACCGCCTTGCTGTAGTCGAATGTTACTCTATTCATTTTGTAACCCTCCTGTTTTATCTGCCTGCCCTGCCGGGAGGCATCCTCTGTTGTCCGGCTCGCACTGCCGAAGGCACTTCTAAGATCCCCAATGTCTTGTCCTGCGCTTTGCCTCTTTAACCCGCTATAAGTTTAGCAAAAATACATCTTATTTTCAAGCCAAAAATCCGGCAAATCTTACAAAAATTCCTGCAAAAGCTGTTCCAGCTCCGCCTTTTCCACAAAATCCTCTCCCGCCGTTTTTTCCACGCCCCCAAAATCCTCTTTCCTGCCTTTTCCTGACGCTGCCGGTCTGTTTTCCTGCTCCTGCGCTTCCAGATAGACATTATCCCGCTTTACACCATCTAAGCGCACCGCCATCCGGTTGTCCAAAAAATCTTCCAGCGCCGTTTTGAGCTTCTCCCGCTTTCCCGCCGCATCTGCAATGCCCGCCGCCGAAAAATGCAGAAGCAACGACAAAAATGCCAGCAAATAAAAAGGAAAGATCTCCCTCAGCGTTTCTCCTGCGATCATCCCCAGACATGCCCCAAGACCGTCCGTAAAAACCGACAGCAAAAGAAGCTGCCCCGCCGCCATTTCCCAAAACCGCAGGCTGAATTTCCCGATCCGTATCCCCTGCATGAATTTTTCCACAAAAACGCCCGTGTTTACCACTCCGCCGTTTAACTCGTAGCAGCTCTGGAATTTCAGCCTGCACTGCTTAAGCAGCACATTTTCCGTGGCAGACAGGCTGCCTGCCTCACAAAGCAGCTTTCCCAGCCGCATACCCGTCAGAAATCTGCATACAATGCTTAATAACAGAAAGGCTGCCGATAATGTAAAAAATAAAAAATGCTCCTCCAGAAATATAACCATCGTTTCCCCCATTCCGCCGCCGGACAGCATCCGTCCCCCCTGCCTCCGGCGGCTCCATGCTTCCAGTATAAAACCTCCTCCCGCCATGCCGCAATCCCTGCGGGCGCACAATCGATTTCTAAATTCCGCCTTTCTTTTTCAAAAGAAAACTGTTATAATCCGTAACGAGACAAAAATTTCGGATTTTCGACAACAGGAGGAAATAAATCATGGTATACAAAACAAAAGGAACTTGTTCTACCGCGATCGATGTGGAATTAGACGGCGACACGATCAAATCCGTTTCTTTTACCGGCGGCTGCAACGGTAATCTGAAGGGAATTTCCAGCCTCGTGACCGGCATGAAGGCTCAGGACGCCATCGAACGCCTCAAAGGCATCCAGTGCGGCTTTAAGCCCACCTCTTGCCCCGATCAGCTCGCGCACGCGCTGGAGGAAATGCTTGGCGCCAACTGATCCGGCACAGCAAAAAGTGATGTTTAGGAGATCCTGAAAATGAGTAAAAAAATCGTTCTTACCGGCGGCGGGACAGCCGGTCATATTACCCCGAATATCGCCCTGCTCCCCGGCTTGAAGCAGGCGGGTTATGAGGTGTTTTATATCGGTTCCTACGACGGGATGGAAAAACGGCTGATGGCTGATTTTGACGTTCCCTATTACGGCATTTCCACCGGAAAATTCCGCCGGTATTTTGATCTGAAAAATTTTACCGATCCGTTCCGCGTGATCAAGGGCTGCTCAGAAGCCCGCAAGCTCTTAAAACAGATCCAGCCGGACATCGTTTTTTCAAAGGGCGGTTTCGTATCCGTCCCGGTCGTGCGCGCGGCGGCGTCCTTAAAGATCCCCTGCGTAATCCACGAATCGGATATGACTCCCGGGCTTGCCAACAAGCTCTGCATCCCTGCCGCCAAAAAAATCTGCTGCAATTTTCCTGAGACGCTCAAAACGCTCCCTCCGGAAAAGAGCATTTTGACCGGTTCCCCGATCCGTCAGGAGCTGCTTTCCGGCAACAAGCAGGCTGCCCGGACACTCTGCGGCTTCGATACCTCAAAGCCGGTCCTCATGGTCATCGGCGGCTCCCTCGGCTCTGCCGTGATCAATCAGTCAGTCCGCGAAGCCCTGCCTAACCTGCTTAAGGATTTCCAGATCATCCACATCTGCGGAAAGGATAAGATCGACAATCTTTTGCTCAAGCAGAAGGGCTACCGCCAGTTTGAATATGTCAAAGGGGAGTTAAAGGATTTCTTCGCCCTCGCGGACGTAGTCGTTTCCAGAGCCGGCGCAAACGCGATCTGCGAACTGCTCGCCTTAAAAAAGCCGAATCTGCTCATTCCGCTTTCTGCGGGCGCAAGCCGCGGCGACCAGCTTTTAAACGCGCGCTCCTTTGAGGCGCAGGGTTTCTCCATCGTAATCGACGAAGACTACCTGTCTCCCGATCTCCTTACCGAAAAGGTACACGAGCTCTACTGCAGCCGCCAGACCTATATTGACGCGATGGAAAAGAGCCGTCAGACGGACGCGATCCCGACGATCCTCAGTCTTTTTGAGGAAGTCCGCGCCAAAACTATGTGAATACCATATGAAGATTATATGAGCACTATATAACGGCTATATAAAGACTATATGAATCCTATGTGAAATAACAGAACCGTCCTACCGGACATGACGGATATAACATCAGAAATAAATCAGAAATTCGACCTGATATTGATTTGTATGCGCGGGACAGAGCTTTCATCCATGCTCCTGTCCCGCCCTTTTTTATTTATCTTTTTTATCCTTGCTTTTTTTACCCTCAGTGTACAAGGGCATCTTTGGTCTTTGTCTTTCTTTATCCGCAGATCTGTTCCCTGATCGCCGCCAGCTCTTCTGCGGAAGGGTTCTGGGGCTCCCAGCCGATCTTCTGCCCGTCGTTTTCATAGCGCGGGATCAGATGGATGTGGAAATGGGGTACGGTCTGTCCGGCTGCCTCTTTGTTATTCTGGACAATGTTAAATCCGTCGCAGCCAAGCTTCTCCGTGATCTGTCCTGCCATCTTCTTTGCCAGCAAAAAGGCTCTTTCGCACCAGTCCTCCGGAAGCTCATAAAGATCCGCAAAATGCTCTTTCGGCAGGACAAGCGCATGCCCCCTTGCGGCAGGCCCCAGATCCAGGATCACGCGGAATGCTTCATCCTCATAAAGCGTATTGGACGGGATCTCCCCGTTCGCAATCTTACAAAAAATACAATCGTCTTTTTTCATCCTCTTTTTCCTTCTTTCTGATAGTTTGGAAGCACAGGCGGTATGATACTCAGCAAAAAGCCCAGAATAAAGCCGCTCAGCAGACCGCCCACATGCGCCGCATTGTTCACATAGACGCTTCCGAATCCTGCATACAGCGATAAAAACACTGCAAACACCGCGCGTCCCAGCGAAATCTGCGCTGCTGCGCCCCGGCGCATGATAACGAGAAACAAAAGCGCCCCGGTCAGCCCAAAGACCGCCCCGCTTGCCCCGATGGAATCATAAAACCCGCCCGTCGAAAGCTCAAATGCCGCCGATAAAAGATTTCCGCACACAGCGGCCCCAAAATACAGGATCAGAAACCGCACCTTTCCAAGACACCGCTCCACAATATCCCCGCAGCAATACAAAAGCAGCATGTTATTGAGCAGATGCTCGATGTCGGCATGCAAAAACGCCGCAGTGACCAGCCTGTAAAGCCCGCCCTTTTCATAAAGCAGATATACCGCGCTGAAACACCCTTTTGCCTCCATCCACCGACCAAGCTCCGGGGCAATCAGCCCTGCCACAAAAATCCCGGCATTTAAGCAGACCAGCGCCGCCGTACAGACCGGTACTTTCCCGCCGTTAAAGCTTTTGCCCGCATATCCGCCGTTTCCCATTTTTTCCCGGTACTCCATAGCTGTCTCCTCCTGTACATGAGGTTATCACGTCAGTGCGCTGATGTCAACGCTCATTCCCCTGCGCTTTTATACCGGTCTGAGCCGTCCCCCTGCTAAGCCCTTTCACACAGGAAGTGCTCCCTTCCGAAGCTGACCTGATCCCCTTCCCGCAAAGGCTCTGCCTCGTTTGGAAGCAGCTTTTTGCCATTGACGCATGTTCCGTTGCGGGAATTTAAGTCCCTCACATAAAGCCCCTTTTCCCCGGCTTCTATCCGGGCATGAAGCCTGCTTACAGAACGGTCCTCCAGCACGACCGTCACCCTTCCCTGCATTTTCCCGAACGTGATCGGAAAATCCCGCAGCAGGATTTTCCTGCCGCCCTCCTCCGATTTTAAACACAGCGGTTTTTGGACAGAAGCCTCCCTCTTATCCAGATCCGCAAAATATACCGTCTCCTGACTGCCGTTTTCGTAAAGCTGCTGCTCATAGCTGTCCCACACCATGTCGGACCATTCCTCTGCCGCCTCCTGCTCTGTTCCCTGCTTCTTCTCCCTTTGCAAAAATGACAGCAGCCGCTTAAACACGCCAGTTTTTCTGCCCTTTTTCTTTCCGGCAGCTTCTTCCAGCCATTCCTCCTGTCCGGCTGCGAAATCATCCTCCGGCAGCAAAAAACTGCTTCCGCCTGTCTCTGCCGCCTCAGACATCCAGCCGTTTTCACCGGCTGTCCGCTCTGTTTCCTCTGACGTCCTCCCTGCCGTTTCTCCGCCGCGCCTGTCCGGATCTTCCTGCGTTCCCCATCCTGTTTTTACCGCCGCCAGCTCCTTTTCCAGCAGCGGCAGAAATGAGGACAGCACAAAATAATCCGCTTTGGACATCCGGTAAAATTCATACGCCAGATTGACCGCCTGTTCCTGTCCGTGATCCGTATGTCCCAAAAAGAAATCCGCCAGCCCCCCGTACTGGCTTTCTGCGCTCCTGCTGCCGGGATAAAAAGCAAAATACAGCTCTCTTGTCTCCACATCGGCAAAGATCATCCCCTCTTCCAGCAAAAGCCCCGATTCATCCAGCATGTATTCCCCCAGATCCGTCTGAACCGCCGCAATCTCCCGGATGATATACGCAAGATCCGCCGCTTTTAGCTTTCCGCCCTCGTACAGCCGTTCCAACGGCTGTTTGGAAGAAATCTCATAATACAGAAAATCCTCGCCGTCCATCTGGCGCAGGCTGCACGGCAGAAGCCTCCCGATCCTGTTGTGCATCATGATCCGGTAATCATACCGCTCTGCCAGCTCTTCCCCGCTGCACGCCAGCACCATATAGCTGTGATTCAATTCCCTTTTATATACTGCTTCCCGCTTCATCATCCTGCATTCCCTCCGGTATCCGTTCCCTGCCTACCTCCAACGTCCTGCATCCCTTCCAGCATCCTGATCCCCCTGATATACGGCACTGCTTCCCGCACTGCCGCCTTTTGTTTCACATAAAGCGGCTTTACGGCGCTTCCCAGCTTTGAAAACGGCGTTTCCCTCGTCATCGTTACCGTAACGCTCAAAATTCCGCTGTCTACCCGGCAGCTTTCTTCCGAAAAACGAAGCGCTTCCCCCTCCATGATCTCTTCCAGCTGCCTCTGCACATATCCTGCGCCCCGCTCCGGGAACCTGCTCCCCCGGAATGCCGCGGCATATGCCGCCTGCGATAAAAAGCAGCCCTGATACAGATAGCTCCCCAACCAGATTAAAAGCACAATAACGATCGACGCAAGCGGAAGGATCAGCGCCGCTTCCACGACAACATACCCTTCCATGCCGCTTCCTTTTATCCTGCCGTCTCCTTTTCCCCTGCCGCCTCCTTTTACCCTGCCCGCTCCAGAAATCCCGTCAGCAAAAGTGACGTCAGCAGAAACGGGGCAAAGGGCAGCCTGCTCGTTTTCCGCAGCTTTCCCGCCGTCATTCCGATCCCCGCCCAGATTCCCGCCAGCAAGGAGGCGGTGCACAAAACCGACAGGCACAGTCTCCATCCCAGCAAAAGCCCCAGCACCAAAAGCATCAGCCCGTCGCCTTTCCCGATCTTTCCTTCTGTCAAAAGGCTCATCGCCAGAAATACGCCCGCCGGGGCAAGCGCCGCCAACAGTGCCGCCGGCGTTTCCCGCCCCCGGCTCAGGCGGATCCCCGCCGCGCACACCCCTGCTGCCGCCCCTGCCCACAGCGTCCATGCCGCGATCCTTTGTCTGACGCAGTCCGTTACCGAACAGCACGCCCCAAATACGATTGCCATTCCGATTTCCATTTTTCTCCATAATCCTCCCCATTTCCATTCTCAGCCGCACGACGGGCACGGATGCCGTCCCGACTCGACCGCCTCCGTCAGCGTAACGCTCTCGATCGTCCGTTTTAACCCGGTACAGTTTACGGTGCTATGATACCTGCTCCCGCCTTCCGTAATATATACAAGGCTGCTTTTTCCGCCGCAGGCAAGGCACGGCGTATATTTTCCGCCGTCCTCTGTATCCATGCCCTGCGCCTGCTCCCTGTCCACCATCTGAATGGCGGGATTTAAATAGCGGCAGCCCCTGTCCCTGTGATAAGCGCTCCCCGACCGGGTAATGTATACAAGCTCCTCTTCCTCTCCGGGGCGTTCACTGCCTGCCCCGCTTAAATCATAACCGTTCCATTTGTGCATCACACAGCCGTTTGCCGTATAACCTCCGCCAAATGCCGCCACTCCGAACGGGGCTTTGATCCGGTTGACATTCATCAGCCTGATCTCACAGTCCCCGCCTTCCTGTCCATACGCATACAGCGCCATCTGCCTCCCGGTCTGATGCAGCTTTGCCTCCTCTGCCGAATAGGTCCGAAACATCAAAAGCAGGGACAGCAGATTGACTGCCGCAAATAAAAAGATCGGCAGTACCAACGCCGCTTCCACCGTCATATTTCCGGGAAGCCCCCGGCAGGATGCCCTTTTTTCCTTCTTGCGGCATCGGAAGCCATCTGCACAGAAACTGCCCTGTCCGTCCGTTTTTTGCCTGCTGCTTTGGAGAGAAAGCCGCAGAAAATATCCGTCTGCTATTTTTTTCGATTTCCAAAAAGACATCCTGCCCGTCCCTCCCCTCTATTCGTACTCATATCTGCGGGTAATCTCATAGCTTCCTGTGTAGCCACTCACTACCCTGATGCACGCCTCCATGCCGTCGATCAGCCCGTCAATCCTGAACTGCCCGTTTCCCGGCGTCAGCCGTATATCGCTCTCCATGATGTCCGCCAGCCCTTTTACCGCGTCCTTGGAACCATGGCAAAACAGCAGCGCCCCGAGATAATCCCTGTATGACAGACCGCTTTGCGGACTGCTGTACGAATCCAGATGCATCCGGTATGTTAAAAGCTGTGAAAACGGCGTATTCCACGTGCCGTCTGTTTTCATGATCGGGACCTTATCCCCTTTCAGCAGTATCCGGATGTCCTTGACGCTCTCTGCATAAGCCCATGCAAACAGAATCACCGTTGCGATCGTATCCGCCATTTCCGGCAGCCCTACGATCCCCGCAATGAGCTTTGCCGCGAGCTCCGCCTCGCTGCGCTGGGAGCTTCCGAATAAAAAAGCGGCGTTTGCAGCCTCCCGTATGAGCAAAAGCTCCCGCAGCGTTTTCTTTAAATTTTCCTGATCCTGCGTTTCCTGCTGCAAAATATATTCCACCTGATACGCCAACGCGGAATTTTCTTTTTCCTGACCGAAATATCCGCATTTTTCCAGAATATATGCGTACAGCAGCCCGTTTGCCAAGAGCCCGTCCGCCTTATCCTTGTCCGCGGAAAGCCCCGTGCCCTGATTCAGGTTCCGCACAGACGGCCTGCTCTCTCCCGAAATCGACGCGCCGGAAATCTTCATTCCCTGCGCAGCCACGCCTAAAATTCCTTCTCCCCGCGTCGCCTGCACAGCGTCGGAGGGCGTTTCCGGAATTTCCCCATCCCAGTCCTCATCCTCCAGCTTTTTCTTATGGAGGATTTCTTCTTTCATCGCCTCCTCTGCCGCGTCCCATTCCGCTTCCATGTCATGTCCCTGCCATTTTTCCGTATCGCGCCCAAAGCCAAGCAGCTCCTCCGCCAGCGAAATCCCGTTTGTATCCTTCATATACTCGACCACATGATATTTCAGCACGCTTCCCTCTTCGTCCGTCGCGATCCCCGCCTGCTGTAGCGTCACCGACTGCGTTGAAAGTCCCGTAATGTCTTTTGCCCCGGACAGTACGGCAAACTCCTCCTGCGGTCTTAAATTTCTCTCCATATAATCGAAAATATGCTCTTCCGTCCGGTGATAGGACGGATCGCCCGTCCCATAGGAGGTGTCGATAAAAAACAGCTCATACTGCTTCAGCATTTCCCGATGGTATTCCGCCAGCGCCGAATCCAGCGCCATATCCGCACAGCATTCAATATGCAGGCGGATCGTCGAAATCCTCGCCGCCGTTATGACCGCCATGATCATCGACAGCAAAATTCCCATGACCAGCACCAGATATACTGTCATATAGCCGGGCTGACCGCCGCAGCCTTTGCCGCAGCGGTTCCCGTCAGGCTTTTTTGCAGACGCACGGGCTGTAAGCTCCCGGCTCATATCTTTCCCGCCTGAGATGTGATCTTTCCAAAAATTGATGTGACCAGTTCCGTGATTCTGTCCTTAAAGATCAATACCAGCCCTACGGCGACAAGGATCAAAAGCACGATCTCTACCGTTCCGACTCCGTCTTCATTTCCCAATACCTCCCGCACACGCTGTTTCATACGGCACCATGCCGCCTTCATGCTCTGTCTTACATACATCATTCCGATTCCTCCCATCTGTTCATCGTTTCATTTTGCAGCCTTGTCACATTCCGCCGAAGGAAAAGCACGCGGGAACCATAATCAGGATCATCACCACGCCCAGCATCATCAGCATCGGCGCAAGAAGCCTCGTCTGCGCTTCTTCCCCCTTCCGCTTCGCTGCCGCCTTTCGCTCTTCAAAGGCATTTTCCGCCTCGTGCCCCAAAGCCAGAATCAGCTCGCTCGTTCCTTTCCGGACGTTCTGCGCCAAAAGGGACGCGCATTTCCTGTACTGCGGCAGCCGGATACGCTTTCCGAAATTCTCAAACGCTTCCAGCTGCGTCATCCCGCTTTCCATTTCCCGGAAGGTACGCAGCACCTCTTCATATACCGCACCAGTTCCCGGCTTTGCCCCCTCCTGCGCCAGCCTTGCAAAGATCTGCCGCACCGGCATTCCCGTCTGCGCCAGAAGCGTCAGCCGGGACAAAAAGGACGGATATTCCGCCAAAAGCTCATCCTGCCTCTCCTGCCCCTCCTTCAGCAGATCCTTTTCATAGGCCAAATTTAAAAGCACGCATCCAAGCGCTGTCAGCCCCATGATCCAAAGCCCGTAAGGCTCCCTGTGCTCTTTCCAGACCACCTGCCTGCCGTCCAGCTCTGCCGGCAGCGCCGCTGTTTTCGCTGCATTTTCCTCTGATTTCTGAATGCTGCGCTTTGTTTCCCGCAAAAGCCTGTCCGCTGCTTCCTGTCCTTTCGGCACGATCCTTACCGGAAACGCATATTCCCTCTGCTTCTCCATACAGGAGAGCTTTACCGAAAGCGTTGCCAGCTCGCCGTTTTCCGACACAGGATCTTTGCGGATCGTTCCGGACGAATCCACCAGATCGTAATTGCTGCTCTGCCATACGGCGTCTGCCAGTCCTCCGCCAAAAGACGCCGGAAGGTCAAGATCTTCTTCCACATCCTCCAGATCCTGTCCCGCAAGCCACGCTTCCAGCTCCCTCTCCGCCTGATCCAGCACCTGCGTCTGCTCCTCGTCTGACAATAACCGCTCCGGCACGGATACCTCCATTCCCGTTATCTTCTCTCCGTCCATCTGTGCGTCCAGCACATATGACTTTCCCCCCTTTCCGCTTTCCGGCTTTGCAAGAAAGCCTATCGTTTCCCCGCCTTCTGCCAGCGCCGAAATCCCGAGGGCTGCCGCCAGTCCCATTCCCATCAGGCACACGGCGATCAGCTTCTCCCTTTTTTCAATTTCAAATTCCCTGTAACGCTTTTTGCCTTCCGTCTGTCCCCAGATCCGGCAGAGCGTTTCCTCGCCCTTCTTATCTGCCGCGCTGCCTTTGCCGCGCTCTCTTTCCAGCTTCTCCTGCATTTCCCACCACCAGGCCGCAGGTCCGTACAGCAGGCTCTTTTTCTTTCTTTTCTGTGCTCCCACCCTTTCTGCTCCTTTACACCCGAATATCCATGATCTTTTCCGACAGCGCACACGATCCCAGATACAGCGCAAGGCACAGCGTCATGACCGCGATCCCCGCCGCATTATGATACAAAATGTCAAAAAATCCGTCCGACGAAATCTGCATATATCCGTACAGAAGAAATGGGATCAGCATCATTACCTTCTGCTCGTACTTTCTGGACGCCAGAAGCGTTGTGATCTCCCGCTCCACCTCCATCCGCTGCCCGGTCAGATCCGCCGTCCTTTTAATGATCTCTTTCATGTTCCCGCCAATCCTTTTGGCTGCCGCAAACACCTCCGTAAAATCCCGGATCTCCTCCACGCCGCTGCGCCTCCCGAGATCCAACAGCATTTTTTCCAAGGGAACCCGGTTCGTCAGCCCTTTCCGGATCGCCGCCAGCTCCTGCCCCATCTCGCTTTGTACGCCATACAAAGACATGATCTCCTGCTCCGTTTCCAGAAACGCATTTTCCACCGAGCTGCCCGACTGGATGCCTGCCGTCACCATCAGGATCGCATCCTTAAACTGTACGGACAACCGCTGCTTCCTTAACGCAGTCCGGCTTTTGACCTCGCGTTTCCAGAGCACTGCCAGCACTATGGGAAGGGTTAAAAATCCAAACCATGACCGGTAGAACAGATAGGAAAAGCTTCCTGTCACAAGCAGCGCTTTTCCCGCGCAGACCAGCCGCTCCTTCCCCGAAAGCGCATAGCTGTCATAGTCCGTCCTGCCTTTGTCCAAACCCCGCTGACTCCAGCTTTTCCGCATGCCGTAATTCCCCTTTCTTTACCAGCCTCCCGCTGACTTTTTCTTTCGTGCTGTTTTCATCCTCCTCAAATTCATACAGTGTCTCCGTCAGGATTTCCCCTTCCGAAAAGCCTGTGATCTCTGCGATCTCCAATACCTTCCTCGTCTTGTCCCGCAGCCGTCCCAGATGCACCAAAATATCGATCCCCGACGCAATCTGTCTGCGTATGGCGGACAATGGAATGTCCATTCCCATCAGGAGCATCGTCTCCATCCGCAGAAGCATATCCCGCGCCGTATTGCCATGGCCGGTAGACATACTCCCCGCATGGCCGGAATTATAGGCGGTCAGAAGCTCACAGATCTCTGCCCCGCGCACTTCTCCGACTATAATCCTGTCCGAATAGTAGCGGCACCAGAGCTAATATACAGACAACCTAAAGGAAAGCAAATAAACGAATCGGAGGTTTTGGTTATGAAAGCGAATGAATTAGTTGCAGGAAAGAAATACTGGTGTGGATGGGCTAGCCGCTATGGTTGGTTCGTAAAAATTGAAACTCGCACCTGGGCTGGTAAAACGGAAACAAAGGCAGTATTCCAGGACATCTGCGACGTTCGGATTAAGTGCAATGTTGAAAGCGTAGAGAAATGGGTTCGTAAAAGTAGATAAGGAGGCATGATCTATGGTATGGAGAATCAGAAAATCAGATCTCGGCTTTGTGGCTGAGAAAGGTTGCGAAGTAAAAGGTGGCACGCTGGCCCCTGGCGGAATCGGCTATTTGATGCCAGCGTTTATCGTTTATGAAATGGCCACTTTCAAAACTAAACGCCAGGCCGAGAAATATGTAACTCGGAACGGCGGCACTCTTGCAGCCGTTCTGGAGGCTTAGGTCTCCGGTATTAAACCGCCGATGGCAGGTCCGAAGCCCTGCAGGAAGAAGTGCGACGGGTACCGTGGAATGATGTTTGACAAGTTTCCCTGGTTTTTAATGTGAAAGCCTGAAGGTCCGGCAGCCCCGCTGGACGTCCTCGTAAACCTTGCACCCGGCCACCGGCCAGAAAGGCGTCGCCTATGATTGTATAAATTTATCCTGGGTTTTCTGCAGCTTCCCCGCGCAGCTTAATCGAAGCGCTCCACGGTAATCCTTTTAGAAAGGAATGAATCAAAATGTTTGACAAAGAAAAATTGAAACAGGCCATGGCTGATCATGGCGATACAAATAAGGCGCTTGCGGACTTCCTGGGCATGACTGCATCCAATTTCTCGACGATTTGGAACGGGCGGCAGCCATTCCAACGCAAGCACATAGTCCGGATTGCGGTCCGGTATCAACTCTCCCCGCAGGACGTGTGGGATATATTCTTTCTGTCCGACGCTGAGGCCATCAAAAAAGAAGCCAGAGAGGCTTGACCTCCCTGGCTTTTGTCTATGTTGCCGACATTGATGTCGGGATCATCTTATTTCAGAAGTCTGTTGACTTCCTTCTGAACTGCATTGTAGTCGTAACCGGCCGCCTGCAGTTTTTTCTTTCTGGCATCGCCGTTTCCCCACTTGCCCGCGATGACTTCCTTTGCTACGGCAGTCACGCTTTTCTTTGCAGAGCTTCCACCCTTGGCCAGACGATTGACCTCTGCCTGCACTGCTGCATAGTCGTATCCTGCGGCCTGGAGCTTCTTCTTGCGATCGTCGCCGTTTCCCCATTTGCCCGCCAGGACCTCCTTGGCCACGGTAGTGACGTCTTTCTTTTCGGTCGCAGGCGTTGGAGCTGCTTCCTTGGTTGCCTTGCTTGCATAGTTCGGGAGACCGAATCCGCGGATGTATTTTCCGTTGACTGCGAGCGTTCTCTCTCCGACTGCATCGTTCTTGTTGCCTTCGATCACGGTGATGGTCTTTCCGTCGCATGACTCTACAATGCCGACGTGATCAGCGCTTCCTTTGTTGTCTCCTACGCCGCTATCCTGCCAGTCGTAGTAGATGTAGTCGCCAGCCTGCGGAACGTATGCATCGTTCTCCTGCCATCTTCCTTTGGCCTGCCAGAGCTTGATCTGCGCATCGCAGCCGCACTCTGTTGGGATGATGTCTGTGTGTCCTTCCAGGATCGCGATTGCGGATCCGAATGTCGCGCACCAGGCGTCCGTGTATTTAACTGCGTAGCTTCTTGCCAACGGCTTGTGTGCATTGTAGATGTCGATGATCTGCTTGTGCGTTCCATTAGATTCTTTGCATCCGATGTACTTTCTGGCTCTTGCCACCATTGCCTGTCTGATCTGTTTCTCTGTCATAGTGAATTCCTCCTTAATAAATAAGGGCAGCCTGGTGGCCGCCCTTGGGTGATGGTGTCTCTTATTTCTCTGAATCGTCAGAGAGTGGATCGTCGGATCCGATGTTTGCGGAGTCGGTGAGGCCTTCTCCGATGATGTAAGCCACGACGGAAGCTCCGGCCATGATGAGTGCCGTTACCTGTGTGGCGGTGTTCTCTGTTCCTCCTGTGGCCACGATCATCATTGATGTGAATGATGCCACTGCGGCCCAGAGCTTTCTGCTTGTAAGTTTTCTTTTCCAGTCGATGTTTTTCATAATGCTTGTTCTCCTTCCTCGATGATATGTTTCAGTGCTTGCTCGTTCAGAAAGTTCTTTTGCTCATGCTTGACCTTCTGAGCGTAGTCCAGGGCTGCGTGCATGTCTCCGTTGCAGTGCGCATCCGGGATTCTTTGCACGGCTCTGGCTGTGGCCTCTCCGAGTGCGATGGCTGCGTTTACGCTGTTGATGATGCAGAGCTCATTCTTCTCTCTGATCTGCTCGCGTTCGTCCACCTTGCGCTGACGTTCCTCGCGTTCCTCTTTTTCCTTGTCCGCACGCTTCTTGATGTTCTGCTCGATGAGCCAGAAACAGAATCCTGTGAACGCGGACGGAATGCTTGCGGCCACGATGATTGTTGTTGCCATTGATGCTGCGTCCATTGGTTCCTACCTCCCTCCTGCAGTATTTAAGCTCTTGCAGCCTTTGCACGGCTGCTGGCCTGCCGGAATAAAATAAGCCACGCACTCGCCGCAGGTACCGAAGTACCGGCAGCTTTCCGTGCATGGCTCGTATGTCCTTCTGCAGGTGTTATCGGGATTCCGGTGTTGACACTGGAATCCCTGGCTCTTTCTTTGAGGCGATGATCTCCTGCATTTCTTCATCTGTGATCCATCCTCTCTTGACCGCGTTCTTCAGCATTGCTTCGGACGCGCGTCCTTCCTGGTATAATCTTTTCAGTCTGTCGTACATTCTACTCACCTCCAAGAATCGCGAGCGTGATGTCATCGACGCTCTGGTTGATTGACTCGATCTGAGCCTGCTGCTTTGTGACCGTCTTCGTCAGGATCTCCAGCTCTGATGGCTGTTCTCCGGATGCTTCTGCCTCTTTGGCTTTCTGGATCCAGGTCTCTGTGTCTGCTGCGACTGCTGCAGAGAGGCCTTCTCTGTAGATTGTGTCTACTGTGTAGCGGTCAAATGTGAAGTATTCCTGTGGCTCCTGGTCTTCTCCTGAAGCCTGGCGCGTGAATGGTCCCTGGATATTGTCATATAAAATGACGGTGCAGGATCTTCCTTCGATTGGCGGGAGCGCCTCAATTTCAAACTGCGACGCAGGCCTGATGTTGCTTTCTGTCTTCATCAGCGATTACTCCTTTCAGATGCTTAATATTAACAAACGGCCGCACCCATTTCTTGTAGAAGTGCTGGCTGTCTGAATTCACGATGTATCCGATGTATGAAACCATGGCGTGCGCATTCCGGATGGATGCGTATGCAGCTCTGGCGATCGTCCTGGCTTTACGGCTGATCCTTAGCATGATCGACTTCCTGATGGTTGTCTTGTTCGGATGGAACTTGAAACCTAAGAAGTCAAGCGGGCGCTTGCTCAATATAAAGACCTGCCAGTTGTCCTTGACGGTCTGCTTCGTGGCTTTTACTTCGGTCTCGATGAATTCGAGAGCCTTGTGCAGTCGTCGTTTGCTTGAATCAAACAAGACCATGTCATCCACGTATCTCACGTTGTGCGCGGTTCCGGTATTCTCAGCGACCTTGTGGTCGATGTCCTGAAAGAAAAAGTTACAGAACCATGGCGAGGTAAAGAGTCCGACCGGGATTCCTACTGCGTCGATCTCCGGCTGTAGTCTTTCGTGCGTGGCCATCGGCTGTTGAAAGCTCGCGATGATCCGGTCTGCCAGGCGCAGGAACTTCTTGTCTTTTATCCTGCGTTGCAGCTTCTTCCGGAGTTCTTCGTGGCTCATGGTTGGATAGCATTTCCGGACGTCCAGCTTCAGGACGTACTTGGTGTGCTTTGGATCCCTCCTGATCCACTTCTCGATCGCGGTCTTTGCTCCGTGCGTTCCTTTTCCTGGTACGCATCCGCAGCTGAACGGATAGGCGCTATGCAGAACGATCTGCTTGAAAATGCGAACGAATGCGTGATGCACACACTGATCTGGCCAGAATCGCGGGATCGCGATGTCTCTGGTCTTCTTCTGAATGCCATCGTTGATTCGTCGCATTGTGTACTTGGCCGGTATGAAGGTTTCCTCATCCAGCATCTTCTGCAGCTCCAGCGCGTGTCCATCGATGTCCTCCAGGACCTTCTGGACCTCTTTGCGCTTCCGCTTATGTCTCGCTGCGTCCTTGATCGCTTCCTTCAGGTTGTCGATGTCACGGACGTGCTCGAATAAGTGACCGACTCGCTTCGTGTATTTGATTGGTGGTAGCTTGTCTTGCTTTTGTGTATCTTCCATGAATGGCTATCTCCTTTCAGACTCTCTTTGTTAGCCTCGCTGACTTTCCAGCTCCATTCCTGGCGTACTAACCAGCGCCATTCGCGGCCTATTTTTACCAAGGGGTAAGGAAGCGCACCTGCGGCATTATCTTAACGAATAATTCGATGATGCCATAAAAATCGAGAATCTAACAAAGTGGGCGACCGCCGATGTTCCAGTTCGTATTACCCGTACCGTTGTTACAGTTCCGGTAGAAAGGCCCGGCATTCGTACCGTTGTTCACGTTACCGCCAGAGATCACCAGCCGCGCGCAGTTACGCTCCCTGTGTTTAATTTTCTTTATTGGCAGCAGGCGCAAAGACGAAGGCGCCTGCCTATTTTTCAGTTATGCTGCCGGTAGTTCCGGGGGATAAAGGTCCCCCGGTCCCCCTTTAAATGGCAGCCTTGCGGCAATGAGGGCGACCGCCGATGACCCAGGCCGCACTACCCGCACCGCGGATACAGTCCCGGTAGAAAGGCCCGGCAAGCGTACCGTTGTCCACGCTACCGCCAGAGAGCAACAGCGTTCCGCCTTCGCTCTGGTAGTAGTAATCGCCGTTGTAAGAGTCGGCTCCACCACCTACCTCGACCGGCAGCTCGTATTCCGGATGTAGGCTGTCAAATCCCATCTTTTTGATGTATCCGTCGCTTGTCGGGCATACGTAGCCGAGCTTCTGGTAGTCTCCGGTGTATGTTTCGTCTGCGTAGCTTGCGCGCTTATTGCAGCAGTAGTGCTGGCGGTTCTTGATGTTGACTCCGTCTCTAAACTGCCACATGTTGCCGAACCAGTCCTCGATCCATAAGAAACGGACCGCACGTCTTGAGCCGAGCTTTACTCCTGTTGGCCCTTCGGGATCCTCCAGGCATCCGTTCGGGCATTTCATTGCAGTTGTTTCGCCGGTCTTCTGAACGCATGACCAGATCACGTTTCCTTCTGCGATGTTGACTGGATCTCCGTCAAAGTAGATCTCTGTTGCAGATTCCACTTCTGTGGAAGTCTTGAACCCTGTGATCGTTCTGCCCCAGGCTACCGCATGATTCCAGAGTTCTGTTCCGATGGCGATCTGCTGGCCTACGAAGAACTGCGCAGCTCTGTCGCTTGCGATTGTGATGCAGTTGGTTCCGGTCTTGGCTTTCAGAGCCTTGTCGTCGCCATTCTCTCTGAAGCCGGTACGACCTGCTCCGAGGATTCTCTGTGCCTGGGTTCCTGCGAACATGATAATAAACAGGTGGTCGAGCAGGAACATGTTCCATACGTCGTCAAGCTGCCAGTTCGCTCCCTTGTTTCGGCTGCGGGTTCTGAAGGTTGCCCTGGTTACCTCTGTGAGCGGTGTCGCTCCGGCAATCGAACGGATGACGTCCTTTTCTCCGGCGTCGCTCTTTCCGGCGGATCCGTTGAAGATCGGGATATATACCTTCTCGCTGATGTTATTTTCGTCTGTGAATGCCGGGTTTACGTGCAGGCCATCCACCGGTGCGGATGATACCCATCTGTATTCCCACTCTACGCCATCGCTGTCTGTTTCAAAGTAGCGGGATGTGTAGCAGAGCGGCATCTCCAGCATTACGTCTCCGTTGTCTCCGTCCCAGGAGAAGTTTGCATCTCCGAGGTATGCTGTCACGGTTCTGTCTTCTCTGATATTACATGGCCTGCAGGCGTTGTATGGATATACCGATTTCATGAAGTCGTTCTGCACTTCTCCGGTTCCTACTGCTGCCTTTGCTGTGAGGCCAATTGCTCCACCGATTCTTTCCCAGCTCTCTGCGCCGCAGCTCTGCTGGGCGACTTTCTTTCTAGCTCCGTATTTCTTCACGGCCGCCTGCTCGATGATGGTTACTCTGTCTGCCAGTGCTTCCAGGTCGCTCTGAAGCGCCAGGCCTCCTGCGGTCACGATTGTGACGCTTGATGCGTTGGCTACCTCCAGGTAGTAACTCATGGAAATGACGGACGGGATCACGCCATTGTATGCTGGCATGTAGTCGCTGGTGCTTGCGGTTGCGATGCTGTATAAGATTTCACCATCGTCCGGATCCTGTGCAAAGATACCGAACTCGCGGATTTCGTATCCTGATTTCAGGACGTCCGTGTCGCTAGTCTTATTTGTGATCGCTACCTTCAGAACGAGTGTACTTCCGTTCTGGATCTCTTTGCTGTGGATTGGCAGTGTCTGCACCGGTGCCTTGAGTGACGTTCTGGTGTCTGTTGCCTCTCCGGAGCTGTACTGGCCGGATCCGGTCTGCGCCTTCGTGATTTTGATTGTGCATCTGCCCGCCTGGGCTTTTGCCAGGAGCGCTTTTCCTTTTGTGGTCAGTTTACTTGGATTCCAAATAAGCATTGATTTATTCCTCCTTTATGACTGTTGTTGTCTGATAGTCGATGTTTGCTCTCATGGCTGCTCTTTCGCTTTGTGAGAGGTCCGCTTTGCCGGTTTCTGCGTTCAGCGCGTGGGTGCTTTCCTCTGATGCATTGACTGGCCCGACATCGATGGTGCCGGATGCCTCCGTGGCTCCCTGATTATCATTCAGGACGTATGTGCTTCCTTCGGTGCCGGTTGCGCTTGCGATAAATGCTCCGGCCGTAGCTTGGGCGTCTCCTGCTGTGGTGTTCAGAGCGTAGGTCTCTGTAACCGGTGCGGCGACTGCTGCCACGTTCATTCCTTCGGTTGCGTCTGTATCTGATATCTCGTGATTGCTCACGGTGCATTCATTTATTGCTGCGATGCAGGTGGCTATGGTTGCTGCTGAGTGGAGTTCTCGCAGCACGGTCACCCTTCGGATATGGGACTTTGAATTCTTAACCTTTTTAATGACCGAGGTCAGCTCGTTGATGATGTCCTTTGTCATCAGCGCCTCCGTCTCCACATCGAATGTGTTCGCTTCGATCGGCGGCTCGGTAAAGTCGAACCACTCGATCAGTCTCGCATCGCCTCCGAACACCGAGGCGATCAGTTCCTCTGTTGCTTTGACTGTTCCGGCTTGTGTGTACCACTTGAGCGTGTTCTTTATGATTGAGCGCTTTGTCTCGATGTCTGCGCCCTGGTCGTAGTACATGGCTCGCATCTCCACGGCCAGGTAGTCCAGCGTGGATTCTGCCAGGTGGTCGATGTCGCAGGAACTGCCTACGCCTGCAGCTTTTTCCAGCATTCTAATAATTGCCATGTGCAGCGCGTAGCTTATGCTCTTAAATTCCGGACTTGTCTCATCCGGCCAGAGGTCTGCGAGCTCTCCGTTTCTAATATCAATCATCCTCAACACCTCCGTATGTCACGTTCTTGCTTGCGCAGTACGCGATGGAAGTGCCGCCGATCTTCTGAAAGACCGGACTCTTAATCTCTACCCTCTTGGCTCCTGCTGCAGTTACTCTCTTGATCAGCTCCGAGCTGTTGATGTCTCGGCCGATCTTAGACTGCTGCCAGGTTACGAAGTCATCCACTGCCTTGGCGACCTCGCTCTGGATTGTTGCCACGGATCCCGCGTCTGAAGAATTGATATAATAGGTCAGGCTGATGCTGTAATTCACCGCTGTTGGCGCCTTCACGACGACCTTGTCAGTCAGCGGCCGGATGTTCGGATCCGTGATGTACTTCGTCAGCCCTGTGATCATCTCCTGGCTTGGGATTCCGTCATCCATCAGGAATACGATGTCTACCTCGCCTGGGTTGTCACTTGAAACCTTGACGTCTGCGATGGTGCTGTTGTACGTCTTTACCCAGTAGATATATGCTTCCTCGGTTCCTGCTGTTGAATAGCGGGACGGTGCGATGTAGATTCTGTCCTTCAGGGATTCGTCGCTCTCCGGATCCGCGCCGCCATCTGTTTCCGTGATGTTGGTCACGCTCTCTATGTACGGGATCGGATCCACGAGTGTCTGGATGGCTCCCTCATGGATTCCATTCAGATCTACGCCGGTCTCGATGGAAGTGCAGGCCACGTCGACTGTGGTCTCTCCTGCTTTAATCTCCGCATACTCATCGGTCGTGAAGTACGCCTCGCCATCCGTGACTCTGGTTCCGGCCGGGATTGCTATTGCTCCGGTCTGCGCCTCTGAAAGTGTGAAGCGCATCGTCACGGTCGCTGGCTTGGCAGCAGTTCTCTCGATGCCCTTGAGCGCTGCCAGGTTGTCCAGGAAGGCTCCGAATGCGTACTTGAGAAGGTTCTGCTTTCCGGCTCTATCGACGTACATGTACATCTGGTAGATCTGCACGCTGCAGGCGTATAAGATCAGGGCGATCGGCTCGCCTCTGTCCAGCACGGTTTCTTCTCCGGTTTCCTCCATGTATTTGTCCTGGTAGTCCTGGAGCATCTGCTTCTGGATTCCATCCAGGTTGATGTCGTCATCGATGAAGCTGACGTCCGGGAGTCTCTCGATCTGTTCGATTGCCATGCTCTTTTACCTCCTTCCTATGTAGATATCTAATTCCAGCACGCCTTCTTCGTCCTGGGTTCCTTTTATGTCCTGAAGCTCCAGGCTTGGTATGTATTCGTCCATCGCCTCTGCGAGCTCCACTGTGATCATGTTGATTGCGTCCGGCCCTGGCATGTCAATGAAGATCTGTGTCAGACCGTATCCCCGGCTTCCAGGGATAGATCCTTTTCTTGTGATCATCATCGCTTCGATGATGTCGTTGGCCAGTTCCAATTCATCCGGTTCGATGGAACCGTCCGCGTCTTTGATCTGGTTAATTCTTATAAAAGCCACTTAGATTCCCTCCCTTATGAATATTCCATGAATGTGACGTCGATCTTAGCTTTCACAAGCTCGCCCTTGTTGTAGATCGTGTTCCAGGCCTCCGATGTTGCTGTGATTGCCATTTTATTGGAGCCCATGATTTTGCCTCCAATGACCAGGTATTCCACCTGTCCGCTCCGGTTGGCTTTCCGGATCTTCTCGACCATGCTTCTTGGCTTCACGCCATGCTCTGCAGATAGCGTGATGGTAAGAGTGACGCCCATTGTATCCGGACCGCTAAATTCTCCGCGCGGCACGTTCTGAAGGATGTTGTGCTTCGTCCATCTGGAGTCCTGCGATACCTTGATATCTTTAGCTGTCAGGATCTTCTTGCTATTGACCTCGAATATCAGATCTGTGCCCCAGCAGCCGAGTGTTCCTTTTGCTTTTGCACGGTTCTTTGATTCGTCGGTCTTCTTCTTGGTGTCTGTTTTCTTTTTGCTGTTAGCTTTTTTTGTCTTGGGCTTTTTGGCCGGTTTCTTCTTGGCCGCAATGCTGGCCACGGTCTTCTTTTTCTCTGCGACCGTTTTCAGGTATTGGCCATAAGACCAGCCCCATCTTCCTTTGTACTTTACGTGGTACCATCCGCTTTGCTTTTTCCCATCTCCGGATACTGTGGTTCCGTATGGCATTGCTGTCAGGATGGTTCCGTTCGGCTTGCTTCTCACGCGGAGCCCTGACCTCGCTGTGACTTTGTATGTCGCCATCTGAATACCTCCTATCCTTTGATGTGATTGATAATCTCGGCCACGGTGATGCTTCCGCTCTTTGTAGCCAGTGTGATCCTTGAAGCGTCGAGCGTGATTGCTGGCGCGTGAATCTGCAGCGAGCTTCCTGAATACTGCAGAAAGGCTTCCCCGATTGCCTGAGCCAGGTCTTTTCTGTATACGCCTTTGCCGCTGACCGGCGGTCTGTGGCTGCTGTTCCAGTACGTTCCGGCCACGATTCCCATCGCGGATCCGTTGGAAAGATGAACGACCAGCACGCTGGCTCCGACCTTCGGCATCTTGTATTCATCGTTAAATGTTAAATAAGGGAGGTCGTCGGTCACGGAATTGTCGAGATCCGGATATGTGACCTTGATCATCCCGCTTCCGTAATCAACGGACGAGACCTTCCCGATTCTGATGGTTCTGTCTGCCATGATTTACCTCCTAGTCAAATGTTCCCTCGTCTACCCATCCATAAACGTTCGACGAGCTGTCTACGTGTATCAGGTGCCATGGATGTGCGTGGCCATTTCCTCTGCAGTCAGGTCCGAGCGTTATCTTTGCCCTGCCTGCTCTTGCACTGTAACCTCGTGCTCCTGGATATGAACTGTAGTAATGCGTGCCGCCATGGAAGTTCACAATGTCGCCGACCTTGTATGTCTTCTTTGCTGGCGCCGCTGGTGCCGGTGGTGCTGGTGGCGGATCTCCTTTGAGCTGCTTCTGACACTTGTGCAGCTGGATCTCTTGTGTGGTTCCGCTGTCTGATACTTTGGTCTTCACTTCGTCCACGAAGTATTTTCCATCCGCTTTGCCGAGGTCTTTCACGGTTACGCAGATCCCGGCCACGATTTCTGGCCTTGCGAATATCGTTCCTGTGAGCACGGTTGCTTTTTCGTTCTCCAAGTTGACCTTGGCTGCAGCTTTGTATCTGGCGTCGTTCTCGCTGTCGCTCTGCTCGCTGATTTTCAGCGTCCGGGCTCCTTTTGCTTTTTCTCCAACCAGTCCGACATAGATGCTGATTTCCTTGCTGTCATTGCCCTTTTTGTATGACGTCCGGGCTCCGGTGTACGTGCCTTCCAGCGTGTCCGTGTAGTCCCAGTCGTCCCCGATGAAGTCTGCGCGTTTTATGGTTGCCATGGCTTTTTTGCCTTCGTACTTGCTTTTTCCCCATATCACGATTTTGCTCTTGTAGACTTTCATTCCGAGACCGTAATCCTTGCACAAATCATATAAAAATGAGCTGTCGCTTTTGTCTGTCTGCTCTATGGATTTGATGGTGTAGTTCGGTCCATCAAAGATGAGCTTCAGACCGTATCTCTTTGCAATCTCCTGGGCGATCTGTTTAATGCTGACTTTCTTCCAGGTCTTTGTCCTGTTGGTTGATTTGATGGCCGAGTTTGTCGGGATTGATATTCCTCCAAGCGTGGCCACGAGCGGACCTCCGGTCATCTTCATCTCATCCAGGAGAAAGTCTCCGCATGATAGCTTTTTGTCTGCTCCCTCTTTGGTCCAATTCTTAAAGGTGAGGCTGGCTGTGATCCGGTCTCCCTTCTTCGGCAGCCAGCCTTTTAAGAATTTCATGTCTTTGTTGAAGACCTGAATAGAGAGCGTGTCGCTGGCTCCGGATGCCACGTCGTCGTATTCGATCTGCTCCGTGAGACCGTCCAGCGACTTCTTTGCGCTTTTCCCATTGAAGTCTATATCCGGGATCACGCGTCTTGCTTCTGCCATTACTCCACCTCCGATTCGTCTTCATCTGCCGCCGGTATTCCATCGTCTCTGTCTGAATCAGATCTCCATACCGGTGTGTCGTCGAGTTCATCGTCGGGGATATCGGGGAGGATGATTTCCTCCCCGTCGGAGAATACAAGCACGTCCAGTTTGTCCCAGTTTGCCAGGATTAGCTGTTGCATGAATTTTTCGGATCCATACTTGTCGTATGCGATCTTGTCCCATGTGTCTCCTGCTTCTGTGTAGTAAACGTTCGCCACTTATATCCTCCTTTCTATGCGAATGCCCGGCGGCCTTCCGTCCGCAGGTATTCTTTCATCATTTTCTTAAATTCTGCCTGGCTCATTCTGTTCGCCTCTACCATGTCCTCCTTGGACGGTGTGCCCGCCTCGAATCGGTACGTTGGACTAAATACGAACTGCTGGCTTGCAGATTCATTGCTGTTACCATTCCCGGACTGCTTCTGTCCAGTAAATGCGTTCACGGTGTCTCCGATCACGCTCGACCGGTTCTCAAACTGTGGAGCCTCTAGCGTCTTGGATCCTGCGTTCATTACTGGCTGCGCGAGTGATTCGCTGGCCGCCTTCTGAACGAGTGCTCCGGTCTTCTGGATACCTCCTGCGAGACCTTGGCCTGCGTACTGTCCTGATTGATCCAGGACTCTTGATGGAGAGTGAATCTTCAGAGCACTGTTGACGGTTGCTGCTACCTGGTTGGCTATGCTTCTCGCCTGGGCGATCGCTGCAGCTCCACCGGCTGCGATACCATTCCTGAGTCCGGCCATCGCGAATGATCCGGCGCTGTACATGCTTCCTGAAAGTCCGGAGAAAGCTCCGACCATCTGGCTGCTTGTGCTTCTGCATGCTGCCACTGCCTGGCTTCCGCCTGTTCTGACCGCCACCACGAACATGGTCATGCCGTTTCTGGTCACGGCCACGATGGTTGTCATTCCGGTCTGCGTTGTTGTCCGCATCACGGTGATTCCGGTTACCACGGCCTGGTTCGACTGCGTCATGGAGTTTCTGATGGCCACTGTGACCATATTCATGGCTACTGTGGTTAAAGCTCCGAGCGTTCCAAGTGTTGCCATTGTCGACCGCAGGGATACGGCCAGCGCGGTTGCTGAAGCTGCCGCTACTGTGATGCCTCCTGCAAATACGACCATGGATGCTGATGTTGCCATCATCGGTCCGGCCAGCGCTGTGATCGCTGCGGTGAACGGTGCCACTGCCACTGCCATCCTTGTGAATGCTGCAGCTGTTGGTGTTGCCACTGCGTTGATTCCCGCCGCGCTTGCCTTGAATGCTGTTATTGATGCGCTGCAAAGCATCAGCGCTCCGGCTGTCATTGTGATTCCTGCTGCCAGGAGCATGATTGCCGCTGCTGCCGCTGTACTTCCTGCCGCTAAGGCTAGGACTGCCGCTGCCGCTGCTGCCGCTGCGACTGCGAGTGGTGCCAGGGCTGCTGCGAGTGGTGCGGCTCCTGCAGCTATGATTGCCATCTTGGCCGCGGTTCCTGTTGCACCTTTGGCCATTGATTTAAGCGCCGATCCAGCTGCCTTTGCACTGGCTCCGATGATTTCCACCGATGCTGCTGCAAGTGCCAGGGCTGCTGCAAGTGGTACCATGCCGACTGATGCGGCTAGTGCTCCGGCTGCCAGTATCAGAAGGGCTGCGCCTCCTGCCGTTGCTCCGGCTGCCATTGCAAGTGCGGCCGCCGCGAATGGCAGCATTGCCGCTGTGAGTGCCAGGATTGGTGCTGTTGCTGATAGTGCTGCGGTTCCGAATAAACGGACCATTGTTGCTAAAAGCATAAATGAAGCCATGCTGGCTGTTGCTCCGGCTGCGATCATTGCGATTGCTGCAGCGAGTACCACGGCTCCAGCTCCAACCATTAAAACGCCCGCTCCGGCCGCCAAGGCTCCGGCTGCCATTGCGAGAAGTCCTGCGGCTGCCACTAATGCTCCGGCTCCGCATACTGCTGCAGATGCTGCGAATGCTGTTAGTGCTCCGCTAAGTGTCAGGATTGCCGATGCTCCGGTCGCTCCGTATGTTGATAAAAGCGGAAGCGATACCGATATAATGGCCAGCGCTGCTGCTCCCAACATGGCCGCTGTTGCCACTAATGTGAGCGCTGCTCCCAGTGCTGCGATCGCTGCAGCTCCTGCCAGGAGTATTGGCGCCAAGGCTCCGGCTATTGCTCCGAATGCGATCAGTCCCGCCGCTAAGAGTGCGAGGGCGATCTGCGCTGCAGGTCCTGCGCTTGCGATCTGCGTCGCCGCCTGGACCATAATCAGGCATCCTGTTGCCGCCAGAACGATAGAAGCTCCGAATGCAATCAGTCCGACTGATGCTGCTGTGAGTGCAGGTCCGAGCGCTCCGGCTACTGCCATCATTGCGATCATTCCTACTTCCATGATTGTGAGTGCTGCGATTGCCATCGGTCCGGCTGCCGCTACCTGTGTTGCTGCCATCGCCATGAGGCTCATTCCGGCCGCTGCCATCAGAACTGCTCCGCCGAATGCGAGAAGTCCCGCAGATGCTCCGGCGAGCTGTGGTCCCATTGCTCCGGCTACTGCCAATAGTGCAATGATGCCGCCTTCCATGAGTGCCAGGCTTGCGAATGCCATAGGTCCTGCGGCTGCCACCTGTGTTGCTGCCATTGCCATCAAACTCATACCGGCTCCGGCCATTAAGATTGCACCTCCGAATGCCAGGAGACCTTGCGTGCCTGCCTGCAGCTTCGGTGCGAGCTGCGCTGCTACTGCCATTAATGCGATAATGCCTCCGGCCATCAGGACGGTTGCTATCTGCGCTCCTGGTCCCGCTGCAGCGAGTTCCTTGGCTGCTTTTACTAATATCCACACGCCTGCGGCTGCGGCCGCGAATCCGATTCCGAATCCGAGCGCATTCTTGGCTGCTGCGGACATTACGCTGCTTCCTTCTTTGAGCGGTGCGCTCATGCCTTTAGTTTTCTTTCCGATGCTTCCGATCGCTTTTCCAACCTTGCCGAATGTTCCCACCAGGGATCCGGCCACTTTGAACAGTCGGCCGCCGATCAGCAGGACTGGTCCGGCTGCGGCTGCAATGCCTACCCATTTCACGATGTTCTTCTGCATCGACGGATCCAGGTTGTTGAATTTGTCGATCAGCCCGGTCAAATTATCCACGAAAGGTTTCAGGACTTCGCTGGCGATTCCTCCGACCGTATATTTCATAACGTCAAAGGATGAATTCAGTTTTTCCAGGGATCCACCCATTCCGGATAGGAGTGCGTCTGCCATCCTCTGCGAGCTTCCGGCCGCTCCTTCCAGCGAGCTTGCGTATTTCTGTACCTGATCCGGTGATGCATTGATCAGCGTCATCCACTTGGCCATCTGGTTCTTTCCGAAGATTGCGGCCGCCGCACTCATCTGTTCCTGGCTGGTTAAGCCCTGAAAGCTATCATGCAGCTGCTTCTGCACGTCGACCATACTTTTCATGGATCCATCTGAATTGAATATCTCCAGGCCTAGTTTTTTAATCCAGGTAGCTCCGTCTTTGGCCGGACTTGCTAATCTGGCCAGACCTGTTTTCAGTGCCGTGGCTCCTTCAGCGCCACTGATTCCGGCATCGCCGAAGATATCAGTAATTGCGGCCAGATCGGACATTGACCATCCGACTGAGCTGCAGATCGGTCCTGCTGTTGCCATGGCGTCGAATAAATCCGTGACAGTCGTGTTGGCCTGCGCCTGGGCTGTCGATAGGATGTCTGCTGCTGTCGCTGCGTAGTTTGAGTCCTTGCCGAACATCTTCAGGGCGTTTCCGAGGCCGCCGGTTACGACTGATAAATCCGTCGCCGTTCCTGCTGCCAGGTTCAGCGCGGGCGTCAGCATGTCTCCTGCCTGCTTTGCATTGAAACCCTGGCGCGCGAAGTTCAGCGTTGCGTCTGCTGCGTCCTGCATTCCGAATACGGAATTTGCCGCTGCTTTTTTCATTGTTGATTCGAGCTGTTTGGCCTGGGCGTCTGTTGATCCCATGGTTGCCTGGACGAGCTTCATGGACTTATCTACGGATCCGAACTCCTTCACGGATGTGGCACCGAGCGCGATTACCGGCATCGTGACTCCTGTGGTGAGCGCTTTTCCGGTACTTTCCATTGCATTTCCGATACCGGTCAACGCGGAAGACAGGCCGCCTTTTCCAAGGCTGCCGAGCATCTTCTGTGCGCTGCTGACTGACGTCTGCAGCGATTTATCTAATTTTCCGGCGATCTTAATCGCTACTTCGAATTCGCTCATTTCTTAGGTGTCACCTCCTTCAAATCGGCGCATAAATCAATAAGGTCAAAGATGTTCATTTGCAAAAAATAATCTAACCCTGTGCTGAGGTTCAGCGACAGGGTTAGACAGCATTTCCGCAACTCTGAGAAGTCCGCAGGATTTATTCCTCGCCGAATAAAAAAGATGTCACTCTGTTCTTGAGCGCCATGGCGTCCTTTGGCTTCAGCTGCTTAAAGAACTCGATCGGCATCTTCAAAGCTCCGGCTGCGATGATGAGGTCGTATTCCAGGGTTGTCTCCGGAAGAACCGACACGGTTCCGTTGTTTGTGAGGACCTTGTTGGCCTGGATCATATCTGCAGCAGTCAAATTGTCGAGCCCGCTGAGGTCGATCTCGCCGATCTTCTGTCCTTCGAAGTCATACTCTTTACTGAGCTTGAGCTTCATCTCGTTATCTTCTGGCTTGTTGATTTCTGTGACTTTTTCACTCATTTTGCGTTCCTCCTGTTATTTAGCACTGGCTTCTGATCTGCGCCAGCATATCTTTTCCGTTTAATACAAATACGAAGTTCAGTTTGTCGAGCTCCAAAACGACGGCGTTGTTGATCTCCACTTTGATGTATAAAATCTCAAGCTCGACCTCTGATTCCATCTTCTTTCCTTTGGCTACCTTGCCGAGTGTGGTTGTCTTGGCTTTGCCCCGTACCACGACTCTGATCGGGTAGTATCCGGTTGCTCCGGTCTTTGGATCCGTGCACTGCATAGATCCTCTGAGTGTCAGGAGCGGCGGCTCTGTGGTGTTTACGATGGAGAACATATCGCTGTATAAAACTGCGAATGGGATCTTGATTGTGGCGCTGGAGAACTGTCCAGTTACCGGATCCTCGATCTCGCCGAGCACTCCGGTGCCTTCCACGGTATCCGTGATGGCTTCAAGCTCCGGAAGCTCCACCTCGCCGGATACTCCGACGAGGGCATTGGCGCCGTTATAAATGTTAAAGTGGTTTAATACTTCAGGAATAATGCTTGCCATAATTAGTTACCTCCTACTGCTGCTGCCAGCGTGTCTGTATCGTAGTCGATGATGTCCACGATTTCCTGCGCTGGTGTGTACGGTGCAATGTGCTGTCTGAACTTCATCGTTCCGGCCAGGATGGCAGTCTTTGGATTGTCATCTGACTTGTATTCGATGGAGGCTCCGGCCCAGTATTTAGGTGCGTATGCGCTGCAGCGGATGTTCTCGCTGTCTACTACGCTCTGGACCAGGACGTTGTTCATCGGATCGTCTACCTCGTCGAAGTATGTCTGAATGAAGTTATTTCCCTGCCAGCTGAACATGCGGCGGACTGCAAACCAGATGTCTTTCGCGTCTGAGCTTGCTGGGTATGCTCCGGTGTAATTACCCCACAAGCGGTAGCCGTTCTGGTTGATTGCTGTGGTTACGCCGTAGCCATTGACCGTGTTTGCCTGGTCCTGGTCGAGATATACTTCCGTTCCATCTTCGAGGCACTGGCCTCCGACTCCGAGTAAATGGTTGGACGGTGACTGGTTCGGTACGTCCTCGTTATCTGATGCCATGTACTGGATCATGGCGCCTGCCACTGCAGATTTTGCGAGAATGTACTCGCCGACTCTGTCGCATGGCCAGAGCGGATAGCAGAATGGGCTTGTGTATCCGGATTCCTCTTTCACGCTCTTGGTGTCTGTGTATTTCTTTGCCTTGGCTGTATCAAGGTCAAGAAGTGCCATTGCGCTGTATACGCCATTGATCTTGGCTGCCTTGGCTGCAAGTGCAAGACCTACCTCCGGAATCTGTGACCAGCCTGGTGCGAGAATGAGTCCCGGAACGATGCCGAGTCTTGGGTATACCTGTCTAATGACCTGCGCTCCTGTCTCAGCTCCTGTGGATGGATCCACAGCTCCGATGACGTCCTCTTTCGTAACCTTGGACGGATCGATGACTTTTCCGCTTACCTTGATGGCTGTTGCTGCTGCGCCTTTTCCGCCTGCGAGCATTGTGATTGTGAGGAATCCAGTTGTACTGTCAAATGCAGCGCTGTAATCCTCGCCAGCCTTGAGCTCTGTATCGCCGGTTGAATTCTTGACGGTGAGCCCTTCGAGGATGATGCCTTCTTTCTCGATCACTGCCTGCTTCTGGTTTACCTGGTACTCTGCTTCTGCGAGTTCCTTGTTGTGCTTTGCCGGATCCAGGACGTTGATGTAAACGACCGGACTAACCTGGAACAGGTTTGATGTTGCGAACATCGTCTGGCAAAGTGTGAAATTCTTAAAGTCTACGGAATATCCGAGTGCTGCCATGGCTTCAGTTCCTGAATTCGCAAGAATTGGAACGTTTACGGCTTCGCTTGGATTCTCGGCCATATTGACCGGAGCTGTTCCGACGACTACCTGGACGGAGCTGTTGCCGGTCTTTGGTACCTGAACGGCTGTAGCTTCTTCCTGGATATAAACTCCATGTCTGATGCTCATTAGTTCTTACCTCCTCTTTCAAGTTTGAATTTCTGCGCTTCTGCGTAAGCGCTGTATACGTATCCTCTCTTTTCTCTGATCATTCTCTCGGCCTCGCCGTATTCTCTGATCGGAATGAAAAGGTTCAGGATCATTGGTGCATCCGCTTTGGCTGCTTTCGCTGCCTCCGGGATTGTCGTGTAGACTGTGCCGGTGATGGCGATTCCGCTGATTGTTGGTCCTACGTAGAGGACTGCTTCAGTCTTTGCCTCCGTCACTGCCTGTGTCTTTTTTGCCGGTGCTTTTGTCTCCGGCGCCTTTACTGATTCGCTCATGACCAGTCATCGCTCCTTCCTATTTTTGGTACGTAGAATTTGATATCTATGGCTCCGAAGTAAAACGGATACGTGTCCTCATCCTGAAGCGCAAAGCTCACGTTCTGGTTTGCTCTGAATTTGCTATCCAGGAGAGGTCTTTCCAGGAACCGGTTTGTAATCTTTGTGATAATCTCCAGGATGGTTCTGTGTCCGTTCGTTTCTTTGTCGTAGTCACAAATTCCGAATAATACCGTGGTTCCGACGAGCCATGGCTCATCGTCCGTCGGTGTGTTGCCTTCTTCGATTCTCACGATGAAGTAAGGGAAGAACTGCGACTGGTCTTCCTCATCGTCTGTGATCTCCGGCAGTCTCTGTTCGTAGCCTTTTACTCCGAACACGTCCTCTCCTGCAGCATTTTTCAGCTGCATCTGCGCCAGGAGTTCCTCGATTTCAGCGATTAGCGATTTCTGAAGGTCCCATGGTGTCATTGTCTTCCTCCTACTTTGTGAGTAATTCTATTTGCTGCTCCACGTAATGCTGCAGGTTCCGGTCGATGGATGGTTTCACGACTCCGTATACCTTTTCCTCGTTACCGATCATTTTCGGGATTGAGTTGGAGCTCAGCTTCTTAATTGGCAGCCTGGCGGTGCTTCGTCTCTGATAGATCTGACCGTTTGGTCCTTTAAAGGCTTTAATATTGCCGTATATAAGCTGCTTCAGGCCGCTGCCTTTGATGATGTTTGCTTTCGCTCCGGTTTTCTTCGGCGCAGTCGTGTGAAACTTAGTGATTGAGAGCGGCTTGCCTTGTGAATGGATCACCGCTTCCAGTCTTCCTGCGGACGCTTTCCGGATCGTCATGTCCTTCTTAAAGCCTCCGGATTTTACCGTGTAGGTCGCCTGCGCTTTATTTGCGAGATCTACTCTCGCTGTGACTGCTACTTTATTCAGGGCCCGCGATATTACCGTTGGCGCTTTTCGGCTCATTTCTCCGAGCTTCGCCTGCACTTCCTCCAGCATCTGTTCGTCTACCTGGTATTCGATCATGCTCTGTTCGCCTCCAGTGTGATTGAATAGATACCGTCCTCTGAAATAGCATCAGCCACCTTGTATGGCTTTTTGTCGAACTGGATCAGGGATCCTTGCTTCGGCATCGGGCCATAGTCGGTGGCTGCTACGTAGATCAGTTTTTGGTTCTTATAAATTCCATCCATGTGCTGGTTGAATCTCTTTTCACGCTCGATCTGTTCGTTGGAGTCTACCTGGACTGGCATCATCTTTCCGTTGAGATCGTGCATGTCTGAGAACTCATCCGCATTCATGAACGTGTCGTGCACGTCCGACGCGATTACGTCTTTGAAACTCATTTCTTTCGGCTCCGGGTTGGTTTCTTTACCGGATCAGTGGCTCTTTCGATGCTCTTTGGGATTCTCCCAGCGAGGTCATCTTCGTTGCCACTGTTGCTGATTCCGATCTGTCCTGGCTGAGCTGTCAGCATCTGCGCTCTTGGAGCCGGTGCCTCTGGCTCATCCTCTACCAGGGTGGCGGTTCCGGCATCCAGCCAGGTCTGCTTCATTTCTGAATCAGGAAGCTCATCTCCGACCTCATACTGACGTGCTCCGTATAAGATCGGATAAACTGCCACGAGCTTCATTTAGGCGTTGATCTTAATTGATACGACCGCGTCCGCTGCGGCTGCGTCTGCGATAGCGTAGCCTGCGAGGATGTTGGACTCGGCTGTTGCGGTGATCACTCCGTTTGTGTTGTCCCAGTAGACATCTGCTCCGGCTGTGATTGCCTCGCTTGCCTTCTTTGGGAAGCTGTAAACGCCTACGACGTTTACGCTATACTTCTGTCCCGGTGCTGCTTCCATCGCTACGACTCCGATTCTCTTACCGATAGCCTGGATGGTATTGGCCGGGATGGTTTTTGCTGTGTCATTGATGCGATCGATAGTCTCGCCTCTCTGCCAGAATGTTGCTGTTGCCATGATTTATTCCTCCTTCCTCTTAGACGAGCTTCAGCTTCGTGTCGACCTTGATTCCTGGGTTCTTTACGGCTCCACGGTAGTCCATTACGGAGATACCCCAGTCGAGGTAAATATCCCAGATAAATCCAAGCTGTCCAGGAGCTTCCATTCTTCTGATGTTCGGGATCTCCTGACCGTTCAGGTAGTCGACCTCGATGAAGTCTGTGTCTCCCGGATCACCAATCAGGAACCATGGCATCACGTTTCCAAGGCCGCCGCACAATGCGTTGATTGTCGGATCCTCGACTACCTCGATGCTGTCTCTGTACTGGTACAGCGGGTTCACTGCCTGGGTGTTATCGCTTGTGTTAATTGTCGGACTGAAGAAGAGCGTGTACATGTCGAACTTCATTCCTGAAGGTACGACGATGGTTGCCGGATTGATGATGATGCTCTCTCCGAACTGATCCTTCTGGTTTGCAAGCGCCATGATCATGGTCTGCATTGCTTCCTGCGTTACTCCGGTACCGGATGCAAGAAGGTTCTTGTGCTCCTTGCCAAAGAGCGCAGCTCCGTCGTAAATGTTGGAGTTGTTGATCAGGATCTGGTATACCTGCTTGTTGATGGTCTTTCTTGCTGCGGCTGCATATCTTGCCGGGAGGCTTGTCACGAGACCGATGTCGTCATCGATGAATGCCTTTCTGGAAAGAGTGAACTGGCGGCCGTAAGTCTTCAGCTGTCTCTGAGGAAGCTTGTCATCTTTGAAGATGTCATGCTTGAGCTCTCCGTTCTCCGGTACCTCGTAGAACTCGCCGACTGGTCCAGCTACGTAGTAGTTGTCATGCTTCTTGAAGTCCTTCAGGGATCCCTTCTTTGTGAACTTATCAAAGGTCACGGCTACCTTGCGGTATCCTTCCTTGTATGCCTTCTCGATTGTCTGATCGAGGATTGCTGGGAAGGATGCCTCTGGATTGTAGAAACCTCTGGCCATCATTGTGTAAAGCTCATCAGAGCTTCTACGGTTCAGATTGCTCTCGCTGGATCCGTCTCTCTGCAGACACTCGATGGCGAGGTCTCTGATTGACATTCCCATGAGGCTTCTGGCGCCATCTTCCGGACGCTCTAATGTCATGCCGCTTCTCATGAGGAGGGAATCGGCAGCGGCACGTCTGAACTTATCCTCCTGTGTATCTGTTACCTGGATGCCGGTCGCTACTGGTGAGTGCTGGCTTCTCAAGTGTTCAATGACTGCGGCTCTTACCTGTTCCTCGGTAGATCCGTTGTCGATGTAAGATCTGGCCTCAAGACCGAACTCTGTACAGAGGTCCTCAATGCTGCGGATTCTCTGTCTTTCTGCCTCGATGGCTCTCTGTGCGTTCTGTGGATCCTGTCCACCGTTTCCACCTTCGCCCGCAGCAGGTGTCTGCTGTCTCCGGCCTTCCGGTGTGTTGTTTGCTGGTGCAGCAGGAGTGGAACTCTGGCCGCCATGGGCGATGCCAGCACCAGCTGCTCTAGCTGCGTCGATGCTTCTCTGCAGGGAGTCAAATTCTGCGGCTTCCTCGCGTGTCATGTTGCGACCTGCGGATCTGGCAGCGTTTAATAATTCCTGCTGACGTGCGATCATCTGTTCAATCGTCATTTTCTTTTACCTCCATTCGGTTTTTGTTTATTTGAAGTTGCCGCTCATAGATATCGAGTGGGATGTCCTGTGTTCCGGGTTCGGATTTTTCCTCCATTTCCCTTCCCACACCTACGGTTGGATCTGCCGGGACACTAACGATGCTTATCTCGTAAGGCGCCCACTTCTTAGCGATCGAGCACGGTCCCATGAATCTGCCATCCGTCGAGGTCTTGTTTGGCATTACTTCCTCCCAGTCGTCTACCAGGTATCCTACAGATACGCCTTTGAGGGTTCCGCCTTTTACTTTCTGGTAGATCACTTCGGACGCTTCGTCTGAATCGAATTCGATTGTTGCCATTCCGCGTCCGTTATCTATCCACGCCTTGGTGATCTTGCCGATCACTTCGTCGCGGTCATGGTTAAAGAGCACGCATCCGATCTCATTCAGTCTGGTCAGATCGACGCAGCCTTCTGAATGGTCGAGGATCTCCTGTCCGAACCATCTTGTATATGGTTCTTCAGATGAGAAGCTCAGCTCGAATGTTCGCTCGTTGCCATCTCCTTCGAGTGCTCTGATTGAGCCTCTCAGCTCTCTCAGGCCTCTATTCCTGTCCTTCGTCTGATGCTGACTGGCCTTCTTCTCCGTCTCCGGACTGTGTGCCCTTGTCATCATCGTTGGTTCCTTCCTCCTGGCCGTCTCCGGTTTGATCATCCGGTTTTGGCGGCTCTGGCTTCGGTTCTTCTTCTTTTTCTGATCCGAGTTTGCCATCGAATATCACACCTCCTAAGTCATAGCCTTTCTTTTTCGCGTACTCGATTACTTCCAGGTTGTCATCGATCTGCTGCTTCCAGTCGCGGCCGTTCTCGGCAGCGATCTCTTTGTATGTCTTCTGGCCGGTATTCAGCGCGGTCTTATTTGCGCTGGATTCCTTCAGTGGATCGATCCACTTTTTAGGGCTCTTGATCCATCCGTGCTCCAGGTAGTCGTCCTTCTTTGTCCAGAAGTCTCCGTTTACCTTGATCAGTCCTGCCAGATAGCAGCTGATCACGAATGTCTCGTAGATCTCATCGAGAATGGCCAGAATTGCTTCGACTTCCTCCTGGTAGGTCATCTCATCCTCGATTGCTCCCTGTCTTGCGGATGCGTAGTTGGTCTCGCTCATGTCGCGGGATGTCGCCTCATATGAGAGTCCCTGACCTGCTCCGATCATACGCTGCTGCAGCTTCGTGAAGGATGTAGCATCGCTTCCCTGACCGGTCGGATTTACGACCTGGACTTCATCTCCGGCGTTGAGCTCTTTGATCATTCCAGGCGTCAGCGTCTTTCCATCGTACTCATGCTTTCCGGCATTTTCCGCCGCTGCATTTCTTCCGATGCCGACTGTCGGCAGCTGCTTCTTTATGAAAACAGACAGGCAGGCTGCGATTCGTTCCTTTACGGATACTGCAGTCATGAATTCGTTCGTGTCACGGATTCTGGTTGCTGTCTGGCTCATATCGGACATTTCTCTGATCTGAGAAGGGCGGCGCTTCGTGAAATAAAAAATCACGTCATTTGCATCGATTCTTCTTGGCTGCTCCAGGGAGAATCCGTCGATGCCGTACTGCCTGATCCAATATGCGACCGGTCTGTTGTACTTGTTGTACTCGATACCTCCGACGATTCGGTTTCCTCCGGCTGTCTCTCCAACTTGGAGAGTATCGAGCTCGTCAACCTCGATCATCTGAAGCTTGAACGGGATCATTCCGTCGTTGGTGTAAACCTTCACGAATAGGATTCCTCCGTCCACCTTCTTTCTGGCTACTGCCATTCGGAGTATCTGGTTCAAGGTCTGCGTTCCGGTCACGTCGCAGTTCCTTGCCTTGCACCACTTTTTCCAGAGCTTCTCAATGTCTGCATTCAGTTTTGCGTTCTTCGTCTTGGCCTGCAGGTTGTAGCCTGCACCGATGACGTTTCGCTTGTATGCGGATATCAGTGAATTCGCGATGTCGGAGTTTCTTTCCAGGTCTCGCGCTCTGGCTCTGATGGTGTCTCTGGACGTTCTGTCCGTCATTTCTGCGGAGTAGTTCGCCGCTCTCCATCCTGCATTCAGTCTGGAGTTATTGCCTGCGTCATAGTTGCGCAGTTCGTTGTACGTTGCACGCCATGCCGCACGCTTTGCTCCCGCTTCCGGGCTAATCCATGCGACGACGTTATCTAGCCAGCTCATTTGCTCCATCACCTCCCATCAAAAAAGGCGACGTATGTGTTGTCCAGGAGACTGGTGTCGCCCTCTGCGGCTATCTCTGCCTCCAGTTCCTCTTTCAGCTTCCTGAGCTGGTAGAGGTCGGCTCTTGTCAGCTTACGGCTACCGATCTGATAAGACTGGCCGCCGATCAGAATTTTTCGGATTGCTGTTTTGACTTCTCCGAGCAGCTCCACGGTGCTGACGTTACCGTCGAGCTCTTTCTTTTCTTCACTCATGTCGTTCCTCCTATATCCAGTTCTCGTTTTGCTTGATCCATGTTTCCTCCGGAGCGTATGCTTCTTCCGGACGTTCCGCCTTGGCCTTGGCCTCAGCTTCGTCCTGCAGATGCAGCGTTCTGACTCCGGAGATATCAGCTGCTGCCAGCGCATATACCTCTGCATCCAGGTAGTGGTTGTCGATGTGGCTGCGCTTTGGTACCCATCTCTGAACGGTTCGGTTTCCGGATTTGACATTGACCTTGTGCTCTGCAGTTACCTGCTCGGCGTATTCTCTGTCGCATCCTTCAAAGACCATCCAGCTTCCGCGGCCGTTCGGCTTCTTCATTCGACCGGCGATCATGTCCTTGTACTTGTCGCCATCAACCAGTACCAGGTTCATTCCGTACGCCTGGCTTCCTTGCTTGTTGATCTTCGACAGCTTGAAGTGTGACAGCATCGGGTTGTTGGAACCCTTGACCGGCAGCGCCCATTCTGAATTCAGGGCGCAGAAGTCATACGTGCTGTCTGCGTCGTATCCGGAGTCGATCAGGCAGAGTGCCACGATCAGCTGGTCTCCGTCTTCTGTGAAGTACGGCGTGTTCATGATCTGCTCGATGTCCTGGAAGGATAACGCCTGGCCGTGCGCGATGTTCTGGCTCGTGATGTAGCTGCCCCATGCTCGGATGGTCCAGTAGAGTGACGTCTCCTGAACGTCCACTCCTGCAGTCAGGAACTTCGTCCAGCTTGGTGCTGTGAATTCCGGCCGCTCTGTCTGTCGTTCCAGTACGGTGTCGGCCGATGTCTTCAGCTTGGTGTCTTCCCATGGTTCTGCGAGCCATGAGTTCGTGAAGTTCTGCAGCTTGTCCGGATCGTCCTTGCTATCCAGGAATTCTTTCACGATTTCTGAAAATCGGACGAACGGACTATAAAGCGTGTTGATCCAGAATCCTACCTTGCGGTTGTACTTTGAATTCTCGCGCACGGTCTTCCACTCTCCGTACCGGAGCATCTGTTCCTTGTCCTGGTCTGTGATGTCTCCACCGCATTCCTGGCACCGGTAGACCGCCATGTCGGCTCTGTCCTGGTTGCTCAGGTCGTCCCCGGACGGGAACTTCAAATTCTGAAACGTGAGCTCTATCATGGATCCGCAGTGCGGGCACGGTATGAAGTAATGCTTTTCGATATCCGCATCCATGAGTGCTTTCCAAATATGGCCGGTGGCCAGAGTTGGTGTTGACGTCATGTAGATCTTCCTGTTTCGGAAGGTCTTGGTTCTCTCCATCGCCAGTGAGATTGGATCCGACTCTTTCTTGGATGATCCTGGGTATTTGTCCACCTCATCCAAGAACAGGTACTTGATCGCCTTCGATGCCAGGGACGATGGCGAGTTGGATCCGGCCAGCGACAGGTACATTCCATCAAACTGCAGCTCCAGCTGTGATGATTCGTTTTTGTTGTAAAGCGATTTCAGCGTCCTGGTTGCCATGATCATTGGTTCCAGTCGGTTCTCGCTGATACTCTTGGCCAGGATGTCTGTTGGGTAGACGATCATGGTCGGGGATGGATCCTGCTGGATAACGTATCCGAGCATGTTCTGAAGGGCTTCGGTTCCTCCGACCTGTGTCGGTTTTACGAAGATAATTCTTTCCGTGTCGTAATTGATGAGCTCATCCATGATCTCCTTCAGGTACGGCGTCTTGTCATTTCGCCATGGTCCTGGGAGGGCTGATGTCTTGGAGTCTAGGACTCTGTAGTTTTCTGCCCACTCTGAAACGGTTATGTTCTCAGGCGGGCAGAGCTGCTTGAGTGCGTCTGCCTGGTATTGGGTGACTGGAAATTTACGAATCTGTATTCTTTTCTTCTTTAAGGGTGCCATCTTTCTTCACATCCTCTGGTCCCACTATTCCGGCAATGACAAACGCTCCGAGCAGTCTGTTTACTTCCGCGGCTATCTCCTTTTCGCATCGCCTCAGTTCAGACGGTTCCATCTGTCCTGAAAGCATCCCGGTTACCCTGGCCGGTATGCTCATAGCGAATTTTTTAAATACAACAAAAAATTTAGCGTAGTCGAGTTTTACTTCTTCTACGCTGATGTACTGACCGGCTGCTATCTCGGTCTTCAATCTATGCAGTTCTCCTTGGCTCTCCTTCAGGGCGATGTCGGCCTGCATCTTCTGCTCCCTGAGTTCGATCTCCTTATCGGTACGGTGCTGCTTTCCGTAGGCCTTGTCTGATAGGTATTTGACGTATGCCTGGATCGTAGGCACGAGGTCGTATCTTCGGACGCTCTTTCCATCTTCCAGGATCTTGGTGGTGGATATGATGCCTTCCTGGGTGAGCTGCTGCACGCGGCGGACGGTCACTCCGAAAAGCTGCGCGATGATCTCTGTCCGATAAAAGCTGCCTTTTACTTCTCCATCACTCATCTGAGCGTACCCCCCCCCGCAAAATTTCGGCCATGATTTCATATTGGTTCATCATAGGCTCACCTCCAACTTCCCGGCTCTTACAGCCTTCTTTCCCGTGAATTCTTCCCATCGGTGGACGATTACGTCGCAGAACTTTTCGTCAAGCTCCATCAGGAATGCCCGGCGGCCGATCTGCTCTGCTGCCATGAGTGTGGATCCGCTACCTCCGAACAAATCGAGGACGTTCCACCCTGGCTTGCTGGAGTTTCGCATCAGTCTTCCGACCAGATTTACCGGCTTCATTGTCGGATGCACGTCGTTCTTTGTCGGCTTCTTCTCAAAGAGTACGGTCGTCTGGTCTTTGTACTGGGCGATGATCTGATTGATGTATGTGATCAGGTCTTCCTTCTTCATGGATTCCAGGTCGAGTTCGTCCTCCAGGAGGATTGTGTCCTGGCTTCGGTCGTCGATGAAGTAATGCGCAGCGCCTTCTTTCCATCCGTAGAGGATTGGCTCGTGGCGCCACTGATAATCCTGGCGGCCAAGCACGAAGGAGTTCTTTTCCCATATCAGACACTCTGCCAGCTTGAATCCGGCATCTCTGAATGCACGCCTGAATGCCAGGCCTTCGCTGTCTGCGTGGAATATGTACGCTGCAGCTCCTGGTTTCATGTTCTCGAACATGGCCAGGAATGCATTCTGAAGGAAATCCTCAAAGGATCCCTCGTCCATGTTGTCGTTTTTAATGGATCCGTCCTTGTAGTTGACGTTGTACGGCGGATCCGTGATCACGAGGTCTGCTTCCTCGCCGCCCATCAGGGTGTTGACGTCACCGAGGTCGGTGGAATCTCCGCACATGAGCCTGTGGTCTCCCAGGATCCAGATGTCTCCGCGCTGGGTGACCGGTTCCTCGATGGATTCATAGTCTGCGTCGGCATCGAAGTCGTCATCTTCGGCTTCCACGTCCTTATCGAGTCGGATCACGAGGTCTTCGACCTCTTTGGAACTGAAACCGGTCGCTGTCAGATCGTAATCATTGAGATCGAGGTCGAGCAGCAGGTCTTTCAGCTTGATCTCATCCCATTCTCCTGTGATTTTGTTCAGCGCAATATTGAGCGCCTTCTCATTATTCTTGTCCAGATCGACCACGACGACCTGCGCCTCGGTGTATCCGAGGTCCTTCATAACGTTGTAGCGCTGGTGGCCTCCGATGATGGTTCCGTCCTGGTTTATGATGATCGGATCCACGTATCCGAAGGTCTCAATGCTGCGCTTGATGTTCTGATATTCTGGATCGGCTGGCTGCAGCTGGACTCTTGGGTTGTATTCCGCCGGGCGCAAGCTGGCCAGGCTTCGTGTCTCCATTTTCATTTCTGTTGTCATCCGGTCTGCCTCCAATCTGTTATAAATTCCTTGATGTACCGGGCTGGGCGTAACGAAACGCGAAAAAAAATTAAGGTCATATCCGGGAAAGCATCGGGCTTTCCTCGCCCCGCTGTAAAAATTAAACAAAAGTAGTACCTACGATTTGTGCATTACTGACAAAGCAAAAGAGACCAGCTCTTGTGCTGATCTCTTTCGATGTGGTGCTGCTTCTGTTTGTTTAGAGTGTGGAATGTTTGCTCTATGCCTTGGCGTGCCTGCCTCTCTCATCCGCCTGCCTCGATGCTACTACTATACCACATGCAAGTGGTGCATGGAGTCGCATCTTTCATCTGATGCAGGCGTGCTGCTTGCCTTGGTGCCCTGGCTGCCCTGTGCTGTGTGTGCTGCGCGCGTGGCTGCTGGGTGTGTGAGTGAGCCTGGCCTTGCTGTGTGCCCCGCCTCCTGGTCTGCCTGTGTCCCTGTGGCCTGGTGCTGTGGGGCTGTGCTCTGCCCTGCTCCCTGGTGTGTGGGCCTGCTATGCCTGCCCTGTGGGCTGGGCTTGTGCGTGGGCCTTGTCTATGGGCCTCTTATAAGCCCATGCTATATGGGCCTATTTTGCGGCCTTGTATTTCGGGCCTTATATGGGCCTCTGAAAAAGTGCTTTATTTTCGCCTGGTTTTTCGGCTATGTATTTCTGTGCTTTTTCCGGGCTTTGTTTTCGCCTTAAAATTTCCGGCCAGATTTTCCGGATTTCAAAGGCTGGATTTTTTTCTCCGGATTTTTTCGCGTAGATTTTTCCGGAGAAAATTTCCCGGATATTTTTTCCGGGTTTTATTTTCCGGCATTTTTCCTGGCCTGATTTTCGCGGCGGTATCTGGCTTCCTCTTTTTTCTCAATGTAATATTCATACGATTCCCGGTTCTCCGTGACGAGTTCTTTCACGTAGTTAAATTCCAGGAGCTCGTACATGGCGGCCTTGTGGATTCTGTGGCACTGGCTTTTTGACATCGGGATTCCCTCTGCGATCTCTCCCCATTCATGACCATCGATGTGGCGGAGCTCGCAGATCTCGCGCTCCATAGATTCCTCCGGTAAAAAATTCAGGATCGTTGCCACGTTGACCATGGATTTATCGGCCTTGGCTTTCTGCTCGTAGATCCTGTCTTCAATGTCGGCCAGCTTCATGAGGATTCCGGCTGCGCCTTCGTTGTTGCCTCCACTTCTCGGCAGTGGATCATATCCCTGTCCTCCGATCGGAGAGTCACGCTCGGCATTGATCTCAAGAAGCCGGACCTCTAGCTGCTTTTTTCGGCGTTTCGCCCGGACATACTGGCCGAGCATCCATTCTAATACTGATCTATCGTTCTCCAATTCTTCGTTGATTTCCTGCATCGCATTTCTCTCCTTTTCTTTGATTTCCGAGCTTGTTACCGAGGAGATTCCCTGGCTTTTACGCGCTCGATGATTCTTAACGTCTGCTTTGCCGACAGGTATCCTTGAATCGATCCATCGGCCCATATTTCTAATAAGTTCATGATGCTTCCATAGCTGCACTGGTGCTCTATGACGGATATTTCCTTCGTTGGTTCCGGCAGCGGGACTATGATCTGATATCCGTCGTATAAGTCGTGCTGCTCATGCTCGATCTTTCTCTCCTGGAGCATCTGCCCCAGGAGAATGATTTCACTGTATTTTTCCGACTTATTCATCGCCGTCGCTCTCGATCTCGCTGCCTTCTGGATTACCTTCCTCTTGCTGGTTCTTCGCTGCTTGTTGCATCATAGCTCCAAAGAGCGCCGCCATTGGATTGATCTGCGGCTGCGCTGGCTGCTTCGGTTCGTTCTGCGCATCGATCATTCTTAAAGCCATAGTGACGCCCATCGCTGTCTGAATAGCCAGATCTGGATTGTGCGTCTTGTCCAGCGCTCTCAGGTAGCTTTCCAGGTATGCATCTGTGTAGTCGTGAATTTTATCGTTCTCCATTTCTTTTCCTCCTTGTCCATGCTCTGAGCTTCAGTGCTTCACTTTTCCAAATGTACCAGAGAAGCACGAGGCTAATTATTGTATCTTCATTGCTCTCTCTGGCTTCTCCGTAAAAGTACAACTCTAAGCCTCGCCAGATGAGAGATATCAAAAGCCACTTGATCCAGGTTCTGAACCATACGGTTCTAGTTTCTTCTTTGCTATTCATGACTGCTCCTTTCTGAAAAGCTCGGCCAGGCGCTCATTAATTCTGTTCCACGCGACCGGCCCGATGCCCTTGACACCCTGCAGTGCTTTTTCCACGTCCTGAAGCTCTACTCCGGGCACGGATTCTTTTCCGTCTGCGTATCCGTTCTTGTAGACCTCTGTCAGAAAGTCTTCCATCTGCTGATGGTCGTATCTCTTGATGTCTTTGTATCTGGTTCGGTTGATCAGGTATCTATCTTTGGCTTTTTTCATATTCTTCCACCTCTCTGATTGCTTCCTCCGGCCAGCAGACGAACGCTGCGGTTCCGCCTGCGGCTTGGATCATTCTGGCTGTCTGCTCCTGCAGCTTGGATCTGATTCCGACGACTGGACGCTTGACCTCAAATCCGAAGTAGTGGCCATCCTTTATGAACATGACGTCCGGGATGCCTGCCTGGCTATATGCTCCCTGGGAGATCTTAGCCACGAATGCATCCGGATATCGTTTCTTCAGGGCTTCCTTGATCTTCGTCTGGTAGTAGCCTTCCTTCTTGATCAGCTTCCGAAGCTCAGCCAGTGCCTGCTTCTTAGTGCTTATCTGCTTTCTTTCCATGAAGGAACGCACGAATTCGTTTTCGTCGAAGTTCTTTTCGTATTTCTCTAGCACGCTTCTTTTCCTCCTTTTCGGCCATCATCTTTCTGATGGCCTCGATCTGCTCTCTGTCGTCTCTTTCTGTGTTCATGGTTGCCCTCCTGTTAGATAGGCTCTGCCTCTGCGAATTCTTCCGGATCCTGCGCTGCCGGTTCTGTTCCGAGGTAGACGTCTTCCGGTTTCTTGTTTCCGGTGTTGGTCTCCAGGTAGCTTGTGGCCATCTGGTCTGCCATGTGCGTGAACAATACCAGCGGGTATTTCTCTGCAGCCTGGCAGTATGTCTGGATGATATTGGCCTCGCTCATTCCCATGTGCCATCTGATCGCATATCGTTCCTCCATGGTCAGGTGGATGAACTCTGACACCATCATGACTGATTTCTCGCCGTGGCCGTATGGGTTTCTGTCGTTGACCGCGTATACCGGGTACTGCTCCCACTTGTTGTTGGCATCCTTGCGCCAGCGCATCTCTGTGGCGTAGAAGTTCACCTTGCAGAGGTCATGGAGCAGCGCCACGATGATGATGGATTCCTGCGGGATGGAGTCTAATCTCATGCCTGCAGTCTGGAATTCCTGAACATCTCCGGTCGTGGTTCCGAGGCCAGCCAGGCAGTCGTAAACGTTGAGCGAATGCTGCAGCAGTCCTCCTTCGTAGCTGGAGTGGAATCTGGTTGACGCCGGTGCCGTGAAGAAGTCGGTCTTCTCCAGGAAGTCGATGAGCTTCTCGATTCCTTCTCTCTTTGTGCTTCTTAATAATTCGATAAATCTTTCCTTGTTGGTCATCTGAATATTTCCTCCGTTTCTTTGTCTTTGAATGTGATCCTGTTCTCGATCGTCAGTCCGTATGCTCCGGCGATCGCTCTGATTGCTTTCATGGCTGCTCTGATGTCATACTCCCTGGTTGCTCGCTTCTTTGCTTTCGCAGCCTCCTTTTCCTCCCTGGATACGATTCCTACTGCCTGGTTGGCTGTCGGATCTGGATATCCTTCCGGGTTGTTTCCCTGGTAGCTCATTCCTGCCTCACCTCTTTCAAATATTTTTTGAACCTCTCCGTGTCTTCCTTATGCTGTGCATCGATCTCTGCCTTGGTTGGTGCCATCATCAAAGTGAATGATGGCTCTGAAAAGGAAACCCACACGCCTGCCTCCGGATGCCATGTCATGCCTGGCAGCAGGTCGCTTGTTACTTTTCCGTCCGGTTCCTGGTGGATATACTCCAGCCAGTACGGTGCGTATGCTTCATACTTGACTCGGTCTGTGTAATATCCGCAGGCCAGGTTCTCTGCTTTTACCAGATTGAATTCTTCAAATACTGCATGTGTGACTTCTTTCTGGTGCCCTGTTGCCTTTTCCTCATCGATGATTTTCTGAATCTGATCGACCATGCTTTGGGCTTTCGCTCCGGTTAAATCTGGACCGGTTTTCAAAATTCCGAGCATGATGAGGTGTTTCATGTAAATTTCAAATTGTGCACGGATTTCCTCTTTCAATTTTGCATAAGGCTTTTTGTATTTGGTTTTCAGGAGTTCCAGTGGCACGTTTTCCCTGTTTTTACGCAGGGTTGCGATGTCCTGGTCTAGTTTTTTGAGGTCTAATTCCACCGTTCCCACTCCTTCCTGTTCCCACTTCTGCATTTTGTGAGTGGGAACGCGACAAACCCTTATTTTACGCGGGTTGCGCTGGGTGTTCCCACTGTTCCCACTTTTTTGAAATACACACCATGTTTTTATAGAATTTTGCATGTGATGCATGAAATTCGTGCATCGTGTGTAAAATTTTCCACGAAACAATAAATAAGTGGGAATTAGTGGGAACAGTGGGAACATATCTATTAAAAGCCGCGCGGTTGCTGGGTTTCTTGCGTTCCCACTCGCGTTCCCACTCGCGTTCCCACTTTTTTGAGTGGGAACATTTTCAGGCGATTTTTGCACCTGTTATTTGAATGGCAGTTCTTCTTCCATGCCTTCCGGTATGCTCATGAATCCATCTGAATCCGTGAATGATTCCTGCTCGTATTTATCAGCTTCAGATTCGATATCGTCATCCTTTTCGCTGAACTGTCCGATCTTGAATTCCACGAACCTGCAGCTTCTTCCGTCAAATCGTCGCTTTACTGAGTATCGCTGCTTCGAGTCGGATCCTTCGCTTGCTGTGGCGATCAGTCCGTTGTCTGCCATGTATTTGAGCGTCTTCCTTGGACTGTATCCCGCTTTGGTCAGCGCCTGGTTCAGTGTTGATGGGAAAATGTACGCCACGTTCCCGGATTCGCTCATGGTACCGAGACACGTTCCGATGGCTTTCTCTCCGAAGTATGCCTTGTTGGAGATCACCCAGTCGGTGATGAACTGCACGGCGTTTTCGTTCACGTCTCCGGATGCTGCTGCGATCTGTTCCTGAAGGATGGAAGCTGCCATCCTCTTGGCTCTGTCCCAGGACTCCTGGTTGATTGTTATCTGTTTTTCATCGTCTTTCCCTTCTTCCTTTTTCGGATCCGCTTCGGGCTCCGGTGCATCCTGGCTATCAAAGAACCAGGTATCTATCATGGCATCGGCCAGGGCGACCGCACTGATTCCGGCCACATGGCTTCCGCTCTTTCCTTTTGCTATGCTCATTACGTAGTGCAGCATCTCATCGTATTTGTCGCAGATGCTTTTCTCTGAGACCTTCAGGACGTGTTCGATGAATTCCGGGCCCGCCCATCCGAAGTTCTGCGTTGACTCCTGATGCATAAGGCTGGCCTGTTCTTCCGTTTCAAATGGTCCGCCGTAGATTTCCAGGACACGGGTGCTGACACCGGTCTGTGATGTATCTGTGGAGAGTGGTTCCTCGCCAGTTGCCATGGCTACGGTTCTCCACTGTCTCATCGTCTGCAGACCGCCACCCTTTGCGCCTCTGATCTTTCCGGTACCGGATGCGATCATGTAGATTGTCTTCTCCAGGCCTTCCTGATTCTTTCCGGCCAGCTGTCTCTCATCGATGCCGAGTGGCAGATCACAATAAAATGCGGCGGTTCTTTCCAGGCCGACCTGGGTGGCATTGAAATTTACCATGAGTCGTTCCGGATCTCCCCAGGCTGACAGTGCTGCTTTTAATCCGGCAGTCTTTCCTCCTTTACTGGATCCCCAGTTGTAAACAAAGAAGATTCTTTGCTTGATGATCCGCAGCAGGGGAGCTGCGAACGCTGCGGCTAAGATGAACCGGAACTTGTCACGCTCCCGGTGTGGTTGCATGGTGTCTTTCCATTTATCAAAGGATCCGGTCTGGCAGTACGCCGTGGCCATTCCCTTCTGTGATGGATCGATGTCCAGAACGATGTCTTTGTCGTGTCCTGGGATGAATCGCTTCCCTGGCTGCCATCCGAAACTGGACGTTGCATCTGCTTTCGTGATGATGTCGATGTTCTCTGCTTCCAGCGCTGATAAAAACCGGACGACCTGCTTTGCGTTTTCTGATGTTACCGTGCATCCAAGGTCTGCCAGGACTGTGATGCCTCTGGCTGTGAAGATCGTTGATCGTGGGTAGATTGCTCTGTGCCACTCATCGTCTCTCTTGAATGCGATCTCTATTTTTTCTTCTCCGGTTTCCAGACTTCGGAGTCGTTGCGTCAGAATGATCGGTGTTCTGCAGACCATGACCGGTCCGTATGTCTTCTCATCTATGTGGCTGATTCCTTTGTCTGAATAGATCCAACCTTCCGGCTGGCGGAGATTGACCGGTGCCCCTTTGATGGATTCCGGTATCACGTCTGGTGCTGCCAGGTCTATTTCTTCTGCCCGCTCCAGGAGCTTCTGGATCTTGGCTGCGCCTTCCTCTTTTCCGAATTTGATGAAGACGTCGCTCGGATCCTTGATTCCTCCCAGCGTGCTGCAGCTGAATTTGTAAACCTTGCCAATAAATCCACCGTCCCGGAGTCCCTGGATGACTTTCCGCATGAACGTCTCGCCGCCCTGATCCGGTTCCTGGTGGATGTATAGCTTTAAGTCCTGGAGCTGGTCGCTCATGTTCGGCTTGAACATGGAGGCTCCCGGTACTCCGAGGGTGCTGATTCCCATGTACCACATGCTCTGCGTGTCGGACTCTCCTTCGACCAGGCAGGCGTATCCGCTCTGTCGCATCTGCGGGAGCCTCCATTCTCCGTAGAGGCATATCTTTCCACTGCTGCCGTATCTCCATCTGAATTCCTTACCTGCAAACCTCTTTCTGTAGGTTGCCTCGGTTCCGTCTTCCTTTAGGTACGGGATCTTCATGTATGTGGTCTGGTCTTTTCTTTCTTTGTCATTGCTGATGTGGCATGTGTCCCGGAGGAATTCCACCGGGAGCCTTTTTTCGAAGGCGTACTGCTCCATTGAATAGCTCCGGCGAGATGCTGCAGGTTTTTCTTTTTCTGGCATCTCCACATGGTAGTCTTCCATGATTCGCTTGTATGCGTCCTTCGTGCTGATGCCATTCATCTTGGCCACAAAGTCCACGTAGTTGCCGCCGATGTCCTCGCTAAAGCAGTGCCATCTTCCTGTCTTCAGATCTACTGAGAAGCTGTTTTTAGAATCGTCATGGAACGGGCAGAGTCCTATCATATGATCTCCGGTAACCTGCGCCCTTTTGACGACGCTTCTGTATTCTCTTTCATAATCGACCAAACGGTCGAGATCGACTTCTGCCGTGTTCATGGTGCTACCTCTTTTCTTTGCCTATGTATATGAACTGTGGCTCGATTCCCATCTTTGCCGCAGTAGCGATTTCAGCCTGCATTCCCTGACTGATCCATTCTTCCTCCGGACCTTCCTGTCTGATGATTACGATCATCTCATCGCAGCGCTTCAGTGCTTCCATGCCTGCTGCTATTCCGTAGTCGCGATCCTGTGGATCATTGTCGTCCAGGAACCTTGGCCAGTAAAGATGCGGCGCGATTGGTATGTTTCCTCTTTCGTGCACTTTCCGGCATGCTTCCACGGCGTCCCGGATATGCTGCTGCAGCTCCACTTCGTTCTTTGCTCTGTATTTACTGCAGACGTAGGTTGTCTTGGCGTGGATCGGCGCGAGGTTCTTGTCTTTTCCTGCTGCGCACAGTCCGATGTATTGCCATGGGTGGTCCGGGCTCTCTCTGTAGATGGTTTCGTAGACGCCCTCGCCTCCGATGATGTCTTCCACGATGCGGCTCTGCGTGATCTCAAACTCCTGATCCAGGCATCCGTCAGCGTATCCTTCCTGGCCGACGATCTCCCAGGCGAGTTCCTCTGTGATGATGTCTCCGTTCTTCAGGTATGCAGGATCCCTTCCGCACTGTATAAATTCCTTTAAGTTCTTAGCCATCGTTTACCTCCAATTCTGCAAGGCGGCCGTGGTGACCGCCTTGCGCTGTGGCTTAGTCAAATGGCAGCTCTCCGTCCTGGATGTCGCCTGCCTGCATGAATCCGTCAGGGCCGACCTCCGGAGTTGCTTCCATTGGTGCTGCTTCCTTGTAGTCGTCTGTTGTGATCGCTACGCTCTCATAGCTCTGCTTCATTGCCTTGCGGAGCTCTGCGGTCTTTGCGTAAACGTCCGACGGGAGCACTCCCTTCTTTTCCAGGGTGACTTTGCTGAATTTGATACCGTCTCCATTCTCTGATGTTGTGGGCTTGAAAGTCACGACCATATGGCTGTATGGGATGTGCTGCTGTCCCATGATTTTTTTCAAAGCCTTATTGATATCCCTGATCGATGTCGGCGGCACTGTCAGGAGATAAATGTCCGGACGTCCATCCATCATGATGTAAAGGCGGCGAGTATTTTTGCACGCTTTGCCTTTTCCTTTGCTATCAGTTCCGAACTGGTTATACGGGCAGGTGTCGCAGGTTCTGATTTCTCCAGTAATTCTGTTGAGCCCCTGCTTGCCATCCATGGAGCTACAGTCCGGGATCTTGCTCGTATCTCCATCATCTCCTGCTTCTCCGAGCTTCTGTGACCAGTAGGCATTCATGCGGTGCGTGAAAATAATCACGCCACTAACTTCTTTCATTACCTCCGGATCGTCTGGATCGTCTGTCTCGACCTCGAAGGCCTTTCCTCCGCCAGACGGGATTTTGATTCTCTTGGCGTCGATGCCGCCATCATCGTCCAGGTCACCGAGCTCATCTTCCAGCTCTGCTCTGAGTTCCTCATCCATCGCCTCCATGCCGGTTACGATCTTGAAGCTCTCCATTGTTGCGAGTTCGTTCTTTGCTGCTGCCATATCTTATTCCTCCTTATCTTCCGCATCCTGGGATGCTGCTGCTTTTACCACTTTGGATTTCTTGATGCTCTTTACGCGGTATCGGTTCTCGATTCCGTCGTCGCATGTCTTGGTGATGAAGTATCCGCTCTTGATGCCTTCAAAGACGCAGAGGATGTCCTCTGTATCGATTCTCAGGACGATCGTGTCGCCCTGGCGCATTGCATTGCCTTCTGAATCGGATACCTCGATTCGTGTTACCTCGTTAACTGTGAGCCCTGCCATTATTCAGCGTCCTCCTGTTCTTCCTCTGCTTCAGCTTCCGGATCCGCTTCTGCGTCCTCGAACTGTCCCTCCAGATAATCTTCCACCGGTGTGGTGTAGCTGCTGACTTCTTTGTATAAGTCGTGCATGATTCTGTCTGCCTGCGCTGCGAGCTTTGTTGCCTGGAGTACCAGGCCGGTTGCTGCATTCTTCAGGCTGCTGGCTGCTTCGACCGCCTTGGCGTCGTCCTCTGTTGGAAGGATGCGCAGGAAATCTTTCATACTCTCATCCACCTTCTTCTGGTCGAGCTTCATGCCTGCATAGAACTCTGAAGCGATACCGTATCCGTCGTGGCGGTTCGATACCTTCGACTTGCTGGTTTCCTTGACCTGCTTGCATGCAAATTCCAGCGCGATGTTTACGTTTTCCTCAAGCTCGCGCTCTGATTCGAGGCGACAATCAAATTCTAACTGTTCCATTGTTTATTCTCCTTTCGCTCTTTTGAGTGCTTTGTTTGTTGATTTGCGTCTGGTGATATCGGTCATCTCGTAGCTGCTTACGATCTCATCCAGCTCTGGCGGGAGCTCTCCATCGTTTTCGTCTGCGATTTCTTTCATGGCGCTCTGCAGGGATCCTGCATTGACGGTTTCTTTGATGAGCTCGCCGAGGCCCTGCTCCCTGAGTACCTCGAAGAAGTCCAGGCCGCGTTCCTGTAGGTAGGCTTCTCCGCGCTTGGAGTATTTGACCTTGTCCTGGAGGCTGTAGACATAGTCTCCGTATCCCTGGGACGGGATGTCTTCGTCGATCATCATTTCTGCGATCTCTGCCTTCAGCTTGTCGATGGCTGCGTTGTTGTCCTTGGTGTCTTTGGCCAGCTGATCCTTCTTGTCTAGAAGTTCCTCGTACTGGCCGAGCATTTCAGTGAGTTTCATGGTTGGTTCCTCCTACTTTCTATTTTGAGTCCGCACTCTGTGCAGGCTGCTTGCATTTTCTTCTGCCGGAGCTCCTGCCTTGATATTGGTCTCCAGCATTCCTGTCCGCAGATCGGACATTTTACCAGGCTCCATTCCGGATGCCCTTTTGGTATGTTTTTCTTCATCGGCATCAGCAGGATGCCTCCGGTTTCGTTTTGGCCTCGCGGCCAGATCTTAACTTCTGCCATCGCTTTTCTCATTTCCGTAGAGTTTGTATTTGATACTTGATTCTGACCGGTTCATCTTCTCTGCGATCTCTCTGATTGTGAATCCCTGCTTCCGGAGCATCTTCATCTGACTTACTTCGGTCTGCGTCCAGTTGTATTTGTGTGATATGTCATTCTTCCTTTTTTCTTTGAACCAGGGGTACTGCATGAACAGTGTGTCATCGGTTACTCTGGCCGCATTCCAATCTTCCGGATGTTCTTCCATGTATCTGATGATGTCCTGCTGCCGGTACATCACGTATGGCTTTTTCCGGACGCTTTTCAGTCCTTTGCGCTCCCAGTATTGGATTGTCCGGTTCTCAACTCCAAGGATCCGCGATAGCGTGTTCCTGGTCAGCATGTCGCTGTTGTCTCTGAGTCCTCCAATACCGAGGCGCTGTCTTTTTAGAAAGACAGCATTTTCTGAACGGTTCAGTTTCCTTGCTACTGTTGCGAGCGGATATGTTTCTGTTAATTCTTCGAGCCGGATCAGTTCCTCCTGGCTCCATGCCCTTCCGCCCATCTAGGCACCTCCTTAGCTTCCGTCAAAGTTCGGAACAAATCTCTCATCCAGTTTCTTTCCGCACTTTGTGCAGACTTTATATTGCGTCTCGCCGCTCAGGTTGAAGTACGGCTCTTGTCTTCTGAACCACTCGCCATGGTGTCTGCAGAATAGCTGCGCGATCCACGGCTTTGGATTATTTACTCTGCTTTCCTGTTCCATTGACTTTCCTCCTTCTCCTGAATGATGCAGGTTTTCGATGCATCGGCAGACCGTGCATCTTGCGCCAGTTGTTTGTTAGGTGGCTTAGTGGCTTTGGTTTCAAGCCTGCACTGATCGCTGATCTGATGGCGTCCGCTGCTTCATCTGCCCTGAATCCGGCCTTCACCATTCCTTCTGTTATCTGGTTGATTGCATCTTCCAGCGATGCGACCGGCATCTGCGCCATTCGTGCTGCAGTCTCTGGATCCGTCTTCGGTCTTCCTTCCCAGGACTCGCGCATCTTTGATTCCTGGAATGCTTCAGGATCCAGGTTCCTTGCGAAGTTTTCGAGCTTCTCTGCTGTGTTGTCTAGGCGTTCACAGATCGCATTGGTCACCGCCCTGTCTGCGCCTCTGATGAAGCGCCTTATCTTTTCAAATAATTTCACGTTATCCTCCTATTCAAAGTACGCGCGCCAGTCATCCACGACCGTCTTGGCCATATCTTCTTTTCTGGCCAGCGCCCTGCCGATCATCTCATCCACGGTTCCTTCGGTCTCCAGGTCGATGTATGTGCATGTGTTTCTCTGGCCGATTCGGTGGATTCGGGAGAGGCTCTGTTCATACGTGGCGTAGTTGAAGTTCTTTGAATAGTAGACGCATGTATCTGCAGCTGTCAGGGTTACTCCGACGCCGAGGGTGTCGATCTGGCCGACGATGATCACGGTGTCCGGATCTTCCTGAAACTGTTTGATGATCGGTCCGCGGTCTTCTTTCTTAATTGCTCCATAGATGGCCACCTGCTTCTTTCCTGTCTTCTGGAAGGTCTTATCTATCATCTTCATGATGGCGGTTACTTCCGGGATAAACCTTGCGAAGATCACCAGCTTCTTTCCTGCGCCTAGTACGTAGTCCTCGATGATATCCTGGAGCGCATCCAGCTTCGCTGTGTTGACGAGCTCCGGCTTGTCGCTGTCGTCTGTGACCAGGAATCCTCCGGCCAGCTGCTGCAGTCTCAGGAGCCTTGTCAGTACGGTTGTGGCCGTGATCTTGTCTCCGTTGGATAGTTCCGCATAGCTGCTTCGCTTGATCTGGTTATATAGGTCTTTTTCCTTTTTGCCGAGCTGGACCTTCCTCTTGATGAACGTCTGCTCCGGCAGGTCGATTGCTTCTTCCTTCGTGATTCTGAATGCGATCGAGTGCTCTTTTCGGATCAGACCGTCCAGGTCCTTGTACCCGACGATCTGCTTCCGGTTGAATCCTCCCATGATCGCGTACCGGTTTCTGAATTGATAGAAGTTCCGGCCGAAGATCGAGGCGTCCAGGAACCGGTACTGACTCCAGATGTCGATTGCATCATTCTGTACCGGTGTTCCGGAGAGGATGAGCTTGTACCTCGCCTGGTCTCCTAGCTTATGTATTGCTTTGCTCTGCTCTGCGTCGTGTGTCTTGATTCGCTGGCTCTCATCGCATATAATCAGGTCAGCGTCGTACTCCTGGAGCTTCTCAAACAGTCCATCTCTCCAGGTTGATTCGTAGTTGATCACGGCGACCTTGAGCGCTTTGAACGGGAACGCCTGCAGGTCTTCAATCATTCGGATCCTTTGTTGCTTCGTTCCCAGGAGCGCTTTGCAGGTCACTTTGAAGTCTGCGACCTCTGCGATCTCTTTTGGCCAGACCGACACGACGGACGTTGGTGCGATTACCAGGACTCTCTGGATCGCGCCTTTTTCATATGCGGCTCCTGCGATGGCGATCGCAGTTCTGGTCTTGCCGCATCCCATTTCGAATAAAAGACCGAAGCCCTTATTTGTGTTGGCTGCCATTTACTTTCCTCCTTCACTTATTTGCTACCGGCTCCAGCTCCTGGAACTCGGCGCCATCCATCAGCTCTCTGTCTTTTAGGATGTCTTTTCCGCTTATGCTTCTGATTCCCTGGTATTCGTAGTCCTCATTCTGCCCGCGGTTGTATCGTTTGTTGTATTCCGGATTCTGCAGCCGCTCGTATTTTCCACGCGTGGCCAGCGCTGTCCGGTTCAGCTTCTCTGCGATCAGTGTGAAATCGTAGCCTTCGTCTACCATGCGGCACAAGGTTTCCACCTCGTCCTCCGTCCATTTTCGGGGGGGGGCACCGCACGGGCTTCTTATTGATTCCAAGGTCTAGGATCCTGCGCTTGATGGCTCCTTCCGAATGTCTCAGCTCTGCTGCCAGGTCGCTGTATGTATATGTCCCTTTGCTGAGCAGGTACCGGAGCTTGTCGTCTTCCGCCTTCGTCCATGCTGTGTTGTGCTGGCCGTGAAGCTGCAGCTTTTTATAATCTGCCTTGCGCTTCACATCCACCCAGTCCGGTTCTGCTCCGAGACCGTATTTCTCAAACCGGGAAAAATCCAGGATGCTCTTGTTATCCTCGGCCCATTTCCAGAACGCATCGATGTCGATCACCCTGAAGCGGTTCTTCTTCACTACATGCCATTTGACCGGCAGTCCGTACCGGATCAGCCTGTCGCTGGTGTAGCCGAGCATGTTCTTTCCATAAATTGCAAGCATGAGCTGGTTCAGGGATATCCTCGTGTCTCCGGCTAGGTGTGCGCCGCATCCAAGCCGCTGCGCTCTGACGATGATTGCATTCTCTGATCGGCCGAGAGCCTTGGACAGTCCTTTGATGGAGACCGTGCCCCATTTATCCTGTAGGTAGGCTTCCTCTTTCTCGGTCCACTGCTTCTTTTTCCTGGGTGCATCAACGAGTTTTCTCATAGTCCAGGCACCTCGATTCTTTGAACGCGCGCGCCATCATCTGAGCTGTTTCGCCTTCGTAATTGCCGCACATTCCTTCGTTATCAATATCCGCATAGACTCTTCTGAAGAAGTCATCAAATCTATTGTTTGCGTAGTCTTTTGCGAATTCCTTTGGAATCTCTAACTGTATGATCATCGTCTCCTGCCTCCCTTCGTGCTCATATGTGGGTAGTCGCGGTCTGCGTATGCTTCTCTGTCCCAGGAGAGCTTCTTTCCGCACCAGTGACAGTGCGTGTGACCGACCTGTGTTCTCTTGCCGCAAAGCGGGCAGGTATAAAGCCCTGCTGCACGTCTGACCGCCATTGCTGGCTGTTCGTACTTCTGACTCATCTCTGATGCCTGAGCTGTTGCTTTGCTGTAGTCTGCGACGATGTCCGCTGCTTCTGTCAGCGCATCCAGGTCGTCGTTCCATGACTCTCCATCATATTCGTTCCTGGCGATCTCTTTGATTTTGCTCTTGGTGATCTCCAGCTGTTCGATGATTTCATCGTATGTCATAGTTGCCTCCTATTCTTCCTCGGTGTTTTCCTCATATTCGTCTTTTGATATGATTCGCACCTTTTCCTTTGGAACCTTGGCCATGCTGGCCATCGCCTCTAGCTGGCTGTTTGCGTATTTCTCAAAGTCAGCATTCTGCAGTCCTTCGATCGAGATCTCCACGATCGTGGCTGCGTATCCGGTGGTTCCTTCTCCGCCGTATAACTCTGCATCCTTTATCTCGAAGTAAATTCCGAGCGACATGCTTGCGTCCTTCATTTCAGTACCTCCTTTGGATCCGCGAGTCCGAACGTCAGGAGCGCCATGTTGGCTGCTCTTACCTGGTGTTCGTAAAGGCTGCCCTGCACCGGGTATTTGACCAGGGCCTCCGGTTCCTTCTCGATTCGCATCTTATCTACAGCTCGCTGCGTTTCATCCAATCGCTGCCTGTAGCTTTCTATGGCCGGCGGCAGTCTCACGATTTTGGAGAGCTTGTCCAGCAGCTCCTTGCTGCAGTCTCCGATCATCATGTTCTTGCGCCGGTCGTACTTCATTGAGTTCCAGGATTTTATGATCGCCATCTGTGTGTTGTCCACTTCGATCAGCATGATCTTTCCATCCTTCATTGCCATCTTCAATCTTCGTTACCTCTTTTCTGCTTCCGATCTGAGCCAGGCACGCACTTGTGAAGCGCTGCTGGTACCCATCCGTCAGCTTGACTTCCATTCTGATTCCCATTGTCCTCACTCTTTCTCCGTGTAGAAGGTGTGCGCTCCGTGTGTGAATAACTTCTGCAGGTTCCTGCTATGCCAGGTGCTTTCGTCGCTGGCCTTTTCAAAGTAGAGAGCTCCCTGGCTTTCATCCCAGTGCTCTACTGTGATCAGCTCCATTGCCTTCATGCAGTCGGCATCCGGCTCCACCTTGTCATATCTGCCATTGCTCACCGGTGTAAATGCTCCGTCCTGCATGATCACTTCTTCGATCGTGTCCGGGAACCTTGCATCCCATACTCGATTCAGAACCACCAGCATGACCAGTGCCTTGCCTTCGGTGTCCTCTGATTCAGCTTCAGCCATTGCGATCTTCTCTAACAGGTAGGCGTCGTTTGCATCAAAGTCCATGCTATGTATCAGCCCTGTCCGCGTTTGCTCCTGGTAGAGCTTCCATTCTGCTTCCTGGTCCTTCTGGTACTGTTCCTGGTAGTCTCTGATCATCTGAGCTTCCTTCTCTGCTTCCTCGCGCTCCCGCTGATGGTATGCATCTCTTTCTCGGCTCATCTGTTCGTATTCTTCCTGGGTGTACCATTGACCGTTCTCTGCTTGGAATCGGTAGGGCTCATAGTCGTCTGGATCCGGGAGTGGAGCTGCTATGCACCAAGCTCCCATGCCTGCGATAAGTACTCCGATGCAGATTCCTGGCACTGCCTTATTCAATCTTCGGATGATTCGTTTCCGGCGTTTTCCTCTCTTTATTGTTTTATTGATCTTAGCTCTCATTGCTTTCCGGCGTTCATCCTCTGTCTGATACCTCTGCATCTTACTCACTTCCTTCTTATAAATTCTTTAATTTAGTAGTTGACTTCCGGAGCTGTTTATATTGCTCTCTAGGCTTGGCTGGGCCCGGCAGTCTGTGACAGGTTCTCCATAGGGTTGAAGAAGAACCTGTCCGCTGTTTGCTCCCTGAGTATTGTGTGGGGTAGCCGTATAGCTGTTGCCTGCAGTGCGGTCTGTTTCATCGCCGCCATCCGGGTGTATTGCGCACCCACCAGTCCATGCTCCGGATGTTCTCTCTCCTGGTGTTCTCATCTGCCTCCTAGCCGCCATTGTTTTACTTGGGCTCACGCTACCTCTCCCAATTACGACGGTTGGCCGCAGGCTCCGGTTATCCGCCGAGCGGATTTATTGCATCGGCTCCGCCAGACCAGACAGTTTTTATTGAGGTGTCATGCTTCCTCTTGCTTCTTATTCAGTTGTGTGTTTATGCCAGCGCTGCTGCTTTGGCTGTATCGTCAATGGCTTTCTGTGCTTCCATTCCGGCCATGAATGAGTTTGTCATCATTATGACGAGGGTTCTCTTTTCCTCCGGAACGTTCGCGAGGGTTGCAGCCATCTTCTCAGCGTCGCTGAGCTGCTCGGCTGTGTATCTCTTAGCTTTTGCCATGGTGTTTCCTCCTTCCGTTTGGTGCGTTGTTTTGTTGTCTCTGCGATTATTATATATTGTCAGCGCGGTATCTGTCAATACTTTTTTGTTGTCTTTGCGATTTTTTGTTGACAGTGCGCTATTTTTAGCTTATAATTCAGGTGTGGAGGTGAGAAAATGAACATTGGCGATCGAATAAAAAAAGTAAGAAAATCGCTTGATTTGACGCAGGAGGCGTTCGCTACCAGAATTGGTTCTGTTCAGAATACGATTACTGGATATGAAAGTGGACGACGTAATCCGTCGGCTCCGGTGATCTCTCTTATTTGTAAAGAATTTAATGTCAATGAGGAATGGCTCCGAAATGGGACAGGTGAAATGTTTAACCCGGAACCGTGCGACGAGTTAGATTCTCTGGCTGATAAATTCAACCTGAGCCACGGCGAGTACATATTCCTTGAAAAATATTTGAAACTAAAACGCGAAGAGCGCGACAATGTGTTTGATTTTATTATGGATGTGTGCTCTGCAATCGGAGACTCTGGCGTTTCTGGAACCGCCGACGCTGTTCCTGGTTCTTCAATTCCTGACATCGATATCGATGCGGAAGTGGAGGCGTACCGGCAGCAGCTTGAGCTCCAGAAAAAAGCGGCGGCAGAATCGTCTCTCTCCAATGGTGGAAACGCCACAGAACTTAAGGAGGACGCGTGATGGGTGTTATTTTTGGTTCCTGGCCAGAATCGCTTCATTCTGAATTTGAACAGGTGAAGCGCATCGAGGCTGGCCGTAAACTCAAAAAGAAGGTTGTGTCATTTAATCCGGACGAGCAGACCATGGTTATCGCTGGCTCTGCTGCTGATCCGTATGAATGTGATCTTCAAACATGCACGTGCGCTGACTTCGGGATCCGGCATCTTCCGTGCAAGCATATTTACTGCTTGGCGGATGAGCTTGGTCTCCTGGCTGATTTACCGAAATACAGAAAAGGCAGCGGATCCTTCGATCCTGCTGCCGAGCTTGAGCGATATCGCTCTCTGTATGAAACTGGCCAGATCAGCGCCGACGCATATGTGAAGATCTGCACGCCTTTGGCTAAGATGGAAAAATAAAAAAATCGCCCAGTGCTGCGAACACCAGGCGACCTGTTCTTCCTTGCGGAAGCTGTAAACTCTACGAATAAATTTTACAGCGTTTCCGATAAATCCGCAAGGGTTTATTTTTTATACTCTTTTTTGGGAGGTGGGACGATGAGGTTCTTTTCCTACGGACGAAAATCCGTATTTTCTGATAAATCAGATTCAATCGATAATCAGTTCCGGATGAACCGGGAATACTGCGAGTCGAAGTTTTCCGGCCAGGTGGATTCCTGGCAGCAGTTCTCTGATGAAGACTTCACTGGTGCGAATACGTCCCGGCCGGATCTGCAGCGTATGCTGTCTTTTATAAAGGGTGGCTTCTGCGATGTCCTGGTAGTCTATCAGCTGGATCGTCTTTCCAGGGACGTCCGGGACTTTGCGAACATTTACGCGCTCCTGGAGGAGCATGGCGTGATGTTCATTTCCATAAAAGAAAATATCGACACCACGACGCCGATCGGGCGCGCCATGATGTATGTCACGGTGGTCTTTGCTCAAATGGAACGTGAAACCATCGCGGCCCGTGTTACGGATAACATGCTGGGCCTCGCTAAAAAGGGATACTGGACCGGCGGCAATCCTCCGGTTGGCTACGTCAGGAAGCATATTGTTGTGAATGGAAAGAAGCACTGCTCCATCGAGGTGGATCCGGACGGGGCTCGCTACGTGACGCAGATCTTCGATACATTCCTGGCTTATAACTGCAGCCTGCAGGGGATGGAGACGCGATTCAAAAACCAGGGCATCCGGACGCAAAGCGGGAAGTTCTTCTCGACCACGCAGCTGCATAAAATCTTGACCATGCCTTATTGCGTCGAGGCGACTCCGGAGGTCTACGACTTCTATGCCGCGAAGGGCTGCATCATGGATCCTGGTTCCCCGCGTGAAATGTGGGACGGATCCTCCGGTGTGATCATCTACGGCCGGTCGACCGAGAAAAACAAAAAGCACCAGCTGCAGCCGCCGGAGAAGTGGACCGTGTGCCTTGGAAAGCACAAGCCCTTCATGCCTGCCGATAAATGGCTCGCGGTGCAGTCCCGGTTTACTCAGAATAAATGCATCAAGGATGCAAAGTGGCCGGTGCCTCTCCTGAAGGGCGTGCTCCGGTGCAAGTGCGGAAACCTGATGCAGGTCTCCAGAAAGAAAAAGGTCGACGGTACCTGTTCTTCCTGGTACTACTGCAGGAAGCGAATGAGGCAGGGTGTGGACGCCTGCGACATGGGACAGATCAAATGCGATCTTCTGGACGAGGAAGTCCTGGAGCTGTTCCGTGGCATCACTGCGGATCCTGGCTTGATTCAGAAATTCGTCAAAGCGGAAGCTCCGGCCGATGTTCCTGATCTGAAGGCTGCGCAGGCTCGCGTGTCTGCCTGTGAGCGTAAGATCGGCCGCCTGGCTGCATCGTTAGCTCTGGCCGAGGATTCCGCTGCATCAAAGTATATCATAGCGGAAATGGAACGCCTGGACGTTGAGCTGGGTGCTCTGAAGCGTGAAGCCTCGCTGGCCGAGATGGAAAGCCACCGGGCTGCTGCCAGTGCGAAGGATGCCAAGGCCACGGCTGCGGAAATTGCAAAGCTGATTCATGGCCTGGAGGGATTCGACGACAAAGAAAAAAACGCGATTGCTCGCGCTGTAATTCAGGAGTGTACTTGGGACGGGGAGCGGCTTTTTATTACGCTCTAAACCTCACTATTTCATAATGGTGGGGTTCCGTCCAGAAACCGCCTGCACTCCTCGCTTAGAGAGCCGATCGCCACAAGCCGGTCCAGCGTCATCCCTTCCTCCGGGAAACGCCGTATCGTCAGCACGGGACCATTTAACGCCACCGGAGCCAGCACTACGTTCACACGGGAGCCGTCGTCCAGCCGCGCGTCTAAGATCGGCGACGCTTCGTTTACCACGCGGTTGCAGCCCGCCGCGATCTGCTGGATCACATCCTGCAGGCGGGACAGGCTTTCAAAATGTCCGTTCCACCGCTCGAGCCGTCCTGCCCGCTCCACAAAGATCCGCTCAGCTCCGTTTATCATGATTTCCGTAATGCTCCTGTCCTCCAAAAGCTCCTGCAGCACGTCCAGCCCCCGGATGGATGCAAACAGCTCTTTCCCAAGCCTGCGCCGCCCTGCCACATCCAGCCGTCCGGCGCATTCCCTCCCGCACAGCCTTCCGTCGATGATCTGGCGCACCTCTGCATCCGAAAAATCCCGCCCGCAGTCCAGCTGTTCCAGAATTTCCCGCTTCAGCGCCGCCTTATACTGTTCATATGCCTGCCCGTTCATCCGCTTCCAGCACCTTTCCTGCAAACTCCGCCAGCTCCCCGCTGTCCAAATGGTTCAAATCCCTCGGCAGCTGCGAAAACACCGGCAGCCGTACCCTTCTTGTGCGCTCCCGCACGTCCCGGTATTCTGATTTTTCCAGCGTGTCTTCATACTGCGCCAGCTTTGCCGCCGCAAACCCGTCCTCCCGCACGACCGTATAGATCCTTGCACACCGGCGCAGGATTTCAAACAATCCGCGGATCCCTTCCGACAAGTCCAAAAGGATGATCTCATACCGGCTCCCCGCCAAAAGCTCCAACAGCCGCTGCCATTCCTCCCGCCCGATCTCATACAGCTCAAAGCCGCAGGACGCCGGGAGCACCATATCCAGCCCGTTGACCTTCTCCACCGCCTGATACAGACGTTTTAAAAATTCCTGAGGCTCCTCCTGCAAATAATAAAGCACCTGCGAAAATTCCGCCTCTCCCTGCCTTCCCAGCATTTCTGCAAGCCCGGCGCAGCTCTCAAAATTCAGGTACAGTACCTTCCTGCGGCGCGCCAGAAGCTGTCCCACCGTCATCGCAAAGGTCGTCTGCAGGCAGCGCCCTACCGGCGTATAAAACCCGTATACCGCCACCCGGTGATCCGTCTGGACAAGCGGGCACAGGCTCCCTGTCTCCAACGCCGTCTCCGTGATCTTTTTCATGATGCGCACAACGCTGCTGTACTTGCTGATCCCCGGCATCCCGTCCGGAACTCCTGCCTCCTCTTCCCAAAGCAGGATGATCTGCGGCCCCCACGTCTCCATCTCAGCATGAAACGCCGACTGCGCGATCAGCAAAATCTGCACCGGCTTCTCCCGGATCGCCCCGTGCAGCTTGTCCACGCTTGTAAAGGCAAGAATCTCAAAAGGAAAATCCTTCCTGCTTCCCAACGCGTCCATTAAACGGTATGCGTACTCCTGCTCCGGATCGCATATCGCCAATACATTCCTCTTCAATTAGTCCTCCTAAGGTAAAATCGTGAAGCTGTAAAACGAAATTGTGAAATTCAAAAATCTGAAATTGAAAGAACCGCTTCTGCGGTATGGACCGGGACGAAATGCCTCTGCACCGTCCCGCCTGATGGTAAGACAAAGTATACTCCCGCTGTAATGTTTTGTCCAGCAAAGATTGATACCATATAAGCTACTTGTAACAATATACCAAATTGAAAACGCAATTTTTGTGGCTATTCTATATTTTATTCCTACAGATAAAGCTGTATCCCGTACAGCAGCGCCACCCCGGGAATCCCCAGAACCCCTGCCGTCAAAAAGCTGAGCGGATTCATTCCCACGAAAGCGGACACGCCCTGTTCTGCAAAAAAGGAATTGATCAGCTGGACGGCGATCATGCAAAACACCGCCCGCAGCATAAAATTCAGCGCCATCTCCATTCCGCTTTTCATAGGATCTCTCCGAACCGCTTTTGTCCATTGTATTCGGCATCCTCTGTTTTTATGCGCTATCCGTTTTTATGCGTCCTCCGTTTTTTACCCCGCGCGCATACGCCCTGCCAGAGTCTGCCCACAGCCCGGTTCATATGTATATTCTTTCCAGCCCTGCCTATACTGTAATATAACCATATGCGGACGGCGCTTTCGGGAGCCTTCCGCTGTAAAAGGAGATTCGTGTGAAAAGGCACGACATCCCATGCTTCGCACACGCTTCGGAATGGAGATTTTTATGAGATCAAATTTCAAAATCCGCCGCCGTCCGGAACCTGACGGATCCTTGCTCACATATGAAGAAAGCCTCCGGAAAGACTTAAAGCTCGCCGCATGGGAGCTGGAAAACGCCTACGCAGGCTTCGACTATGTTACCGATCCCGACCTGATCGACTGTTACATTTTTGAACTGAACGCCGCCATGAAGCGCTACAAATATCTCAGCGAAAAATTCGCCTCCCTCCGCAAGACCACGCTGGATACGCCCGGCGCCGTGGATATGCCCGGTGCGCTGGATCAGGCGGATCCGTCCCCGGAAGCGATCCTGCAGCCGCTTCTTTGATCCCCGCAAATGCGGCGCGCATAATCGTATTTTTTCATTCGGCTGAAAGGGAACTTTCCTGCCGAACAAAAAATCCCCCGCCGGTTTCCTGCCGGCAGGGGCACTTTTTATGCTGAAAAATGAAATTTATTTTTCACTTACGCTCCAAAACGGAAATTAAAATGCAAATACTACAGCCCCGTATGCCGGAAGGTCAAAGGTAATCCGGTAAGGTCTGTTGTCGCAAGGCTCCGCCTTTGCCGTGATCGACGCCGGCACGGTTTCCCCGTTTCCGCCGAAACGCTTTTCACAGCTGTTGAGCACCAGATTATATTTTTTCTTCTTAGGGACGCCCACGCAGTAATCCTTGCGCTCCACCGGCGTCATATTGAGCACGAACAAAAGATTTCTCTTCCTTCCGTCTGACGGCTTGCGGATAAAGCTGTAGGTACTGCGCTCCGCGTCGTCCGCATTTACCCATTCAAAGCCGTCCCAGCTGTTGTCGATCTGGTACAGGCACGGATTTTTGCGGTACAGGGCAAGAAGCTCCGCCACATATTCCTGCATTCCCCTGTTTAATTCATTGTCCAATAAAAACCAGTCCAGCTCGCGCGCCTCGCTCCATTCACGCTCCTGTCCGAATTCCTGTCCCATAAACAGCAGCTTCTTGCCGGAATGCCCGAACATATAGGTATATCCGACACGCAGGTTTGCATATTTGTCCACCTGATAGCCCGGCATCTTGTTGACCATCGAGCATTTTAAATGCACGACCTCATCGTGGGACAGCGGCAGGATATAATTTTCCGAATCGTTGTACGTCATCGCAAAGGTCATGGAATAATGGTTATTTTTGCGGAAATACGGGTCGAGCTTCATATATTCGCAGAAATCGTGCATCCATCCCATGTTCCACTTAAAGGAAAAGCCCAGGCTGTCCTCTCCAATATTTCCCGTCACATTCGGCCACGCGGTCGATTCCTCCGCGATCGTCATAACGCCCGGATAAGTGCCGCGGATCACCGAATTGAAATGCTTGAAAAACTCGATCGCCTCGAGATTTTTGTTCCCGCCGTATATGTTCGGAACCCACTCGCCGTCCTTTTTGCCATAATCCAGATAAAGCATGGAGGCAACCGCGTCCACGCGCAGGCCGTCCACATGAAATTCCTTGATCCAGTAAAGCGCGTTCGTGATCAGGAAGCATTTGACCTCATTTTTACCGTAATTAAAAATCTTCGTCCCCCAGTCGGGATGCTCGCCCAATCTCGGGTCGGCGTGCTCAAACAGCGCTTCGCCGTCAAATTCCGCAAGCCCGTGCGCGTCCTTGGGAAAATGCGCGGGAACCCAGTCCAGAATCACGCCGATCTTATTGCGGTGCAGCGTGTTGACCAGATATGCAAAATCCTCCGGCGTCCCGTAGCGGGAGGTCGGCGCATAATATCCCGTTACCTGATACCCCCACGATCCGTCAAAGGGATGCTCCGCAATCCCCATCAGCTCCACATGGGTATATTTCAGCCGTTTCAGATATTCCACGATCTTATCCGCAAATTCCCGGTAATTGTAAAATCCGTCCTCGTCATCCGGATGCTTCATCCACGAACCGATGTGGCATTCATAAATCGCCACAGGCTCTTTCATCGGATCCGCAGCTTCCCTCGCCTGCATCCATTTTTCATCGGACCATTTAAAATTCGTGATGTCCGCCGTAATGGAAGCCGTTCCCGGACGCAGCTCCGCGTAGCTTGCAAACGGATCCGCCTTGTAAAGCCTGCGCCCGTCCTGCGTCGTGATCAGAAACTTGTACATCTCCCCCAGACCAACGCCCGGAATAAACGTCTTGTAAATTCCGCCCGGCCCCAGCTTTTCCATCGGATGCGCCGTCTCGTCCCAGCCGTTAAAGCTGCCGATCACATGCACCGCCGCTGCGTGGGGAGCCCATACGGCAAACATCATGCCCTTTTTCCCATCCTCCACGGACAGATGCGCGCCCAGCTTTTTGTAAATGTCGTAATGCGTCCCCTGTGCGAACAAATACTGATCCACCTCTGAAATAAATACTTTTTCCACTGTTTTTCCCATACTAACCTCCATTCTTCCGTCCACGGTTTTTTCCGTAAACAGAGCGTGGAAAACAAACCCACGGTCCATTTTCCACGCTTCTCCCATTATTTATTTTTCAGAAAATGCCCAAAAAGCTGCATTCCCTTAAATAAAATCTCTCTCTCTCAGGACGATCATATCATCCTCATCATAGCGCTTTCTGAGCAGAATATCCATAAAATGTCGCAGCGTCTTGCGGTTTGCGTGCTCGATCGCCTCGTCCACGATCTCGCGCACCTCGCGCACCGTTACCGCATGGTTGCTCGTCTGCATATCCTCGATCCGCGTATGCAGCGCCAGCCGTCCCAGCTCGTCAATGGAATATTCCTGATTGTAAGCGTACTGACAGCCATATTTTACAAGCGTCGCGCTGTCCAGCGCAGCGATGTCAAACCGCGCCGTAAACGTGCTCATCAGCCCGGGCGCGCGGTCACACAGCTTGTCCAGCGCACGCTTTTCATCCAGCGCAAACACAACGATCCCGGTATTATCCTGATTCAGCGCCTGTTCCAGATTCGCCGCCCCTTCATCCGAAAGCTTTCCTGCCTTCTCAATGATCAGCGCGCCGTCTGCCACCTGCGCCACGATCGCTTCTGCATCCTTCTTATTGATCGTATCCGCAGTGACCTTTGCCACCTTGCCTGAAAAATTGCCGTCCATCGCACGGATCTGACGGATCACATTTTTCGTAAGCTTCATCATGTTGGAGCCGGGCGCTCCCGTAATGATCATGTTGCCCGTATAAGCCGAAAGGCTGATAGCATCCAGCGCGCCGACCAACTGGCGCATCGCCTTTTTCGTATGTACAAAAGCCGCGAACAGCTTCTTCTCTTCCTTCGTCATGCTGCGGACAGGCTCCTGCGCCTGCTGGCGCGCCATCTGCTCCCGCACCGCCGCAAAATCAACGCCGGGAACGACCTTTGCCGCCTTTTTCGCCGTCTTGTCCGCTTCCTGCTGCGCCTCGATCTCATGCTGCACAGCCTCTTCCCGTACCGGCTCTTCTTCTGCCTGCCGGGTTTCTCTCTGACGCTCCGTCTCGTATACTGCCTTTTGCGCTGTAGATTCCTCTGTTGCCTCTTTTGCCGCAGGCTGAGCAAATACCTCCGGAGCCGCTTCCTCTATCGGCTCCTCTGTCTCTGCGATCTCTTCCAGCTCCTCTGCCTCGCTTACGCGGGACGGATCCTCCACCCGGTCGCGCTGCATCGTCTCAACCGGAAGGGATTCCTCGCGCTGAAGCATTTCCAGCACGCCGTTTCTCGAACTCTGGTCAAAATCCGCAAACAAAGAGCCCGTCTGCTGAAGCATCCACTGTCTCGTCTCCTGCTTTCTCTTTTCCTCGTTCTCTTTTTTCAGGCGTTCCCACTCTTCCAAAACCGCCTCAATATTCATCTGGCCGGTCGTCTGACGTTCGATCTTTACCGGCTCTGCGGGCGCTGCCGTGCGCTCTGTAACAGGCGCTTTTTTCTCTGCAAAAGCAGGCTGTCCTGCAGGTCTTGCCAAAACGGCTCCGTCCGATACCGCCAAATCTGCCGCAGGCTTACTCTGCTCTGCAAAAACAGGCTCCGCAGACGCTGCACGCTCTGGGACAGGCTCCGTTACCGGTTTCTCTGCCGGCTGCTCTTCCAAAGCTGCCGCGACCGCCGGTTCTTCCTGCTCTGCTTCCGGCTCTGCCGCAGGCTCTTCAAATACGGACGCACTGCCTCTCTGCATCTGCGCCATTACCATCCTGCGGCTCTCCAGCGCCGCCGCAGATACCCCGTCATAAGCAGACGCTACGACCTTTTCCGTCTCATCCGTCTCAAGCTGCCCGGTCGCCTGCACATCCCAGTCGTCCGAATCCTTCATAAAACGGCTCACATCTTCCTGATATTCCATGTCGTCGCCGCCGTAGGAATGCTGCATTCCCGCAGGCGCTGCATCCGAAACGTGCTGCAGCTGCTCTGCTGCCTGCGCGTCAAAGGCCGCGCTTTCCTGCTCTTTTTTATCATGGCCGAGCACTTCCTTCATGCTCTCTGCCAGCGCCGCCTGCAGATTGATCGTATTGTACTGCCCCATATCCAGCGGCTGCACTTCAAAATCAATATCCTCTCCCTGCACAGACGCTGCCGGATCCTGCGAAGGCGTCTTGGGCGCTGTCTCCGCCGCCTGACTGCCGTACTGTTTGTCGTAAAGCTGCTGCTGGGCGGGAGAAAGCGCCACATAAAGCCGCTTCAGCTCCATCGCCTTTAAAACATATTTGCCCTCTCCAAACCACAAAATCAGCTGGTCGCACTCCTCCACACACTCTGTGGCAAGCCCGACCCGATGATATAAAAATGCCAGCTCATATGCCCATTTCTCGCTGTATTCGCGCTTCTTGTACTCCTTCAAAACAGCGATCCGCTCTTCCAGACTGATGTCCTGCGCCTCATAAATCTTGTAAAGCAAAATATATTTGCTGTTATCGTTGGGCGCAAGCTGTACAAATTCCTTATAATATTCCACCGCTTCCACAACCTGTCCCATCTTAACGGTCAGGTCGCACAGCGCGTAAATGATGCGCCGATTCTGCGGGCTTTTCTCGTTTGCCAAAAGCAGGATCTCTTTTGCATCGTCAAATCTTCTGTTTATCTTATAAACGTCGCTGATAATTCCCAGCGTCGATGTATTGCGCACTTTTTTCCAGTCGATCGTATCCGCCACCTGCGCGGATTCCTGAAAACGGCCCTTTTTATTCAGCGACTTGATCTCTTCAAGACGCAGCTTATATTCGTACTTATCCAAGGTACTCACCTCATAAATTTATCTTATCGCAGCGGTTCAGCTCCTTATAACCTAAACGGCAGCCGCTTAGATCTATACTGAACGGTTATAAAATACCATAATTAGTTCAGGGCAGAATATCCCACTTTTTACTCTCCTAAGTTTAACATAGCCACTATGCGTTGTCAAAGAATTTTGGGGGATTTTAGACAGGATAAATCAGGAAATACGGCAGCCGTCCGGTTCCTCATTTTTCCGGATGGCTGCCGCAGCGATTCTCTTTACAGAAAACTTCCTTTCTTAAGTTTTTGAAGACATATTGTGATTTTAAATCATTTTTTTATCAGTTGTATACGATGGGGCCTACCTCGCCGTATAAGGTTTTTGTGGTGCTTCCGTATTTTGCGTAATGCGTGCAGTGCGCGCGGTAGGATCTGCCTTTGACGGCGTTGGTGTAGACTACGCTGCCCATATAAGTATATGAGTTACTTTCAGAACCTCCCGCAATATCAATACTTCTCCAAATTCCATTTACTTTTTCTTCTAATACAATGTTCTTTACACCAATTTCATCTGCACGAGTTGTGGAATTAGTCTCACATATAATCCGAAGCCCATTTGATGCTATTCCAAGACTAATGCTGCTATCACTCAATGAACCAATCTCCGCTGCACTTACTTGAATGGACATTGCCAGCATCATTATCATTGCCAAAATTGCAAGAATTTTCTTTTTCATTTGTAACAAAATTTTCTGCAAAAGAATCTGTGTCTTCATTCTTCTATTCCATTTGCTTTTAATTTCGTTACAAAAAAAGAAACTACATAACCTCTAAATATTGAGAATCTTGTAGTTTCTTAATTTTAATCTATCATTCTATTTTATTTATAATATCTTTTAATTCATCTAAATTGTTATCATAAACAGAGTAAGAACATTTCCCTCTCTCTTTATATCCGCGATAACCTTCCGGCTCTAAGTAATACAATACTCCATTTTCATCTTCTATATACTTTAATTCATTCTCTATATTATTTTCTACATATCCTTTTATATAATATCTTACACGAATTATAGTCTTACGCCCTTTTCCATCCTCATATACTCCATTATATCTCACATAATTCCCGGCATCCTCCCCATACAACTCCACCAATTCCAGCCCCTCCGGTATATACCCCGGCACAACCACCTCCGGGTTTTCCGCCTTTACCTCATCCCAGGACTCATAGTAGATTTTTTCACTGCTTTCCATTTCCAGCCCCGTCTGGCTCTCCATCTCATTTCCCGTCACGGTAATCTTCATGCTGTTTACGCCGTCGCGCACAACCTCAAAGAAAGATTTCTGCTGCACGGCGCTGGTGCAGATCCCGGTCGCCGCGAGCGCCGCAAAAACAGTCAGGAAAGCGATTGCAGCCCTGCCGCCCGCAGTACGCCAGAAGCGGCGTCCCTTTTTGCCTTTGACGCTTTTAAGATTTATAACGCTTTTGTCTGCTTCCGGCGCATCCCGCAATTCTGCTTCGTCCATCGCAAGAAGTTTTTCCATATCGGGCGCAAGCTCTTCGGAAATCTCTTCTCCTCCGGTAAACGGAATGATCTTGGCGCGGTCTTTTTTCTTTAAGTCTGCCTCCGTTACCGCATACTTTTTCTGAAAGCGTTCAAAAGCTGCGTCTGCATCTCCGGCAGGATGCCCGCTTTGGGGCTTCTCCGTCTTGCCGATGCTATGAAGCTTTCCTTTTGCCGCAGAATGCTCTTCCCTTTTCGGTATACCAAAGCGGGGCTTTTCTTTCTGCATACATTCTTTTTCCACTCCTTCAAAATCAACCGGATCAAGCGTATCCAAAAGCTCCAGAATCGCCTTTACCTGCTTTTCGTCAAATTCCTCATCCTCCGCCTGAAACGTAAACCAGTTCAGTTTTTCATACAGCTCTTTTACCAGCCTGTCATCCTGTGGGCTTTTCATATTTCCCTCTCATTCCCCGTACAAACGGCACTTCCATTGAAAAAACGCTGCACCGTACCGGCTGCACAGATCCATAAAGCCTTGTAAATATCCGCTTACCGCAGTATCCACGCGCCCCAGAGCAGCATAAAAGCACAGATCAGCTTCATGCTTCTCTTCAGCTTCTTTTTCATCCGCGAAACCCGAACCTTAAAGCAGGACTCTGAAATCCCCAGCCGCTGTGCCATTTCCGACGACGTATAGCCGTACTCATAATAATGGCGCAGAATGTCCAGTTCCTTGCCGGACAGCATATTTTCCACAGAGGAATAAAAATCCACCATCCGGTACGCGTCCTGCGTATCTCCGCTCTTTTTCTGAATCAGATGATCGAATTCCTCTTCCTCATCCATACAGAATCTTTTCTGTTTTTCAAACCATTTTTTGATTTTGTTGCGCGCTGCAAGCATCAGAAATCCCGGAATGTTCGGGTGCAGCTTCAAGACTTCCCATTTTTGATAAGCGACAAAAAAGACTTCCTGAGTCACGTCCTCTGCGGCGGCATCGTTATTCCGTATCATGCGCGCCACATATCTGTATATCACCGGATAATAGGTTTTATACATTTCCTCGTAACCGTTAAACATGGTTTTCTGCTCATCCATGATCTTCCCCCTCATTCGGCTGCTTCGCCTAATAGAGCTGTGCGATACTTCTGAGCACCTGTTCCAGAACCTTCTCTTTTTCCTTGGGACACGTCTTGAATATCTCATAATATACTTTATCCGTAAGTGTCTCCCCTGTCAAAAGATATGTCGGCTCAAGGCTCATTTTCTCATACACTGCGAGCACCCTCGATATGGTAAGCTTACGGTTGCCCCGTTCGATCTCCCCATAATACGTCGTGGACATCCCAAGAAGCTCTGCCGCCTCTTCCTGAGTCAGTCCCATCCTTTTACGCTGTCTCCGGAGTCGTTCGCCAATTTCAACGTACAGTTCGTCCGCCATGGTACGTTTCCTCCTCATATAATCTGGTAATATATATAATACTTTCAATTAGACAATATGAAGAGTAACTGTTTATTTGATTTTTATAAATTATTTGCTCAATTAGTTAATGTTTCTATCCTCATTAGATTTATTTTTGCAGTGTGTATCTGTAAAAAATTTGTTATTATCCGTTATTTCATTCAAACGCATATGCCCTGTCCACCGGGAACAGCGGCTGTTTCATATCCGAAGCAGCATTCGCGTGCTTTATAAAAGCCGAACCAAAAAACAGAGGCAAAAAGAACCGCCTCTGTCTTTCCGTTTTCTTATGCCTCTGCCGCCGGAACCTCCCCCATATTTTGGGGTTCCTCTTCATCCAGCGCCCTGCTGCCTGCGATAAAGACGCCGCCGAGCAGCGAAATCACTCCCATGATAACAAAAATCCATTTTGTCCCGGTGTACCCGACTACCGCGCTCACAAGAAACGACGTTACCGGCATGGAAGCCATGCTGATTGCAGACGTAATCCCGCCGACCCGCGCCAGATATTTTTCTTCCACATACTTGATCAGCGCCACATTTGCCAGCGATATGCTCTGCGATACAAAAACGCCGAACAGCACGCTCAAAACCGTTACCCAACCGTACATAAACCATTTTTCACGGTACAGGGGCTGACATACGATCAGACCAAGATAAAATACACCGACCGCCATTCCGCTCACGAAAAAGATCATTTTTTCGCTCAGCCTTTTCTGTACTGCCGGATAAATTGCCGAGCCTGCGATCATTCCCAGCGTGAGCGCAACTCCCAGAATAGACAGGATTTCTGCCCCGCCTCCCAGCACTTCGCTTGCCAGAGGAGCCTGCAGGCTGTTGACCGGTACGACGAGCACATTTAAAAAGACGCAGATCCCGATCATAAAGCAAAGCTTTTTACGTTTTTTCACATAACCAAATCCCGCTTTCAGGTTTTCCATATAGCCCTTCCGGTCAAAACGGACTTTTTCTGTTTTCTGCTCCTTTGTATTAACAAGCAGAATGATGCCTGCGGATGCAAAAAATGTCGCCATGTCAATATAAATTGCGCCGGACACGCCGATCACGCCGATGATCACGCCTGCCGCAGCCATTCCGATCAGCTGCATTACCTGCGATAATGTCGAATGCAGGGATAAGCCATATTCATAATATTCCCGTTTCAAAAGCCTCGGCGTCAGCGCCGTGTTGGCAGGCCCCCGGAACGCTTCCGCTGTCGAAATGATCAGCGTAGACGCCAAAAGCATCCATGCCTGCAAAATGCCCGTCAGATAAAACGTCGCGATCAGCGCGACACAGATGCCCCGGATCAGATCCGTCACGACCATAATGCGCTTTTTGTTGCGCCCTTCCACCCAGACGCCCGCAAGCGGCGTTACCAAAACGCTCGGCACATTATTGGCGCCGAATATGACCGCCGACCACACCGCATTTCCGGTCAGCTCATACACGATCCATGTAAACGCGATCGCGTCGATTGAATCACCGAAACGGTTGATCAGCGACGCGAGGATCATTTTGCAGTATTCTTTCTGCCCGAGGACATCCCGATAGCCGATGGATTTTTTCTTTTTTTCTTTCATTCTCTCTCCCTCGCTTTGATGTTGTAAAGAGACAAAGTGATTATATACCCCCCCCCGAAAAAAATTCAATCATTTAATCCATTAAAGTAATTATACCTTTTTCCCACATTTTTTCATCTTCGTAAATGGATATTTTAAAATTTCCATTTACGTATAGTTTTGATTGCGGGAATCCTGTCCAAATGATATATTTTTATTGAAAATATTCTTATCGGGAGGTCGTCACTATGAGCATCAGAAACGCCGGAAGTGCAATACGCGAAGCCCGCTTAAAAGCCGGACTCACACAGGAAAAGCTGTCCGAAGGCATCTGCTCCCCTCTTTCTTTGTCCCGCATTGAAAACGGAACGATCGGCGTCAGCCCCTCCACCTTTCAGGCTCTTATGGCACACGCTGGAGCCCCCTGTGAAGTTTTTCCGATCTTTGAAAACTGGACGGATTATGAATGTTTCTTTCATCTAAAACATGCCCGCTTTCATCTGAACGCATGGCAGCTTTCTCCCGCCTATGAAGAATTAAATCTTGTAGAAGAAAAGAACTGGAATAAAAATAAATTTTACTATCAGGAATGGGCGCTGATGCATGGAATCCTTCAATTCCGCTCAGGGCTTGCCGACCATACGCAATTATACGATTTCTTTCTCGGAGCGCTCCATATTTCTCGCCCCGAGATCAATCTGGATGATTTTAAAAACCTCCTGCTTTCCATTACCGAAATCGAGCTTTTGATCTACCTTGCTCAGGAAGCCTTATATTTAAATAAGCCCGAACTCTGCAACATTATCTGTGCGCAGGTTCAGGCTTATTTGTCGAACAGTCAGCTTACCTTTCTGGAAAGGGATCACTTGCTGGCTGAATATGCAGTTGTATATGCAAAGTATCTGATCGCGATTCAGGACTACGAAGCGGCGTTTCAGCTTGCAGATGAAAACCGGCATCGGATGGTAACGGAACAAAATCAATGCAGTTTATTTGAGCTCATTTTTTTATGCGGTCTTTCCTGCTTTTATCAGGGAAATATTGATTCAGCTATAGGCTGCTTCAAATGTCAGCTTTACTCCCTCCACGCAATGAATATCTGCTTTTTTACCAAATGCCGAAATTATGTCCAGCGTGTACTTTCTTTAGCCCTCCCTGAAAATTTATGTTCTCTTCCTGATATTGAAATAAAATCTTTTACCCCCAAAATACTTTTAAATATCTCTGATTTTTCAAATGGTATTTATAGCATTTATCAGTCCGATATTGTAACAATCGGCACTTTAATACACCAACATCGTTTACATCAGAAGCTTTCCCAGAAAATTCTCTGTCAAGGGATCTGCAGTACGTCCAAATTATCCAAAATTGAAAACGGTTCACTTCAACCGGATGTTTTTCTGGCAGAAGCTCTTTTAGAACGTCTGGGATTTTCTTCCAGAGAATTTATTTTCCGGGGTAATGCAGAAGAGGCAAAAATTCATGACTTAAAAACACGACTTCATCTTTGGTACAATTGGGATATTGAAAAAATCCGCAAATCCTTAGATGAATTCTACCCTTTTACAACAGACAAAAATGCAATTTTACTACGACAACACTATTTATATATTAAGGCTAAATACTCTACATCTCCTGATGAAAAAGCCGAGCTTCTGTGTGAAGCACTTACCTGTACTCTGCCCGCTTTTGATATTTATTGTATTTTAAACTATCGCCTTTCAAGCTTAGAATTAACAATATTAAACAACCTTGCATACACATATAAAAATACGGATACCCCTTATAAAAGCGTTTTATTTTTTCGCCAGCTTTTACTTTATTATCGGGAAGCCTCCCCTGACATCATACTGAAATCACAATGTTATTCAATAACTTTGTGGGAATTTTGCAACGTCCTTTACACCCAAAAATATTATAAGGAACTGATTGACTTATTTTCTCAAATGAATCTCTCTATATTTTTTTATGCTTCGGAAGTATTCGGTAGTTTCTATTTTTATTATTGCCAAGCTCTAGGAGAATACGGTCACTATAAATCTGCTGCTTCCATGGCTCGTTATAGTTGTGCCTTAGAAATTTCTCGTGAAGCAGATATAAATGTTCCACTTCTGATTTCATATCTGTCTGATGATTTTCACATAAATATTAACTATTGATTCAACTAAGCTCCTGTCCCTGTGATGCCTGCTCTCCATACGGACGGATCCCTCCCTCGGGATTCGTCCCCTCGCTTTCCTCACTCTCCGTTTTCTCTTCTCCGCTGTCGCACACCAGCGCCCCTGTATTTTCTGCCGCATACGCATCTTTTGCCGCGCAGACGCTTCCTGCCACAGTCAGGAATCCCAGCCCCGCCGCAAAGCACACCGCTTTCATCTTTTTCATCATTTCGATCCATTTGTTTTTCATATTCTTCTCCTCCATTTTCCGCGCGTCCGCACCCAATATAACTATGCAAAACGCACGCTTTTATTTTTCTTTCGGTTTCTATCCTAATCCATCCTTCCGGAAAAAAGAAGATATATGAACGGAAATTTTTTAGTTTCCATTTCCGTATAGCTGCCGCCGCTTCCCTTCATGACAGCCCCCCTTCATTGCAGCCCCGCTCCCCTCCCTTTTTACATCTGCATCAGGTTTGAACGATTTCAATATTTTCCCCTGTACATCCCGCCTCCAACTATGTACAATAGAACAAAAAAAGGAGTCTCTCCATGCACATTCAACCCGCGCGGCTTTCCGACCTGCCGCAGATCCTCTCCATTTACGAAAACGCCCGCTCCTTCATGGCGCGAAACGGCAATCCTTCCCAATGGGTAAACGGCTACCCGTCCAAGGCTCTTCTGGAAGATGACATCGCGCAGAACCGGCTTTTTGTATGCCAAAAAAACGACCTCATCGAAGCCGTTTTCATGTTTTGGATCGGAGACGATCCTACCTATTCCCATATCGAGGACGGCGGCTGGAAAAATGACCGTATTTACGGCACGATCCACCGCCTTGCCTCCGCCGGACGCATCCCGAGACTTGCGGATTTCTGCATCCGCTGGTGTGCGGATCAGTGCGCCCTGCAAAATGCGTCGCTGCGCGGCGACACCCACGCGGACAACCTGCCGATGCAGGACGTCTTTGCCCGCAACGGCTTTCTTCGCTGCGGCGTCATTTATACGGACGACGGCTCACCGCGCATCGCTTTCCAGCGCGGCTGACCGCATCCCTGCGCCGGCTTTTTTAAAGGGAGCGCCCGATCAGATCAGCCCGTAATGCTCCAGCGCCTGACAGATCCCATCCTCCGTCACTTTGCCGGTCTGGTAGCTGCAGTACGGCAGGATTGCCGGCGCGCACACGCCCATGGCGATCGCATGGGGCACGGCTTTTAACATCGCAAGATCGTTTTCGGAGTCTCCTATGGCATAGCAGTTTTCATCGGGGATTCCCAACGTCTTTTGCAAAAACCGGATGCCCTCCGCCTTATCGCTGCCGACCGGGACCATTTCCAGATAGCGCGGCCCCTGCGGCGTCGCGGTAAAATCGCCCTCCGCATATGCCCGCAGTCCTTCTGCATCGTCGTTTTCCCGCAGCATACAGAAAAACTTGTCAAACGAAACGTCCGTTTCCTCCGGCTTTTCCGGGAAATCGCTCACCCTTGATCCCACATCCTGAAAATTCGACACCGACTGCCCCAGCGCCGGGCTCATACAGCGGCTGTCGTAATACACTGCGTCCTGCGCCTCAAAAAACGTCGGGATCCCAAGCTTTCTCAGCTCGTAAATGATCTCCACACATTTTTCATGGGGAATGCTTCTGGAATAAAGCGTCTCTCCCTCATAATAAATGTGCGTGCCGCATCCGCACACATAACCGTCAAAACCGATGTCCAAAATTCTCTTTTCAATGCTTGCCATCGTGCGCCCCGTATTCAGAAACGCCAGATGCCCGTTGGCTCGCAGCCGCCGGATCGCCTCCACCGTGCTTTCCGGGATCGTATGCGTCGCCCCGTCCACGATCGTCCCGTCTATATCAAAAAATACGATTTTTCGGTTTTTACTGTTCATCTGTCCAAAGCTCCTTTTCCTGTAAAAATTGAAGGATCTCCTCTTTTTTTGCCCCCAGAAAGCCCTGGATCATCGGATTTCTGCCGCCGCCTCTCCCCTGCAGCGCGCCGTTTAACTCTTTTCCAAACGAAGCAATATCCATGTCCTTTGCGCAGATCACATACTGATAGCCGTTTTCATCCTCCCCACAGAATACCGCCGCAAACGCTGCCTTTTTCGACAGCCTGTCCGACAGCTTCCGCACATCCACCGCAGAAAGCCCCTGCTCGAACATCACGCAAAAACGGCTTCCTTCCGGCACGGCGTCCGCCTTTTCCTCCAGCAGCCGCATTTTCAGGACGCCCAGTTCCAGCTTGAGCGCGTTTACCGCCTGAAGCTGCTTTTCCACCGCATCCGCCGTATCCTCCGGTTTTGCCGACAAAAGCGCCGAAATCCTGCGGATATTCTCAAAGCGCACCGCGTAGTCGTCCAGCGCCTTTTTGCCGATCACAATATTGAGCCTGCTGCCGCCCTTAAAGCGTTCCGACGAAATGACCTTGACCGGCCCGATCTCGCCCGTCCGCGCCACATGAGTTCCGCAGCACGCGCACACGTCCGCACCGGGAACTGTGACGATGCGGATCGCCCCGTCCAGCTCCTTTTTGCTGCGGTAATCCAGCTTTGCAAGCGCTTCCTCATCCGGATACTCTGCAAGGATCTCTGTATTTTCCATCACCTTTTCATTTGCCAGCCGCTCTGCCTCTGCCACATCCTCTTCTGTCAAAAGCTTTGAAAAATCAATGGTTACAAAGTCCTTTCCCATGTGGAAGCCCACATTGGAACAGCCGTGCTTTTTACAGATGATGCCGGAAATGATATGCTCCCCGGAGTGCTCCCGCATATGGGTCAGCCGCCTCTCCCAGTCGATTGCGCCATGCACCCGCGCGCCCTCTTCCAAGGGGGCGCTGCACAGATGGCACACCCTCCCGTCCTTTTCCTGTACGTCTGTGACGGACACATTCCCCAGCGTCCCGAGATCGCACGGCTGACCGCCTCCTTCCGGATAAAATGCGGTCTGATCCAGAAATACCTCCCAGCCGTCCGCCGACTGCCTGCATTCTGCAACCTGCGCCTCAAATTCCGTCAGGTAAGCGTCTTCATAATACAAACGTCTCGTCATTTCCTTCGTTCCTTTCCGCATACGGTTTCTTTCCCGTATGCGATGCTTTTTTCGTATGCGATGCTTTTTTCGTATGCGATGCTTTTTCCGTATGCGATGCTTTTTCCGCATGAGCCGCCAGCGCCTCTTCAAAAAAACGGACGTATCCGCTCCCGTCCTCTTCCAGCCCGTGCTCCGTATCATAATAATGCCGCCCCGTGCGGCAGTCCGCGCTGATCGCGTCCAGCGGAAAGCCAGCCAGCTTCTGCGGCCTTTCATCCGTCGTCAGATAAAATTTGTCCCAGCTTAATTCCGACGCTTCGCTTTCATAGATCTCGTCCTCCGAAAATACGAGGCACAGCGCGTTATGGTACTGCGCGATGCACCGCCCGCCGAACCGCTCCGCGATGCCCTTATAATAGGCGCGCATCTCGTCGTCGTTTAAATTTTTCCCATTGATCCGGCGCACATATACGCCCGGCTGCTCCTCCTCAGACAGTCCCTCGATGTAAAGCCCGCTGTCCGCCGACAAAACCGGAAGCCCGCATATCCGGTGATAGGCAAGCGCTTTCTGCCGCGCATTTTCCAGCGGGTCTTTCCCGCTCTCCTCCGGCTCTTCCCAGCAAAAATCCAGCTCCTTTAAGCCAACCAGCCGGATTTTTTCAAATCCGGCCAGATAGCGCTTCATGATCTCCAGCTTTGCGGCGTTTCCCGTGCCGTAAACCAGCGTCATTGTTTCAAAATTTTTCTTTGTCATCCGTATCCCTGCAAGCTTTAATAATTTTCTGCCTTCACTTCAAAATATGCCTGCGGATGTGCGCACACCGGGCAGACCTCCGGCGCTTTTTTGCCGATCACCACATGGCCGCAGTTGGAGCACTGCCAGATAACGTCCCCGTCCTTGGAAAATACCATGCCGTTTTCCACATTTGCAAGAAGCTTTAAGTATCTTGCCTCATGCTCCTTTTCGATCTCCGCCACCTGCTCGAACAGCCGCGCGATGTCGTCAAAGCCCTCCTCACGCGCCTCCTTTGCAAAGGTCGCATACATATCCGTCCACTCATAATTTTCGCCCGCCGCGGCAGCCTTTAAGTTCTCCGCCGTGCTGCCGATGCCGCCGTTTAACAGCTTGAACCAGATCTTTGCGTGCTCCTTTTCATTGTTCGCCGTCTCCTCAAAGATCTTCGCGATCTGCACATAGCCGTCCTTTTTTGCCTTCGACGCAAAATAGGTGTACTTGTTGCGTGCCTCCGACTCGCCCGCAAACGCCGCCAGCAGGTTGGTTTCTGTCTTGCTTCCCTTTAATTCCATGTGTAAATCCTCCTTTTCTATCAGGGATCTTCCCTGTTTAAAAGTATGTCCCGAACGGGTCAGGATACACTTTTTTACAAAACGTTATTTCTGCCGGACAAGGCAGCGCTTCCTGAAAAAAGAAATCCCGTAGCATAAAACGCTGTCATAATCATCTTCCAGCGCTTCTGCATACTGCCGTTCGTCCATCTGCTTTAAAGCTGCCTCGCAGCTTTTTTCCATGTCCTGCAGGGACTGCGCATATTTTGCTTCAAATACCGCCGCCCTGCCGTTTACCGGATCGTATACGGCTACGTCGCTTCTGCCCTCTCCGTGCTCCCGGTTGGATTCCACCGTATATCCGGCTCCCGCAAATATCCCCGCCAGAAACGCATGATAAAAGTCCTCCCGATAATCATGATAGCTGATCGTCCTTCGCAAAAGCCTGCTCATTTCTTCCGTCAGCCCTTCGCTGTCCCCGCTCCATACCGCTTCAAAAAGCGCCCTCCGGTTCCATTCCTTCGCGCTGTCGTCAAACCATTTCATGATCGTCGTCTCAAAAATTTCCCGTATTTCTGCATTCGGGATTTTCAGCGCCGACATGCCTGCCGGTATCAGGACGTCCTGCGCTGCCCCGTCATCCTTTGTCAGATAACCGGTCAGATACAAAATGCTCCACAGATTATCCTCCGATGAATGGAGATAATCATAGGTCAGCTCCTCTTCGATCTTCTGCACGATCATCCCGCCGGCAAGCAGGGTTTCCAGCTTTTTTGTAATACTGCTCCCCGCATGGTCTATAAAAGAACGGATAATCGCGTTATCGCTCGTATTTTTCCAGTATCCAGACGGTTTTGCCAAAGGATCCGAAATCAGCGCGTTCGCATAATTCATCACGTCCCATGGACAATAAACATCCGTATTCCCAAAGCGGTAGCCGTCATACCACAGCTTCATCTCTTCCCTGCGGTCAAAGGCGTCCAGCTCCCTGAGTATCCCGTCCACATCCTTCTGCGTAAATCCGAAATATTCATTGAGCCGCGTCGATGAAATCGTATCGGAAACAAAATTATTCGTTCCGGTAAAAATGCTCTCCTTCGCAATTTTCAGACAGCCTGTGACCACCGCAAGCTGCAGGGCGTCGTTATCCTTTAACGCCGTCCCCAAAAGCGCCTTCATCACTTCCAGCATCTCTTCATAATATCCGCCGCTGCTCGCCTTTGCCAGCGGAACGTCATATTCGTCCAGCAAAAGCACGACCCGCTTTCCATAATGATCCCGCATCATACGCATAAGCAGCGAAACAGCCGTCTTAAGCATATCGTCCGTGGGACTTCCGTCAACCACATCCGCCAGCTCCCTGAAAATCTTGCGGTCATTTTCGTTTACCCGCAGACTGTCTGCAAGGCTGGCGTGCCTATTATACAATTCCGCGATCCGGCTGCGCAGCATTCCCTTCGCAGACTCAAAATTCCGCCCGTCCACATCCTTAAACGATAAAAAGATAGTAGGACAGCGGTTCATCCACTTTTCACAAAGTTCTGTCTTTTCCGAAATTTCCAGCCCCTCAAACAGGATCCGGCTGTCCTTTTCAATATCCAGAAAGTCGGCGAGCATGTTCATCGCAAGCGTTTTGCCAAATCTTCTGGGGCGGGTAATCAGCGTGACCTTTACCGCCTCCGTTTCCAGAAGCTCTGAGATCAGACCGCTTTTGTCCACATAATAATATCCGTTCCGCCTGATTTCCGAAAATGCGGAAATCCCCACCGGAATATTTTGCTTTTTCATGCGCGCGCTCCTTTCCTGTCCTTTTCCCTATCTTACCACGCGAAAACGCCCTTTACAAGCAACAGTAAAGCTGTCCGTCCGGCGCGACGGAAAGCTCCAGACCGCCCGCCTGCTCCCCTGCCTCCGGCTTTGGTCTGCGCCCGCGCCGCTTCTTCTCCGGCTTCTTTTTTACGGGCTTTCCCTTTTCCAGCGCCTCGTACACGCGCAGAAGCTCCGCCACGCTCCACGCCTGCGCAAAACAGCCCTCCGACGTATTCGGCTCTTCCCCGTCGTACACCTCCGCAAGCTGTCCGGCGCAGCCCTCCCGCAGCGCACCCTCTATCCCCGAAAGCTGCCGGTACACCGTCTCCTTTGCCTCGCTGCTGTAATAATTTACCTTCAGATACGCCAGATAATAAGCGCCCAGCGGAAATGTCCAAACCGTTCCCTGATGGTACGCCAGATCCCGCTGCTTCATGCTGCCGCCGTAGTGCGGGTGAAATTCCGGGTCGTTTTGTTCCAGAGAGCGCAGCCCCCACGGCGTATAAAGGCTCTCAAACACCCGGTCTGTGACCGCCTTTTCCTGCCGCGCTTCCAGCATCGAAAAACGCTGGGAAACCGCCCAAATCTGATTGCAGCGCACCTGAAATTTTGCCCGCCTGCGGCGCTCCTTTTCTGCTTCGCAAATCCCCGCTTCCTCAATCGGGAGCACGTCGTACAAACAGTTTTCCTCCTCATTCCAGAACTTTTTGCAAAAGCTCATTTTTACCCGCTCCGCCTGTTTTTTCCAATGTAAGCCGTCCCTTCCGATGCGTTCCGCCAGCTCTGCCGCCGCGCAGAGCGCATTGTACCAGTAAGCGTTTAGCTCCACCGCCTTGCCGTGCCGCGGCGTCGGCAGGATGTCGCCGCAGCGCACGTCCATCCACGTTACCTGCTCCATCCCTGCCCCCGCGCTGATAAGCCCGTCTTCGTCCATAAAAATATGGAAATCCGTGCCCTTTTCATACCATCCCAGGACGTCCTCCACGACCGGAAAAGCTTCTTTTATGAAATCCACGTCCTCCGTCCGCAAAAAATACTCATACACCGCGCCGATAAACAAAAGCGATGCATCGGCAGTGTTATAAATCGGAGCCTGCCCGTTTTCGGGGAACATATTCGGCATCAGCCCCCTGCGGCAGTATTTCATAAAGGTGCGGAAAATATTTTTTGCATCCTCAAAGCGCCCTGTGGACAGACAGCAGCCCGTCAGCGCGATCATCGTGTCCCGTCCCCAATCCGCAAAAAAGGGATAGCCCGCAAGGATCGTTTTTCCATTTGTGGACCTTCTCTGCACCACGAACTGATCCGCGCTGCGCACCAGCTCCCGCGCGCATTCGTGCTTCAAGCCCGCCTGCTCCAAAAGCGTCCGCTGCCTTTCGCGCTCCCGCTCCTGCAGCTTAACGACAAGCCCTTCCGCTTTCCCCTCTTTCAAAAAATTCCGTTCCAGACTGTACGCCACTTCCAGCTCCCGGCTCTCCCCTGCCCCGATCCGCGCCGCCAGCCTGTGATTGGAAAACGCCCGTCCGACCGCGTTTCTCCCGTCGCGGCTGTCATGGGCGTAATACAGATCCTCCGTCCACACCGGCACGATCGCCTCCGCAGAAAGGTTTGTCCCGAAATAAAGCGTCAGCCCGTCGGACGCCACCGCTCCGCAGCAGCCCTCCTGCTGCTCGCTGCACTGTAAGGAAAAGCGTTTTCCCTCCGGTATCCGCGCCCCTTTTTCCGCAAACTGAAACAGCGGCGTCAGCACGAAACGCGCCTCCCTGCGCCCCCGGTTGCAGATCCGGTAACGCACGGCGACCGTATTTTCCCCATACGCCATCGCCATCGTTTTTACAATTTCCACGCCCTGCACCTGATAGACCCACTCCGGAAAACCGTCCTGCACAAACGACTGTAAATACTGCTCGCCGCGCGCATTTTTCGTATAATCCACATACTGCTGGGAAGAAAGGCTCACTTTTCCACCGTTTTCCCCATCTTCTGTCCACACCTCTTCCTCGATCCGGCTCACGAGGCTGATCCTCTTTGCGGGCGGCTCCGTACAGCCCATGAGCACCGCCTGATCGCTGCGCGCATTCGCCCCCGTGACCGTCTGCGCGCAGAAGCCGCCCAGCCCGTTTGTCAGCAAAAATCCGTTCTCGATTCCCCTGTCGGAATTTTTCCAATCCGACTTTCCGTATATAAAACGCATGTTTTGTCTACTCCGTATTCCGATAATAATTTGTTTTATCCTACCATAGAAGCCCGGGGTTTTCAATCAACGCCGCATACAAACGCGGCACGGTCTGCCGCCGGGATCCCCCGCGCGCAAAACCGTGCCGCCCTGTTTTTTGCTTTTATTTCCAGCCGATGCCATCCGCCGCCGTTAAAGCTCCTGCCCTGCGTATCTTCTTACGCCTCCAGCAGCTCCTTTACGCACGCCGCGATCTTCTCATCCTTGCAGTTTGCAAAGAAATACTCCTGAAAATGCTCGCCTGCAACCGCGCCCTTTACCAGCTCGCGGTCAAGATTTTTCAGTATCGTGCAAAGGTCGTTGTGCGTTACCTTTTTTACCTCGTCAAGGATCTTCTTGTTGCGCTGCTCGGGCACAACCCTCTCCTTCGGATAGCCCTGTCCGCTCTCGCCCTCGAACAGCTTTTCAAAAATATACTGTAAATTCAGCTCCGCGCCCCAGCCGAAGCCCTTCGCAAACGGAAGCGCGATCGCGTTGCCGTCGTTGATCTGCGCAAACATATACGCATCGGAAGGATCGACGATATGCCCGCACAGCACGCCCGGAAATGCGTTGCACGCCAGCATCGCGCCCTCGCCCGTGCCGCAGCCCGTCACAACATAGTCCGCCGCGCCGGAATTTAACAGAATCGCCGCAAGGATGCCGTTCTGGACGTATGTAAGCTGATGCTCATCCTCCGCGCTGTACATCCCGTAATTAAATACCTCGTGTCCCTTCGGCTCCACGACTTTTTTCAAAACCTCTTCAATCTGGGCGTTCTTTGCCGCCTGGCTGTTTTCATTGATCAGTGCGATCTTCATATTCAATAACCCCTTTCCTTGTGCATCTGCCCGGCATTTTCCCTTTGCCGCAGCTCCATAGGGTCAGTATAATGGCAAAAGCACCTTATTTCCAGCTCCTTTCTGATACGAAATCTTGCAAAAAGTAGCTTCTGCGGGGATGGCATCTCCTTTTTAATGTGCTAAAATGCACAATCGGTGTGCGCTTGCTGCAAGATACGATACCAGATAAGGAGTTTTTTAACCATGCAGGAACAACGACTAAAAACGAATCTTGACACAAACCTGATCAAACTGATCGCTATTATCGCAATGACGATCGACCATATCGGCGGGGCTTTATTCCCGGAATATCCCGTTTTCCGCTGGATCGGAAGAATCGCCTTCCCGCTTTTTTGCTACTGCCTGACGGTCGGTATGCTGTATACCCACGACATCAAAAAATACCTGCTCCGTTTAGGGGCGTTTGCCCTCATCTCGCAGCCGTTCTGGATTCTGGCTTTTAATGCGGACGATTTTGCGGGCAATATTTTCAATCTGAATATTTTCTTCACGCTGATCGTGAGCCTCGCAGCCACATGGGGCTTCAAGGAGAAAAAATGGTGGCTGTTCATTGCGGGCATCCTTCTGCTGAGCTTTATCAACTTCGACTATTCGACGACAGGGCTTGTTTTGATGTTGATTTTCTATCTCTGCCGAAATAAGCCGTGGCTGGGAGCCGTTATTTATACGCTCACCTACCTGCCTGCGCTCAACGGATATATGGAAGATCCGCTCGCCCTGAAAATCGGCGGGCACGCCGTCGGATTTGAGATCTTTTCGCTCTTGGCTTTGCCGTTTATTTACATCCATACAAAGTCCAATCTCCGGATCTCAAAATGGTTTTTCTATATTTATTATCCGGCGCACCTTTTCGTCATTTTCCTGATCCAGCTTTTTCTATAAAGCTGCGCCTTTGCAGCCTGACGCACAAAAATCCCGGTTCTCCTGCCATCGCAAGAGTCCCGGGATTTGAATATCCTGATATATGATTCCTGTCTTTTTACTTCAAAACCGGATCCGTCAATTACTCGATGTCCTGATCCTTGATATATTCCATAACGTCGCCGACAGTAGCAAGCTTCTCCAGATCCTCGGAAGGGATCTCGATGCCGTACTCTTCCTCAAACGCCATAACCAGCTCAAACAGATCCAGAGAATCTGCACCTAAATCATCCTTAAAAGAAGTGTCCTCTGTGATCTCAATGTCGTCCATATTTAACTGCTCGCGGATAATGTCTGCGATTTTTTCCAACATAATGCTATCTCCTTTAATTCCAAATCATATTTCGATGAATGACATTTCAAAGTATATTATCCCGCTTATTAGTTGTCAACTACTTTAAGGGATTTTTTTACCAATGCGGCGCTTCCGCCCTCCGGCAGCATCCGGCTCTGCGCAGCCTCTGCACGGCTTTCTGCGTCAGCCGACTGGCGAGCGAAGGAGAATTTGCAAACGGCGCAGGGCTGTCCGGCATTCTGCCCGGGTCTTGTCTGAGCCCGGCATATGCTGTGCCGGGCGAGTTTGACCGGGCAGAATGCGTTCCGGACACGCCTGCGCCGTTTGAATCAAATTCTCTGTGCGCGAGCCCGGAGGCTGACGCAGAAAGCCGTGCGGGGGCTGCGCAGAGCCGGATGCTGCCGGAGGGCGGACTTTTCCGTTTCCTACAACAGCGCCTGATAAATGTCCCGCTTGCTCACGCCCCGGTCCTTTGCCGCCTGCTTCATCGCCTCTTTCCGCTCCATCCCCTGCTTCTCGTAGAGCGCCACATGCTCTGCCACCGGCATTTCCAGCCAGTTTTCCTGCGCTTCCCTGCGCTTCTCTTCCCGGCTTCTTCCTTCGATCACAAGCACATATTCGCCGCGCGGCTCGTTTGCCTCATAAAAATCCAGCGCGCCCAAAAGCGTCGTCGGCATTACCGTCTCGAATTTTTTGGTCAGCTCCCGGCAGAGCGTCGCGCGCCTGTCTCCCAGCGCGGCATACAGCTCCTGCAGCGTCTTTTTCAAGTGATGGGGCGCTTCATAAAAAATCATCGTGCGGCTCTCGCTGCGGCATTCCTCCAGCACCTCTGCCCGCTCCTTTTTGTCCGGCGGCAGAAAGCCTTCAAAACAAAACCGCCTCGCAGGAAGCCCGGACAGCGTCAGCGCCGTAATGCACGCCGCCGCGCCGGGCAGGCTCGTCACATGGATGCCCGCCTCATGGCACAGCTTTACAAGCACCTCGCCCGGATCGGAAATCGCAGGCGTTCCCGCGTCCGTGATCAGCGCCACATCCTGCCCCTGCGCCATTTTTGCGATCAGCGCGTGCGCTTTTTCCACCTTATTGTATTCATGGTAGCTCGTCATCGGCGTGTGGATCTCAAAATGCGTCAAAAGCTTTAAGCTGTTGCGCGTATCCTCCGCCGCGATCAGATCCACGCTGCGCAGCATCTCCACGACCCTCGGCGTCATGTCGCCCAGATTGCCGATCGGCGTCGCGCACAAATATAACGTTCCCGCCATCATACTCCTCCTGCCGTTTCCAGACCGGCGCTTTCTGCCGGTATCCCGGCTTCTGTTCCCGTCTCTGTTTCCGCTGTCCCTTCCTGCTCCGGTTTGCCGTCCGGCCCGTACAGACCTTCCTCCGTATAGCGGTTTGCCGCGTTCCACAAAATCCATTCGTCGTAGCCCGCGTCGTACACCGCCTGGATCTGCGCCCGGATTTCCTCCGCTCCGTACGGAATATGGCCTTTTACCCATGTGGCGGTAAAATCCTGCAGCCACGGCCTTACGGAAGCGCGCACGCCCGCCTGCGGCGCAAGCGCTGCGATTTCTTCGTCGCTCATCGCCGCCGGGGCGGGAAGCTCGCTGCCGCTGACATTTTCTGTCCCCGCAGCGTCATTGCCGCTGGCGCTTTCCGTTTCTGCGGCATCGCTGCCGCTGACGCTTTCCGCTGATACCGCATCGTTGCCGCTGACGTCCTCCGCCCCTGCGGCGGCGTCATTGCCGCTCACGCCCACCGGGCTTTCTGCCGCGCCCTCTTCCTCCGGCTTTGCCCCGGTTTTGGGATCCAGCCCTGCCAGCGCCATTTTCGACGCCTGCATCGCCGCCAGCACCGTATCGTAGGGCTGCGCATCCGGGATCGGGATATTATAATTATACGGCCCGTAATGGGACGGATAGACCATCGGGCTGATCGCATCCAGCGACCGGCACATTTCTGCATAATCCTGTCCCACGATCTCCTGATCAATCCGGCTGTCGATCACCACGCCGTACACGTCCGCCGAAACCGCCGCGCCCATGTCGTGCAGCTTTTCCGACGCATACTCCGTAAATCCCGTGATCGCGTCCATCTTCGTCTTTCCCTGCGCGCTGCCGCCGAAATCCACCTGCTTCATCCCGCTGTCCGTCGAAAAACGCACATAGTCGAACTGCACCTCGTCAAATCCCAGCTGCACCGCCGCTGCGCCCACGGAAACGAGATAATCCCACACCTCCGTCCGGTAGGGATTGACCCACGCCAGCCCGCTTTTATCGTAAAAAATGCTTCCGTCCGTCTTATGCAGGGAAAGCTCCGGCATCGCCTCCGCCAGCACCGGATCCTTAAACGCCACGATCCGCGCGATCAGATAAATGCCTTTTTCCTTACACTTCCGGATGAGCGCCGGCATGTCCTTCACATAATGCTTCTGAGCGCCGATCTGCTCTGCAAAGGGCACGTTTAAATCGCAGGTCAGATAGCCGTCGTCATTTTTAACGTCGATGACAAGCGCGTTCAGCTCCGTCTCATCCACCAGACGGATCAGCTCGTCCATCCCGGCTGTCCCCGCCATCGGACCGCTTACATAAATGCCGCGCACCTTCACCCGCTCCCGCTCTTTTGTGGCGGCGCTTTCCGTCCCATTTCCGGAAACCTCTCCGCCTGCCGCGTTTTCGGATACGGCTCCATCCGCCAAAGCGTCCCCGCCGGAAACGTCCTCCGTGCCGTCCAGAAAAGCGGCGCTGCTTTCCGTATCATTTACAGCGGCTGTCCCCTGACCTTCTTCCTCTCCAACGCTTCCCTGCGCCCCCGCCGGCACAGCGCCGTTACAGCCCGAAAGCATCGCCGCAAAACCGACCGACGCTGCCAGCGCAGCTGCAAAGGCACGCGTTCTGCCCCGCCCGCCCCGCTTTCGGCGCGCGCCGCTTCCTTCAATATCCGTAAATTTCGTAAATCTCATCAGTATACACCCCCGGCTCCTTATAAATAACGAGCGGCTTATCCACCTGCAGCCTCGGCCTGCCGCCGCGCACCGCCTGCAAAAGCACCATATTCGGCTCCCGGTCTGCATATGGGTACACGAGGCGCATCCGCTTCGGTTCCAGCTTATGCGCCGAAAGCGTCACCATCAGCTCCGCCAGCCGAAACGGCCTGTGCACCAGAAAAAAGCTGCCGCCGGGCATAAGCGCCCGCGCCGCCTGCGCTACGATGTCCTCAAACGTACACAATACCTCGTGCCGCGCGATCGCCTTGGGCGCGTCCGGGTTTGTCAGCCCGTGCTGTCCGATCATGTAGGGCGGATTGGACGTCACAACGTCAAAAGAAGCAGCCGCAAAAAGCCTATCTGCTTCCTTAATATCTCCCTCTATGATGGAAACGCGCTCTTCCAGCCCGTTTAAGGCAACGCTTCTTTTTGCCATCTCTGCGCTGTCTGTCTGGATCTCCAGACCGGTCAGCTGCGCCGCCTTCGTCCGCGCCGACAATAAAAGCGGGATAATGCCCGTCCCGGTTCCCATGTCGAGCACCCGCGCGCCTGCCCGGATCCCTTCCGCCGCAAAACCGGACAGCAGCACCGCATCCATCCCGAAGCAGAATCTTGCCGGGTCCTGAATGATCCGCAGCCCGTTGCGCTGCAGATCATCCACCCGTTCTCCGGGCAGTACCAAAGCCTCTTGTCTATGATCAGTCATCCAGCTTCGACTTTCCTTCCTTTTTCTCTTCGCGTTCCAGCTTTTCAAGCTCCTTTAATTCCTTCTCGTCCGCCTCGCCGTTTCTGCGGCCGCGTCCGTGCTGGCGGCGCTTGAATTTGAGCTGATCCACCTTGTACTCGCGGATCTCCTTTTCATCGCCGAGCTCCACGATCACCTTTACCTGCTGGCGCAGCACATTGACGGAAGCGACCTCGCCGCGCAGCCCGTCGTCCGTCGTCACATAATCGCCGGTATTGGGCAGCCTGCGGTTCAATTCCTCATACGTCTCTTCCTCATGCTTTAAGCAGCACATCAGCCTGCCGCACACGCCGGAGATCTTGCCCGGATTCAGCGACAGGTTCTGCTCCTTTGCCATCTTGATCGAAACCGGGATAAACTCGGACAGATGGCTGTGACAGCACAGCACGCGCCCGCAGATGCCGATGCCTCCCAGGATCTTCGTCTCGTCCCGCACGCCGATCTGGCGCAGCTCGATCCTCGTCTTAAACACGCTTGCCAGATCCTTTACAAGCTCGCGGAAATCCACCCTTCCGTCCGCCGTAAAATAAAACAGCACCTTGTTGTTGTCAAACGTATATTCCGCGTCGATCAGCTTCATGTCCAGGCCGTGCTTGCGGATCTTCTCCTGACAGATGCGGAACGCCTCTTTTTCCTTCAGCTTATTGCCCGCCTCCTGCTCATCGTCGCGCTCCGTCGCCACGCGCAGCACGGGCTTTAAGGGCTGGACGACCTTTTTATCGTCCACCTCCCTGGGTTCTCCTACCACCGTGCCGTACTCGACGCCGCGCGCCGTCTCCACGATCACATGGTCGCCTCTTTTTACAGAAAAGCGCAGCGGGTCAAAATAGTAGATCTTTCCCGCCGTGCGGAATCTTACTCCGATTATTTTTGCCATCTATCAACCTCCATGCTCAGGTATTTTCCTGAATCGTCAAAAACAAAAGCTCCATCGTCAGATCGAAGCTGACGTTTGCGGAAAGCCGGGACTTTGCCTTTTCCAGCGCGTCCAGAATTTTTTCCAGCCCTTCATAGGAGCTTTTATCAGCCACCCTTTTAATATACTGTATTTCCTCTTTGAAAATCAAGCGGTTTGCGTCGTTCATCGCCTTAAACATCAGCACGTCCCGATACCACACCGCCAGAATGTCCAGATAATCGGTCACATCCAGCTGATGCTCCGTGATCTTTTTGACCGCCGCCGCGATCTCGGAGATCTCCATCTCGCCGATGTATTTCAAAAGCGTGACCGCCTCCTCCTTCACATGATCGAACTCCTCGCTGGACGCCAAAAGCTTTGCCTGTCCCACGTTGCCGCGCGCAAACGCCGTGCACAGCTTCGCCTTATAATCCGGCACTTCCAGCGTTTCCATGAGGTATTTTGTCACAAGCTCGTCTTTGACCGGACGCATATTGAGCACTACGCAGCGGCTCAGGATCGTCGGCAGAAGCGATTCCACGCTCGCCGTCAGAATGAGGATCACCGCATATTCCGGCGGCTCCTCCAATGTCTTAAGCAGCGCGTTCTGCGCCTGCACGGTCATCTTTTCACCCTCGGGGATCAGATATACCTTGTAAGGCCCCTGATAGGGCTTGATGCCGATGTCGTTGTTGACCTGCGCGCGGATGTCCTCCACGCTGATCGTGTTCGGCTTTTCATGCGTCAGCCGTATGATGTCCGGATGGTTTTTGGAAAGCGCCTGCTTACAGGAACGGCACTCCTGACACGGCCTGTCTGCATCGCTTTCGCACTGCAGCGCCATGGCAAAGATCCTTGCGATAAACTCCTTGCCGGAATTGCGCTCCCCGTTGATGATATAGGCGTGGGACACCTTTTTTAATTTGAGCGCGGTTTCCAGATGCTCCCTGATCTGCTCCTGCCCGATAATATCCTGAAATTCTGCCATGCTGCCTCCCGTCCTGCCGCCTGCGCGGCATAAAGTATATTATGCACCTCTCACAAACGCCCGGATCTGTTCCAGACATTCTTCCAGCGCCGTATTGTCAAACGTCCTTTCGATCCCTGCCTCCAAAAGCTTCTCCGCAGAAAAATCCGCCTCATCCGCCAGAAAACGCCTGCACAGCTCCGCGTACTTCGGCTCATCCTGCGCCCTCTCCCTGTCAAGCGCCCGCTGCAGCCTCAGCCCGTCGTCCACCGCCACATAGATCGGCACAACCTTTTCTGCGGAATAATAATCCCGCAGCGCGCGGTAGGATTCCAGCGTCCCGACCATGAGATAATCATATTGTGCCAGATCCACCTGCCCGTCGTCCACCGTAAAATAATGCCATGGGCCAAGAACCGTCTGATACGTCCTCAGCTCGATCACCTTTTTCTCCTGCTGCAGCTTCAAAAGCCCCGCCTCATCCGTAAAAAAATAATCCTTCCCGTTCTCTTCCCCGCTGCGCATCGGCCTTGTCGTATAGGGGACGAGCGTGCGGAAATCAAATTCCTTTTCCCCGATCAGCCGCCGATAGATCGTGTCCTTGCCCGACGCGCTCTTTCCCATGATATAAAAAATTTTTCCCATATGTATGCTGTCACTCATCCTCCTGCGCCAGAAACAGCGCGGCTTTGACCGCTTTTTTCCAGCCTTTTAAGCGTCGGTCGCGGTCCTCCTTATCCAGAAGCGGCACGAAGCTTCTTTCCAGCGCCCAGTTTGCGCAGATGTCCTCCTTATCCTTCCAGAAGCCCGTCTGAAGCCCCGCCAGATACGCCGCCCCCAGCGCCGTCGTCTCGATACACTCCGGGCGCACAACATGCTTTTCCAGAATGTCCGCCTGAAACTGCAAAAGGAAGTTGTTGGCGCTCGCGCCGCCGTCCACCTTCAGGGAACGCAGCTTCATCCCGGCGTCCTTTTCCATCGCCTCGATCACTTCCTCGGTCTGGTAGGCAAGGGACTCAAGCGCCGCCCGGATAAAATGCTCCTTCGACGTGCCTCTCGTCAGCCCCGTCACGATCCCCCTCGCATAAGGGTTCCAGTACGGCGCGCCGAGCCCGGTAAACGCCGGGACGACATACACGCCCCCCGTATCGGGAACCGCCGAAGCATACTCCTCCGACTGGGGCGCGCTCTTTAGCATCCGCATCTCGTCGCGCAGCCATTGAAGCGCCGCTCCCGCCACAAAAACGCTTCCTTCCAGCGCATAGCGCACCTCGTCCTCTGCCCCCGCCGCGATCGTCGTCAAAAGCCCGTTCTGGGAGGTGATCGGCGTGTCGCCGGTATTCATCAGCAGAAAGCAGCCCGTGCCGTACGTATTTTTCGCCTCTCCCGCTTCAAAGCAGCACTGCCCAAACAACGCCGCCTGCTGGTCGCCCGCCGCCCCCGCGATCGGGATCTCTCCTCCGATCACGGATTCCTCCGTCATGCCGAACAGGCTGCTGGACGCCTGCACCTTCGGGAGCATGCTTTCCGGGATACCGAAATAAGCAAGGATTTCCTTATCCCATTGTCTTTTATGAATATCAAAAAGCATCGTGCGCGACGCATTCGTGTAATCCGTCGCAAACACCCTGCCCTTTGTCAGATTCCACATCAGCCATGTGTCCACGGTGCCGAAGGCAAGCTCGCCGCGCTCCGCCATCTGCCGCGCCCCTTCCACATGATCCAGGATCCACCTGATCTTTGTCGCTGAAAAATACGCGTCGGGGATCAGTCCCGTGCGCTTACGGATCACCTGATCGAAACCGTCCGCTTTCAGCGCGTCTATCATTTCCGCCGTCCGGCGGCACTGCCATACGATCGCCGGATATACCGGCTTTCCCGTCTTTTTTGAAAAACAGACCGTCGTTTCCCTCTGATTGGTAATGCCGATCGCGGCGATCTCCGACGCGTCCGCGCCGATCTGTCCCATCGCCTCTACCGCCACGGAAAGCTGTGAAGACCATATTTCCATCGGATTGTGCTCCACCCAGCCCGGCTGGGGATAATACTGCGCAAATTCCTTCTGCGCCACCGAGCAGATATGCCCTTTGCGGTCAAACAAAATACAGCGGGAACTGGTCGTCCCCTGATCCAGCGCCATCACATATTTTTTCATACCCCTGTTACCCCGCTTTGCAAAAATCCCTGTTTAAAAACAACGGATGACACGCAACGCGCGTCATCCGTCAAAAAGCACAGGCTGCAGCCGGAAGGGCGAAACGTCCTCCCGGTCTGCCCGGCTGTATCATTTAAACTTCTACTACACGCAGCATGTTGGTTCTGCCGGAAACGCCCAGAGGCATGCCTGCTGTCAGGACAACCTTGTCGCCTTTCTTTACATAACCAGCTTCTAACGCTGCATTTACCGCCTCGCGGAACAGATCCTCTGCGGTGTTCTCTTCTGCGATCAGCAGAGGCTGTACGCCCCACTGAAGGTTCATCTGACGCCATACCAGACGGCTTGTGGTGCATGCGATGATCGGGCAGTTGGGTTTGAAGCGTGCAACCATACCGGAAGTAAAGCCGGACATGGATACGGGGATGATCGCTGCCGCGCCCAGATCTGCTGCGATGGTGCAGGTTGCATGGCTGATGGAAGAAGTGATGTCATTCTTTAACAGCTTGCCCTCTGCCTTGCGCATACGGCCGGTATAGTCAATATCCTGCTCTGTGCGCTCTGCGATACGAACCATCGTCTGAACTGCTTCCAGAGGATAAGCGCCGTTTGCGCTCTCGCCGGACAGCATGATGCCTGTTGTGCCGTCGTAGATTGCGTTTGCAACGTCAGTTGCCTCCGCACGGGTAGGACGGGGATTCTTCATCATGGAATCCAGCATCTGTGTAGCGGTGATTACGTTCTTGCCTGCAGCGATGGTCTTTTTAATGATCATCTTCTGAACGCTGGGAACCTCTTCCATCGGGATCTCAACGCCCATGTCGCCGCGGGCTACCATGATGCCGTCGGAAACCTCGATGATCTCGTCCAGGTTCTGGATACCCTGTACGCTCTCGATCTTGGAGATGATCTGGATCTTGGAGTTGTGCTCCTTTAAGATCTCACGCAGCTCTAAAACGTCCTCTTTGCTTCTTACGAAGGAAGCAGCGATGAAATCGAAGCCTTTTTCACATGCGTAAACGATGTCCGCTCTGTCCTTCTCGTCGATGAAGGGAAGGTTTAACTTAACGCCGGGTACGTTTACACCCTTGTGGTTGGAAACAGGGCCGTCGTTCTGTACTGTGCAGACGATCTCTGTGCCGTTTACAACCTCATCTACCTTCAGGCCAACCAGACCGTCATCCAGCAGGATGGAGTCACCGGGCTTTACATCGCCGGGAAGGCTCTTGTAGGTGATGGTAGCGCGCTCGTTAGTACCCATGATCTCTTCTGTTGTCAGGGTGAACTTCTGACCAGCCTTTAACTGCTCTTTGCCGTTCTCGAAATCGCGCAGGCGGATTTCAGGTCCTCTTGTATCAAGCAGGACTGCAACAGGCAGATTCAGCTCGCGGCTGATTCTTCTTACTCTCTCCAGCTTCATGCCATGCTCTTCATGGTCGCCGTGGGAAAAGTTAAATCTTGCCACGTTCATGCCAGCTTCAATGATCTTGCGAAGCATTTCCTCATCCTGAGAGGACGGACCAATTGTGCAGATAATTTTGGTTCTTCTCATTGTAGTTCTCCTTTGGATATTTATTTGAGTATTGTTATGGCACCTTCCTCTGCTCCCTGAAGGGGCAGATTCTGCTGCCTGTAACGCATGATAAGGCGCGCCGCCTCGCGGCTGATCCGCTCTCCCGGCACAACGACCGGTATGCCCGGAGGATACAGATTGACAAACCCGCCGGAAATTTTTCCCTCCGCCTCTTCCAGCGAAGCCTTTTCCTTCGGGGCGTCCAGCGCTTCCGTCAGGGAAACGGCTTTTTCCAGAAACGGGTATTCCCGCAGCCTGCTTTCGTGCCCGGGTACGCTGCCGGCAACCGACCGGTCGATCGAAACAAGCGCCTCCGCCAGCCTCTGCCAGCCCTCTTTGCTGTCACAGCAGGTCATGATCGCGGTCACATAATTGCCCGCCGCCATTTCCATCTGTAAATGATATTGCTCTAAAAGAATATCGTAAAATTGCTTTCCGGTCAAACATGTTTTTGAAGTTTCTATTAAAATTTTGCCCGGATCCATCAAAAACTTTAGTTGTTCCCCTGTTTTTCCCAGTTCAAAAGTGCCGTCCGTCAAAATCCGCAGCCCCGAAAGGCCGCTGCATTGTTCCAAAAACGCCGCTCTCTCCCGGAAAAAAGCATCCCATAGGGCAGCCCCCGTCCGCCGCACCGCGCTGACGCACTCATCCATCGCCGCCATCAGAAGATAGGACGGGGAGCTTGTCTGATAAATGCCCTCAAACAGCCGAAGCCGCTCTTTTGCGACTCTGCTGCCGCAGCAAAGCAAAAGCGCCGTCTGCGTCGGGCACGGCATCGTCTTGTGCAGGCTTACTACCGTCAGGTCGGCTCCCAGCCTTACCGGGCTTTCGGGAAACCCCGGATGCAGCCCGAAATGCGCCCCGTGCGCCGCGTCCACGATCAGCGGGACGCCCCTGCGGTGCGCAGCCCCGGCAATTCCTGCCACATCCGCCGCAACGCCGTCATAGGTGGGCGAAACGATCAGCACCGCCTTCGCGTCAGGATTCTGTTCAAGCGCCTCTTCCACCTGCGCTGCCGTTACCGGAGCTGCCAGCTCCGTATCCCCGACCGTCCCCGGATACAGATAAACCGGTTCCAGATGCCGCAGATATACGCTATGGTAAACCGCCTTATGGCAGTTGCGCGCCATGATAAGCTTTCCGCCCTCCGGCACTGCCGCCGAAACCGCGGTCAGGATGCCCGCTGTACTGCCGTTTACGCTGTAAAAGCAATCGTCCGCCCCATACAGCGCCGCCGCCCGTTCCTGCGCTTCCAGAAGGATCCCTTCCGGCTCGTGCAGGTTGTCAAAGCCGTCGATCTCCGTAATGTCATACCGCATAGACGCTGCGAGCGCTTCTGAAAAGCTTCCTCCCTGTGCGCCCCTGCGCTTGTGCCCCGGCATATGATAAGGATAATATCCGCCGCCGGCGTATTCCGTCAGGCATCTGCCCAGCGTCCTGTCCTCCATCTGCCGTGCCTCCTGTTTTATCAAATCACATTCATACGCCTCAAACGGCAAAAATGCCTGAGACTGCTGTGAGCTGTAATCTCCCTTTAGTATACCACATTCTTCCCTCTGTTACCACGGAAAAACTGCGAAAAATACCGCAAAAATACATTTTACATTCCGTTCCGGCTGGAGGCTGACGCCGCCTGCCTGCCGGATGCACGCTGTGCAGATCCGGGCGCTCCCCTGCCCTACACCTCCGGATTGTCACAGCCCCGCCAGCACGGTTTCCACCCGCTCTGTTACCGCGAACCCGTTTTTACCGCCCCAGCCCGCCGCTTCCAGCGCAGAGCCTCTGATGATCCACGGATGCCCGGAGCTTTCCAGCATCGGAAGATCGTTGAAATTATCCCCAAAAGCAATCGTTTCCTCCATGCTTATCCCCAGCGTCCGGCACAGCTCTTTTAATCCCCAGCCCTTGTCTGCCACCGTAAAATCCAGCCACTTTTCGCCGGAAAGCGCCACGTTCACCGACCTGCGCCACGGATCCCCGAACGCCCTGTCATACCCAGCCGCGCCGCTTCTGCAATATGCCGCCACCTTCAGGATGTCCTCCCGGATTTCTTCAACAGAGCCGATCTGTGTGATATTATTTCCCACAAAATATCGAATATGATCCAGATAATCCTGCCGCTTCGGCATCATATAGCTCGTATCCGCCCCGGAAATGAGCACCTCCATGTCCTCATGCCTCTGGATCTGTGCGATAAGCCGTTCCGCCGCCTCCCGCTCCATCGGGCGTTTTCCGGCGATCTGCCCGTCCCGGTAGACGATCGCCCCGTTTTCGCACACATAAACGATGTCGTCCGCCACCGGCGCAAACAGCCTGCGCAGGCTCGTATACTGCCGCCCGCTCGCCGCTGCAAATAACACGCCCTTCTTTTTCAGCCGCCGGATCTGTTCAAACACCGCCCCGTCTATTTCTTTTTTGCCGCCCTGCAAAAGCGTTCCGTCAATATCGCTTGCCGCCAGTTTTATCATAATTCCTCCCTGCCCGTAAAAAAATATGGGAGCCGCACATCCCGCGCAGCCCCCGCTTCCACAATCCCTATTACGCTTTTTTCTCCACCAGCTTCTCCGAAACCGTCCGGTTAAAAAACTGCACCACAGGCCCAAGCCCCAGCGCGCACACGGCGGTCCCGATACCCACAACGCCTCCTGCAATCATGGAAACGATCACCGCCAGCACGTCCGTGAAGATCCTGTGCCAGAAATAAGAAATCTTCGGCACGCGCTTTGTCAGGATCAGCGAAAGGCTGTCCCACGGCGCAACGCCCGCGTCCGCAGTCTGGTACATCGACACGCCAAAGCTAATCACAACCACGCCGATACACACCAGCAAAAGCCGGATCCCGAAGCTGCCCGGCACGCCCCACAGCTTAACCCAAAGCTCATAAAAAAACGTCACAATATAGCCCAAAAGGCACGCGTTTACAACCGTGCCTGCCCCGATCAGATACCGGCCGAACGCCAGCTCGATCACAAACAGCCCGATATTAAACAGCACCAAAAAATGCTGATAGGCGATGCCTGCGCAGTCCGCCAGCGCCATTACCATGCCGCTGTTCGGATCCGTCCCCATGCCCGAAAGCTTGAAAATGCTGATTCCCATTCCGAGGAATACATTTCCCGCCAGCATGACGGCAAACCGCCGCCAGCCGATCTTTTTAAAATAGCCGATCACCCGTTCCATCTCTTCCCTCATTTTGCCGCGCCCCGACAGTCTGCGGCACGCTCCTTTCCCTTAACCGTAAAAGCTTTTGCGCACCTTCTGCTTTTCCCAGAAGCGCTCCTGCGAATCCACATGCTGCAGGATCATCGCAGACGTTTTGGGCATCGTCACGCGCACCCTGCCCGCCGTCACCTCGATTTCCTCCTCCTTGACATCGAACCCTTTTTCCCCTGTCAGGATCAGCCGCTTCATCGTCCCGCTCATCGGGATTCCCAACTCCCACACGGATACTTCCTTTGTTACCTCGCAGTCGTTGTTGTTAATCAAAACTGCGCTGTGCCTTCTTTTTGTAAAGCGCCCGTAGGCGATAAAATTATAATCAGAGCCAAGCCATTTGGTCGAACCGGTTTTAAATTCCGGGTTCTCCCGGTGGATGCGGATGATCTCCCGGTGAAAATCGATCAGCTTATGGTTTTCCCTGCCCCACGGATATGTCCGCCGGTTGTCGGGATCGGTAAAGCCGCATACGCCCGCCTCGTCGCCGTAATACACCGTAGGCGCGCCCGGCCACGTCATCTGCATCATGACCGCCTCCATAAATACCGCCGGGTTCACGTCGTGATCCGCCGCCTCCGGCCCAAGGCTGTTCGTCCTTCCCACCCGGTGATTCGTCCGCGTCAAAAACCGCGAATGGTCATGGTTGGAAAGCTCGTTCATCGCCGTCAGCCACGAGGGCATCGCCATATTCGCCCCGTGATAGGACATCGCGCCCCAGAAGCTGTCCGCATTCCCCAAAAGATCCTGCCTGAAATCGTCGCTGTGCTTCTCCATTCCCGTCAAAAACCAGCTCACAGGCTCCATAAACGCATCGTAATTCATCACGGTATCCCACTGGTCGCCCTGCAGCCACCCGGAAGGGTCGCCGTAATGCTCTGCCAGAATGAGCGCGTCCGGATTTGCCTCGCGCACCGCGTCGCGGAATTTTTTCCAGAAACGGTGGTTATATTCCGGCGAATGTCCCAGATCCGCCGCCACGTCCAGCCGCCAGCCGTCCGCGCAAAACGGCGGGGAAACCCATTTTTTCGCAATATATAAAATGTAGTCCTCCAGCTGCCGTGAGCCTTCGTAATTGAGCTTTGGCAGCGTGTCGTGCCCCCACCAGCCGTCATAGGTCGGATTGTACGGGAAACGGTTCTCGTCGTGGAACTTAAAATACCCGTGATACGGGCTGTCCGCCGCAATATACGCGCCCTTTTCATAGCCGGGCTGGTTCTCATAGATCCGCTCCCGGTCGATCCACTTGTTAAAGGAGCCGCAGTGGTTGAACACGCCGTCCAGAATAACCTTCATCCCGCGCCGGTGCGCCTCCTCTATCACCTTGACGAGCATTTCATCGCTCGCTTCCAGATTCGCCGGATCCGTCACCCTGCGGATATAACGCTCCGCGTGGGTATTGTCCGTCTCCCAGTTTTCCAAAACCCTGCCGCCGTCTGCGACGATCTTTCCGTAATGGGGGTCGATATGGTCATAATCCTGAATGTCATATTTGTGGTTCGACGGGGACACAAACAGCGGATTAAAATAGATGACCTCCACGCCAAGGCTTTCCAGATAATCCATCTTATCCAGAACGCCCTGTAAGTCGCCGCCGTAAAAATTCCTCACGTCCATCGTCTCCGGGTAACGGTACCAGTCGTCCACATGCCGCGCCTTCTGCCCGATGTAGTGATATTCGTCGTTTACCACGTCGTTCGACGGGTCGCCGTTGCAGAACCGGTCCACATAAATCTGGTACATTACCGCGCCCTTCGCCCAGTCCGGCGTGTCAAAATCCGGGATCAGGGTAAAATTGTAGTGCTCATCCGGCTTTTTTACCACGCCCCGGAAATCATAATAGCACACGATCGCGCCCGCCTGAATTTCAAAATACCAGCTGATCTTTTCATCGTCCAGCTGGATCTTTCCTTCATAATAATCAAACTCTTCATCCGAGGACTCCTTAAACATCAGATGCCTCTGTCCTTTGCACACTAAAAAAACCCGGTCGATATTGCTTCTCTTCGAGCGGAATGAAATCTTCACTCTGCTGTACGCTGCTGGCTCGGCCGGTGTTACAAAATTTTCTGTTGTATCGCTGAAAAGCGCCCTCTTGCTGAATACGGGCCTCATCTCGTTTAAATACTGCTGATCCCTGAATAAGCGATTATAAGCCATTCCTTCAACTCCTTATCAAAGAAAACGCTGATAAATCAGCATTTCCCTAAATAATTCTATACTAGAATGCCCCGGATAGCAAGCAGAAAAAAAGACAGCCTTTCGACTGTCTCTTTCAGAGAAGGTATTTCTTCTTATGGGGTATAGCAAAAAACTATATAATGTATTGGGGGGGGTTACAAGTAGTATAATACCAGAACCGCCCCCGTTTGTACATACCCGAAAATCACGAATATTACAAAAACTGTGTGGCTTTTTTATGCACTTTCACTAAATCCGCGCACTTTTTACGTTTTTCAGATCTCATTTATACGTTTTCAAAAAATGATTCCGGCGTTTTTTCAAAAAGCGCCTCAAATTCTGTACGATTCAGCTTTTCCTTTTTCAGAAGAAGCTCCGAGCTTTTATGGAGCACGTCCATATGCTGCAGGATCAGCCCCTTCGCCTTCGCATAGCAATCGTCAATGATGCGGCGCACCTCGCGGTCGATCTCGCCGCTGATCAGCTCGCTGTGCGATTTTGCATGCGCCAGATCCCGTCCGATAAATACCTCGTCGTCATCATCGTCATAGCAGATCACGCCCACGTTCTCAGACATCCCGTAGCGCGTCACCATCTTTCTGGCGATCTGCGTCGCCTTTTTGATGTCGCTGGAAGCGCCCGTCGTGATGTCGTCAAAAATCAGCTCCTCCGCAATGCGCCCGCCGAGGGAAACCATGATCTCCTGCTCCATCTGCCCCTTTGTCATAAACATCTCATCGCGCTCCGGCAGGGGCATCGTGTAGCCCGCCGCGCCGGGGCCTGTGGGAATGATCGAAACGGAGTAAACCGGTCCGACGTCCGGTAGCACATGGAAGAGGATCGCATGGCCGGATTCGTGATACGCCGTGATCCTTTTCTCCTTATCGGAAATGATCCTGCTCTTTTTCTCCGTGCCGATGCCGACCTTTACAAACGCGCCCTTGATGTCCTCCTGAGCGATAAAGCTGCGCTCCTGCTTTGCCGCCATGATCGCCGCCTCGTTCAGCAGGTTTTCCAGATCCGCGCCGGTAAAGCCCGCCGTCGTCTGCGCCACCTGCTTTAAATCCACGTTGTCCCCGAGAGGCTTGTTTTTTGCATGAACCTTTAAGATCGCCTCGCGGCCTCCCACATCCGGCAGCCCGACGCTGATCTTTCTGTCAAACCGTCCCGGACGCATGATCGCGGGATCGAGGATGTCCACCCGGTTCGTCGCCGCCATCACGATGATCCCTTCGTTGACGCCGAAGCCGTCCATTTCCACAAGCATCTGGTTCAAGGTCTGCTCGCGCTCGTCGTGGCCGCCGCCCATACCCGTCCCGCGGCGTCTTGCCACCGCGTCGATCTCGTCAATAAATACGATACAGGGAGCGTTGCGCTTTGCCTCCGCAAACAAATCGCGCACGCGGGACGCGCCCACGCCGACGAACATCTCCACAAAATCCGAACCCGAAATGGAGAAAAACGGCACGTTCGCTTCTCCGGCGATCGCCTTTGCCAGAAGTGTCTTACCCGTTCCCGGAGGGCCCTCCAAAAGCACGCCCTTGGGAATCCGCGCGCCGATCTTTGTAAACTTCGCGGGATCGCGCAGAAAATCCACGATCTCCTGCAGATCCTCCTTTTCCTCCTTCAGCCCGGCAACGTCCTTTAACGTGATCTTCGTCTCTCCCGCCATGCTCATGCGCGCGCGGCTCTTCCCGAAGTTCATCATTTTCCCGCCGCCGTTTGCCTGAGCGTTTTGCGCGTTCATCATCATAAAGATCAAAAGCACGCCGCCCACCATAATGAGCGCAGGCAAAATCGACGTCATAAATACGTTTTCACCCGGCACATCCCGGATCAGCGTCGTTACCCCGGCGCTTTCCAGCTCTTCTAAAACCGGATTGATGTCCGATACCACGAGCACCTTTTCGTCGCCCGTTTTTAAATTCATCTGTATGGAGCCTGTCGGCACCTCCCGGTTCTGGATCACCACTGCCCCTGAGATCTGCCCCTCATCCAGCAGCTGATGAAATTCCTCCTGCGTGCAGGTATCCTCCATCCTCTGCAGTGTCCCCGAGAACCAGAAAATCAGAAGAATGACGAGCAGAAGGGAAAACACCAGATTGAATCCTCTGCCGTTTTTGTTCACTGCATCCTCCTTCGGCATAAGCCTGCATTATTTTTTTTAATCGAACTTAACCACTCCGATATAAGGAAGGTTCCGGTAGCGCTGGTCATAGTCCAGACCGTATCCTACCACAAATTCGTCCGGGATCTGGAAGCCCGTATAGTCCACGTTTACGTCCACCACGCGGCGCTCCGGCTTGTCAAGCAGCGTGCACAGCGCCATGCTCTTGGGGCCTCTTCCCTTTAACAGCTCCAAAAGGTAGCTGAGCGTGCGTCCGGAATCCACGATGTCCTCCACAACGAGCACGTCCTTTCCTTTGATGGAATCGTCCAGATCCTTCACGATCTTGATCACGCCGCTGGACTTTGTGTCGCTGCCGTAGCTGGATACGGACATGAAATCCAAAGACACGGGCACGGTGATCCGCTTTGCCAGCTCGCACATGAAAAAGCTTCCGCCCTTCAATACGCATACAAGATGCACCTGTCTGCCCTCATAATCCCTGCTGATCTGTTCGCCGATCGCCTGAATGCGCTCGTCCACCTCTTTTTCTGTCAGCAGCACTTCGATTCTTTCAGCCATTTTCGTTTTCCTCCTTGGTATCTTCAATCTTGATCTCCATCACAACAGCCGTCCTTTCGCTCACCCGGTACGCCGTGCTCATCCGGTATCCCGGAATCCACATAATATGCTCCCCGTCTGCCAGAACAGGCAGACTGCCGCGCTCTCCTGCCGGGATCTTCTGCTCGATCATATACTTTTTCAGACTTTTTTTTGAAAAAATATCATCAATCGTCAGATAATCCCCGCCGCGCCGTGTACGAAATACGGCAGATTGTATTATTTTATCATAGTCAAACCATTTCGTATACTTCTTTTGCGGGATATTTTTGAAAAAATCCGCATTTTCCGCGCCTTTTTCCCCCGTCTGCGCCCCGATCTCCAAAAACCGCACGCACACCCTTCCAAGCCCCGGCACAAAAAACGCCGCGTCCTGCTCCGGCACCGGAAAAACCGCCTGGCCATCCGGCTTCTCCCCGTCCGCCAACGCCTGCGTCCCCTCCCCGCTGCCCTGCCTGCTGCCCGCCGGCAAAATCCGCGTAAACACCAGCCTGTCAAAATCCCGCGCTGCCTCTGCCCGGCACGCCAAAAGCCGCAGCCTTTTCCCGCTCCGGCACGAAGGCTGCGAAAGCGCCAGCGCCGCCCGGATGTGCGCCGCCGTCAGATCCCGTCCCGTCCCGACACGCAAAAGGCATTCCCGCACGCACTGTTCCCGCAGAAATTCTGCTTCATCCAAAAGCTTTGGCACGGAGAGGACGATCCGCCGTGCGCTTTTGCCGCCCGGCTTTTCCGGATTCTCCGCCGTTTCCTCCCCCTCATTTTCAATCTCTGTCATACACCTTTCCAGCGCCTGCCCTGTGCACTCCCGCACGAAATCCCCCGTCCGCATCAGAAGCTCCGCCTCCTGCGCCAGATGCAGCGCTGCCCCGGTGCAGATCTCCCGCTCGGCATAGGGCAGGATGCGGTTCCGGATGCGGTTTCTTGCATACAGCTCCTGCGCGTTGGTCGCGTCCGTACACCACCCGATCCCTTCTTTTTTTAAAAAATCCTCGATCTCTGCCCGCGAACAGTCCAGAAGCGGCCGGATCACGCGCGCGCCGCCTTCTGACGTCCGCACGGGACGGATGCCCGCCATCCCATCCAGCCCTGTCCCCCTGAAAAGATGGAACAGAAACGTCTCCGCCCTGTCGTCCCGATGATGCGCCACCGCAATACATCCCCGCGCTTTAAAACGCGCCTCTGCCCGCCGCCCCGCTTCCCCGCAGCCGCTTTCCGCCGCCTCTTCATCCATCCGCCGCAGGCATTCCTCAAACGCCTCATACCGCGCCCGCCGCCCCGCTTCCTCACAGCCGGTTCCCAGCTCCTGCGCCAGCCTGTCCACATCAATGCGGCGCACCGTAAGCGGTACTCCCCATTTTTCACAGAGCGTTTCCACAAACGCCTCGTCCCTGCCTGCCTCGTCCCTGAGCCCGTGATTGACGTGCACTGCGCGCAGGTTCAGCTGCCTCTGTCCTGCCAGCCTGTCCCGCAGCCTTACGAGCATATAAAGCAGGCAGACCGAATCCGGCCCGCCCGACACGCCCGCAACGATATTTCCATTGTGCGGGAGCATTTCATATTTTTCAATGTAGGAAAAAATCTTTCTCATCATAAGCTTTCATGTCACTGCCTTCTATGGATTTATCCGTCCTTTCCTACACTCTATCATGTCCCCTTTCTTTTTTCAATCGACTTCCCTGCCCTGCTGCTTCCATACGCCCGCTACAAGCACGGTCATGTCGTCCCGGATCTTTCCCCCGCATTGTCCGATCGCGCACCGCAAAAGGCTGTTCGCCAGATCCACCGGAGATGAATTTTTCAGCTCTTCAAGCCTGCGCGCAAACAAAAATTCCCCGTCGCCGCCCCAGTTTTCTACCACGCCGTCCGAGATCATCACGATCATGTCGCCGCTGTTTAACTTTCTGATCTGGGAAACCGGCTGCCCGTCCGAAAACATCCCCAGCGGCAGCCGCGCGCCGCTTATTTTTTCCACCTGATCCCTACGCTTGATAAACGTCGCTGCGCCGCCCGCCTTGACGATCTCGCATTCCGCTTTTTTTAAGTCGATCCGGCACAGATCCAGCGTCGCCATCCGGCTCTCGTCGCCCTCTGCCCCTGCCATCGTGTCCAGAAGCTGCACCGCCATCCGAAGCCCCAGCCCCGCGTCTAAAATCCGCTCCGTCAGATCCACGATCCTGCTGCTGTCCTTTGAGGCGCTCTCCCCGGAGCCGACGCCGTCCGACAAGATCATCGTCAGCCCGCCGTCCTCTTCAAAAAAGGAATAGCTGTCCCCGGAAACCGTCTCGTTTTCCTCCACCGCCACGGCTGCTGCCGTCATGCAGCAAAATTCCGGCTCCTCCTCAAAATAAAGGCTCACCGGCTCGCAGCCGATAAAATAAGGATTCCGCTTTTCCGGCACGAGCCGGATGTCCATCAGCACCGACAGATAGCCTGCGATCTGCGTGACGGTCATGTTTTTCTCCCGCCGCAGAAAAACGGAAATGGAAATTTCGAGCCTGTCCTCCTGCCCGCGCAGAAGATAAATGTCCTGCACGATAATGCCCTCTCCCGCCAGCGCGCGCACGATCTGCTTTTCCTGCCGTCCCCCCAGCCGGATCAGCTGCACCGACGTATCCGCCACCGACTGCATCAGCCCCGCCATCTGCCTCATGTGCGCCGCGTACTGCTTTCTCGTATCCTTCGCCTGTTTCAGCTTCAAAAGCTCCTCCCGGTCGCCTTCGTTTTCTTTTCCTGCATCCGCTTCCCGGTTCATTTCCCCCATCACCGACGCAAGCTCCTGAAAGGTATCCGCGCAGTTCAAAATGCGCCTTCTGTCATAATCCAGCAGATATGCCGACTGCTGCGCTTCAAAATCCAGATATTTCGTTTTCACCGCCGCCTCCTTTTCATCTTTTCCTTTCCGGCTGTGCTCGGATGGCAAAGGGGGCAGGCAGTGCGGTCTGTGCGGCAGGCTCCAATCTCGCTCAAGGGGAATTTGGATCAAAAGATACGGAATTGTCCGAAACACATTATGTCCGGTCAAACTCGCCCAGCTGACGCTGTGCTCAGACAAGTCCCGGACATAATGCCGGACAATTCCGTATCTTTTGCAAATTCCCCTTCGCTCGCCAGTCGTCTGCCGCACAGACTGCACTGCCGACCCCTTCGCCGCCCGGACACAGCCGGAAAGATGAATTGTCCCCATTATAACGCATGAAGTGCGCGGGATTTGTCAAACCAGAGACTGTCCGCTGAAAATTTTCTAAAAATGTTAAAAATGCATGCGCATAATCATGTTTTTTTGTTCGGCAGGAAAGTTCCTTTCCTGCCGAACAAAAAAAGCGGCTCCCTCTCTGGAAACCGCTTATTCCTCCGGCTTAAAAATAATCTCGCCCTCGTATACCAGCCCGAGTTTATCCTTGGCAACCTCTTCCACGTACTTCCTCGTTTTGGTATATTTCTCATATTCTTCTATTTCCGCCGTCCTCTGCGTCTCTTCCTCGATCTGGCGCTCGAGCTGCTCGATCTGCGCGCCGTAATACTCCTGCTTACGCTTTAAATCCACGCTCCGCAGCGATACGACCACCAGCACCATCAGGACTGCGATCATCACCAGCACCATACTGAAACGGTTCTGCCGCTTCTTCTGGCGAAATACGATTTTCCGTTTAACCATGTTCCCTGCCCCGCTGTGTTTTCCTCTTGTTAAAAAACATTTTAGACAGTTTCAGCCAAACCGTCAACCGCTTTTTGCAAATCCGTACAAGTCTTTTTGCACGTTTTGCCTGTCTTTTCGCATGCTTTTCCCCCGCCCGCTTCGCCGCGCGGAAAGGCTTTCCGAGAAATCTGCGCACAGCCCCTGCGACTGCCCTGACCCGGCGCAGAAAACGCGACATATACTCCACCCACAACGGGCTTACGCTCTTTTGGTAAAGAAGCATTCCCACCGCCGCCCCGAACACCGAAAACCACCGGAACGCCCCGTTATTTTCCATATAAAGCAGATAAAAAAAGCTGCACGCCACAAACACCCAGTACAGCAGATCCTCCGCCGAGATCCAGAACATACTGTGTTCAAAAACGCGCCGCCAGATCCTGAGCCCGTCGTATACAAATGTGATCCCAATTCCCAGCATTATGGAATGCAGCCAGAACCACCCTTCCTGCGCGATCAGACTGCTCATCGGCTACCGGAAAAGCCGGGATAAAAGCGACTCCGTTTTCCCGGATATGCCTGTATTTTCCGAATAGGTAAGGCTGTCGATCTTGCCGTCTATATCGACCTCCCCTTTTTCCAGCGTGAGGCGGCTCACATGCAGGTCGCTGCCGCGGATCATCAGCATCCCCTGCTCCGTTTCCAAAAGCACCTCTCCCACATCAAAGGAAAGCACATCCGATACGCCGTTTACCGCGCAGGTCTGGCGGTTTGCCAGACTGACCCTGTGCTGCTTTGCCCTGCTGCCGTTTAATTCCTCCATCGCGCGCCCTCCTGTCTTAACGCATTGCCTTCTTATATAAGATACGCGCGCGCTGCCCGGAATATGCTTTTTTTGTTTTACAGATATTTGAACATCTCTTTGGCTTCTTCCTTGCGGACAGTCTCCTGAACGGTCAGCACCTCGACCTTCACATCCTTATTGCCGAACTGGATCGTGATCACGTCGCCCGCCTTTACGTCTGCGGAAGCCCTCGCAACCTTGTCGTTTAACAAAACCCTTCCCGCGTCGCACGCCTCGTTTGCCACCGTCCGGCGCTTGATCAGCCGGGAAACCTTTAAATATTTGTCAAGTCTCATACTGTCTCCTATCAAATCAAAAAGAGCGGCGCGTTCAAAACGCAGCCGCCCGGTTCTATCGGTATCTCTATTAGTTGATGAAATCCTTTAATGCTTTGCCGGCTTTGAACTTAGGTGTCTTGGAAGCCGCGATCGTCATGGACTCGCCTGTCTGGGGGTTTCTGCCCTCTCTTGCCGCTCTCTCGGATACTTCAAAAGTACCGAAGCCAACAAGCTGGATCTTATCCCCGTTCTTTAAACCTTCTGCTACTACATCCGTGAAAGCCTTCAGAGCCTTTTCCGCATCCTTCTTGGAAATCTCAGCCTGTTCAGCGATTGCTGCAACTAATTCTGTTTTGTTCATTATGAACTCCTCCTGTAATTATCTCTCAATGTGAATTCGAAATGTCCGAAAGGCTTCTCCCCCGGGAACATTATATTCTATTTATACCCGCACTTCCTTTGTTTGTCAATACTTACAGGGAAAATGTCTGTTCCAGAAACGCTTTTTTAACGCTTTTCTGAGCAATCAGACGTTCCAGTTTTTCGGCGTTTTTTCCGGGTATCCACGCCTTGCCGCTGTTGTAGTAAAAATTGACGATCTTCCAGAATTTCTCCGGGTACGCAAACCGGTAATAAAGCTGGAGCCAGTCCGCCGCAGACAGCAGATTTTCACGCCCGTAAACGTCCAGAAGCCCCCTTACCTGCGGCGCCGACCAGTTCGTTTTTTCCAGCAGCTTGCGCAAAAACAGATACAGGTCGCGCATCTGGCTGTCCAGCGTGAATTTTTCAAAATTGATCACAGAAACCGTTCCCGCGCACAAAATGTTGTGATGCTGGCAGTCCCCGTGGCAAAAGCTTCCCGTCTCACTGCACTCCTGCGAATCCAGCACTTTCCCATACGCCCGCACCTCTTCCGTGACCTGTACCGCCTCTTCCAGAAACGGGTCAAAATTCTGCTGCAGATAAATTTCAAAGGGCGTTTTCTGCCCCTTGTCCCGCAAAAAACGTCTCACCTTGCGCAGCTGGCGGTTGCGCTTTTTGTACTCCTCCAAAAGCCCTGCCGCCCGAAGCCCGAATTCTTCCTTAAGCTCCGGGCTTTTCATCGCCCTGTGAAGCTTTGCCAGCCCGTGCATCGCCTGACGGCACTCCTGACCGTCCCGGAGGCTGCATTCCCTGCCGCCCGGCCATGTTTTTACAATACAGCGGTTCTGATCCTGATCCGTGCAAAAAAGCTCCCCCTCCTTTGTCCGGATCAGCTTCTCCGCCCCGTTAAACCCGTTTTCCTCCACGGTATCCAAAAGCCTTTCCATCTGCTCCAGACGAAATTCCGGTCCTTTATATTCTTTCAGGATCATCCAGCCTTTATTCGTTTCACATAAAATCGCATTCCGGCTTTTCTGAGTGCGGATCACTTCAAAATCATAATTTTCCAGTACGCTTACTGATCTGTCATTCACCTTCGTTCCCTCCCGTGTCTAAGATACTACCATCCTATGAACGCCGTCCGGCACTTATGCCGTCAAAACTCACAAAAATAATGTTTCATTTTCGCCGCTGTTCTGATACAATAAAGGCAGAATTCGGGGGCAGGAAACAGCCCATTCCGGCTGATTTTTTACCGCATGGAAGCATGCAGGCAGCTGCGCCCGGATAATACAGATCGGCACTGACACTGAGCCGAAGAAAGGACTTACAAATGAGCGAAATCAACAACAAATATCTGCTCGGCACAAAGGAAAACGAAGCGTTTTTAACCGAAGTACGCGAGACGCTGTTTTCTTTCGGCCACAAATTCCCCTCTCCCGGAGGAAGCTCCTACTATCTCGGAGACGACGGCACACCCTGGACAGACCGCAACCGCGAGACATGGATCACAAGCCGTATGGCGCATGTTTACAGCATTGCTTCCTTCCTTGGACATCCCGGCAGCAAGGAGCTGGCGGCTGAGGCGATCAAGGGCCTGCGCGGCGAGCTTCACGACGATGTAAACGGCGGCTGGTACGCAGGTCTGACCGCCGACGGCAATATCCTTCCGAACAAGCAGTGCTATGCGCACGCTTTCGTTATTCTGGCAGCTTCCTCCGGCGTCCTTGCCGACGTTCCCGGCGCAAAAGAGCTGCTCGACGACGCGCTCGCTTTATATGACCTGCGTTTCTGGAATGAGGAAGAGGGACTTTCCTGCGATACATGGAACACCGAATTTACCGTTCTGGACGACTACAGAGGCTTAAACGCAAATATGCACACCGTAGAGGCGTTCCTTGCCGCTGCCGATGTGACAGGCGATGAAAAGTACCGCGTAAGGGCAGGCCGCATCATCGACCATGTGGTAGGCTGGGCTTCCGCAAACAACTGGCGGATCCCCGAGCACTTCACCAAAGAGTGGGTTGCCGATCTTGAATGCAACAAAGACCGCCCCGACGACCAGTTCAAACCTTACGGCGCAACTCCCGGCCACGGCATTGAGTGGTCCCGCCTGATCGCACAGTGGACGCTTTCCACCTTCAAGGATGACAAGGAAGGCGCTGCCAAGTACATCGAGGTTTGCGAGAACCTGTACAACCGCGCGATCGAGGACGCATGGAACGCAGACGGCGCGCCGGGCATCGCTTACACGACCGACTGGGAAGGCAAGCCCGTCGTGCATGACAGAATGCACTGGACGCTGGCTGAGGCGATCAACACCTCCGCAGTGCTTGCCCATGTGACAGGCAAAGAGAAATACGCTGCCGACTTCGCTGAGTTCATGCAGTATCTGGACGAGAAGGTGCTGGATCATGTACACGGCTCCTGGTTCCACCAGCTCGACCGCAACAACAACCTGATCGGCACTGTATGGCCGGGCAAATCCGACCTGTACCACGCTGTTCAGGCAACATTGATCCCGTTCTATGCGCCGAGCCTTTCCATCGCTCCGGCTGTAAAGGGCAACGTACACTAAACATTTTTATACACGGAAAAAGAGTGGAAGCAGCGCGTCTTCCACTCTTTTCATGTTCACGATATAACCGTTTCCTTCATCTCCTCTGCCCTTCCAAGCAGATACTCCCTCGTATTCCGTTCCGGCTCTTCCAGCACCTCCTCCAGAAGCGCCTGCAGCACCTCGCCAATTCCCCTGCCCGGCGCGAAGCCTGCGCCGATCAGATCCCTGCCGTTTACCGCCAGATTTTTCAGGGAAACGCACGCCCTGCTCCCGATCACCGCCTCATAATCCCGGCGCATCGTAAGGAGCGCTTCGCGTTTTTCCTCCCGCTGATAATCGCTCTGCGCCGCCATGTCCGCCTCTTTTACCGCAAAAAGCTCCGGGAAAAGATCCTCCCCCAGACGGTTTAACGCCCGGCGCATATATTTCTCGCCCGGCTCAATCTTCACGTCATGGGCGCGCACCAGACGCACCACCCTGCCGGTCGTGTCGTTGTCAAATTTCAGCCGACGCATCACGGCACGCGCCATATCCGCGCTCTTTAACTCGTGCCCGTAAAAATGATCCGTCCCGTCTGCGTCCGTCGTCTTTGCCTCCGGCTTTCCCATATCATGAAACAAAAGCGCCAGCCGCAGCGTTTTGACCGGCTCTGCCGCCTCCATCGCCCGGATTGTATGCTCCCCGACGCAGTAGCAATGATGCCGGTTGTTCTGCGCCGTTTCCATCATCCGGTCAAATTCCGGCAGAAAGACCGCCGTCATCCCGGTTCTCCAGCATGCCCTGATCAGCTCCGGATGGGGGCTTACTAAAAGCTTTACAAGCTCTGTCCGGATCCGCTCGGCGCTGATTTTTTCCAACGTATGGCTGAGCCTGCAGATCGCCGCCTCCGTTTCTTCTTCAATCTCATAGCCAAGCTGCGCCGAAAAACGCACCGCCCGCATCATCCGCAGCGCGTCCTCCGAAAACCGCTCCATCGGATCGCCCACGCACCGGATCTTTTTTGCCCGGATGTCCCCGATCCCGCCGAAAATATCCACCAGCCCGGCTTCCTCATTGTACGCCATCGCATTGATCGTAAAATCCCTGCGGCGCAGGTCTTCCCGCAAAGACGCCGTAAACTGCACCTCCTTCGGATGTCTGGAATCCTCATATTCCCCGTCGATCCGGTACGTCGTTACCTCATAGCCTTCCCTGTGCCAGAGCACCGTTACCGTCCCGTGCTGGATCCCGGTATCCACCGTCTTTTTAAAAAGCGCCTTTACCTGCTCCGGGCGCGCCGACGTCGTGATGTCCCAGTCGTCCGGCACTCTCCCCAGAATGCTGTCGCGCACGCAGCCTCCCACCGCCCACGCCTCGTAGCCCGCTCCCTGCAATGTATGGATAATGTCCCTGACTGCCTCCGGCAGCGCAATTTTAACCGTTTCGTCCATGTCTTTTCCGCCCGCCCCGCGCGGGCCCTTTCTGCCTCATTTTTCCTGTCTCTAAGCTTATCACATTCCCGCCCTGTCCGAAAGCACATCTTTTATTTTTCACATATGCTCATCCATACCTGCTGCCCGTCCTTTTCAAACCACAGCCGTCCTCCATGGGCGCAGGCGATCTGCTTTACCACAAAAAGCCCCATCACATGCGGCCTGCCGTCCGCATTTTTTTCATATGCCGTGCCGTCCGCCCCTGCGTCCTCCTCCACGATGCGCCGCACCGCCTCCGGGACGCCGCTGCCGCTGTCCTCCACGCACACGCAGAAGCCCTCCTCTGTCCGGATCCCCGAAAGGCTGATCCGGCAGCCCTGCGGATTGTGCCGCACACTGTTTCCGATCAGATTGCGGAGGGCACGGGTCAAAAGCCCGGTGTCCCCCTCAAAGGCTTCCCCGCTTTCCAGCCCTTCATCCAGCTGCAGCTCCAGCTCATATTCTTCCGGGATTTCCCCGTTGTTCAGCATTTCCGCCACCGTGCGGCGCATCCACTCCGCCGGGATATATCGCTCCATGCGCAGCGGCTGCATATGGTAGCTGAGCTTTGACGTCAGGTTCAGATCCTCTACAAGACGGCTGATCACAAAGCTCTGCGACCGGATCCGCTCCGCCCTCTTTTTTGCCGCGTCAGAAAGCGATTCGTCCTGTTCCAGCGCATCCGCGTCCCCGACGATCAAAGAAAGCGGCGTCCGGATGTCATGCGACACCCCTGCGATCCACTCCGTCCGCGCCGTATCCCTCTGGCGCAGCTCTTTTTTCTGCTGCTCCAAAAGCCGCGACGCCTGATTGATCTTGACCCGCAGATACTGCGTGATCCCCTGCTCCTTAAGCTTTGCCGGCCGCCCCTCTGCCAGCGCGTCGATCCCCGTCCCGACCGGCTTTAGCTGCCTGTAAAAACGGTATCCCGACACAAGCGCCATCCCAAAGATCAGCGCTGCGTTGCATACGAAAAAAACGCCGACATACCCAAAGCCTCTTTCCAGATCGCTCATTTCATACGCAAGGTTATACCGCACAATGCTCTCCTTCGGATAGCCGAACACCAAAAGTCCCCCCTCCCCATAGCGCCATACGACCACCGGATACCCTTCCAGATACCATTTGGAAAATGCCGCGATCTCCCCCGCCGAAAAATGCCCTGCAATCTCCTCCGGCTTCTGCCAGTCCCACACCACATCTCCCGACGCATCCAAAAGCAGGGCAAATTCACAGCCGTTTTCCTGAAGCCTCCCGATGCCTGCCTCCCCGAGAAAAAAGCTGCCGTCCTCCCGCCGGCAAAGCTCTTGTGCCACAAGTTCCATTCCCCCCTGCCGGATATGCTCCCGCGGCTCATTGATATAAGAAACGATCAGCCATGTCACCAGCACGCCCACATTGATCAGCACAACGACCGCCACGAGCAGGCAGGCGCTGACCACATACCTTCTGCATATTTTAAAAATACTTTTCATCCCGATCTCCATTCCGGGGCGTAAACGGCAGGACGTCCGCTCTCCCGCCCGCTTTTACGATTTCCGTTCCAGCTTATACCCGATCCCGCGCGCCGTCGTCAAAAACCTCGGCTCCGACGGATTTTCCTCCACCTTCTCCCTGAGCCGCCGGATGTGCACCGTCAGCGAATTTTCATATCCATAATAAAAATCGCCCCACACCGCCTGGCTGAGCGCGTCAAAGGTCACGATCTTCCCCCTGTTTTCCGCCAGCTTTTTTAGGATCGTCAGCTCCTTTGCCGTCAGCCGCTTTTCTTCCCCGTTCTCAAGCTTTACCGTCCCCTCCGAAAAATCCACGCGCCTGCTTCCCAGCTCCAAAACGCCTTCCTCTTCCTTTTTCGGCTCCGGGTAAGTCCGTCTCAGGATCGCCGTCAGCCGAAGCACCAGCTCCCTCGGCAAAAACGGCTTCGTCATATAGTCGTCCGCGCCAAGCCCCAGCCCTAAGAGCCGGTCGCTGTCCTCGTCCCGCGCCGACAAAAACAGCACCGGAACGCTGCTTTTTGCCCGTATGCTGTTCATGAGCAAAAAGCCGTCCCCGTCCGGCAGCCCCACGTCCAAAATAATCAGCTCCGGCTTCCAGCTTTCAAAGCATTCCAGACATTCCCTGCAGCTTCCCGCCGTCTGCACATGCGCAAAGCCCTCTTTTTTCAGAATATCCGTTACCATTTCCCGCAGCTCCTTATGATCGTCAACCAGCAAAATCCGCCGTTCATATCCCTGAAAATACTGCATACCGTCCTCCTTTTGCGCCCTGCGTCTGTTCAGGACGCCTTTTCATGCTCAGTATAAACGCTTTCCTCCGATTTTTCATCCCTTCTCCGAAAAAGTAAGGCAAAAGTAAGAAAAGCGACACTGCCGCGAAAGATATACGCCCTATCCTTTTTATAGACGGACACATCCGCAGAAAGGACGATTTGTATGAAAACAGCGATCGAAACGACATTGCTTACCAAAACCTACAAAAATACCGACGCCGTGCACGCTCTTAATATGCGCGTGCCCGAAGGCAGCGTTTACGGCTTTTTAGGCCCCAACGGCGCCGGGAAAAGCACCACCATGAAAATGATTCTCGGGCTTGTTAAGCCTACCTCCGGAAACGTCAGCCTCCTTGGCACTCCCGTCACCCCCAAAAACCGGCTGGAAATCCTGAAAAACACCGGCTCCCTCATCGAATCCCCCTCCTATTACGGTCATCTGACCGGGCGGGAAAACCTGCAGATCATTGCCATGCTCAAAAATGTCCCCGAAAAGGAGATCGACCGCGTCCTCTCCATCGTCCGCATGGAAAAGCAGCAGCACAAAAAGGTAAGCCGCTATTCCCTCGGCATGAAGCAGCGCCTCGGGCTTGCCGGTGCGATGCTTGGAAATCCCAAAATCCTCCTTCTCGACGAGCCCACAAACGGGCTGGATCCCGCGGGCATTCAGGAAATGCGCGCCCTGATCTGCTCCCTCCCAAAGCAGTATGGCATGACGGTTCTTTTAAGCAGCCATCTGCTTTCCGAAATCGACCAGATGGCGTCCTTTACCGGCATCATCAACCATGGCAAAATGATCTTTCAGGGCGAGCTGGACGAGCTTCATATGCACAGCCAAAAAAGCCTTTCGCTGCGCACCCTGGACAATCAGGCTGCCTGCCGGATCCTGTCCGCCCAAGGGATTTCCTGTAAAAATAAAGGCGGCTGCCTCCTTTTTCCCGCCCTTTCCGACGAGCATACCGCCCGCCTGATCTCCTCCCTTGTCAGCGGCGGCGTAGGGATCCTGCGCGTGGAAGAACAGCAGAAAACCCTCGAAGAAATCTTTTTAAGCCTTACCGGAAAGCAGGTGAACTTATGAGAACGTCTTTTTTATGCGAATGCAAAAAAATGAAGGGCAAGCTTGCTGCGGTCCTTTTTACCGCCCTTGCCCTGCTTTTGATCTGGATCGCCTACGCCATACTGCATACGGACAACAGCCGCATACAGGGCTTTGAATATACCTACATGACAACCTCCCTGATCACGCTCAACTCCCTTTTCCTCCCGACGCTCGTAAGCGTTGCCGCGAGCCGCCTGATGGATGTGGAAAACAAAGGAAATACCTACAAGCTGCTCTGCACCCTGCAGAACAAGCCGGACATCTTAAACGCCAAGCTGCTGCTGGCTTCCCTCTCCTTCCTCCTGTTTTTCGTACTGGAATACGGTTTTATCTTTGTGTTCGGACAGCTTGCGCATTTCACGGAAGCCTTTCCCGTCCGGGATTATACGCTGCTTTTTGGCGCGGCGTTTGCTGCGTCCCTGCTGCTGCTTTTTTTCCAGCTTTTTTTGTCCCTCCGTCTGGAAAATCAGCTCTATCCGCTTTTTATCGGGCTTCTCGGCAGCTTTGCAGCCATCTTTTCCATGTTTCTCCCGCTGGACAGCCCGTTTTTAACGCTTGTGCCGTGGAGCTATTTTCTGCTCGGCGCAACCTCCCAGGTAAATTATGACGAAGCTGCCGACCGGATTTTCTGCACCCCGATCGCCCAGCGCCCCGCCGGATGGCTTATGCTTTTTGTCTTTTTGCTTCTGACCTATGCGCTGCTTTACCGCAGCTTTTTGAGAAAGGATGTGTGACCATGCTTTTTACCTGTATTCGCTGTGAATTTTTAAAATTAAAACGCTCTTTCGTCTGGCTGGCATGCCTTGTTCTGCCCATCGTCCCCGCCATTATGGGAACCGGAAATTACGCCATGAATCTGGATCTTCTGACGGGCGGCTGGTACGCGCTCTGGTCGCAGCATACCCTCTTTTATTCGGGTTTCTTTTTTGCCCCGCTGATCACGGTCTGCTGCGCCTATCTGTGGCGCATTGAAAACTTCGGCCACAACCGGAACGTCCTCATGACCGCGCCTGTGCCCGTCTCCTGTATCTTTTTCGGAAAGCTTTCGGTTACTGCCGGTATCATTCTCATCATGCAGCTCTGGGTGTTTGTCCTGTTTGCCGTCTGCGGCGCATATGTGGGGCTGCCCGGACTGCCTCCGGCGGACATTCTGCTTTGGTGCCTGCGCGGCACGCTCGGCGGGATTTCCTGCGCGGCATGTATCCTTCTGCTTTCCATGTGTATCCGCAGCTTTGCCCTGCCGGTCGGGCTTTCCCTGCTCTGCTCCGTCATCGGCGTTCTTTTTGTCAACAAGGGCTGGGGGCTTTATTTCCCCTTCTCCCTCATCTTCTGCGGCATGAACGCCAATACCTACGACGACATGCTCGCCGGCAACCAGCTTTCCTTTTTCATAAGCTGCCTGATCTTTTTCGCACTTTTTTCCGGCGCTGCGATCCGGCTCATGCGCACCCGCGATGTAAAGGCTTAATCTGAAAAATAAATGCCACTATTCCCTTGCCACTATTTCGGTTTAGTGATATACTCTAGCTTGCTGATACGAAATAATTTCATACGCCGGATCGCTCCGGCAAAATAGCTTTCTGTACTGATGTTCTATTTCGCATCTTCGAGATGCTTTTGAGAAAGGGTCCGAAATGTACGAGATTTTCAAAAGGTTATGTGAGGAAAAAGGAATTACGCCTTATCGCTTCTGCAAAGATACCGGCATCAATTCCTCTACCATCAGCACATGGAAAAAAAAGGGAACAAAATGTTCTTTCAAGCTTGCTGACACGATCGCCCAATATTTTGGCGTCAGCATCGATTATGTCATGACCGGAAAGCCTTCACTTCCGCAGTCCGGCGCAGCGTCTGCCACAGATCCTCGCGACATCAAAAAAAAGTACGAGGAAATCAAAATGCTTCTGCAAAGCCGGGATACCCAGCCGCTTTTCTTTGACGGAAAACCGGCGGCAGAAGAAAGCATCGACCTGCTTCTTAAACAGGTTGAAATCTCTTTGGCGCTGATTGAAAAAAACTGGAACTGATTCAAAATTTCAGCACATCAATTGTATTATCAGGAGGGGGAAATGAGAGATACAAAAGAAATTGCCGAACAACTGGTTGCCTGCTACGGGACAAGAAATCCGTATGAACTGGCAAAATTTTTGAACATCCACATTCAGGAAGGCCCGCTTGGCAAAATACACGGCTGCACCCTAAAGCTCTGCGGCGAACAATTCCTGTATATCAACAGCAGTCTGGCTCCCTGCCGCCGCAAGCTCCTGACCGCACATGCGCTCGGGCAGCTTATTTCTCACGATGACGCCATCTGCGTCATTTCCTTAAAAACTTCCGAGCAATGTACCTGCCGCGCCTCCAAAACGCGGTGCCTTGCGGCAGAGCTGCTGTCCGCCGATTCAGAAATCCCGGAATTTACATGCTGCCGCGCCGTCCGCTGGCATACCCTGCTGGACTTTAAAAATGCAGTAACCGCCAGCCGCGCGGGCTGACGCAGAAGAGCCTTTACATACAGAACGGCTTTGCATACAAAACAGCTTTTCGCGCAAAAGAGCCGCAGACCATATCGCTTTTGATATGCCTGCGGCTCTTTTTTTATTGCTGACTTTTCATTGCTCTCTTTTCATTGCCGACTTCTCACCGACAGCTTTTCATCGCTGTCAGATATTCGGCATCTTCGCCGTAGGCATCATCAGAACCTTACCGGTTCCGCGGTACACGTTTACCAGTCCCTCGCCGGACGCTGCCGAACCGATCAGGCTCTTTCCGGAGCGCTCCACTGTAAAATCAAGGCTCTTGCTCCATGCGATCGCATAATTGCCGTCAACCTTCAAAACATCGTTCTGAAGCGTGATCTCGATCAGCTCTTCTTTCGGGCATTCCGATTCAATGCAAAATACACCGCTTCCATTCAAGCTGAGATTAAACAAACCTTCCCCGCCCGCTACCGCCGAGGAAAAGTTTGAACGCATCACTGCCTTATGCTGCAGGCTCGATTCACATGCCAGAAACAGCCCGTCATCCAGAACGACCCCGCCGCCCCAATCAGCCGCATTCATCAGGATCAGATATTTGTAGGTCGGTTCCAGCACAAGAATCCCGTCGCCCGTGTATTCCGGCTTGATCGCAGACTCCCCGCTCGCCTTACCGCGTACTGCCTTCCCCAGAAAATCTCCGACGCCCTTGATCCCCGTCGTCGCGTTCACATTTCCAAGCATCCACTGCATACTCCCCGCCTGAATCGTAACCTTCGCCTTGCTTAAATCACATACAAGCTGACGCTTCTTAATATTCATCTGCGCGCTGTAAAAAGCGGTAACTGCCGTCTGCGGCGACACGCTCAGATCCCGCTGATACTCTATGATCTTAAAAGCCCCAAGCTCCGAAAGGATCTTCACATCGTCATTGTCCGTAAAATTAGAAATCTGATACATAAAATGCCCCCCTTTTCTTTCAATTAAATGATATGCGCTTATTATAATTGTATTTTTTTGAATACACAATATCCTTCAGGTAATCTTAAGAATATTTCAGCTGTGCTGTTGCGCCGTCCAATCTGATATAAATGCGTTCCCACACTGCGCCATTGCTCCTCTGTGTTACTCTGAATGTTACTCTGAATATTCTACGAAAAACAAAAATCCCCGAGACCCAGTAAAATCAAGGGGTTTCGAGGATAAAAAAATGAGACACGGGGGATTCGAACCCCCGACAACCTGATTAAAAGTCAGGTGCTCTACCGACTGAGCTAGTGTCCCATAACAATATGAAAAAATCTGATCTGGATGCAGATACATCCAGTTTTCAAAAATAGGCATAATAAAATGCCCAGAACCGGAATCGAACCAGTGACACGAGGATTTTCAGTCCTCTGCTCTACCAACTGAGCTATCTGGGCATTGAGTAGCGGGGACAGGATTTGAACCTATGACCTTCGGGTTATGAGCCCGACGAGCTTCCAGACTGCTCCACCCCGCGTTATTTATATTATTATATTCCCTGCTTTCCGGAAATATTCCTGAAAGCGAATGGATGGAGGTGGATTCGAACCACCGAAGCAATTTGCAGCAGATTTACAGTCTGTCCCCTTTGGCCACTCGGGAATTGAGCTAAGACCCCATTATGTTGAGAAGAACGCGCACCGTTCTTCCGGTTTCTTTACGAAACCTCCGACCCAGACGGGACTCGAACCCGTGACCTCCGCCGTGACAGGGCGGCGCTCTAACCAACTGAGCCACTAGGCCAACTTCGGATAAACCAAAATTTCTTTTGAATATACCCTCAAAACCGAATATTGAAACTGCTCACCTTTCGGCTCGCTCTCTTGTATCTTCCATTCAACATCTTCCTATCAACCTGTCAGGATAAGCCCTCGACCGATTAGTATCTGTCAGCTCCATGCAT